>Ga0210402_10000018_pt1 | contig 150265 bp, 120 predicted proteins | sample IncBWC7MmetaG_FD_161055 | JGI IMG/M metagenome (GOLD analysis project Ga0210402, IMG submission 161055) | Forest soil microbial communities from Barre Woods Harvard Forest LTER site, Petersham, Massachusetts, United States - Inc-BW-C-7-M | ecosystem: Environmental > Terrestrial > Soil >...
GCCCGAAATTGCCGAGCGCCAGTATAGCGAAGCCGCCAGGCTTTTTGCCCTCGCGCCGCCAACCGAAGCCAACCGGACTTACGCGATCGAGACAGGAATCAGGAATGCCCGTCTGGAGTCCCGCTTTGGGCGCTTTGACGCCGCCATCGAGCTCTTGACATCAATCCAGGACCAGATCCGCCCGCTTTCGAACAACTTACTTACCCAGATGTTTTATTCCACGCTGGGTGAACTGCAGGTTCGCAGAAATCTTGATCCGCAAGCGGAGCAGGCACTGCGGCCGGCGCTGGCACTGGCGGAGCAAAGCCTGATGACACTCAGGTCTGAATCGCAACGTACAAGTTGGAGCAAGGACGCTGCGCCGTCCTATCTCGCGCTGGTGGAAGCAGAGTTGGCTCAGGGTCGCACACAGAATGCTCTCGAAGTCTATGAGTGGTTTCTGGCGGCACCGCAGCGGGAGTCTGGCGCAAGCGCCGTTCGTCCTTTGACCAACCCCGCGATGCCGGAACCGCCGACGCTGGCCGGTCGTCTGCCTCTCCTGACAAAGGAAACGGTGCTCGCTTATGCCGCCCTCCCGGACGGCCTGGCGATCTGGGTTTATGACGACCGTGGTGTCAAAGTGTCCTGGACGCCGAAGCCCACCGAGGACATTCAGGAGTTAGCGGCGAAATTTCAGGAGCTCACGTCCGATCCGAGATCGGAACCAAGCGCCCTCCATCGGGACGCACGCAGCCTGTATGCGGCGCTCATCGCGCCGGTGGAACAACACCTCGCGCCGGGACGGACGCTGGTGATAGAAGCCGGCGGCTGGCTGGCGCGGGTTCCTTTCGAGGCGCTGCTGGATGCCGACAATCACTATCTGATTGAGCGCGCACCTATTGTTCATTCATTTGGTCAAGATTCGCAGGCGCGATTGCGCGTTGACGATGGCATATCGTCCGGCATGTCCGCCCTAGTAGTGGGCAGTACGGCATCGTCGCCGGCCGATGGACTGATTGCTCTGCCCGATGTGGCCGCGGAAGCGGACTCCGTGTCCCTTGAGTTCCATTCGGCAAGCGTACTCAAGAGTGGGCAAGCCACGTTGAACGCGGTTCGGAGGGAGTTGCCGGGCGCTGCCGTATTCCATTTCGCAGGACACTCGCTGGCCACCCCGGAGAAGGCTGGATTGCTATTGGCCGGGGAGTCGCAATCCGACCCCCTGCTACTGCTGGATGGTGACACATTGCAGCGCGTCAAACTGCCGGCGATGCGACTAGCCGTTCTTTCGGCGTGCAGTACGGCGGCAGGCAGCGGCGGCTCAAACGGATTCAAGAGTATTACGGAAGCGCTTATCCGCACCGGCGTTCCGCACGTCGTGGCCAGCCGCTGGGCGGTAGACTCGGTCGAAGCACGCGCGTTTGTCGAGGATTTTTACAAAAACGCGCTTTCCGGAGAATCTGTCTCTGGCGCCATTCGCCTCACCTCCCGAAAGATGCTTGCCAGCCCACGCACCGCGCACCCGTACTACTGGTCGGCATTCGCCGCCTATGGTCGACCCTAAATTTCCTAGCTGTCGCAAACCAGGACTTGGACCCGCACTTGGATCATATGGCTTCGTAACTCCCACTTACAGGAGAACAGACCCTATGAACAACCGCCGCCACTTCCTCGGCAAGCGGATTGGCATCGCCAGTGTTGTGGCAATGTCGATCGCGCTCGTCGCTTGCGAGCAATCCAAACAACCCGCGCCGCCACCGGCGTCAACTACAGAAAGCGTATTCGCCGTCTTCGAAGGTCCGTGGGCCCTGGTGGACGACCCCAAAGATGCGAACAGCGTGCTGGCTCTCGCGCCCAAACTGAAAACTCACAATGATCTGTACATGGCGGCGTCCAACGATTCGAAGCTGGATTCCGGAATTTATGAACTAACCGTACCGGTCCACGGTTCCGCTTTTTCGGGAACGCTCGATGCGAGTTTTGCCCAGGTGAAAATCGATGCAAAGAGTTTGCAGAAAGCTCTGGACGACAAGTCCGGCCGCTATGTCGTTCGACTGCCCAAACCCGAGGCGTACGTTGCAGCCCGGCGATACCTCAGCCGCGTGGGACCGAGTTATCCTCCAGGCCCTTCAAGCGAGCAGAAGTATGTCACCTCTGTCTCCCTTCGTTACAACGTTGCCAGTCTCAACGGGTTTTCATTGTCGGGAACTGCCGATACAGGAACTTTCAATCCGCTGCTTCTCGATCTTGATACGCCAACCATTCGGTTTGCAATTGAGCAAACCGATGCTCCTCCGGACCTGTGCCACAACCACTCCCGTGCGGCATTTCGCGATGCGGTGAAGTTCCTGGGCGTAAAGTCCTACGTAGATTTTCCGAAAGACTCAGACGATTGCCACAAGAACGATCCCCAGAATTCTGGCACCGTCAAGGCAGAGATGGGCCCAACGCCGCTGGAAAGTGCGGCTATGCTCGTCTTCGGTGGCATGTCTGAGGCGCAGACTGCTGATTCGATGGGCATCCCGATTCGCTCTACGGCCCCCTTGGCTTCCCTTTTTTTATTTCACGCAACAGACGGAGGCTGCAAAGCGCCGATACTATTTCTCACCGCAACTCCCTGAACCACACGCTCTGTGACCGACCGCCGCTGCGTCGTAAGGCGCAGCGGTGGTTCTTTCGTGACGCTCTTTTCTGATGTCTGGTCACGACGGATAGGCCATCCTGATCAAGGTTCTTTCCGAGAAGGGTACGTACAGTAGTGCGGCGGTAGCGGCGAGCGCGAGGCCGATTCCGATCTGGGGCAGGAGCAGAAACGGAGCCACCGCCCAGAGTTGATCCGCGACCAGCACGAATGGGAAGAGGCGGCGGAAACTCGCTCCCAGCTTGCGAAAATCGAATCCTACCGCTGACATGAGATAGAAGCGCAACGGAATTCCGGCCGCTCCTGTCACTACAACCGCAATGACGATCAAACGAGTACCCCACGCCGGCAATGTCCCCGCAGCGACCCGCTCTACGTCATCGAGATGGTGGAGCGCGTTTACGTAGAAGGCGAGATACATGATCTGGATCAGCGCGAACAAAGCACGCACTACGCCGCGATGGGGTGCGGGCACATCGAGTGCCAGAATCGCGGGGAACACGGGCGGTTCTGTTCCAACCTCTACATCGCTGGATCCGGCCTTGGAAGATTTTGTCGCGCGTGTTTCGACGCTATTGACGGGTGCAATGAAACGGTAGCCTCGCCGCGCCAGAGTTTCCACGAAACGCGGGCTCGAAGCGGAGTCGTTGAGGGCTTCGCGAATCTTGTTCACGGCCGTATTGAGGCTGTGATCAAAATCGACGAAAGTATCGGCAGGCCAGACTCTCTGCCGGAGGTCATCGCGTGTCACTACGCGCCCTGGGTTTTCGAGCAACACGACTAGGACCTGAAACGGCTGGTCCTGCAAGCGCAGGCGAGCGCCGTTCTTGCGAAGTTCGCCCGCTGCCACGTCAACCTCAAACACGCCGAACCGCAGGATCCCTGATTCGCCGCTGGAGGCTGGCATCGGCATGACGTGGCGCCCGTAGTGTACACCGGTGGAAGTAATGTCCTGGCAGCGATCCCATTGGCCGATCACCATTGTCCCGGGCGGGATTACAATAGCGCCGTGGCCCCTCCCGTCCCCAAGGCGGTTATGGACGACAAGCATCGGCACCGCCATCATGCCTACGCCGCCGAGGCAACTGGCTTGCTTATGATCGCGATTCTGCTGCTGATTCTGACGATCGTCCGGTATTGGTCCTATATCCACTGGAGCATTCGCTGACGTTGCCTCCCCGCGAACCGCTGCTGGCAGTCGTACTGGGTCCTACGGCGAGCGGCAAGACTGCGCTGGCGCTGGCCATCGCACGCCGGTTCCGCGGTGAGATCGTCAACTGCGATTCGGTCGCGATGTATCGCGAATTCGAAATCGGCACCGCCAAACCATCTCTCGCGGAACGCGCCGAAATTCGACATCACCTGCTCGATCTTGTCGACCCGACGGCGGACGTTACCGCTGGAGAGTACGCGCGCCAGGCTCGTCACGCTGTAAGAGATATCTCAGAGCGGGGACGCCTGCCGATCGTCAGCGGCGGAACCGGACTTTATCTTCGCGCGCTGCTCGAAGGGTTGTTTGCCGGACCCCAGCGATCTGAAGATTTGCGCAATAGTCTGCGGCGGCGCGTGGAAAAAAGCGGTCCAGAGCGTATTCACCGCATTCTTCGCCGCCTCGATCGCGCTGCAGGCCGGCGGATACACGCCAACGATGTGCCGAAAGTGATCCGGGCCATCGAGGTCTGCCTGGCTTCGCGACGACCTATGTCTGATCTTCTGCAAGAAGGCCGCGAGCCTCTGCGAGGCTTCCGTATTTTGCGGTTCGGGCTCAACCCGGAACGCGAACCGCTGTATGCGCGCATCAATCAGCGCGCGGCGAAGATGTTCGAGCAAGGATTGATTTCCGAAACGGAACGCCTCTGGAAGAAATATGGAGACGAGGCACGGCCGTTACATTCGCTCGGATACAAACAGGCGATGCAGGTTCTGCGCAATGAGATCGATCAGAACGCCGCACTGGAAGCGGCCCAGCAGGCCCATCGCAACTACGCGAAACGTCAGATGACCTGGTTTCGCCGAGAGCCGCAAGTCCGCTGGCTGCCAGGCTTCGGCGACGAACCGCGGATTCGAGAAGAAGCGTTGGACGTGGTCAAGGAATATCTGGAGTAGAGACAAGAGTATCGGTGACAGACTCTATGGTTTTTGCAGGACTAACTTCACGACTAGTACGGCCAGCACCGCCACGCAACCGATGACCGCCTGGTACTCGCGGTGTTTCCAGTAGCGTTCCGAAGAGAACGTACCTCTCTGATTGCCGTACCGGGTAAAGCGCGTCGCAAAGCGGGGAACGCGACGGGCATAGTCGTCATATTCTGGAAATGTTTTTCGCAGGTAACGTTCTTCGCCCGCGACGACTGGAACGTAGATCACTGCAAACATCACGAAGAGCATCACCAGTATCCACGGGTTTTGGGCCGCGACGACAAATCCGACGGCCATGATGATCGATCCGAGGTAGAGGGGGTTGCGAGTGTAAGCGTACGGTCCGCTGGTGGTCAGTTCGCGATCTTTTTGCACGTGGCCAGAGGCGAGACCACGCAGAACCAGGCCGGGTACCAGCAGCAAGCCGCCCGCCAGCAATGAATCTTTCGTTGGATGAGCGAACCAGAGATAAGCAATTGCAAAAATGAAACTCAGCGGCACGCGGATGCGGCGCGCGACCCTGGACCAAGTCGCCATCACCGGCTGCGGTTCGGATTGCATCGCATCACTCATGACGGCTTCCCAGCAGTTTGCGCGCGGCCGCGATCACTTCTTCCGGGGAAATTTCCAGCAGCCCCTTTTCCGGTTCGCGATGACGGGCATGACTGGTCATACTACTCGCGCTGCGCAATACAATCGAGGCCGTGCCGAAGGGGCCGTTGCGTGCTGGATTGGTGGGACCAAAAATTGCGACTACGGGAACCTGGAGCGCGGCGGCCAGATGCATCGGGCCGGTGTCTCCACCTACGAACAGGCGCGCACGGCGGGTGAGGGCAATCAATTCGGAAATCGAGCAAGAAATTTTTCGTGCCGCTCCGGCGCTGGCGGTCTCAACCGCTGCGGCAAGTTCTCCTTCACCCGGGCCGTAGTTGATCAGAGAGCGCACACCATCTTTTGCGAGTTCGCTCGCCACCAGTCCGTAGCGTTCTGCGGGCCACTGCTTGGCTCCCCAGCCGGCTCCAGGATTGAGAATTGTGAAATCGCGCGCGTCTCCGACAAGAGCGGTGATTCGATCTTCTGCGCCCGGATCTACCGGGAACAGGGCTCGTGCCGCCGTTACGGGATGCGGAGTCACAGCTTGTGCCAGCGAGAGCGCTTGCTCCACGACGTGTACGCCCGATGTTGCGACGGGGCGGCTGTAGAACAACTGCGCGCCGGGCTCACGCGGGTTGGCGTCGCCGTAGACTGTTCTCGCTCCTGACCAACGCGCCAGCAGCGCGGTACGTAGGGCTCCCTGAAAATCAATGGCCGTCTGGTAGCCAATGGCGCGTACTTCTTTCGAAACCGCGGACATTTCCTGCCACGTCTTCGCCGAAAGCAACGCTCGCCGCCACTGTTTGGTGTTGACGATGTGCACGCGATCCGCTAGGGGCCTTTGCGGGGAACGCGGACCTGAGCGCGGAGTGCCCGCCGCGCACAACAATTCTGACCACCGTTCCTCAACTACCCATCCAAGAGTCGCGTGCGGGAACGCTTCGCGGAGAGCCGACACCGCGGGCAGTGTGTGGATGATGTCTCCCATCGCGCTCAGCCGCACCACCAGCAGGCCTTGCACCGGCGGCGATGAGGGCGAAAGGGCGACGGCCATCCTGCCTCAGTTGCCGCGCGGGGTGAGCCGCGAGCGGATGATTTCGGTCGCCGAGTGATCTTTGGGATCGCCTACGATCGCCACGCGACCTCCGCAAGCTTCTACTTCGTCGCGCTCGGGAACACTGTCGACTGTATAGTCTGTGCCCTTGGCCTGAAAGTCAGGACGAATTTCGCGGATGATCGCGCGGACGTCTTTCTCGGGAAAAATCACCACAGCATCCACATCGGCGAGCGCAGCGAGGATTTCGGCGCGCTCCATGGCCGGCATCACGGGCCGGCCCTCGCCTTTCAGTCCGCGCACGGAGTCGTCGGAATTGAGTGCGACCACCAGCTTCCCGCCCAGTTCACGGGCGGCGTGCAGATAGCGGATGTGCCCGACGTGCAGCACATCGAAGCAACCATTGGCGAGCGTAACTGGTGCGCCAGAGCGCCGCCACTCCGCGACCCGGTCGCGAAGCTGCTCGCGCGAAAGAATCTTCTGATGAAGAGATGCCGTCAAGAGTCTGCTCAATCTCAATGCGATCGATTCACGGGCGCTGCCTGATCGAGTGCATGCAGCAATTCCTGCCGGCTGACCGTGGCCGTGCCGCGTTTCATCACGACGATACCGCCCGCGTAGTTCGCGAGTTGTGCCGCTTCTTCTGTATCGGCGCCGGCTGCTAACGCTGCGGTGAAAGTCGCAATGACCGTATCGCCAGCGCCGGTAACGTCGGCCACTTCATCGCTACCGAAGATTGGAATGTCGATGGGCTGATGGCGCCGTGGAAAAGCAACCATGCCATCTTTGCCGCGCGTGATCAGCAGTGATTCCAGTTTCATTTCGCTGACAATCTGATCGCCCGCGGCCACCAGACGGTTCCAGTCGTTGCCAACGCGGATACCGAGGACTTCTTCCACTTCCGCTTCGTTGGGAGTCGCGGCAGTGATGCCAGAAAATTGCAGCATGCGATGACGGGAATCAAGCGTGACCGGCACGTTCGCCACCGAACGCTTTTCACGGACCGCATTCAGCAGCGCCGGAGTGGCGGCGCCGTAACCGTAGTCGGAAACCAGAAGGGCATCGGAAGCGCGAGCATACTCGCGTGTCGAAAGCACCAGTTCCCGGCGCAGATGCGAATTAGGCCCTTCCGCGGGCTCGCGATCCAGACGAACGACCTGTTGTCCCGCGGTGTGAGCGAAACCGGCGAGAATCCGCGACTTGGTCACGGTGACGTAGCTCTTGTCCTTGAGAACACCGCTCACGGGGATACGACGGTGGCGGAAGGCGCGCAGCAGAAGCCGCCCGGCTTCATCGTCGCCCACGACGCCGACCGGCAACACGGTGACGCCAAGGTCCGCCAGATTGCAGATCGCGTTGGCTGCGCCACCTGGAATTACCTTGCGGTCACGGTGCTTCAGAATCAGCACCGGAGCTTCGCGGGAAACACGCGAGATTTCGCCGAACACAAACTCGTCGGCCACCAAGTCGCCCAGGACCGTGACGGTGGTCTTGGGAAACGCTTCAACGATTTTGCGCAGTCGCTCGTTTTCTTTAGCTTGCTTAGCCATGATGATGACGGAAGCTAAGATTTTCTCACGAGCCGGGCTTCCGTCCCGTATTTCTCGCCAGAATTGTATCCAGTAACTCGGCGGGACGGTCGAGAGTCACCGTCAACTCCGCGACAGTCAAGGGATCGAGATGGGATCCCATGGCGCCGAGATTGACGGCATCTTTTTCAGTGGTCAGGAAACCATGGGCGTCGAGCTCACTCCGCATGTTGATGAGTCTCTCGACATCACTCTGGTTATAGGCATGATGGTCTCGAAAAACCACTTCGGCCACCGGTTCGACACCTGCGGCGCGTATCTGGGCGAAGAACTGCTGCGGACGAGCGAGACCGCAAAATGCGATGGGAGATTGCGGCACAGTGGGCAACGAAAGCTCACGTGTCATCCGGAACAGAAGTTTATTCCGCAATCCCGCATGATCGATCGCAAATCCATGCGGCAGTACGATCGCGTCCGCTCGTCGGAGCGATGACACCGGTTCCCGCAGGCGGCCAATGGGCAGCAGGCAATCTTCGAAGTCGGCAGCCGTCATCAGTACGATATCGAAATCACGGGCGAGTGAGCGGTGCTGGAATCCGTCGTCGAGCAGGTGGAGTTGCGATTGGAACTTCTGCTCGGCGATTCGACCGGCGTCATAGCGGCTTTCGCCCACTACGACCGGAACACCTAGTTTCCGTGCGATCAGCAGCGGCTCGTCGCCATACTCGGAGGCGTGTCCGACGGGGTCGACCACTCGTACACCGCTTGTCTTCCGTCCGTAGCCTCGCGAAAGAATGTCGAAAGAAACGCCACGTTCCTTCAGTAGTTGCCCTAACGCAATCACGAACGGCGTCTTGCCGGACCCTCCGGTCGAAAGATTGCCGATGCTGACGACTGCCCGATTCAATCGATGCGCAGGAGAAATGCCGCGATCGAACAGGGCATTTTTCGTGGCGACGCCCGCACTGTATAGCCGGCTCAGGAGATTCATGCTGAACTCCTATTCGGCGGCTGAGTGCTCATCAGATGAACGAGCGCCTCCACGGTCCGGTCGGTCGCGCCCCTCTGTGACTCGAGCGCTGCCAGGGAATTCCGGCCGAGTGTCTCCCGAGTTTCCTGGCTTCCAATTAACTCCATGAAGACCAGCGGGAGTTCGGCGAGTCCAACGACGCGCACCGCATTGCGGTCGCGGAAGTAGTTCACGATATCGCGAAAGTTTTCGTAATGATTGCCAGTGACGACCGCCACACCGTAGAGGGCGGGTTCAAGAATATTGTGGCCGCCGCGCGGGACGAGGCTTCCTCCGACGAACGCCACCGTCGCAAGAGAATAGAGCGCCGCCAGGTCACCGATCGTGTCCACGAGAAATACGCCGCCAGCCAGGGGCTCTCCGCTCCAGAGCGAACGGCGCCACATTCGGAAGCCAAGCTTCTCCACCAATTCGGCGACCTCGACAAAGCGCTCGGGATGGCGCGGCGCCAGGATCATCACCGCTTTCGGATGATCGACGAGGATATTGCGAAACGCAGAGAGCAGCGAACCCTCTTCGTCTTCTACCGTGCTGCCGCACACCAGGACCGGACCGCCTCCGGACATACCAAAGCTCTCGCGTATGCTCGCCACAATCGCCGGCGTGCTCGGCGGCGCCACATCGAACTTCAGGTTGCCGGTGACGGAGACGCGGCCGGCGGGGGCGCCGATTTCGATAAGGCGGCGGCGATCTTCGTCGGTCTGCGCTAGAAACAGATCGATGTTATCCAGAACCGTTGGGAGCCAAGAACGAAAGCGCCGGTATCCCGGCAGGGAACGGTCGGAAATGCGGCTGTTGATGACGGCCACCCGGCTTCCGCTGCGTTTTGCTAGCCGTAGAAAGTTCGGCCAGAACTCCGTCTCCGCGATCACCCCCAGTTCCGGTCGTAACGCCGATAGGTAAGGGCGAATGGCGGTTCCAAAATCCAGCGGAAAGTAAAAGACGCTCTCAGCGCCAAAGCGGCGGGCGGCAAGTCTTTGTCCGGTAGCGGTCGTGGTCGAGATCACCACGCGGTGTTCGGGGAATTTCATTCGCAACGCCTCGATCACAGCGCTCGAAGCCACAACTTCTCCCACCGAAACCGCATGCACCCAGATAGTCCGTTGTCCCGAGGGGGTATTTAGCTTGGACGGAACAGCGCCCAATCGCTCTCGCAGTCCGGCGCGATACTTTCCATGACGCATCATCTGCAGCAGCCAATAAGGTAGCGTCAGCACAAGGAACAGGGCCAGCAGCGCACTGTAGAGGACATACATTTCGAGAAGTCACATTCTAAACGGAGGGAACAGCGCTTTTGAGTGCTCGCCGCATCCTATAATTCAGGCATGCGTAGATTACCCTGTGTGCGGTCCTCGGGAACAAAGGCTTTCCTGGGAGTGGTGTCTTTTATTCTGCTCACTTGCCTCTGGGCGATGGCAGGCAAGGACTTCGTCATGCCCACCGCGCAGGCGGCGCGAACCTATCCCGCGCATGACGATCATCCCACCGAGAAACTGAGCGTCGCAGTCGATCCTTACGACATGGCGGACAAAGCCCAGATCTTCCGCACCAACTTCAACGAGTATGGATACCTGCCGGTATTTTTTATTGTCACCAACGATAGCGACGAACCGGTTGCGCTGAGCGGAATGAAAGCGCAACTCATTACGGTGGATCGCACCAAACTGCTGCCCGCTACGTCCGACGATCTGGTCCGGCGCATGGCGCGTCCCGCGCGTAACGACCGTCCGGGAGTGCAGTTGCCGATTCCGCTGCCCGGAAGCAAGAAAGTGAAAGGCGCCGTCAGCCGCCAAACCATGGACGAAATCAGCGAATCGCAGTTCGGCGCGCGCTCGGTTGACCCACATTCGACCGCCTCGGGATTTCTTTACTTCGACGTGGGAGATATTTCTACGCCGCTCGCGGGCGCCAATTTTTACGTGACCGGAGTGCGCGATTCTGGCGGAAATGAACTGATGTATTTTGAAATTCCGATGGAAAAGTATCTGAGCGCGCCCCAGGCGAAGAAGCCGTAGAGGTATCCGCCAATTTGATCCTATAATTCCAGAATGCCTTCAACCGTCCACGCCGCCTGCCCGCACGACTGTCCCGATGCTTGCGGTGTGCTGATTACGATTGAAGACGGCCGCGCCACTAAAATCGAGGGTGATCCCGCGCATCCGGTGACTCGTGGATTTCTCTGCGCCAAAGTCACTAAGTATCTCGACCGCGTCTACTCGCCGGACCGCGTCCTCTACGCGATGCGACGCAAAGCCGGCGTTGCGAAAGGCCCGTCTGGTGCGGGCAACGCCGCGCGCGAGGTGTTCGAGCGCATTACCTGGGACGAAGCGCTCGATGAAATGGCGCTCAGGCTGCGCAAGACTGCGGACGAATACGGCCCCGAGTCGATCCTGCCTTATTCCTACGGCGGCACGCTCGGAGCGTTGAACTACGGCTCCATGGACCGCCGGTTTTTTCATCGTCTCGGCGCTTCCCAACTCGATCGCACGATTTGTTCGAGTGCCGGCGGCGAAGGACTCGTGTCCGTTACAGGCGTGAAGCTCGGCACGGAGCCCGAGCAGTTTGCGCACTCGCGCACGATCATCGCATGGGGTTCGAACATTCACGGCAACAACGTGCATCTGTGGCCGTTCATCGAAGAGGCCCGCCACAAGGGCGCGCGGTTGATCGTCATCGATCCGTACAAGACGCGAACGGCGAAGTTTGCCGACTGGTATTTACCCATCAACCCCGGCACCGACATCGCGCTTGCGCTGGGCATGATGTACGTCATCATTAACGAGGGGCTCTACGACGCCGATTATGTCTCCCACTACACGCTCGGCTTCGACGAACTGAAAGCGCGCGTCCAGGACTATCCGCTCGACAAAGTGGCACGCTGGACTGGCATTTCGGTCGAAGACATTCACAAACTGGCCACGGAATATGCCACGCAGCGGCCGTCGGTGATTCGTGTCAACTATGGCATCCAGCGCTCCGAGAACGGCGGCATGGCGATGCGGGCGGTGGCGATGCTTCCGTGCCTGGTGGGATCGTGGAAGGAAGTGGGCGGGGGATTACAGCTTTCGACCAGCGGTGCGTTCGGCCTGAACAAGGCTGCGCTGGAGATGCCAGAGTTGATGAACGAGTCTCTCGGGCGCCCGGCTCGGATCGTCAACATGGTGCAACTGGGGTCGGCGCTGAACACGCTGGAGAATCCGCGCGTGCACGCGATGTTCGTCTATAACTCCAACCCAGCGGCGGTGTGCCCTGACCACAATGCGGTCGTCCGCGGACTGAAGCGTTCCGATCTGTTTACGGTAGTGCACGAGCAGTTCTTCACCGACACCACCGACTACGCCGACATTGTGCTGCCAGCGACAACTTTCTTCGAGCACAAGGAACTTCAGGCCGCCTATGGGCACTACTATCTTCAGGTATCGACACCGGCGATCGAGCCGCTCGGGGAGTGCCGATCGAACGTCGATCTCTTTCGCGCGTTGGCCGAACGCATGGGGTTCGAGGAAGACTGCTTCCGCGAAAGCGTGGACTCAATGATCGATCGCGCCCTCGACTCGCCGAACCCGTGGCTGAAGGGAATCACGCGCACACGCCTGGAGACCGAAGACCACATCCGCATGAATTTCTCCGGTAACGGCCACGCCGGATCGGCCGAAGACCGCCCGTTCCTACCGTTCGCCGAAGGCAATTTCCGCACGCCGTCAGGCAAGGCCGAGTTCTACAGCGAAACGATGAAGCGTCAGGGACTCGATCCCATCGTCGCATTTTTTCCGCCGGTCGAATCCAGGAACGGCGCTCAATCTGCCAGGTTCCCGCTGGAACTGTTGTCGCGCAAGCCCGACAACCATCTCAACACCACGTTTGCCAATCTGCCGACGGTTCGCAAGATGGAGCCCCTGATCGGAGCCATCGAGATGCACGCCCGGGACGCGGAGCAGCGCGGCATTCGCGATGGCGACCAGGTCCGGGCGTTCAACGAGCGGGGAGAGATCATTCTGAAAGCTCGCCTCAACGGTTCAGTGCCTCCGGGAGTCGTCGCTGCGCGCCTCGATTGGGCACGTTTTGGGCCGGCTGATCGCAATATTAATGTCCTTACCTCAGAAAAACTTACCGACATGGGCAACGCGGCGACGTTCTATTCCGTCTGTGTTGAGGTGGAGCTTTTTCGGGCCTGACTCGTTGGGAGAAGTATCGCTCTCGCTTGGACGCCCCGCCGGACTCTACCGTATAATTACCGTTTTCCTAACTCCAGGTTTATTTCGAGGTAGTTGCGATTCATCGCCGTCATCAGGAAATCCCTTGCGCCACTGGCCTGCGTCGTCGCGCGGGTGCGCGCAGCCGCCTCGGTTCGCCGCCATCCTCTTCCACGTCAAGGGGTTGGAGAAATTGGCGCGCCTCGGGACAACTCCTCGGACTGCTGGCGCTTGTATTACTCTCGCTGCCGGCTTTAGCTCAGCAGGACCTGGTGGTCGGAATCACCGTCCATGGCAACCGCCGCATTCCCGCGGAAACCGTCAAAGCTCGCATTTTTACCCACATCGGCGATGTCTATGACGCGGCAGCCATTGAGCGCGACTTCAACTCTCTGTGGAATACCGGCTACTTTGAGGACCTCCGCTTCGAGCGCGAGCAGACCAGCAAGGGCTGGGTTCTCCACATCTACGTTAAAGAACGTCCTACGATCCGCGAGATCAACTACACGGGCTTGAGCGCGGTCTCCACCAGCGACGTACTCGACAAGTTCAAGGAGCGCAAGGTCGGCCTCTCGGTCGAGAGCCAGTATGATCCCACCAAGATCAAGAAGGCTGAAGTCACCTTGAAGGAGTTGCTGGCCGAACACGGACGCCAGTTTGCCACGATCCGAAGCGAAGTGCGGCCGATTCCGCCGGCGGCGGTGGGGCTGACGTTCGTGATTCGCGAAGGACCCAAGGTCAAGGTTGGGAAAATCCGCTTCACCGGCAACAAGCACATCAACAACCGCACCCTGCTGGCTTCGATGAAGAACCTGAAGCCGATCGGCATCCCGAAATCGATCTTCCTGGAGAGTTTGTTCGCAAAGACTTACGACGCCACCAAACTGAGCGAAGACACCGAACGCGTCCGGGCGGAATTCCAGAATCGCGGCTACTTCAAGGTGCTGGTCGACGATCCGAAAACCGATATTCATGACACAGGCCATACCGGATTCCATGTCCCACTGCTTCAGAAAGGCGCCGGCAAGTCGGTGGACATCCTGATTCCGATCGACGAGGGCGCCCGTTACACCCTAGGCAGCATCACATTCAAGAACAACAAGGCGATCACCAATCAGGCGGCTTTGCGCAGTCTGTTCGCGATGAAAGATGGCGAGATTTTCTCCCGCGAGAAAGTTGCCAAGGGACTGCAGAACCTCACCAAGGCGTACGGGGAAGCCGGCTACATCAACTTCACTCCAGTCCCGAATACCACGTTCGACGACGACAAGAAAATTGTGAACCTCGAGATCGACGTGGACGAAGGCAAGCAGTTTTCCGTCCGCCGCATCGAGTTCCAGGGCAACACTACCACTCGCGACAAAGTGATCCGGCGTGAAATTGCACTTGAGGAAGGACAATCCTACAACTCGCATTTGTGGGAACTGAGCCTACTTCGTCTGAACCAACTTGGCTACTTCGACCCGCTGAAGCCCGACGATCCCAATACCACCGACCGCAAGCTCGACGAAAAGGCCGGGACCGTCGATCTGACTTTGAAAGTCCATGAAAAGGGAAAAAACCAGATCGGGTTGCAGGGCGGCGTCAGTGGGCTGGCAGGAGCCTTTATCGGCTTGACCTATAGCACGAATAATTTTCTGGGGCTGGGCGAGACGCTCTCCGTGCAGGCCAGCCTGGGCAACCGCCAGCGCGATTTGCTGTTCGGATTCACTGAGCCGTATCTGTTCGACCGGCCGATACAGGCTGGATTCCAGATCTACACACGGAAGTCGACCTATGATCAGGCGCAGCAGCTGTCGATTCAATCTGGCCAGAATTTGAATCTGCCAAACCCGCTCCTGCAAAACCTTCAGAACTACACGCAGTCGAGCACGGGCGCCAGCTTCTCGGTCAGCTATCCGCTGCGGCGGTCGTTTAAGCGGATCGGCATCAGTTATTCATATGACCGGTCGTCTCTGGTTGCGGTCAGCGAGGCGTCGAAGATCCTATTCACGAACATCAACTTTCGCGGCATCACCGGGCCCAATGCCCTCAACGGGATCGTGACCAGCAAGATCGTTCCCAGCTTCACCATGAACACGCTAGATGCTGCCTACCAGCCACATCACGGCAAGAGCATTTTCCTGGGCGGCGAGTTCTCGGGACTCGGCGGCACGGTTTACACGATTCGTCCCATTGTCCAGTACAAGCAGTTCTTCCCGGTGAACAAGCGGCGCAACGCGATCGGCTACAACATCCAAGGATCGTTTATTTCAGGATACAACGGCGTCGTGGCGCCCCCGTTTGAGCGCGCGTACTTGGGTGGCGACAACGATCTGCGCGGATTCGATATCCGGACCATTTCGCCGATCGCCTTCCTGCCCAGCGCCCAGACCGTCTCGCTGAGAAATCCAGACAACTCCTTCGTCCCCAAAGATCCTCGCATTCCCGTGGGCTCGGACAGCGCGGGGCATTGCGTGCCTGTCTCGAACTGCTGGAATATTCCTGTTCCCTTTGAGCAACTGGTCACGCCTGGCGGCGACTTAAGCCTGGCAGGAAACCTGGAGTACCGCATCACGATTGCGGGTCCCGTGGTGATCGCTCCGTTCATGGACGTGGGCGTCAACCCGATCATTCGCAAGTCGCAATTGAAAATCAATACCGGACAGTTCAGCGATCTCCAGAACACACTGTTCGGCTGCCCGGACCTCGACCCGGCATTCCAGTGTACGGGTGGACAAAAGCTCCCGTTCTCCCAGTTCCTCCAACCGGTTCCCGGGACGAACTGGGTGCCGCGCATGTCGACCGGCATCGAACTTCAGGTAATGCTGCCGGTCATCAATGCGCCCTTCCGCATTTATTGGGCGTATAATCCGCTGCGCCTCGACACCAACACCAACCCCCCCGTTCCTATCAGTAAAAGCATGTTCCCGTTCGACACGCACTTCGGCGCGGCACAATACACCTATCAGAACACCATCGACACACTGGGCCCGAACTACACTCTGCGCGAGCCGCGGAAGACGTTCCGCTTCTCGGTGTCGACAACGTTCTAGGGCAGCGGCAATCAGCATTCAGCCGTCAGCTCTCAGCCAAACGTCTTTGTGGATTGCGCATGCCTGTCCAACAAATACTGGTTTTGAAAATCCTCCTGCGGCGGTGGGATGTGCTGGCGGTCAGACAAGAGTGTCCGACCTACAAAGGCAGGGGTGTCCCACGGACAAAGGAAAGAGACCAGGTTCTCAGCTTTCTAATGAGGCCAGAAGACGATTCCTACAAGATAGATTGCCTGGGCTGCGGCCATTCCGATCCAGATGCGGCGGCGAATTCTGGAGCGGCGCAGATCGCGGAGCAGGCCGGCTTCAGTGGGGTTCGCGGAACGAGCAGCCGGCAGTTCGGACACCGCGACGGGAATCGGGCTCGTCAGCACCACCGCGGTGCTCTCCGCCTTGGGCTTGTCCGGATAAAACACTTTTGGTGTGCTGATCACTTCCGACCACGCTGGCAGCAGGATCCACGTTTCGGGGATCACGTTGGCCATCGGTTTGGAGGTCAGTTCGAGCGCCGGCAATTTCTCCGGAACCAGCCGGTCAGCCAGATTGCGGAGCAGCGAACTGAACCAGAAATGACTGAGCTGGTCGGTAATCAGTTCTCCCACGTCGACCGGTACTGATTCCAGTTCGAGCGGCGGCAAAGATTCGGGCGAGATCACATCCCCGATATTCGTGAACACAGTTCGAAACCAAGAAAGCCGGAGGCGGTCGCCAAGGGGCAGTCCCACATCTATCGGGCGCGACGTAAGTTGTAGAGGCGGAAGCTTTTCCGGCGCAACCGTATCCCGTAGATTGGTCAGCAGTGACCGCCATAACGGCTGGGTGAGCGAAGCCGGAGGCAGCAGGTCGATGCGATGCTCCAGCACCACGGGCGAAGGCCCCGGTTCCTGATACCACGCTTCGGCGGCGTTCGAGCGGTATGTCATGACTCCTATGATGCTAGATGCCTGGGACACAATTGTCACGCCTGTTTACGCAGTTTTACAGGTGGCCGTGAATGGCGTTTTTTACCTTGAATCTACGTCCGTACTCTTGTTTCCTCCTGTGGTACATGGACTTTCAGCCGTTGAGTCGGCCGCTCATCTCAAGCACAATCTGAATATGACTGGCCCCAGCCTCGCTATAACCTTGTTTCGAAGAATGGGGCCGCTCATGCTCGTGCTGGGCCTCCTCGCCTTATCGGCTGCGGCCAAGGACTTGGCTCTGGTTTCGAACAAGAGCAATTCTCTCCCCGCCATCGCTTTGCCGGACTTGGTCAAGGTTTGTAAGGGCCAGATGAACCGCTGGCCAGACGGCAAGCCGGTCACCATCGTGATGCGCCAGCCGGGCTCTGCCGACATGAAAATGGTGGAGGAAAAAATCTATTCCCTGACCAGCCAGGACGTCCGCGAATTGATTGCGTCGGCCAATCACAATCGAGCCGAACGGCCGGCGATCATTCTGGGGAACAGCGACGAAGAGGTCATTCAGAAAGTGGAATCGATGCCGGGCGCAGTCGGACTGGTAGACATATACTCCATCACCGGAGCGGTGCAGGTCGTCAAGATCGGCGGTAAGCTTCCCCTTGAATCGGGATACCCTCTTCACGGAAACTGAGCGCGCCTGTTCCGCAAGGGGCAGAGATAGAAGGAACTGATTGAGCGACGAAAGCCTTGGGACGTCTCCCGCTTACATCCGGAACCGGCGCTACACCCGGCACCGTCTGGATGCGCGCATTCAGCTTTCGGTATTTCGCGACGGCGCCACCGTCTCGATCTGGGGCCGCACCAGCGAACTCGGGCAGGACGGCGTAGGCGCGACCTTGAGCGCGGAACTGAAGGTTGGCGAGGTCGTTTCCCTGGAGTTTCCCATTCCCGTCCCGCCCTATCACATGCGAGTACGGGGCATCGCGCGCTATTGCGAAGGGTTGCGCTGCGGATTCGAATTCCTGATTGTCACCGAGGATCAGCGCGAGATTCTCCGCCGCACCTGTGAAGTTCTTTCCACTGGGTTCTAGTGAATGCGTCAAGCAGATCGACGTGGATAACAACTCGATTTCCCCCGCGCTCTGCCGTGTCCCCCGTGGTAATGGCCTTTGACTTCCTCGTCGAACACTACCGCGTTCCAGCCCTTCCCGTTTCGGGACCTTTCATTACCCCAGTAACTTTCTGGTGCAAACCAAGGTCGGTACCATCGCTCTACTGACGTTGCCAACGGAAGGGACCAAGTATGGGGGAGAAAATCACCCCGCCAGCCGCCTCGGCCGAAGTACTGCGAGCGAAAGCGCTGCGCGACGCTCGCGAGCGTGGCATGCCGCCGGTCCTGACTCGCATTTCTCCTCCTTCGCCGGGCAACGGCCATTCCTCTAGCCATTCCATCGATCTCGAAAAAGCATACCTGGAACAGATCGTAGAAAATGCTCCCGAAGCAATCAGTATTCTTGATCTCGACATCAACGTCATCCGCATTAACCATGAGTTCACGAGGCTCTTCGGTTTTTCGAGCGACGAAGCCACCGGGGAAGCAATCGACACGCTGATCGTTCCGCCCGACCGTTCCGCGGAAACGGTGTGGATTGCCGAGAGTGTCGGCCAGGGCAAGAAGATTTCGCTCGAAGCCCGCCGCCGGCGAAAGGATGGTTCGCTGGTGGACGTCCTGGTCTCGGCATCGCCTGTTATCGTCGACGGCGAAAGAGTCGCGACCTACGCCTCATATCGCGACATTACCGAGCAGAAGCGGGCCGAAGCGTTGAACGCGGCGTTGTACGCGATTGCGAACCGCGCCCACTCGGTGGAAGACCAGCACGGATTTTTTGCCGCGATCCACGGTATCGTCGGCCAACTGATGGATGCCCGCAACTTCTACATCGCGCTGCTGGCCTCCGACCAGGAACTGTTGCACTTTCCCTACTTCGTGGATGAACACGACCCGGCCCCTGCTTCCAAAGCCCTGGGGCGCGGCCTGACGGAACATGTGATCCGCAACGGCGAACCGCTTCTGGCGACGCCCGATGTCTTCGACGAACTGGTCGATCGCGGCGAAGCAGAATTGATCGGAGCGGCCTCCCTGGATTGGCTCGGCGTTCCGCTAATGGGTGCGAACGGATGCATCGGTGCCCTGGTCGTTCAAAGTTACAGCGAGAACGTACGCTTCGGAGAACGCGATCGCGACATTCTGAAATTTGTTTCCCAGCAGATCGCCACCGCCATCGAGCACAAACGATACGAAGAGGCGTTGCGTTTCTCGGAAGCCCGCTACCGTTCCCTTATCCTGAGCGCGGCCTACGGCATTTACCGCTGCACAGTGGACGGGCGGTTTCTGGATGTGAATCCCGCGCTGATCGCCATGCTGGGCTATGGCTCGGTGGAAGAGGTTCTGCAACTGGACCCAGGCCGCGATGTTTTTTTTAATCCTGAAGAATTGGAGCGCCTGACCGAGGACTATCGCCGCACGGGAAGTTTGAACGGCGTAGAAGTGCAATGGAAAGCGAAAGACGGGCACGTCATTGTGGTGCGATTGAGTGGACGCCCCGTCAGCGGCACGGAGCAGCCGGCGGAGGAACTCGAGATCATCGCCGAGGACATCACCGATCGCCGCCAGCTGGAAGAACAATTCCGCCAGGCCCAGAAAATGGATGCCGTGGGCAGGCTCGCGGGCGGTGTGGCGCACGATTTCAACAATCTTCTGATGGTCATCAACGGCTATACCGAAGTGTTACTCGAGGAATTACAGCCGGAGAGCGCGATGCATCAGAAAGTGGATTCCATTCAACAGGCCGCCAACCGCGCCGCGACCCTCACCCGGCAACTGCTGGCGTTCAGCCGAAAACAACTGCTCGAACTGAAAGTGATCGACGTCAACACCGTGATCGGCGATATGGAGCGCCTGTTGCGTCCATTGATTGGCGAGAACATCAGCCTCGTGACCCGGCTCTCGCCCGATGCCGGACGCACGCGCGCCGATAGTGGACAACTGGAACAGGTCATCATGAACCTGGTCGTCAATGCCAAAGACTCCATGCCGGACGGCGGCAAGATCTCCATCCAGAGTTCAGATGTGATGGTGCGTCCGAATTTCCGCGAACACCGGTTCATCCAGCCCGGGCGCTACGTCGTGCTCTCGGTCTGCGATACCGGACACGGCATGGACAAGGAGACGCAGTCCCGCATCTTCGAGCCGTTTTTTACCACCAAGGAAAAAGGCAAAGGCACCGGCCTCGGACTGTCTACTGTGTACGGCATCGTGAAGCAAAGCGGAGGATATGTTTTCGCCCAGAGTGAACCGGGCGCGGGCACGACCTTCTACATCTATTTGCCACGAGTAGAAGAAGCACCGGAAAGTCTGAGTCCGCCAAAATCGCAGGAGAGCGAAAAAGGCGGGTGCGAAACGGTGCTGCTGGTCGAGGACGAAGACTCCGTTCGCGAACTCGTGCGCGAGACGCTCGCAGCCCGCGGCTATAGAGTACTCGAAGCAGAAAATGGTGAACGTGGCTTGCGGGTCGCAGAAGCCCATGGCAAAGAAATCGACATCCTCATCACCGACGTGGTCATGCCCGGCATAGGAGGGCGCGAGCTGGCGAAGCGCTTGCTCAAGCTCCGCCCGAGTCTCGGCGTTCTCTACCTCTCTGGCTATACCGAAGACACAATCCTTCATCAGGGCGCTCTCGATCCCGGGACCGCCTTCCTGCAAAAACCCTTTACGCTACAAAATCTGGCAAGGAAAGTTAGGGAAGTGCTGCGGTTGCGGGCGAACTAACGCGCAGCCCCAACGCCTGGCCTATCGCCGGCTACCACCTGTTGGTGCAATCTGGATGTTACGTCAACTGGCGAGCACAACCCGCTTTCCCCGCGCAAACAAAAGGGATGTGAGGGCAATAATCCATACTGCCGGAGTAATAAATCTGAGGATGAGCAGAGCCGTGGAAAGGCGGAAGGCACTGCAGTCAAGCGAGAACCGAAGAACGCTGCGGACACCCACTGCGGACCACAAAAGCATCGCGACAAAGACAACTATCATTCCAAAGAGCCGCCAGCGCGCCAAACCACGATCAAGTGTCAAACCTAAGAACCACCACCAAATCAAGATGCCAGGAACGACCAAGACGAGGTGCGTGGGACCTGCCAGTCTCAACAAATTGGCAATAGGCATGGCGATGGAATATGCAGGACCATTTAACAGCCTCAGCAGAATATCTGAGGTTTGATATGGCCAAATTGGCGCTCCCATGTCCCAAGCCATTCCCATCGACTCAATCACCCGGGCGTTGTGGATGTCCCACAGCACTAGTGGCAGGCTGACTATGCCTATTACTGGCGGCAGAACGATTCGGAGCCGCGAGCTCATGCCCCATTAGACACCGCCATCCGCCCTGATAGTTGTTGTAAGCAGGTGATTATACTCAAGGTCCCCGCCACGTTTACACTCAGAACCAACTCAGGAAAGGAAACTGAATGACCTCAGAAGTGCTCACGAAACGGCTAGCCCCAATGTCCGCATCGCAGAGGGTCTGCGCGTTATCCATGATCTACTCAAGGTTGACAGTCTCCACCAGAGAACTGTTCCTGCCTGACAGAGCGAAGGGGAAAGAGAAACTCGTCATCACGATGCTGCACGGTATCAATGAGCTTCACCACACGCTGGCAAACTGGCTCGTTGCATATTCGACCGATGAAACCAAGGCGTTCCCCGTCGAAACCCTGAGCAAACAATTAGAGCAGATCGCAACTGAGTTTCGTGTACAAAGCATGCTGACATGGTCGGTCGAATCCGTTCTAAGCAAGGAGTGAACTGCCAACTGTTGTAATCAAGGCGATTACACCAACGACGCTCGGCGTTCGACCGTGCATCGCCAGTGGTTTCACCCGAGGGTCCCGAGGAACCACTGAAGTGGCTGACAAACGCCTAGTCCGACCCATTGAAACTTTTTCCTCCCAGAGGACTCATATACTTGGAACAAGGGTACATCCGCGTCCCCTTGGATCGCGTACCCTGTAGTGAAGGTAGAGTCCAGCATGCTGATCAAGAAGCCCGCCGATATCGCGCCCTCTGAAATTACGGCGAAAAGCGTGTACCTGAACCGGCGCCATTTCATCGCCGCGGCCGCTGTAGTTGGAACCGCAGCCGCGGCGGGGTTTGCATTTCGGGGGCTCAGTTCGCCTTCGGTCGTGAGCGAGGCAAACACTAAGATCGACGGCCTTCAGAAGAGTCCGTTCAGCACGACCGAGCCGCAGACTCCCTTCAAGGACGTCAGCAACTACAACAATTTTTACGAATTCTCCACCGACAAGTACGAGCCTGCGGAAGCGGCAAAGAATTTCAAGACGCGTCCATGGACGGTGACCATCGACGGCCTGGTCAAGAAGAAGCAACAGCTCGACATCGATGCCATCATAAAAATGGCGGCCCCGGAAGAGCGCATCTACCGGCATCGCTGCGTGGAAGGCTGGTCGATCGTAGTGCCGTGGGTCGGATTCTCGTTGAGTGAACTGATTAAGCGCGCCGAGCCGCTGGGCAGCGCAAAATTCGTCGAGTTCACCACGTTGCTCGATCCCAAGCAGATGCCCGGTCAGCGCGTCCCGGTTCTGAAGTGGCCCTACGTGGAAGGCCTGCGCATGGACGAAGCCATGCATCCGCTGGCACTACTATGCTTCGGCATGTACGGAGAATCACTTCCCAACCAGGACGGCGCGCCGTTGCGGATTATCGTGCCATGGAAGTATGGATTCAAAAGCGCGAAGTCGATTGTGCGAATAAGTTTCACCGACAAGCAGCCTTTGAATACCTGGCAGCAGTCGGCGCCCAACGAATACGGCTTCTACTCCAACGTAAATCCCAACGTCGATCACCCGCGCTGGAGCCAGGCAAAAGAGCGCCGCCTCGGCGAATTCACAAAGCGGCCCACGCTGATGTTCAACGGATACGATCAGGTGGCAAACCTTTATTCGGGGATGGACCTGAAGAAAAACTTCTAGGATTTGTAATCGGTGATTGGTGATTTGTAATTGTTTCGGGACCGTCGGAGTTTGCGGTTCAAATTACCAATTCCCAATTACAAATTGCCAATCGCAAATTACCAATTCCAAATGAAACTACGCCTCACCAAGCTCCTCATCTTCCTCGCCGCTCTTGTTCCGCTGGCCCGGTTGCTGTGGAGGTTTCGCCACAACGCTCTGGGAGCCAATCCCGTCGAAGTGATTACCCACTCGACCGGCGACTGGACGCTGATCCTGATCATGTTGACGCTCTCGATCACCCCGCTGCGCAAGCTGACAAAACAGTACTGGCTGATCGGTGTCCGGCGCATGATCGGCCTGTTTGCGTTTTTCTACGGGTGCCTGCACTTCACGACCTATCTGTGGCTCGACAAGTTTTTCGACGTACACGAAATGATCAAGGACATCGTGAAACGTCCGTTTATCACCGTGGGATTTCTCGCGTTTGTGTGCATGATCCCGCTGGCCATCACGTCAACCCAGGGATCGATCCGGAGGCTGGGGAAAAACTGGCTGCGGCTGCATCGCCTGATCTACGTCACCGCCCTGGCTGGCGTGATTCACTATATATGGCTGGTGAAAGCGGATATTCGCAAGCCATTGCAGTACGCATTTGTGCTGGGCGTACTGATGACCTACCGGATCGTGGCCTGGATCAGCGAGGCACGCAAAATTCCGGCTTCCGTCCGAACACCCTCGCCGGAAGTCACCAAGGTATGAGTGCCTGGAGTACTCTCCGAATCAGTTCCCACTGACAAAAACTTTACTTTCCCGCACGGGTTTAAGGCATCTTAACGAGCAACAGGAGCGCCTTCTATGAACCCCTATTCCAAGAGGTCGAAGTGTGCCGCACGCGCGGCTCTGGTGTTGGCAGCCACGGCTGCTCTCCTCATGGCAACAGCATGTGGCTCCAGCGGCAGCAATGGAGGAGGGGGTGGAGGCGGCGGTACCTTTACACCGGCAAGCCTTAGCGGACAATATGTGATTTCACAGACCGGTATTGGAGCCGACCAATTTGGCGGCGTTGCGGTATTTTCGGAATCCATCGTGTTCACGGCGGATGGAAAGGGCAACCTCAACGTCACCGTCGACGACTTCAATCAAAGTGGAGTTTCGTTTCAGTTGAGTTCGGCCCTATCCGGCACCTACTCCATCGGTAAAAACGGCGTCGGGGTGCTGCACTTTAATTCATCGACCTACGGCATCACCATGATCGACGATAGTCATTTCCATGTGATCCAGGGGGACCTTTTCGCCACAGCCTCGGGTTTCGGCGAAAAACAGGACACATCTTCCTTTTCCGCAGTGCCGGTGGGCACGTTCATATTTCAGAGCCACAATGCGTCGGTCGCTTCGCGGGTCGGGAGCCTGGCGGTTGCATCCGGCAACATCAATGTATTGGAAGATTCTCTGACGCTGGGAACTACGCTGCCCATATCTCCTACCGCATTGACAGGTTCCTTCGGCCCGACGATCGACGCAAATGGTCGGGGTACATTTGTCCTGAGTGACGGCTCGACCTTTGCTTTTTACATGGTGAATGCTTCGAAATTCCGGTTCATGTCCTTCTCTGGCGGCAGTTCAACGCTCGAAATCGGGCAGGCCGAAAAGCAGACGGGTGGCCCATTCTCGGCGGCTAGCCTTGGCACTGGGACGTATGTGTTCGGCACCTCGGGAGACACCCTGACCAATTCGGTGGGGATGCATTCGGTGGGGGCGCTCACGACGGATGGAGTGTCCAAGTTGACCGGTACGGTTGACTATGTGCAGGACGGAGCGGTGAATACGGCCATCACGCTCCTCGACACAAGTTCCTATGCGCTGGCGATGGATGGCCGCGGACTCTTCAACCTTGATTTGAGCAACAGCACTTCGGACCAGAAAGTGTTCTGGATGGTGAATCCCACGCGCGCGTATGTTCTCAACAACACCGCCGCCGCCATCGAAGACGGCACCTTTACGAAGCAGCAGGGGGCGCCATTTTCAGCCACCAGTCTGGCGAGTCAGTCGTCCTTTGTGATGGACGGATTCGACGTTGCGTTCAAGGACCGCACGGGCGTTATCACGCCGCACTCGAACGGAAACCTGGACTGGAACCAGCAGGCGAACTCGTTCGATATCAATTTCGGCGGTGTGCCGAGCGCGACGACGACCACCGGTAACTATCAAGTCGATGCCAGCGGCCGAGTGACCGTCAGCGTGAACAATGTGAGCAGTAGCATCGTGTTCTATCTGAGTTCTGCCAATTCCGGTGTGATGGTGCAGGAAGATGGGGCTGACATCGGAGGAACTTTCGAGACGCAGGCTACGCAGTAAGAAGTCTTCGCAAATTACAAAATTTCGGCGCACTCAAACAAAAATCCCCGCCCAAGCGAAGCTTGGACGGGGCACCCGTTTTCTTTTTCTAATCACTAACCACTGCTCTATGCCATCGCCTCGGCTGCGATCTTCTCCGTCACGAACGCTTCGATCACGTCCCCGGTCTTGATGTCCCCGTAGTTCGCGATTGCGATGCCGCACTCCATGCCATTGCGCACTTCGGAGGCGTCGTCTTTGTGGCGTCGCAGCGATCCGACTTTGCCGGTGAAGATCACCGTGTTGTCGCGCAGCAGGCGTACTTGTGAATCGCGTTTGATGGTGCCATCGGCAACACGGCAACCGGCGATCGTTCCCACTTTCGGGATGCGGAAGGTTTCGAGCACCTCGGCGCGGCCCTGGTAGGTTTCCTTGATCGTCGGTTCGAGCAGGCCGGTCATGGCGCGCTTGATCTCGTCCTGCAGCTCGTAAATGATCGAGTGCAAGCGGATGTCGACTTTGTCCTGTTCCGCGAGTTCCTGCGCTTTGCGTTCCGGACGCACGTTGAAGCCGATGATGATGGCGTTCGATGCGGACGCCAGCAGCACATCGCCTTCGTTGATCGCGCCGACCCCGGCACGCAGCACTTTCAAACGCACTTTGTCGTTCGAGAGCTTGCCCAGCAGATCGGTCAGCACTTCGATGGATCCGCCGACATCGCCCTTCAGGATGATGTTCAGTTCCTTCATCCCGGCGGTCCGCAACTGCTCTGACAAGCCTTCCAGCGAAACGCGCGAACTCTTGGCGAGCGTGGCTTCGCGCGCTTTCTGGCCGCGGTAATCGGAGATGTCGCGCGCTTTCTCACGGTCGGTGACGACCACAAACTGATCGCCCGCCTGCGGCAGGCCTTCGAGTCCGAGGATTTCGACTGGCGTTGAGGGCGGAGCTTCCTGCATCGATCCTCCACGATCGTCAAACATGGCGCGAACTTTGCCGAACACGTTGCCGACCACGAAATTGTCGCCAGTCTTCAGCGTGCCGTTCTGTACCAGGATGGTGCCGACTGGACCGCGTCCGCGATCGAGCTTGGCTTCGAGCACCACGCCGCTGGCTGCGCGTCCTGGGACGGCTTTTAGTTCCTGCAGATCGGCGGTGAGGCAGATCATTTCCATCAACAGGTTGAGATTGGTTTTCTTCTTGGCCGACACGTCGACGAAGACCGTCTTGCCGCCCCATTCTTCTGGGAGCAATCCACGATCGCCGAGTTGTTTCTTCACGCGATCGGGCAGCGCTTCCGGCTTGTCGATCTTGTTGACGGCAACAATGATCGGCACTTCGGCAGCATGCGCATGGTCGATCGCTTCCAGCGTTTGCGGCATCACACCGTCATCGGCCGCGACGACCAGGACGACGATGTCGGTGGCCTTCGCTCCTCGGGCGCGCATCCGCGTAAACGCTTCGTGACCCGGCGTGTCGAGGAACACGATCTCGCGGCCATAAGCCGGCGAGTTCTTATCCAGAATGCGGACTTTGTAGGCGCCGATGTGCTGCGTGATTCCGCCCGCTTCGCCGTCGGCGACGTTGGTGGAGCGAATGGAATCAAGCAACGTTGTTTTGCCGTGATCGACGTGTCCCATGATGGTGACCACCGGCGGACGCGGCACCGCCTCTGCGCTCTCTTCGCTGCCTTCCACCGCCTCGGCCATGTCCTTCGAGGCTTGCTCTTCGAAGGTGATGACTTCGGTGTCGGCGCCGAAGAAGCGCGCCATTTCGCTGGCGAGTTCTGCATCGAGCGTCTGGTTGATGGTTGCGAATACGCCTTTTGCCAACAACCGCGCGATCAGATCTTTTGCACGAATGCCGAGCTTCTCCGCCAGGTCCTTCACCGAGATTCCTTCGGTGATGGTGATGTTGCGCGTAATCGGCGCCGGTTCGTTTGAAATCGACACCCGCGGCGGCGGAGTGTAGCCCTTCATCGGGCCTTCTTTTATGCCGCGCGGAATGTAACGCTGACCGGGACGACGCGACGGCCCACCGGGACGCGCTCCGGGACGCGATGGTCCTGGAGGCGCCATGGCGCCTGCGCCCGGTCCTACGCCCAGCGGACGCGTGCCAGTCGGCGACGAACGCGTGGGATGCATCGGGCGACGCTCTCCCGGACGCAACATGGGACGAGCACCCGGCGGCCCTGACTGCGGCGGACGCGGACGCTGAAAGATCGGTTTGCCTGGCTCCGGACGTCCTGGTGCGGGACGTGCCACCGCTCCCGGCGACTGTACGGGCGCCTTGTACACCGGACGTGGCCCGGTCTGCGGCATGATTACGCGCGGTGGCGCAATCGTGGGTACCGGCGGCTTGGCAGCAGTGGCCTGAATCTGCGCGGCTGGCGGCTGGCTCGGCGGCACCACGGGTGGTGCGACCGGCGGCTGTGCCACCGGAGCATGCGGACGCGGAGGAATCGCAACCGCCACCGGCGGAACTGGTGGTGGAGGAGGCGTCGCAACCGGCCGGGGCGTAACCACTGCCGCCGGCGGTCTGGACGCAGCTACCGATGCGGGCGTTACAAGTCTGGGCGAGGTTGGTTCGGCTGCGGGTTTCGCAGGTGCCGGCGGTCTTACTGGAGAAGCAGCAGGCGCTTCCGGCTTAGGCGCGGGCGCTGCCGGCTTTGCAGCTGGGCGCTCCACGGCCGGGGCCGCAGCTTCGCTCTTTTGCAGGATCGCTTTCAGCACATCTCCCGGACGGGAGATGTTCGACAAATCGATCTTGGTCTTGATTTCATCGTCGCCGCGACTGGCGCGCGACGACTTCGAGGAGCCTGAGGACTCGTCGGCGTGAGACTGGAAATACTTGCGGACCAGCACTGCCTCGTGCTCTTCAATCGAGCTGGAGTGCGTCTTCTTCTCGGTAACTCCGACGGCAGTAAGTGCGTCAAGGATCGCCTTACTCTTGACTTCCAACTCACGCGCCAGATCGTTAATTCGAATCTTGCTCATCCACCCTCTCGCCTTCTGATTTCCTCTAAGCTCTCATGTCGACCTCAGGGAGTAATTCATTTCTCGTCTTCCACAGCTGGTTCGGCCGCGGCCGGTTCGCTATCCGGAACCGCTTCAATTTCGGCCGTTATCGCTTCGTCGGTTCCCGCCAGGGCTTCTGCTTCGTTGGTGCCTTCCGAAGCCTCTAACACTGGAACTGGCTCGCCACCCGTTTCCTCCGCGCCTTCGGCGGCTACCGGTTCGCCGCCTTCCAGGCTGGAGAAATAATTATTGACCGCAATACTGATTTTTTCCACCGTCTTGGGACCAATGCCTTCGATCGCCTCCAGCTGCTCGGGCGTCATATCCGCCAGCGATTCCACGGTCGTAACGCCGGCCGCCTTGAGCTTCTCGACCAGTCCTTCACCGAGGCCTTCCACGTTCTCGAGAGGAGTAACGCTCTGCGGCAGCATCGCCGACATTTGCTGTTCGACTTCCTGGCGCTTTTCTTCTTCGCTCTTGATGTCGATCTTCCATCCGAGCAACTTCGCTGCCAGCCGGACGTTCTGACCCTTCTTGCCGATGGCCAGCGAGAGCTGCGTGTCGTCGACCACGACTTCAAGATGCTTCTCCGCGGAATCGACCACGGTCACGCGGCTCACTTTGGCCGGCTGAAGCGCCTTCTCGGCGAACGTCACCGCGTCCTCGTGATACTCAATGATGTCGATCTTCTCGCCGCGCAATTCGCGGATAATCGATTGCACGCGCATGCCCTTCATGCCCACGCAGGCGCCGACCGCGTCCACGTCTTTGTCCTTCGACATCACCGCGATCTTCGTGCGCTCGCCTGCTTCACGAGCGATCGCCCGGATCACGACCGTACCGTCATAAATTTCCGGCACTTCGGTCTGGAACAGATGCTGCACGAGTTCTGGCGCCGCACGCGACACCACCACGCCCGGTCCCTTGGAAGCCTTCTCCACGCGCACGATCACAGCGCGCAGTCGCTCGCCGACGGCGAACGACTCCAGACGCGACTGCTCCTTGCGTCCCATGCGCGCTTCGGCCTTACCGATGTCGAGAATCACATCCGGGCCTTCGATCCGCTTCACGGTGGCGTTGACCACTTCATTCACGTGGCCGATGTATTCGTTGTAAACCGTGTCGCGTTCGGCCTCGCGGACTTTCTGGAAGATCACCTGCTTGGCAAGCTGCGCGGCGATGCGTCCGAGGATTCCTTCGGTCGCCTTGGGGATGAGCAGTTCTCCGCCCACCTCCGCTTTCGGATCGAGCTTGCGCGCCTGTTCGACCGTCACCTGCAGGTTGGGATCTTCGATCTGCTCGGGATTCTCGACGATCGCTTTCACAGCATAGGCATTGATCTTGCCGCTGTCCCGGTCAAGCACCGCGCGGAGGTTTTCCTGCGACTTGTAGTACTTGCGAGTCGCGACAACAATCGCGTCCTCGACCGCGCTGACGACAATCTGCGGGTCGATCCCCTTCTCGCGGCTGACCCCTTCGATGATGTTGTAAAGCTCGCTTGCCATAAAATTCAGGTCTCGGGTGCTAGGCGTCAGGTCTCAGGTTCTGTGGATCAGGACTTTGACTTTCCTGACCCTTGAGACCTGACACCTGAGACCTTTTAAATCTCGGGCACTAGATTGGCCTTCTCAACGTTGGCCAATTCAATTTCCACTTTCGGGGCCTGTCCATCTTTCGGACGCAACTGGCGGCGGGCGACACCCAGGTCGAGCACCAATTTCCCGTTTTCAAAACTTTCTAGGTTGCCTTCAAAATGCCGGTTGTTGTTCACCGGTTGGCGCGTCATCAACTTCACACGATGTCCGCGGAAGCGTTCGAAGTCTGCCGCTTTCGTCAATTTGCGATCGAGGCCCGGAGACGAAACTTCGAGCACGTACGATCCGCCCGGCATCACATCCTCGACATCGAGGATGGTTCCAAATTCGCGACTGAAATTCGCGCAGTCTTCGTGCGTTACGCCGTCCGGACGATCCTGTGCCGGCACGGCTCCCGGACGATCGATAAACACGCGCAGCATGCGATGCTTGCCCGCGCCGTGGAATTCGATGTCCGCGATTTCCAGCCCGCTCGAACCCGCAACGCGCGCCGCAATGTCCCGAACGATTATTTCATCAAAAGCCATCGTTTCAGCAACTTACGCCAGAATCGCCGCGCAAAACCTGCCCCAAACTAAAAAGTGGGCTTGCGCCCACTGGTGTGCTTCGACAATTCCAACGCACTACGACACAACAGTTTTCATTGCCAACTATACGCCTGCAGGTGCGAAAATACAAACCTCCGCCGGGTATATCCGGGCGTTCGGGAGGCACGATGCGGCAGATTCCACTCTCCGGCATAGCCCTGCTTCTGGTAAGCTGCTTCCCCGCAACCGCCCAGCGGCCCGGAGGCGGACCGGGCCCCAAGTCGACGGGCCTCTCGCGCTCCAACCGCCCGATTACAACTGGAACTGGCTCCTTACCAACCACCACTCACTTCAACGCGAACCAGGAAGCGAAAGTTGAGTTCCGCTCACAGACCGTGCTTGTCCAGGTTCCGGTAGTAGTTCTGGACAAAAAGGGAAACCACGTTCACGGCCTCGCGAAAGACGATTTCGAAGTCCTGGAGAGCGGCAAGCCGAAGACGATCACTTCATTCGAGGAAATCAATACCAGCAGTCAGGCGATCGCGTCTAACAAGGGCACCCCTGACACATTTATAAACACCGGAGGAGCCAGCGGCCATTCGGCCGCGCCCACAGTCATCGTTCTCGACACGATCAACACGCCCTATCTCGATCAGGCATACGGCCGCAAAGAGCTCATTCGATATCTAGCCAGCAACCTGAACGCGGGACAAAGCTTTGCACTGGTGATCCTCACCAGCAACGGCGTCCGGATAATCCACCAACCGACCCAGGACGCGTCGGGCGTTGTGCAGGCGCTCAAGAAGCTGAGCGGTGAACTGCCGGCGATGCAGGGTGTGGACATCGATGCGCAAGCGATCGCCGCAACCAGTTCGCCGGAAGAAGAAGGGTTCGCCTCTGCGCTGGGCCGTGGCCCGCAAGATCCTTATGTCGGGCTAGAGGAGTTTATCGCGCGGGGCGACTCCTCGATCGTCCGCTTGCAGCAGGATCGCGCGATCGAAGCGACCTTGCACGGATTCTTGGACATTGCCTGGTCTCTGTCCGGTGTTCCCGGACGCAAATCCCTGGTCTGGGCCACCGGGAGCTTTCCTTTTGAAATTGGGTCTTCGGGCGAAGTACCCGGAGGCTATCAGTCGGTTCTGTACGAACACGCGATGAAAGCATTGAACGACGCCCAGATTGCGGTCTACCCCGTGGACATCCGTGGACTTGTGAATACCAACCCCGCCAGCGATGCGGGGGCGCGCATGACACGAAGTCCGGCGGGGAGTGCTCGACAAGTCTTCGCACGCGATTGGCTGCAAAATTCCAGCATCGACACGCTCAAGGATTTCGCCGAGATGACCGGCGGACGGGCCTTTTACAACACCAACGACCTCGCCGGCAGCTTTCACCGAGCGGCCGAAGATTCCTCCTCGTACTATCTTCTGGCTTACTATCTGGATACCGAGAATCGCGACCCCGGATGGCGCAAATTGAAAGTGAAAGTTGCCCGCAAAGATATCGAGGTCCGGTCGCGAAGCGGTTTCTTTGTAACCAATGCAACGAACAATCCCGAAACTAGTCGCAAGCTCGATCTCGGACTTGCAGCAAACTCTCCGTTCGACAGCACTGGTCTTCCGATGACAGTCCAATGGACCGCCGTGAAATCCGTGCCGGACTCAAAAGCTCCTAACCAGGCCGGCAAGAAGACAGTCCAGTTCCTTGTAAGAGTCGCAGGGAGCGGTGTGACGGTGAATACAGCGGAGAAAAACCACGTCGATCTGGACGTACTAGCATTCGCATTCACTGGCAAAGGAAAAGAGAGTGCCGCTAACTTTGCTCAGAATCTGGCGATGTCGATTCCCGAAGAACAACTTGCCAAGCTGCGGGAACAAGGCGTCGGATACCGCAACGCGCTGGAACTTCCAAGCGGCAACTATTTCGTGCGCTTTATCGTACGAGACAACGTCAGCGGGCACGTAGGAAGCGTCTCCGCTCCACTGACCGTGAATTAGTTTATTGGATCGTCCCGCGTAACACGGTTATGGAGGCTTTCGGGAGCAGATACTGGACGCCTGCTCCACCGGGATCGTTTGATTTCGATGCCGGGCCGTCCGGCTCAGCGAATCCGTGCGCACCGTCAGGATGCCAGGAGTATTCTTCGTTTCCAAAACTGAGTTGTGTAACGGCATTCTCGAAATAATGCGCGCCGCTTCCGGCGTCGTGGAATCGTACCGTTACCGGACGCTCGTTATGCGGGTCCTTGTTCACCAGCAAGACGGACCATTGTCCGTCGGGGCGCTGCAATGCATAGGCCGTCACCAGGACGTTTCCATCAGCGTCCTGAATGTCGGACGCCGCCGGAAATACGGTGTGCATCGCATCAACCGGTTCGGCCCATTCCTGCGTCAGTAGTTGCGACGAGAAGAATTGCGCGACGTTCTGCTTGATGCTGTAACTGTTGTCGACGTTGAACATCCCGAACGTTCCCCAGCCACCGCAGCCTTGATACATCGGCAGAGGCTCGTATTGGTAGTAATAAGCGGCATTTCCGCCGGCGGTGAGAAAGCTACCGACGAAATCCGCATGCCAAAGTGCAGCATAGATCTCCATGTAGCGCGAACTCTGATCGAACGCGAGGTTGTATTCCGTAATTTCCTGCGGGACGCCGGCAGGCAGGCCGTCCTTTTGCCATACCTTCACGATATGCGACACGAGCTGCGGTTCCTGATACAGGCTGCTCCACTGAATGTTGCAGGGGCTGAACGGATAGTGCTCGTAGGTCATCACATTGAGGTCGTTGATGTGTCCGTGGGCGCGCAGGTAATTCAGAAACCGCGTGAACCACGAGGTGTTGCCCTGAGCGTCAGGCCAGACCGGAATATCGTCGGTTACGCCTTCAAAGATCGGACCCGCAAGCTGCACATTGGGAGCAACCGCGTGGATTGCATCCGCCCACTGAATGTATAGCGCCGCCTCGTCTTCTGGTTGAATGAACTGCCCGTCTGGTTCCTCGCCCAGCTCGACATACTTGATGGCGTAATTGTGGCTGTCGAGATAGGCGATCTCGGCGGCTGCGTTGTCGGGATTGTCGTAGAGCATCGCCACCGGCACCGTCATCGGGAGGCCACGCGTGATTCCGCTGCCGTAGACGAGATCGAAACCGGGCTGCTCGCCATCATCCTTCGCAATCGCGGAAGGCGTGTGCCACGGGTCGACGGACGAACAGTACGTCGCGGTCTGCCCGCCGTCCTTTTCGTGCTGAATGAGATCGATGAACTTATTCTGGGCGTCGATGTGGCCGAGATAAACTTCCCGGATCGCATATCCGACGCAGTTGCGAATGTCGGAGGGGCCGTGACTATCGCATGTGTTCGACGACACAGTCATCCACACGCGCACGAAATGGACTGGGATCGGGCTTTTAGACAGACGGAGAGTCGCGGTGCCGCCCGTTCCGGATGTGACCGTGCCTCCCGGAAAATCCTGCCAACGGCCGTGTGCCGGATCGTAGATTGCATCGCCGCCCGTCCAGTACTGCACTCGATAACTCACTGCATACGGGTCGGTCCATGCGATGCTGATCGCATCCACACCTTTCGTCCCGCCAAGATCGATGAGCACCCATTGCGGATGTGGCGAGTCCATTCCACTGAAATGCTCGCTGAGGTAAGGGTTGCTCTTCCAGTACGTGTTGAGGTTGCCGTCGTCGAGGCGGGAGTATCCGCCGGACGACCCGTCGTTGCTGGTCACTCCCCGATGCGGCAGGTTGTATCCGAAGGAACGCTGAATCGCACCCGGACTGTTCGATGCGCCGACGAAATATCCCTGTTGACCGCCGGCGTCACTCCACGTTCCCGCCGGGTTCCAGTGCCAGGCTTGAATGGCAAGCTCCGTGTTCAGCCGGTAGCTGACTCCGCCCCATCCGGCGGTGAGCATCGTCTGAACGTGCGCCGGATCGAAGAGGGTCTTCGCCGACTGGAGAGGGTCGCGGTCGATGCCCGCGCCCAGGGCCCGTACCGGACTGATCATGTTCACAGCATGCGAGGGAGTGATGTCGACAGTGATGTGCTGGGCAAACAGACAGGAACTTGCCGCCACGATGAGCAGCGAGAGGGTGATTCGGGCACGTACGGAATTTCCCACAGAGCACCTCAGGAGGCCGTGGCTTTGGCCGGGACGGGGGCGGATTGATTGTAACTCAGTTGGGAGCCATTTTAAACCGTTTTTGGCGTGGCGTGGACGAGCTTAAGACCGCCGCTCACTTCGCTTCCGGCAGACGGGCTGGGGTGACCACCCACATAAGCGCTAACTTGAACGGAACGACACAAGAACTCCATGTCATTTGCAAGAGTGCATCTCGAGTTTATCGGGTCTTCTTCGACACACGAGCGACCAACTCGTCCAGCTTCGAGAGCAAAAGCTTGAGGATCGAAGACTGGTTCGATTTTTTGTAGCCGAGGACCAGATCGACAGTTGGCGCATCTCCCTTCACAGGGCGGCTCGTTACAGAGGCAGGGAGAAAGTTCTGTGCGTAAGCAGGTAGCAGCCCTACGCCGCCGGTCGACGCTATGAGGGACATCGCCATGGCCAGATGGTCTACCTCGTGAGCTGGAGTGATATTGATTCCGGACCGCTTCAGGTAATTGTCGATGACCACACGCAGTACAGGCGCCGTGTTCGACACGGTCACGAATTTCTCGCCTATCAGATCTCTCGGATTGATGGCTTTGAGCGCAGCGAGACGGTGGTCACCAGGCAAGATCACCACCAAAGGCTCCTTGATAACAAGACGAAACGCCAAGTCTGGAATCCCCCGTTCCCTCCGAAGAAAAGCGGCATCGATGTTTCCTTTCGAAAGGCCCTCCGCAAGTAGCGGAGAGTATTGACTCGATATCATCACGTCAATGTTAGGTAGCTCGCTGCGCAATATCCGCAGGGCTTCGGGCATCCAGGTCAATTCGTGACCGGTGAGAAAGCCCATGGTGAAGCATGGCTTGGCGGGACGAGCGGCCCGGCGTGCAGCTTCACCTGCCGCTTCAACCTGCGATAGCACTGCGCGCGCGTGATCGAGGAAGGCTCGACCCGCCGGTGTCAGGTCGACGCCGCGGGCTCTTCGCGTCAGAAGTGGGGTGCCCACCTCGTCCTCAAGATCTCGAATCTGCCGACTCAACGAAGGTTGCGACGTGTGAAGCATTCGCTGTGCTGCCACCGTCAAGTTTCCCGCGTCGGCAACCGCGACAAAGTAACGAAGGTGCCGTAATTCCATTTCGGACTCCCATGCTTGTGGAGCATCGCTACCAGCCTAACAAAGTATGCTTCAACGGCGCCACTAATCCCTCCCTTCGCAATCTAACCAGGTGATCTGAGCTGTCCCGAAAGCAGTCTTTGGGCGGAAGTCATGCCTGACCTGCATGGGTTTCCAGATCAAGGAGGCAGTCTATGAGTTCACCAGTTGTTTTGATCACTGGGGCGCTGACAGGAATCGGTCGCGCCACGGCCGTGGCCTTCGCGCGTGATGGCGCGCGGGTCGTTGTTTCGGGTCGACACGACGATGAAGGTCAGAAGCTAGCTAAGGAACTGCGCAACCTCGGCACAGAGGCCGAATTTGTGCGCACCGACGTTCGGCATGAAGAGGAAGTCAAGGACCTTGTCGACAAGATCATCGCTCGTTTCGGTCGCCTCGATATCGCCGTCAATAACGCTGGCACCGTTGGCACTCCCGGTTCGGCTGCTGATGTAACCCCGGAGAGCTATCAAGCCATCTTCGACACAAATGTGCTTGGTGTGCTTCTGAGCATGAAGTATGAAATCCGGGCGATGCTTCGACAAGGCAAAGGCAGCATCGTTAACATCTCGTCCTCGTACGGCAAGGTCGGCGGCCCGACCGCAGCGGTGTATGTCGGCAGCAAGCACGCTGTCGAAGGCATCACGAAGTCTGCGGCCCTCGAACTCGCCGGCACAGGCATTCGTGTCAACATCATCGGCCCTGGTCCGACGGAAACAGGGATGTTCAACCGCTTTGCGCAATCCGAGGAAAACAAAGCGAACTTCCTCGAGGCACATATTCCTACCAAGCGCATGGGAATGCCCGAAGAGATTGCCAATGCCATCGTGTTCATCGCTTCGGACAAGGCCTCTTATATCGTTGGCGCATCCCTGGCGGTGGATGGAGGAATGCTCGCGGGGTGATTTAAGCCGCGTCACGCTTTTGGACACTTATCGGGCCAGCGCGGCACCACCGACATTCGCGATTCATAAATGTCCTGTGGAGAAGAGATGCCCGATTAGTTCCAACAGTAAGGGGTGCACTTCATCGGTCCTAGAAAAGGCGCTGAACAGGTTCGAGGCGACTCTCGATCGAATAACCCTCGCCGATGTGGTTGGGGAAATCCGTCGAGCGAGCCGGTGAATGTTTTTTCATCTCTATGTGCTTCTTATCATCATAGATAACCGTTCGGGCCACCCGCGTTGTAAACGGAGCGGATCGGTGAACTTCAAAAAAAGGAGAAACGAATGTGAACAACCTTAAAGATAAAAATAAAGACAAGGTCGCGGGTTCGACGGATGCCATATACGTGATTTTGGGGGCGAGCGGGAACACCGGCTCGATCATCGCCGATTCCTTGCTCTCGAAGGGTAAGAAGGTGCGCGTCGTAGGTCGCGACGCAGGACGACTGCAGCGCTTTGTGCGCCAAGGCGCGGAAGCGTTCACGGGCAACGTGAGCGATGCGATCGCGCTCACCAAAGCCTTCAGTGGCACGCGCGCGGCATACTTGATGTTGCCGCCGATTACCTCCCGGGAAGACCAGGAGCGAGAGAGCGATGCGATCGCGCAGGCTGTGAGGGAGTCCGGACTGCGTTGCGCGGTGCACTTGAGCAGCTACGGCGCTCATGTCCCGGAAGGCACCGGGCCAGTCACGGGGCTGCATTCTTCGGAGCAAAAACTCAATGCTATCGGCGGTTTGAACGTTCTGCACCTGCGCGCCGCGTATTACATGGAGAACAATCTGGCGGCGATCAGCATGATTCAGGGGATGGGAGTCTTCGGACACGCACTCCTACCCGACCTGAAGCTGCCCATGATCGCGACGCGAGATGTCGGCGACTACGCCGCACAGCGCCTCCTGGACCTGGATTTTTCCGGCAAACAAACCCGCGAACTGCTGGGCGAGCGCGACCTGTCGATGGCGGAAGCCACCACGATCATTGCGCGCGGCATTGGCAAACCGGATCTGCGTTACGAGCAGTTTCCTTACGACCAGGTGCAGCAGGGGTTAGAGCAAATGGGCATGCGGCCGAAGAAGGCCGCGGTGTATATCGAGATGTTCAAGTCGATCAACGCAAGTGTCCTCGCTGCGCAGGAGCCGCGTACGCGGGAAAACACCACTCCGACTTCGTTTGAACAATTTGTGCAGGACGTCTTTGCGCCTGCATATCACTGGAAGGCTCGCACCGCTTAGGCTCAGCGTCCAGGCTGGATGGAGTGGTGCTCGCAGGGTGATTCAAGCTCGGCATCCAGGTGGGACTTCTCGTGAATAACAGCGATTGGAGGGGGGTATGACGGAGCACAACAAAACGGCGCTTGTGACGGGCGCATCAAGAGGAATTGGCCGCGCGACGGCTGCAGCGCTTGCTAGGGCCGGTGCGCACGTCCTGGTTCACTTCGGTCGCTCCCAGCGGGAAGCGGAATCGCTCGTTTCCGAGATCCGGGCGGAGGGCGGCCGCGCAAATGCGATCTCTGCGGATCTGGGAACTCACGACGGCGCTGTGCTGCTCGCTAAACAAGTGCGCTCCATCGTCGGTGATCGATTGGATGTGCTTGTGCTCAACGCCGGAATCAGCAAGGCGGCGCGCCTCGCGGAATATACGGTAGAGGATTTTGACAACCTCTTTGCGACAAACGTCCGAAGTCCGTTCTTCCTGGTGCAGCAACTGCTGCCTATTCTAGGTGACGGCTCGAACATCATCGTGATCTCTTCGATCGGGTCCCACGCCGTAGTTGGCAAGCCAGGCGTGGACAACCCCTCGCTCCTTGCCTACTCCTCGACCAAAGGGGCCTTAGAGACGCTGGTCAAGAACTGGGCCGCCATTCTTGGACCACAAGGCATTCGCGTCAATGCTGTCGCGCCCGGCGTGATCGATACGGACATGTCGAATTTCACGAAGACTGAAGCAGGCCGCGAGACCGCTCTTGCAATGCAAGCTCTCAAGCGAATCGGCAAGCCGGAGGACGTGGCAGATGTAGTCGCGTTCCTGACTTCGGACAAGGCGCGCTGGATCACTGGTGCCAGTATTCCCGTCGATGGCGGCTCGAAGCTGTAACTAATACTGTGAAGATCGCAAGTCGAAACGATCTCTTAAACACGAAAGGAATCAACATGCCGAAGACTACGCCCGAACAAAACAAGGCACTTGTCTTGGAAGCGTTCGACACACTCTTCAACAAGCGCGATTATTCGGCCGCGGAACGATTCTGGTCGCCGGACTACATCCAGCACAGCGCTCATATCGCACCTGGCCGCGAAGGTCTGTTCAATCTCGTCAAGAGCCTTCCACCAACGTTGAAGTACGAACCAGGAATGATCGTGGCCGAGGGGGAAATCGTGATGGTGCACGGGCGATTTAGCGGTTTCGGCGCTCCAGTGAATTGGATTGCCGCAGATATTCTGCGCATTCAAAACGGGATTTTTGTGGAGCATTGGGACGTCATTCAGGATGAGGCGACCGAAGAACAGTCGGAAAGCGAGCGACCCATGTTTGGCGCTACATTCCCGAGCGGCGTCTGAAAACAAACAGGTCTTCACCGCGTAGGTTCTAGAGGCGCTCATGTCGGCAAGAGGAAGTGAGGTCTGCACTTGGCGTCGACTCTGGATGAATTGCGGGCCATTCCGGAAGATTCTCAAGTGAGCAACTGTCGGTGCCCCTTATATCCGGCCAAGCTGGGCCAGGTTACGGTGGTTTCTCTCGTAACCTTGCTGACGGATTGACTTTAGCTCAGACTTTCTGGATGCAGGTTTCGCGCACACATCTGGGGATCGCGATCGGCGCCGGCGCTCTGCTCGTGCTGGTGTTCGTCGGCTATCTCTGGTGGCTCAGCAACCAGCCGCCGGTGCTGGCTCGCTCTGAAGAGCGTGATCCGCTCACGCACATGCCACTTACGATCACGATGAATCCATTTCGCGATCGTACGATCGAAAAGATTTCGGCGGCGTTCATCAAGGAAATGCGCGACGGCAACTGCCACAAAGTGCTGGCGCAGTGGGAAAAGAAAAAAGACTACCGCAAGAAACGCGCTGACTTCATCTGCGACTCCGAAACCCAGCACCCGCTGATTTCATGGAACCTGGTGGAGTGGGAAGACGCGCCACCCCTGATCATTCTTCACTACAAAGGGGAGCGGTATTCCAGCCCGAGTCAGGATGCGACTTATAAGGATTTGTTCTCCGTGACGCTCGAAAACAAGGATGGCGCGTGGAGTGTGACCAAATACGACGCCTTTTACTAGCTCTTTACTAGTGCCGGCATCCTGCCGCCGGGACGCGGCGCTCTGCTATCCCCCAATATGCACCATCGTCCTTGACGCGGGTACGAACCCTGGTTCGCCGATGTGGTGCCGGGCTTCCTTCTTCTCTACCACGCCCACAATGAATTCAACCAACTTCTCGTCCGACGCGCCCCGGCGCATCAACTCATGCAGATCGTGGTCCCAGACTGAGAACAAACAGGTGCGGATTTTGCCGTCGGAGGTGATGCGGATGCGGCTGCACTGGCCGCAAAACGGATGAGACACGGGCGCGATGATTCCGATCTCGCCGACGCCGTCTTCGAACGTGTAGCGGCGCGCGGTTTCGCTCCGCTCGTGCGGAATTTCAACCAGCGGCTTGTACTCCGACATGCGAGCGACGATCTCGTCGAGGGTGACGACAATTTCCGGCGTCCAAACACGGTCTTCCTCAAGAGGCATGAATTCGATGAAGCGCACGACCACGCCTTCTTCGCGGGCAAACTTTCCGAACGGGATTACCTGGTCCTCGTTGAATCCGCGCAGCAGAACGCAGTTCACTTTTACCGGTTCAAGTCCGGCGCGACGAGAAGCGCGAACTCCGGCCAGTACGCTTTCGTATCCATTGGGCACCCGCGTGATCCGGGCGAAGCGCTCCGCGTCGACTGCGTCCATGCTGATGGTCACACGATCGAGTCCCGCGTCTTTTAGTGGCCGAGCGATCTCGGCCAGCAGGTGGCCGTTGGTGGTCATCGCGATGTCGGGCTTTTTGCCGGCGTGCGTGCGCAGCTTGGAGAGATCGCGGACGAAATTGACAATGCCTTTACGAAGCAGCGGCTCTCCGCCGGTAAGACGGATCTTCGTGATCCCCAGGCTGACCAGGATGCGCGCCATACGCAGGTAGTCTTCGAACGGCAATTCGGCGTACACAGCTCCGCCCGTTCCGGTGCGGCAATAGACGCACCGATAGTTGCAACGGTCCGTGATCGAGATACGGAGGTCGTGAATGGAGCGGCCGAATTTGTCGGTGAGCAGAGGCACTTGGCACTTAGCATTTGGCACTTAGCAAAAGCGGTTTGGCCAAATGCCAAGTGCTAAATGCTAAGTGTGATTTTTCCGGAAGGCGCGGCAGGCAACAATCCTGGCGAGCGTTTCCTTTCCAAACACGGGAGGCGCAGGCGTTTCCCCCTGCACCCTCGAACCGCACAACCTTGCGTGCCGTTCTCGCCCTCGCCGCCAGGTATCCCCAAGGCGTACGGGGTCGGAAACTCATCGCCATTATAGATGCTTTGAACCGACATAAAGGGACCGGTTTTTATGACGAGCCCGCATCCACATGCAAAATCAAACGCCAGCACGCGACCCGAGGCCTCCACAACTCTCAACCAACGACTCCCCTTGCTACACTGGCCGCATGAAAGCTCTCGTGATCCCGCGTTTCGGCGGTCCGGAAGTTCTGGAATTGCAGAACATTCCCGATCCGCAGCCTGGGCCTGAACAAGTCGTCGTAAATGTCGAAGCAGGCGGCCTGAATTTTGCCGACCTGATGACGACCCAGGGTGGATATGCGGGCACTCCGAAACCTCCTCTGGTGGCTGGAAGAGAGTTTGCCGGAGTCGAGGACGCAAACGGCCGACATGTGATGGGCTACACCCAGTGGGCCGCTTTTGCCGAGAAGACCGCGGCACATCGCACGCTGCTTTGGCCTGTCCCCGAGGGATGGACGAGCGAACAGGCGGCAGCGTTTCCAGTGAATTTCTTCACCGCCTATTTTGCCTATTGGAAAGCAGGGTTGGTCGACCAACCACAAGGTGCGCGTGTACTGATCCACGGGGTCGCCGGCGGAGTGGGGACGGCTGCCGTGCAGATCGGAAAAATACTGGGCGTCGAAATGTATGGCACTTCTTCGTCCGACGACAAGTTGGCGCGTGTTCGCGAACTGGGATTGCACCACGGCATCAACTACAAGCAGAAGGATTACGAACAGGCAATCAAGCAATTGACGAACGGTGAAGGCGTTGACGCAGTATTTGAAATGCTGGGCGGCGAGCACGTCGCGAAAAGCGTGAAGTGCCTGCGCGATTTTGGACGCGTGATCGTGTATGGCGCGGCGACGGGAGAGCCTCCTGTGCTGAACACGAGATTGCTATATGCCAGGGGTGCGAGCGTCCACGGGTTGTGGCTGAGTTACCTGAGCCTGAATCGAAAGGTAATGGACGCGGGATGGCAACAACTCTCGCGGTGGTTGCAGGAGGACAAGCTGCATCCTGTCATTGGCGCCGTGTTCCCGGTTGAAGAAGCGCGTGCGGCCTACACGCTTATCCAGGAGGGGAAGAATTATGGAAAGATCGTGCTGAAGATCAGATAAACTTTCAGCGCAATGTTCGAAGAGATTCCGTCTCCACAACCGCCACCAAGTCGGAGGACCGCGACTGCATTCTTTAGCCTGAACTTCGTAGTTTTCTTAGGCTGCATGGCCATCGCCTGGTTTCGGTGGTCAGGTCCTCTATCGTTGGTCCGCAAGATATCCGTTGTAGAATTTATGGTGTGCTGCACACTTTCTGGAGTGTTCCTTTTATCTGCTAAATCGGCCGCTCCGGAAATCAATCGGAAGCGGATCGCAATTGTGTATTTCCTCTTCATAGCGTTTCAACTGACCGGATCCCTCCTGCGGTAGTTACGCGGGAGAGATTCAGGACGCATTGCCGCTTCACTCTGGCGGACTTCTCGCTTCGCGCGAGTCGCACCACATAACAAATTTCAAGTGTGATGGACAGCCCCAAAGGACCGCGAACTGCTAACGCGGTTGTTCGCAAAACGTCCAAGAAGAAAGTTCACATAGTCTACGGAACTTCCTGAATGGGGGATTCGTATCCTGGGATGAGCTAACGAAGATGGGTAAGTGGAGACGAATGTCTCGACTTGCTCCCACGAGATATGAGCAGGGTGACGGGACTGGCTCACACTTGGTTTGGCGGCCCAAGTGAGCCGAGTCCGGGCAAGAAGCACGAGTTCGCGGCCCGCGTCTTTTTGCGTCACCCTGACACGCGCATTGTAGGACTTTCTCGGAAAAACACAAGTCCTACGTTCAACCTTCAACCAGCCGCCCTTGGATTCCGGCCGGACGCCGGACAGAAGGGGTCATTATGAAATTGGCAAAGAGTGTAGTGCTGGCGCTGGCGGTGTTGATTGCAACGAGCGCATTCGCAGGCAGCAGCGGCAACAAGGGTTCTCTTCATCTGGGCGAGGCGGTACTGATCAACGGCCAGTCCGTTCCGGCAGGCGACTATCAATTGCGCTGGGAAGGCACCGGGGCAGTGGAGGTTAGCGTCATGCAGGGGAAGAAACTTGTGACCAAGTCCCCCGCGAAAGTAGTCGAGTTGGCCGGGGCATCGAATAACGACGTTGCTGTCGTTGACAAGTCTTCGTCTACACCGTCGATCACGGAAGTGCGGTTTGCCGGCAAGAAATTTGCTCTCTTACTCGGCGGCGCCGAAAAGGCGGCGATGGGCGAGAGCACCAAGTAACAAAGTTTCCTGAACGAGGCGGACAGGGGAGGCGGTTTTTCTCCCCTGTCTTTTTTCGCGCTTCAAATTTTTCAATGCGGAGACGCGCTTGCTCTTTAGTTCGCCGCCAGTACGTCGTAGTTGTAGTTCACCAGCGCACGCTTAGGCGGGTCCTTGAGCCCCTTCAACGGCACCCTCTGCTCCACTGACGAATTCCCCTTCAAATTCGCGCGCGCAAGGCTGACTGTTTTTCCATCTGCCAATTCAACATAAATCGGGATGATCATCCGGAATTTATCGTCCACTCCAGACTGCGTCAGCTTGAAAGAAAATACGACGTCACCGTCGGCGTTCTTATCGAAGGTTGCGTTGAACTGATAGGAGGGGAGCGCCGTTCCGTAGACGTACTCATCGAAGAACCAGTCCATGCGATGGTCGCCCATCAGGTCCATTTCGTGCGTCATGTGTTTTTCGACGATGGCCTTGAAATCCTCGGTGGTCGCGGCTTTGCCGGTGTAGGTGGTCACGAAGTCCTGCATGGTGGTTTTGAAATTCTGGTCGCCGGTCTTGTGGTCCCACATCATCATGCGCACCATGTGCAGGATGTACGCACCTTTCGGGTAGATGAGATCGCGGGCAATGTTGAATCCGGCCTTGCTGTTGTTGAGGCGGTAGCCCATGGTGAGCGGTCCGACGTCGATAGCGCGAAATCCTTCCTTATTTTTCTCCGTCAACAACTCGCGTTCGTCCTTCCAGAATTCGAGGAATTGTTTGGGCTCCTTGGCGTAGGCCATCTGGAGGAATAGCGACGCGGAGAAGTCGGCGAAACCTTCACTCATCCACTGGTCGCGATAGGAGTTGAAGCCCACGGTGTGTCCCCACCATTGATGCGCGACTTCATGCGGCGCGACCACCTTCCAGTAACCGCGGTCGCGCACGTCGAGATTCAGTTCGTGCCGCACGGTGGCGTCGAAGAAGGAACAGATCGGCAGCCAGACCAGCGCGGGCCATGACTGGCCGAAATTGCAGGCCGTCTGCTGGGTCATGGCCAGCCGCTTGTAGGGCGCCGGGCCGAAGTAATCGGAATAAAGCTGCACCGAAAACTCTCCCTCGGCGAGCACTTTCTTCATCATCACAGTCGTGTTGTAGAGACCGCGGGCTGCATCCGGTAAATCCTCGTTGGCATAAGACTGAACCAGATATTCGGGCTGAGTCAGTTTCGCCTCTTCCACCTTGAACCGGCCGAGATTGAATCCAGCAACGGTCTGTGGGACTTCACTTTTCCAGACGGTCACGTTCTGGCCGCCGTCATTCGTTTCGCTTACCAGACTGCCGGTCGCGACCGCTTTCATGCCTTTCGGGATGCGGAACGTCATGTCGTAGGAGCTGTACTCGCCGAGCGAAGCATTGCTGTTGTTGGGATACCAGTTCTCGCGGGCAATCGGGAAATAGTTGCCATTGCCCTCATTCGAGACTGCGTCTTTTCCGGTGTAAGTCGCCGTGATGATGTATTTCTCGCCCCGGGCGAGAGCCTGCGGAAGAATGACGGCGAATTGGGGATCGTCGTTCTTCTCCTCCTGGACGAAAGCCAGAACCTGGCCCCCATCGCCAATCACATTCTCGACGCGCAGGGTCGGAAAGAGATTGAAGGGGACGACGCGCATTCCATTCACCAGTGAGACGAAAGTGGTAGAGGCCTTGCCGGTCAGGTGTGCATTTTTTTCGATGGTCGTGTCGAGTTGCTGGTGCTCAATGTGAATCAGGTTGCGGTTGGCCGGACGCTGACCCAGCTCAGAAATATCAAAGCCCGCCCAGCTACCAAATTTATTCTCGTCATAGGTCATCAGCTCGACCTGGTCTGAGGAGCTGTGCGGATCAATCGTGAAGAGTTCCTTGCCGTTATAGCGTTTGCCGTGAATGAAAGCCACGAACAGGCCCCCGGGTTCGGAACTGAGGACGTCTTGCAGAATGCGCTCTTCCAGGTTGTCGTTAAGTTTGTGGCGGGTTGTGTTCTGGCTGTCCTTGAGTAACCCGGCATCGCATCCGCCGGTCGCGGTACCGCCCGCCTTCTTCAACTCTTCATAACTCGAGTCGGTGAATCGAAACACGGCTTGAGTGAAGGTTTCCACAAACTCGCTCCCTTTGGTCAATAACTTGAGACTGGCAATTTCCGACGCCGCAAGCGGATCGAGGACAAATTCGCCGTCTCCAACAAACACCGCGCCCGTCACTTTCCCCGCCACCGGAGCCACGAAACAAATCGCCCCAGAGCGCAAGTGAAACGTGGCGACGTCGCGGTGGATGGTCAGGCTATTGACGCCCACGCTTTCTCCACTCAGCGTGATTCCGCGCAGTTGCTGATAAGTGGGGTCGGTGTTGTGGCCGGGAGCGGGGGCGTCAGCGGCAAATAGTAAATGAGACGGTAAGAAAATAGCTGCGAAGAAGAGGCTGCGGACGACCTTAGGCACAATTACTCCTCGGGCAGTCCGGTAGTATGCATGATTTCGTGTGTTTGCGCAAAGAGAACATATGCAAAAAAATAGTCTGCCATATCCAATTTGGGGAGCATAATGGCCTGCGCGGAGGGCATCTATGTTTACGACAAGGCGTCCGAGTTACTGGCTGCTGGTGGCTCCGGCGCTGTGCATCTTGTGGTCGCAGCGCGCGTACACGTTGGCACCCCAGGACAGTAGTGCAACTCCAGTCGCGAGTAAACCGTCTGGGCAAGATCAACCATCGGCAGATTCGGTCACAAAGCAGGCTGCTCCCGACTTGAAGCCTGCCTCCGCCGAGGAGGGCAAGCTGGCCACCGTGAATGACGCCAAAATCCCCTCCTATTCGAAGGTCTATGTCGCGCCCATGGTCGGCGGCTTTGATAACTATGTGGTCGCCGGATTGCGAAACAAGAAAGTGCCGCTGACGGTTGTGGTGGATCGAAGCAAGGCAGATTACGAGATTAGCGGCGTCTCCGATAGCGAAAAGGCTGGATGGGCCAAGATGCTATTCCTTGGCTCGCAGAACTCCAATGAAGAAGCGAGTATCAAGGTCGCGAACCTGAAGACGGGCGCGGTCATCTTTGGATATTCCGTTCACAAGACCAACTCTGTCCGCGGAAGACAGAGCGCCGGAGAGGCGTGCGCGAAACATATCAAGCAGATTGTGCTCGAATAAGCGGCGATCAGCCGCCTACCGCGTTGCCGGAGGAAAAATCATGCACCAGGTGAAGGGTACAGCCAGCGTCCTTGTTTTAATGTTTGCCATTGCCGTTTGTGCGGCGCACGCGGGCGAGAAGAACGCGCCGCCTTCGGAAAAAATTCCCAAGGGAGCGAAAGTATTCATCGGCCCGATCGCGGATGGCTATGAGTCCTACCTGAAAGATGCGATCGCCACGAAAAAAGTCCCCGTCGAAGTTGTCGCCAGCAAAGATCAGGCGGACTACGAAATCACCGGCACATCGGAGAGTCAGAAGGCGGGCACCGCCAAGAAGTTGATTATGGGAAACTGGCACTCGCGGGAAGAAGCCAGCATCACGTTGAGCAACGTCAAGAGTGGCGTGGTGGTGTGGGCTTATGCGGTTCACCAGGAGGCGTCGACTCACGGCAAGCGAAGCTCGGCGGAATCCTGTGCCAAACACTTGAAGGAAGCAATCGAAGGCCAGTAGCCCGTGCCGTCCGCTGAAGCGGACTCGGTTCATTCCACTTTGCGCCTTCCCGGCACTGCCCTGCCGGACTTTCGCACGCCCGCTGCTGAAGCGACTGGAGCATACCCTGGCGTTCGCCTTCGACTTCGCAATCACCCGCCTTTGCTAGAATCTAAGGATTCACGCAACTCATCGGAATGGATAATCAGTCCCGCAAAAAACGTGTGTTGAGCGGAATGCGCTCGACCGGCAGACTTCATCTGGGCAACTATGTGGGCGCGCTCGAAAACTGGGTGCGCATGCAGGACCAGTACGACTGCTTTTTCTTCATCGCAGACTGGCACGCGCTCACCACGGACTATGCCGACACATCGCGCATTAAAGAAAACTCCGTCGAGGTCTTGCTCGACTGGCTGGCCGCGGGTCTCGATCCCGGAAAGTGCGTGATGTTCATCCAGTCGCACGTGCCCGCGCACGCGGAACTTCATCTTCTGTTCTCGATGATCACGCCGCTGGGCTGGCTGGAGCGGGTTCCGACATATAAAGAGCAGAAAGAAAACATCAAGGAAAAAGACCTGGGAACATATGGGTTCCTAGGCTACCCGGTGCTGCAGTCGGCGGACATTCTGATTTACAAGGGAGATTTTGTTCCGGTCGGTGAGGACCAGGTGGCTCACGTCGAGCTGACGCGTGAAATTGCGCGGCGATTTAACGGCTTTTACAAAGGCAAAGTGGGAGAGGTTTTCCCCGAACCCCAGGCCCTGCTGACACCCACTCCCAAACTTCCCGGCACCGACGGCCGCAAAATGTCGAAATCATATGGCAACACGATCATGCTCACCGATCCTGAGCCGGTTGTCCGGCAGAAACTGAAGACCATGGTGACCGATCCGGCCAGGATCAAGCGCACCGATCCGGGCAATCCTGACCTGTGTCCAGTGGGCGATCTGCACAAGATATTCAGCGACAAGCCGACCATGGCCAAGGTAAACGAAGGCTGCCGGTCGGCGGGCATCGGGTGTATCGAGTGTAAGGGGTGGGCAGCGGATGCATTGGTTAACGTGCTGAATCCGATGCAGGAGCGCCGTAAAAAATACGAGGACAATCCGCGGCTGGCGTGGGATATTCTTGAAGCAGGCTCGGCGCGCGCCGCGCAGGTAGCGGGCGCAACCATGGACCAGGTGCGGGATTCGATGGGCATGTCTCTGAAATACGAGCCGCCGAAGGGCAGCGCGAAGTGACCGACGTTTCACAACTCGCCGCGGAGCAGTCTTCCGTCCCAGCCTCGGCGGCGGCGTCCGAAATCACTTCCGCAAAAAATACGCACTGCGACGAAAACGATTTTCCATTCTCCATCGATCTCGGCGGCGTCTACGACGGCCCCCTCGACCTGCTGCTCGATTTGATCCGCAAGCAGGACATCAACATCTACGACATCCCGATCGCGAAGATCACAGCGCAATATCTGATCTACGTGGAACGCATCAAGGAACTCGACGTCAACATCGCTTCGGAATTTATCTACATGGCGGCGGTGCTGATCCACATCAAGTCGAAGATGCTGCTGCCGCGCGACCCGCTGGCTCCGGCCGGGGTGGATGACGATCCGCGCAGCGAACTGGTCAATCGACTGCTCGAACACGAAAAATTCAAGTCCGCCGCCCAGATGCTGCTGCAAAAACAGCAGATTGAAGAAGCGGTGCTGAGCAATCCGGCGCTCAAGGAATTCATGGACGCCGAAGGCACCGAGCCGGAACTCGCCGCTGACGTCATTGACCTCGTGAAAACGTTTCAGCAGATACTCGATCGCGCGCGGAACCGTCCGATTCTCGAAGTGAACGAAGAGACCGTTACCGTCGGCCAGATGATTCAGTACTTGCACCGGCGCCTGGCGATTGAGTCGAAGCCCATTCGCTTGAAACAGATGCTGCGCAACGTTCCCTCGCGCCAGGCTCTGGTGTGCATGTTTCTGGCGATGCTCGAACTTGTGCGCCTGCAGGCGATCCAGGTACGTCAGGATCACGTCTTCGGCGAAGTGCTCGTCCGAAAGCACGCGCACTTCGACGAAGTGATGACGGAGCAGGCCGCGGTGCGGGATGACTGGAGATGAAGCAGTACCCAGTACCTGGTAACTGATTTCTATGAGTCTAAAAGCCCAACTCGAAGCCATTATTTACGCGACAGACGCGCCGATCTCGCTCGACCACATCGTTCAACTCGTGAAACCCGAGGTTCTCGCCTCCGGCGCCGTTGACGACAATGAAGTCAAGTCGCGCGTCCGCGCCACCCTGGAAGAACTGACCGCCGACTACTCAGGCGCCGATCACGGCATCGAAATCCGCCAGCTTGCCGGCGGATACCGGATGTCCACCAAGCCCGAGCAGCACGACACGGTGCGCGCATTTGCCAGGAGCCTGAAGCCACCCATTCGCCTGTCGCTGCCCGCGCTCGAAACTTTGGCCGTGATTGCCTACAAACAGCCCGTGACTGTGCCGGAGATCAGCGAAATTCGCGGCGTCGATTCGAGCGGCGTGATTGCGACCTTGCTGGATCGCAAGCTCATCACCACTGCTGGGCGCAAAGCTGTGATCGGTCGTCCGATTCTCTACAAGACCAGCCGGGAATTCCTGCTGCGGTTTGGGCTGAAAGACGTTGGCGAACTGCCCAGCATGGAAGAGTTTGAAAAGCTGCTGGCGGAGTCGTTTCAGAGCGACATGCTGACGGAACCGGCGAGTCAGGAAGCGCCTGCGGAGTCTGTGGAACCGGCGGCTGCGCTGGAATCGGAAACGCCCGAGCCGATGGACGATGACCCGACTGCGGAGATTGTCCTGACCGACGGGTCGGCGAGCAAGACGAATCCGGCGGCGTAGCGACCAAGCCGACCTCGCGGTTACAGGATTCCCGCGCAGTCGATTCGTCCTTTTCCTTATCAATCAACAGTCGATACCGTTATTCCACACCTTTCCCACAGATAGAGCCTCCCTGCTATATTCCCCTCAGCGCAACGCGAGCGCACAATGAAGCAGGAGTAGTTTGCGCCGCCCATGACCTCGGACAACTTCAAAGAGACGCTCAAGCAGCAGGCGGACATCGTCCGCATCGTGGGCGACTACGTCAAGCTGAGGAAGTCTGGCGCGCAGAATTTCTCGGGACTATGTCCGTTTCACGGCGAGAAGACACCATCGTTTTCCGTTCATGCCACGCGGCAGTTCTATCACTGCTTCGGTTGTGGAGCGTCCGGTGATGTTTTCAGTTTCGTACAGAAGATCGAAAACATCACCTTCCCGGAATCCGTCCGGCTGATCGCCCAGAAGCTCGGCGTGCCCATGCCGAAGGTTGCGTTCTCGAGTCCTCAGGAAGCGCACGATGCCAAGATACGCATGGCGCTGCTCGACGTGCATGAGCGGGCCACTGCCTTCTTTCAGGAGTGTTTGCGGCGTCCCGAGGGAGCGAACGCGCGCGAGTATCTGAAAAGCCGCGGCCTGTCGACGGAGACGATTGCAACGTTCAAGATCGGCTTCGCACCTGATTCTGGATTCGTGCTGCGCGATGCACTGCGACGGGAGTTCGATGAAGAGTTGCTGCGTGAGAGTGGATTGTTTTCATGGAAAGAAGGCTCGCAGCTCGCAGCTCCAAGCTCTCGGGAGAGCAAGTCTCAAGTCACAGGGCGCCGGTCTCAGGAAAACCAGCAGTCACCCGCTGCCGGCGAACAGCAGTTCGTTCGCTCCGCTCAGGATGACAGACCTGATGGATTGGATCCTGATAGCTTGGAGCTGAGAGCTGAGAGCTTCACTCCAGAAGCCAGGAGCCCGAAGCCAGAAGCTGCCATCTACTCCAAATTCCGCAATCGCGTCATGTTCCCGATCGCGAATGATCAGGGCAAGGTCATCGCGTTTACCGGACGCACTCTGGCGACCGATGAAAAGTCAGGGCCGAAGTATCTGAACTCGCCGGAGACGCCGATCTATTCGAAGTCACGTGTGCTGTTCAACCTTGATCACGCGAAAGAAGCGATTCGCAAACTGGAATATGCGATCCTGGTGGAAGGTCAGATGGACTGCATTTCCGTTTCCGAAGCCGGATTTCACAATGTGATCGCTTCATCTGGTACGGCTTTCACCGAGCCTCAGGCGAAATTGCTCGGACGCTTCTCGAAGAACATTGTGGTGAATTTTGATCCCGACACCGCCGGAGCCCGCGCCACCGAGCGCACGCTTGGCCTGTTAACCGAGGAAGAATTCAACATCAAGGTTCTGACGCTTGAAACCGGCTTCGACCCGGATCTCTACATCCGGCGCAAGGGCAAGGATGCCTATGCGGAAGCGCTCAAGCATTCGCAGCGCTATTTCGATTACCTGATCGAGCGCGCTCGCGCTCAGTTTCCTGCGCGCACGGGAGAAAACAAGGTTAAAGCCGTCAATTACTTGTTGCCGCACATTCAACGCGTGCCGAATCGAATTATTCGCGACGAATTGGCGGCTGAGATTTCGCAAAAGCTTGGGATCGACTCCTCGGTATTGCGTCAGGAGCTGAAGCACGCGGCTGGGACGCGCTCGGCAACAGAAGTGAAGGCATCCGCCGAGATGCAGATCACGGGCGCGGAACGCGTGCTGATCCGCGCGCTGGCGTCGGCCAATCAGATGTCGGCTGGATCGTCGCGAACTTCCGCGCGCGAAGGCGTTGATGAGGAATTCGATCCCGCGCGGCAGGCGCAGTTTGCACTGCAAGCTGAGCGTCTCCATGAGGGGATGGCTTCGCAGCCGCTGCTGGAAGCACTTCTCCACGCGGGTCCGGAAATGCAGGACGTCATGGAACTCGCTCCCACCGACGCGGACCGGCGACTGCTGGCGTCGATCCTCATGCATGAGGAGGAAGAGCTTACTCCAGAAAACCTGGAGGGCGCGGTACGCGCTCTGCGGCGTATTCACTTGCGAAGGCGACTGGACCAGGTGCAGCAGGACCTCCAAAGGTCGGGACGTCAGATGGAAGAAATGCAAGCTCTGTTGCAGGAGAAGGTGCGCTTGAAGCGGGCGCTAATGGACCCGGGCGTAGCAGAGAGCAACCCGCCGTCAGCGCCGTTTTAGTTGCCGGGCCATTGCTCTTCTACAACTTACGCGCGATCATTCGCATAGATATTTTCGATTGGACACCTCCCTCGCCATGCTTCATAGTGAACTCACTTCGCAGGATGCAATGTAAGCAAAATCTGCGAAGCTGCTTTTGCTTTGCCAGCCTCGTTTGCTGCACGGCAAATCTCCGGACCTCGTTGGTCTTTCCTTGAACTGAACACACACCGTTTCTGCTCCGCGCCAGATGTGTGCTCGCTACGGTCCATTACAGGAGATTTCATGTACTCACTCCGCAAATTCGCCGCACTCGCTGTTTTCACTTTGGGTAGTCTCGCCATTTTGCCGGGCGCCGCTTCCGCGCAAACGGGACGTGGATCGTTCACGCTGCCGCACGAAGTGAACTGGCAGACCGCCGTGGTTCCGGCCGGGGACTACAAATTTTCGCTCGAAGCGAAGGGCGCGTCCTTCCTCTTGACGCTGCGCAGCGTCGGCGGGACCCACGAGTCTTTCATCATTATGGTCAACAACGTTGCCGCGTCTGAATTTTCCGAATTCAACCGTCTCGTAATGGTATCCAGGGCGGGCAAGAGTTTTGTCAGCACTCTGGACCTGCCCGAATTCGAGACGACGCTTCATTTCGCCGTGCCTGCCGAAGGCGCGGGCAGAGAATTGGCTTTGGCCAGCGATACCCCGGTTCCCACACACCTCCGCTAGTCGCTGGTCAATCCGAGAGCAGATTCACTGCGCGAATCTGCTCTCGGCTTCTTTCTTTCCGATGTATTCCCCCGATGCATCTCGTCGTCCTGCAAACCTCCTGCCGCTTCTTTTGTTAAATTACAAGGCAAGTCGAAATTGCCTTGGAAAACTACTTCAATTACTTCACCGAAATCGAAGAACACTTTCAGCGGCGCCGGGGGACGATTCTGCTTCTCTCAACTCTGGACTGGGCTCTGATTGAGACCTGGAAGGGCGCAGGCGTTCCGCTGGAGGCCGTGCTGCGAGGGATTGACGCCGCCTTCGATAAGTACGATCGGCGCCCGACAAAATCGAAAAAGGTAAACAGCCTCGCGTACTGCGCGCAGGCGGTGCTTACGGCGGCGGAAGATATGAAGGAAGCTGCGGTGGGTGCCGAGTCGCCGCGTGCTTCCACTCCTGGATTCGAGGCGGCGCAGATTGCGGCATTCCTTCGCGAGAATGTGGAACGTCTGCAGAAAGCGACCCTTCCGGAGCGAGAAGGCTTTGCCACCGGAATTCTCGCGCATGAAACGGCACGGTTGTTAGGGGAGATGGCAGACGAAGTTGAGAGGAATCTGCCCCGGCTGGAAGATCTGGAACGGCGCCTGACGATCATGGAAGAAAAACTGTTCGCGGCGTTGTTGGCCGTCACACTGGATCCCGATCTGGTTGCCGTACGCGCCGAGGCCGACCGCGATATCGCTCCCTACAGGCGGAATATGACGACCGCGCAGGTTGAACAGTTGCATAGACAATATGTGCATAAGCGACTGCTGGAACGCTGCGGGGTGCCGCGGCTGAGTCTGTTCTACATGCATTAGGCAATCGCAACCCAATGCTTCTTTCCATCGAAAAGCTGATTTACGGCGGAGACGGCCTGGCCCGAACGCCGGCCGATGCAGACGGCCGCAGCATGGCTGTTTTTGTGCCCTTTGTGCTGCCCGGCGAGCGCGCGGACGTGGAGATCGTGCCTGGGAAGGCCGGCTTCGCCCGCGGAACGGTGTCGGAGTTGGTTGAACGGTCACCGGCCAGAGTCGATGGGCTGTGCCCCTATTTCGAGCGCTGCGGCGGCTGCCACTACCAGCACATCCGGGACGAGGAGCAATTTACATTCAAGTCAACAATTTTGCGCGAGACGCTTCACCGGATCGCGAAGATCGAGTTGCAAGACGACATCAGGCTGCACGCTTCGCCGCCATGGAATTATCGAAACCGCACGCGGTTGCAGGTGCGAACGACTCCGGAGTTCGCTCTTGGATACTTCCGATTTGCTTCGCATGAATTTCTTCCCGTGCACCAGTGTCCAATCAGTTCGCCGCTTATCAATCGGGTGATGGCGCAGCTGATCGCATTGAAAGGGTGCGAGTGTCCGACGGCCATCGAAGAAATCGAACTGTTCGCCGACGCCGGTGATCAACGTCTGCTGGCGTGGGCATTCTGCCGGCGGGATGCGGAGGCTGAGTCCCTGCGGCGTTGGGCTGAGACAGTGCAGCGCGAGGTCCCGGAGATTGCCGGCATCACATTTTTCCCCTCGCGGCGTCGTGCCGACGAGGACGAACCGGCGGAAGGCAAGGTGCTGGCGAAGTCGGACGCGGCGGAAGTGCTTTATCGCGTGCAGGATGCACAGTATCGCGTGAGCGCGGGCGTGTTCTTCCAGGTGAACCGTCATCTCGTGGACGAGTTGGTTTCGACCGTCACAGGCAATGCCACGGGCGAGTTGGCGCTCGACCTCTACGCCGGAGTCGGTCTTTTCTCGCTTGCTCTGGCCCGCAGTTTTCATCACATACTTGCTGTAGAGGCGTCACAGACATCCTCTGCCGATCTGGTTCACAATGCTCCTGCGAATGTGAAGGCGGTCCAGGCGCGCATCGAGGACTACCTGCAACTGGCGCCAAAACGTCCTGACCTGGTTGTCGCGGATCCTCCCCGCGCCGGCGTGGGCAAAGCCGTGGCTCGCGGACTGGTGCAACTTGGGGCGCCGCGCGTCCGGTATGTTTCGTGCGATCCGTCGACCCTGGCGCGGGACCTGGTTCCGCTGCTGGCGGCAGGCTATCGCATCGAGGAGGCACACTTGTTCGATCTCTTCCCCCAGACGTTCCATATCGAAACAGTAGTGCTCCTCGCGCGCTGACCGCTTTCACGTTCGCGGAATGAAATACATTCGCGAATGACGCGCAAGCCCAATCCGCAACGCCAGCCCCTCCTGTGGGCGGCTCTGTTATTTTCCGCAGGCATATGGATCGGAGCCCGCGCATGGCGTCCCGCGACCTGGTGGGTAATCGGGGTCATCGCGTTTATGCTGGCGGCCGTGTGGTACCTGCGTCGGCGCGCGTGGATGGCCAAGGGACTTTCGTTGGGTACGTGGTTTCTTCTGGGCGCGCTGCTGATTCAGGTTCGTAGCGTGTCCGCCGCCGATCCGCGCGTCGCAGATTTCGCGGACGGACGCGAGGTCACGATCATCGGACACGTCATCCGCGAGGGATATTCGCATGGCGCAGGGCCGCGATCGATTCGACATCCGATTGATATTGAGACCGAGAGCATCGAAGGGGTGGGCGGTGTAACGGACGTACACTGCGGCGTCCGCTTGACGATCGCGGAAGCGGTGGAGGATTCGTCCGCCGGAGCGGCAGTCTCAGCGGAAGAGCAAACTCCCGCGCCCAAAGCCGCCATCGATCCTGCCTTTGCGGCAGGACTGAAGTCGTGCCCTTCGCAACAACCCGCTGGCGACGGAATCTCCACGGCAACTTTGCAGTGCCGCCTGACTTATGGCGCCCGGCTTCGGGTTCGCGCCAAATTGCATCCGGCGCGCAATTATCGTAATCCCGGCGCGTTTGATTACGAAGGCTATCTGAGCGACAACGGGATCGCCCTCCTGGGCTCGGCGCGCGCACAGGATGTCGAGTTTCTTCCGGGGTTCACCGGCACGTGGACGGAACGCTGGCGCACTCGCATTCATGCCAGCCTGGTCGCGAAGATTCACGAACTATGGCCGCCGCGCGAAGCGGCGCTCATGGACGCGATGGTTCTCGGCGAAGATTCGTTTCTCGAGGCCGGATCGCGCACAGAATTTCAGCGCTCTGGAACCTATCACGTACTGGTCGTGTCCGGAATGAACCTGAGCATTCTGGCGTTCGTCATCTTCTGGACGCTGCGGCAGTTTCATCTCGACCAGGCCCTGACGAGCGTTGTCACGGTGGTGGTGTCGTTTGCCTACGCGTTTGTAACCGGCGTCGGACCTCCGGTGTGGCGCGCCGCGTTGATGCTGGCAATTTACCTTGGCGCGCGCATTCTGTATCGCGAGCGAAGCATGCTGAATGCGCTGGGCGCGGCGGCGTTGGGAGTGCTGATTTTCGATCCCCATGCGCTTTTCGGAGCGAGTTTTCAACTGACGTTTCTGGCGGTGCTCATCATCGCCGCCATCGGTGTGCCGGTGTTGGAGCGAACGACGCAGCCTTTCTCGCAAGGTCTGCGCTTGCTGCGCTTCACGAGTTACGACGTGCATGTTCCCGCGGCGGTGGCGCAATTCCGGGTGGATTTGCGGCTCATTGCGGGACGGCTCCAGAAGTTCATCGGTGCCCGGTTCGGACTGCTGGTTCCCGGGACGCTCGCCCGCATCACGCTGGCTGGATGCGAGCTGATTTTTATCTCAGCGCTCATGCAGGCAGGGCTTGCGTTGCCGATGGCGTATTACTTCCATCGCGCGACCACCATGGGGATGCCGGCGAATCTGGCGGTGGTTCCTCTCACGGAAGTGCTGATGCCGGCGTCGGTGGCCGCGGTTGGGTTGGGATATCTTTCTACGATCGTGGCGCGCCCCGCGGTCTGGATTTCGGGCGTGGCGCTGAACCTGATCACGGGCACGGTGCACTGGCTGGGTGGCGCGCGGCTGGCCGACCTGCGGGTGGCAACGCCGCCTGCTTTCGTGATTGTCATCGCGTTACTGGCCTTGGGGTCGGCCATGGTGATGGTTCGACGCGCGCGCTGGTTGGCGATCATGGCGCTGATCGGACTGGCTGCGGCGGCCGTCTGGATTGCGTTTATTCCTCCGCAACCCCAAGTGCGGCCGGGAATTCTGGAAGTGACTTCCATCGACGTAGGACAGGGCGATTCCATTCTGATCGTCACGCCCGAAGGGCGCACCATCCTGGTCGATGCAGGCGGGTTGCCACACTGGATGCATTCTTCGTTCGACGTCGGTGAGCAGGTGGTGTCTTCTTACCTCTGGAGTCGTGGCATTGAGCGGCTCGATGCCGTGGTCATCACGCACGATCACTCGGATCATCTTGGGGGCATGCCCAGCGTGATCGCAAATTTCCGTCCGCCCACACTGTGGCTCAGCACGGATGCACCCAATCCGGAGCTGGATCCGATATTGGCGCAGGCGAAGCAGGCGGGGATGCAAGTCTCCGTACGGGCCGAGGGAGACGAATTCGATTTCGGAGGCGCTCATTTTCGAGTGCTCGGGCCGCAGCACGATGAACTGCGCGCACCGCTACGCCCCAATCTTCAGTCGCTGGTATTCACGGTCACGCAGGGAGGCACCACAGCATTGCTGGAAGCCGATGCGGAAAAAGCCGAGGAGCGACGCATCGTAGAACTGCATCCCGAAGCGCAGTTACTGAAAGTGGCTCACCACGGCAGCGCGGGTTCGACTTCCGCGGAACTGCTGGCGGCTGTGCATCCGCAATACGCGGTAATCTCAGCAGGAGTAAGAAATGTCTACGGACATCCACGGATCGAAGTGCTCGAACGGTTGCAGCACGATGGAGTGAAGACCTACCGCACCGATCTCACGGGCACGGTCACGTTCTATCTCGACGGCAAGTCGGTAACGCCGGACGCTGCGATTATCCGCTGATCTCGGCAGTCTCGTCGTCCACCGGGGGCGAGTTCCGGTAGGAATCGATGATCTTCGCCGCTTCGCCGGCGTCTTCTTCGCTGACGCGGAGCAACACGCCTCCCAGGCCGGGGAACGCGTCCTGGTTCAAGTCCGCGGCAATCAACTGGGATTCAACGCCTGCGGTTTCGAGCAGCCCCTGCACGACCAGCGCTTCCGGTTCCTGTTCGGTGTCAAATACTTTGACTACCTTCTCGTTGGGATCGGGATTGGGCAATGCGTTCGCGCCTGGCATACGTCCTCCGTCAAATTGCGTACCAATAGATTACGGCAGTCACGGGCGCTCTGTCTTGCTGGTCACAAAGGTGCAAGGCCCAAACGAACCTTGAATCGGCGGCGGAAGGTGCCACAATGGCGACGTGGACGAAGGCAGCGCCGGGGAGCGGGCGATCATCCAATCAGTGTGGGGGAAACATGGAAGCTGCGCAGTGGGCCGAGCCGTCAGGAAGAGATGCAAATGAGCTGGACGAGCCGCGCAAGATCCGGCGTCTGCAGTTGATGATCAGCATGGTCATGTCCGTGATTAGCCAGGACCCTGATCTCACGGTGGAAGAGGCCGCGGCGATGGCCGCGAACGCGCGCACGGCAGCGCTGGCGATGTTTCCCGACAAGGAACTGGCGTACGACATTCTCTACAAGCCACGATTGCAGCGACTGATGAACGAGCGGTTTCGGCTGCAATAATTGCCGTCAACTCTCGCGCCGGCGCTAGGAATGGTTGCATAAATGGTTTTGAAGGGCACGGCTTCGAGGCTACGGAAAACCTCATGAATGTATGCACAACCGTGGAAGAGCGGCCCTTCAGGGCCGCGTAAGCCCGGTAGATTGATAAGGGGCTTTAGCCCCGCCTGGGCTCCTGGACTGGAAACCATTCATGAAACCAAAAGTTCTGGTCCACAATTCACCGTCGGGCGTGTCCCGGCGTCAGCGCTTCAACCAGCGACGCCATATCCGACGCGAGATCACAGTCAACGGAGATGTTCTCACCCGTCCGCGGATGCTCGAATGTAAGGTGCGCGGCATGCAAGGCGACGCGGTCAATCTTTCGCTCCGACGCTTCCTTCGGAGAGTATTTTCTATCGCCGACGAGCGGGTGGCCGATCGCCAGGAACTGCACTCGGATCTGATTCTGTAATCCAGTGACCAGCGTGACTCGAACCAGCGAAGTGTCCCGAAGATTGCGTTCGACCGAGTATCGAAGTTCGGCGCGGGCCGCTTTACGGTCGCGTTCGGTGCTAGGCGTTTGAAACTGTCCTTCTCGACGAAAGTGGTGGACGAGCGTACCTGTTTTCGCGGCGAGGTGTCCGCGCACGACGGCGAGATACTGCCGCACGGGCGTGTGTGCGAGGAACTGGCGGATTAGAATCTCGCGATCCTTTTCAGTCTTGGCAAACAGCAGTAGGCCGGACGTGAAACGGTCAATGCGGTGCACGACCAACGCGCGCTGCCGGATTGACTTCAATTCCGCAGAGAGCAACGACTGCGCGGACGGTGCATCCGAGCCTTCCACCGGCACCGAAAGAAGTCCGGCAGGTTTGTGGACCACCACGACGGCGTCGTCCTCATAAAGAACCGCAAGTTCGCGCGAGAGCCGCGGCCGCCGGGGGCCTCGCCGGTCGAAGCGCTTGTCGATTTTGCGGGGGAATTTCTTCATGGCTGACTGACGATTCGTAGACATCGTACCAATATTGCGCGGCGGCAGGGGTTTCCTTGACCCTCGCTCCTCTCGCCACTAGACTCGCTATCAGCGAGGGTCTCATGCGCAAACTCATTTGGGTGCTGTGTCTTGCGGTTTCATGTGGCTTTGTTGCAGTTGCCGACGATGGCGATCATCACGAGGAACTTACATCGGAGCAGCTTGGGACGGTACATTTCCCCGTTTCCTGCTCGCCGGACGTGCGGAAGAATTTCGAGAAGGGTGTCGCTTTGCTGCATTCTTTTTGGTATGAGGAATCCGCCAAGACGTTTCAGGAAATCCAGAAACAGGACCCAAAGTGCGCGATGGCTTACTGGGGCGAGGGCATGAGTTCGTGGCACCAGCTCTGGGGGCATCCAGACGCAAAGACGGTCAAGAGTGGACTGGCGGGACTGAAGAAAGCGCAGAAGATTCGCGCTGGAACCGAGCGTGAGCGCGATTACATCGCGGCGCTGAAGGATTTTTATTCCAACGGCAAGCTCGATCACCAGGTGCGAGCCAAGGCGTACTCCGATGCGATGGAGAAGGTTTTTCAGAAATATCCCGACGACCACGAGGCGGCAATTTTCTATGCCCTGTCGTTGCTGGCGTCGGCGCCAGACGGTGACACGACGTTCGCCAACCGCAAGAAAGCGGGCGCGATTCTTGAGAAACTGTTCGACATCGAACCGAATCATCCCGGAGTGGCGCATTACCTGATCCATAGCTATGACAAGCCGCAACTGGCGGCACTGGGGCTGCCAGCGGCGCGCCGTTACGCGACCATCGCGCCGTTTGCGCCGCATGCCGTGCATATGCCGTCGCATATTTTCGCGCGCGTGGGCGACTGGCAGGCGTCGATCGCATCGAACAAAGCTTCGATCGAAGCCACCCGCAAGACCGCTGCCATGCACATGGGAGGCGCGGGACATCAGTTTCATGCAATGGACTTCCTGATTTACGCCTACCTGCAAAGCGGACGCGAAGCCGATGCGCAGAAAGAAATCGACGAAGTGAAGACTATGCCGGAGATGCATATGGGCGAGGGCCGCGATATGCAGTCCTTTGCCATGGCGAAGTTCCCGGCTATGTACGCGATGGAGTTGCACCGGTGGTCCGATGCGGCGCAGTTGCAGGTGATCGACAAGGCCGAATCAGGAGACCGCGCGTACACCTACTGGGCGCGGGCGATCGGCAACGCGCGCAGCGGAAACCTGGCGGCGGCGAAGAAGGATCTCGCCGAGATCGAGACCATCGGCAAGGGCCGCGTGATACACAAAGACAACTACGACCAGGACTGGGTAGACATGCTGCAGCAGGAAGCGTCCGCCTGGGTGTGGCACGCCGAAGGCAAGAATGACGAGGCGATTGCAGCCTTAAAAAAAGTAGCCGACCACGAAGATAGCGTTGGAGAAGAACAGACTTCGATGCCGGCGCGCGAGATGCTGGCCGACCTGCTGCTGGAAGTGAAGCGTCCGGCGGACGCGCTGGTGGAATATCGCGCGGCGTTGAAATTCAATCCCAAACGATTCGACGGCCTATATGGAGCCGGCCTCGCAGCCGAGATGGCAGGCCTGCCTTCGCAGGCGGCGGAATACTACGCGCTGCTCGTGAAGACTTGCGACGGCGGGAGTTCAGTGCGTCCTGAGTTGAAGAAGGCTCGGGAGACGGCGGTCGCGGCGAAGTAGAGTTCGCGTGCGCCGACTGATCCGGCGGGTAGTTGGTGTTAACGCCTGTTAACATCAACTATCATTCCCGTATGACTTTGGAAGAGGCTCAAAAGCTGATCGCGAACGCACCACGACGATACTGTATCTGCGACTCCTGGCGCGTGTGCACATGCGGGAATCAACCACCCTACCATTGCGAGGTTTGCTGCCTCCCACTTGATTCCGATCAAGTGCTCATCGCGCAGCACCGGGGAGACATTCCCCCTGATGATGTTGTTTGCGAGGAAGGGTGAGGCCGTCGTCGGTAGTTGGTGTAATCGCCTGTTTACGTCAACGATTCGCAGAACGAGCAAGAACAGGGAGTTCCCCAGGTGAGCAGAGTGCTGTGCTGGTTTGGAAATTCCGTACCGTAGGGCGATCCGGATGAAAATTCTTTCATGTTTTGAGGAACCAGTAGGGCTACTTGATGACAACGCGGTTACCGCTCTAGCCTAGTGCATGCTTACGACGGTCATCGTCGTGCTTGTGATCGCGATTTTTGCTGTCTCCTATTGGGAAGTCACAAGGAAGCCCGGAAGGGTAGCTGTATGGCTCTTTTATTGCCTGCTTGGGCTATTGATTTTGACTCTGATTCTTCGGTTTCTTGTTCATTTCGGCGACCAGTGGACCTGAGGGACCTTTATGATTGCAAAGGGCCTCTTCATACTTGGAGGGAGCATATGTATCCTTTTGGGGCTGTTCGTAACCCTGCTCGTCGTCGGTATGTTGCAGCAGCCAGGAGGAATGGGATTCGAGAAGCTCCTGGCGCCACTCATAGGGCTGGGTGCATTGACCCTCTTCCTAACGGGCGGAGTTTGTCTGTACGCGGCTAGGGTTGTGGGCAAGCGGCGTGCAGGCGAACAGCCCTGAAATTCGAGAAGGCAATGAAGTTCTGAAAGTAAGAACCTTGAGTTGAGCGCAATCGGTGTCGTCAACTGGTGTAACATCGCCATTACACCAACAACTGCAAACCGCCCATCTGCCCCGAAGCTATCTTATGATTGTCCACTAGAAGCAGCGCCGGTCGCCGCATCCTTTTGAAACGACGCAGGGTTCGCAGCGTCCTTCCTCGGAATTTGCTATCGTTCCCTACATGCTTCGACATCTTGCGCTAGCCGCTCTCATCGTCAGCACCACCCTATTCAGCTTCGCCAAGGACAAGGACAGAGACACTTTTCAGCAGCCCGGCCCCATTCATGTCGACAAAGACGGCCAGAAGTGGGTCGACAAGACTCTGAAGAGGATGACCACCGAAGAAAAAGTCGGCCAGCTCTTCATGATCTGGACGCGCGTCACGTTCATGAACGAAGCCGACCCGGCCTGGCTAACTTTACGCGACAGCGTCAAGAAATATCACGTTGGCGGATTCTGCATGAGTGTGCCGGTGGATGGCGCGGTACTGATGAAGAATCAGCCATTTGAAGCGGCCGAACTGTTGAATCGATTGCAGGCGTGGTCGGATCTGCCGTTGATCATTGCCGCCGATTTCGAGCGTGGTGTGTCCATCCGTCTCTACGGCGCGACGGTATTTCCGCATGCCATGGCGTTCGGCGCGGCGGGCAGACTCGAAGATGCTGAGGCGTTCGGGCGTATTACTGCACTTGAAGCGCGCGCCATCGGCGTCCACTGGAATTTTTTTCCGGACGCGGATGTGAATTCCAATCCGGCCAACCCCATCATCAACACGCGTTCGTTTGGCGAAGATCCGCATCAAGTCGGAGAAATGGTTGCCGCCTATATCAAGGGCGCGCATGCCGGCGGAATGCTCACTACAGTCAAGCATTTTCCAGGGCACGGCGATACGGCGACCGACTCGCACCTCGGTGTGGCGCAGGTTACAGGCGATCGGGCGCGGCTGGATTCGGTCGAGTTACCGCCTTTTGAGCGCGCGATTCAGGCGGGCGTCGATTCCGTGATGGTGGCGCACGTTTCGGTTCCAACGCTTGAGCCGGATTCCAATCGGGTGGCAACGACCTCCAAATTGGTCGTAACCGATCTCCTGAAAGACCAGCTGAAGTTCAAGGGCATCGTGGTGACCGACGCGCTCGATATGGCCGGGTTAACTCGCATGTACGCCAACGACATCGGACGTGCGGCCGTCGAGGCTTTTAAGGCTGGCAACGATGTGCTTCTGATTCCGGTCGACCTGGATGCCAGCGTGCGCTCCATGGTGCAAGCCGTGAAGAACGGGGAGATTCCGAAGAGCAGGCTCGATTCGTCCGTCCGTAAGATACTGGAACTAAAGGCTTCTCTGTCGCTTGAAAAGGCTCGCCTGACCGATATGAGCAAGCTGCCCAAGATCATCGGCAAGCCCGAGAACCTGGGTTTTGGCCAGCATGTCGCGGACGAAGCGGTCACGCTCGTGCGGGACAACCAGCAGGTTCTTCCTCTCCAGGCCAAGCCCACGGGAACAACTGGAACCGTGCTTCCGTATCAAGGGGTGGTCGAGGTACACAACCGGCTGGTAGTGGTGATTTTCAGCGAGGACCTGCGTACTGACTCAGGTCGCATGCTGGAACGCCAGATTCTGGCGCGTGTGCCCGATGCGCACGTCATCTACGTTGACCAGCGCTCAGCGGCGGGAATGAGTTCCGACACACTGTCTGCGGTTGATGCCGCCGAGCACGTGATCGCAGCGGTGTATGCGATTCCCACGGCGGGCCGCGCGACTGTTCTGGCCGGTGGTTCGAAGGGCAACGCGGCACCCGATGCCAGTACAACGTTGCTGAGTACGATCCTGGATCACGCGGCGGCGCGAACGGCGGTGGTAGCTATGGGCAATCCGTATCTGGCACAGGATTTTCCGTCAGTGCAGACATATCTTTGTACTTTTTCAAACGCCACGGTATCGGAAGTGGCGGCAGTGAAAGCGATGTTCGGCGAGATTCCAACGCACGGACACTTGCCGGTTACGATTCCGGGAGTCGCGTCGCGGGGCGCGGGACTGGAACGTTCTGCTCTTGGTTCAGGAGGCTCCTCTCATGGTAAGCAGTAAAGTGTTCGAAAAATTCGCGCCTGCGGCTCTAGCGGCGGCGCTCATGGTTCTGCCCGCTTGCCGGGTCAACGTCAATGACAAGAAGAACGGCGAAGCCCACGTCGATGTCCAGACTCCGATGGGCGATGTCCACGTCAACGAGCAGCCCGACATTCGCGACACCGGTCTTTCCCTCTACGCCGGAGCCCGGCCTGCGCCGAAGGAAAATGGCGACGACAAGAAGAGCGCTAATGTAAATTTGTCTGCCTTCGGATTCTCCCTGAAAGTGGTGGCTGCTGAATTTCAGTCGGATGACTCTCCCGACAAAGTCCTTTCCTACTACAACAAAGAGCTGCAGCGCTTCGGCAAGCCAATCGAATGTCATGGCAAGTGGAACGGCGGAGACGTGAATGCCGACATCCATGACAAGGACAAAGAGTCCAAGCCTGTCAGTTGCCGGCAGGGCGAGAGTGGCGACTCGGTCGAATTGAAGGTCGGTACCGACGACAATCAGCATGTCGTTGCCGTGAAGCCCGAGGGCAAGGGAACGCGCTTTGCGCTCGTATACGTCCGGACGCACGCCGGGAAAGACGACACGATCTAGGGTCTCGTAGCGGCTGTTTCGACGGCTGTCGTGGGGCGTCCTCGCCCCCTTTTTCTTCCCAGGTGCGCCCTCGCTCGATTTGCTCTCTTCCGTCACCTGCGCTAGTTTCTCAATGGTGGATCATCCCTGCGAAAAGTGCGGAGCGGAAGTCGAGGACGGACGCCCGTTCTGTCCGAAATGTCGTGCGCCTCAGCTACAGGTCCGGATTTCGGTCGAGAATACGGGAGGTGTTCCGTCGGCTGGGTATTCAGATGACTCGTCCCCGACAGATATTCGTCTGCCTCAATCACAATCAAACGCCCCGGAGCGCAGAATTGTGTTATCAGCAACGCTCAAAGCAGGCATTTTTGGCGTGCTGCTGGGAATCATCCCGCTGCTCGGGTCGGTACTGACGGGAGTTCTAACGGTTTTCCTGTACTATCGCGGCGGGAGTGGGACTCGCCTGACGGCTCGTTCCGGTTCGCGGTTGGGTGCGTCCGGAGGAGCTGTCGCGTTTGCTATCTCAGGACTGTTTACAATCATTCAGATTTTCGTCTTCCACGCCCAGAAGGAGTCGGAAGACGCGCTGTTGCGGTTTGTGGCGGCAATGGGAGTCGACCCGACCAGTGCAGAAATTCAAACAGGTATTCACGTTCTTTTTACGCCATGGGGGATGACGATCTCCTTCCTGTTCGGTTTGATTTTTGCGGTCGCGCTGGCGGCGATCGGTGGAGCACTTGCGGCAGCGATCTTACGACCCCGATCGGGACGCTAACCGCACCTTGCTCGCAGCCATCCGCCCGCGTATGATGCAGCGTTTATGAGTTCACAGGTTCCCAGGCGTCCAGTCGAAATCCGTGAGAAAGCGCAGTTGATGTCGGCCTCCGAAATTGAACGGACGCTGATCCGGCTGGCGCATGAAATTGTCGAAAAAAACAACGGGATCGAAGACCTCGCGTTTGTCGGCATCAAGCGCCGGGGTGTGCCGCTGGCCGAGCGGTTGGCGAAAATCATTCAGCGAATCGAGAAGAAACCGGTACCGGTCGGAACGCTGGATATCACGTTGTACCGCGACGACCTCTCGGCGTTAGGGCCGAAACCCGTTGTGCAGAAAACCGATTTGGAGTTTCCCGTTGCCGGTAAGTCAGTGGTGCTGGTAGATGATGTCCTCTACACCGGCCGCACGACACGCGGCGCCCTGGACGCGCTTTTCCGCAGCGGAAGGCCCAAGCGCGTGCAACTGTGCGTGCTGATCGACCGCGGCCATCGGGAATTGCCGATTGAAGCGGCGTTTGTCGGCCGCATGGTGCAGACCACCGACAACCAAATCATCGAAGTCAAGCTGCGCGAGATCGATGACGCCGAAAAAGTGCTGCTGATGGAGAAACAGTAGCAGGCTTCTCTACAAAAGATTTTTCGTGGTGAGAACGCATGAGCGCAGTCCGAGGGTCGCTGCTGGGGATTGAACATCTGGAAGCAGCGGAAATCCTCAAAATCCTGAAATTCGCGCGGCGCATGAATCCGGAGAAACCGCGCCCCCTGCTTAAGGGCAGGCGGGTTGTACTGCTGTTTTACGAAGCGTCCACCCGCACGCGAAGCTCCTTCGAAATTGCGGCCAAACTGCTGGGAGCGCACACCGTCCTGATTCAATCCTCCGGATCAAGCATCGAGAAGGGCGAGTCGCTGCTCGACACGGGATACACGGTCCGCGCCCTGGGCGCGGACGTCATCGTGATTCGCCATCCCAACGCAGGCGCGCCGCACGTGATGGCCCGGCACATCGACGTCCCCGTGATCAACGCTGGCGATGGTCTGCACGAACACCCTTCGCAGGCCCTGCTCGATGCTTACACCATTCTGCGCAACAAGAAAAAACTCGCGGGACTGCAGATCGCGATTGTCGGCGATATTTTTCACAGCCGGGTGGCACGGTCGGCGTGTCATCTGCTGAGCAAGTTCGGGGTCAAGGTCATCCTTTGCGGCCCGACAGAACTGGTGCCGGAGATTGCTGCCACGCTAGCGCCCGGTGTGCGCGTGACTCGCCACCTCGAAGATGCGCTGCGCGGTACGGATGTCGTCATGTTGCTGCGCGTCCAGAAGGAGCGGCTCGCCGGGATGAAAATGGATCTGCCGGACTACATCGCGCGTTACCAGATGACGGCCTTACGACTGAAGATGGCGAAGAAAGATGCGATCGTAATGCATCCCGGCCCGATTATTCGCGGACTCGAGTTAACCAGCGAAGTGGCAGACGGCGCACAGGCTCGAATCCTGGAAGAAGTGAAGAACGGAGTCCCCACACGCATGGCGATACTGGCGCGGGCGGTGGGAAAAATGCGATGAGTATTTTCACCACAGAGTCACAGAGTCACAGAGTCGCAGAGAAAGAGCGGGTTTAGCCCGATTTTGGTTTTCTCCGTGTCTCTGTGACTCTGTGGTGAATTGCTTTTCACAAACTGTGTTAACAAGGAATCACGTTGAAAACGAGTCCCACAAACAGCCTGCTGATCAAAGGCGGCCACCTGATCGATCCGGCGGCGAGGATCGACGCGCCCATGGACGTCCTGCTCGAAGGCGGACGTGTTGCCGAGGTCGCGCCTCCGAACAAGATCAAGGGCGCGGACGAAAAGTTCGATGCTCGCGGGCTGATCGTTGCGCCAGGATTGATCGATCTGCATGTGCATCTGCGCGAACCCGGGCAGGTGCACAAGGAAACGATCGCCAGCGGCACGGCGGCAGCAGCCGCAGGCGGATTTACTTCAGTTTGCACGATGCCGAACACCATCCCTGTAGTCGATACCGCGGAATGGGTGCAGTGGCTGCGCGCGCCCGAACGCGGCGCCGTGGTCAACGTCTTTCCGATTGCGGCCGCAACGCAAGCGAGTCAAGGTCTGGCCCTGACAGATTTCCGTGCCCTTCAACGAGCGGGCGCCGTCGCGGTTACCGATGACGGTAAGCCCATCCTGGAAGACGACATCATGCGCGCGTGCCTGGTTCACGGCGCGGAACTGAATCTGCCGGTCGTGCAGCACGCGGAAGACACGCGGCTCACGCAGCAATGTTCGATGCACGCGGGCGGGCGGGCGTTTCGGCTGGGCCTGCGCGGGATGACTTCCGCGGCGGAAGCCACCATCGTCGAGCGCGACGTCCACCTCGCCACCCAAATACCGAATGCGCGCATCCATGTCGCGCATCTTTCGACCGCCGATGCGCTCAAAGCGGTACGCCGCGGCAAGCGTGCGAAGACGCACGTGACCTGCGAAGTCACGCCGCATCATTTCACGATGATCGACGAGGACGTCCGCGATTACGACAGCCGCTACAAGATGAATCCGCCGCTGCGCTCGGCTGCCGACCTGGAAGCGATTCTGGTCGCGCTCGCCGACGGCACCGTCGATGCGATCGCCACCGATCATGCGCCTCACGCCTGCCACGATAAAGAAATGGAATTTGAACTGGCCGCCTTTGGCATCACCGGTCTGGAGACAGCGCTGGCGCTGGCGGTGACGAAACTCCATAAAGAGAAACGAATCCCGCTGACGCGCATCGTGGAGTTGTTCACTGCCGGTCCCGCGCGATGCTTCGACTTGCGCGGACGAGGATCGCTCGCCCGTGGCTGCTTTGCTGACGTCGTTATCCTAGATCCGAAGAAGAAGTGGACATACGAGGCTGCGAAGTCGCTTTCGAAGTCGAAAAACTCGCCGTTTGGTGGCTGGCAATTCACCGGAATGGTGGTCGCAACGCTGGTTGCCGGAAAGCTAGTTCACGGCGCTTGAAATCGCGCCTCCGCACCCACTCCGGGCGATTGGCCGCCTGAAAATGCTACATTGGGATGTTCATGTCCGCTCCCCACTCCCTCTTTGTACGAACTGCGAAAGCTCAACCGGCCGAACGCACTCCAGTCTGGTTCATGCGCCAGGCGGGACGCTACATGCCGGAGTATCGCGCCATCCGCAAGAATTACTCGCTGATCGAAATCTGCAAGAAACCGGAAATCGCCGCCCAGGTAACGATCGAAGCGGCGGAAATTCTGCAGGTCGACGCTGCCATTATTTTCGCCGACCTGCTTTTGCCGCTCGAAGTGATGGGGTTGCCTTTTCATTTCGCCGCCGGCGAAGGTCCGAAGATCGAAAAGCCGATCCGAACGGCACAGGACGTAGCAGCGCTGCGCACCGATCGGGCCGCCGATCTTGGATATGTTTCGGAAGCCGTCAAGCTGGTGTGCAAACACTTCGGCGACAGGCTGCCGGTGATCGGTTTCTGCGGTGCGCCGTTCACGCTCGCCAGTTACATGATTGAAGGCGGCGGCTCGCGGAATTACATCTTCACAAAACGGATGATGTACTCCGCTCCAGAAGCCTGGTCTGCGCTGATGGAGAAGCTCGTTCTGGTGACCGCGGAATACTCCGCCGAACAGGTGCGCGCCGGAGCGGACGCCATCCAGATATTCGACAGCTGGGTCGGATGTCTAAGCGTCGAGGACTATCGCCGCTACACACTGCCACATGTGACCGATCTGGTGCAGCGTCTGCAAAAAACCGGGGTGCCGATTATTTATTTCGGAACCGACAGCGCCACACTTTTGCCTTCGATGAAGGAAACGGGTGCGGACGTGGTCGGCGTCGATTGGCGTTTCCCGCTCGATGACGCATGGAAGAGTCTCGGCAATCGGGGCGCCGTGCAGGGCAATCTCGATCCGGTGCTCCTCTTTGCGGATTGGAAACAGATCAGGCAACGCGCCGAAGATATTCTACGACGTGCCGCTGGACACCCCGGCCACATTTTCAATCTCGGCCACGGAATTCTTCCTGAAACTCCGGTCGAGAACGTCAAGGCTCTCTGCGATTTCGTGCGTGACCGTTCCGCGGAGTACAAGAAATGAAAATTAGAGCGCAATGCCCACTCGGCCTTGCAGACCGATGCTATTGCGCGAATCATGTCATTTCCTTTCCCTCCGCGCCGTCGAAGACCGCCGTCCTGTTGCTCGCCCATGGCACGCCTGACGATCCCGAACAGATCCCCGAATATCTGCGCTACGTCACCGGTGGGCGTCCGTTGCCGCCTGAGGCCATCGAAGAAATTCGCCATCGCTATTCGCTGATCGGTCATTCGCCGCTTTCCTGCTGGACGCTCCGGCAGGCCGACCAACTCTCACAGGCGCTGCAAATGCCGGTCTTTGCCGGCATGAGAAACTGGCAGCCCTTCATTGCCGATTCGGTCAAAGCAATTTCGAGCCAGGGGTTTGAACGTGTAATCGCCATCTGCCTGGCGCCGCAGAATTCGCGCACCAGCGTCGGAATGTACCGCCGCGCCCTGGTCGGAGAGGCCAGTCTTCCCTTCGCTCTGGATTTCGTCGAAGAATGGCATGACCGTCCCCTACTCATAAAAGCGTTTGCCGAGAAGCTGCGCTCGGGATATGAGGAAGCCAATGCCGACCACGGCGCCCGGCTTCCCATGATCTTCACCGCACACAGTGTGCCGCAGAGGACCATCAACGAAGGCGATCCCTACGAAACACAGGCGAAGGAAACGGCTGCGTTAGTCGCGAAAGAAGCCGAGTTGTCCGCGGATAACTGGGTCTTTGCGTTTCAGAGTCAAGGGAAGTCGGGCGGACCCTGGATAGGCCCAACTGTCGAAGAAACGATTCTCAATCTGAAAGCAGGAGGCCATCGCGGCGTTTTTGTACATCCGGTCGGCTTTCTCTGCGATCATGTGGAAGTACTCTACGATATCGATATCGCCTTCAAAGCCTTCGCGGAAAAAGAAGGGATGCGCTTGTGGCGAGGCGAGTCGCTGAACGGATCACTGACTCTGACCGCGGCCCTGAGTGAGTTAGTGAGAAGCAGGGTTGCTGTAGTATGCACTTAGCACTTAGCACTTAGCATTTAGCTAAACCGCGAGCTGCAGTGCTAATTGCCAATTGCTGACTCATGTCTAAACGCATCGCTATTATCGGCGGGGGAATCTCAGGCCTTTCGGCTGCCTATGCGCTTGAAGGGCGACGCATGCGTGGTGTGCCAGTGGAGTACGTGCTATTCGAGGCCACGCAGCGTCTTGGCGGCGTGCTGATGACCGAGCGCGTCCAGGCTTGCCTGGTCGAAGCCGGTCCCGATTCATTTCTCACGGAAAAGCCGTGGGCTATTGAGCTCTGCAAGAAACTCGATCTTGCCGATCAGTTAGTCGGATCCAACGATTCCGATCGCAAGACCTACATCGTCGTAAAGAACAAACTGGTGGTAATGCCCGACGGCCTGATGTTCATGGTCCCGACTAAGATTCTGCCGACCATGTTCTCGCCACTTTTTTCTCTGCGCACGAAAGTGAAGATGGCAGCAGAGTGGTTCCACCCGCCACGAAAGGCGTGCGAGGACGAGACCGTGGCCGACATGGTGGCGCGCCACTACGGTCCCGAGATGGTCGATCGTCTTGCGGACCCGCTGTTGTCGGGTGTCTACGGAGGCGAAGCATCCCAGTTGAGCGCGCGCGCCGTCATGTCGCGCTTCTCCGAGATGGAGGCCAAGCACGGCAGCCTGGGGCGCGCCGTGCTGGCGGCGCGAAAGAAAATGGCTGCAACGCCGTCCCGCCCGGCGCCGCCACTCTTTACGTCACTTAAGGAAGGGATGCAGCAGATGGTCAACGCGCTCGTGAAGCGCCTCGACCGTCGAGCGCTCCGTACCTCGGCTCCTGTGCAGAGCGTGATGATGGAGGACGGTGGATTCACTGTTTCCGCCGGCTATAACAGCGATCACTTCGACGCCGTTATCCTGGCTACACCGGCGCCATCCGCGGCAACCATGCTGCGATTGACGAATGAAAGACTGGCCTCCGAGTTGGCGGCGATCCGTTATAGCTCGTCGATCACCGTAACGCTCGGGTACGACGAAGATGTTTGCCGATCACTCCCGCCCGGTTTTGGTTTTCTGGTGCCGCGCAGCGAAGGACGGCGCATGCTGGCGGCGACGTTCGTTCACAACAAGTTTCCCGGCCGCGCCCCTGAGAACCGCGCGATTGTCCGCTGCTTCCTAGGCGGTGCTCGCGACGAAGCGATTCTCAGTAACAAAGAGGACGAAATCCTACGCATCGTGCGGGTCGAATTGAAGGAAATTCTCGGCTTGGCTGCGGAGCCGCTCTTCACTCGGGTCTACAAGTGGCGCAACACGATGGCGCAATACGAAGTTGGGCATCTGGAGCGCATCCAGCGCATTCAGAGCCTATGCGAGGGCATTCCGGGATTCGTCCTTGCCGGCAACGCATTCACGGGGATCGGCGTTCCCGATTGCGTTCGCTCAGGGATGCAGGCCGCCGACCAACTCTCCAGCGTATTCGGACTGGGCTCCGCCGATCCGGCGCAGTCAGCAGGCGACTGAGCTGTTTCTCAGGTTGTTTGCAGGATCCGCGGTGACTCTTCCATTACCTGCGTAACCTGCGTCCCGCCGATGTTTGCCAGAAACTGTTATGGGTGGATGGGGTTCATACAGGTGTATGGGGGATACGCAATGAAACGCACCATTCTTCTTTTGCTTTGGCTGGCCGGGGCACTCTTTGCCGCCGCGCAAGATACTCCTGCGCATGACATGGGCGGCATGCAGATGCCCGGCCATGACATGTCCGGGATGAAGATGCAGGACCACGATGCCACCGAAGCCGAGGCCGGCGCGCACGCCATGCATTCCATGGAAAGCCGCCACATGGACATGGGCCCGCACATGAAGATGACCTCTCTGCGCGAGGCTAAGCCCGGCGATCAGCAAAAGGCCGATCAGATCGTCGCCGCCGCAAGAAAAGTGGCTGAGAAATATCAGGACTACAAAGCCGCACTCAACGATGGCTTCAAGATTTTCCTGCCCAATCTTCCGCAGAAGCACTATCACTTCACCAACTACAGCTATGGATTCGAGGCCGCCTTCCGCTTCAATCCCGAGCATCCGACCTCGCTGCTCTATGAGAAAGAGAAACAGGGCGACGGCTACAAACTGATCGGCGTCATGTATACCGCGCCCAAACGATTGACCGAAGACGAACTCAATGAGCGAATTCCATTGAGCATCGCGCAGTGGCACGAGCACGTAAATTTCTGTAAGGCGCCCGGTGACCGCAAGAAAGAATACTTGGGCCCCAACGCAAAGTTCGGCCTGATGGGGTCGATTGTAACGAAGGAAGATTGCGATACGAACGGCGGAGTGTTTCACCCGATCGTCTTCAACTGGATGGTGCATGTGTATCCGATGGAAAAGGATCCGGCGCAGATCTGGTCGGTGGAGCGGCAGGCGCACAGCCACGGCTCGGATTAGTATCTGGCAAACTTCATCGTCACACGGAAATGGCTGTCAACGAAACGCGACCCAGATTCGCTTTGCTGAACCCGTCGACGGCGATTATCATGCGTGGACAATGAATGTAAAGTCTCTACTGCTTCTCTCCCTGACTGTCTCCGCCTGCGCCCAAACCGTTGCTACTCCTAAGGAACTCGGCGCCGTCTATCCCGCAGCCCACGAACTCTACCTCGACTTGCATCAGCATCCCGAACTCTCGACGCACGAAGCACAGACCGCGGCCAAACTGGCGGAACGCCTGCGATCTCTGGGTTACGACGTCACCGAGCATGTCGGCGGCACCGGAGTCATCGCAATCCTCAAGAACGGATCCGGCCCGGTGGTCATGCTGCGCACGGAACTCGATGCGCTTCCGGTCGAAGAAAAAACCGGCCTCCCCTACGCGAGCACAGTGCATACCAAGGATGACAGTGGACGCGACGTCCCTGTGATGCATGCGTGCGGGCACGATCTGCACATGGCTTCGCTTGTGGGAACGGCGGCCATCATGGCGCACAGCAAAGAAAGTTGGCGCGGCACGTTGATGCTGATCGGCCAGCCCGCCGAGGAAACGATCGGCGGCGCGAGCGGCATGCTGAAAGACGGATTGTTTACGCGCTTCCCCAAGCCATCGGTCGGCGTTGCTCTGCACGTCGGCAACAATCTTCCGGCCGGACAAGTTGGCATCACGCCCGGCGTCTACAACACGACTGCGGACTCCATCCGCATCACCATCTACGGCAAAGGTGGACACGGAGCGATGCCAAACACGACCATTGACCCCGTCGTGATCGCGGCGCGTACTGTTCTTGCGTTGCAGACGATCGTGTCCCGCGAAGTGAAGCCAGGAGAGGTTGCGGTGGTGACGGTTGGCTACGTTCGCGCGGGAACCAAGAACAACATCATCCCCGACCAGGCCGAACTTGGATTGACGGTACGCACTCGCAAGGCAGAAGTTCGCAAAGTGGTGCTGGCCGCGATCCAACGGATCACCAAGGCCGAAGCCGCAGCCGGCGGCGCACAAAAAGAGCCGCTGATCGAACAATTTGAAACCGCGAACGCGGTGTACAACGATCCCGCCCTCGCGCAGCGGCTGCGTACGCCTCTCGAAGCCGCGCTCGGAAAAGAGAATGTGATCACCACCGAACCGATCATGCCCTCCGAGGACTACTCGGAATACGTCGCGCAGGGGGTGCCCTCACTCTACTTCAGCCTGGGTGGGGCTGATCCTCAGAAATACGCCGAAACGAAAGGGGTAGAGGGAGGGCTGCCGTCCAACCACTCGCCATTCTTCACGCCGGACGTAGATCCCGCGTTGCACGCGGGAATCAAGGCGGAAGTAGCGGTATTGCGGAACCTGCTGCAGTGAGTTCTGGTGCACTACCCTGTTTTTGGAAAGGACTCGCCTTCATCGGCCCGGTCCGAGGATTGCTCGTCCCGGAAATACGTCCGCCAACATCTTCCCCTGATCGATCAGAACAGTCCCTCCCACCACTAAATACCGCACTCCCACGCTCGGCTCCATGGGGGCCTGATATGTCGAGCGGTCGGCAATCGTCTGCGGATCGAACACCACGACATCGGCATCCGCGCCTTCCTTCAATCGCCCCTTCGCGCGTGCTGCCGGAGTCGACCTCTCTAGAACGCTCGCGGGCATGAGCGTCATTTTGCGGACCGCTTCCATTAACGTCAGCGTCTTCTTTTCTCGCACATACTGTGCGAGGACTCGTGCATAGGTCCCCGCATTTCGCGGATGCCCTTGCGCTCCATCGCTCGCGATCATGATCAATGGGTTGGGAATGACCTGATCTACCATTTCCTGCGTATTGGCGTAGATAAGCACCGACTGTGAAGTTGGCGAGTTGTGAAGTTCGTCGAAACGGGATTTGGTGAGATGCTCTCCGGTATCGGGCAGTACGAGGTCGTTGTAGCCGATGCCGAGTTTCTCCTGCCATCCCGGATTGAAGAGTGCGGAATTCAGCGCTGTCATGCCGGCTATGTAAGGATATGCCTCGGTCGTCACGTCGAGTCCGCGCGCCCGTGCCCCCTCAATCATGGTGAGACACTCCACGGAGTCGCGCAGGCACGTGCTGTTGAGATGCACGACGTGTAACGACGCGCCCGAAATCGCGGCTGCCCCGATCACTTCGCCTAGCGCCTCAATCGCCGATCCCGGCTCAACCCGACCCGCGCTGCGCATGTGCGTATAGACCGGAACTCTGCGATCCGCCGCGAGACGGAACGTCTCGATTACTTCCTGCCGCGTCGCTCCAGGTGAGTACTGAATCCCCATGCCCACGGCCAAGGCGCCCGCATCTAGTTCCGAGCGCAATTTTTTCTTGATGGCTTCCATCTGCTCGGCCGTTGCGTGTTGATCGGTGGCGGGTCCGCTCTTGGGAAGGATCTCGGGGATGCCGGCGTGGGTTGTCGATGCAGCGGCCAGGGGCGCACCAAATGCTTCCGCGCGCGCAGCAAGATGGCTGGCCGCTGTGCCGTAATTGATCAGCGAGTGTCCTTGCTTGGAATGAAGAAACGCGGCAACGTCGGGCACGCCGATTTCCAGTTCCAGCGCGGTCGTGACTCCGTCGAACGCTTTGACGCGCTGGCTCTCGAGTTCCTGCCCGTGCTGATGCAGGTCGATGAAGCCCGGCGCGACCACGAGACCCCTGGCGGCGATTGACTTCTTTCCCTTCAGCGGGTCGGAGGAAATTCTTACAATCTTTCCGCCGACAATGCCAACATTGCGGACTGCGTCGAGACCGCTCTCCGGATCGAGCACCCGCCCGCCTTCAATCACCAGATCGTATTGTTGCGCCTGTGCAAGCGACGACAGCAGAACAAGCGCGCAAACGCTCAGAAAGCGCATGAATTCCCCTTAACTTACTCCGCAGATAAAAATACGAGGCATACTGGCGCGGGCGCACCGATTACCTGCCCCGTGTCAGTCAGTCGTCCCGTCTTCGGATCGATCCGGAACACAACGATGTTATTCGACTCCTGATTCGCCGCGAACAGGTATTTCCCGGTGGGGTCGATCGCAAAGTTACGCGGCGCCTTGCCTCTGGTCGGAACATGTTCCACGAGTTGGAGCGCTCCTTTATGCGAATCTACGTCAAACACCGCGATGTCGTCCGGACCTCGATTCGACGCGTAGAGATGCTTGCCGGCAGGCTCGGCCACAATTTCGGCGGAATCGTTCTTTCCTTTGTAGTCTTTCGCCAGCGACGATGTTGTTTCGAGCTTTTGCAGTCCGCCCGTGCGGGCGTCGAATGCGAAACTCGTGACGCTTCCTCCAATCTCATTCAGGGCATACACAAATTTCTCTGACGGACCGAAAACGAAATGCCGAGGCCCCGCGCCCGGTTCAGTCTTGCCAAACGGCGGATCATTCGCCGTGAGAACCCCCTTCGCCGCGTCAAAGCGGTAGACCAGGAGTTCATCGAGACCCAAGTCAGACGCGACTACAAACCGGTTGTCGGCTGTTGTCTGAATTTCATGCGCGTGTGGCCCTTCCTGTCTCTCCGCATTAGGCCCATGTCCGCTGTGCTGAATCACCGAGGAGGCTTCTCCCAGACGTCCATCAGCCAGCACAGGAAACACGGCGACGCTGCCGCCCGTATAATTCGCCACCAGAAGATATTTCCCGGTCTTGTCGAACGACAGATGACAGGGATCGGCGCCGTGCGAGGACACTTCATTCAGAAAGGTGAGCTTGCCCGTCGCGCGATCAATCGCAAATGCGCTCACGCCGCCACTCTTCTCGCCCTTGTAGTCGCCCACTTCATTAACCGTGTACAGATAGCGATGGCTGGCATCGATGGCCACGAACGATGGGTTGGTAGTTTCTCCGGCCAACTCCAGAGACGTCGACTTGCCGGAAGCCAGATCGAAACGAAATGCATAGATTCCCTTGCTCTCCGGCCCCGTGTAAGTTCCGACATAGACAAGATAAGAACCCTTGGCCGGCTTGTCCGCCCCATGGGCGACCGGCAGAAAAAGCGCGACGAAAATGAGAAGGATGAATGTGTGCTTGTGCTTCGTGTTTCGTTTCATCGATGGATAGACCTCAGAGGCGGAATGGTTTTGCTGGATGAGTAAGCGAATCATTTCTGCTTCACGGCAATCGCGGAAATCTCAATGCGCGCGTTGTTGACGAGCGCGACTGCCTGAATCGTAGCGCGCGCCGGTTTCGGGTCCGGCATGAATTCCCGGTATACCTTGTTCATGTCGCCAAACTCACGAATGTCGGCCAGATAAACGGTGACGGAGACAATATCCTTTCGGCCGAAGCCCGCAGCTTTCAGAACCTTGTCGATATTATCGAGCGCCGCTTTGGCTTCGGCGGCAATTCCGCCCGGCGCGAGTTTCCCCTGATCGTCCGTGCCTTCTTGTCCGGCAACGTACAAGGTATTTCCCGCCACCATGCCGTCGCTGAAGGGAAGATTGCGATTGGGAGACACATTGATCGCCTTGTGTTCCTGCGCCCGGCATGGTGCGACGTTGCCTAAGCTCACGAGGAACACACATGCCGACGTGATGATCAAAGACCGCAAGTTCCTGCCCCGTGTTCTCATCCCGTTTGTCTCCTCCGGTGAAGTGTCGGTTATTATCGAAACCAAGCCACAATCACATTTCGACAATGTGCAATGTCAATTCTGAGGCAGCCTGCAAAAACTCCGCAAGAAATGCCCCCTTCCAAACTGGGAAGGTAAGACTAGCATTTCGCGCGCGTTTTGGTGCTGAGCGCTTGACCTCGCAGACAGGACTCCACTACAGTCAAGACACTAGTCGGCACGCTATCTGGAGCTTTCCAGTGCCACGCCCGTTCGGCTGGAGCAACGTCTTCCGGACCTGCAACCCGGGCAAATTCGAAGAGGCACATTTGCGAACAACCACAAAGAGCGCTCCACTGAAATCCACTTTGCACGAAAAGGTGCAATTAATGTCTGCTTCGGAAATGGAGCGGACCCTGGTGCGGCTGGCTCATGAAATTCTCGAAAAGAGTGGCGGTGTGGGCGATCTGGGATTGGTCGGGATTCGCCGTCGCGGAGTGCCGCTCGCCGAACGTATTGCCAAGATTATCCGGCAACGGGAAAAAGCTCCCGTCCCAGTGGGCACACTCGACATCACGTTTTATCGAGACGACCTCTCCACGCTCGGCCCGAAGCCGGTCGTGCAGAAATCTGAACTGGGCTTCTCGATCGGAGACAAGAAAATCGTGCTCGTGGACGATGTGCTATTCACCGGACGCACCATCCGTTCTGCCATGGACGCGCTTTTTCTCCACGGACGCCCGAGCCGCGTGCAGCTTCTAGTCCTGATCGACCGCGGCCACCGCGAACTCCCGATTGAAGCCACGTTCATCGGCCGCTCCGTACAGACCACCATGAACGAAGTGATCGAAGTCAAACTCATCGAAGTCGACAGTGTCGACAAAGTGCTCCTGATGGAAAGAGTGACGGAGCGCGTCAACTAAGAGAGGCCAGCATGACATCCCAATCCAGAACTCTGACTCAGGAAGATACCGCCCCCATCGCCATTGCCACTCCGCCTGCACGGGTGCTGCAGAACTACATTGGCGGACGATGGGTCCCGGCCAAAGCCACCGGCGCGGTCGACGTGACCAATCCCGCGAACGGAGAAGTCCTGGCGCGGGCACCGTTGTCCGGCCGAGATGACGTCGAAGCGGCTGTGGCCGCTGCGAGCGCTGCCTGGCCCGACTGGCGTTCCCGCTCAGTTGGCGAGCGGACCGAATTCATTTACGCCATCCGCGAACAGTTCCGCAAGCGAATCGATGAACTCGCCGCGTCCGTCACGAGAGAAGGCGGCAAAGTTCTTTCCGACGCGCGTGCCGAAGTGACCCGCTCGATCGAAGTGTTGGAAGTTGCGTGCGCCGCGCCCATGACCATGCAGGGCCGAGTCCTTGAAGGCGTGTCGCGCGGCATCAATTCGGAAACCATCCGGCAATCAGTCGGCGTATGCGCCGCGATTACTCCTTTTAATTTTCCCGCGATGGTGCCGATGTGGTTCCTGCCCTTCGCCATCGTCTGCGGAAATACTTTCATCCTGAAACCGTCGGAGCAGGTGCCGCTCACCTCGGAAATGATCTGCCAGATCCTCGAAGATATCGGCTTGCCGCCGGGAGTCGTGAACCTCGTACATGGCGGGCATGACGCAGTGAATGGAATCCTCGACAGCCCCGGCGTCCGCGCTATTTCGTTCGTAGGCTCGGTCAACACCGCGAAGTACATCTATCGACGCGCGGCCGAAAATGGCAAGCGCGTGCAGGCTCTGGGCGGCGCAAAAAACTACATGATCGTGATGCCCGACGCGGTGGTGGAAAAAACTGTCTCCAACGTTCTGGGCAGCGCTTTCGGGAACGCCGGGCAGCGTTGCATGGCCGGATCGATTCTGGTCACGGTCGGAGCCGCACAGGCGGCCATTATGCCCAGACTAAGAGAAGAGGCCGAGAAACTGATCGCGGGCGACGGAACTGATCCCAAGTCGAGCCTGGGCCCTGTGATCTCCAGCGGCGCCTGTGAGCGGATTCATGAGGCCATCGAAACTGGCGTGAAAGAAGGAGCCGAATTGCTGGTGGACGGGCGCCGCCCGAAGCGCGCCCCTGCGGGAGGCAATTTTGTCGGGCCTACCATCCTGAACAAGGTGAAGCCGGGCACGCACGCCGCCACCGACGAAATTTTTGGCCCTGTTCTATCCGTGATGCACGTCGAAACCCTCGACGAAGCCATCGACCTGGTCAATAAAGATCCGCGCGGCAATGGCACTTCCATCTTCACAGAAAACGGCGCCGCGGTCAGAGAGTACAGTCGCCGCGTGGAAGTAGGCATGGTCGGCGTGAACATCGGCGTCGCCGCGTCGCCAGCGTATTTCCCATTTTCCGGATGGAAAGATTCTTTCTTCGGCGATCTGCACGTTCACGGATGGGACGCGATCGACTTCTTCACCCGCAAGAAGACGGTAACGTCGCGCTATTTCTCTGTGGGAGAAACCGGAAAATTCTTCACCGAGCAAGGCGACAAGAAGTAGTTGCTGAGTTGTTGATTTTAGGTGGCGCAGCGGTGAAGGGCTGCTCCACCCGAAAGCCAATCGACGCTAATCACAAATATTTCAGCCATTCCTCATTCCGCCGGGTCTTGAAATCCGCAAACCACCGGCAGGCGAAGTACAACAACACGATCGCAATCGCCCAAACCAGATAGAGCAACGGCAGACTCCACACGTACCCATCGGGCGGCTCGGGATTTCCCATCGGATGATTCGCAAACAGCCATGGACTGACAAAGCCAAGTCGAATTTTGGAAACGACCAATGCCAGCGCGTGAATCAGCGGGATGTGCAGGACATAAAAAAAGAATGGTACGCGGCCGAACATCGTCATGACTCGCGCCAAAGCCCCGCGTGCGCCTTCGAGCAGCGGGATGAGCGTAACGATCGGCCCTAGCGTCATCAACAGAAAAAGCAATGATGCCGGATACTTGCTGGCATTCAGAAACGAGAGCCATCCCGGCATCGGAGGCACGCCATTACTGCGCTGGACCGCGGCGTGCCACGGCCGGGGATCGCCATACAGGTTGAATCCTCGCAGGACTAGAAAGAGTCCTATCGCTCCGAGTCCAATCGTCAAGCAGAGTTGTCTTCTTCGGACGGGTTCCAGGCTAAGAATCGATCCGAATGCATAACCCGCAGCCATGACCCCAATCCACGGAACGATCGAATAGAGCACGATCAGATTCGGACCATCCCGCCCAAACTGAATCGGCCCCGCAAAGAAGCCCACGTAGAAAAGCTTCCAGAGGCCCGAGAACCAGTTCGAATCCATGCCCTCCAGCAGCGCGCCCATGTGCGGGTCCATCAGGTTGTGGGCTGCGATGATCGTGAGGCCGATCGTCCCCACTACGCCCATCGGCAGCTTCACCAAGCCAGCCATCAGGATCATGCAGATTCCGATCACCCAGATCACGCCTGCCATCTCGTAATGCCGGAAGTCGAAATTGAATGTCCATGCCAGGCGCAGAACCGTGAACTCCAGAAAGATGAGCCAGACGCCGCGGATCAACAGGTATTTCGAAACGTCATCATGCTTCCGGGCGTAGAACAAAATACTCGTCCCGGCCAGGAAAATAAATGCCGGGGCGCAGAAGTGAGTAATCCAGCGCGTGAAGAAAACTGCCGGCGCAGGTCCGCCCGCCGGTACGCCCGAATATACGCGCACGTGGTCGATTGCCATCAGAACCATCACTGCGCCGCGAATCAGGTCGATGGACGCAGTCCGCGATGCTGGCGCGGCGCTGGGCGCGATTACAGCGCTGGAAGGAGTGACGTTCGTTGATGTGATGTTCATCGATTTGCCCACCTCACGGCTGTGAGTAAAGCGACCGCTTGAGAAATTCTCCCGCTCCGGCGCGACCCAGGAACTTGTCGGCTTCCACCACGACACGGCCTCGCGAAAGTACAATATCCGGCATTCCCATAACCTCGATGCCCTCGAACATTGAATAGTCGACGCGCATATGGTGAGTCGCAGCGCTGATTGTGTGTTTGCGCGCCGGGTCGAAGATCACCAGATCGGCATCGCTGCCGACCGCAATCGTTCCCTTGCGCGGGTACAGTCCAAAGAGCTTCGCGGGAGCCGTGGACACAAGCTGAACAAAGCGGTTCACGCTGAAGCGTCCCGCTACCACCCCGCCCGAATAAATCAAACTCATCCGATGCTCAATCCCCGGCCCGCCGTTCGGAATCTTGGTGAAGTCATCACGGCCCATTTCCTTCTGCTCCTTAAAACAAAATGGACAATGATCGGTCGACACGACTTGCAGATGATCGCGCTTCAGCCCACTCCAAAGTTTCTCCTGATTCCATTTCTCGCGGAGAGGAGGCGTAAACACATACTTTGCGGCTTCGAATCCCGGTGCTTCCATGTTCTCGAGCGATAGATACAAATACTGCGGACAAGTCTCCGCATACACCGGCAGACCGCGATCGCGCGCCTCGCGCACTTTCTCCAGCGCGTCGTGACAACTCAAGTGCACGATGTAGACCGGTGATCCCGCCATCTCCGCCAGGGCAATCGCGCGCGACACAGCTTCCGCCTCCGCCGTGGTCGGGCGCGTGAGCGCATGATATTTCGGAGCCTTTTTCCCCTCGGCCAGCGCCTGCTGCACGATCACATCAATCGCGCCGCCGTTCTCCGCGTGCATGCAGATCATGCCGCCGTTCTTGCTGGTCGCGCGCATTGCTTTGAAGATGCTGGCGTCGTCCAGCATGAACACGCCCGGATACGCCATGAACAGCTTGAAACTGGTGACGCCCTCGCGCACCAGCGCATTCATCTCCGCCAGTTGCGCGTCTGCGAGGTCAGTGATGATGCAATGAAACGCATAGTCGCAAACCGCCTTGCCCGACGCCTTCGCCATCCAGGCATCGTAGGCCGTTCGCAGAGTCTGGCCTTTGTACTGGATTGCAAAATCGATCAGCGTAGTCGTGCCGCCAAACGCGGCCGCCCGAGTGCCGGTTTCAAAATCGTCGGCACTGGTCGTCCCGCCGAACGGCATATCCAGGTGCGTATGGACATCGATCCCGCCCGGAAAAACATACTTGCCAGCGGCGTCGATGATCTTCCCAGCGTTCTCGCGGGGCAGGCTCTCTCCTATGGCCGTGATCTTGCCGCCGCTGATGGCCACGTCGCTCGTGTATGTGTCGGTGGCCGTGACTACATGACCGTTTGTGATGATGGTGTCGAAGCCCATGACGAAGTTTTCTCCAACGAAAGTGAAGCAGAGATTTTATGCTAAACTGCGCATCTTCGACGGTCGATTTGCGCGCCGAATACCGGAGGAATCACCATGCAGTTCGGCTTCACCCTAAAGCCCGACATAACGGTCGATCGCATCGTTGCGCTCACGCGCCAGGGCGAAGCCGCGGGCTTCGAATACGGATGGATATTCGACTCGCACGTCCTGTGGCTGGAGCCGTATCCGCTGCTTACGCTGATGGCGGCCTACACAAAGAAGATGCGCCTCGGCACCTGCGTGACGAATCCCGCGACTCGCGACATCACCGTCACCTCAAGTCTGTTTGCTACGCTCAACCTGATCTCCGGCGGACGCATGCAACTCGGCATCGGGCGCGGCGACAGCTCCCGCCGCGTACTGGGTAAGAAGCCAGTGACGTCGGCGCAGTTGGAGCAATCCGTAAGAGATTTTCGTGCTCTGACGGCTGCCAAGGAAATCGAATACGAAGGCCGCCCGGCCCGCCTGACCTGGGCCAACGGCGGAGTTCCTCCGGTATGGATCGCGGGATATGGTCCGAAGGTTCTCGAACTCGCCGGCCGCATTGCCGATGGCGTCATCCTCCAATTCGCCGACCCCGATTTGATCGCATGGTGTGTGGGCTTCGTGAAAAAAGGCGCCGAGGCGGCAGGCAGAGACCCGAGCAAGATTGAAATTATGGCCGCAGCCCCCGTGTGGGTTTCCGACGATCTGAAGATAGGACGCGAACATGTGCGCTGGTTCCCCGCACTGGTGTCGAACCACGTTGTCGATCTGGTTTCGCGCTACAAGCCGGAAGAACTGCCTCCGGCGCTGACCTCTTACATCCGCACAAAAGAGCAGTACGACTACCTCCATCACTGCGAAGTTGACAGCAGCAACGCCGACTTCGTGTCCGACGAAGTCACCGACCGTTTCTGTCTGCTCGGCCCCGCCGAGGCGCATATTGAGAAGCTGCGTGCGCTCGCTCGCGTGGGAGTTACGCAGTTCAATATTTATCTAATGTGCGGGGATGAAGAGGATACGCTGGAGACGTACAAGAAGGACGTGATGCCGGCATTGCGTTAGTGGAGTGGTCTGAGTCTCGCTGGTCTAGTTACTTCGACGGCGCAATTTCATGAGTCCCAAATAAATCCCAAACGAAACCGCAAACCCTACGAACCACGAATAATCGTACAACACCCGCAGCGATGGCACGACCAATCCCACCAGCGCCGTCCCCGCTCCCAGAGCGAGCGCGATCAGCGCGAACCAGTTGAAGCCATCGGAATATTCGTACGCACCATTGCGCAGGTAAAGATCGTCCACGAGCAACACGCGTCGCCGGATCACAAAGTAGTCGCAGATCATGATCCCCGCCACCGGGCCCAGAAATGCCGCGTATCCGCCGAGCCAGCCGAGGATGAATGTCCGGTAGTCCGCCATCAGCTTCCACGGCATGAGCGCGATGCCCATGAAGCAGGTCATCACGCCACCGATGCGGAAGCTGATCTTGCGCGGCCAGAGATTGGAAAAGTCGTTGGCCGGTGAAACCACGTTGGCACCGATGTTCACATTCAAGGTTGCGAGCAAGATTGCCAGCAGCGAAATCACCACTGCCACCGGCGAATGAAAGCGGCTGAGCAACTGAACCGGATCCCAGATCGCCGTCCCATAAATCACCACGGTCGCGGATGTCACGAGAATTCCGATCAGCGAATAGAGCGTCATCGTGGCTGGCAACGCGAGCGCCTGCCCGATCACCTGTTGCCGCTGGCCGCGCGCGAAGCGTGTGAAGTCCGGGATATTCAACGAGACCGTCGCCCAGAACCCCACAGTTCCGTTCAAGGCCGGAATTAGAAACTTCAGGAAGTCGGCGAAGCTGCCGAATCGCGAAGTGGCCGACACCATCGGGCCAAATCCACCTGCGGCCCGGTACGCCCATACCAGCAACAACACCCCCACCGCCAATAACACTGGCGCGCTGATTCCCTGCAAGAAACGGATGTACTCAATGCCTTTAAGAATGACCGCCAGATTGATCGCCCAGAACACCATGAAGCAAATCGCAGCGCCGTGTGGAACATTTGTCCATGCCGGATACAGGGTGATGATCAGCGTGTTGATGGCTTCGCCGCCGATCCACGTCTGAATCCCAAACCATCCGCAGGCAACAAACGCACGCAGCACAGCGGCAACATTTGCGCCCAGCACTCCGAACGACGCCCGCGCCAGTATCGGGAAAGGAATTCCGTACTGCGCTCCTGGGTGCGAGTTCAGCAACATCGGAACCAGCACGATCGTGTTGCCCAGAAAAACCGTTGCGACCGCCTGCTTCCAGTCCATCCCGCCCTGAATCAGGCTCGCGGCCAGCATGTACGTAAGAATGTTGACCGACATCGACACCCACAACGCGGCAAAACTGTAGGTGCCCCACGTGCGGCGCTCCGCGGAAACCGGCGCCAGGTCAGGGTTATAGAGCGGGCTTGATTCGATGGAGGGTGGATGCATAAATGTGGGTGGTGCGTGTTTCTAAGCGCGCCCTGGCGGAACTAATAAACCGAGATGCTCTCAATCCGTCCCCGGCCCGCTCTGCGTGGTCAGTGCTCCGTAACTCTCCGGACGGCGGTCGCGATAAAACTGCCACGTCTTCCGGACCTCTCCGATCATGTCGAGATCAAGGTCCGCGACAACGACTTCGTCTTTGTTACGGCTGGCCTGCGCAAAAATCTGCCCGCGTGGATTGCAGAAGTAACTCTTTCCGTAAAACTCGCCTATGTTCCACGGCTTCTCCCGCCCCACGCGATTAATCGCGCCAACGAAATATCCATTTGCCACTGCGTGCGCGGGCTGTTCGAGTTCCCACAAGTGTTCCGAGAGTCCGGCCACCGTTGCCGAAGGATTGAAGACGATCTCTGCGCCATTCATCCCCAGCACGCGCGCCCCTTCAGGGAAATGGCGGTCGTAGCAGATGTACACGCCAACGCGCGCAAACTTCGTATTGAATACCGGATAGCCCAGGTCTCCGGGCGTGAAGTAAAACTTCTCCCAGAATCCGGGATGGACGTGCGGGATGTGGTGTTTGCGATACTTGCCTAGATACGAACCGTCCGCATCGATGACAGCGGCAGTATTGAAGTACAGGCCCGGCATCTGCTCTTCGTAAACGGGAACGACGATCGCCATGCTATGTTTGGCAGCGACCTGCTGCATCAATTTTGTCGTCGGCCCGCCAGGCACGCGCTCCGTCAATTCGTACCAGCGAATATTCTGCTCCGCGCAAAAGTACGGTCCGTAGAAAAGTTCCTGCAGACACAACACGCGAACTTTTTTCTTCGCTGCCTGGTCGATCAGCTTGAGGTGCTTGTCGATCATGGCCTTTTTGATTTCAGGCAAGGGCTTGTTGCCGCCGAGCGGAGTGCTCGCTTGAATCAGGCCACAACGTACGATCCGAGACATGAATCACCTCCGATGCCACTATTAAGACGGTCACTATATCAGACGCGGGAACTAACGAAGCGCCGCCATCAGGGCGTCTTTCCAACGCCGATTATCGATCGTCCAGCATACCTTCGCTCTCGATCGCGGCAGCACATCCGCCCAGACTGCATTGTTTCGTTCGTCATCAGCGACATTGAGCCGATCGACGACGGTCATGCCGCGGGTGAGTTCGCTTTGCGTTTCGACATCCACATAGTGCTCGCTCCAATTTCCTATCGATGGATCTAGGGCGAGACACATCGCCACCGGATCGGGTAGGCAGATCCCATCTTCACCGGTCTGAATTTTGTAGGCCCTGCGCGCGTGGCTGTTGCACTCGATCGCGAAACTCGCCACTTTCGTGTTGAGAGCTATGACCCGGGCAATATCTTCGTCATGCAGAACCGCATCGAACCGGCATAGATGCCACCCAACCAGTTCGATCGGCAGGCTGCTCAGCATCACCATGCGCGCCGCTTCCGGATCGACCCACACATTGAATTCCGCCGCCGGAGTAACGTTGCCCTCGCAGCACGGATTGCCGCCCATGATCACGCAACGGCTCACCAGGGATGCAATCTGAGGTTTCTTGGCGAGCGCGAGCGCAACATTCGTCAGCGGACCGAGCGTAACCAAGACCAGCCCAGGGTTCGCCTCAATCGTCTCGATGATCGCATCGACGGCGTGCAACTTGCCCGGAGCTTTCCGCGGAGCGGGATAATCGTGGTCCCCAAGACCATCGCGCCCATGAAACCACATCGCGTGCTCGTGGCGGCGCAGCAGCGGCTTGTCCGCTCCCATACAAACGGGGACGTCAGAGCCGCACAGTTCGGCCGTGTACAAAGCATTGCGCGTGGATTGCTGTACGTTGACGTTACCGGCGACGGTCGTGATGGCTGCTACGCGGACGTCCGGCGCGCGCAGCGCCATGATGATTGCGACGGCGTCATCGGAGGCTGTGTCGGTGTCGATCAGAAAGGTGCGCGGCATGGCTGGTGACTCAGGCTTTCGCTCGCGCCGCCCACTCCGTATCGAAGTGCGCCCGGTCGTAAAACGATTTCTGCGTGCCGACGCCCATCGTGGAGAGCCCGGCATAGAGATTGGCGCGCCGTACGGCCTCTCGTTCCGGCAGTCCTTCGCCCAGGAAAGTCGCAAAGCTGCCGATGAACGCGTCGCCGGCGCCGGTGCTGTCCACGCTCTTCATGCTAAAAGCGGGAACATGCTCCATGCCGTCGCTGCCCGCGAGCAGCGAACCGTTCGCCCCCAACGTGATGATCACCCTGCGGATCCCGCCGGAAAGAAGTTTCTGCGCGCACTGCATGGCGTCGCCAAGATTTTTCACCGGCATTCCGGTAATCGTCTCCGCCTCACTTTCGTTGGGCACGAAGTAATCGAGATCGGAGAGCGCCTTCACGTCAATCGGCTGTGCGGGAGCAGGGTTCACGATGCACCGGATGTTGTTCTTCCGCGCAAACTGGACGGTGTAGTAAACGGTCTCAACGGGAATTTCGAATTGCAGAACGATACAATCCGCACCCTTGAGAACATCCGCCGCGGAATCGACGTCGGCAGGCTTGAGCGCGTCATTCGCTCCTTTGACCACCAGGATCCGGTTCTGTCCCGCGGGGTCGACAAATATCGGAGCCACTCCGCTCGACAAGCCCGCAACCTGCTTTACCTGTGACGCATTGATTCCTAGCTTTTTAAAGTTTGCAATCGTCGCAGGCCCGAACAGATCGTCGCCCACGCGAGCTACCATGAACACTTCTGATCCACAGAGCCGGGCGGCAACCGCTTGGTTGGCGCCCTTGCCGCCAAATCCCATGTCGAACTTTTGTCCGAAAATTGTTTCTCCGGGTTTGGGAAACTGATCGGTGAACGTGGTCAGGTCGACGTTGGCACTTCCCACCACGGCAATGCGAGGACGCTTCGCCATATTTCTCACTCCATTCGCGAACGGCGAGTGTAGTCAGCGGGGAACGGAGGTGTCAACCGCCAGATACTGCCGCAAAGAATTGCCGCAGCTTGCTTTCGTCGAGTGTGCCGTTCGTTCGAACGCCCGAGCAGAGGTCGAGCCCGAAGGGTGCAACTTCCTCGATGGCACGGCCGACATTCTCCGGAGTGAGGCCGCCCGCGAGAAATATGGGGACGCTGATCGACTCGCGAATCTTTCGGCTCAGCGTCCAGTCATGCGTCTTGCCTGTGCCGCCAAGTTCTTTGACTGCAAGCTTCTGATTTCCTGAGTCGAGCAGAATCGCGTCCACGTGCAACGCGATGGTACAGGCCTCGTCCACCGAATCCGGGCCGGTCACATGCACGACCTGAACGATCGAAATCCCCGGCAGCGCGTCTTTGAGTTCGCGATAGGTGCCGCGGAGCAAGTGGTCGCAGATCTGGATGCAATTGGTTCGACAAGAGCATTGCTGCGCAATAATGTCTTCAACATCTTGCAACGAGGTCAGCAGGAAAGTTCCAATCGGAGGCGGAACGGTGGCGGCAATCTCTGCGATTGTCTGGTCGCTGATGACGCCCGGCCCACTCGGCATGTGCGAAACCAGTCCTAAGGCAGCCGCTCCAGATTCAATTGCAAGCGCCGCTTCGTCCACGTTACTGATGCAGCAAATTTTTACCCGGGGCGTGATGGTGGCTTTCATGCCGGGAACTATTCGCCGTAGGGAACCCAGATATTCTTGACCTGGGTAGCGTGTTCGAGAAACCAGCGACCCTCGGCCAGTTTGGGATTGAACCAGTCGATCGCACGACCCTCGTTGGTGAAGACCTGCTTCAAATTTCCAATCGACGCAGACTTCGCCGCCGTCGCTAGCGCTTCGTCTCCGAAGCACCAGATCGCGTCCACGTCATCGTGCTCGGCGAGCGTCTTTAGAAGTTGCGACGAGTAACCCGTTACTATGTTCACTGCTCCGCCGGGCAGATCGCTGGTATCGAATAGCTGGTAGAGGTCGCCGGTGATCAGAGGATAAGTCTCGGAAGGAATCGCGACCACCGTATTTCCCATTGCGAGCGCCGGCATAACCAGCGAAAGAAATCCCAGCAGAGGCGCTTCTGTCGGGCAGACGATACCCACGGTTCCAATCGCTTCGTGCATAGCGAGCGCGATATTGCGAAACGGCGGATTATGTACCGCGCCGTCAAACTTGTCGGCCCATGCGGCGTAAGAGAATATCCGCTCAATTCCGAGGTCGACTTCCGCAGCCGCCTGCTTTTCCCCGACGACCGCTGCGAGCCTGCGTGCAATTTCGTCCCGTCGTTGCGACAGGTTCTCCGCACTGTAGTAGAGCACCTCAGCGCGATTATGCGCGGTGGTCCTCGCCCAGCCTTCAGCCTTGCGCGCAGCCTCGACGGCATTACGAATATCCTTGCGATTGCCGAGCGACGCTTCTCCCAGAAGAGTTCCGTTTGTGGCTCGCACCTCCATGCTGTATCCGGAATCCGGCCTTGCCTGCTTTCCTCCGATGTAGAGTTTCACCGTGCGGTCGATTGCTGGGACGCTGGACTCGGGCAGCGCCTCAACTCCAGCCGGCGCGGGTGTTCTTGCTGCCGGCAGGGTTGCCGCATTCTTAAACCACTTCGGTTCCAGATATTCGATTAGACCTTCTCGTCCGCCCTCGCGCCCGTATCCGCTTTCGCGGTAGCCACCGAATCCGCAGGCTGCATCAAACAGGTTCGTACAGTTCACCCAGACCACGCCCGCTTTCAGTTGTGCGGCTGTTTGCAATGCCACGTTGATGCTCTCACTCCACACGCAGGCTGCCAGTCCATAGACGGTGTTGTTGGCGAGTTCGACGGCTTCGCGTGGAGTGCGGAATGTCATGGTTGCCAGCACGGGTCCAAAAATTTCCTGCTGAGCCACGATCGACGTAGGATGCACGTTGCTGAGTAAGGTCGGGGGATAATAAAAGCCCTTGGCTGGCAGCACCAGCTGTGGTTGCCAGCAAGTCGCGCCCTCGGCGACACCTTGATCCACCAGTCGATGGATGCGGTCGAGCTGTACGCGCGCGACGATCGGACCAATGTCAATCGCCTTGTCGAGTGGCGCGCCGAGCCGCAACGTGCTCATGCGGTCGCGCACCTTCGAGAGCAGCGCTTCGGCAACGCTCTCCTGCACCAGCAATCGGGATCCTGCGCAACAGACCTGTCCCTGATTGAACCAGATGCCGTCGACCAACCCTTCCACCGCGCTGTCGAGATCGGCATCTTCAAAAATGATGAATGGAGACTTCCCGCCCAGTTCGAGTGACAGTCGCTTGTGACTCGTTGCCGTGGCCGCGCGAATGGCGCGCCCAACTTCGGTGGAGCCGGTGAACGCGATCTTATCGAGGCCGGGATGCTTAACCAGAGCTTCGCCTGTGGAGCCGTCGCCCGTCACGATGTTGACGACTCCGGCAGGCAATCCGACTTCCAGGCAGATTTCAGCGAACAGCAGCGCTGTCAGCGGCGTGAACTCGGCAGGCTTCAGCACAACTGTGTTTCCAGTGGCAAGCGCGGGCGCAATTTTCCAGGCCAGCATGAGCAGTGGAAAATTCCAGGGAATGATCTGCCCGACAACTCCACATGCCACGTATTCAGGAAACTCCTGGTCAAGCAATTGAGCCCATCCGGCATGATGGTAAAAATGTCTCGCCACCAACGGAATATCGATGTCGCGACTCTCGCGGATCGGCTTTCCGTTATCCATCGTCTCCAGGACCGCGAACAGCCGCGAGTGCTTCTGAATTTGACGTGCGATGGCATACAGGTAACGCGCCCGAACATGGGGCGTAAGCGCCTGCCATTTCGGAGAAGCCGCGCGCGCAGCCTGGACCGCGGCATCCACGTCCGCGGCTGATCCCTGCGCGACCGCGGCAAGTTTCTCTCCGTTCGACGGATCGAACGTGTCGAAAGTCGCCGCCGGCTTCTTCCACGCTCCGTTGATGAAATGCGCGAAAACACGCCCGTGCCGGTCCAGCCACGCCGATGCTTCCTTGGGATCCTCAGGGGCGGGACCGTATTCCATGGTCGCGAATTTTTCCGCAATGCTCATTCGTTTTTACTCTTACGCGAGCGGATGTCGATGCTCCGCCGAATAACGTCCGGTGGCATGATGTTCCAGTTGCTGCTCGATGTCGCCCAGCAATCCGCTTGCGCCAAAGCGAAACATCTCAGCCCGCACCCACGACATACCGAGTTCGTCTTTCATCATCGCCAACCAATCGAGCGACTGTTTCGCGGTCCGAATGCCGCCCGCCGGCTTGAACCCGACTGCCATTCCCGTCTGCTGCGCATATTCGCGAATCGCCCTCGTCATTACGAGTCCTACAGGCAAGGTTGCGTTGGTGGGCTCTTTGCCGGTCGAAGTCTTGATGAAGTCCGCGCCCGCCATCATTGCCACCACGCTGGCCCGCGCCACGTTGCGCAACGTCAGCAGGTCGCCGGTGCCGAGGATCACCTTCATGTGCGACGTCCCGCAAGCTTGCTTGAAAGCAGCGACTTCGTCGTAGAGCGCCTGCCATCGCCCGCCGAAAACGTGCGCGCGCGTGATGACGACGTCAATCTCGTGAGCGCCCGCCTCGACTGAACGCCGGACCTCCGCGATGCGTTCCGCCAAAGGTGAAAGCCCAGCCGGAAATCCCGTGGAGACCGCTGCCACGTGGATCCGCGTGCCCTCGAGCGCATGCAGTGCGGTTTCAATAAACGAGTGATACACGCAGATCGCCGCGACCTTGATGTCGAGCTCTGCGATCCCCAGTTTTTCGACCAAGTCCTGCCGGATCGGCTGCCGCCCCTTCGCACAGAGGCGCCGCACCCGTTCGTCGGTGTCGTCGCCTGAGAGCGTCGTCAAGTCCATGCACGTGATCGCGCGGAGAAGCCAGGCAGCCTGCCAATCCTTCTTCACCGTTCGACGTGTCGTATGTGTCTGGGCCCGGCGTTCCACCGCGCTGGTATTTACGTGGACATCACGAACCCAATGCAAATCGAGGGGGATTCCCGTGTTGCGCAGCAGGGGACGGCCAGCGAGTTCGGCGATGGGATGGTCGGGCGATGCGGAGCGGATGCTGTCCCGAACCGTTTCATGCGCGACACCGCGATGCTGGTTATGATCAGCGGTCATCAGGATTCTCGCGGAGACCGCGCCGCTCCGTACCAACTGAGCGCGGAGCGTCGCGATCTGGTTGCGGTTTGATTGTACGGCAGACGCCGCCAAATATGAATTCCGCCCTCAGTTCTAAAACAACCATACCGTCTGCAAGGAGTTCTCGCCGTGCGCTTCGCCTTTCATGCGACTTTCACCTTGACACTCAGCCAACGCAGGAATAGGTTAAGGCGCGATTACGCTTGGAGATTCGCTCTGAAGATGCCGAGCAGCATGGTGCCCATTCCTGCCCGATTGTGGACGATCATAGCCCTTTTTGTAGCTCTACTCATCGGTTCCTCCGCCTCCGCCGCGACCCGCAAGATCATCTTCGATACCGACCCCGGTACCGACGACGCCATGGCCCTGATGCTGGCACTGAATTCGCCGGAACTTGACGTGCGCGCCATCACCGTCGTTCCCGGCAACGTCACTGCGGAGCAAGGCCTGGAAAACGCCCTTCGCATGATGTCGCTTGCGAATAGGTGCGACATCCCGGTCGCCGCAGGCGCGCAACATCCGCTCTTTCAGAAACTGATCACGGCTGAGTTCTGGCATGGCAAGAACGGCCTGGCCAACGTCGAACTCCCACCGAGCAAATGCAAAGTCGACGGACGTTTTGGCCCTGACCTCATCATCCAGATGGTGCATGCCTCGCCGCACGAAATCACTCTCGTTCCCGTCGGACCACTCACCAACATTGCCCTCGCCGTTCTCAAAGATCCGACGATCGTGCCGCTGGTGAAGGAAGTCATCCTCATGGGCGGGTCGATCACCGGTGGAAACGTGAACGCCGCCGCCGAAGCGAATATTTATAACGATCCTGAGGCGGCGCAGATTGTGTTCCAGGCAGGATGGCCGCTGACGATGGTTGGGCTCGACGTGGGCGACAAGACACTCCTCTCACGCAAGTACCTCGCGCAATTGGGCCAGACCCACGGACCCATCAACGACTTCATGGTTCAGGTCGCCACCTACCTCGTCGACCTGTCGGAAAAGTTCGGCCCCGGCGGCACTCCGATGTACGATCCGCTGGCGGTTGGCGTTGCCATTGATGCGACGCTTGTAAAGGCTCCCGAAATGCACGTGGACGTAGAGACCCGCGGAGAGTTCACCCGCGGCGAAACCGTTGCCAACCGCCGTGGTTTCGTCGAACGCAACGTCCTGCATGGCGACCGTTACGTGATCGAAGGCGCGGACAAGGTGGAACCGAATGCCAAAGTTTGCGTCGACGTCGACGCCGACCGTTTTCTACAGATGTTCGTGACAAGAATTCGCGGGAAATAGCGGCATTGGACGGGGGCTTTCGCGGGCTTCGGCCTTAGCACGGCATCGTTTTCTAGGAGCAACCATGTATACACCGGCAAGTTTTGGAATCGCGTTGCTGATGATGATCGGGAGTGCCATGTGCTGGGGCTCTTGGGCCAACACCTATAAGGGCGTCAAGAATTATCGCTTCGAACTTTTTTATTGGGACTACGCCGTCGGAATCTTCCTTACGTCGCTCATCCTTGCGTTCACCATGGGCAGCACGGGCAACGATGCCTCCAGCTTTTTGAACAATGTCCATGCGGCCGACACCTCGAACATTCTCTGGACCATGGTCGGCGGCGCGATCTTCAATCTGGCGAATCTTTTACTGGTGGCTGCGATTGATATGGCGGGTCTGGCTGTCGCACTTCCCGTATCCATTGGAATTGCCTTGGTCGTGGGCACGATGCTGAGTTACATCCTTCAACCCAAGGGCAACATGCTGTTCCTGGCAGCTGGCGTCGCCTGCGCCCTGATTGCTGTCACGCTCGACGGTAAAGCTTTCGGAAGCCTCGCGGGCGGTCGCATCGCCACGCGCAAAAGCATTTGGATCTGTGTCGTGTCCGGCGTTCTGATGGGACTTTGGAATCCTTTTGTCGCTTACGGTGCCACTCGCGGACACGCTCTGACGCCCTACAGTTCCGTTGTCTTCCTCACCCTGGGGGCTCTGCTTTCCTGCTTTATCTGGAACCTTTACTTCATGAAGAAGCCGCTCGCCGGAGACCCGGTCGATTTTTCCGGCTTCTTCAGCGCGCCCGCATCCGGACATCTGCTGGGTTTGCTCGGTGGCGCAATCTGGACGACCGGGACGGTATTCAACGTGGTTGCCGGAGGAGCGACCGGCTTCGCGATCTCCTACGCCATCGGACAAGCTGCGCCCATGGTCGGAGCACTCTGGGGTGTCTTTGCCTGGAAGGAATTTGCCGGAGCGCCATCCAAAGCGAAGGTTTATCTGCTAGGCATGTTTGCGTTTTATTGCCTGGCCATCACTTTCGTGGCAAAGGCGTACTAAGCCGCGGCTCGCGGTGCCGCCCGTCACTTTCCTAGTTGACGCAGCATCTCCTGCGCTGCAGCCTGCCCCGGGTGCTGCTTCAGCAAGTCTTGCAGCACCGCGCGCGCCTTCTCCGGGGTGTTTTCGACGGCATACACGCGCGCCAGATTGAGGTAGGCCTGATCGAAAGTAGGCGCAAGGCGAATACACTCTTCGAACTTCGCCACTGCCTCATCGCGCCGCTGGGTTCGCAGGTAGAGGATCCCAAGATTGTTGAGCGCTTCCGGATATGCTGGGCGAGCCTGCAAAGCTCGCTGGAGATGATCGAGTGCGTTCGCTGTGTCGTCCGTCTGCGCAAACACCATGCCCAATCCGTAGTTGGCCTCGGCCTCATCGGGACTGACTGCGAGCGCGTGTTCAAACGCCTGGCGCGCTCGATCCCATTGTTTGAGCTGCCGGTAGGCACTGCCGAGATTCTCCAGCGCGACCACGTGATCCGGGTTCGACCGTAGCGCGCGCTCAAAGTATCCGATCGCCTCGTCGGTTTTGCCTTCTCGCGCAGAGATTAGCCCAAGGTTGTTCCAGGCATTCGCCAGCGTGTCCGGATAGCTGGCGCGAACCTTGATCGCGCGCTCAAAGCTCTGCCGCGCCTCAGCCGTCTTTTGTTGGTTGAGCTGAACGCTCCCAATCCCATACAGCGCCTCCGCGCTCTCAGGATTGTCGCGCAGGGCACGCTCAAACGCCGCACTCGCCTCGTCGTAGTATCCGCGCTGAAAGAACACGGAACCGTAGGAAAGATAATTTCTGCCGAAATCCACGGCATCCGTAACGCCCGGAAACGGCAATGCCTTCGCGAGGCGATCGGCCGTGTTCCGGGGAACATTGCGGAAGTCTTGCTCCACATGTCGTGGGTTTAGAACGCCCTGATAGATTTTCACGATGTCCCCAGTCTCATTGATGAGCAAGGATGTCGGCAGATTGAGGTCGCGATGGCGGTCGAACACGTAACGATAGACGATGTTGTAAATCGCCGCGACGTCGCTGGAACCGCGAAGAATAGGGAAGCCAACCTGGTCCTTGAGAGCAAGAATCCCTGGCGTCGCGGTTTCGTTCACTTCGTCCACATTTACGGAAAGGAGGCGTAGGCCCCGGCCCTGCCACTGCGCATGGACGGCATCGAATGCACCCAGGGCCTCCTGCCAGCCAGGAGACTGCGTTGTCCAAAAATTCAGCAGGACCGCCTTTCCGCGGAATGAAGCTAGAGAGTGAACCTTTCCATCCCGGTCGGGGAGTGTAAAATCCGGCGCGGAAACGGGCGCCAGTAGCCATGTCTCGATTGTCGAGGGTGGTTCTGCTTTCGCAGTTCCGCTCGCGCCGGAAGGTGAAGCAGGGCTTAGGCCATGCTCAGCCAGGAACGGCTCGACCTTCGCTGGCTCATTTCCCTCGGTGACCCAGATGCGATGATTCAACGGCAAATTGTGAAGCTCCTGGACTAGTCCACTTGGCCAGCGGATCGACGCCTTCACGCTGCCCTTGGTCTCACCGAGGCCAATGAACAAATCCTTGCTATGCTGCGAAAGAAATCCCGATCCGGCCTGGAGAGATCGCGTCTGCCGGCCTGCATTCGTTTCGACTGTCACCACCGCCCCGATGGCGTCGCGATTACTTTTCACGCCGCGAAGGCGAAACGCGATCGCGGGCGGCAAATCATCCATCACATTCTTCAGAATCCGCAACTGAGGGGCGTTGCGATTTTTGAGGAAGACTTCCTGCCGTCCGTCATGATCGAAATCAGAGAGCGCGAACGCACGGCCATCCTCGACAAAATCGAGGCCCACCGCGCCCGAGGCATCGGAAAACGTTCCATCCCGGTTGTTCACGTAGAAGACGTTGCGCTCGAATCCGCTCCATGTTCCATCAGCGCGAATCAGTTCGTTGATCGCATTCCATCCCTGCTCGTAATCGTGCGAGGGTTTCGCAGTCTCCGGCGACCGTGCCACGACCTGTCGCCAGAAAAAGCTGTTCAGATCTTCGTGCGACGGGCCCGACACCATTCCGTTCACAATGTAGAGATCAGAGAAACCGTCATGATCAAAGTCCCAGGCGTCGCTCGACCACGCCCAGCGGCCCATGCCCACGCCGGCCGATGCTGTCTTATCCTGAAAAGAATTGTCTCGCCTCTGGTTGAGGAACAGCGAATTTCCCATCGCGTGTTTGCGATAGCGGTCCCGCACTTGCTGCGGCGCATCTTTCTTGAACACATCCTGCGCCGCGATGCGTTCCCCTGCCGCCGTCCACATGTTGGCGATATACAGGTCCTCGGCGCCGTCGTTGTCGTAGTCCGACCAGCAAACGCCCATCCCCGCGCCAAAATCCTCGACGCCCGCCTGTTCTGCGATGTCGGAAAACGTTCCATCACCGTTGTTGCGATAGAGATTCTTGCGTCCGAAATCATTAACGACGCAAAGATCGGGCCAGCCGTCGCCGTTGAAATCGCTCCAGCCGCAGCAGAAGCTGTAACGCGTATTGTTCTTGTCCAGGCCAGTTTCCCGCGTAACATCGCGAAAAGTTCCGTCGCGCTGATTGCGCATCAGGAAGTTCGGGGGCCCGTTCTGCGCATCGTAATAGGGAGCCGGATATTTGTATTGGTCCGCGCCCTGGAAATACACGTAGAGGCAAAAATAGATGTCGAGCCAGCCATCGCGGTCGTAATCGGCAACGGCGGCGCCGGTGAACGTTCCCTGTGGAGGCGTGGCGAATTGAAACGCGTCAGGTTTCTGACGAAACTGTCCGCCGCCCTGGTTCAGAAACAGAATCGGACCGCTTGCGCGTACGACAACCAAGTCCTGACGGCCATCGTTGTCGATGTCAACGAACAGTGCGCACGCAGTATTGTCGAGCACGCCGACGCCGGATGTCTCCGTAATGTCTTCAAACGTTCCGTCACCGCGATTCCGGTAGAGGCGGTTCGGCAGCCCCGCGGGCTGGCAGACATAGAGATCGTCGAACCCATCGTCGTCGATGTCGCCGACGGAGACCCCGTTGTGGCCATAGATATCAATGCCGCAGGCACCGTCGAGCACTGTGCGCCATTCGTCCGTTCCCCGTAGCAGTTGCGAAGAATAGGATGGGTTGCGGCTCAGCGTTGCAGTCGTGATATCCGCAAACACGGGGCTCACGGAGCGGCTGCGAGTCTCGTCGAGTGCCCGCCAGCTTCGGACGCGATAGGCGCCTGCCGAATCCGTCTCCCATTCCAGTTCCCAATCGCCGACGCGTTGTTCGAGATGGAAATCGTTTCCGCTACCGACAATTTCGTAGTGAACACGCGTCTGCACACGGAACGGTGACACTGTTGCTGAGCCTGCCTTGATTTGCGTTATCTGAAAGTCCGCAGTCAGGATGCTGGAAAACGCGATCAAATAAGAGCGCACTTGCTGAGCAAATAAATCTGGCCGCAGCGAGAGTTCAGAAGGGAAACGCAGGCGGCTGGCCTCGACGGCTGGCCCCGGTCGAACCACCCGCGACTCCTCGGGAAGAAGCGAGGCTCCTAGAAATCCCGGCCCAAGAGAGCCTTCGATTAAGCTCGCATCCCCGGCAGATCGCAGAAGGGCCGTAGTCCATTTCGCGAGCACGTCCGCGATCTGGTCGGCATACTTCTCAGTGATGAATTCATCGAGTCCCGCCTTTGCCTTGAGCAGTGTGGCATCCAGGGTAGTCGGGCTACGATAGTGCGGATGGAAATGGAAGTCAGTGGCGGCGAGCGTTGTGCCACCGGCGGGCTGGTCGAAAAAAGGCAGCCCCAGACGGCGCAGGCCAGCAGGCAGAAATGCCGCCGATAATCCCTGGCAGCATCGAATTAGAAAATTGCGTCGACTGGCATCAACGGGAACAATGTCGACGACATGACGCGACTTCGCCGGCCGACTCAGAGGAAAGCTCCCGGTTTTGCGTTCGTGGAATCGAAAATCTAACACCGGCACACGACAGCGTCAAGGCAGGCTTCGATTGATAGAATGATCGACCAGCAACCGGGAGCGAGAGCATGAAGGTGTTGCGCAAAATCCTGAGAAACGCATCTCGATGGACCGTATGCGCCGCTCTCACGGTAGCAGCCGCGTTTTCTCAGCCCCAGCAAATCTCGCTCCTGGAAATTGTCGCGCCTTCCACCGTCATTTCGAAAGACGGCCGGCCGGTTGTGTTCGCTCTCCACGGCTTTATCGAATTTAGATCGTTGGCTGAGATGCTCCCCTACATCGAAGCACAATCGCGGCGCTGGCCAGGCAAGCTCTCGAGCGAGGAACGAAGTCAACTGGCAGGCGAACTGTTGCGGCGCGGGATCGAGAGTCGCGTCGTCTCCATGGCCGATGAGCGCCCGCTCGAAGAGCTGTTGACTCATACCGCCGACGAATTGCGGCAGGCTCTTGTGGCCGTGAAGGAACCCACCCCACTCGGTTATGCCGAAGCGTTTCTGGCAGTGCAGAAGAAGTGGAAACACTCCGTGAACTGCTGGAGCGCTTCGTCGTCGCTTCCAGCTCGCGTGCTTTCGAACTGGTATCCGATTGCGGAAGGCATCCACCTCTACGGTGCAACCTACGACTCCACGGAACATTTCTGGCAGGCGGCGAAGTTTCATCCTGACACACCTGTTGCGGACCTGACCGAGTTACTCGACGCCTTCGATCAGAAGGACTGGAGCCCTTGGCTCGCTCGGCTGGATGGCGATCCCAAACTCTACCTCCCTAACGCCTACGCGGTGGAATTCCTGCGTCACAACCTGACGCCGGAACGACTGCGATGGTTTCGCGACGAACTCAGCCGTCATGGCCTGCAACCGAGTGATCGCGCGCGCGTTGTTCAACAACGCGGCGCCACATCGTTCCGCTTCAGCGCATTCGAGGAGAAAGTACTGTGGGGGGACCTGGCCGATGTATTTCATCTGGTCTACGCATTTTCGCTCCCCACGGATCCGATTCGCGCGAAGCTCGCCGAGCGCCATTTCGATTTCATCTATCTCGATGGCCGCCGTTTCGGGTTCATCAGCGAAGAGTATCGTTCCCTCATGCTCGAAATCTGGCGCGTAAAGTATCTTCAGATGCCTCGCTTCGGCGAAGTAATCCGCTCGATTCCCATGGAGATCCGCCTCGAACACTTTCTGAATGACGGCGATTCGCCCGACATCCCCATCCCGATCTATGTCGGATACCTGAACCAGATTCGTGATCTGGCCCGCGCCCAGCATCCGGGTGCCCAGTGACCCCTGTGAAGACCTCTCCCAAAATTACCGTTGTCGGCAGCTACGCGACCGGGCTCACCATGAAAGTGGAACGGCTGCCCAGTCGCGGCGAAACACTTCTCGGCACTGGTTATCGCGTGGACTTCGGAGGCAAAGGCTCCAACCAGGCCGTGGCCTGTGCGCGTCTTGGAGCGAGCGTCCGTTTCGTCGCAAAAATTGGCGAGGACAGCTTTGGCGAGTCGGCGCTGACCCTCTACCGCGAAGAGCACGTCGATGTGACCCACGTCCAGCAAGTTGCCGGCGCTCCGACCGGCGTTGGATTCATCGTGGTCGAAGCCGCGAGCGGAAACAACTCCATCGTGATCGATCCTGGCGCGAACGATCTGCTGACTGGAGTCAATGTTGCGGACGCAAAAGATGCATTCGATTCTTCTGCTGTCGTGCTGACTCAACTCGAGATTCCGGTTGGCGCCGCTGAGGCTGCCATGGCTCAGGGACGCGCCCACGCTGCGATCACGATTCTGAATCCGGCTCCTGTGCGGCCACTTCCGCCGTCCGTTTTGCAGTTTGTGGACATCCTCACGCCCAATGCTATCGAGGCCAAGGTGCTTGCCGGTCTCGCTCCTGACGCGGACGTCCCGCCCGAGGTTGTGGCGCGTGAGTTGATTCACCGCGGAGTGAAGCAGGTGGTCATGACGCTGGGCGAGAAGGGAGCGCTCATCGTTTCGGAGTCGTCAGCAATCCACATTCCCGCGATTCAGGTTGAGGCCGTGGACACGACTGGTGCCGGCGACGCATTCAACGCCGGTTTGGCCATGGCGCTCGCCTGTGGCGAAACTCTTGAGAACGCCGTCCGCTTCGCTGTCGTCACGGGTGGCCTGGCGGTGAGAAAAGAGGGCGTGATTCCTTCACTGCCGACTCGCGCGGAGGTCCTCACATTCTTTCGTCAGGGTTCGACGCCTCCACCTCGCTGGATTTTGACTCCTGCGGGCGATCGGAGCTGAGCTTTACAATAGGAGTGCCTGACGGCCAGGGTTCTCGAGTCGAGTGAGTCCGTCACACAAACCATGTCATCCGCACCCGATTTCCTGCTGAGCCAGCAACACCGCGCCCGCTGGATGCGCATCGACACTGCACAACTTCTCAAACGATTTTTCTTCTGCGAACGGTCGCTCTTGATTGCCGAAGCCGCCTGGATTCCCGCCATAGGTCCGCTCGAAATCAAGACTGGACTGGCCCGCTTCATCTGGCAGAGTGCCGAAACTGCTCATGCCCTGCGCGAGCGGGTATTCGAACTCCGTTTTCCCAGCCGCCTTCTGGAAGAAGAAGGCGCGGATCACGCTCTGATTGCATTATTCAGCGCCGTAAAAGATTCGCCATCGGTTCTCGGCTTTCTGCTTACCACTGGCGAAATTTTTCTGCCCGCATTACGCGATGCCTACCAAGGGTACCTCGCCTCCTCTGACCTGATTGCAGACGGTCCCACTCATCGCTTCTTGTCGCTCGCGCTCGCGGAAAAAGCGGAACAGATTCAGGCGTTCGAACAATGGACGCAGTCCACACTGTCGCAGGATACCGGCTTGTGTGAGAGCGCAGTCGCGTGGAAGAACGCGGTCGCGGAGCGGCTTGAAGCCTTGGGCGGTGTTGGCGTCGAACCGTCTATCTCTGGCGCGACCACCGACCCACTACCAGATTCCAAGCCGTATTCGACGCCCCGACGCCCCGCGCGCGATCCGCGCTTTTGGCCGTGCCGTTTCTACTGGCCCGACATTGTCGATCCCACCTACCCCTACGGTGAGGGGATGCAATTGCAGATGCGGTCGGCGATCAGCCATCTCAATGAAGTCTGGGCGATCGAAGCCGGTGGCGTAATGCTGAATGCGTTTGCGGACGTGTTGCCCTGGGAATGGACTCGCAACGCTGCCCGTTGGACGTACGACGAGTCGCGCCACTGCCGGATGGGTTATGAGCGACTGATGGTGTGGAGCATCGATCCCGCCGAAATTCCTCTTGGCACGTACATTTACGAGAGCGCTTCGGGCGAAGACCCGATCTACCTGCTTGGAATGCTCTACTTTTTCGAGACGAAGAATATCCGCCACAAACCAAAACGCGCGCAGCTATTCCATGCTTATGGCGACACGCTCAGCGAACACGACATGGACTTCGACTGGGCCGACGAAACCATGCACGCGGGTTACGGGAAGCACTGGCTGAAAGAACTTCTGGTCGCGCGTGGTCAGGATCCCACTGCTTACGATCACGTTAGAGACCACTGCGAGAAGTTAGTATCTGATTTTGTATCTACTGCTACAGCGGAAGAAGTACAGGCGATCAAACGCGCAGCGGGTTCATTGCTCACGAAAGCGAGACGTACAACATAGCATGAACCGCGCCTGCCCAGTCCGCCCAACCATCGCTCGACCGCGGATCACCGGCATCGTGATGACGTTGGCTCTGATGTCCGCTGCATTTACCTTTGCTCAGACCCCGCCTCCGGCGGCGAGGCCGGTTTCCGAGGAAACGCCGGAAGTCCACATGGGCAAGGGCTACGATGCATTGAAAAACGATCGCCACGATGTAGCCGTCGCAGAATTTCAAGCCGCCCTCAAACTCGACCCCAAGCTGACACTTCGAGCACGCTTCCCGTTGGCGGTCGCGCTCTTTGAATCGCATAATCCAGTCGAGGCGCGCCGCGAGTTTGAGACGGTTCGCCGGGAAGCCGGCGATCATCCGAACATTCTCTACTACCTCGGCCGCCTTGATCTCGATGACCGTAATTTCCCCGGAGCCATTCGGAATCTGACCCAGGCCGCAAGCGATCCGCCCTTTCCCGATACCACTTACTATCTCGGTTTCGCCTGTTTCAAGCAGGGCGACTTAACGGCCGCCGAAAAATGGCTGGGCGAAGCGGCGCGCGCGAATCCCCATGACGCCCGGGTCATGTATCAACTGGGCCTTGTCTACCAAAAGCAGGGACGCAATGAAGAGGCGAATAAAGCGATCGCCCAATCGAACGAACAGCGCCAGCGCGACTCAGCCGAGAGCAGTCTGAGGCTGGAGTGTGCTCAGAAGCTCGATCAGGGGCCGCGCGAAGCAGCGCACGCTTTGTGCGAAAAGCTCTACGACCCTGACAACGCCGATAAACTCACCGCGCTCGGCACGATTTACGGAAAGCACGGCGATCCCGAAGCGGCGTTGAAGCCTTTAAGGCGCGCCGCCGAATTAGCTCCGCAGTCTCCGCAGATGCAATACAACGTGGCCCTGGCTTACTACCAGTTGAAGCGCCTCGATGAGGCGCGAAACGCTCTTGCTCCTGCCGCCGATCACTGGCCTGATGTCTTCCAACTCGTCGCCTTGTATGGCAAAGTCCTGGCTCAGTTGGGAGACGATATCCCCGCCTATCAGACCCTGCATCATGCGCACGACCTCAACCCGCAGGACTCCGAAACAGCCGACCTTCTTTACCTCTCCGTATTGAAGCTTGGATTCAAGAATGGAGAGAGCGCTCAGTACGGCGAGTCACTCCGCTATTTCGAAGAGGCTGCCAAGATGCGTCCGCAAGAACCGGAGCCTCATGTGGGGATGGCGGCTGTGTATTCCCAAACGGGCCGCTCCGCGCAGGCTGCGGCCGAACAAAAAACGGCCGAACGTTTAACGCAAAACGCGCGCCGCACTCCTTAGAACTAATTTTTACGAGGCGTCTCCGCCTTCATCAGCTCGACAAACATCCGGTAAAACTTCTCCGTATCCAGGTCTACTTGTATCTCCACCGGACGCACCGTAACCGCAGGCCGATCCTTCTCATTCCAGGTCAGGGTGTTTCCATAGTTGGCACCGCGGTCGAGGTCAATATCCATGTAGCGAGTCTCGCTTTTCGTGATGACCGAAGGATCAAGCCATGCTGCGGCTGCCAATTCGTCCCACAAGTAGTTGTAGTCGCCAAACAGTCGAGCATAAGTCCCGACATAGTGCGCGGCTGGCGAGTCACCTTCTTTTATCCTGGCGATGAGTTCTTTCGACATTCTCGTCTTGACGGAAATATCTACCGGAGTACAGACAATTTTCTTCCACGGCGCCCGCAGCATGATGTGCGCCGCCTCCGGATCGAACCACAGATTGAATTCGTGACGCGGAGTGTTGGCGAACTCCGGATCGTCCGTGACGGGGCTCATACTTGCACCCATGAACACCAGCTCTTTGACCAGCCCCGCAAATTCCGGATCAATGGAGAGTGCGAGCGCAATGTTCGTCATTGGGCCGCCGGCATAAATCGTCACCTGATTCGGATACTTGCGTACCATTCGGATCAAGAAATGCGCCGCATCTTCGTCCGACGGCTTCGTGGTCGGCTCGCCTTCCGGCATCGGCCCCAATTCATTCGGCGCATGATAAATGCGTGGCGTCCACGCTCCCAGCCATGCGACCGCGCCAAATTGCTTTTCCCAGAGCTCCGTCTCCTCTTTCGTGCGCACCAGCGGATACTCGGCGCCCGGCACTACGGGAATGTCAGTGCGCCCGATGATCTCGAGCATGCGAAGTGTATGCGCGACCTCCGATTTGAGCCAGGCGTCTCCCGTGACCACAGTGATGCCAAGCACCTCCGTTTGAGGCGACTGAATCAACAGCAAAGTTGATTGCAGGTCGGTGCCGGCGGGACCCGCCGCATCCTGGTCAATGATGATCTTGCGCTTCTCCGCGCCCCACGAAGACGAAATAACACCGGCTGCGAGCATCATCGCAACTAAGAAGCTCTGTATTCGTCCCAATTGCATCCGTTCACCTCAGAGAAATCGGTACTGGCTTTATCGCAAACCCGCTGCACCACTCTGAATCCCGTCAGTCATTTCCCCGACAACCGCCCAATCAATAGTTCGAAGAAACGGGTCGAATCGACATCCACGCCCACGTTTGTGTTCGGCACGTACTTGTCGCGCACAACCGGAGACGTCCGGTTGCTTGCAAGCGTGGGCGCCGACCCGCGAATCGTCATGCTGGCCGCAAGGTCCTTTTCCATTCCGGGCTTTCGCTTCAAATCACCGGCAACCGGACTGTATCCGAGCGTCTCGCCGGCGGTCATTTCGCCAGTAGTCTCGACATCCACGTAGTACTCACGCCATTTCAAAATCGTCGGATCAAGAACTGTCGCGACGGCCAGCGAGTCGTGCATATTCGGTCCCACCAGAAATCCGCGCTCGCGGTTGTGGTTGATGGCATTGCGACCAATCTTCGCGGCCGCCTGACTCACCGGATTCTGCGCTGCTTCCAGCACGCGCACATGATCATCGGTCAACGACGTCTTGCGCGTAACATCGAGACCAACCATCGTGATGGGAATGCCCGACTGAAAAACAATGCGCGCCGCTTCCGGGTCCACGTAAATATTGAACTCCGCCGCGGGAGTAATATTCCCTCCCGACAACGATCCGCCCATCATCGTCAAACCTTTAATCAGTCCCGCAAGTTCCGGATCACCGTTCAGTGCAGTGGCAATGTTGGTCAGTGGCCCAAGCGTGATGAGCGTGACTTCATGCGGGTACTTCCGAACCACACGACGGATGTATTCGGCGGCGGGTTCGAGGACGGGCTTGATAGTTGGATCAGGAAAGACCGCGCCGCCCAGTCCGTTCTCGCCGTGAGCGTACGTGGCCGTCACCAGGCGGCGCATGAGCGGCGCCCTCGCGCCGGCGGCCACGGGGATATCCGTGCGTCCAGCAATCTCCACCAATCGCAACGCGTTCGGAAGCGTCAACTCCAGCGGCACATTGCCGGCGACCGGAGTGATCGCTTCAATCTTCAGTTCCGCAGAACGCATTGCGAGCAGCAGCGCGAGCGCGTCATCAATGCCTGGATCGGTGTCGATGATCACCCGGGACTGCGCTGCCCTAGCCGCCTGCCCGAACGCGGCACCTGCGCCGTGAGCTGCCACAACCGCTGCGGCACCCGTAACAAAGCGCCGACGTGTGATCGGAAGTATGTTCGAATTCATAGGCTCATCCTCGGCGCTCCGTTCAGAGTTGTTGATCAGGCAGCCCCCAGCCGAAATCCATCCTGAAGAACACAAGCGCTCACCAGCAGCATCAGGATCTGATCGTTCGCGACCTGGGCGCCTTCGTCCATCGTTCCAAGGCGATCGAGCAATCCCACAACCTTCTTCCGGTCAAAAAACGGAATCGAGGCTAGAATTGGACCGCGCAACGTGTCCTGGACGAATCCATGCAGTCGTTGCTCGGGATTCAATGTCGCCGGCGGACTCAGAAAAGGGTGCTTCTGTCTGCGATAGACCGTGTCCGTGATGACGTCGTGCACCGCTTCTCGGAGCACAAATTTTTCTGTCATCCCCCGAATTTTCTGATTCACCGGTTGCGACCGGATCACTTCCACCACACGATGATCGAGAAACGGCACGCGGCCCTCGATGGAGTGCGCCATTTCCATGCGGTCGCCGAGCATGGTCAGGATGTACGTGGAGAGTCCGCTCTTCGCCCACAGATATAGCGACTGGTGCAGCGGGTCGCGCCCCTTGAGCTGGCCCGGAATGTCGAGGTCACCGAGCAGCGCCCGATATCCCTCGCGTGCTCCGAAGTCGGCGAGGAATTGTTCGGAAAGAAGTTCGCGCATTTTAACGGCGCGAGCGGAAAATGTTTCCATCCAGGAAGGAACAAATCCCAGCACCCGTTTCGTCGTCTCCATTTCACCGGGATCGCCGTGGGGCAACAGCAAGCCGCGGGAGACGGGGTTCAGCCGCTCGAGATCCTGCAGCATGCTTGCAACGGCAGTCGGATCCTGTCCTTCGTTGTTGTACAGAAGCATGTCGCGGCGAAAATGTGCGTAGCCGCCAAGGATTTCATCCGACCCTTCGCCGGTGATGACCACTTTGTAGCCCGCGTCCCGCACCGCGCGGCTCAACAGGTACTTGGCAACGCCGTGCGCGTTCACGCACAACGTTTCCGATTGCAGAATCGCGGCTGAAAAGTGGTCGGCCAGATCGTCCTGCCGCATCGGGATTGGGAAAAATTCGGCGCCCACCTTGGCGGCCATTTCGCGTGCTTCCTTTTCCTCATCGTACTCGGCGCGATCGAACGTCAGAGTGAACGCGCGAATCGGGTCGGGATGATGCCGCGCCGCCAGGCCAAGCACCGCGCACGAATCGAGACCACCGCTCAGGTAGCATCCGACCGGGACGTCGGCGCGTAACCGAATGCGGACCGCCTCTTCCAGCACGCCCCGAAACTCCGCCGCGTAGTCGGCATCCGAACGCTTCGGCGAAGCACTGTCCATTCTCGGATAGTTGAAGTCCCAATACCGGTTGAGCTGAGTGTGTTTCTCCGTGGCCAGCAGAAAATGACCGGGAGGAACCTGAAAGATCCCGTCGAAGAGCGTGCGTACCTGGTGTCCGCCAAATTCCACCGAGTGATACATCGATTCCGGATCCCAGCGCGCCGGCACGCCAGCGGCAAATAGCGCCTTCACTTCCGAGGCCAGATACAACGTGTCCTGATGAAACGCGTAGAACAGCGGTTTGATCCCAAACCGGTCGCGAGCCGCAAACAGCGTGCGGTGCGCCTCATCCCACACGACGATGGCGAACTCGCCGCGCAAGCGATGCAGGCAGTTCGTGCCCAGATCTTCGTACAGATGCAGAGCAATCTCACTATCCGATCGAGTACGCAGCCGATGTCCCGCGGCTTCCAGTTCTTTCTGAATCGCTTCGTATCCGTAAAATTCGCCGTTGACGATGATATGGGTGCGGCCATCCTCGCTGGCGATGGGCTGATCGCCGGTGGTCAGATCGATGATGCTCAGGCGCGCGTGTCCGAGCGCCACCCGGCGATCCGTAGAGATCCATTGGCGCTGCCCATCGGGGCCGCGATGATAAAGGCTCTTGGTTGCTCGCTGTACAACCGCGTCCGAAATTGGATCGCGACGAGAAAAGAGCGCAACAATTCCACACATTCTGCTTGCTCCAGACTTTGCTTGAAGAGGCCTGAGTTGTGTATCGAAGTCTACGCCGGGCGTCTCGGGATTATACTCGTCTGCGAATGAAAAGGAACCTACCAGCCGCCGGCCTCATGGCGCTGATGGCGTTGCTCGGGCCGTCGCGATGCCTGTCCCAATGCCAGCCCACTGGACCGGCGCCGGTCAGCCCGTCCGACGCGAGCAACGCGGCATCACAGGCTCCGCAGTTCTACGACGAACCGCGCTTCACCGTGGCCGGAGTCACCGATGCCACCAATCTCGGTGGTCACGGTTCCGACGTCGTCGTGCGTACGAAAGAGACTCTCGCCAAGGACACCGCTTCTCTTGGAAAACAGACATCGAGCAATCAGGTCGAGGCTAAGGCCGGAACGGATGAAAGCACTCTGCGCGCTGCCGTGGAACGCGACTCAGGAAATGCGGAACTCCATCATCGGCTCGCCGGCGTCGAAGAAAATCTCAAGCATTCTCTGGAAGCCGTACGCGAATATCAGCGCGCCGCCGAGTTGAATCCAAGCGAATCGTATCTCTTCGATTGGGGGACGGAGCTTCTCGCACACCGCGCGCCGGAGGCCGCCCTCGAAGTTTTCGCCAAGGGCAACCGCCTTTTTCCCGACTCGGCGCGAATGTTAGTGGGCCTGGGTGTGGCCTGGCATGCTCGCGGCGCTTACGATCAGGCTGCGGATTGTCTTCTCAAAGCATCGGACCTGAATCCCAGCGACCCGATGCCTTACGTCTTCCTCGCGAAACTGCAGAACGTCGAAGCGATTCCGTCCGATGCTGTGGTCGAGAAGCTCGCGCGCTTTGTTCGCATCCATCCCGACAACGCACTCGCCAACTACTACTACGCGTCATCTCTTTGGAAGCGTGCGCAGGGCGTCGCGGAGGCGGCCCCCCGAGCCCAGGTCCTGTCTCTGCTGGAGAAAGCCGTTCACCTCGACCCGACCCTCAGCCACGCCTATCTGTTGCGCGGCATAGTCGATTCGGATGCGGGCGATTTGCCCAAATCCATCCTCTCGTTTCGGAGTGCGATCGATGCCAATCCGCTGCTCGAAGAACCGCATTACCGTCTGGCTCTGGCCTACCGCCGAGTCGGAGAGAAAGGGAAGGCGCAGCACGAGCTTCAGCTCTACAAGGACCTGTCAAAGAAATCGGCCGCGGAAGCCGAACGCGAGCGCCTCGAAATCCCGCAGTTTGTCATCGCGCTCCGGGACAAGAAGTCTCCTACCGATCAGCCACAGAAACCCTGAACGGCGAGAACGCTTCTTCGATTTATTGTTCGTCGCAGCGGCCGGAATTGATCGAAGCGACGCGCCTAGCGCGAAGCTGCTCGAGCGCGCTGCGATTTTTCCTGGAGCTCTTCAATTTCCGGAATGGATTTGCACGGAGTAAAGGTGCGATCGGGCGGCTGCATACCGGTTTCGATGGACTTCATCATCAACTCCATCGCCTGGCCCGTGTTCGCTGGGATAAAAACGGTAGCCGCCAATTGACCGCGGCGCACCCATTCCTGGCCGGTTTTCGGAAGACCGTCACAACCGAGGAAGGGCAGTTTTTCCCAGACTTCGCGTTCTTTGACGAAACACTCTTCGAAGGCCCTTCGCGCCCCCAGAGCCATGGAGTCGTCCTGCGCGCACACCGCTACGATCTGGTTATCGCGTGAGGTAGAAAGCCGCAGCCACGAACTGACTGTTTTGTACGAACTGGCCTCGGTCCACTGGGCCTTCAAAACCCGTAGTTGGATCGATTCGAGCTTGGATTCCAATGCGCCGAACAGCCGCTGTTTGGCGGCCGAGCTTTCACCTGGGCCATGGATATAGAGGACCATTCCGCCGCCCGGCAGTAAGGCGCTCAACTGGCGTCCCTGGATGCGGCCGATTTCTTCGTGATCCGACGTGATGGCAAACACCGGCACTGGAAACTGACGTCGCAGATCGGAGACATAATCGGCGTCGCGATTCAACACCACCCATCCGATTCCCGACGACGCAGCCGCCCGCGCCACCTGCGGCAAAGTGGTGGAACCGGCCGGCTCAAACAGAATCGCGTCTGGGCGTGGGTTGGTAGAGGACTGGATCCGGTTCAGCAACTGCTGGCTTTGCACGATTCCGTCGTTCTTGGCATGAACGATCTCGAGGTCAATGCCGAGTTTCAGCGCCGTCACCTTGGCCGCGGACGCCTGCTCGATCTGATAGTCGTTGTCGTCGTTGGTCAGCGACAACAGAAAACGCGCCTTCTTCATTCCAAGCACCCTGTATGCGTTCATGGTAGCCCGAAACGGCCGCTGGACGCCTGTGACTCAAGTAACTAGAAGCTCAAACCATTTTCGCGCGCCGCACCCGGGAGCGAACTATCGCGGACCTTGGTTTAATATGAGTCGGGGGCCCGTAGCTCAATGGTTAGAGCAGCAGACTCATAATCTGTTGGTTCTAGGTTCAAGTCCTAGCGGGCCCACCACAACTCTTTAAAACCAAGGCTGGCGAAGCGGTTCCCCAAGTTTTTGACTAGGCCAGAAGCGGCAGGAATAGGCGGCCGGGCGCCGCCCGGGTTGTCTGGGGCACCCGGTTTGACCAAGGGACAAGTCACGTCGCCGGTGTGGCCGCGTGACCCCGCAAACGATGCTGCACGAGAAACGCATAGTGCACCGCGGACACGATCGTAAAGAAGAACGTGGCCCTTAGAAATGTCTTGCGCGCAATGTCCACCCATAGCACTGGCATGACCAGCAGCAGCAGCGCGAAAAAGATCGCCGCCACCTGAGCGAAAGTATTCGCCTTCCCAAAAATGCTGGGACGAAAATCCTTCAATCCCGCAATCATGAACAGCACCCCGCTCACCAGCAGGATAGAAATATCGCGGCTGAAAACCACCACCGTATATTTCCACGGCACGATCGCCCGGTGCTCAATGGAAAGAACCAGGAACATCGTACTCATCAGCAATTTGTCGGCAATCGGATCCAGATATTGACCGAGCGTGGTCTGTTGGTGAAGCGTTCGGGCCAGTAGGCCATCCAGCCCGTCGCTGATCCCCGCCAGCACAAAGAGCACTAACGCCCACACGTAGTGGTGCCCAACCACGTTGATCACAATGAACGGCAGGAAAATCATTCGCAGCAGCGTGAGCTGATTCGGCGCGTAGAGGATCTGCCGGAGATTCATTCTCCGTCTCCCGCCAAAAAACCGCCGGTCAGCAGAGGCGCAGGGTCCTGCCCCGTCTGCTGCGCGAATCGCTGACTCAGCGACAGGATGCTGCTCTCGGGCAGATCCAGTTCCATGCGCTCCACGCGATGCATCGGAAAAAAGATCACGCCGGACGTGAAAGCATCTCCGCCCTTGATCGTCGAAACCAGATCGTCAAATGAAATCAGATCGACCCCGCGCACGCTCAACCCTTCCCTCGACAGATTGAGGATCGCACCCCAGAATTTCTCACGCGGACTATTCAACGTCACGATGACGATTGCGCCCTGACGGAAAGGGCCAGCAGAGCGGCGTTCTTGCACGGGGCTCATGGGTGGAGTTGATTGTCGTATTGTAAGGCCCTGAATTGCAAACCGTAGCGCCGGCGTCCTGACGATGTCGTTGAGGGCGTCCGGTAGCGTCGTTCCACCGCGAATAGCCGCGAAGCGGCACAAGAATGCAGCCCACGGCCCAAGCCGTGGGTCAAAGGCGGAAAACTAGCAAGCCCCGAAAAGGGCGAAAGAAGAGTTCTCACGGACACACGTTCACCCCCCGGACGAAAGAGCAACTCGTCATTCCTGGGCCTTCTCATCGTTCTCCATCATTCCGGACCACCTTCAAATCAATCCCCACTTGCTCGGCCTTCTTATAAAGATGAGACCGCTCCAACCCCAGCGCCCGCGCGGTATTCGAAATCTGATTGTGGTTGCGTTTCAACTCCGCCAGAATCGTCTGTTTCTCGAACGCGCGCACACGGTCAGCCAGCGGTCCGGTGCCGACGACAGAGGAATCAAGTCCGGCCACGGATGCAGGCAAAGCAAGCGAGACTGTGTCCGCAGTAACTTCGTCCGTAGTAGCCAGCAGCATCAGCCGCTCGACCGCATTGCGCAGCTCGCGCACGTTCCCCGGCCAGGCATAATCCTGCAGAGCCGCGATAGCGTCCGGGGCGAAGCGCATCGGCTTCCATCCGTTGGCGGCGCTTACCTGCTCGGCAAAATGTTGAACCAGCCGCGGGATATCCTCTCGCCGTTCACGCAACGGCGGCAGCCGGAGCGGAAACACGAACACGCGATGAAACAAGTCCTGGCGGAATTTTCCGTCGCGAACGAGTTTTTCCAGATCGTGATGTGTAGCGACAATCACTCGCACGTCCACCGCGATCGACCGGTCTCCACCGATGCGTTCGACTTCGCCCTCTTCGAGCACGCGCAGCAACTTGGCCTGCATCGTGAGCGGCATGTCTCCAATTTCATCGAGAAAGATTGTCCCATGCTGCGCCTGTTCGAATTTGCCGAGATGGCGGGCGCCAGCGCCGGTAAACGATCCCTTTTCATGTCCAAACAATTCGGATTCGATCAGTTCCGCCGGAACCGCCGCACAGTTCAGAGTCACGAACGGCCCGCCATTCCGCGGACTCTGCTCATGCAACGTGCGCGCGACCAGTTCCTTGCCGGTCCCGGTCTCCCCAAGAATGCAGACACGCGTCTCACTGGCGGCCACTTTCTCCACCTGCGCCATCACGCGCCGCATGGTGTCTCCCTGCCAGACGAGTTCGTGTTTCCCCAGGCGCCGTGTCAGATCGCTGTTCTCGCGCACCAGCCTTCCTAGCTTTAGCGCGTTTTCGACTGTCAGCAGCAGCTTGTCGGTGGAGATCGGTTTTTCCAGGAAGTCGATCGCGCCCAGCCAAGTGGCTCGGACGGCCATTTCAATATGCGCCTGCCCCGACATCATCACCACCGGACTCGCGATGCCTTGCGCCTTCAGTTCTTCGAGCAGCGCGAGCCCGTCCTTTCCCGGCATCACGACATCGGAGAGGATCAGGTCGAATGTCTGTGTCCTGGCCAGTTCCAGAGCGCGGGCCGCATTGTCGCAGACCGTAGCTTCGTGGCCTTCCAGGCGAAATGCCCGTGAGAGCGAGGCCAGCGTGTTCGCTTCGTCATCGACAATCAGCAAGTGCGCTTTCTGTGCCACCGGTCAACCTCGCGGGGCGGAAGCCCCAACTCAAACCCGTCGTCAATCCAAATATCGAAACATCACTCATCGCGCATCGCGCGGCAACTCGATGCGGAACGTCGTCCCTTTTTCCTTCGTGCTCTCGACAGATATCTTGCCACCGTGGTCACTCACTACCGACTGTACAATGGCCAGCCCCAATCCGGTGCCGTGCTGTTTGGTCGTGTAATAAGGAGTAAACAAGCGCGCGCACTCTTCTTGCGTAAGACCCGACCCGGTGTCAGAGACAAAGAGTTCCACCTCGTCGCCGGCGGCTTTCGTTCCGACTGTGATCTCTCCACCCTGTGGTAGCGCGTCGATCGCATTCAGCACCAGGTTCGACAGCGCGCGATGCAACAATTCAGCGTCGGCCGATATCTGCGGTAATTCCGGATCAAGTTCCGTACGCACCGTGATCTGGCTCTTCTCCTGCAACTGCGCCTGGAATACCCGTAGTACCGATTGCGCCACATCGTTGAGTTGCGCCGGCTTCCGTTGTGGCTGCGGCATCCGGGAAAATTCGCTGAAGCGCCCGATGATGGTTTTCAAATTGTTGACTTCGTCCAGCAGTGTCGCCGTTCCTTCGCGAAAGACTTCCTCAAACAATTCCGGGGCTTTTTCTTTTGCGCGAATAAGATTCTCGACCGTGACCTGCAGGGGAAACAACGGGTTTTTCAGTTCATGCGCCAATCGTTGCGCCAGTTCCCGCCAGGCTGCCACGCGTTCAGCCTGCAGCGTTCGTTCTTTCTGTTGCCGGAGGTCTTCGGTCATGTGATTGAACGCACTCGCCAGTTCTCCGAGTTCGTCGCTCGATTCCACTTCAACCTGGGCGTACAGATCTCCCGCGGCCACGCGGCGCGCCGCTTCCGCCAGCGACACCACCGGACGCGTGATCCGCGCGGCAAACCACAAGCTCGCCATCACCGCCACGAGAATGCCGGCGCCTCCGACGAGTAGCGCGGCCGAAATCACCTGCTTCTGCAAATCGATCAGCGGACGCCGCGAACTCCCCACCAGCAGCACTCCCATCACTTGCTGGCTAGGCCCGTTCAGCGGAATGGCATGAAAACTTTCCGCGTCCGCCGAATCGTCCGACCAGCGAATCACGCTCTGCGACTCCTGCCCCGAACGCCTCACCTGTTCGACCAGCGGCGCAATCTTGTCGGCGCCAGAGGCAGGCCCGTTCAGATCGAGCAACGCCTTCGGATTCCAGTTGGCGTCCAGATTCTGATAGAGCAGCACGCGCGTGCCCGCTGGAATATCCAGAGTCGAAAGAAATCCCTGATCGAGACGTTCCCCGCCGATCACATAAAGAGGTTGCTCGCCTACGCCCGCCGCGCGCACGGCGAACAAACCAAGCGTCGAACCACTCGATAATTCCTCGCGTTTGAGAAACGCTCCCGCCGACCCAAGCGCCGATGGAATCGCCGGCTCGGGGTAGGCAAATTTCGCCTGCCACTGCGCGGAGGAAAGAATCGTTCCCTGGTAGTCCACCAGTTCCACGAAATCAAGATGCTGTTGCCCCGCCAGACTCCGGGCTTCCCCGACGTATCCACCGGAATCGGATGCGCCCCGATTTATTTCCAGAGCGATCCGCTGCACGGATTCACTCCCAGCCGCCGCTTCCACCTTGCGGACCACCTCGTCGCCCCGCCGCTGAAATTCCGACCGGAACTGAGCCGCCACCGCGTTCGCGCGGTCGTCATTCGCGCGATCGAACGACCGTCGCATCGTGCTCCACACCGAAGCTGAAATCACGACGACACAGAGGAACACGGTCAGCGCAAAAATCAGCAGCAGCTTCTTGCGGAAACTCATCGCGAGTCCGCCTCCAGCCGCACGTCTGAGAGACTCCAGTCTCCGGCGCGACCGGGCTGCCAGTGGCGCACCCGCCCGCCGGCAGCGCTCGCGACCGGCAAGTGAATGAGAGGAATGACTGTGTGCAGATCGAGCATCCCGCGCTCGGCGGAATAGAGATCATCCAACGAATTACCTTGAATCAGAGGTTGCTGCAGGCCGAGCGCCCGCGCCGCCTCGCGCAGAGAAGTGGCCGGATCGGCGCTCGGCAGCACGATCCGGGTCAGATTCACATCGGCAACGCCCGACAGAGATACCTGCAACGTGATTCCCGCCTCGCGAGCATTCAAGGCGATGCGCTCGGCGATCAGTTGCGCCTGCGGATCGCGCGGGTCATAACTCAGAGTGAGCGTCGGCTGGCGGGAATCCGCGAGTACGGCTTTGGCACGCTGCACATTCGCTTGCGTCGAAAAAACCGCGCTGTAACCGGTCATCCAATTCGGAAGAATGCTGGCAGTGGGCTCTGCCGCACCCTTCAGCAGCACGGACTGAATCGGCTTCCGATCGATGACGAGCGCCAGAGCTTCTCGCAGGCGGGCGTCCTGCGCTTTCGAGTTCGCCGGAAACGCTAATGCCATCAACTCCACCGAAAGGGAAGTACGGACACGTTGCGAACCACTGTTGAGCGCAGGCGATTGCGGTATCGCTTCAATCAAATCGGCCTTGCTAAGGTCGAGCGCAATGTCTTGATCACGCAGAGAGCGTCCGAGTTCAATTTCCACCACGTCGACAAACGGACGCCCCGCCCAACTGTCTTCGTTAGCAATCAATTTCACAAACTTTCCCGGCTGAAAATCGGCCACGCGAAGCGCGCCGGTTCCGATCGGCAACCCGCTGGAGTTTCGTTTCACAATCGCGTTGCGGGGCAACGCCAGCTCAGCCAGCAACGAAGCCAAAGGAGAATCGCTCTCGACAGTCAGGGAATCACCCGCCCCGCGCACAGTCCACTCAGGATGACGCTCCCCGAGAATTTGCGCGATCACCGCGGCTGACGCGACGTTCCCGTCATCGAATTTCACTCCCTGACGCACCGTGAACGACCACCGCCTGCCGTTCGCATCACTCTGCCAAGCCAGTGCCAGCTCCGGCTGTGGTCGACCGGCAACATCGATGCTGACAAGATTGTCCGCGAGCATCGCCTGAACGCGAACCGAATCCCAGTAATCGCTGGGCGTTCCGTTGGTGGAGAGTTCCAAAGAATTGAGAGGAGCCTGCAACATCACGCGCAGGGTCCCACCGTAGCGCGGACGAGTTTCTCCCGCCGCCACGCTCAGCAGACTAACTGCCGCAAGCAATAGAAATGCGATACGCCTCATACCAGCCCGTGTCTTCTCTTTTCACAATTGCAATCGCGCCGTTGCCGCCGCTTTCCGTCCAGAGCGCAACGATCGGTCCGTCGAATTCCACCGGTGCGCTGGCCGCAACCGGTTCGCGATCCGGGATTTCGAACGCACGCAGGCTGTCCTGCGAGGGCTCTCCATTTTCGGACACCAGCAGCTGCGTTCCGGTTCCACAACTCGAATGGAGCGCCGCCAGATCGCTGCCCCACTTCGCGCCGCGCAGCAACTGGTCCGTCATGCCGTCGAGCATGTGGATGGATCCATCGACCCCGGCCAACACCCAAAGGGTGTATCCAGACTTCGGCAGCGCCGCCGCCGAATAGAACGAAGGGCCATTGGAAACCTTGCCAATTCCCGGCGAGAACGCACCGGTAAAAAAATTCCGTGCAGGAGTGAAGGAAGCACGGACTCCGCCCTCATCTGACGTAAGTGGCCAGGGATCCTCGCTGTCGAAACAAGCCAGCGTGAGCGACCCGGATGCACTCGACCGGCAGATCGTTCCCGGCAGATACACGTCGAACAAATGATCGCGCCTGAGCAACAGTCGCCCGCGCAGATCACGCGGAAAAGTTCGCGCGTGTGTGCTCGCCAGCGATGCCTCCAGTTCCCATCGGCCGTTCTGCTGACGAAAAACACCCACCCTGCTGGCATCCAGCACCAGCAGGCGTTGCCCTCCGGACACATCGAGCACCGCAGCATCCAGGATCGGCTGTTCCTGCGCGAACAGAAAACTCTTTCGCACAGCGAGCGGCATCGATGAAGATGATGCAGTCACGCCCAACTGCGCGCGCGGCGCCGCCACGAGAACCACCTTATGCGCATCCGCACCAATCGCAATTTCGGCCGTCCACACATACTCGCGGACGCTCTCCGAGAGTGTGACTTGCACCGAGCCCATCGATTCGTCGGCCTTCGCGGTGCGAACCCCCTCGCTGCGTAACTGTGCCTCCAGCGCGCTTCGCACTTCGCGCACCGACTTGTCATCTAGCGACGACCGATTAGTGAAATCGAACGCGACCGCCCCCGGGCCCGTGGCGGACGCAATCTTGTGCGCCAGCAACCGCGCGGACTCGCCGAAAACCGAAGCCGAGGCAGAAGCAGGAAAAACGGCAAGAGCCAGAAGGAAAGAAATAGAAATAAAGAAGGCCGCAAGAAAGAGGAACGATGCCAGCCAACCCATCCGCAGACTGCCTGACCAGCGCACGTGCATGTGTGGAATGGCCTGATTATAGCGCCCGCGTTGTGAACCCACACGCATGGTGTTCGCTCTTAGTAACCGCGCCGAACTGTAGCGCCGGCGTCCCGTTCCCACATCAACGCCGGCGCTACTGTCGAGCTACTTCTCCTCGCCCGCGTCCTGTGTCTGGCTCGCCTGATTCACGGTGTTCATCCCGCGCAGGACATCATTCGTAAAAAAGAATTTCCCATCCGCCGGCACCATCATGATCTGCAACTTGTCCGACAACCGCTCGGCGATGATCTTATTAATCAGTAGCGGATTCTGTTTCAGCACCACGCCCTCATTCTTCATCCGCTCTGCATCCGCGATCGCCGTGATCCGGATCCGCTCCGCCTCAGCCTGCGCCAGCAGCTTGCGGCGTTCCATCTCCGCCTTGCTGTCGATGATCTTCGCCTCGCCCGCCGCTTCCGCTCCTTTCACGGTAGTCTCCTTGCGCGCCTCGGCTTCTAATTTCGATTGCTCAATCTGTTTCTGCTTCAGCGGCAGCAGATACTGCATGGCGTCGGCTTCACCCTTGGCTTGGAGAACGCGCACCGCCGCTTCGCCCTCGGCCCCCTTGACCTGTTGCGCTTTCGTCGCTTCGGCATCCGCTTCCGCGATCTTCACCTGCTTCTGGTGGATCTCCGTCTCCACGCCCATGCGATCGTTTTCCTGTTCTTTCAGCAGCAGCGATTCCAACCCCTGCGCGTACTCGTGCGGAAGCTGGATATCGCGCAGCATGACTTCCTTCACCACGATCCCATCGGCAGCCAGACGTTTGCGAATCATGTCTGCCGCGCGCTGCCGCACCTCTTCCCGCTTACTCGAGAACACTTCGCGAACGGTGTAAGCGGGCACAAGCTCGCGCCACGCCGTAGCGACCACGGCCGGCACAATTTCTTTTTCCAATGGCTGCGGCAGGTTAGCCTGAATAAAATCCAGATGCTTTGGATCGACCTGGTATCGCACCGTGATGGCAAGCCCGAGCGTCAGTCCTTCTTTCGCCTGTACGTTCAGCGCCTCGCCCTTGACGCTTCCCTTGGCCGCCGCATCTTCTGTAACGCCGGTAGTGAACAACTGATCGCGGGTGTTAAACAGCTCCACGCGTTCCGCCAGCGGCATCACATAGTGCACTCCCGGGTACAGCGTCCCCGCCAGCGTGCCGTGGGTCAGGCTCACGCGAACTCCCGCCGTTCCGCTGGGCACGAACACGATCGCCGCAGAAATTAGCAGCGGCGCCCATGCCAGCATGGCAAGCGCAACGGAAGTCCGCCAGCGAACTATTGGCGTGACGGCCGGCGTCACAGCCGACGACGCATCGCCCAACACGTTCAGGCGCGACCGCCGGTGCGCCAGCAACAGATAAAGGTCATGCGTGAGAATTCCAGCGGCTACCACGAACATCGTAATCCCCGCACCTACGAGCAGATACTTCAGCAGCGGCATGGTCGTGCTCCTCTCGGTACTGTTGTTCTTGGCTATTGTTGTTGCCCAGGATTGGAAGGTTCCGGGCGGCGGGCAAACACCACACGGAAAATGCGCCCGAAAATGAGCTCTTCGATCAGAATGGCGGTGGCCAGCGAGAACATCAGTCCACCGACTACAACTACGAATTGAAGAAGTGATTCCATGATTGCCTCCCTGTGACGCCAATATGGAAAGCAAGCGCGGAGCCAGAGGCATCTGATTGCAAATAAGCAGGTTAGCGAGATATTTTCGCCAGGAACTGTGTGCGCGGGAACGCGGTTGTATCCAAACTGACACGCACTTAGTAACGCGAAGAGACTGCTGCATCTCTTACACAAGAGTTCGGTCTGTTCGGCGTCATCGCATCGCGCTATCGTGTAGGCATGTCGTTTGGCCGTCCCAGAAAGCTCTTTACCGAAGATGAACTCTACGAATACGCCGTTGGAGCGCTTGGCCGGCGGGCACGCTCAGTCGCGGAACTAAAACGCCTCCTTCGCAACCGCGTCGAGAGCGACACGCAAATCGGCAAGACCCTGGTGGAGTTGATCATTGTCCGTTTGAAAGACCGCGGCTACCTGAACGACGCCAAGTACGCTGCCGCCTACTCATCTTTTCGTCGCGACAACGAAAAGTTCGGCAGCCGCCGCGTCATCACCGACCTCAAGATCAAAGGCGTTCACCCGGAAGTGATCGAAAAAGCGGTGGCAATCGCCTATGAAGACGTCAGCGAAGAAAAGCTGGCCCGCGATTATCTCCGCCGCAAGCGCTTCCAGAAACCAAAAGACCAGAAACAGGCTGCTCGGATCTTTCGACAACTCATGCGCGCAGGCTTCGGATCGAAAACAATTTTCACGATCCTGAAAAATTGGGATGTGGACGACGAAACCCTGACCGCGCTCGAAGGCGAAGATCTGGATCGGACTGGATAACGTGAGCATGTGCCGGGGCGACTCGGCAACCAGGAAGTCACAGCAATCCCAGATGATCGGGATACTTGGCCTGCAGCGAACTCACCAAAAGTTCAAACTCCGGTAGATCATGGAGGTTCTTAAGACACTGGTCTTTGAGGAAGAAAGGCCAGCAGGCGAATCCGCCGCTGACGCTGCGTTCAAGCCACTCGAAAGCAGTCTCGCGTTGCCCGGCCAGTGCCAGGATGCACGCGATCTGGTAGTGAGTATGATGCGCGTGCCCGAACGACTTCGAACTCGCGCACGCTTTCTTCATGCAGTCCAGAGCCCGTTCGATTTCACCCGTCAACGCGTACAGCACCCCTTCCAGACTGACGACCATCGGTTCCTCGGGCAAAAGTTGCAGCGCTTCCTCCACCACTGTTCTAGCCGCTTTCCAATTCCCCGTCATCATGTGAGGCTGCGGAGCAAAGTGGATCGCGTATTTGTTGGCGGGACTCTCCGTCCGCCATGCCTGAATCTCTTCGAGCGCCAGTTCATACTGCTGACTCCACACATAGACCTGCACGATGCTATGACTGACCGCCCTCTTGGGATGGAAAGGCCGGCCCTTCTCGTACATTTCACGGGCGCGATCGAGTAACCCGATGTGCGCGAGGATCGTCCCGAGCCGGTTGTAAGCATGCGGTAAGTTGTTCTGAAAACTGAGGGCGCGTTTCAGGGCATTGATCGCATCCAAATGCTGGAAATTTTTCGACGGCCCCCATAGCAGGAACGCGCGAGCAACGTGCGCCTCCGGCAGATCCGGCTCGATCTCGACCGCGCGGTGGCAGTGAAATTCGGCCTTTTCAAGCCAGACACTTGCCGGGTCGGATTCAAAGTGACGAGTCGCGCACGCGAACGAAAGCGTGGCATGGGCCAGGGCAAACGCGGGATCACGAGTCACTGCCTGAGTCAGGTGATGAATCGCCTTCTCCATCAAAGCCGGATCGCCGGCAACGCTGAGCCGGTAGCCGCGCATGAATTCCGCATAAGCGAGCGCATCCCGGCTATATCGCGGACGTCGCTCGGTCACGCTCGAACGCAACGGCCGGTTCAACGCGCCCGCAATCTGCTTCGCGATGTCGTTCTCCAGTTCGGACCGCCGGCTCACGTCAAGCAGGCATTTCCGCGTCCAGAGGGAGCCCTGCAAGTGTGAGTCAAAAAGTTCCAGCGAGAGCTGCCATTGTCCTTTGCACATCTGAATGGCGCCGTGGACCACAAAACGAATCCCCAGCCGCGCCGCGATGTCAGAAATTGAAGCCTCCGATGGCAGGCTAACGACCGTCGACGTCGGCAGCACATCCAGATTTTCGAGATTCCCTAGAACTGAAACCAGCGCGTCCGCAAACCCAAGACATATCCCATCATCGTCAGCACGCTTCCCCAACAGCACCAAGGGCAACACAGCCAGCGCCAGTCGTTGGCCTTGCTCCTGCTTTTTCTCCAGCCCAACTGCACGCGATCTGGATTCGCCTCCATCCGTATTCGGAAATCGGGCGTCTAGAACACGCACCGGGCCAACGAATCGATATCCTTTGCCGACTACCGTCTCAATAAATTTTGGTTTAGCGGAGTTGTCACCGAGAGCCGTTCGAATCTTGCGTACGATGTTATTGACGTTCCGTTCGGTATCAATAAAGAGATTCGATCGCCAAAGTTTCTTGACGATGTCTTCTCGTGATACCAACTGGTCGCGCCGGCCCACCAGGAAGATCAGCATTTCCATGGGCTTCTTTTCAAGCTTGACCCGTTGTCCGGAGCGGCGCAGTTCGTAGCGCCCCAAGTCCAATTCGACTTCACCCCGCGATCCTCGCGATCGAGCCATTCGAAACTCCCTGGGACTCATTATCTTCCAAACAACCAATTACTTACAGCGTTATATAAAAGATATACAAAAGTGATCTGGCGTTCATTGTCCGGGTTCTTTTTCCAGCCGATGATCACCCTCTGATGATCACCCTCCAAGGAGACAACATGTCTGAGGCTACTCACACCAAGCTCTTAAAGATCACGTTGCGGGTCGTTGGACTCATCTTCATTTTCGGAATCTACTCGCTCATGATTCTCTGGCCCTCCGGATGGAAGTGGCACACAGGCGATTCGCACTATCCCGCCATGATCCTCGGCGTTTACGCGACGCTCGGCGTCTTTCTGCTAATCGCGAGCCGCAACCCGCTCGCCCACCTGAGCCTCCTCTGGTTCACGGTGTGGTCGAGTATTGTCCACGCCGGAATTATGGCCGTGCAATCGTTGTCCCACTCGGACCAGATGGGCCACCTCTGGGGCGACGTCCTGGCATTATTCTTCGTGGCCGGTGTCCTCGCTCTTCTCACGCCGCGTGAAAGGACCGCCAACACTCTGTGATTTGCCTGCGCAGCGGATTTCCGCCGCCTCGGACGCGGGTGAGGATCCCGGTCCGAAAACGTCTACCCTGGCCCCGTGCGTCGGCTATCATGGAAGAACAGTCGCGATTCGGCTGTTTGCGGAACTCATGATGCTGGACTGGCAGACATGTTCCAGGGCTCGGCTCTCGCGCGACGCCCGCTTCGATGGGAAGTTCTTCATCGGCGTGCGCAGCACCAAAATCTATTGCCGTTCCATTTGTCCTATACCCACCGTCAAAGAGAAAAACGTCTGCTATTTTCCCAACGCCGCCGCGGCGACCGAAGCCGGGTTCCGTCCCTGTTTGCGATGCCGGCCCGAATGTTCGCCCGGAACTCCAGCCTGGATGGGAACCTCGAACACCGTTTCGAGAGCCTTGCGGCTGATCGCCGAGAGCGGCCTCGATGAGGACGGACTAGAAGGACTCGCGGAGCGCCTCGGTGTAGGCGGCCGGCATCTGCGAAGACTTTTTGTACGCCATCTAGGGGCGCCACCCAGCACTGTCGCGCATACCCGCCGACTGCATTTCGCCAAAAAGTTGATCGACGAAACGCACCTGCCCATGAATGACGTCGCGCTGGCCTCCGGATTCGGATGCGTACGCCGATTTAATGCCGCTATTCTCAAGACTTACAAAAGGACCCCGACCCAAATCCGCCGTCTCGCCCGCCAGCAGAGCGTTCCGACGGAGAATCAATATCGCTTCCAACTCCGTTTTCGTCCGCCGTACCAGTGGCATCAAATGTTGACATTCCTCGCCGCGCGCGCCATCCCGGGCGTTGAGGTGGTCCAGGACAATTGCTACCGGCGCTCGATCTTCTTGAACAACTGCCCCGGGTACTTCGAAGTCTCGCTGGTCGAGGGCGAGGACGCTCTCGCGGTGCGCGTGCAGATTGCCGATCCACACTCTCTGTTTGTAATCATCGAACGCATCCGCCGGATGTTCGACCTCAATGCGGACCCGGCCAGCATCGCGCAGGGCCTGGCCACCGATCCCGAACTGCGCGCACGAATTCGTACCGAACCTGGAATCCGCGTGCCCGGTTGCTGGGACGGTTTCGAACTCACGATTCGAGCAATCCTGGGACAGCAAATTTCGGTGAAGGGCGCGACTACTCTCGCGGGCCGAATCGCAAATTCTTTTGGACAGGCCTTCCAGGGTCCATCCGGACTCACACGCATTTTTCCGGCGCCAGCGGTGTTGGCGGCGGCCAATCTGAACGGGATCGGCCTGACCAATAGTCGCGCCGCAACGATTCGGGCTCTGGCCCATGCGGTCTGTGAGGGGCATATTCTTTTCGAGGGAATCAACAACTCCGTCTCCTTTTTAGCGCGACTGCAAGAGATCCCGGGCATTGGGAACTGGACGGCGCAGTACGTCGCAATGCGAGCCTTGGGAGAACCCGATGCATTCCCAACCGGAGACCTCGGGTTGCTAAGGGCACTCGAATTGACGAGCCCCCGCGAATTGGAAAAACGCGCGGAAGAATGGCGCCCCTGGCGGTCCTACGCGAGCATGGTTCTGTGGTGTACTTCGAAGAAGAGCAGCATGCGTAAACCGAGTGACGCCGACACTTCCGTGAAAACCCTGACGTTTGAAAATCAGCCAGCGCATCAGTAGTGATTTCAGACGCTGGCAGCTTTGATCTTCAAAGCGGAGCGATGCGACTCAGTCGCCCTCGGACGGTCTCTCTCGACTGGCGGCGCGATTCAATAAGTGGCCCTTCCACGCGCGCCAGGGAAGGTTCTGGAGTTCCGAAAAATACGAATACGCGACCGGGACAACCAGCAGCGTCAATAGCAGGCACAGTGTCTGTCCGCCGATGATCGTTACGGCAATTGAGGCGCGCTGCTCGGAACCAGCGCCCAACCCGATCGCAACCGGAATCAGTCCCGCGATGATCGAAAGTGTGGTCATCAATATCGGACGCAGCCGAACCCGGTTGGCTTCGAGAATCGCCTCCCGCAGTGGCATGCCTTCCGCAATCAGCCGGTTCGTGTAGTCCACCTGCAAGATTCCATTTTTCTTTACGATCCCCAGCAGCAGGAACATGCCCAGCGCGCTCCAGAGGCTGAGCGCGCGCCCCGTGATCCACAATGAGAACAGCGCGAAAGGAATGCTCAACGGAAGCGTGAGCATGATGATGAACGGATGCGAAAAGCTCTCAAACTGGGCGGCCAGCACCATATACATGAACACCGACGCCAGCAGCATCGCGAGCAGCAGGTTCCATGTGGTCTCTTCGAGAACTTTCACCTGCCCAGAAAAGAGATACGAGTATCCCGCGGGTAAGCCTACTTCTTTGATCGACTGCACAGTGTGTGCTGCCGCCAGATCGAGCGGATAGCCGGAGCTGACGTTGGCGTACACGCTCACCTGAAATTCCCGGTTGTAGCGCCACAGGGACGCAGGCCCGAACCCGCGTCCAATCGTCGCGACGCTTTCCAGGCGGACCTGTCCCAGCTTCGACGAAGGCACCATCATGCGATTCAACACGTCGGGATCATCGCGCTGCTCTTGCAGCAGTTGCATCGTCACGGGATATTGTTCCGAGCCTTCTTTGAAGCGCGTAATTTCATCTTCCCCCGAGTAGAAAAGCCGGACCGCATCGCTGATATCGGTCATGCGCACGCCGATGTCCGCGGCGCGTTGCCGGTCCACCTTCACCTGAAGCTCCGGCGTGTTCAGATTCAGGCTGGGGTTCACGTCCACCAGGTCCGGATACTTCCGCATGCGATCCGCAACCTTCTTGCTGATCTCCGCCAACTGGTTGAGGTCAGGCCCGCGAATAACGGCCGCGATCGGAAAGTAGATCTCACCGCCCAGCACCGATGGCAGCCGCACGTTGTAGGTGATGTTCCGATAGCCCGCCAGAATGCCGCGGACCTTAGTGGCCAACTGCTGGTGGCTCAGTTTCCGCTGGTTGCGCGGAACCAGACCAATGAACAGATGCGCGTGGTTCGTAGGTCCGTGCGTGTAACTCTGGACGAACGTTACTTCCGGCAGTGAAGACACCTGCCGCGCGATGTCGGATGCCATCTCGCTGGTCTTCTGCAGAGAAGTGCCCTCGGGAAGCGTGAACGAACTCAGCAGTTCTGACTGATCGTCCGCCGGAATCCAGTCGCGGCCAACCAGATGGTACAGGCCAAACGTTGAGAGGAACGTGGCCAGGCATATCAGAATGATCGCGCCGCGATGCGCCAGCGACCATTGCAGCATCTTCAGATAGCGGTCTTCCACATATAGCAGCAGTTTCCCCGAATGGGACGTTTCGCCGGGGCTCAACCGCAGGAGACGGCTGCTCATCATCGGCGTGAGCGTGAAGGCGACCACCAGCGAGACCAGGATCGCCATCGCCATCGTCCATCCAAACGAGTTCACGTACTTGCGCGCGTAGCCGGTCATGAACGCGATCGGCAGAAAAATAATGATCAGTGACAGCGTCGTCGCCATGACCGCCAGGCCGATTTCGCGAGTCGCTTCAATCGCAGCCTGGACCGGGCCTTTTCCCTTTTCCTCCATGAACCGGAAAATATTTTCGAGAACAATAATCGCGTCATCGATCACAATGCCGACTGACAGAGTCAATGCCAGCAAGGTCATGTTGTTCAGCGAAAAGTCCATCCCGCGCATCAGCGTGAACGTCGCGATTACCGAAGCCGGAATCGCGACCGCCGCAATCAAGACCGCGCGCCAGTTCCGCATGAACAGCCAGACGATCAGGCTGGCAAAAATGCTGCCTAGGATCAGGTGCTCGATCAGCGAGTGGACCGACGCCTTGATGAAATCCGAAATATCGTGGATCACTAGCAACTGCACCCCTGGAGGCAACTGGGATTGCAATTCCGCCACTTTGCTTCGTACGTTGTCCGCAACCTTGACCGTATTGGCGCCCGACTGGCGAAGCACCTGAATGCTGACGATGTCCTGCGGCGCTTCATTCCTGCGGAACAGCGCCGACCAGGTGCGCAGTTCCTGCGCGCTGTCCTCGACCTGCGCGACATCGCGGACGCGGATAGGAATTCCGCCCTGCGTTCCGACGACCACATCACTGAACTGGTCAGCCGAGGTGACGCGTCCCAGTGTTCGCAGCCCTAATTCCTGCGGGCCGTTAATCATCCGCCCGCCCGGCGCCTCGATATTTTCGCGTTGCAGCGCCTGGCGCACATCCAGCACGGTGAAGTTATGGGATGTAAGTTTTTGCGCGTCGAGCTGCACTCGGATTTGTCGTTGCTGCCCGCCGTTCAGGTCCACGCTGCCCACGCCATCCACGGTCTGGATCGCGCGCCGCACCTGCTTGTCGGCAATCTCGGTTAGCTCGCGGCGGCTCATCGGGCCGCTCACCAGCAACGTCATGATCGGATCCGACTGCGGATCCTGCTTCGTGATCACCGGGGGCAACGTGTCACGCGGCAACTGGTTGATCGCCGCGGCAACCTTCTCCCGAATGTCCTGCGCCGCGCCTTCGATATCGCGCTCGAGAACAAATGTGCAGGTAATTTCGGCGAATCCCTCCGTAGAGTAGACGCTGATCTCGTCAATGCCGCTGACCGAAGAGATCGCATCCTCCAGCGGCAGCACGACTCCCGTGATCATTTCTTCGGGAGTCGCTCCCGGCAGACGTACCTCGACGTTCACCGTCGCCGGGTCTGCTTTGGGGAACAGGTCAACCGCCAGTCCGCGATAAGAAAATGCGCCTAGCGTCACCAGAAAAGCGATGAGCATCACGGTGAAAACCGGGTGCTTGACGCAGATTTCGGTGAGCTTCATGAGTAGATGGTGTTCCGGTTTATTTTGCGGTCGGCGTTGCAGTTCCAGTTTGCTCCCGAACCATATCGCCGTCGTGCAATTCTCCTGAGTCCCTGGCAGCCACGCGATCTCCGGGCTTCAGACCCTCGGCGATTTCAAACCGGTGGCCCTTCTCGTCCTCGGTTTGCCCCGCTGGACGAATCTGCCTCTCGGCAACGCGATTGCCGCTCAATACAAAAACTTTGTAAACACCGTAACGGTAATTAACCGCGGCATCCGGGACAAAGATTGCTTTCTCTTCTTTCTTGCTCGGCATGGAGGCCTGCACGAAGAAACCGGGCTTGAGTCGTCCGTTCCGGTTGTCGAGAAGTGCTTCCGCCTCGAACGTGCGCGAGTCCTGAGAAACCGATGGATTGATTCTCGACACGCGCCCCTGGAAAGTTTCACCCGGAAATGCTTCCACCTGCAAATCGACCGTCGCGCCTTCCTTCACCCATCCAGCCCAGCGCTCGGGCACGGCCAGCTTCGCCCGCAACTGATCGGTGCGAACCAGCACCATCACCGGACTTTGCGTTCGAAGGTATTCCCCAGGATGTACGTTTCGAGTCTTGATGTCCCCGGAAAACGGCGCGCGGATCGTAGCGTCGGCCAATTTCTTTTCCGCCAGCCGTTCGCTGGCTTCGCTCGAAACCAGTAAGGCTTTCAGCCGATCCGCTTCCTGCAACGATAAGTCGTAGGTAGCTTTCGTGCTCTGATAGCGGCTGGCCACTTCATCCAGCTGCTGCTGTGAGATCAGAGCATCTTTGAACAATTCTTTAGCGCGGCCATACTTTCGATCCGCGTCGAACAGGTCTGCTTCCGCCCGCTGTACAGCCGCCATTTTTCGCGGATCCAAAGGCTGCTCGCTCGGCCTGATCCCCAGTTGAGCGCGCACCTGACGCACCAATCCTTGCTGACGGTCCACTTCGAATTGAAGTTCGCGCTGGTCAAGCAGGATAAGCGGCTGCCCCTCCCGTACGGTGTCGCCCACATCCACCAGCACCTTGGAGACGATAGCTTCGACCTCAGCGCTTAATGTACTTTCCTCATAAGCGAACAACGACCCCACCGCCTGCACGCGACGCTGCGTGGTCTCCTCTTCAACCGTATAGATCCGAACCGGAACCGCCTTAGAAGCATCCGCCGCCGCCGCGCTGGTATTGGAATTGGAACAACTGACAGAAGAGAGAAGGAGAGCGCCTAGTGCTCCCACAACAAGGGTTCCCGATCTGAGGTCACAACGATACATACAAGTCTTGGAGGCTGGTGCCGGGAGGGGGAGTCGAACCCCCAAGACCCGAAGGTCGGCGGATTTTGAGTCCGCTGCGTCTGCCAGTTCCGCCATCCCGGCAATTGCTTGCAACTGGCTACAAGCAGAGTAGTGAATTGACTGCGTTCAACCCTTGAACCGAAACAGAACAGTAAGACCGGCGTCAGTTCTGGTATCAATTGCTCGGTCCTGCGCAATGCCAAGTATCGCATAGCCTCTGTACCGCTGCCAATCAATGGCGCAAGCAATGCCCTGAAATTCTGGCACCTCAGCCTCCTTATTAACTCGATTCAATGAACGTCAAGAACATTTTGTCCATGTCGGAATTCTTGACAGGAAAGTCGCTCAGAAGTAAGCTTGCCGACTCCCCACGAACGCTGCGGCAACCTTCCGCGCAGGAAGCTCGGCACCCAAACGAATACTCTGAAAATCGGCCTATGGCTCTGATTCCACGCCACCGGAGGTCTCCCATGACCCGCACTCGCAAGACCAAAACTCCGAGAGTTATCGCGCAGCACCTTCCCATCTTCATGGTCTTTGTTGGTCTGGTCGTGGCGCAAACAAGGGGAGCAATCACGAGGTCTGAATGGGACGGAGCTGGCGATCACACACTGACCTCTGGACCGCGCCTTTTCTTGCCGGCAGTCGCTTACGACTCGGGCGGATACACCGCTAACTCTGTCGCTGTGGCGGATCTTAACGACGACGGCAAACCGGACTTGGTGGTTGGAAACAAGTGCGCCAATAATGGGTGTCAGGGCAGTCGCGGTTCAGTCGGCATCTTGCTCGGCAACGGCGACGGAAGCTTTCAAGCAGCGGTTGCCTATGATTCGGGTAGCGCATCCGATGTCGGGGCGGTAGCAATTGCAGACCTGAACGGCGATCACAAGCCCGATCTGGTCGTTATCAATGAGAGCTCGAGCGCAGTCGCCGTGCTGCTGGGAAACGGCAACGGTACCTTCCAGCCCGCGGTCACTCATAGTTCGGGTGGAATGACGCCCACGTCAGTGGCGGTCGCGGATGTGAACGGGGATGGCAAGCTTGACATCCTGGTGACCAATGCTTGTGGTGACCCTGACTGTGACGGTTCGGTGGGCGTGCTGCTGGGAAACGGCAACGGAACTTTCCAACCCGCGGTGACCTACCCTTCGGGCGGGATCACTGCCACGTCAATAGCGGTCGCGGACGTGAACCATGATGGCAAGCCCGACCTGCTCGTTGCCAACGACTGCGCTGGCACTTGTTCGGAGATAAAGGGCGCAGTAGCCGTGCTGCTGGGCAACGGCAACGCGACCTTCCAGCCTGCGCTAAGCTACGACTCTGGTGGAACTCATGCTAACGGAGTAACCGCTGCCGATGTAAACGGAGATGGCAACACAGACCTCCTGGTGTCCAATCTGGTTCAGAACACGGTAGGCGTCTTGCTAGGGAATGGCAACGGAACTTTCCAGCCAGCAGTCACCTACAGTTCAGACCCCGGTTCGAATGCCTCGGTCGTAGCCTCGGTTGGAGTCGCGGATGTGAACGGTGACGGCAAGCCGGACCTCTTAGTGGTGAATGATTCGCTCGGTGGCGATGGAAACAATGGCGGCGCGGTGGCTCTGCTGGTGGGCAACGGCGACGGAACCTTCCAGTCTGCGGTGAACTACCCTTCGGGGGGTTACATAGCTCTGCGTCTCGCGGTGGCCGATCTGAATGGTGACGGTCGACCGGACCTGCTGATAGCCAATGAGTGCAGCTTCAACAGCCTTGACTGCGGAGGTCCGATCAATAAGACACGGGGCATAGTGGGGGTCCTGCTTAACAATGCGGGGGCCCCGCCCACGACGACAGCAGTGGTCTCAAACGTGAATCCTGCAGCCATAGAGTGGTTGGTTACATATACAGCCACGGTGACGAGCCAATCCGGAGTGCCCCAAGGAACTGTTCTCTTCCAGGATGGAGCGGCGCCGATTGCCATGGTTCCCTTGACAGGCAATCAGGCGACTTTTAGCGCAACATACGCAGTGAAAGGGACGCACCCGATCACGGCTACTTACTCGGGTGAACTGAATGTGACTGCTGGTAGCGCATCCGATGTGCTGACTGAAATCATTCTAAAGCCGAAGCCCACTAGCTCGCAGCTGACTACATCGGGCTCTCCGTCACGAGTCGGCCAGCCCGTGACATTCACGGCAACGATAACGTCGACGTATGGTGCAATTCCGAATGGCGAATTAGTGACGTTCTTCGACGGCACGATCGCGATTGGGACTGGTGCCACTGTGAGTGGAGTGGCGAAGTTCACCACCTCTTCTCTAACGGCGAAAGTTCACACCATCAAGGCAACCTACGCCGGGGATGCAGCCTTCAAGCCGAGTACTGGAAGCGTTACCCAAGTGGTGGAGAAGTATCCGACGGTCACGAGCCTGACCTCGAATCCCAATCCTTCACAATTCGGGCAGACGGTGACCTTTACGGTCCATGTGACGAGCACCGGTCCGGCGCCAACGGGCAAAGTGAAGTTTCTGGACGGAACAAGCGCGATTGGATCAGCGGCATTGAACGGTAGTGGCGTAGCTAAGCTAACGAAGTCCACACTTGCCGTCGGTACTCACCCGATCACAGCCCAGTACGCAGGAGATGCTGTCTCCGATAAGAGCACTTCCTCGGTTGTAAACCAGGTGGTGCAATAAACTTCGACGTAGACGCGAGTTGGTTGTTGGTTTAAACCTCGCGCTTAAGACGCCAACTACCATTTTGGGCCCCGGAAAACCATGCATGTCTGGTGTCAGTTCTGGCGTTACGCGAGCGAGCCTGCCACGGCGATCGCCTTTTTACCCGCGATTTCGCGCAGGATCTGGCTTCTCTGCTGGCCGCTCAGCGCCCTGAATTGAAAACCGCATTCGGTTCCAAGGATTCTCGTCACTGTGGCGGGCACAATCATCTCCGCATTTTTATCTTTACCAAGCGGGATTCGGAGAGTCACGGACTCTCCCAGGCTGATCGGCGTGGCCACGAATCCGCCCAGTCCCCCTTCGCTCAGATCGCGCGCCCAGCCGACAGTCTCGAGCACTCCATCCGGGCGGTCGATCTGAATCTTGAAGCGCGCTTCGAACGGATAGCGCGGCACGATTCGTTTCGCTCCCGGTTGCCCGTTCAAATCCTTCGACATCAAAGCACCGGGCTTTTCCCGCGGTCCCTCGAAATAGAGCCCATCGAAACACCGCCCATCGAAATGGCGAACGTCACGACGTAAACTCCCAGCCTTCGTCTTTCATCTTTCGATTGGTCCAGTGTTGCAATTGTTCAAACAGGGCCGGCTCGATCACGACAAAACGCAGCCCGGCTTTCCCTCCCGCGTCCGCCCACATCAGCCGTCCTTTGGCCTGAATCACAACCTCGGAATCCGGCAGCAAAAAGCTCACTCCGAGCAATCCCGTAAAAGCGCCGGGATCTGGAATGCTTTCCAGACCCATGCCGCCCGTGCTCAAGTTCACCGCCTGCGCCTGACATTCCTTGCCACTGGCGTTTTGTAACGTGACCGGCAGATTGACCTTGGCGCGGAAAAATTTCTGCTGCTCGTTGCTGATGGTGCCAAGCGTGGCCCGCCGGTCTCCAGAAGGCACGTCGATTTCGTATTCGCGCAGCTTACGGCTCAGTGTACGTCGCGAGATGCCAAGCTGCTCCGCGGCCTGGGCCCGATGCCCGCCAGTGCGCTCGAGCGCGTTGATGATCATCTGCTCTTCCATGTTGTCGAGATTCCCGAGCGGCATCGCTCCACCGGCCGGCGCACGAGGTTTTTCACCGGTGAGTTCGGCCTGCACCTCAGCCAGAGCAATCTGCTTGCCCGTTCCCGCCATCGCTAACTGCGCGACCAGGTTGCGCAGCTCTCGAATATTTCCCGCCCAGTTGCAGGACTGTAGTGCCGCAACCGCTTCGGGAGTAAACGTCTTGCCCGGAACCTTTAACTGAAGAAAATGTTGTGCCAGGGCAACGACGTCCTCTGGACGCTCGCGCAGCGGCGGCACGCGCAACGTGAACTGACTCAGGCGGTGAAAGAGATCTTTGCGGAAGCGCCCTTCCTTTACGGCGAGCTCAAGATCCTGGTTCGTCGCAGCCACCACTCGCACGTCGACGGTAATTTTGCGATGACCGCCCAGCCGGTAGTACGGCGCGCCGTCAAGAACACGCAGAAGCTTGACCTGAACCTGCGTCTGTAACTCCCCGATTTCGTCGAGGAAAAGCGTGCCTTTGTCGGCCAGTTCGAAGAGGCCGGGCTTCGAGGCATCGGCTCCGCTGAAAGCTCCCTTTTCGTAGCCGAAGAGTTCGCTTTCAACCAGCTGCTCGGGCAACGCGGCGCAGTTGATATCCACCAGCGGGCGGTGACGGCGATGCGAAGATTCATGGATCGTCCGCGCCACCAGCTCCTTGCCGCTCCCAGTCTCTCCCACCACCAACACCGTTTCGGTGTGTCCCGCGACGCGGTCCACCATGCCCATGAATCTGTGCATGATCGGGCTTGCCATCACGAACACGGTGCCGCCAATCTCGCGGCGCGCGACCTCGCAGGGACCCGGCGCCGGATCGTTTGCAGTCTGCGATTCGTCGGATTCGAAGGCTCGCTCCACCAGTTTCTTATCCGTGATGTCGATGGCAAGGGCCAGCATTCCAACCGGCGTGGAATCAGAGTCCCGCAGCAGAGTGATCGACAGATGCACGTACACATCCTCGCCCGACTTCGCGCGCGAGCGGAGTTCCCCCTCGAATCGTCCTTTTTCCAGAACCGACGGAACCACCTGCCGGGTGAAAAATACCTGCTCCTCGGGGCGGTATAGTCCCGAGATATTTTTCCCTATAAGCTCGCCTGGCACATAGCCATACAGATTTACTCCCTTGTTACAGGCAGTAACGTTGCCATGCAGGTCCGTGGTAATCAGGGCGTCCTGAAGCTGATCGAGAACTGCCGCCGACAATAGGTTCCACGCCTCGCCAGAAGACGACCTTCTGCCAAGGTCCGAAGGTACGGGATGTCGATCTTTTCCGGCTGATTCAACCATAATCCCCTGACGGCCAATGCGGGCGCACCACGGCCAAGGCCCCCCAGCACACGATGCTGACACAGTCCCCGCGAGTTATTGTCCGCCTTCGCCCGGACTCGAAAACCGAAGTAACGTGACCGAAGAGGCCTACTCCATTCTCCCGTTCGCAAGACCGTTGTGTTCATAGGTTTGGAGTTGCAAGATGTGTGGTGTGATTACTTTAGTAAGTAGGTGGCCGCCATTTACTGCTCTACTATTTCAACAAACTAAGCCGGCAGAAGTGTCGAAAATTAGGCCGGAATCCGACAGAAGTCCGGCGGAAATCCGGGGGGGCTGGGCGATGGTCCATTGCAAGCCGGCGCGTTCCATCGGCAGCCTTGCAGCGTAACTGAAGTCCCTGCAAGGGAAGCAGTCACACTGGTAACGGGATCGCCCTGAGTCGCGGCCCGAGTGCGAACGAAGTAGGCGGCAGGCGGACTCCGAAACATGTCTAAGCGCGCGACGTTGTTCATCGGCATGACGGCGGCGGTGGGGACGTCGGTCTTCGCCTACGCGCTCGCGCACTGGCAGAACACCGGCCTGGAACGTTTCCTCTGCTATCTGATCGTCGCCGTGCTGGCTTCCGGCCTCAAGATTCAGATACCCGGCCTCGACGGCACCATGTCCGTCAACTTCCTGTTCATCCTGCTCGGCGTGCTGGAACTCAGCCTGCCCGAAACGCTGGTGATGGGTTGCATGGCCACGCTGGTGCAGTGTCTGTGGCAGGCCCGGCGAAAAATCGTCGCCGCGAAAGTCGTGTTCAACGTCTTCATGATGGCGAACGCGATCGCACTCTCTTACTTCGCCTATCACCGCCTGGCCGCGGTGATCGGTGAAAAGACTCCCGTCCTGCTCGTCATCACCGCGTTGCTGTTTTTCCTGGCGAACACCGTACCGGTCTCGATCGTCATCTCGTTGACCGAGGGCGCATCCGCCCGCAAAGTCTGGTCCGATTGCCATTTCTGGTCATTCCCCTACTATCTGGTGGGCGCAGCCATCGTCTTCATGGTCGGATTCGTAAACCAGCATGCTGGCTGGCAGGCTTCGCTCCTAGTCCTGTCCCCCATCTACTGGGTCTATCGTTCGTACCGCCTCTACCTCGGGAAACTAGAAGCCGAAAAAGACCGCGTCGAGCTTCAAAAACAGCACATTGAAGATGTCGCCTCCCTTCACTTGCGCACGATTGAAGCCCTCGCTCTCGCGATCGAAGCCAAGGATCACACCACGCAAAAGCACCTGCAGCGAGTCCGCGTATTCGCCGTCGCACTCGCCCAGGACCTGGACCTTTCGGAACCCGAGATCGAAGCGCTGCGGGCCGCGGCCTTGCTGCACGATATCGGCAAACTAGCCGTTCCCGAACACATTATCAACAAACCCGGCAAGCTCACGCCGGAAGAATTCGAAAAGGTAAAGATTCACCCCATCGTAGGCGCGGACATTCTGGCGCGGGTTGCATTTCCATACCCCGTCGCCCCGATCGTGCGCGCGCATCACGAGAAGTGGGACGGCACCGGCTATCCGGACGGACTGAAAGGCGAGCAGATCCCCATCGGCGCCCGCATCCTCGCCGCCGTGGACTCGCTCGACGCGCTCGTCTCCGACCGCCAATATCGCAACGCATTGCCCATCGACATCGCTATCGAGCGGATGGCCGAGCGCGCGGGATCATCCTACGATCCGAAAGTCATCGAGATTCTCAAACGCCGTTACGCAGAACTGGAAAAAATCGTCCGGCTGGACCCTGAAAACGCAGAAAGTATCTCCTCGACAAGAATTGCCGCGGGAAAAACCCCTCCTCCCTTGGCCGGACTCGACGACTCCACTCTCGCTGGCGCTTCCGGAGGCGACGCCGACTTTCTGTCCTCCATCGCCGCCGCTCGTCAGGAAGCGCAAACCATGTTTGAACTCAGCCAGGATCTGGGCAACTCGCTCAGTCTGGGCGAGACACTCTCCGTTCTGTCCATGCGTCTGCGAAGACTCATTCCTTATGACTCGATGGCCGTGTTCCTGAACAAGCACGGAGTGCTCGTTCCCGAACTTGTGAGCGGCGACAACTTCCGCATCCTTTCCTCGCTGAACATTCGCGTGGGCGAAGGCCTCTGCGGCTGGGTGGCGGAGAACCGCAAACCGATCCTGAACGGGAACCCGCAGATGGAATCGGGTTATGCCCCCGAGCGCGACAAATATACGACGCTGCGTTCCGCGCTCGCCGTCCCGCTCGAAGGACTGAATGGCGTGGTCGGTGTGCTGGCCATGTACCGCGCCGATCGTGACGCTTTCACAGCCGACCATGTGCGCATCCTGCTGGGAGTAAGTTCGAAAATCGCGGTCTCCGTGGAGAATGCTCTCAAGTATCAGCAAGCCGAGAACTCTGCGACCACCGACTACCTCACCGGATTACCCAACGCCCGCTCGTTGTTCGTCCACCTTGCGGCCGAACTCTCGCGCTGCCGCCGCACCGGCACCACCCTCGCCGTGATGGTCTGCGACCTCGACAACTTCAAACAGATCAACGACCACCACGGCCACCTCGAAGGCGACAAACTGCTCAAGGACTTCGCCGGACACCTGAAGGAGATGTGCCGCGGCTATGACTATGTAGCCCGCATGGGTGGAGACGAATTCGTCGTGGTTGCGCCCGGCATGAAGCCGGAAGCCGCCGCCGAGAAGGCCAGCCGCCTGAATCAACTGGCTGTCGATTCCGGAAAAAGGATCGCCGGACGGAACCTGATCGCACTCAGCGTAGGAACATCGTTCTGTCCGGAGGACGGGTTCGACATTGAGCATCTGCTGGCGGCCGCCGACCGCCGGATGTATTCCGTGAAACAGATTCACCACGAAGAGGCCGAGCGCGACGTCCGTCCGCCAGACCCGCGCGCTCGCGGCGCCACGGTGAACTAGGACGCCGCCATGCTGCTCTGGAAAATCACGCGCCACCTGCTCGGCATTGTCGGGATCGTTCTGCTCGGCGGATTGATCTCCGCCACACTGGTTCGCCTCGCACCCGGCTTCGATACCGACGAACACCAGCTCGATCCAAGCCTCAGTGCGGAGAGCGTTCGTGCAATGCAGGCCGCTCGTGCCGGTGAACACAACGTTCTGCGTTACTACGCCAGGTATCTGCGGGGAGTCCTGCACGGCGACCTCGGCGTCTCGCACTCGCTTGACCAGCCCGTCCGAACTCTGATCCACGATCGTTGGCCGGTTACGCTGAAGGTTGCAGGGGTTGGGCTGGTACTGGGATGGCTGATCGCGACCGCCCTGGCTCTTGCAATGTCGCTTCCGCGCGTCGCATCGTTCGAAATCTTCGGGACCGCAGTCTCCGGAGCCTTTCTCTGTATCCCAGCCGCCGTGCTGGCGCTTCTCTCGGTGATATGGAACTCGCCCGGATACCTGGCAATCGCGCTGATCGTCTTTCCCAAAATCTATCGTTACACGAGAAACCTTCTGGCGAAGGCTTATGCCATGCCGCACATTACGGCCGCTCGCGCGCGAGGGCTCCGCGAGGCGCGCATTCTGTTCTGGCACGTGTTGCCGCCGGCCGCACCGCAGATGATCGCACTCGCCGGCATCACGGTGAGCATCGCGCTCGGAGCCAGCATTCCGGTCGAATCCCTGTGCGGACTCCCCGGCATCGGACAACTCGCGTGGCAGGCAGCGCTGTCCCGTGATCTGCCCTTGCTCGTGAATCTGACGGCGCTCGTTACGCTGGTTACCTTGCTGGCCAATTCCGGTGCCGATGTAATCGTTCATATGGTGAGGTCCCGGGAGGCATGAACGCAGCCCGAAAGCTGGCGTGTGTCGTGGTGCTCGCCGTATGCGCAGCGTCGTTGGCTGCGCCCTGGCTCGCCCCTTCTGGCTATGCCAAACAGTTTCGCGAAGACCCCGGCTCTCCACCCTCGCGATCCCACTGGTTAGGCACCGACGAAATTGGCCGTGACCGCTTTGCACGCGTACTCTACGGCACCCGCATCTCTTTACTTCTCGCCCCCGCCGCCGCATTGATCTCGACTCTATTAGCGGCGATGGTCGGCGGACTGGCTGGATACCTCGGCGGCATCTGGCTGCGAGTCGCAACCGGACTCACGGATTTGTTTCTCTCCCTGCCGTGGCTGTTCCTGCTGATCACCGTGCGCGCCGTTCTGCCGCTCAACGTTTCCCCCGTACTTTCTGTGCTGATTACTTTTCTGATCCTCGGTCTGCTCGGCTGGGCCGCTTCGGCGCGCGTGCTCTGTACCAGCGCGCAGTCGCTGAGAACTTCCGACTTCATCGTCCAAGCCCGTGCTTCGGGTTTGCATGGCTCGCGCCTCTTTTTCGTTCATGTGCTTCCGAATCTGAAACCTGTTTTGTATGCGCAGTTCTGGATTTCAATTCCCGTCTTCATCCTGAGCGAAGCGAATCTCGGCATTCTTGGCCTCGGTGTCGCCGAGCCGTTGCCATCGTGGGGAAGCTTGCTTCGCGAACTCGAAGGTCTCGTTTCCTTCCGCGGAGAGCCATGGCGGCTGGTTTCACTGCTTCTGCTTATCGTCGTCATGACTTCATTCCAAACGCTCTTGTCGAAAGAGGAGGTGGCTGCATGATGCGCCGCCGCGTGTTCTTACGGATTCTTGTTAGCTTCGCACTATTAGCTGGCATGGCGTCAGCCCAGAATGGCAACGAACTGCGCTTCTGTCTGCGCGCCGAACCCAAGACTTTCGATCCGCTCAAAGTGGATGACGACGCCTCCCTCACCATCCGCTACCTGACGGGCGGCGTCCTGGTGCGCGTCAACCGGCAAACGCAAGCGCTCGAACCAGAACTCGCGCATTCGTGGAAGCTTTCCAAAGACGGCCGCCAGATCACGTTCAAACTCCGCATCGGCATTCAATTTTCTGACGGCAGTCCTTTTTCCGCCGCCGATGTGGCTTACACCATGACTCGGCTCATGGATCCTGAGCTGCATTCCTCCACCGGCGATGCCTTTCGCTCCGGCACCGGTACCGTGGAAACCAGGATCCTCGCGCCCGACAAGATCACGATCATATTTCCCGCACCTATCATCGGCCTCGACCGCCTTTTCGATCAGGTGGCGATCATGTCATCAACCGCTTCGAAAAAAGCAAAGGAAAGAGCTGTTCTCGGTCCTTTTTTCGTCGCGGAACACAAGTCCGGCGACCACCTGCTCTTGAGACGCAACCCGAATTACTGGAAGAAAGACCGCTCTGGACGCCAGCTGCCGTATCTCGACGCCATCCGTCTCGACATTCAGCCCAACCGCGACGTTGAGGTCTTGCGCTTCCGCCGCGGAGAACTCGATCTCATCAATGCCATCGACACCGAATATTACGACCGCCTCGCTGCCAGTTCGCCCGATGTCGTCCACGACGCCGGCGCCTCCCTCGATACCGAGTTCATGTGGTTCAACCAGGTAGCCAATGCGCCGATTCCTTCGTACAAGCGCGACTGGTTCCGATCCACCAGTTTCCGCCGTGCGATTTCGTCCGCGATCAATCGCGACGATCTGAGTCGCGTCATCTATCACGGCCATGCCCAGCCCGCAGTCGGTCCTGTGTCGCCGGCCAACAAGTTCTGGTTCAACAACCGGCTGAAAGTCGAATCGTATAAGCCGGCCATCGCCCTGGAGCATCTCCAAAACGACGGCTTCCGCCTGCGGGACGGAGTCTTGCACGACAAGGACGGCCATGCGGTCGAGTTCTCCATCGTCACCAATGCCGGCAACAAGTCCCGCGAGCGTATGGCCGTCATGATTCAGGACGATCTCGGAAGAATCGGCATCAAGATCAACGTGGTCACGCTGGATTTCCCATCATTAATCGAGCGCATAGCTCAGAAATTCAACTACGAAGCCGCCATCCTGGGATTTCAAAACGTCGACCTCGACCCCAATGGCCAGATGAATATCTGGTTGAGTTCTGCCGAAGATCACGCCTGGAATCCCCAGCAGAAATCCCCGGAAACCGCATGGGAAGCGGAGATTGACCGCCTGATGCGGGCGCAGGCCTCCGCCGCCGATCCCAAAAAACGCAAGAAGTCGTTTGATCGCGTACAGGAAATCGTCGCCGAGCAGGCGCCATTCCTTTATCTCATCAACAAGAACGCTCTCTCTGCGGTGTCCACTTCAGTCGAGGGCGCGGCGCCAGTCATTCTGAGTCCCCAAACGTACTGGAACGCCGACCGCCTCACTGTCCACTCCACCGCCCAGGCGAGCCGATGAGCGATGCCTCGCCAAATCTGCTTTCCGCACGGGTAACGGTGCACTACCCGGGGAAAGCCCCCGTACTTCGGGATGTTGCTCTCGACATTGCTCCCGGTGAAGTTCTCGGACTGGTCGGACAAAGTGGCTCGGGCAAGAGTACGTTGGCCCTGGCCATTCTTGGCCTGCTCAGCCGCAAGCGCGCCACCGTCGAAGGCACTATCGTTTTTCAGGGCGCGGACTTGCTCCGCATGAAAGAACGCGACCTGCGCAGCCTTCGCGGACGTTCGCTCAGCCTGGTCTTGCAGAGTCCTCTGTCATCGCTCAACCCGGCGCTCCGGATTCGCACGCAACTCAAGGAAGCATGGCGCGCGCACGCCGCCACCGGCGCAAATTGCGACGCGGCAATTCAGTCCGCTATGACGAGCGTCAGCCTGCCCGCCGATCCAGACTTCCTTCGCAAATATCCCTCGCAACTCAGCGTGGGCCAGGCGCAAAGAGTACTGATCGCGATGGCCGTCATGCACCGCCCCGCCTTGCTTGTGGCGGATGAGGCGACCAGCGCACTTGACGTGATTACCCAGTCGGAAATCCTGGAACTATTCGCCCAGTTGAACCGCACCATTGGCATGTCGATCCTCTACATCTCGCACGACCTGCCGTCGGTAGCCGGTCTTTGCCGGCGCATCGCGATTCTCCACGAAGGACAGATTGTCGAGAATGGTCCGACCGACCAGATATTCACGGCTCCTGCTCACGAATACACCCGCCGTCTGATGGCCTCGTTGCCCCGCGTTCCAACCAGCATCCAAGAAACTCTTGCGAAAGCGCGGGCAGCCAGCGCCGGAGTATCTCCAGCACGGCCCGGTTCTCATTACGTGTCTCACTAGACTGGTCTCATAAGTGGTTTGGTGAAAGGGCACGGCTTCAGTGTCTGCTGAAAGTCAGGGTTGACCTTGATTTTGGGTGGCGCAGCGGTTCACCGCTGCGATAGGCGCTTTGCTTTGAATGTGGCTTCAGCCACTGAAGTCGGGGTCGCCGGTTTCCCCAGTGGTCCGCCCGTGACCCCCCGTGCCCTCCGTGGTTAGGGCCTTTGACTTCCTCGTCGAACGTTCGAACTGCATGGCTGCATCGAGCCCCAGCTATCGATCTATTTTCAACGCACTCCACTACCGCAGTTAACCACCCCGTCGATTACGAGAGTAACCACCGTGACCGCTCCGGGACAATGTGTCCCATCGCCCCGGCACCGGGACAGAGTGTCCACTTCCACCCTACTCCAGATCGAATATCCACCCCTACAATCAACAACTTACAAATGCCCAGTTGGCCCCGCCCGTGCACTATCAGGGCTGAGTTGTAGCGGCTTGCGTGCGCCGCAAAGGAAGACCAAAACATGACTGCACATCGTAGGAAGAAGTCAAACCAGCGCAACGAACGCCATGGAGCCGCGTGGGGCGGTGGGCGTGGTCTAGTGCTGGCCTTGATCCTGGCTGCCAACCTGGCTTACGGGCAGGGCTTCCGTCCTGTTAACGAAGACGGGGGCGTCTCCAAGGATCATCCCAAGATGTCCGCGGACCTTTCCGAGATGCTGAAGCACAACTCTGGAGCGATGCGCGTCATCGTGACCTACAAGCACGCTCCGGGCGCCGCGCAGATCTCAAGAGCACAGGGTCGTGGTGGCAGGCTGAACGGGAATCTGTCCTTTGTCCGGGCAGGCGCGTTCACGATGTCGCCGGCTGCCATTCGCTCGATGGAGAATGACAGCGATGTGGCCTTCATCTCTCCGGATCGTCCGCTGAAGGCGATGGACGATCTGACTGACGCCGCCGTAGGTGTGAGCGCCGCTTGGAACGCCGGATACGACGGCAGCGGCGTCGGCGTCGCCATCATTGACAGCGGCATCAACGACAATCACGGCGATCTGTCGAATGCCGGCGGTACGGCTTCGCGGGTGTTGTACCACCAGGACTTCACGGGAACTCCGATCACGAATTCCGCGAATGGGTGGTGGGACCTCTACGGTCACGGATCGCACGTGGCGGGCATCGTGGGCGGAAACGGCAACTGGTCGAATGGACGCTTCGCCGGGGTCGCGCCGAACGTCAATCTGATCGACCTCCGCGTTCTCGACAAGAACGGAGCAGGAACCGACAGCATGGTGATCGCGGCCATTCAGCGCGCGATCGCACTGAAGGACACTTACAACATCCGGGTTATTAACCTGTCGCTGGGCCGTGGCGTTCCGACAGGCTATGCCAACGATCCTCTTTGCCAGGCGGTAGAATCCGCGTGGCGCGCCGGCATAGTAGTAGTGGTGGCGGCCGGCAACTATGGCCGCTTGAGCGTGAACGGCAGCAACGGCTACGGTACGGTTACCGCGCCGGGCAACGATCCGCTGGTGCTCACAGTGGGTGCCATGAAGACCATGAACACCGCGGACCGCACCGATGACCAGATTGCCAGCTACAGTTCGAAGGGTCCCACGACTTATGACCACGTCGTGAAGCCGGACCTCGTCGCGCCTGGCAATTCCATTATCTCGACGATTGGCCGCGACAGCACTCTCACGGGCCTCCATTCGTCTAGCAAGGTCTATGGAACCTATTACCCGGGATACAAGCCGTATTTCACGCTGAGCGGCACCAGCATGGCAACACCGGCAGTGAGCGGCGCGGTGGCGCTTCTTCTGGATCAGAATTCCGCTCTCACACCTGACCAGGTAAAGGCTCGCCTGATGAAGACGGCCTATAAGACCTTCCCGGTGTCCTCGGTCGCGACCGATCCGACAACCGGGCAGACGTTCACCTCTTACTACGATCTTTTCACCGTGGGCGCGGGCTATATGGATATCGCCGCCGCTCTCAACAACAACGATCTGACGCCTGCGGCAACCGCCTCGGCGCTATCTCCCACCGCTGTTTATGACCCCACGACTGGCACGGTGTCCGTCGTGAACGGCAACTCGGTAGTGTGGGGTACGTCGGTTGTCTGGGGGACCTCGGTCGTCTGGGGTAACTCGGTGGTGTGGGGAACGAACGTTAACGGTAGCTCGGTGGTGTGGGGAACGTCCGTGGTCTGGGGCAGCAACATCCTGAGCGGCTTCAGCGTCGTATGGGGAGCATCCACAGGATCGGCGAACGCCACCAGCGTGGTCTGGGGCTGCTCCGACTTCAATAATATGGACGCCTTATCAGTCGCCTTTGATGGTGAGTAGTTGAGTCGTGTGAACCCTGAAGAAAGGAGCTGACAATGACTTACACACGACTTACAAAGACCTTCATCGGATTCATGGTTCTGGCAGCGGCCGGCATGATGGGCGACGCAATGATACAGGGCCAGGGCCAGCGTTGGCATCCGTTGCTGGCGATGACGCTTCTGTTGGCCGCGGTCGGCACGTCGCGGATGAAAGTCACCATCCCCGGCGTCAACGGAAGTATGTCCGTGAACCTGCCGTTCCTGATGTTGTCGGTGATCACGCTGAGCGCGACCGAGTCCATCCTGATCGCATGCGCCTGCGCAATCATGCAGACTCTGCCGCAGGACGGCGGCAAACTGAAACCAGTTCGCGTTCTCTTTAACGTAAGTATGATGGCCTTCTCCAGCGGCGCCGCCGGCCTGCTCTTCCATCAGCACATGCTGAATGGACTGAAGTGGGTTTCGGCTCCTCTGCTGTTGACCGCCGCCACCGCAACATTTTTTCTCGGCCAGACGCTGCCAGTATCCGTCATCGTAGCTTTAACCGATGGCGGCGCAGTGCGGCGGATCTGGTCCAACATCGCCCAGATGTCATTCCCGTACTACGTAGTCAGTGCGGGTTTGACGTCGATGCTCAACTCGGCCAGCCAGCACATCGGATGGTTGGCAGCCGTGCTGGTTCTGCCGGTGATGTATACGATCTACCGGTCGTACCGGCTGTACTTCGTTCCTGCCATGCAGGCGGCAACTCGCTCCATGGCCATGAGCGCAGCGGCGGGTATGAGCAAATAACTTCCTTGAGTGGAAAGACAAGGGGCGCGTTCGCCGGACAAGTTTCCCGGCGCAACGCGCCCTTGCTGTTTTATCTCACTGGCTTTTCTCGCTGTGCTGGCGGCAGCATCTTCAGCATCCCCCACTCCACCAATCCCGGAAACAACTGATACAGCTTGATCACCGGATGCATAGTCCAGGGCACAACCACTTCGCGCTTCTGCTTTCGATATCCTTCATAGACCGCCCGCGCCACGCGCTCTGCCGAAATGCCGCGCACCCCTGTCGGGCGCGTATTGCCGCGCCGATTGGCCAGCACGTTTTTGCTGAAATCCGTCGCGACATATCCCGGACAAACCGTCAGCACATGAATATTGTCAGCTCGCAATTCCAGACGAGCCGCCTTTCCAATCGCATTCATCGCAAACTTGCTCGCCGAATAAATCGCGCCAAACGTCAACGGGATGTGACCCGCGACACTCGAAATATTGATGATCGTTCCGCCTCCCGCCGCGCGCATCACCGGAGTCACCCCCTGCATCCCCGCGATCGCGCCGAAGAAGTTCGTGTCGAACATTTCGCGGCACGCCGTCATCTCCATTTCCGCGACGGTGTCCCGCATTCCGACGCCGGCGTTATTGATCCACACATCCACGCGATTGAAATGGTGCAGCGTGAGCCCTAGTGCGCGGTCGATCTCCTCCCGATGCCGTACGTCGCACGCCAGAGCCACCGTGCGCTCAATGTTTCCAATCCGGCAGCGCGCCGCTTCCGCGCGGCTTGCATCGCGCGCCATCAGCACGACGCTCGCGCCCTGATCCGCAAAAACTTTGGCAATCGCTTCCCCAATGCCCATGGACGCGCCCGTGATCGCGACAACTTTCCCCTGCATCTCCATGCCGACCCTTGTATCCCCTCGAGTGCAACCGAGTCAACCGCTGGCGTAAAATCGCGTCAGGAGACGCCGTGAGTCTGCTGTTACCCCTGTTCCCGCTGGACCTCGTACTCTTGCCGGGAGTTCCTCTGCCTCTGCACGTCTTCGAAGCGCGTTACAAGGAAATGATCGCGGAGTGCCTCGACGAAAAAAAACCTTTCGGCGTAGTACGCGCCTCGTCGGACGGCGTGGCCGAAATCGGGTGCACCGCGGAGATCCTCGAAGTGACCAAGCGCTACGACGATGGCCGCATGGACATCCTGACTCGCGGAGTAGAGCGCTTTGAGGTCCTCCAGGTCCACGAAGAACGATCATTCCTGGAAGCGGAGTTCAGCGTGATCGAAGACGAACCAGCCGCGCCCTCCTCTCAACTCGCAAAACAGGCAGTTAGCCTGCACTCAGAGATCGCAAAACTCGCCGGCGCCGATGGCGATAGCCCAGAAGAAAGCGACGAACATCTGTCGTTTCTTCTAGCCGGCTCGCTCCCGCTCGACCTCGACTTCAAGCAAAAGCTGCTGACAACATTGTCGGAACCAAAGCGGCTGGAAGCAGTAATCTCCTACCTGCAAGCCCTGCTGCCCCGCCTGAAGCGCGCATCGAAAGCCCGCTGGAACTAGTTAAGGTCGGAGGTTAGAGGTCAGATTGCAGAGGTAAAGGCCGTCAGAAGGTCGTGCGCTTCGCGCGGAACGGAATCACCACCACCGCTTCCAGAGCCACCGGCTGTCCATCTTTCGTCGCCGGGCGAAACTTCCAGCGCGCCAGCGCGCTCTTGGCGAGCGCATCCAGCCGGTCATCAGGACTGGTCAGCACGCGGATCTCTCCCACCGTGCCATCCGCATGAATCACCGCGTACAGCGTGACCGTGCCCTGCACATTCGCGCGCATCAATTCAATCGGATATCCCGGATCGGATTTCTGAATCGCATCGGGTGCGCTTAATTCGCCGGCCTTCGCAGTGGTCTTCAGTTCGGCAAAACGAATCACCCAGCTCCCGGTAGATGAATTCAGATTCGGCGTGTTCGAGGTCATCGAATAAATCCGCTTTCCTCCGAACACTTGCCGGTCAACGTCCGAGACTTTATCTTGCGACAACGGAGCGGCCTTGGATCCGCCGACTCGTGGAGGAGTCGCACTTGCGATCTCGCGAGCGTTTCCGTCCCGGCCATTTCCATCCGACGAAACACGCCCCGCGGAATCGGCAGCGCCCACATGAATGCCGCTCGGCAAAGAACGGTTTTCGCGCCCCCGAATACCCGCGCTGCTGCCTGTCGTGCCGTTCCCCGATGGCTTCGTGCCCAGTGCCTGCGTTGATCCAGGAGTTCCCGACGCCCCCGGTTTCCCCGAAGGATTAGCCGCAAACGTCCCTCTCCGATTCCCACCGGGACTGGTCACCGGCCCGCTCGGCGCCACGGGACGAATCCCCAACGCAATCAGTCTTCCCGACGACCCGCTCCCACCGCCGCCACCGAGACTAGGAGGTGGTGCGACCGGCTGAACTCCGCCGCTCGGAATCCCACCCATCCCGCGCCCGGACACCGTGTGCTGCGTTGCAATGTTCAACTGCGGAGCGGGAGCGACCACCTGCGTCTGCCCGATGTTCAAGGCCCCAACGCGTCCCATGGTCGATCGCGTAACATCCGGTGGAGGCGCGACCACCGACGCATCAGGCCCAGACATCCCGCGAGTGCGCGTTGCCGCAACTTCCGGGGGCGGCGCAATGATCGATGTAGTGAGCGCGCTGCGCACCACCCGGTTCTGAGCGGTATCCAGTTCAGGAGCGGGGGCAACGATCTGCGCATCCGGCGTCGCCAGGCGGCGCATGGCGGATTTCGTCGCTTCGATCGGTACTACCGGCGCGGGCGTCGACAGCGCGATCATATTCGGCAGCGGCACATCGCGATTCAGCCGCACATCCGGCGGCGCGACGATCGTCTGTTGGCGATTGTCAGCTTCCCGAGGCACCGACAGGATCGGTTGCTTCGCATACACCGGATCGCCTTTCGCAGGCGGTGCTGGGTCAGTTATGCCAGTGTCCAGCGGCGGCAAGTATTCTTCCGGCGTGTAAGTGATTACGGACGAAGGGTCAAACGCAGGTGTAGCCACGCTGTTCTGATGCTGGAGCCACGACAGGCTTACGATCCAAAGAAACGCCAGCGCTCCGGAATGAAGGATGACGGACTGGATGAATCGTCCCCATGGCGCACCTTGCCGGACGAAGACATCCCGCCACAAGCCGAGTTCGGCCTCCCGCACCGGACGCACCGGGCGTAGCGCAGCCGCGACACTGCTCCAAAAGGCGCGACGGCGAGGTTCCAGTTCGATCAAAAGCTTCAAACATTTACCTTTCGAGGTTTCAGAACTTACCCCACAAATCGTTTCCCATGAATCGTTGTTGGGGCGGCACGGCTTCAGCCGTGCCGCTACCCGTCAATGAAAACGCGGGCTTTAGCCCCTGGGGGCGTGGCTCCTTGTCCTGGAAACCATTTATGGGATCGGCTCTCAGTCCCCATTGCAACTTGCACTCCGTGAAACTCCTTCGGGGGCAGTCCCGGAAGGCGGGATCCGAAGCGGCTTTCCGCAATCGCTCCGGACGGATATTCTGTAGCAAGATTATAGCCGACCCAGGTGACCGCGGTGGACTACCCTGGGCAGCAAGCAGGGCGAAATCCACCCCGGGAGCCGGAGGAGATTGATGCGCCGTTTTTCGCTGCAACTTATTTGTTTTATTGCTCTTGCCGTGCTGACCTCCGCTGCGCAAAGTGCCAAGACCGCTCCCGCCCACCCTGGATCCGAATATTCCGGCATGTACAACTTCCTGCGCGACGGCGAATTTGTCCAGATTACAGTGGAAGACGAAGGCAATGTCACCGGCTTCGTCTCGCGTTTCGGCGACAGCGAAAGTGACCGGGGATCTTTCCTCGACCACTTCTTCAAAGAAGGCAAGATCAGCGGACACAATCTGACCTTCAGCACTAAGGCGGTCCATGGCGTCTGGTTTGAGTTTCGCGGTACAGTGGACCGCGGCGAAGGCAAGAATCCCGGCGACGAGGCATACTACATGCTCAAAGGGACCCTTACCGAAAACGCGACCGACGAATCCAAGAAGACCACATCGCATTCCCGGGAAGTCGCGTTAAAGAGCTTTCCCCAGGACGCGTCGCCGCCCAGGAACTGATTCCGGCACGAAGGGTTTTCCCTCGATTTGCCGTTCTATCTGCAATACACTCCCCTTTTCCCCGGCCTGCTCTCCACGGAGCTGACCCATGAAGCGAATCGTGATCTGTTGTGACGGCACGAGCAATGAGTTCGGCGCGCGCATCTCGAATGTCATCAAGATCTACAAAATGCTTAAGCAGGATGATCCCGCGCAGATCGCCTATTACCATCCCGGCGTAGGAACCATGGGTGCGCGCTCGGCCCTGACCGAGATTGGCCGGGTGTGGACAAAACTCATCGGCCTCGCCTTCGGCTATGGGATTTCCGACAACGTCGCCGACGCCTATCAGTTCCTCATGAACACCTACGACCCTGGCGACCACATCTACCTCTTCGGATTCAGCCGCGGCGCCTACACCGCGCGCTGTCTTTGCGGTATGCTGCGCGCCGTCGGATTGTTGCGACAGGGTAACGAGGGACAAATTCCCTACGCCATTCGCCTGCTCAAGAGCGATCCGTTTGATGTCGGTCTGGCGCAAGCCTTCAAGCAGACTTTCTCCATCGACTGCAAACCCTACTTCGCGGGACTTTGGGACACAGTCAGCTCCGTAGGATGGGTCTACAACGCCGTTCATTTTCCCTACACGACGGCAACCAGCAACGAGGACTTCACGCTCGTCCGGCACGCCATGTCGATCGACGAGCGGCGCGCCTTCTTCCGCCAGAATTCATTCCGCGCACCCAAGACTCCTCAGCAGGATGTAAAAGAAGTGTGGTTCGCGGGAGACCACTCCGATGTCGGCGGAAGTTACCCCGAACCCGAAAGCCAGCTTTCTCAAATCGCCTTGCGGTGGATGGTGTGCGAAGCAGAAATAGCCGGCCTGATCATCGACGCCAACCGGAAGGCAGAAATTCTCGGAGGCCAGCCTCCCTACGAAAAGCCCGACCCTCTGACCACCAATCAGCACGAATCATTGCAAGGAGCATGGTGGATCGCCGAGTTCTGGCCAAAAATCATCCGGAAGGAAACGGCGCCCCATGTCTGGGAAAAGACTATTCGCGTGAATCTCGGCCGTCGTCGCTTCATCCCTGCCGACGCCGTAGTCCACGACTCAGTGGACATCCGCATGAACGCGCCCCAACTCAAATACAAACCAAGTAATTTACCGATACCTCACGGACACGTCGGCGATTCCTGCGGAGATGGAGCTCGACAACAATGAGAGCGCTCTCGTAGAAGTGCTTGTAGGAGGCTGGGAAAAGTGGGTGTTGACCTAGATTTTGGGTGGCGCAGCGGTTCACCGCTGCGGTAACCGCTTAACTTTGAATGTGGCTTTAGCCACTGACGGCCGGGTCTTCCCCACGAAGCGACTCTTTCGCAGTCTGCTGGTGCAGTGCGCCGAACAGATCGACGTTTATTCCAACTTGATTTTCCCGTGGTCCTCTGTGTCCTCCGTGGTTAAAGCCTTTGATCTTCTTGTCGAACAACACTAATGATGCGGATCGAGGCGCACTACACTAGAACGCGCTGCCCCCGCCGCCGCCGAACCCACCGCCAGAAAACCCGCCGCCTCCACCCCCGCCGCCGAATCCAGATCCAGAAGAACTGGCCCGCGGCGCCGACACAAACACCTGGTGCATATCCGATGCCATGCCATGCATCGAACTGGCAAAGAAAATAGGATTGAATCCAACGTAGGGCGTCGATCCCACATACCAGTTCGGCGGATCCTTTATGATCCCGGCAAAAGCCTGCGCCCAATGCTGTTCGACGCCCAGCGCCATCGCGTAAGCCAGATATTTCTCAAACGTATCAGGAGGCATGCGCTTGATCCGGTCTGCATCCACCCGGTTCATGAATTCCTGGAAGCCGAGAATCGCGACCACCGTCCGCACTCCCAACAATGTCTTGGCCGTCATCTCCCGCGCGAATAGCCACCAGACTCCCGCCGAAATCAGCGCGCTTCCAATCAGCAGCGGAATGGAATTAAACAAGTTCATCCAGCCCAGATACTGCACAGCCGCCAGCAACAATCCAATCGCGACCAGTGCAGCCACGCTGTATCCGTTAGCCGATCCGGGGTCGAGCTGGTACATGCCCTTCCTTTTCAGCGCAGACATAATGTCCCCGCGGATCACCGGAATCGCCGTGTAGAACCGGTTCTTCAAATCCGCCAGCCGGGTTTCACTCCCGCCCGCAAAAATATTCTCCAGCATCACCCGCTCATGCGGAGACAGGGAAAGATCGCTCCCCCACTGCTCGCGCGCCTTGAGCAGATGGAACAGGTAGTCTTTCTTCTTGAAAACAAGAAAAGTGTCGACCTTCTCTTCAATCTTGATGTAACCCCGCACCGCCAGATCAACGATCGTCGATGTAATGTCCCGCGGATCCGTCGAGTCGTCGATCAGCGTTCCCACTTCAGCCGGAGTAAATCC
>Ga0210402_10000020_pt1 | contig 145266 bp, 131 predicted proteins | sample IncBWC7MmetaG_FD_161055 | JGI IMG/M metagenome (GOLD analysis project Ga0210402, IMG submission 161055) | Forest soil microbial communities from Barre Woods Harvard Forest LTER site, Petersham, Massachusetts, United States - Inc-BW-C-7-M | ecosystem: Environmental > Terrestrial > Soil >...
AGCAAAGCGCGGCCGCCGCGCGTTCATCGAATCGCGGCCAGTCGAATACATCGCTGTAGGCTCCGATCAAATCCTCGTAGCACAAAACATTGTCGATGCCCGCCATGCTGGGCATGTTCGATGCATTGCTCAAGCATATCCAGGCCTCCACTTGCGGACAATGCGGCGCGATCTTCTCGAGGATCGGTGCATAACTGGCATCGAACAGCAGTGCGCGATCTTCGGCGTGATTGATGATGTATATCAGCTGTTGTGCGTGCAGCCGCGGATTGCAGGTATGCAGGATCATGCCGCTGCCCGATACCGCGTAATAGGCCTCGAGATGCCGATGATTGTTCAACGCCACCGAGCCGACCGCACTTCCCGCGCTCAAACCCAGGAATTTCAGGGCGTTGGCGAGTCGCTTTGCCCTGGTCCTGCACGCCGCGTAGTTATAGCGAAATAGCGCACCGGACGTCTCGCGCGAAACGATCTGCGCGTCGCCGAATTGACCAGCGCCATGCTCGATCACATCCGAGATCAGGAGCTGTCGATCCATCATCAGACCAGGCTGCAGCATTTGTCCGCCGTTATGATTTGGCGCGCAAGCAGAACATTTCCTCCAGGGAGATCACTTGCGGAGATGAATCCGCGTTGGTGATCATGAGCTCGGCCATCATCGCCCACCAGCGGCGCATCACCGGCTTATCCGGCAATTGATCCATTTGATGGCTGCGCGCGCGGGTGATCACGGCAAACAAGCAGTGATTTTCCGGGTCCCTGAAAATTCGATAATCTTGAATCCCGGCAGCTCGCAATTCCGCTGCGAGTTCAGGCCAAATCTCGTCGTGGCGCCGCCGATATTCCCATTCGGCGCCGGAGCGCAGCAGCATTCTGAAAGCGACGGTTTCGGTGTCGGACGAGATCACTTATGCTCCCTTCGCGGCGGCGGCCGCTAACTTGAATCTTTGCTCACGAGTGTGGGACAGTGAACATCGCTAAGCGAACATGCCACTATTGGGTGTGCACATGCAAGCGGAGGCGTTTATGGTAAAGCGACGGGATTAGCAGTGACCGGATTGACACAGCCAGTGGGCTTGAAGCCGCCGCAAACCACGGACGAGGACGCTGTCCGGGCGGGGCTCGACCTGCTGGCGAACGGCGGCTGCGATCAATCCGCGTTCCTCGAATCCATGCAGCAGCGGATCCAATGCGCGCCGGAAGGAACTTGGGAAGTGCTCTCGCAGCTGGATCAATATTACCGCCGCGGAAAAATCGGGCGCGAAACCTTCCAGGCGATCAAATCCGCGCTCGCCGGAGCCGCCCTAAGGCTGGGCGGCGATCCGGCAGCAGCGCGCCTCGCGGCGCCAGCAGCGCGCGCGCGCGCTCCGCACCTCAAGCCAGGCGATAGATTGCGCGATCGGTATCGAATTGAGAGCGTCCTCGGCCAGGGCGGCATGGGTACCGTGTTCGAGGCGATCGATGAATTTCGCTTGGATGCACCGCCATCCGGCCAGCGGTTGGCCATCAAGGTGCTGCATTCGGCCGTGACCACGCGTACCGAGCTGTTCACCGAGCTGCGCCGCGAATTTCAAAATTTGCAATTGCTGTCGCACCCGAACGTCGTGCGCGTATTTGAGTTCGACCGCGACGGGCCGCTGGCTTTTTTTACGATGGAACTGCTGAACGGAGCGCTGCTCAGTCGCGTGCTGCTGTCGAGAAAACCGCTGCATCTGGAACACGCGCATTCGCTGGCGGTCATTCGCGACGTCGGCGCCGCGATCGCGCATGCGCATTCTCGCGGCGTGGTGCATGGCGACATCAATCCGCAAAATATCTTCATCACATCGCGGGGCGCTTTGCGGGTACTCGATTTTGGCGCTTCCAATCGCCTGGTCCTCGATCCAGCGACGCCCGACGATGAAACCAAGCCGCCTCGATTTGCCACGCCCGGCTACGCGAGTTGCCAGGTTCTCGAAGGGACGCGTCCCGACGCGCGCGACGATGTCTTCGCCCTGGCCTGCGTCGCTTATCGGCTGCTGTGCGGCGAGCATCCTTTCGCAGAAGGCAGCGCTCTCGAAGCGCGCGCCGCGGGCTCGAGCGCGCGTCAGCCGGCGAAACTCTCGCGCCGTCAGTGGCGGGTACTTCAGGAAGGTTTGCATTGGGATCGGGAGAAGCGTCCCGCCGACGTGCTGAATTGGCTGGAACGTTTGGACCTTCGCGCCGCAAAAGCCTTGCCCACGTTGCCCGACCTGCTCCAACCCCAGCCTGCTGCAAAAGGCGCTTCCTTATTGCCGCTGTCGAAAGCACTGCACGCCGCGAAATACAATGTCGCAAGCCTGCGGGCGAAAGCCCTGCCTGGCGCACTGGGCTTGGCTGTTGTTCTCGCTCTGGCCGGCGGTTATTGGATCATCAGACCCCACCAGGCATCGCCCAGCGCTAGCGCAGCCGCGCCAATCCACAGTGCCGGCGCTGCTGCCACAAGCGGCGGCCACACCTTACCTCCGGCGGCTGCCCGTGAGGCAGCGGTCGCCGACGCCGATTCGCGAGCGGCCGAGGGCGAACCTGCAGTTGCACCGCGGGCCGCCGCGTTCGCGTCCAGTGCATCCCCGCCTCCTGCACCGCTGCCAAAGCCCGCGCTGATTGAAATGAGCACGGCTACCGTCGAGGTTGCGGCAGGTGACGCCAGTGCCCGAGTTGTCGTGCGGCGCAAAGGCAATTTGCGCGGTGAAACAGGCTTTACCTGGTGGACCGAATCTGGCACCGCAAAACCGGGCACCGATTTTGCGCCGGTGGTGCCGCAGGTGGAACGCATCGGCGATCGCAAGACCAGCGTTGCGCTCAGTATTCCCTTGGTCGGCTCGCCGCGCGCACAAGCCAGGAGCTTCTACGTGGTCATCGACCTGCCCCAGGGAAATGCAAAACTTGGCGAGCGCTCGCTCACCATGGTCACATTGCCGCCCGCTCAGTAGTGAGGCGGCCGTTCCTGCTCCGGCGTGCGTGCCGCTTCGTCGGGCCGGGCGCCGTCGAGTCGTTCTCTCATGGCCTTGAGCTGCAATTCCAGAGCTTCAATCTGCTTGTGCTGGCGGAACACCACATCGCTCAACTCGGCAGCCGCATGCTCGAGATACGCTATTTTCGATTGGACCAGCTCCAAAGACTCGCGGTCCATCGCGTCAGTGTTTTGCGGCATAGAACAAATAGTCGGCCGAGTACGCGACCTGAAGCTCCTGGCCGGCCTGGGTCTGGCTGCACCCGCCCGTCGGCGCAGCACCTCCCTGCGTGCGCAGCCGCTGGATGGACTTTACGGCGCCGAAGATGCCGGTGCCCGACGTGGTTTTGGCTGTAAGCAGCAGCCATGGAATCGCGTTGGGTGCGGGGCTGTCGGCGCGCGCGATGACTTCGCCAGTTACCTTGCTGCCATCGTTGGCCTCCCAGGTCGGCCCGGCATAGTGCTTGCCGATATTCCTGCCCGCCTTGGTTGCCAACGTGGCCTCGGGCTGCTTGAACGACCATTGGAACTGCGCGGGATCGCCCTTTGCCGGCTCGCAACGGTAGATCTGCACGCCCGTGGCGTGCAGCTGCTGCGTCAGGGTTTGATCGCTCGCGGTTCGCAACGGCGCCGGTATGTCGTCGGGATGCGGGGGTCCGAAGGCGCATCCCGCCGCCACGGCGCTCAAGGCCGCAGCCAAAATCCACGCCAAGAACCGGGCATTCGTCATACCTCAACTTGACCACGTATCGTGGCGGCCCGCAAGCTGAGTGCGCTATTGTGCCCAGCATGCAGCGAAAGCCTCAACGGCGCGTGCTTGCCATCGATATTGGCGGCAGTCATGTGAAGATGCGGGTATCGGGGCATCGGGATTCGCGCCAGTTCGAATCCGGCCCGACCCTGACGCCGCGCAAGATGGTTGCACGGGTGCTCAAGCTCACCGGCGATTTGAAATACGACGTGGTGTCGATTGGCTACCCCGGCGTCATCGTGCACGGCAAGATCGTTACCGAGCCGCACAATCTCGCCCGCGGGTGGGTGGGGTTTGATTTTCGCAGGGCCTTCGGACGGCCGACGCGGCTCATGAACGATGCCGCGATGCAGGCCCTTGGCAGCTATGAAGGCGGCCGCATGCTGTTCTTAGGATTGGGCACGGGGCTTGGTTCCGCGCTCATCGTCGACGGCGCGATCGCGCCGATGGAACTTGCCCACTTACCCTACAAGAACGGCCGCAGTTACGAGGACTACGTGGGTGAACGCGCCCTGCTGAAGCGCGGCAGCAAGAAATGGCGGCGTGATGTTGCAGACGTGATATCGCAGCTCAGCGTGGCCCTGGAAGCCGACTATGTGGTGATCGGCGGCGGAAATGCCCGCAAATTGAAAAAGCTGCCGAAAAATGCGCGGCTCGGCAACAATGATTTTGCGTTTCTCGGGGGCTTCCGCAGTTGGCGCACCCAGGCGACGCGCCCGTGAAATATATCGAGTCCGCATCCGGTCTGCTGGCATGTGAAATGGTTTTCGCCCCCGCATATTGCAACCCTGACTTTGCTGCTATCGGTGCCCGCAATGGCCGCAATGGCGGAGCTGCGCCCGGTGGTCGTGGAACTCTATACATCGCAGGGTTGCAGTTCCTGCCCGCCTGCGGATGCGCTGCTGGGCGAACTGGCCGGCCAGGCGAATGTCATCGCCCTCGCCTTTCACGTCGATTACTGGGACAGCATCGGCTGGTCAGACCGATTTGCCGTTCCTGATGCCGCGCTGCGCCAGCGCCGCTACGTGGAGACTCTGAATTTGTCCACGGCATTTACGCCGCAGGCCGTGATCGATGGGCGCGAAAGCTTCGTAGGCTCAGACCGGCGCCGGATCACAGCCGCACTTGCGGCGACACCCAAGGGCATTCCGCTGCAGCTCGACATTGCTGGCGGTGAGCTTGAGGTATCGATCGCCGAGACCATCGATCGCAGACCCTATGATGTAAATCTGATTGCGTACCTGCCCAGAGCGTCGACGGCCATCGGGCGCGGCGAGAATTCAGGCCGAACTCTCGTCGAATTCAATATCGTCAGGCAATTTCGCCGCCTCGGATCGTGGGCGGGAGGCAAGAGCACATTTCACGTGCCGTTGACGGCAATTCCGCCCGACGCGAGCCGCGTTGCCATCTTGATTCAACGCGAGGGCCAGGGCGCGATCGACGGCGCTGCCGACGTCGCCCTGAGGTGAATTCACTTGACCCGACGCATCTCGAAGCCGATGCGGGGAAAATGCACGACCACCTTGCCGGCGCGCGGATCCTCGCGAGCGATCGCGATCTGATCCTTGGTTGCCGCATACAGATCTCCCTCGATGGGATCGGTCCCGGTGTCGGTCGCCGCAACCACGACCCGGTCGCCGATCGCAACACCATGACTGTCGACGCTGGGGCCGGGAGCGGCACGCGCGGCCGCAGCGCGCGCGATGCCGATCGCGGCGCCGCTATCCAGTGCCTCTTGAGTGCCGTGGCCAAATGCACTCATGCGCTCCCGCCAGGCGTTCAGCGATTGGTGAGATTCGAGAATGTTCGCGACCGGACCGCCGCGAAGCACGAACCAGAGATTGTGATAAATCGAGAAGTCCGCAATGCTGGCCGTGCCGCCGAAGAAGAAATTCTGCTTGCCGAGCATTTGCTCGAGACGCTCGAGATACAGTTTAAATCCGGCCGTTGCCTCAGGCACGCGCATGCGCGGCATGTTTGCGCGAAACACGTTCCGGTCTTCGGCAAAGGCCTTCTGAGCCTCCGGCGGCACGTCGCTGAACATGGCCGCAAGACCGGACGGTTGCAGCGTGTAGGGAATCATCGTCCAAAATAGCGTCGAGTCCGCCCATTGCGCGAGAATGCGCGAGCCGCCCGCCGCCGCCGGAAACAGGGTGGGATGCGGTGACTGCGCCTCGAGCACATCGGCGATGAGCGCGGTATCGCAATAAATATCGGCGCCGATTTGCAGTATCGGGGTCTTTCGATAGCCGCCGGTGAGCGCGATCACGTCCGGCTTGGGCATGATATTGGGGATGATGACCGAGGACCAACGCAGATTCTTGTAACCCAGGATCAGCCGGATCTTCTCGGCAAAGGGCGAACCTGGATAGTGGTGCAGGATTAATCGCGGCGTGGAGTCGTTCATAGTCGCACCAGCTGTTTGCCGAAGTTCTGCCCTTTGAGCAGACCGATGAACGCGGCCGGAGCGGCCGCGAGCCCCTCGGCGATGGTTTCGCGGTATTTCAGCCGCCCGGCCGCCACGTGGCCCGCCAGCGCCGTCAATCCTTCCGGCCATAGATTCAAGTGATCGGAGATGATGAAACCCTGCATCTTGATGCGCGCCACCAGGAACACAAACGGATTCATGATGGCGCTTTTCGGCATCTGCCCGGGTGTGGAGTTGTAATCGGCGATGAGACCGCAGATCGCCACGCGCGCAAATGGATTGAGCAGCGGCATGACGGCATTCAACACGTCGCCGCCGACATTTTCGAAGTGCGCGTCCACGCCCTTGGGCGCGGCCGAGGCAATCATGGCTGCCAGGGACTTGGCGTCCGCCGCAGCCTTGTAATCGATGCAGGCGTCGAACTTGAGCTCCTGCGTCACGAAGCGGCACTTCTCGGCGCCGCCGGCGATTCCCACCACCCGGACGCCGGCGATGCGCGCCAGCTGGCCGACGACGCTGCCGACGGCGCCGGCAGCCGCGCTGACCACGACGGTTTCGCCCGCCTTGGGTTCCATGATCTTGTTGAAACCGTACCACGCCGTCATGCCGGGCATGCCGACGGCGCCGAGATATGCCGACATGGGAATCTGCCGAACATCGATCTTCGCCAGGCCTTCGGCACTACCCACTCCATAGTCGGCCCAGCCCAACATTCCGCGCACCGTATCGCCCACGGCGAAATTTCGGTTTCGCGACTCGACCACTTCGCCGACGGTTGCGCCGCCCATCGTTTCATTCAGCTGTTGCGGCGCGGCGTAGGACTTGACGTCGTTCATTCGTCCGCGCATGTAGGGATCAAGCGACAGGAAACGATTGCGGACGCGGATCTCGCCGTCGGCAAGTGCCGGCATGGGAGCCGTTTCAAGTCGAAAATTTTCTTCGCGCGCCCAGCCCTGAGGACGCGAGGCCAGCACGATTCGACGATAGGATTCCGCCATTGATTCTCTCCTGATCCGGTCCTTTACGCGCCGGAGTGCTTTTCCGATTTTTTGCGAGTTTTGAACGTGCCCATCGCCTTGGCGATCAACCGATCATGGGAATCGCGTATCTCCCCGTCGCAAAATGCCAGCGTCCGGGAACTGTGAAACGCATGTCCCGATGCGATCAGACGCGATCCAGCCTTGGCGGGCTGCAAAAAACTGGTCTTCATTTCCACGGTAATGCCGCCCTCAGCGCCCGGGTCGAGCGACCACCCCGCCACCGCCATCGCCACGTCGAGCAGCGACAATATGACGCCGCCGTGTGCGACCTCCCAGCTGTTCATGTGCCAATCGGCCAGATCGAGAGCGACGACGGAGCGGCCGTCGGCGGCACTAATGAACTCGACCCCAAGTTTCTGGATGAACGGGATCTTATGCTGAAATGATTTCGCTTGGATCACAGGAAACCGTACCTTGCGCGGGCGGTGGGTGTCAATGAATGGCACAATCCTCGATCATGACAGCCAGTGCCGCAGGTGATTTGCGCATCGTCGCCCTGCTGTTCGCAACCTTGCTGGTCGGATTGACCGCGGCGTGGGCGGTGCTGGCACTTTGGTACCAAGCACCGGGCGGCATGAAAGCCAAATTTGCAATCATCGCCGCGTGGATTGCCTTCAGCGCCGGCGTGTTATTCGCGTTGTGGCAGGAACGGGCTGCTCTCGGCCTGCTGGCATTCGCCGCGGCATTCGCCGCCGTCATGATGTGGTGGCGGAGGATAGCAGCGTCGAATGACCGGCTCTGGTCGGACGACGTGGCGCAGATGGCCGCCGCAACGATCGGGGGCGACAGTGTCACGCTGCAGAACGTGCGTAATTTCGATTGGCGCAGCGACACCGACTACATCCAGCGCTGGGAAACCCGCGTCTACGACCTCGCGCAATTGAATTCCGTGGACATGATCATGTCGTACTGGCGCGGTCCGGCCATCGCGCACATGCTGGTCTCGTTCGGTTTCGCCGCGGGCGAGCATGTGGCTTTCTCGGTCGAAGTCCGCCGCGACAAGCGCCAAAGCTACTCCGAGATCGGCGGCTTCTTCAAGGAGTTTGCACTGAGCATCATTGCGGCCGATGAACGCGATGTGATCCGTGTGCGCACCAACGTGCGCGGCGAGGACGCGTATCTCTACCGGGTTCGCATGCCGCTGTTCGCAATGCGCTCGCTGTTTCTCGGCTATCTGGGCGAATCCAACAGCCTCGTCCACACGCCGCGCTTCTACAACACCATTACCGCCAACTGCACCACGCTCGTCTATCACATGATGACGCGAATTGTCGGCTACCTGCCGCTGGATCATCGCATTCTGCTCACCGGATATTTCCCCGCCTATGTCTATGAGGTCGGTGGACTGGACCAGCGCTTGCCCCTTGCGGAGCTTCGCGCTCTTGGGCGCATCACCGATCGGGCGCGGGAATCCGATCACAGCGAGACCTTCTCGGCGGATATTCGCCGCGGCGTGCCCGCCATCGATCTCGCAACCCTGCCGGCCGGCAGGTCCGATTAGTGCAGCGGCGTAAAGCCGTAGCGCTTGAACGCCAGATCGCCGGCCGGGCCGTGCATGTAGGCAAGAAACTTGGCCGCATCGGGCTTGGCCACGTTGGTCAAAGCGGCTGGACAGATGATGGGTTCATGGCTGGCGGCCGGAAACGCGTCGACGAAGCGCACTTTTTTGTCGGCCAGGGCATCGGTCGCATAGACGATGGCGAGCGGTGTTTCGCCGCGATCCACGAATGCCAGCGCCGCGCGATCGCTGTCGGCGCGCACCAGGTGCCGCGCCACCGAGTCCCAGACACCGAGGCTGAGCAGCGCCTGCTTGGCGTATCGCCCCACCGGCACCGAATCCGGATCCCCGGTCGCCAAGCGGCCCGTGCCCAACGTTGCCGCGAGCGCGAAGCGCGGCTCGATCTTCAGCGTCACCTTGCTGTCAACCGGCGCCACCAGGATGAGTTGATTGCCCACCATGTCAACCCGGGTCGAAGCCCGGATCAATGCCCGGGCCTGCAGATAGTCCATCCACTCGAGATCCGCCGAAAAAAAAAGGTCGGCCGGCGCGCCGTTTTCTATCTGCCGCGCCAGAGCGGAACTCGACGCGAACGAAAACCGCACCGGGATCGAGGTGTCCTTGGTGAAAGCATCCCCCAGATCCTGCAGCACCTCGGTCAGGGACGCCGCGCCAAAGACGGTGATGGGCGCCTTGTCGCCATTCGCGGCAAAGACCTGCGGCGCGACCAAGCACGCGCCCAGCGCAGCAATCCGCCAAACTGCCGCGGGTTTCCCCATGGCCGTCGCTAGTTGTTCGCCAACACCGGTTGGCCGCTATAAAGCTCGGGAAATGTGCGCTTGAAGTTCGCGATCTTGGGTACGTCATACATCGCGATATAGGGTTGATTCGGATTGTGGATCAGATAATCCTGGTGATAATCCTCCGCTGTATAGAATCCCTGCAGCGCATCGACCCGGGTCACGATGGGACGGGCAAAGGCGCGCGCTTGATCCAGCTGCGCGATGTAGGCCAGCGCGATGCGTTTCTGCTCATCGTCCACATAAAAAATGGCCGAGCGGTATTGCGTACCGACGTCGGGGCCCTGACGGTTGAGTTGCGTGGGGTCGTGCACCACCGAAAATGCGATTTGCAATATCTGTCCATAGGAAATGACCGCCGGGTCGAAGACGATCTTGACCGATTCGGCATGGCCGGTGCGGCCGCCGCTCACGGTCTCGTACTGTGCCGTCGATTTTTCGCCCCCGGCATAGCCCGCCCAGACTTTCTTCACCCCCCGCAGGTGCTCGAACACGCCCTGCACACCCCAAAAACAGCCGGCGGCAAGCACGGCAGTCTGTGCAGGCCCCGCGGCTTTGGGGTTGTCCACCGCCGGCGGCGCGATGATCACCGGCGCTTCCGCTCCGAACAACGGCGAGTGCCACAAACTCAAGCCCAGCACTGCCGCGCCAAGCACAACCGCGACCCGCATCGGGGTCACGAATCTCATGGATGTCATTAGCTTCTCCTTTACGCGCGAGCCACGAAGTGCAGCGCAACTGAATTCATGCAATAACGCAAGCCGGTCGGCCTCGGGCCGTCATCGAACACATGTCCCAAGTGGGCATCGCAGCGGCGGCAGGAAATCGCATCACGCTGCATCCCAATACTGAAGTCGCTTTTCTTGACGATATTCATCGCCGCTATCGGTTGCCAGAAGCTCGGCCAGCCCGTGTGGGAATCGAATTTGGTCTTCGAATCATACAGCGCGGTCTCGCAACAGATACAGCGATACAGTCCTGAGGCATTGTTATGATCATATTCCCCGCTGAATGCCATTTCTGTTCCCGCTTGACGCGTCACGTGGTACGCCAGGGCAGAGAGCTGGGCGTGCCACTCGGCTTCGCTCTTCTCGATTTTCGGCACCCGTTCGACGCCGAGGCTTAGTCCCGCTGCAGAAAAATTCTCGATTGATACTTCCTTGCCGATCATCGGCCCGGACAGGGTCGCGGCGATGGCCCTGTGGATCAGGGGCGCGACCGATAGGACGCTCAAGCCTGCGACGAACATTCGACGACTCATTGCTTCACTCATGATTAGCACCTCAGCCAAATGTAAACGAATACGCTTGAATAGCGGAATCCAGGAATTCAATGGTGAACACGTGCTCACCCACCGCGCCCGCCTGCCGGATCAGCTGGTACAGGCGCTGCCCATCGATGACGCCGGCGCCGCTCGAGTCGGTATCGGCGCCGTGATTGCCGGCAGGTGCAGCGCCATCCAGCGTTACGCGAAAGTGAACCGGCTTGCCGTCAACGCCCGGTCCCAGCACCAGATGCAGATCGCGGGCGTAGAATCGGAACGTGATCTTGCCGGGCGCCGCCGCCAATATCGCTTTCTCAGGATCCACCTTCCAGGACCCGCTCAACGCCCATTGATTCAATTTTAATGCAGCCGGCGCCGCATAAGCGCGCGCTTGATCCTGCGCGAATCCTCCCGGAGAGGCGAAGTTCTCGGCGCGGCGATACCCGACGTAAGTCTCCGGCGATTGGTCATGTGCTTCGTCTGCTGGCGCCTGAACACCCACGGCGGCCAGCGCGCCCATCCCGGGTGCCGGCAGGCCGGTATTCCCCGCCTCGGTCAACAGCTTGCGAATCGTCTCTTCCGACTCATCGTAGTTGCCCTCGCCGAAGTGGTGAGCGCGAATCCTGCCGCCCGCGTCGATGAAGTAATGCGCCGGCCAATACTGGTTGTTGAATGCCTGCCAAATGGCATAGTCGTTATCGAGCGCCACCGGATAGGTGATTTTCAGATCGGCGACCGCGCGACGCACATTGCCGGGGTCCTTCTCAAAGGCAAATTCCGGTGCGTGCACACCGACCACGACCAAGCCGTGGTCCTTGTACTTCTCGTACCATCCTTTGACGTACGGGAGGGCGCGCAGGCAATTGATGCAGGAGTAGGTCCAAAAGTCGACCATCACCACCTTGCCGCGCAAGGCCTCAGGGGTCAGCGGCGGCGAATTCAGCCAAAGAACCGCACCGGCGAACGATGGAATTTCGCCCTCCACCGGCAGATTCCCGGCCGCCTTCGCGGAGGACTCCATCATTGCAGGGCCAGCGGCATTCCTATTGCTCATGGCCATGTTGGAATTGCTCATCGCCATGTTGGAATTGCTCATCGCCATCGTCATGCTGCCGCCCGCCGGTCCTTCGCGCGGATTGATCTTATCGATCAGCGACTGCTCGATGCTGTTTGTTCCATTCAGGGACAAGCGTGTGAGAACGGTCGTATCCCACCCAAATACGATCGCCACCACGGCAACCAGCACCGCAACGCCCAGGGCGCGGCGCAACCATTCGCCGGTACCGAGCGACTTTTTCAACACGGCAAACACCCGCCCTCCGGCAAACAGCGCGACCGCCAATGAGGCCGCGGCACCCGCCGCATAGGCGAACAGCAGCAGGGTCGTGCGTGAATTCGGCCCCGAGATTGCCGCTCCGGTCAGGATGAGACCTAAAATGGGGCCGGCACACGGCGCCCACAACAAACCGGTGGCCACCCCGAGCAGCAGGGAATTCACCAGCGTGAACTTTCCTGCTTGTGCCGGCGCCGGTTGCGCCAGGCGGTTACCGAGTGCCACGAACGGCCGCGCCAGCCAATCCGCCAGGCGCGTCGACAGCAGGGTCGCCGCGAACAGCGTCAGCAGGACGAGGGCGAAAACGCGTCCATATTGATTGACTCTGACCGCCCATGCGCCGCCGACCGCCGCCAATGTGGCGATGCCTGCGAAGGTGACGGCCATTCCGAGCAGCATGGGGAGACCATTGGTCAGGAATTTCTGCTCGGAACGAGCGAATACAAAGGGCAGTACCGGCAGAATGCATGGGCTCAAAATCGTCAGCACGCCGCCCAAAAATACTAAAATAGCGAGGCTCATGGTCTTATGATCTTACTCCTGTCACATAGGACCGGCGATCGCGCGGTTTCATTGCACAAGGGTTCAGACAACTCGAGGAGCGAGCCATGGCCACCGAAAAATCCGAGATTGAACGAATACAAAGCGCCGTCACCGAATCGCTGCATGCGCACTGGGTGAAGTTTCTCATCGAGGGCATCGTGCTCATCGTTCTGGGCTTGATAGCCATCGCGGTGCCGCTGCTCGCCACCCTGGCGGTGGCCATCCTCATCGGCTGGCTGCTTTTGATCAGCGGTGGGGTGGGTCTGATCACGAGCATCTGGATGCGACGAGCGCCCGGATTTTTGTGGTCGCTGTTCTCGGCCATTCTCGGCATCGTCGCGGGCGTGATGCTGCTGCGCTGGCCCTTGTCGGGCGCTTTATCGCTCACCGTGATTCTGACCGCGTTTCTGTGCGTCGAAGGCATTTTCTCGATCATGTATGCGCTCGAACACAAACGCGACCTGTCGGGGCGGTGGGGCATGATGCTGTTGAGCGGCGTCGTGGATCTGATACTCGCGGCGATGATATTCCTCGGACTTCCCGCGACCGCAGCATGGGCGATCGGCCTCCTGGTGGGGATCAATCTGGTGTTCGGCGGATCTGCACTGGCAACGATGGCCTTGCATGCCCGAAAAATCGGGCCGCGCGCCAAGCCGGCTTAGCCCAAGCGAACGCGCTTCAGGTACCGCAAAAGGTTTGCAGCACACGCTCGGCGGGCAGCGGCGGCATGGCGTACGAGTCGGCCGCCTGGGTGAGGTATGGCTGCGACAGCACCGCCGACAGCTCCTCGAAAGGTGCGAAGTCATCCTGCTCGGCCGCCTTGATGATCCGCTCGATTTGATGGTTGCGCGGAATGTATCGGGGATTTACCAGACGCATGGCCTCGGCACGCAACGTAGGCGGTACAGTCTCCCGCACCAGCCGGGTTCGCCATCGCCTGGCCCAATCATCGTAGTCGCGAGCATTGGCGAAAAGCATCCGTACTTCTTGATCGCCGGCCTCGTCCCGCGCGGCGCTGCATAGCCCGCGGAACGTCAGAGTGAAATCAGCCTGATTGCGATGCATGACCTGCAGCAGATCTTCGGCGAGCACCGCATCACCCTCCTCCCGCAGCGACATTCCCAGCTTGCGTCGCATTCCGGCAAGCCAGTGATCCTGGAAAGCGGCGGCGAAAGTCGAAATGACTTCCGTCGCCAGCTGCACCGCGCGTTCGGCGGAAGGATCGATGAGGGGCAGCAAGGTTTCCGCGAACCGCGAGAGATTCCAGGCCGCGGCGTGCGGTTGATTGCCATACGCGTAGCGGCCCTGCGAGTCGATGGAGCTGAACACTGCCGCGGGATCGAAAGCATCCATGAAGGCGCAGGGTCCGAAATCGATGCTTTCCCCGGAAACCGCCATGTTGTCGGTGTTCATCACGCCGTGGATGAAGCCCACGTGCATCCAGCCCGCGATCAGCGCGGCCTGACGCGAAGTGACCTCCTTAAGCAGCGTCAGGTAGCGGTCCTGGCCGTGCAAAACGTGCGCATAGTGGCGCTCGATCACATAGTCCGCGAGTATCCGAACGGCCTCGACATCGCCGCGCGCGGCGAAATATTCAAACGTGCCCACGCGTACGTGACTCAACGCAACGCGGGTCAATATCGCGCCCGGCAGCAGCTGTTCGCGCCGCACGGACTCGCCGGTGCTGACTGCCGCGAGCGCTCGCGTGGCGGGAATGCCCAGCGCATGCATGGCCTCGCTGACCAGATACTCGCGCAGCACCGGCCCCAAGGCGGCACGCCCATCCCCGCCGCGCGAATACGGTGTGCGTCCGCTGCCTTTCAATTGGATGTCGCGCCGCCGGCCGGCTCGATCGCAGGCTTCTGCCAGCAGGATGGCGCGGCCATCGCCGAGCTGCGGCACAAAGTGCCCGAACTGGTGTCCCGCATAGGCCATGGCGATGGGCACCACGCCCGGCGGCACGGTGTTGCCGGAAAACAATTGCGTCAAAGCGTGGGTATCGAGACCGGCGAGATCCGGATCCAGTTCACCCGCAAGCACGCGGTTGAATCTGATGATGCGCGGCTGAGCGACCGGCGTCGGGTCCAGCTTCGTAAAGAAGCGCGGCGGCAGGTCGGCATAGCTGCTGGGATTCACGGTTTGACCATCGCCTCGTGTGCCACACCGGTTCGGGCGCCGGCGCCGCGGGTTGCCAGCCACGAGCCGAGCAGAATGAGCGCGAAGGCGAGAAACCCGCCGACGCCGAGATGCTCATGCAGCACCACGACGCCCAGCAGCGTCGCCACGACCGGATTGATGTAAGTGATCACCGTGGCGCGTGACGCCCCGGCGTGATTCACAAGATAAAACATCAACAGCATCGCCATGGCCGTGCATACGATGCTCAAGACGGCGATCGACAGCAGAGCCCGCGTCGAAGGCAGGCTCGCCGGGATTTCGAATGCCGCGGGAACCAATAGCATGAGGGCCGCCACCAGCAAACTTAAGGCAAGGGGGCCGATCGAATCGACGCCCTGCAATTGCCTTTGAATGATCAAGGGTCCGATTGCATAGCCGAGCGTCGCCAGCAGCATGCAGCCAACTCCGACCCACCCCAGCGGCCAGGAAATGGGCCCGGTCCCGAGCAGCGCCGCCACCCCGACAAGGCCGAGTCCGAGGCCAATGATCCGCAAGCCGCCCATTTTTTCGCGGATGCCAAAGAAGCGTTGAATCAGCGCGACCGACAGCGGCACCATCGCGATCAGGATGCCCGTGACCGAGGAGCTGATCCAACGCTCGCCGAGCGAGATGGCCGAGAACGGGATGGCGAATTCCGCCAATGCAAATGCGCAGATCGCCGCTTTGTGTTGGCCCAAGCTTCGCAGTGCGCCGCGCCGCCAAGCGATCGGCACGAGAATCGCCGTGGCAATCGCCACCCGGCTGAACGCAATGAGCAGTGGCGAGACTTCCTGTACCGCTATCTTGATGAAAAAGTAGGGCAGCCCCCAGATGATGCCGAGCGCCGCAAAGGCCATCCAAGCTCTCAAGCTCACAAGCGACCATCCGGTGATATGTTCACTCTCACTGTCCAATGCTAACAGGGCGTAAGCATTTTCCTACGGAAAGTTCGGCCCGGAAACGCCGCGCGTGCGGCGCAAGTCAACCAGACACCAAGCGCCGCGTTGCTGATAATTAAGACTCCAGGCCGCTGGAGTGGCGGCCGGGGAGACGGTGACGATGCCTTTTTTTCGCGACAACGAACTATCCATTCACTACTTGGAACGCGGGCGCGGTGAGCCACTGCTCCTCATTCATGGACTCGGATGCAGCGGAGCGGACTGGGCCTTTCAGGTGGGGGCTCTCGAGCGACGTTTCCGCGTCATCGTTCCAGATCTCCCGGGCAGCGGACACAGCCTGCCGCCTCGCGGCGAATACACCATCGCGGGATTTGCTTCCGCGTTGTGGAAACTGATGGATCATCTCCAGATAGCCCGGCCAAACATCGTCGGCTTCTCGTTGGGAGGCGCCGTCGCGCTCGAGATGGCGGCGCGCCGGCCGGCTTGCGTGCCGCGGATAGGACTTATTAATGCCCTCGCGAGCTACCGGCCCGTGGACCTGCGTAAATGGCTCGAGACTTACGTGACGGCGGGCCTGGTGCGCCTGCTGGGCATGCCGCGCGCGGCTTGTTTGGCGGCGGCGCGCTTGTTTCCGGAGCCCTGGCAGCGCGCCATGCGTGAACATGCGGCCAGCGCGCTCGGCGCCGTCTCTGCCGCCGCCTATCTAGGGACAGGCTTTGCTCTGGCACGCTGGGCGATGCTCGATCGGCTCGATCAGGTGAATAGCCGAATCCTGATGATCGCGGCGGAGAAGGATTTCACGCCACTGGAAGAAAAGTGCAGTCTCGCCAAAAAGCTCAATGCCGACATGGTGGTGGTGCGCGGCTCGCGCCACGGAACGCCATTCGATTCCGTCGAGGTGACCAACGCAAGTCTGCTGGCGCTGCTCACCGACCAGCCGCTGCCGCCGCCGGCGAGATGGGTTCGCGACCCGCCCGCGCGTGCCAGGCAGTTGTCGCTGTCCGGCAGCATTGCCGAAGAACACGCCTTGAGCCCGTTGCTATTGGACTGATGCCTTAGGGGCTCGCGGGCTGCCACGGCAATCGGTCGAGATCGAGATTGCCGCCGCTCAAAATGACGCCGATGCGCGCCGCGCTCCCGCCGGCGCGCGCGGATGAGAGATGGCCCTCGGTGATCGCCGCGTAGGCGACGGCGCCGGAGGGTTCCACGATGATTTTCATGACTTCCCAGATCAGCCGCATGGCCTGCACGATGGAATCCTCGTCCACCGTGACGATGTCGTCGACCAGGCGAATGATTTCCGCAAATGGCTTCTCGCCCAGAGAGGTCTTCAGTCCGTCCGCGATGGTCCGCGGCTCGAGCATGGGAACGATATGGCCGGCGGCGAGCGATCGTGCCGCATCATCTGCGCCCTTGGGCTCGACGCCGATCACGCGCATGCCGGGTTTCAAGCTCTTCGCGGCCACTGCGATGCCGCTGAGCTGCCCACCGCCGCCCACCGGACATAAAATCACATCGAGATCCGGCACATCTTCCAAGATCTCGATTGCGGTGGTTCCCTGCCCCGCCATGACCCGCAGATCATCGTACGGATGAATGAACGCCGCGCCGGTTCTCTCCATCAGCGCCCGGGCGGTGGATTCGCGCGCCGCCAGGGTCGGTTCGCACAGAACGATGTCGCCGCCGTAGCGCTTCACTGCTGCTTGCTTGGCCTGGGGCGCGTTGCTGGGCATCACGATGTATGCAGGAATTCCGCGCAGCCTCGCCGCCCGCGCCAGCGCCGCCGCGTGATTGCCGGAGGAGTGCGTGACCACGCCGCGCGCCGCTTCCGCTTCGTTGAGCAGAAACACGGCATTGGTGGCACCGCGCGCCTTGAACGCCCCCGCCTTCTGCAGGTTCTCGCATTTGAAGTAGAGGCGAGCGCCGGCCCGCGAATCGAGCACCGCGCTTCTCATCACCGGGGTGCGATGAATCTTGTCGCGGATTCGCTCATGCGCTTCGCGAATCGACGCCATGGTCAATGCCGCGGATTTCGACTGCCGGCTGGTTGCGTTCATAAGTGTTTGTTGAGAGTACAAGTATCATAGCGCCTTTGGCATTGCGCACGCGTATCGACCCTCGTGCACGCATTCAGATATTCGTTTAATCTGGCACCAGCTTACTTTTGGGAGAGCGCTGCATGGGTATGGATGCAAGACAGAGCGCCGTCGCGAGAGCGCGGCGCCTGCTCGCCCATGACCCCCAGACTCATGCGGATGAGGCGGTGGTGCCGTCGATCGCACAGACGTCGCTGTTCACCTTCGGCAGCTTCGCGGAAATGTCGGACACCTTCGCGGGCAAACGCACACGCAATGTGTATTCGCGCACCACCAATCCCACGGTTTCGATGCTCGAACGCCAGATCGCGGCGCTGGAGGAGACCGAGGAAGCCATAGGCTTCCCGAGCGGCATGGCGGCGATCTCCGGCACCGTGTTGGCCTTTGTCCAGCCCAAGGATCGGATGGTCTGCGTGCGTCATGTGTATCCCGACGCCTATCGTTTTTTCGAGACCCTGCTCAGGAAGCTGGAAGTGGCGGTGGATTACGTGGACGGCTCCGATCTCAAAGCGGTCGAGGCCGCGCTTCCCGGCGCAAAACTGCTGTACCTCGAAAGCCCGACCAGTTGGACCATGCAGGCGCACGACGTGGGTGCCCTGGCCGCGCTGGCGCGACGCCACGGATTGCTCTCGGTCATCGATAATTCCTGGGCGACTCCCGTATTCCAGCGGCCCGTCACGCTCGGCGTGAACCTCGTGGTCCACTCCGCGTCGAAATACATCGGCGGGCACAGCGACACCGTGGCGGGAGTGCTGGCCGGCCGCGCCGATCTTGTATCCCACGTTCGCCGCAGCGTTTGTCCCTACATCGGCGCCAAGCTGGCGCCGTTCGAGGCCTGGCTGCTGATTCGAGGACTGCGAACCTTGCCGGCGAGGATTCTGGCTCACGAGGAATCGGCCATCGTACTGGCGCGACGCCTTGCGGCGCACCCTGCGGTGACAGCGGTTCATCACCCGGCACTGGCGGGCCCGCTGCCGCCCGGACTCACCGGCACCACCGGGCTGTTTTCGTTCGAGGTCGATGCCAGCATCGACATACCGGCATTGTGCGACGCGCTGCAGCTGTTTCAATTGGGCGTTAGTTGGGGTGGGCACGAGAGCCTGGTGATCCCAGCCCTCATCGCCCGGGTGCAGGCGGCCGGTCCCAATTCGGCGCTGGATTTCGGCGTGCCGGCCCGCATGATCCGGCTGCACGTCGGCCTTGAAGGCACCGAGGTGCTGTGGGCGGACCTGCATCAAGCCCTCGCCAAGGCTGCGCATTGAGTGCGCCGACTTTGAAAATCGCCTGCGCACTTGCGGCCGCCGGCCTGTTGGCGGCGGCGAGCCGCGCCGATACCACGCTAAAACTGGTCGAGGTGCTCACCAGCCCCGAACGCACCGAAACCTTGCAAAGTTTGGTGAACACATTCGAGAAGCAAAATCCCGGAACCCATGTCGAGATCACTTCGCTCGCGTGGAGTTCGGCGTTCGAAAAATTCGCCACCATGGTTTCGGCCGGCGACACTCCGGATGTCGTGGAAATGCCCGACCGTTGGCTGTCGCTGTATGTGAGGAACGGCAATCTGGAAAATCTCGAGCCCTACCTTGCCCAGTGGAGCGACACCAAGGGACTGAATGATCGAACCCTGGAAACAGCCCGAGCTGTCGACAAAACCGCCTACCTTCTGCCCTACGGTTTGTATATGCGGGCGCTGTTCTACAACAAAGTATTGTTCAAGCAGGCCGGCATCGCCGCGCCGCCCAAGACCATGGACGAGTTTCGCGACGATGCCAGGAAAATCGCCGCGCTTCCCGGCAAATCGGGCTATTGCCTGCGCGGCGGTCCCGGCGGCCTCAACGCATGGATCATGTTCGGCGCCGCCATGGCCGGCAACAACATTTTTTTTAAACCCGACGGCAGTTCCACGCTGACCGACCCCGGCTGGATCAAGGGCACCGCATGGACGGTGAATCTCTACAAGGATGGGCTTGCGCCGCGCGACAGCGTGAACTGGGGGTTCAATGAGATCGTGGCCGGCTTCTACTCCGGTACCTGTGCCATGTTGGATCAGGACACCGACGCGCTCATTGCGATTGCCGAACGCATGAAGCCCGAGCAGTTCGGCGTGGCCCCCATGCCCAAGGGACCTGCGGGCAAGGCGTATCCGACGGTCGGATACGCGGGGTGGTCCATCTTCAAGTCGAGCCTGCACAAGGATCTGGACTGGAAATTGATCAAGGCGCTGGATGACCCTGCGGGAAATTTGATTTGGAACAAGCGGGTGGGTGCGCTGCCCATTTTCAAGGCGGCGGAACAGGCGCCGTTTTACTCCAGCGATCAACTCAAGGGCTGGTTCCAGGAACTCTCCGACCCCGATGAGGTGCCGACACTGATGCCGACGAACCTGCCTGGATTTGCTTATTTCGCGGATTCGCTGGTGGTGCGCACCGGCCAGCAGGCGCTGTTGGGTCAGATTTCGCCCGAAGACATGAACAAGCAATGGGCCGCCTACCTGACCAAGGCCAAGTTGAAGCAGCTGAGCGGCAAATGACTTGGCGCGGCGCAGCGCGAGCGGCTGAACCCTACTTCTACACGCTGCCGGCGGTGATGCTGATATGCGCCGTCATGCTGATGCCGCTGTTGATCGGCCTCACCTATGCGTTTCACGACGTGCGGCTTCTGGACCCGATGAGCGGCGACTTCGTCGGTCTCGAGCATTTTCGCGAACTCAACGCGGATCCGGCGTTTTGGAACGCGCTGCGCAACACCGTGACATGGACGGCCGCTTCGGTGACCCTGCAATTCGGGTTGGGATTGGTTCTTGCCTTGTTGCTCAATCGTCTGTTTCCCGGGCGCGCACTGGTTCAGCTGCTGGTGTTTCTGCCGTGGGCGATACCGAGTTTTTTGTCCGGACTGAATTGGGCATGGCTGTTCAATCCGGTGGTGGGCCCATTGCCGTACTGGCTCCATGCCATCGGTGCGATGGCGGATGCCGACAATCTCTTGTCCCATCCGCGTCATGCGCTGTGGGGACCGATCATCGCCAATGTCTGGTGGGGCATTCCTTTCTTCGCGATTACCCTGCTGGCCGCGCTGCAATCGATCCCCGCGGACATCTACGAGGCTGCGGCAATCGATGGCGCAGGACCCTGGATCAGGTTTCGCCGCATCACCCTGCCGTTTCTCGCGCCCACCATGGCCATCACCATCCTGCTGCGCACCGTGTGGATCGCCAATTTCGCCGATCTGATCGTGATCATGACCAAGGGAGGTCCGGCCGACTCCACGCAGATTCTTGCCAGTTACATCTTCACGCAGGCGTTTCAGCGGCTCGACTTTGGGTATGCCTCGGCGGTGGCCACGGTGCTGTTGGCGCTGCTGCTGGCCTACGCCATGGCACTCATGGTGCTGCGCGCCGCCCTCATGCGCCGCAACTGATCCGCATGGAAACCCACGGCAAGAGTTACTGGGCGATTCACTATCTGCTGCTCGCCGCATTCGTCGTGTTCGCGCTGTTCCCGCTATTCTGGCTGCTGAAGGTTTCGATCACGCCGAACGATCTGCTGTATTCCGAGGGAGTGCGCCTTTGGCCCTCGCGCATCACCGCCGATCACTATGCATCGGTCATCGCGCACAGCCAGTTCCCGCTGTTCTTCCGCAACAGCGTCATCGTCGCCACCACGACCGCGCTGTTCTCGACCCTGCTCGCGGCGGCGGCCGGCTACGGATTCTCGAGATTCCAATTCCGCGCCAAGTTCTGGATCGTGGGACTCATGCTGATCACGCAAATGTTTCCCCTGGTCATGATCATCGCGCCGATCTTTCGACTGCTGAAACCATTGGGACTCACCAATTCCCTCGCGGGTCTCGTGATCGTGTACACGGCATTTAATGTGCCGTTCGCCAGTTTTCTCATGCAGTCGTTCTTCGATGCCATTCCGAAGGATCTCGAGGAAGCCGCGATGCTCGACGGCGCCAATCGTTTTGCGGCGTTCCGCAAAATCATCGTGCCGCTCACGCTGCCGGGGCTTGCGGCGACCGTTGGATTCGTATTCACCGCCGCTTGGAGCGAGTTGCTGTTCGCGCTCATGTTGAACTCCTCGAGCGCCGCCAGTACCTTCCCGGTCGGCTTGCTGGCATTCGTATCAAAATTCTCGGTCGACTTCGGGCAGATGATGGCGGCCGGCGTCCTGGCGCTGCTGCCGGTGTGCCTGTTCTTTGTCTTCATTCAACGCTATCTGGTGCAGGGCCTCACCGCCGGCGCCGTAAAGGGCTGACATGGCGGCCATTCGCATTCATGAACTGTGCAAATCCTACGGCGACGCGAAGGTCCTGCGCAGCATTAATCTTGACATCGATGATGGGGAATTCGTGGTCCTGGTCGGTCCTTCAGGATGCGGCAAATCGACTCTGCTGCGCCTGATCGCCGGGCTGGAGGCAATCACCAGCGGCGAGATTCGGATCGGCGAGCGCGTGATCAACGAGCTGGCGCCGAAGGATCGGGACGTGGCGATGGTGTTCCAGTCCTACGCTCTCTATCCGCACATGACGGTGCGCGAGAACATGAGCTTCAGCCTGAAGCTTAAGGGACAGTCGCGGGACCGCATCGCGGCGGCGGTCGACGCCGCCGCCGCGAAGCTCGAGATTCAAGAGTTGCTGGATCGCAAGCCGCGGGCATTGTCGGGCGGACAGCGGCAACGGGTCGCCATGGGCCGCGCGATGGTGCGCGAACCGAAGGCTTTTCTCTTTGACGAACCCCTGTCGAATCTCGACGCGCGATTGCGCGAACAAATGCGCTACGAAATCCGCAAACTGCAGCGCGATCTTGGCACCACCTCGATCTATGTGACGCATGATCAGATCGAGGCCATGACCATGGCCGATCGGATAGTCGCGATGCACGAAGGGATCGCGCAGCAAATCGGCACGCCGGCGGACCTGTATGACGATCCGGCGAATTTGTTCGTCGCCGGATTCATCGGCTCGCCGGCGATGAATTTCATCGAGGCCACCCTGGTGCACGAGCGCGCGGCTGCAGACGGAGTCACGCACAGCATGGTCATGGTGGGGAGCGAGCGGCTGGGCATGGTTCAGCATGCCGCTGCCGTGCGCAAGGACGGACGCGTGACCGTGGGTATCCGGCCGGAACGCATTGCCTTGGGAAGCCCGGCGGCGGCGCTGGCAACGCGAATCGATTTGCTGGAGCCCACCGGTTTGGGCACTGTTTTGCACCTGCGCCTGGCGGGGCAGCGAATCAAAATGTTCACCACCGAACGGCTGACGGCCGGCGTCAAGGATGCCGTCGGTATCGCGGTCCATCCCGGAGACCTGTTGCTGTTCGATCCCGATACCGGCGTGCGTGTGCGCTAGCGCTGGCGCGAGCCTGAGTTCATTCACACCATTGCAATAATAGAGGAACAGAGTCTGGCGCTTCGCTCAACAACAAGGGACCGCCACATGCAATCCTCAATTCCCATTCGGGCGCAACGCAACATGCAGCCGATTTCACTGTTGCTGGGCATGCTGCTAACCTCAATCGCCAGCCTGGCAACCGCAGATCCGACGGCGACTTCGCCTTACATCGTGTCCGTATTTGCCACCGCACCATCGGGCTTATCGCAGCCGGATTCGATCGTCAAATGGCACGACAGCGTCATCGTCGGCTATAAAAATCATGCCGCGAAGGACGGATCGGCCGGCAGCAGCACGATCGTCGAATACAGCCTCAAGGGTAAGGTAAAGAATTCGTATACTGTCCCGGGGCACAACGACGGACTGCGGATCGTTGGCGAAAACCATCTTTGGGCTCTGCAGAACGAAGACGCCAATCCCAATCTGGTGGTCATCGATCTGCGCTGGGGCACGCAACATTTGTACAAATTTCCGGCGACTCCGCATGGCGGCGGCTATGACGACATCGTCGTAAAGAACGGCGGTGTTTACCTGACTGCATCCAATCCGAATCTCAATGCGCAGGGCGTCAACGTCTTTCCGGCTCTAGTGCGCGCGACGCTAGCCGGCGACTCAGTGATTCTCGAGACGGTATTCAACGGCGATGCGCCGGCTATCAACATCACCACTGGTGCGACCACAACATTGAATCTGACGGATCCCGACTCGATGACCGTCGATCCTTCGGGTAACATCGTGTTCGTCAGCCAAGCGGACTCGGAATTGGTTTTTGTCCGGCATCCGTTTCGCGCCGATCAAACGATTGGCTTGTTGCCGCTAAGCGCCCCAAACGGCGCCGTCATTACGATCGACGATACTGCTTTCGCTCCGGCCGGCAGCGTGGCATTGCTCGTGACCGACATCGGCACCGGCGTCATCTATCGCATAGAGCGCCCGAGTTTCGGATTCGAAATTGGCACCGCCTACTCGGCCTCGGACACGTTGGGCTTGGTTGGGACACTCAATGTGGATACCGGTTTCGTTTCCCCCGTCGTGACAGGGATGAACAGCGCACGCGGCCTGGTTTTCCTGACTGACGAAGATCACGAGGAACACGGACAAGAGTGATGCGGCTCGCTAGCCTTGGCCGGCGCTCAAGACCGCCAGCATATCCTCGTCCTCCTCCGTGGCCGGTGCGGCATTGCCGCGCAGCAGTTCCAAGCACTGCTCGGCCGGCATGGGCCGCGCGAACAGGAACCCCTGCCCGATGAAACAGCCCAGCTTGCGCAGGATCTCCGCCTGTTGGTATGCCTCGATGCCTTCGGCAATGACCTGAATGTGCAAGTGTCTCGCAATCGCGATGATCGCGCTGACGATGGCCAGATCGCTGGAATCGGTCACCAGGTCGCGGACGAAACTGCGATCGATCTTGAGCGCGTCCACGCGCCAATTCTTGAGATAGCTCAAACTGGAATAACCGGTGCCGAAATCGTCGATGGCGATCTTTATGCCAAGATCGCGCAGGCGCGCTATGGTGTCCTGGCGATTTTCACCGGCCGGCGCCTGCGAGTCGAACATCGCGCGCTCGGTCATCTCCAGCTGCACCAGCTCGGGCGGCAGTCCATGCGTCTTCAGCAACGCCGCAATCGTCGACTGCAGCTCGCCCTTCTGCAGCTGGGCGGGCGCGATGTTAAGCGACACCGGCACCGGCGTGACGCCCGCCTTGAGCCACTCGCTCATCGTCTGCAGAGTCCGATGCAGCACGAAGTTGCCCATGGGCACGATCAAGCCGGTTTCTTCGGCCACCGGAATGAATTGATCCGCCGGTATCATGCCGTGCACTGGATGCGACCAGCGCATCAGGGCTTCGAGGCCGACGATCTTGCGCGTGAGCAGATTCACGAACGGCTGATAGTGCACGTCGAACTGCTTCAGCCGCAGCGCCTCGCGCAGGCTCGCCTCGACCGCCACGCGGTGCTTGAGCTTGCGGTTCATGGCATGACTGAACATCTGCACGTTGTTGCGGCCGCGATCCTTCGCCTGGTACATGGCCGTATCCGAATGTTTGAGCAACTCGCCCATATCGGCGCCGTCCCGCGGATATAGGCTTACGCCCACGCTGCCGGTGGTCTGCAGCTGATGCCCGTCGATGATGATCGCCCGGTTCAATGTCTCGATGATGCGCGCCGCGCCCATCGTGATCTCGTCATAGGTCTTGACGTTGCGGAACACCACGACGAACTCGTCTCCGCCCATGCGAATGATGACGTCGCTGTCGCGCACGCAGCTGCGCAGCCTCTTTGCCACTTCCTGCAGCAGCTTGTCGCCGGTTTCGTGGCCGCGCGTATCGTTGATGTGCTTGAAGCGGTCAAGATCGAGGAACACGACGCCGAGCATGGTGTTGGCGGATTTGGCTTCCTCGATGGCCTGCGGCAAGAACGACGTCAGATAGTGCCGGTTGGGGAGGCCGGTCAATTGATCATGATGCGCCATGCGATCGAGCCGCTGTTGATTCTCGATGATCTGCTGCTCCGCCTTCCTGCGCAGCGACACATCATGGGTGACATAGGCCAAAACATCGCGCCCATCGACGTCAAGAGCGTTGCATCTGACCTCGGTGTCGAACAACGCGCCGCTCTTGCAGCGCTGCTGCAAGTTGATGGCCATGTGTGGATTCGCATCGCGAAGCCGCGCCAGGACAATTTCAGGCGTGGCCGTGCCATCGGCGAAGATGTCGGTCAGCGTCAGCGCGCGGGCCTCATCATCCGTGTAGCCCAAGCGGCCGAGGAATGCCGGATTGGTGTACAGCACCTGATGGGTACTGGCATCCACGATCACGATGCCGTCATTGGCCTGATCGATCAGGGCCTTGTAGCGCGCGTCGACCGATCGCTGCTGCCGAAAGTAGCCTTTCAGCGCGAGAATCAGCACCGCGACCAGAGCCAGCAGCACCAGCAATGCACCAAGAATGTACGCCATGTCGCCGCCGCCCAGCCTGCCGCGCGGCTGCGAGGACGCCGCATCCGGCATGGTCCCCCGCATGACGTGCAACACACGCACAGGCCGTCCGCTGGCATCGCGCAATACGGCATACCCGGAGGAATCATCCGGCGACAGGTGCGTCGTTACACTGAATTCCTCTGCGGAGCGCACCGCAACTGCGTCGTTTGTGTCATTCGGAAATGCGGACGGGTCGAATTCCTGCACCGGCTGCAGCAGCATTGATCCGCTCACGGATCGCGCCAGCTGCGAGAGTCTGGCCGGCGAGAGCGTGCGCGCCACCACCACCCAGCCCAATATGGCGGCCGGGGCGTGCGCGGATACGGCCCGCACCACCACCCATCGATCATTCGTAAAGCTCACGAATTGCGGTGGGCGGCTGGCCGTATCGGACCATTGCGCGGCGCCGGTGAGCGACTCCACAAGGCGCATCAATGAGGGATCCGGCGGCTGCTCGTTCAGCCGGCCATTCACGCTTGCGATGCTGAAGCGCAATGCGTGCGAGGCGGTGAGCACCAATACCGCGTCGACGCCCTGACGCGACAAGTCGGCCAATTGCAACCGCTCGGCCGAGGCATCGGAGCCATCCTGGACCAGTCCCGCCGCCGCGTCGGACTCGGCCAGGTCACGCGCGCGCTCGACCAGCCGGTGTGATTCATCGGCAATCTCCTGGGCCAGTTGGGTGAGCTGCAAGCTCATGTTTTCGCGTTCGAGGACGGCGGCGTGCCGGCGCCAGTCGCGCTGACTTGCAACCAGCAACACGAGCACGATAAGAACCAGCAGGCTCCCGCCGGCCAGCCATACCGGCCGCTGCCGCAAAGCCGTGCGCAGCCAAGCTTGCTGGATCATGCGATGCAGCGGCTTCGAATAGGCATGCGTGGCAAAAAAAGGCGACAATGCGACATAATGATGCAGCGCAGTAGTTACGTCGGCGAAGTATCGGCGACCTCGAGGGAAGTATCCGATATGGGGTGCACAGTTCCGGTTGACGGTATGCTTGGGCGGTGCGGCGAATTGACCTACCAGAAGCGACGATACGGCGGTGAGTGAACGGAATGTCTCGGTTCGCGCCGAGGCGGCGGCGCGATCAACGCTGCCCAAAGTTCGCTTGGATACCAGCCTCGAATTGCTGCTACAGCGGGCGCCGCCCACCCCGGAAACCCGGGTCCTGGCTACCGTAGTGGCGACTGCGGGGTCCACTTACCGCAAGCCCGGCGCGCGCATGCTGATCATGGCGGACGGCAGCAACTTAGGATTGCTCAGCGGCGGCTGCCTCGAATCAGATCTGCAGCTTCATGCCCAGGAGGTCATGCAGAGCGGCGTTGCGCGCGCCGTCGAGTACGACATGCGCGGACCTGACGACTTGCTGTTTGGTATCGGCGCCGGCTGCGAAGGCGCAATGCGGGTGCTGCTGGAGCTCGCGGGTCCCGGCAGTCCTGCCGCTGCCGCGCTTGCCGTGGCCGGTCGCGCCACGCAGGCCGGCGTGGCAAGTTCCTTGGTGCTGGTGCACGAATCGGGGGACTTACGATTAGGCACCTATGCCGCCGAGCCGCCACTGCATCCAAGGTTGATCGCCGCGGGAAATGAATCGCTGGCCGAAGGCGCATCGCGCGGCGTGGAATGGGCCGTGGGAATGGAGCGCACTCGCGCGTTCGTGCAATTTCTCGCGCCGCCACCGCATTTGCTGATCTGCGGCGCGGGTCCCGATGCGCAGCCGGTGGCGGGAGTCGCGCGAAGTTTAGGTTGGCGCGTTTCGGTCGTCGACCATCGGCCGGCACACGCTGTGGCATCGCGCTTCCCCGGCGCCGACGTGCGGGTCGCCGGCGCGGAGCGGCTGCGCTCCGAGATCAACCTTGCCGGCTGCCATGCAGCCGTCGTCATGAGTCATCACCTGGCTGCCGATGAAACTTATTTGCGCGAACTTGCCGAGGCCGGCGTACCGGCGTACGTGGGCTTGTTGGGCCCCGAGGCGCGTCGCGGCCGCATCGCCAAGGACTTGGGACCTTTGGCCGAAAAGCTGCGCTTTCGAATTCGCGGCCCCGTCGGCATCGATATCGGCGCGATGACGCCGGAGGGGATCGCGCTGTCGATCGTCAGCCAGATTCACGCCTGGCTCGCCGGCCGCGGCGCGAGCGGTCCCACGTCACTCTAGCCTGCGAGTTGCGACTCTCTCAAGAATTGGCCGGCGCGGCCGAATTCTTGAAGGCTTGGGTAACAGCTAATTTCGCAATTACCTTGAGCCCTTGGGATGGGGTGCGTTGATATGACAAATGCGGCGCCAAAATCCATTCCCGCGAGCGGCATCGACGCCACGCCGGAGGAACGCGCGGCTGCGCTCACATTCCTGCAGAACCTGGCGGTCGAGGTTTCCCAGGGCACGATCGATCTGCCGTGTTTTCCGGGCGTGGTGGTGAGGATCAGTCAGGCATTGGCCGACCCCAACACCAGCTCCGATCGCCTCGTCACCATTGTCGGGGCCGAACCGCGTCTGGCCGCCCGCGTGCTGCAGACCGCCAATTCGGCCGCATTCAGGAACGCGGGGAAACCCGTGACCGACCTGCGATCCGCCGTTACCCGGCTCGGGCAGCAAATGGTACAGGGCACGGCCATGTCCTATGCGATGCAGCACATGAAGAACGAGGCGTCGCTGCGCTCAATCGCACAGCCGCTCGCGGAGTTATGGAACCGCAGCATCGCGGTCGCCTCGATCAGCAAGCTGCTCGCCATGCGAACCAAAGTGAATGCCGATGAGGCGTTCCTCACGGGATTGCTGCACGGGATAGGCAGCCTCTACATCATGGCGCGCGCGGCCCGTCTCGCAATGGCGCCCGGCAGCGAGACGGCCTGGATGGAGCTGATCGGCGGTTGGCATGCTTCGATCGGCAAGGCGGTTCTGCAAAGCTGGGGCTTTTCCGATCCGATGTGCGATGCCGTGGGCGAGCAGGGTGAACTGGAGCGCAAATGGAAGCACGAGGCCACGCTTACCGATGTGTTGATCGCGAGCATGCTGCTGGCCGACGCGCTGAAAACAGCCGGACCGCGAGTGGTTGCGACCGAAGCCAGCAACGCATATCTTCGCATCGGCGCGACGCCGGCCGACTGCGGCGCCATTCTTGCGCAGGCCGAGGAGCAAATTCGACTGGTTCACGAAGCTCTGGGGTAGAATCGTTGCGATGAATGGGATGCGGGGCATCGCCCTTACTTCGGCATGGTTGATTGCGGCTTCGCACCTGAGCGTGGCTGCCGCTGCGCCGCCAACTCAGGACTGGCGTGTCACTGTGCGTGAATTCGCCGCCAAGCACTTTAAGAATCCGGCCTGGGGCTACTCACACTGCCAGCGCGATTATGCGCTGGCCCGGGAGTTGGCGACGGCGGATCACGTCGCGCTCGACGACGACGTGCTGTACGCCGCCGCATACCTGCACGACATCGCGGCGTTCGCGCCGTGGGAAGACACCAAAGTCGATCACTCCGACGTGGGCGCCCGGGTGGTTGACACGATATTGAAGGATACGGGCTTTCCGATGACGAAGATCGAGAGCGTGCGAGGAGCGATCCGCACCCACATGTACTATCGGGATCCGCAGGGTCCCGAAGCGCTGTACCTGCACGATGCGGACGCATTGGATTGGCTGGGCGCCATCGGTGTGGCGCGCATCATCGCGCTGGTCGACCCGAATGGCGGCAAGCCGGATGGCGCCAAAGCGGTGGCGATGCTGGTTGATAATCTCGACAAAGTGCCGACGCGGGTGTTATCGCCGGCCGGCCGCGCGCGCGTCCCCGAACGCAAGGCCGAGCTGGAGAAATTTCTCGCCGATTTGCGGCGCGAGACCGAGGACCTGCGCACGCTCTAGGATACCCGCTGCGGTTATTTTGGAACCGGGTGGATGGGATCTATCCAGTACACTTCTTCGAGCCGCTCCGCGGCGTCGATGTTCAGATTCACGACCACGGATTCATTATCGCTGCGCACCAGTACGCACTCGAGCGGCGCATCGCTCAATGCGTTGATTTCTTGGTGTGGGACGTATGGGGGCACGAAAATAAAATCGCCGGCATCCGCCGTCGCGACGAATTCGAGGCGCTCGCCCCAGCGCATGCGCGCCGCACCCCGCACCACATAGATGACGCTTTCCAGCGCGCCATGATGATGCGCACCGGTCTTCGCATTCGGCTGAATGATCACCGTGCCGGCCCACAACTTCTGCGAGCCGACCCGGGAAAAGTTCACCGCGGCCGCGCGCAGCATTCCGGGCGTCTGCGGCGTATTGCTGTCCAAAGTGTTACTTTTGATCACCCGCACGCCCTGGGTGCGCCAGTCGATGTTCGGCTTCAACTATTTCTCCCAGGAGGCTATAAAGGCCTGCGCAGCCGTCGCCACCTCAAGAGAATAACCCAATCGGTATGAATCCAACCAAGGAAAGTTCGGCGCCTGCGCAGCTACGGCTGCCGCCGGCATGGACCATCGCCGCGCCGGTGTATGCCGGGGCGGTGCTGCTGGCTGACGGGCTGGGCTTGGGCCGCGGCATGGGTGGATTTCTCGTGGCCGCCATTGCAGTCGGCGTTGCGGGCAGCGTGTTCGCCGCCGTGCACCACGCCGATGTGGTGGCCCACCGCGTGGGCCAACCCTATGGCACCTTGGTGCTGGCGCTGGCGGTCACCCTCATCGAAGTCGCGCTCATCGTATCCATGATGATCGCCGGCGGCCCAGCCACGGCATCGTTGGCGCGCGACACCGTATTCGCGGCCGTGATGATCATATTGAACGGCATCGTCGGGCTGTGTCTGCTCGTCGGCAGCGTCAGGCATCGCGAGCAGCGCTTCAGCATCGATGGTGTCAGCGCGCTGCTCATGACCTTGAGCACCATCGTCATCATGACCCTGGTTTTCCCGAATTACACGGTCGCGCAGCCCGGCCCTTATTATTCGCCCAGTCAGCTGCTGTTCATCGCGATCGTGTCGCTGGTGATCTATGGGGCGTTCATATTCACGCAGACCATCGGGCATCGGCATTTTTTTCTCGACGACGTTGCCGACGAGCCGCCGCACGAGGAGCGCCAGGGCAATGCAACCACCGCCGCGAGCGCAATCTTGTTGCTGGCCTGTCTCGCCGCCGTCGTGCTGCTGGCGGAGAAACTTGCCCCCGATCTGGAGGCGCTGGTGGAGCATTGGGGTGCCCCACATGCCCTGGCGGGCGTGATCATCGCCGCGGTCGTGTTGTTGCCCGAGGGACTTGCGGCGCTGCACGCGGCGCAGGCCAATCGTCTGCAGACCAGTCTCAATCTGGCGCTGGGCTCCGCGGTCGCCAGCATCGGCCTGACCATCCCCACGGTCGCCTTTCTGTCGCTTTATTTGCACATCAAACTGGTGCTCGGCATAAGCGCCGAGTCCACGGTGCTGCTGATGCTCTCGCTGTTCGTCACCGCGGTGGCGCTGCGTACCGCGCGCACCAACATTCTGCACGGCGTCGTGCTGTTGGTGATTTTCGCGATCTATCTGTTCACGACCATCGTACCGTGAGGTGAGCGCTCGGACCTCACGGAGTCCGGCCGCTGCTCTCGGCGGCCAGGAGGATGGCCTCGCGAATGCGCGAGTACGTGCCGCAGCGGCACAGATTGCCGCTCATGGCGGCATTGATGTCCTCGTTGCTGGGGCGTGGTACGCGCTTCAGCAACGCGCAGGCGGACATCAATTGTCCGCTCTGGCAGTATCCGCATTGCACCACGTCAACATGGGTCCACGCCTGGCGCAATGCGTCGATTTGCTGGCCTTGCACACCTTCGATGGTGCGCACCTCGCGGCCCTGTACCGCTTCGAGCGTCGTTACGCATGAGCGCACGGCTGCGCCGTCCAGGTGCACGGTGCACGCGCCGCAGAGTCCCTTGCCGCAGCCGTACTTGGTGCCCACCAATTTGAGCTCGGCGCGCAGCACCCACAGCAACGGGGTATCCGGCTCCGCATCGACCGTGGTGTTCTTGCCATTGATGTTGAGTGTGAGCATGGCGGACTTCAAACGATTTTCAATGGCAGGCTGCGCAGCCGCGTGCCGGTGAGCGCGTACAGCGCATTGGCAACGGCGGGGGCAATCGGCGGCGTACCCGGTTCGCCCACGCCACTCGGGGCTGCGTCGCTCGGAATGATATCCACCTGGATCGTCGGGCATTCGTGGATGCGCAGCGGCGCGTAATCGTTGAAATTGCTCTGCTGCACCTGGCCCTTGTCGAGGGTGATCTCGCCGCGCAGCGCCGCCGACAGGCCGAACACAATCGCGCCCTCCATTTGTTGACGAATCAAATTCGGATTCACGGCGACGCCGCAATCGACGACGCAGATGACGCGGTGCACGCGGATCTCCCGCTGCGCGCTTAAGCTTACTTCGGCGATCTGCGCAACGACGCTGCCGAAACTGCGATGAATGGCGATGCCGCGACCTTGCCTGGCGCCGTCGGGCGCTGCCTCAAGCGGCTGTTGCCAATTGGCGAGTTCGGCGGCGCGACTCAAGACCCGCCGGTGCCGCTCATCCAAGAGCTCCATGCGAAATGCGATCGGGTCCTTGCCGCCGGCGGCCGCGCACTCGTCAATGAAGCTTTCAACAAAAAAGGCGTTCTGCGAATGAGCCACCGAGCGCCAGATTCCGACGGGTACCGCCGACTCCACGGTCACATGGGCGATACGTGCGTTCGGGAACGCATAGGCCGTGTTGGAAGCGCCGTCGGTGGACATATCCATGAACGACGGTGCGCCCATGCTCGAACCGGCAGAAGTGCTCTTCCAGGCAATGAGCTTGCCGTTGCCATCGAAGCCGGCCGTGCAGCGGCACAGGTAGGTCGGGCGGTAGTAATCATGCGCCATGTCCTGTTCGCGCGGCCACAGCAGCTGCACCGGCGCGCCTTGCGCTTCCCGCGCCAGCAGCGCCGCTTGCACGACGAAGTCCGTGAGATAGCGCCGGCCGAACCCGCCGCCAAGATAAGGTACCTTGATCTCGACCTTCGACTCAGAAATGCCCAGCGCCTTCGCCACGGCGCCGCTCGCGAATCCAGCCGCCTGTGTCGGCGCCCAGACGGTTGCCTGGCCATCTTTGAATTGCGCCGTGCAATTCATGGGCTCCATGGTCGCGTGTGCGAGAAAGGGTACGCGATATTCCGCATCGATGGTCTTGGCCGCTGACTTCAAGGCATCGGCCATCTGGCCGGTATGGAAGTGGACCGTGCCGTCCTTGTCATCAAGCGCCGCCTTGAGATCCCGGTTGATGGTTTCGCTCGACAGCGCGGCCGCCGCGCCGTGATCCCATTCGATCGCGATCTTGGCGAGCGCGCGCATGGCGCGATACGGCGCGTCTGCAATGACAGCAACACCGCCGCTGGTGCTGCCCGGCATCACGGAACTGGCCTTGGCCGGCTCCAGCTTGACCACTTTGAGTATGCCCGGCAAGCCTCCCGCTGCCGCCGCATCGAAGGTCGCGACTCTGCCGCCGACGGTCGGACACATCGAGATGCTGGCATAAAGCAATCCGGCCGGCAGCACATCGATGCCATAAGTAGCGGAGCCATCGAGTTTGGCTGCATTGTCGATGCGCCGCAGCGGCTGGCCGATCAATTTGAACTGCGCCGAAGTCTTCAACGTCACGTCCTTCGGCAGCGGCAACTGCGCGGCGCGCTGCGCCAACTCGCCAAAGGCAGCGCTCTTGCCGGAGGGGTGCAGCACCCGTCCGTTCTCGGCGCGGCATTCGCCGGCGGGCACTTGCCACAGCGCCGCCGCGGCGCCGATCAGCATCGCGCGGGCCGAGGCGCCAGCCTGGCGCAGCGGCATCCATTGGTCCGCCACGCTCGATGAGCCGCCGGTGCCCTGCAATCCGGGCACTGCGCGGATGATCTTGCCGAGCACATGACCGATGGCTCGCTTCGTCATGCCGTGATCGTTCGGCTGGAAGGGCAGCCCATCGATGATGACCGCCTGGTTGTTGTAGATGGCATCCAGAGTCGACTGCTCCAATGTCACCCGGGTCCAATCGGCATCCATCTCGTCGGCGAGCAGCATCGCAAGACTGGTCTGGGCGCCCTGTCCCATCTCGACCTGCGACATCATGACCGTCACTGTATTGTCGGAAGCGAGCTTGACCCAGCCATTGAGGGCGACTTGTCCCTGTCGCACGGCCAAGGGCTTGTCGGTCATCAATCGGCGCCGCTGCGGCGTCGCCGACCAACCGATCACCAGCGCGCCCACCGCCCCGGCGCTACCGAGGATGATGTGTCGACGCTTGAAATTTGGCATGGCGACACGGTAGGGATCCGCGATGCCACTGTCAAACCGCCGTCCCAAGGCTGGAATGCGTTGAAAAGGTCGAGGCGCGCCTCCGGGAAGGTGGGTAATATCCGGAATTTCCTATTCGGGGAGAATCAATGAAGCACTTCCTGTCGGTCTGCCTGGGGCTGGCTTTGAGCATGAGCGCAGGCAACGCCTCGGCGGATGGCCAGAAGCTGCGCCTGATCAGCTGGGCGGACTACGTGCCGGCGGATCTCATCGCAGCATTCAAGAAAGAGACCGGCATCGACGTGGAAGTGACCTTGTCGAATAACGAAGAGATGATCTCGAAGCTGCGCGCCACCGGCGGCGCCGGCTACGATCTCGCGCAACCTTCTCAAGACCGCATCGCTGCCGCGCAGCGCGACTTCGGCATTTACAGACCCTTGGATTTGACCAAGGTCAAGCTCGAGCTGTTCCAGCCCGAATTCCTGGATATCGTCCGCAAGAACACCACCATCGACGGAAAATTGTACGGCCTGCCGTATCTATGGGGGACCGATGGGCTCGTGGTGAATAGCAAGCGCACCAAGATCGCCGACTATCCGGATCTCTGCAGGGCGGATCTCAAGGGTAAAACCGCGGTCCGCTTGAAGCGTCCCACCTTGATGGCCTTTGCATTCGCCGCGGGCAAGGATCCCTTTGCGCTGTACGGCGACCCGAAGGCCTACGCCGCCCTGATGGATCAAGTCGGCGCCACGCTGATCGCATGCAAGCCCACGTTCAAATTCTTCTATGACAACAAGGATCAGTTGCTGAACGGCATACGCTCCGGCGAAGTGGTTGCCGCCATGATGTGGGATACGGGCGGCTGGACTTTGAGTCGGGAAAATCCGGACATTCAGTTCGTGGTGCCGCGTTCCGGCGCACTCGGCTGGCTCGATACCTTCGTGTTGCCGGCCCGGGGCAAGAACGATGCGGCGGCCTACGCATGGATCAATTTCACCATGCGCCCGGAAAACGCCGCGCGGGTCATCAAGTCGGTGGGCAGTTTCTCGGCCGCGAAGGATAGCGCCTCATTGGCCGATCCGCGTCTCAAGGCGCAGTATGCCGCGACCTTTCCCAATAACGACCTCAAAGCCATCCATTGGTATCCGGCGATTCCCTCCGGCTTGGAGCAATTGGAAGGACGGGTACTCGACCGGATCAAGGCAGCCAATTGAGCACTCCCGATCTGGCCGCAGAGCGGCTCGTGAAGCGTTTTGCGGATCACCTTGCGGTGGACTCGCTGTCTTTTTCCGTGCAGCGTGGCAGCTTCTTTTCGATCCTGGGACCCTCGGGTTGCGGCAAGACAACCTTGTTGCGCATGATTGCCGGCTTCATCGCGCCCGACGAAGGCGACATCGCCATCGGCGGCAGGAGCATGCGCGGAGTGGCGCCCAACCTAAGGCCCGTCAATATGGTGTTTCAGCAGCTCGCGCTGTTTCCGATGATGTCGGTCGGCGAGAATGTCGCGTTCGGCCTGGCTCGCCGTGGTATGGACCGCAAGGACCGGCTGCAGCGAAGCAACGCGATGTTGGAGCGCGTGGGCTTGGCGGGCGCAGCCGCCAAGCGCGTGGACGAATTGTCGGGCGGTCAACGCCAGCGCGTGGCCATCGCGCGCAGCCTGGTTCTCGAGCCGACCCTGCTGCTGTTGGACGAACCCCTGGGCGCGCTCGATCTCAAGCTTCGCGAGCACATGAAAATCGAGCTGAAGCAATTGCAGGCGGCCTTCGGCACGACTTTTGTCTATATCACCCACGATCAATCCGAGGCCCTGGTCCTGTCCGATCATGTGGCGGTGATGAATCAGGGACGCTTCGAGCAGACCGGCACTCCCCAGGATCTTTACTACCGGCCGCAGACGCCGTTCGTGGCCGGCTTCGTCGGCGCGAACAATCGCATCGTCGGACGCGCCACTGCGCGCGACGGCGCAATGACCGAGATGACCACGGCGGATGGCTGGACCATGCGCGCGCTTCAACATGGCGATAGCGCCGTCGGCGATGCGGTCGAGGTGTTCGTGCGCCCGGAGATCGCCACCCTCGCGCGCAGCGCCGCGGAATTGCCGCCCGAGCAGCCGGCGCATGCCGGCGAAGTGCAAAGCGTGCTCTTCGATGGCGCGAATTCAGCCGTGCTTCTGCAGGAGATCAGGACGCGCCGCGAATTCCGGATTGCGCTGCCTCAGACCGGGCAGTTTTCCGACTTGAAGCCGCAGGAGAAAATCGCCTTCAGTTTCGATCCGCGGCGGGCGGTGTGCTTTCCGGCGCGCAGCGGCGTGACGCCTTAAAATGGCTGCGGCGCCGGTCAAATCCCCCGGGCAGGCGCCGTTGGTATTGGGTTTGTTGCTGGCGCCCGCGCTGCTCTGGCTCGCGGCGCTGGTGATTTTGCCGCATGTGGATCTTGCCATCCTGTCGTTTCGCGAACGCATCGGTCCGCGGCAGTACGCCGCCAGTCTCGCGCAGTACAAAACTTTTTTCGAGGAGCCGCTGTACTGGCATGTGTTCGTGCGTACGGCGGTGATGTCGGTGACCGCGACATTGCTCACGCTGCTGCTGGCATTTCCCATCGCATGGACCATCGCAAAACTGGCGCGCGGCCGCGCCGGCTCGCTGCTCTTCGTCGTGTGCCTGATACCCTTCTGGGTCAGCGAGACGGTGCGCACCCTGGGATGGATGATCCTGCTGCGCGAGTCCGGCGTGTTGCCGGCGCTGCTGGTCAAACTGGGACTCGCCGCCGTCCCGCCGGAATTGCTGTATCGGGACGCGACCATTTTGGTGGGCTTGGTATACACCTCGCTGCTGTTCATGGTGGTGCCGCTCGTGACCGCGCTCGAGAGTCTGGACAATTCGCTGATCGAGGCGGCCTATGATCTCGGCGCCGGCGGCTTCACCATTCTGCGCAAAATCGTCATCCCGCACGCCGCGCCTGGGATCACCGCCGGCTGCATCGTGGTTTTCATGCTGACGCTCGGCAACTACTTGACGCCGACATTGCTCGGCGGAAAGAACTCGCAGTGGTTTACCGAACAGATCTACACGCAGTTCATCACGCGCTTCAATTGGGAGCAGGGAGCCGCGTTCGGGTTCCTGCTGCTGGGCCTGTCGACCGCGCTGGTCGTGGCGGGACTCAAGATCACCGGACAGCAGTTTGGTGAAGTGATGCGGCGAACATGATCCCGTCCCTGCCGCGACCCTTCTGGCTGCGGGCGGGCACCGCGGCGTATCTGCTGGCGTTTCTTGCATTCTTGTTTCTGCCGCTGATCGTGGTGGGTGTGTTCGCGTTCAACGATGCGCCCTACCCGGCTCCGCCGTGGCGCGGGTTTACGCTGGATTGGTTCCTGGGAAACGCGGCGGCGGGGCGCACCGGGCTGTTTGCAGACAGTGAACTGCTGGGCAGCTTGTGGACCAGCTGCGTGGTCGCCTCGTGGGTGACTCTATTATCGGCGCTCATCGGCACGAGCAACGCCTTCCTGCTCGAGCGCGGCCGGTTCCGCGGCAAGCAAACATTGTCTGTCTTGATGCTCGCGCCACTGGTGATTCCCGGAGTCATCCTGGGGATTTCCATTCTGGCCTTCGCCAGCCGCATCGCGGAATTTGCCGATGACGCCTTCGGCCTGGAACTGGATTTCTTGCGGCCCGGATTGCCGTTGGTGGTCCTGGGCCAGTTCTCCTACATTGCAACCATTGCCACGCTGACCATCAGCGCGCGGCTGCGCCGCTTCGATACGACATTGGAAGAAGCCGCGCTCAATCTCGGCGCCTCGAAGGCGGCGGTGTTCCGCACCATTCTCCTGCCCTTCTTGAGGCCGGCGCTCCTGGGTTCGGCTGGCATTTCATTCTTGATGTCGTTTGCGGATTTCAACACCACATTGATGGTGGTCGGATCTGATTCGCCGTTGACCGTGATGATGTACGGCCGCATGCGCGAAGGCGCGAGTCCGGTGTTGAACGCGGTCAGTTTGTTTCTCATGATCGCATCGGCGGCGCTGGCGCTTACGCTGCTACGGCGCAGCGACGCGGGCCGCCGCGCATGATGCGGATTTTCTGCCGGCATGCCATGTGTGTACAATTCTGAACTTGCTTGCCACGTTGAGAAAAGCAGCAGAAACCCTCATCGTGACCCTGGCCGTCACGGGTTTCTTGCTTGCGCCCCTATCCGCGATCGCCGTGCCTGCAAAGAGCGTCCTGGTACTTTATTCCAACAATCGATTGGTCCCCGGAAACGTCGCGGTCGACCACGGTCTCGGCGCTGCGTTGCAGAACACCGGCGAGAGGTCGGTGCGGACCTACTCTGAATTTCTTGATAGCCCGGAATTCAGCGGTGAGGCCTATGAAAACCTGGTGGTGTCATATCTGCATGGCAAGTATGCAGGGTCACCTCCCGATGCGATCGTTGCCGTATCCGACGATGCGCTTGGCTTCATCGTTCGGCACCGAGCACAACTCTTTCCAGGCGCTCCGGTCGTATACACGGGTGTGCCGGCCAAGGTGCTGCAGACCCTGCAACCCTTGCCGGCCGACATCGTTGGCGTACCGAATGACTTCGATTATTCAAGCACCATATCGCAGGCCCTGCGATGGCACCCGAACGCACGGCGTCTCGTGATCGTGACGGGGGCTTCCTGGCAAGACAAAGCCACCGAGGCCCGTCTGCGCCGTGAACTACCCGCTGTTATGGGTGGCGTAGCGACCGAGTTTTGGTCGGGTTTGCCCGTCACTGTGCTGCAAAACAGATTGCGTAGCCTGGATCCGGGCAGCGTCGTATTCACGGCGGGCTTTTTCCAGGATGGAGATGGCAACCAGTTCAATCCACATGATTCTGCCATCCTCATCGCAAGCGCGGCCGCCGCGCCGGTGTATGGGCCATTCGAAACCTTCATCGGCACTGGTGTGGTCGGCGGTCGGATGCCAAGCTTTGAACAGATGGGCAGGCAGGCAGGTCAAGCCGTCAACGCCATATTTGCCGGCGCGGCGCCGGCCACCCTCCGCTTACCCACCAGCACGCCGGCGCCCCTGCAACTCGATTGGCGCCAGGCGCAGCGCTGGCGAATCGATGAGAAAATGATCCCTGCCGGCACGGTTGTGCATTTCAAGGAGCCGTCGGTTTGGGAAGCCCACAGAACCGAAGTGCTTATTGCCTTGTCGGTCATTCTGCTGCAGGCCGCGTTTATCGTGGCGCTCTTCATTGAACGGCGGCGCCGGTCCGCTGCCGAGCTCACGACGCAAAATCTCAACGCGCAACTGGCACATGCGTCCCGATTGGCGGTGGCTGGTGAATTGACGGCCGCCATTGCCCATGAAATCAACCAACCCCTGGGAGCCATACAGACAAGCGCCGATGCGGCCGATTTGCTTCTGCAGTCCAACGAAGATCGTCGCGAGGACTTGCTTCGTATCGTCACGCGGATCCGTCGCGACACTGTGCGTGCCAGCGATGTCATTCGCCGCCTGCGCACACTGCTTGCCAGACACGAGCCTGAGCGACGCGCGTTCGATCTTGCTGCTGCAATGTCGGACGTGGCAATGATACTGCGTCCGGAAGCTGAGCGACGCAAAGTCACGCTCGATGTCCGTCCCATGTTCGCGCCTCCCTCGGTCGCGGGTGATCGGACACAAATTCAACAGGTTCTGATCAACCTCGTCCTCAATGCGATGGACGCGGTGACCGGCCTGCCCGAAAACCGGCGCCTCATCGAGGTGTTGATCGAGCGGCGCGACGCCAACGCCCGGATTAGCGTGCAGGATCGCGGTTGTGGGATTCCTGGTGAGACCCTGCCGAAGCTCTTTGATTCCTTCTTCAGCACCAAGCAGCAAGGGATGGGACTCGGATTATCCATTGCGCGCTCGATCGTCGACGCGCACGGTGGGCGTATTTGGGCCGAGAACCGCGAAGGCCATGGCGCCGCCTTCCACGTTGAACTGCCGGAGGCGGTCGCTGAAGCGGTGGCATTGCCAAGTCCGTTATGAACAAACCACCGATTATCCATGTGGTTGATGATGATGAGTCGCTGCGCGCGTCGCTGATCGAATTGTTCAAAGCGGCGGGATACGGAGTTCGCGAGTACGCCTCAACCGGCGATTTCTTGCTGGCGCCGCCTGCCGATGAACCCGGTTGCCTGCTGCTCGATGTGCGTTTGCCCGGACCATCGGGTCTTGAATTGCAATCCGGAATGCGCCGACATGGAATTGATCTGCCGGTGATATTTCTCACCGGTTACGCCGATGTCCCAACCAGCGTGCGGGCAATGAAGGCAGGTGCCGTGGATTTCCTTGAAAAGCCCGTAACCCGCGAAGTCCTTCTCGAGGCGATTCGGCGCGCGCTCGCCTACGATGCCGCACAGCGCGCGGTTCGCGACAGTGCCCGAAAACGCAGCGCGCGGTTGCAGGCACTGACCATTCGTGAGCGGGAAGTGTTCGACCGGATTGTCGAAGGCAAGCTGAACAAACAGATCGCAGATGAGCTGGGCGTCGCGTTGCGCACGGTGAAAGCGTATCGCTCGCAGCTGATGATCAAACTCGGCGTTAACTCGGCAGCCGAGCTTGGCAAATTCGCAGGACTAGAGGCCTCTCCCCTCGGCGATTGATCATTGCGGGCAGCTTCGCCCGACCCCATGCGGCGCTGCCTCGACCGCTCGCCATGCACCTTAGGGCAGCAAGTCTGCACCAAGTGCCACTTATCTTCTCATCAGGACGCTGCCACGATCTCGACAAGAACAGTGTCCGGTCCGCCGATCGGTCAGCGAGGCAATCAGGAGTTTCGATAATGGCGGTAACGGGCAGCGCGCGGGTGGTACTTGTTGTCGAGGATGACGAGAGTATGCGTGAGGCCATTGGAAATCTGCTCAGCATTGCAGGCTTCGTCGCGGTGGCCTATGAATCCGCTGAGGCCATGCTGAGCGATCAGACCAGCGAACGGCCAATATGCGTGATCAGCGACCTGCACTTGCCGGCCATGTCGGGTCTCGATTTGCTGACGGCATTGCGCCGCCGAAGTTGGCACCCGCCGGTAATCTTCATCACCGCCGATGACATGGCGTCGACCCGCCAGGCGGCCGAGCGACTCGGCGCCGCTGCCTACCTCGCCAAACCTTTCCCGAGTAGTGCGCTGCTGACGACCATCGAAAAACTCGAGACCACAACCAGGGGACCGCAATGAGTCGCGAAGTGCCGACTGTATTCTTGGTGGATGACGCCGAAGAGGTGCGCTCTGGCGTATCACGTCTGTTGGCCGCTGCGGGCTATCAGATCCGGGTCTTCGATTCGGCAAGGCGTTTTCTTGATGAGCAGGACGCCGGGGCCCCTGGCTGTTTGCTGCTGGACGTTTGCATGCCGGATCTGAGCGGGATTGAGCTGCAGCGCGCCCTCAAGGGTTCGCCGTATGCCCGACCAATTGTTTTTCTGACCGGCATGGGCGACATCCAGACCAGCGTGACTGCCATGAAGGCGGGAGCGGTGGATTTTCTGACCAAACCGATCGACGCGCAGCGGCTATTCGCAGCGGTCGAGCAAGCGCTGCGACTCGACGCAGAGCAGCGTCTGCAACGTGCTTTTCGCAACGAGGTAGCACAACGACTGATGATACTCACGCCGCGCGAGCGGCAGGTAATGTTGCAGGTGATTCGCGGCCGGCTCAACAAACAGATCGCGGCGGATCTTGGCACCGGGGAAAAAACGGTGAAAGTACACCGCGCCCGGGTGATGTCAAAGATGCGCGCGCGCTCCGTGCCGGAACTGGTGCATATGGCCATGCGGGCCGGAGTTGCAATCGAATCCACTCCGCATGCTCCAAAAGCGCCCCAGGGGGCTGAGGCAACGTTCTGACTCGCGCTTGAAAATCGGCCTTACCTACCTTATAGAGGATTTCGACGCTGCCGCGGCTCAACTGCCTGCGGCGCTGACGCAGCCTGGCGCGCAAGCTGGACACCGGTGAACGGGCACTTTACTTTGCAATTTTGTCCCCCACTCACTGCATATCGATCATGAGGAGCAGGTTATGAAAGCCGTGATTGCCGCCTATGCGCGCTCGCCCCAGCACTTTGCGCGCAAGGGCGCGCTCGCCACAATCCGTCCCGATGACATGGCGGCGCAGGTGGTCACCGGTCTGCTCAAGCGCACCAAACTCGATCCCGCTCTCATCGAGGACCTGATTCTCGGCTGTGCCTACCCGGAAGGGGTCCAGGGATCGAATATTGCGCGCATCGTCGGCGTGTTGGCCGGCTTGCCGCAGGAAGTGGGCGGCATGACCGTGAATCGCTTTTGCGGCTCGTCCATGTCGGCCATTCAGATTGCCGCCGCGCAGATCGAGGCCGGCATTGGCGATGCTTATCTTAGCGTCGGCGTGGAATCCATGAGCATGGTGCCGCAGGGCGGCTTCAATCGAACGCCGAATCCCGAGCTGATCGCGCGCCACGCAGATATTTACATCACCATGGGCCAGACCGCCGAAAACGTGGCGCGGCGCTATAAGATTTCGCGCCCCGATCAGGAGGCCATGGCCGTGGATTCGCATCGCAAGGCGGCGCAAGCCCGCGAACAGGGGCGTCTGCGCGACGAGATCGTGCCGATTCGCCTCGGGTCCGGCGAACTCGTGAGCGAGGACGGCTGCATCCGCCCCGGCACCACGCTCGAGGCGTTGGCGAACCTCAAGCCTGCGTTTGCCGAGGATGGCGTGGTCACCGCCGGTACCTCGTCGCCGCTCACCGACGGCGCCGCGGTGGTGCTGGTCACCAGCGAGGAATTTGCCGCGCGGCATGACTTGCAGCCACTGGCGCGCATACGGTCAATGGCCACCGTAGGCTGCGATCCGGCGGTGATGGGAATCGGTCCAATTCCCGCCACCCGAAAGGCGTTGACGCGAGCCGCCTTGGGCGTTGCCGCGCTCGATGTGGTCGAGCTCAACGAAGCATTCGCCTCGCAGGCGCTCGCCTGCATTCGCGAGTTAGGTCTGGATCCGGCCAAAATCAACATCGACGGGGGCGGCATGGCGCTTGGGCATCCGCTGGGCGCAACCGGCGCACGCATTACCGGGAAGGCGGCATCGCTGCTGGCCCGTACCAAGGGCCGCTATGCGCTGTCCACGCAGTGCATCGGCGGCGGCCAGGGCATCGCGACGGTCATGGAAGCGATGTGAATCCCGGCTCCTAGAATGCTGCGTCGAGAGTGATGCTGACCGGACAGTGATCGCTGCCCAGGATGAAAGGATGAATCTCGGCACTCTTGACCGCGGCGCGCAGCTGCGGCGATACCAGCACGTAGTCGATTCTCCATCCGATATTGCGCGCGCGTGAATTGGCAAAGTGGCTCCACCACGAGTAGTGCCCGTTGCCCTGGGTGAACAGCCGGAAGGTGTCGACGAATCCGGCGTCGACGAAAGCCTGGAAGCCCGCGCGCTCCTCATCGGTAAATCCCTTCTTGCCGCGATTGGGTTTTGGGTTGGCAAGATCCAACTCGGTATGCGCAACATTGAGATCACCGCAAAATATCACCGGCTTGGTTGCTTCCAGCTGCTTGCAGAATGCCAGGAAGGCGGGGTCCCAGTGTTTGAAGCGCAGTTCGACCCGGCTCAGGTCATCCTTGGCATTCGGCGTGTATACCGTCACCACGTAGAAGTTCGCGAATTCGGCGGTGATGACCCGGCCTTCCTCGGCGCTGTCGCGCTTCAATTCGTCGGCGAATGAAAATCGTTGCGCAAAGGCGCTGGGAAAGCCGTTGATGACCTTGAGCGGCTCCTGCTTGGAAAATATCGCCGTTCCGGAATAGCCTTTTTTTACCGCCGAGTTCCAGTGCTCGCGGTAATCCGGCAATTCGATTTCAATCTGGCCGCGCTCGGCCTTGGTTTCCTGCAGACAGAGAATGTCGGGTTTGTGGGCCTCGAGAAACTTGAGGAACAGCCCTTTCTTGTGTACCGCGCGAATACCATTCACGTTCCAGGAATAGATCTTGAGCATGTCTCGCACCCCTCCTCCCTCGCTGCGGACATTTCATCACATGCGCGGTGTTCGACATAACGAGACGCGCAACCCGTTGTGCCGGAAGACATTTATTACGGTATTGACAATCATTCGCATTCGCGTTCACAATAGCGGCCATGATAGTTTGTGTATGCAAAGCGGTGTCGGAGCGGCATATCCGGGTCGCCGTCAAGGGTGGCGCGGCCAGCCTGCGCGACCTGACGCGCGAGCTTGGCGTGGGAACCTGCTGCGGCAAATGCCTGCCGGAAGCCAGAGCCGCACTATCCGCTTCCCTCGATGCCTGCGATTCCGTGGCAACCGGTTTTTTCTCCCCCGCCACCGAAATCGCGGCCTGACGATATAGATTCCCTTTAGATTTCGCGCCGGGCTTACAATCCCGTCGCCGGGGCCCTGCGCTCCGCGCGATCGCCGTTTCATTCCACGCGCCATAGGGGGCCTCGTGCAGGGCAACACCAAAGTTCTGGAATACCTCAACCAAGCGCTGAAGAACGAACTGACCTCCATCAATCAGTATTTCCTGCACGCCCGCATGCTCGATAACTGGGGCATGAAACAGCTCGGCAAATTGGAGTACGAGGAATCGATCGATGAGATGAAGCATGCCGACCGCCTGGTGCAGCGCATACTTTTCCTCGAGGGCCTGCCGAATCTGCAGGATTTGGGCAAGCTGTTCATCGGCGAGGACGTACGGGAAATACTGCAATGCGACCTGCGCAGAGAGATGGAGGCGCATCCCATGTACAGCGCCGCCATCAGCCACTGCGAATCGGTCCAGGATTTCGTCACCCGCGAATTGCTGGTGCAGATCCAGAAAAGCGAAGAAGAACACATCGACTTCATCGAAGAGCAGCTCGGATTGATCGACAAAATGGGACTGCCGAATTACATTCAAAGCGCCACCGGGGAATTGGCGGAGAGCAACTCCGCTTAAGATCCCGCGCGCGACGGACATGATAAAAAAAATACTTCTCGGCCTCGTCGTTTTACTGGTGGTGGCCGCGGTGGTGGGTTGGCTGCTGCCGCGAAATGTGCGAGTGGAGCGCGTCGTCGTCATCAACCGGCCCGCGAGCATGATCTTCGCCACGGTCAATTCATTTCAGCTGTTCCCCAAATGGTCGCCGTGGCAGGACCTGGACCCGAACATGCACCAGACCGCCGAAGGACCGCGCGACGGCGTCGGCGCGAAGCTGGTCTGGTCGGGCAATGCCAAGGTGGGCTCCGGCACGCAGCTGATCACCGATTCGACTCCCGATCGAGCGGTTGCCAGCGACCTTGATTTTGGCAATGGCGTCGCGAAATCGCTGCTGACGCTGACTCCCGAAGGACCGGCAACGCGGGTCAGCTGGACGCTTGGCGTCGACATGGGCTCCAATCCCATCGGTCACTACATCGGCCTCACCATGGATCGAATGATTGGACCCGACTTTGCGCGCGGCTTGGGGAATCTCAAGACCCTGCTCGAGAGCATGCCGAATGTGGATATCACAGGATTCGATGCGCAAGCCGTGCAAATTATTCCGGCGCCCGTATTGCTGGTCGCGGAAACGTCGGCGACCGCGTCCAATGCGATAGCGGACGCCTACATGGACGGCTTCTCGAAAATCGCCAAATTCATGGCCACGCGCAAGCTTCACCAGAAGGGTGCGCCGCTCGGCATCGATGGCGCGACCACGGCGGCCAGCTACTCATTCGATGCGGGTATTCCCGTGGACCGGGGCGATATCGCCGGCGCGGATGGCGTGCGTGTCGCCCAGAGCTACTCGGGACTGGCATTGAAGAGCATCCATATCGGTCCCTACGACGCTCTGCCAAAAACCTACGAGAAACTTCGCGCCTACATGGCCGTGCACGGCTACGCTCAAAATGGCGCGACATTCTCTTCGTTCGTCGATGACCCTGCGACCGTCCCGATCGAGAGCTTGCGAACCGAGGTTTACGCCCCGATCAAGTAGCGTTGGCGGCGCGCGTGCCGGTGAAGGTCGCGCTGCCCAAGAGATGGCGGGCGGTGCCGCTGATGCGATCGCCGTCCACCGTCGCCGTGAATTTGAAACTCAAGGGCATGGGCTTGGTTATTTTTGCGGACCATTTGAGCTCATTGCCCTCGGCCCTGCCGTCTCTGATGACAACGTGGTGATCGGCATCGGACAAAGATCCGGTCAGCTTCCTTCCCTCGACATGCAGCTCGAGCACGCCCGATTTATCGCCCATCGGCGTCTTGATCGTGATATTCCACCTGCCTCGCAGCATCGCGCCTCCAAGCCCGCTATGCACAGGCGGGTTGCCGCGGACAGGCGCCACTTCGCGGACAAATGACGCTCGCCTGCGAGCCGAGCGCATCGGCCACCCAGGAGATATTGAGCACCTGTGAGGCGGCGCGAATCGCGGCGCTCGCCTCGGGAGGTATCGCGCCGTCGCCGCCGCCGTGGCGGCACGATTCGGCCACCGCGTCGACGATGTCATCGCCGTCGAAGCCCTGTGCATCCAGCGCCGGCAGCAGGTCCACGCCCACGGACAGTACGTGCGACTCGTCCAAAGCGTCCTGCGTCAGGAACGAGTGGCAGCAATACAGGCGCGCGCGTTTACCGTCCTGCATCACCGAGATCTGCGATTTCGGTGTCTGCACCGACGGCGGATCGGGGGTGTTGAGCAGTCGAAATACCGCCCACCGCGGACAGGGATCCGATACCAGGCTCATATTGCCCCACGGCAATGGGATTCCATTGCCGCGATATACGGCGCGCAGGTAGCCGGGCGGATAAGCGTCAAAGAAATGCCAGTGCCGGTAGGGCGACACGGCGGTCATGCGGCGCATGACCAGCGCCGGCGTCACGCCAACCTTGTGACAGGCGGTCACGCTGTGGGCCTCGCGGATCAGGAAGCGCCGAAACGGAATGCGCGGGCAGAGCAGCGCTCCGGCGAAAAAGCTGCACTCGAAATCGCGCCAGGCGTACAGCACATCCTGCGCGCCCATGCCGCCGGCCGAGGCGCCCGGCTCGCCTTCGGACAGATGCGCGGCGCTGTGCGGGGATATCACGCCGTCGCCGTTGTGCAGAATCTTGTGTCCGATGAAGAACGCCAGTTCGTATTTCAGGCGCTCCTCCTGGCTGCGCAGGCGTTTATTGATCAACACGGTCCCTGGCGGATGAAATTGCGAACGCACCAGCGCGCCGCTGGGTTTGCGGCCGTCGCCGTCGAACCATTTGATTCCCAAGCCAAGACGCGTGCATAGCGCCATCACGGCATCCAGGGTCAGGGGCATCTGCCGATTGCCGCATTCCTCAGCCGCCCGTTCGATATCGGGAAAATTATTGTGCCGGGTCTCCTGCCAGACGCGGATCAGCAGTTGCGCGAATTGCCGTCCGGTGGTGCCGGTTTGCGAGAGCAGTTCCGGCAATGCGTTCTGCAGCAGCTCATGGGAAAACAAGAATGCCGGCTCCAACGGCATGGCCTCGAGGCCACCGCGCTGCCTGGGAGCGGGTGCCACTTCGACGCCCGTGTTCTCGTCGAGGAACCAGCGCGCCTCCTTGCTGAAGATGCCGGCCAGCATCTCGAGCATTTCGGCCGACGGCATGCGCTTGCCGTTTTCCACCATGCTCAAGTAGGACACCGACGGCGCGCCCCCCGCATCGACCTGCACGCAGCGCGCCGAGAGTTCATCGAGGGTCAAGCCGTTGCGCTTGCGCAGCGACCGCAGCTTCGCCCCGAGAAAATGTCCCTGCCGTATCAGACCTGCCATGGCTTTTTGGTGAAATTCACACTGTGAAATTTCTAATGTGTAAATCTGCAGTTTGAACACTCTAAACTCGCCGCTATCGAGACGCAAGCCCGCCTTTGGAACCCTAAGGAGAACTGACTTGAGCCAGCAGACACTGAACCGATGGCATGGTGTGGAACGCCCCTATAGCGAGGCAGACGTGGCCCGGTTGCGCGGTTCTGTCCGTATCGAGTACTCCCTCGCGCGGTTGGGCGCCGAGAAATTCTGGCGTTTGCTGCATAGCGAACCGGTGGTGGCGGGCCTCGGCTGCATGACGGGTAACCAGGCCATTCAGACGGTCCAGGCGGGCCTCAAGGCCATCTATTGCTCCGGATGGCAGGTTGCCGGCGATGCCAATTCGGCCGGCGAGGTATATCCCGACCAGAGTCTGTATCCGGTCGACTCGGTACCTAAAATGGTCGAGCGCATCAACAACGCCCTGCTGCGCACCGATCAGATTCATCACATGGAGGGCAACCACGACATCGATTGGCTCGCCCCCATCATCGCCGATGCGGAAGCAGGTTTTGGCGGAAATCTCAATGCCTTCGAGCTCACCAAGGCGCTGATCCGGGCCGGCGCCGCGGCCGTGCATTTTGAGGATCAGTTGTCGTCCGCCAAGAAATGCGGCCACCTGGGCGGCAAGGTGTTGGTCTCGACCGCCGAGGCGATCAACAAGCTGGTGGCTGCGCGCCTCGCGGCCGACGTCATGGGAGTGCCGACCGTGGTCATCGCGCGCACCGACGCCGACGCGGCGGACCTGCTGCTGACCGATCACGATCCGCGCGACACGCCGTTCCTGACCGGGAAGCGCTCCAGCGAGGGATTCTTTTATGTGAAGGCGGGCATCGAGCAAGCCATCGCGCGCGGTCTGGCTTATGCGCCGTACTGCGATCTCATTTGGTGCGAAACCTCCAAGCCCGATATGACCGAAGCGAAGCGTTTCGCGGCGGCAATTCACGCCAAGTTTCCGGGGAAATTGTTGGCGTACAACTGCTCGCCCTCGTTCAACTGGGCGGCAAAACTGAATGCCGCCGCCATGAAAAGATGGCGCGAAGAGCTGGCCGCGCTGGGTTACCGCTTCCAGTTCATCACGCTCGCCGGCTGGCACGCGTTGAATCTGTCGATGTTCGAGCTGGCCTCGGCTTACGGCGCGGATGGCATGCTCGGCTACTCGCAGTTGCAGCAACGCGAATTTTCTCAAGAAGCCGCAGGCTACAGAGCGACCAAGCATCAAGCGTTCGTCGGTACCGGCTATTTTGACGCCGTGCAAACGGCCATCAGCGCGAAGAGCTCCACCGTCGCGATGGCGGGCAGCACCGAGACCGAGCAATTCACGGCACCGCCGCCGTCGGCGCCGTCGCCGTCGCCGCAACGCGTGGTGGCATAAGGACGCCATGAACGCAGACCTCGCCGCGCTGGATGGAGCAGCCGCATCGGCTGCTGCGCCCGCTTCTCCGGCAATGGTGGGCACGACTGCGAAGGATTATGCGGTAACGATTGGCGAGCACTTTCGCCTCTACAACGAGGAATTCGGGCGCATTACCCGGCGGGCGGCAGAGAATTTTCTCGCCCAGGATTGGCATACGGCGCAGCTCGACGCGGTAGTACGCATCGAGCTGTACGAGCAGAGAGTGGCGCGCTGCGTGGCGCTCGTCGGCAGCCAATTGCAGGGGCAACGCACCGATGTGGCGCTGTGGGCCGATATCAAACGTGCGTACGAAACCCTGGTGGCGCGGCGCCCCGACAGCGATTTCTATCACACGTTCTTTAATTCGGTTACCCGCGATCTGTTCGGCACGGTGGGCGTCAACCGCGAAGTTGAATTTTGCGCCACCAGCGTGGGCCGCGCTTCGGGATCCGTACCCATCCGCGTCTATCGGGTGGGCGGATCCTTGCCGACCGCCGTGCGCGAGGTTCTCGCCGACTTGCCGTTCGGCGCCGCCATCGGCGATACCGACTCCGCCGTGCACCGCATCAGCGCCGAGATCGGCCGGTACTTTCAATTGGGCCGGCACAGCGGCGCGCCCGAATCGATCGAATTGATAGAGCCCGTGTTCTATCGCGGCACACAGGCCTTCGCGGTCGGCCGACTGATCGGCGACGGCGCGATCACTCCGCTGGTCATCGCCTTTACGAATTCTTCGCAAGGTGTACACGTCGAGGCGGTGATGCTGTCGCGCGCCGACGTGGGTTCGCTGTTTGGCTATGCGCGTTCCTACTTTCACGTCGACCTGCCGGTGGTCAGCGCCGCCATCACGCTGTTGCGCTCCTTCATGCCGCGCAAACCCGTCGACGAGCTGTACACCGTGCTGGGGCGCGCCAAGCAGGGCAAAACCGAGCGCTATTTCGCGTTGCATCGGCATCTGGACAAATCGATCGACAGTTTCGTGCATGCACCGGGCGAGCGCGGCCTGGTGATGATCGTCTTCACCCTGCCCTCGCACGATCTGGTGTTCAAGGTGATTCGCGATCGCTTTGCCCCACCCAAGACCACCACCCGCGCGGAAGTCATCGAACGCTACCAGTTCGTGTTTCGGCACGACCGGGCCGGCCGCCTGGTCGATGCCCAGGAATTCAAGCGGCTGCGGCTGCCGCGATCGCGCTTCATGCCGGATCTCGCCGCGGAACTGTTGTGCGACGCCAGCGAGAGCTGCCGGGTCGAAGGCGAGGACCTCATCGTCGAACACTGCTACATCGAGCGCCGCCTGCGGCCGCTCAATTTATTCCTGCGCGAAGCCGAGCCTGCAGCCGCCGAGTCGGCGATCATCGATTACGGCAACGCCTTGCGCGATCTGGCGGCCAGCAATGTGTTTCCCGGCGACTTGCTGCTGAAGAATTTCGGGGTGACCAGCCACGGCCGCGTCATCTTCTACGACTACGATGAAATCTGCCTGGTGTCGGACTGCGTGTATCGCGACCTGCCGCAAGCGCGCACCGAGGAGGAGGAGACCAGTGCCGAGCCATGGTTTCACTGCGGGCCGCGCGATGTGTTCCCGGAGCAATGGCTGCCGTTTCTTTCCATACCGTCCGCGCTCCGCGAGGTGTTCGTGCGTGAGCATGAATGCCTGCTGACGGCAGCATGGTGGCGCGCGCAGGCCGCGCTTCAATCCGCGAACGCCGCGTAGACGAGATCGCGGAACAGATTGCGGTAGTAATCGCGCTGGCCCGGAGCTTGAATGAGCATCAGCGCGAACAGTTGCTCCGCCGGATCGACCCAGAAGGTGGTGCCGGCGAGGCCGCCCCAAAAATACTGCCCGACCGACCCCGGAACGGGTGAAATTCCGGCCTGCAGCCGCACGGCAAAGCCGAGCCCGAAACCGTAACCCGGCAGCAGCAGATCGGGCGCTCCGGTGATGGGCCCCAGATGATCCGCCGTCATGAGTTCGACCGTCTTGCGGCTCAATAGGCGTACCCCATCCAGCCTGCCGTGGTTCAGCAGCATCTGCAGGAAGCGTGCGTAGTCGCCCGCAGTGGACACCAAGCCGCCGCCGCCCGACTGAAATTGCGGCTCCTCCTTGACCTGGATCAACTGCACCGCCGAGCCGGTGTCGGGATCCTTCGCGAATGCCTCGGCGAGGCGCCCGTGATCGGCCGCCGCAACATGAAAGCCGGTATCGAGCATGCCCAGCGGGGCAAGGATATGGCGCTTGAGATAGTCCCCGAGACTTAAGTCCGACAGCACTTCGATCAATCGGCCGATCACGTCCGTCGAGCGGCTGTACTCCCAGGCCGAGCCGGGCTGATGCAGCAGCGGCATCTTGCTCAAGCTGGCGACCTGATCGGCATTGCTTTGGTGGCGGTTGTAGATCTTTGCCGCCATGTACATCTTGTGCACCGGCCCGTTGCCGCGGAACTCATAAGTGAGCCCGGAGGTATGACGCAGCAGATCCTGGATGCTGATGGGCCGCGTGGCCGGCACCAGTTCGATCTCCGCGCCGCGCGGCACGGCAACTTTCAGGTCGGCGAGATCCGGCAGATATTTTGCGATCGGATCGCTGAGCAGGAAGCGTCCTTCCTCCCACAGCATCATCGCGGCCACCGAAACGATGGGCTTGGTCATCGAATAAATGCGAAAGATCGAGTCGCTGCTCATGGGCGCGCCGCTGGCGGGATCGCGCCGGCCGAAACTCTCGAAGAAGGCGAGTCGACCCCGCCGCGCGATCAGCGCCACGGCCCCGGGCAAGCGCCCACTCGCGACCTCGGCCGACAACACCTTCCCCAAGCGGGCAAGAGCGGAGCTGGAGAGCCCAATGTCTTCGGGCGTGGCCATGGGAAGTGGGGCTGCTGTCATGGAACTGGATTCCCTTTGAGGTGAGGACTTGTCGGCGCACCGATTATAGTTGAGCATCACGGGCAAATTCAGGCTACCTCATGAAGCTATACAACGAGCATAATCCGGCGCCCAATCCACGGCGCGTACGCATCTTTCTCGCGGAGAAGGGGATCTCGATCCCTTTCGTTCACGTCCCCATTCGCGAAGGAGCGCACAAGACGCCCGAATTCCGCGCCTTAAACTCGCTGGGACAACTGCCGGTGTTGGAGCTCGACGATGGCTCCACGCTGTCGGAAAGCATTGCCATTTGCCGCTATCTGGAGGAACTGCACCCGACACCCGCCCTTTTCGGCGACGACGCGTGGCGGCGCGCCCGCATCGAAATGTGGATGCGGCGGATCGAGTTCGTGCTGATGAGCCGGATCGGAGCCGTGTGGGTGAACACGCATAAATACACGGCGCATCTGGGCACGCAGTACAAGGACTTCGGGGAGGCGAGCCGGGTGCGCGCGATCAAGGCCATGCAGTGGCTGAACGACGAACTGGCCGGGCGCGAATTCATCGCCGTCGACAATTACTCGATGGCCGACATCGTTGCCCTGACCACCATCGACTTCGCCACATTCATCGGCATCGAGATGCCTGCGGAACTACCGCACCTGCGGGCGTGGCATGCCCGGGTGTCGGCGCGCGCCAGCGCCGCAGCCTAACTTGGCAAGTCTGTAAACTGAGATTTCAGCAGGCCGGCGGCAACCAGTGCGTCGACCACCGAGCCGTCATGACCCGGCACAATATGAATGCGAGGTTCCGCGGCGCGCAGTTGCTTGAGCGCGGCAAGTTCTCCGAAAACCGCGTGCCGATCCTCGTCCTTTATCATGAACGTTGTGACGAGCCGGGCGCGTTCGCGTTGTAGTTCAACATTGCGCAACAGCCAGGCAACATCGCCCAGAAACAGAAACTCAGCGCCGTTCGCGGTTCGCACGTAGACCATCTGACTTCCTGGCGTATGACCGGCCGCCTTGATAAGCACGACACCCGGCGCCACCGCAAGATACTTCTCATAGCTGATCGGCACATAGCCGTCCAATGCGTGATCCGGAAACTTCGCCGGCAACATGAGTTTCGGATTGGCGAGCTGCTCGCGGGTCAGCCTGGTTGACGCCAGCACGCTCGACAGACGCGGATGAACCGTAAGACCGCCGATGTGATCCAAGTGTTCGTGCGTGATGAGGATCTGCGAGGCCTTGCCTATCGCACTTTGCATGCGCGCAAATGCAGCGGCATCGAACGAGTTCAGATTGTCGCCGCCGATTTCCTTGTTGAGCGCGGTATCGACAATGACGGATGTCTGCGGAAATACAATGCGATAGGAAAACACCGGCAGGTCGCGTGTCTGCCAGCCATCGCCTGCCACAATCACGGTGGCGGGTGCTTTGAACACCCCGATGCGCTCCACCTCGATAGCGGTCGGCGGATCGCCCGGCATGGCGCCCGCCAGACGGCGAACTTCGCCGATATCCAGCGCGAACTGGCTGTCGGCTGGCGCATGGCTTTCAACCAGCAGCCAGTAGTAGGCGGCTCCCGCGATCACGACGAGAATGGCTACGGCGACGAGAGTGTTGCGAATCCAAGGTTTCATGCGTATCTCCGTGACGAATGCGCAAATCCGCGCAACAATGTGCCAACTATAAGCTGGGATGCAATGACATGAAAATTCTGATGTTGGGCGCCGGCAGCGTCGGCGGCTTCTTCGGACTTCGTCTGCAGGAAGGCGGGGCGGATATAACGTTCTTGGTGCGGCCCAAGCGCGCGGCGCGGCTGCGCGAACGTGGATTGCGCATTTATGGACCCCGCGACGAGCTGCATGTGAAGCAATTGCAGCTGTTGGAATCCGGTGCTGCCGCGAGCGGCTCATTCGATGCAGTCGTCTTGAGCTGCAAGGCCTACGATCTGGCGAGCGCCATGGACGCAGTGCGACCGTATCTCGACACCGGCACCGTCATACTACCGCTGCTCAATGGCTTGCAGCATCTCGAAGTGCTGGATCGGGCCTTTGGCGGTGCACGGGTGCTGGGCGGCCTGGCCCAGGTATCTGCGACCCTGGACGCCAATGGCGATATCAAGCAGCTCACCGAGGTTCAGGCGCTGGTGTACGGCCCGCGCAGCGCGGTGCAAGCCGCAGCGGCCGGCGCACTGGACAGCGCTCTGCAATTGGGAAAGTTCGAAGCCCGGATGAGCCGCGATATCATGCTCGAGATGTGGGAAAAGTTCGTCCTGCTGGCTTCGTTGGCGGGCATGACATGCTTGATGCGCGCCAATGTGGGTGAGATTGCCGCGACCCAGGACGGCGCAGCCTTGATGTTGCGCATGCTGGACGATTGCGCGGCCGTCGCAACGGCCGCGGGCCATGCCCCGCGACTCAATTACATGACGCCGATAAAGGCGCTGCTCACGCAAAAAAACTCGCTGTTGGAGGCGTCAATGCGCCGCGACATGGAACAGGGCCGCGCGACCGAAGCGGATCACGTGGTCGGAGACATGCTGCGCCGGGCCGGGGCCGCCGGCGTGGACTCTGAGTTGCTGAAGGCCGCCTATTGTTCGTTGCAAGCCTACGAGCGTGCGAGAGCGGCGAGCACCGATCGGCCCTGAAGTCTAACCGCGCCGCTGCGTTTGCACGGGGAGCGGTAGGAAACTAGAGCTCAGTGCTCGTCGTGGTGCTCGTGATCTTTATTGTCATGGTGATCGCGGTCTCGATCATCGTGCTTCTCGTGGCCGTGTTCATGTTCATGTCGATCGTAGTCCGGGGCATATTCCGCCGATCTAACGAAGTAAACCGGTCGATTGCAGGCATGGTACTCATGACAGTACTTGCGCCAGTTCTTGGCGTGTCCAGGCGGTACGTGTAAGTACACCGGGGGCGGCGGCGATGCTTGCGGCTCGATCAGCATCGGCTGCGCATACACGACCGGCGGCGGCGGTTCGTTCCCCAACCGCACTTGCCCGTAGACACCGGGTGCAATTTCCCCCGCAAGAATGACGTGAATATCCAAATCCCCAGCGCGGCTGGCGCCGGCGCTGGAAATCAAAATTGCGGCCAATCCAATCAATGCTCTGCTGCACATTTTTCAATGCTCCGCGAATGAAGTTCAAAAAAGTGTACGCGCTGCCGCCGCCGGCCCCATTGGTACTGCGTCACAGTTCGCAACCTTGGGTGGTCAGGCCGGCTTTCGCTGCGCCGCGTAATCGGCGAGCACCAAGCTGACGCATTCGGTCAGCCGCGTTGCGTAGTCGATGTGCAGGAATTCGTTGGGTCCGTGGGCATTGGAGAGCGGCCCCAGCACGCCGGTGACGAAGAACTGCGTTTTTGGGAATCGCTCGCCCAGCATCCTCAAGAAGGGGATGGTTCCGCCGCCGCCAAGGCTCACCGGCTCACGCCCGAAGACATGTCTCGAGGCGCGCTGCAGGGACTCCTCGAACCAGGGCGCAAATGCAGGCGCGTTCCAGCCGCCCGACGATGATTCGGGCTCGAAGCTCACGTGCGCGCCGTAGGGCGGATCGCGCTCGAAAGCCGCGCGCACAGCGCGGCTCGCCTTGCCCGGGTCGACCGTGGGCGGCAGGCGCAAGGACACCTTCAAGGTAATTTCCGGCAACAGTACATTGCCCGCCGTGTGCACCGGCGGCAGGCCATCCGCGCCGGTCACCGCGAGGGATGGGCGCCAGGTATTGTTGATGAGCAGTTCCCGATGATCGGATGTCACGGGCCGCGCGCCGGCGACGAAGGGGATCTTGTCGAGGATGTGCGCGCCCAGCACATCGGCGGCCATTGCGATCTGGGCGCGCCGGTCGTCGGGAATGCCGGCATGCAGCTCATCGAGCAGCAACTCCCCCGTCAGGGGATTTTCAACGCGCTCCAGCAACTGTTGGGTGAGCCGAAACGCCGTTGGCGCAATCCCTGACGCCAGCCCGGAATGCGCGCCCTCGCTCAAAACGCGCACCGTGAGCCTCCCCACCAGGTTGCCGCGCAGCGAGGTCGTGGTCCAAAGCTGCTGGTAATTCCCGCATTCCGCGTCGAGACAAACGACCAAGGAAGGCTCGCCAAGCTGTGCGCCCAGCGCATCGAGATGCGCAGGCAGATGCACGCTGCCGCTCTCTTCGGTGGCCTCGATCAAGATCACACAGCGCGGCAGCTCAATCGCCTGCGCCTTGAGGGCCGCAATTGCCGTTAACGAACTGAACACTGCGTAGCCATCGTCGGCGCCGCCGCGGCCATACAGTTTGCCGTCGCGTATCACGGGATCCCAGGGACTTAAGCCCGGCAACCAACCGGTAAATTCAGGCTGTTTGTCGAGATGCCCGTACAGAAGCACGCATCCTTGCCGCTCGCCGGGAATATCCACCAGCAGTATGGGCGTCATGCCCGGCAATCGGCGCACCTCGACGCGCATGCGCGGCACCGGTTGCAGGCGGCACCACGCCGCCATGAGCTCGATCGCCTGATCCATGTACCCATGGCTCTCCCAGTCTGGATCGAACGCCGGGGACTTGTTCGGAATGCGTATATAGGCCTGCAGCCGCTCGACGATCGAGGATTGCCAGACGTTTTCGATGAACTGACGCAAACCCGAAAAATTCATTCTCTTCTACTCCCTGGGGCGGCCCGCGGCTTCGGGCCATACCCAATTCTTGATTTCCGGCATGTCTTCCCCATACCGGTTTATGTATTGCCTGTGCTCGATGAGCTTGTCCTGCAATTGCTGCCGCAAATAATCGCCGCGACTGCCGATCTGCGGCAACCGGTCGATCACGTCCGTCACCAAATGAAACCGATCCAGGTCATTGAGCACGGTCATGTCGAATGCCGTGGTGATCGTACCTTCCTCCTTGTAGCCGCGCACATGCAGATTCTCGTGATTGTGGCGGCGGTAGGTGAGCCGGTGTATGAGCCAGGGATAGCCGTGGTAGGCGAAGATCACGTGCTTGTCCCTGGTGAACAAGGCGTCGAAATTACTATCGCTCAAGCCATGCGGATGCTCGGACGGCGGCTGCAGTTTCATGAGATCGACCACATTGACCACGCGCACCTTCAATGTGGGCAGCTCGCGCCGCAGAATCGAAACGGCGGCAAGCGTCTCCAGCGTCGGCACATCGCCGGCGCAGGCCATGACCACGTCCGGGTCGCCGCGCTGATCATTGCTGGCCCATTGCCAGATGCCGATGCCCTCGCTGCAGTGATTGATGGCCGCATCCATCGTCAGCCATTGGGGCGCCGGATGTTTGCCCGCGATCACCACGTTGACGTAGTGGCGGCTGCGCAAACAGTGATCCATCACCGACAATAGGCAATTGGCGTCCGGCGGCAGGTAAACACGCACAATCTCCGCCTTTTTGTTCACCACGTGATCGATGAAGCCGGGATCCTGGTGCGTGAAACCATTGTGATCCTGGCGCCAGACATGCGAACTCAACAGATAGTTGAGGGATGCGATCTTGCGCCGCCAGGGCAGCCCCGCCGTCACCTTCAACCACTTGGCGTGTTGGTTGAACATCGAGTCCACGATGTGAATGAACGCCTCATAGCAATTGAACAGCCCGTGTCGGCCGGTGAGCAGGTAGCCTTCGAGCCAACCCTCGCATTGGTGCTCGCTCAGCATTTCCATGACGGGTCCTGTGGGCGCGAGAAACTCATCGTCGCTGGTGGTGTCCGCCATCCATTGACGATTGCCGGCTTCGAACACCGCTTCGAGGCCGTTCGACAGCGTTTCGTCGGGGCCGAAGATGCGGAAGTTGCGCGGCTCCGCATTCAACTTCACCACGTCGCGAAGAAACTTCCCCAGCACGTGCGTATCGCCGATGCCGGCCACACCCGGCTTAGGCACGGCGACGGCGTATTCGCGAAAATTCGGCATGCGCAAATCCCGCAGCAGCATGCCGCCGTTGGCGTTGGGATTCGCACCCATGCGCCGCTGCCCGGTCGGCGCGAGCTCAGCCAATTCAGCCTTCAGCCGGCCCCGCGTATCAAACAGTTCGGCCGGCCGATAGCTGCGCAGCCATTCGTCGAGCTGCCGCAGGTGCTCCGGATGCGCGGCAGGATTGGTGAGCGGCACCTGATGGGACCGGAAAGTGCCTTCATTGCGTTTGCCGTCGATCACCTTCGGGCCAGTCCAACCCTTCGGCGAGATCAGCACGATCATCGGCCAGCGCGGACGTTTCGCAATGTTGTCAAGACCCCGGGCGCTTGCAACGGATGCGCGCGCGTCCGCCTGAATTCGGCGAATCTCCTCGACCACGGTGTCCAGTGTCGCGGCCATCGCTTGATGCATGGGCATCGGTTCGTGGCCTTCGACGAAGTGCGGAGTCCAGCCCAACCCAAGCAGCAATTGCTGAAGCTCGTCGCGAGAAATGCGCGCCAAAACGGTGGGATTGGCGATCTTCCAGCCGTTCAAATGCAGGATCGGCAGCACCGCCCCGTCGTAAGCAGGATTCAGGAATTTATTGGAATGCCACGAGGTGGCAAGCGGACCTGTTTCGGCTTCGCCGTCGCCGACCACGCAGGCGGCGATCAACGCGGGATTGTCGAACACCGCTCCGAATGCATGACTCAGCGAATATCCGAGTTCTCCCCCTTCGTGAATCGACCCGGGGCACTCGGCCGAGGCGTGGCTCGGAATTCCTCCGGGAAACGAGAACTGGGTGAACAGCCGTTTCAGTCCGGCCTCATCCTGACTCACGTTCGCATACACCTCGCTGTACGTGCCCTCGAGATAGGTGCCACTGACCACCGCCGGCCCGCCATGGCCCGGGCCCGATAGGTAGATCATGTCCAGGTCATACTTTTTGATGACCCGGTTCAAATGCGTGTAAATGAAATTCTGCCCCGGTGTTGTGCCCCAGTGCCCGAGCAGCATGCGCTTCACATGCTCGATTTTCAGTGGCTGCTTCAACAAGGGGTTATCGCACAGATAAATCTGTCCGACGGACAAGTAGTTTGCGGCGCGCCAATAGGCGTCAATCTTCTGCGCCATTTGCGCATCGAGCACCGGGCTTCGGTCTGGCACTGGCATGGTCGCTCCGTTGTCGGTCATTTGGCGGTGATTCCCAGCAAACCCGCGGTCAAATCCGCGATAATGGATTCTTCGTCGGTGCGTATCACCCGGACCACGACGGCCCCGGCGTCGCTCGATATGCGCGGCGCATTCCGCAAGTTCTTGGCTTCGTCGATCTCGATGCCGAGAAACTGTAGTCCATCGCAGATTCGGCGGCGCAGCGGCGCGGCGTTTTCGCCGACGCCGCCGGCGAACACCAACGTGTCCACGCCGCCGAGCACCGCCGCAAACGACCCAATCCATTTTTTCGCCTGGTAACAGAACAGCGCCAGCGCTTCGCGGGCGCGCGAGTCGCCGGCCTCACGACCGAGCAGATCGCGGACATCGGCGCTGGTTTCCGAAACTCCGATGAGCCCGGATTCGTGGCTGACCATGGTCTGAAATTGTTCCGCGTTCATAGACTCGGTAAGCGCCAGGAAACTCATCAGCCCGGGATCCAAATCGCCCGAGCGGGTGCCCATGACCAATCCGGAGGCCGGCGTAAAGCCCATGCTGGTATCGACGCAGCGGCCGCCCTGCACCGCGGCAATACTGGCGCCGCTGCCCAGGTGCGCGAGGATGACCCTTCCTTCCGCCTCGGCCGGACCTCCAACGCGGGTCAATTCCTGCATGAGGAAAGTGTAGGACAAACCATGGAAGCCATAGCGCCGCACGCCCTTGGCCATGAAGCGGCGCGGGATCGGCAACTGCGTTGCGACGCCGGGCATGCTGCGGTGAAAGGCCGTGTCGAAACATGCGACGTGCGGGACCTTGGAATAGGCGCGTTGCAACGCCTCGATGAGTTCGATTTCCCGCGGCAGATGCTCGGGATCAAACGGCGTGATGCTGCGAAGCTCGGCCAGCAGCTCCGCGGTAAGCATCTCGGGCGCCGTGTGCAGCATGCCATGCACCACGCGATGCCCAACGGCGGCGGACGCCGCCACCACCGGCTGCCCGCGCAACCACTCCACCAGTGAGTCCACGCCGCGTCCAGGGCCGATGCTGATTTGCGCCGCCGCCTGCCCCGAATGACGCACCGTCAGGCAAGCCTCCGGGCTCCCGATGCGCTCCAATTTTCCATCCAGCACGCGGCTCGGCCGTCCGGAGATTTCAAATACGGCAAATCGAATGCTCGACGAACCGGCGTTGATGGTCAGTATGTTGGGCATGGAACCAATTTCCGCATCGTCAACAAACTTTTGAACAGCTTCGGAAGTTCAACCAGGTATGATGACAACGAGGTTACGAATGCCACATTATCATGCTGTTGTATGGATGGATCATCAAAACGCGACCGCCTGGCACTTCACGCCGACGGCGCAGGAAAACACCCACATCCACGCGCGTGATCAGCACTTGCGCGTGCATAGCCGCAAAAGCACCCACGGCGGCCACAAGTCTCCCGCCGACCACCACTTCTTCGAGGATGTCGCGCAGGCGATCGCCGGTGCGCACGAGATTTTGCTGATGGGTCCGGCGCAAACAAAGCACGAGTTCGCGGTTTACTTGCGCGACAAGCATCCGCAGCTGGCAAAGTGCGTCGTCGCAGTCGAGAACGCCGATCATCCCACCGACGCGCAAGTCCTAAGCTACGCGCGCAAGCATTTTCCGGCGCTCGATCGGATGCAGTGAAAATCGCATCCCTAGGGAGCGTGCAGCGCCGCCTCGACGAGTTTGCTCAGGCCCGCTATGTTGCCCATCAATGCCGCAGGAAAACCATGGCGCTGCAGCAGATACTCGGGCGTATTGAAGGACACCCAGCAACGCTTCGATTCATCCTGCCAGGCGAGCACTTTTAGCGGCAGATCGAGAGCGAGCTTTGGCGCCGCCACCATCAACGGCGTGCCGCCGGTCGGATTGCCGAGAATCAACAATTGCGTCGGCCGCAGAGTGAGTCCGACCGCCGCAGCATCTCTGCTGAAATCGATGCGGGCGAACACGCTCATGCCATGGCTCTTTGCCACGCTCGCCAGCCGATCCAGCGTCTCATCGACGCCGCGCGAAGCCGCCAATGTCTTGATCCCCTGTTCAGAATCGGTCGCGTTCATTCCACACCTCGCCAATTGGCATTTGATACCCTGCCCGCCGGATTGCCTTTAGTCCCGCGGTCCGATGGAGCAGTCTAATGGAAGCTTTTTTGGTGTCGATTACCACGATTTCGATTGCCGAAATCGGCGATCGTACTCAGCTCCTGTCCCTGCTGCTCGCGGCGCGCTTTCGCCGGCCGTGGCCCATCATCGCCGGCATCCTGTGTGCGACATTGGCCAATCACGCGCTGGCGGGAGTCGTCGGCGTATGGTTTGGGTCCTTGCTGAAACCCCGCACTCTGCAGGTCGTCGTCGGCATCAGCATGATTGCGATGGCGTTATGGACCTTGAAGCCGGACAAGCTGGATGGAAGTGCCGGCGAGGCCAGCGCCATGGGCGCATTCCTCGCCACCTTGACCAGCTTCTTCATCGCCGAGGTTGGCGACAAGACCCAAATTGCGACCCTGGCGCTGGCCGCGGCCTACCCGAGTCTCCTCGCGGTGGTGGCGGGCACCACCGCCGGCATGATGGTCGCCAATGTGCCCGTCGTATTCCTGGGCAAGGCATTTGCGGATCGGCTCCCCGTCAAGGCCATTCACGTGGGCGCTGCCGGCCTGTTCGTGGTGTTGGGAGCCGTTTTTCTGATGCGCGCGCTTTGGCGGTGAAGCCTATCGAGATGCGCTAGGATTCGTTTAAATCCTGGAAATCGAAAAGCATGGGTCACGTAGCCAACGAAAAAACCAAGCTGCTGAATCGGCTCAAACGACTGCGCGGACAGATCGATGCCATCGAGCGCGCCGTGGAAGCCGACCACGAGTGCGCCGGCGTGCTGCAGCAGGCCACCTCCTGCCGCGGCGCACTGGACGGCTTCATCGCCGAGGTCATCGAGGATCACATCCGCGAGCACATGATCGATCCGCGCGCGGGTCGCGACGATCCGCGGGTGCTCGCCGCCGAGGATCTCGTCGAGATAGTCCACGCCTATCTGAAAAAATAGCGGCGATTCTCAACCCTTAGGTCACGCGGCGTTCATATTCCTGCCACACAGTAGGCGGACTTTGTTCAAGCCAATCCCGTGGACATATAGGGGGGTATACTATATTATGCGACGCATCATGATGCGCGCATCGACCCTTGGAATCGCCACACAGGCGCAACGCCAAAGCAAATTGATCGCGGCGCTGACGCTGATCGCCGCCGCATCGTATTCGCCATGGTCGGCCGCGGCGGACGATGAGGCCTGGGCCGTTCATGGGCAATTCACCTACACGGAACAGTCGACGTCGGACTTCAATGCGCCCTACCGCGGCCCCCACAGCCTCTCGCCCGACAAGGGCGCGGAAACCATCGACGCGACGCTATTCCTGGGGGCGCGGCTATGGCGCGGCGCCGAAGGCTGGATCAACGGCGAGATCGACCAGGGCTTTGGGCTTGATGACACATTGGGCGTTGCGGGGTTCCCGAGCGCCGAAGCGTACAAAGTGGGCGCCAATCAACCGTACTACCGCCTGGCGCGGGCGTTCATTCGTCAGACCGTGGATTTGGGCGGCGCCGAGCAGCCGCTCGAAGCACAGGCAAATTGGCTGAGCGGCGCACAGAGCGCCGATCGCGTGGTCATCTGGCTCGGCAAATTCGGCGTCGTGGACGTGTTCGACACCAATCAATACGCTCATGATCCACGCGGCGATTTCCTGAATTGGGGCGCCATCGACGCGGGCAGTTTCGATTACGCCGCGGATGCCTGGGGCTACACGGTGGGCGCCGCGGTCGAGTGGTATCAAGGCGCCTGGACTTATCGGGCCGGCGTGTTCGATTTGTCCGACGTGCCGAACAGCGCGCATCTCGAGCCTGGGATGCACGAATTTCAAACCGATGTGGAGATCGAGCATCGTCATGAAATCGCCGGCCGGCCCGGCCGCTTGCTGCTGACCGTTTTCGACAGTCGCGGCCGCATGGGGCTGCTCGACGAGGCTGTGCAGGTTGCGCAGAGCTCAGGGTCGCCCGTGGACATCGCCGCAGTCCGGGCCTACCGCAGCCGCAGCGGCGCGAGCATGAATATGGAACAGCAGATCGCCCCGGACTTAGGCGCGTTCATTCGGGTGGGCAAGGCGGGCGGCAATGTCGAGCCCTACGAATATACGGACATTGACCGCTCCCTGGAGGCGGGTCTATCGCTGCAGGGCTCACGCTGGCATCGCAGCGGTGATACGGTCGGGCTTGTCGCCATGAACAACGGCATTTCCGCATCGCGCGAGGCGTACCTCAATGCCGGCGGGTTGGGCGTACTCGTCGGCGACGGTCAACTGCCGCACCCCGGTCCGGAGCAAATCATTGAAACCTACTATTCGGCCGCGGTATTGAAATTCGCGCGTTTGAGCCTGGACTATCAATACATCAATCATCCGGCCTACAACCGCGATCGCGGGCCGGTTTCGGTGATTGCAGTGCGGCTGCACGCGCAGTTCTAGGGCAGCGACCTTCACTTGCCCCTGTCGCGGCCGCTCAGTACCATCGGCCGGCGCACCCAACTGCTGCATAAGGAGAATCACGTGGGATTGGCATCAGAATTCAAAGAATTTGCGATGAAGGGCAACGTGGTTGATCTGGCAGTGGGCGTCATCATCGGCGCGGCCTTCGGCAAGATCGTGTCCTCGCTGGTCGGCGATGTCTTCATGCCGGCGATCGGCAAGATGATCGGCGGCGTGAATTTCTCGGATCTGGCAATCGGCCTTGGCGCGGACCCCGCCGGCAAGGCTGTGCTCATCAAGTACGGCGCCTTCATTCAAACCATGTTTGATTTTGTCATCATCGCGCTGGTGCTGTTCATGTGCATCAAGGGCATCAACAAACTCAAGAAGCCGCCGCCGGCTGTCGCTGCGCCGCCCGCAGCGCCGCCGCGGTCGGAAGTGCTTCTCCAGGAAATTCGCGATTTGCTGGCAAAGCGCGGCTGAGTACTGCTCGCGCTCGCGCCTGCGGCGAGCCTGTGGAGAGTCAAACCCGGTTTCAATCTCAAGGAGAAATTTATGGGATTGTTCGACGGAATTTTGGGTGGAGTGGTCGGTGCCGAGATGGCCACCGTGGTCAATGGCCTCATCGAGAAACACGGCGGCGTACAGGGAATCGTCGCGCAGTTGGAGCAGCAGGGTCTCGGCGGCACGGTGCGCTCATGGGTGGGGACGGGTGCCAACCAGCCCATCACCACCGAGCAAATTCATCAAGCTTTTGGATCCGACACGGTCAAGGAATTGGCCGCCAAGGTCGGCCTGTCGCCCGATGTATTGGCCGCCAAGCTGTCACAGGTTCTGCCGCAGGCAATCGACAAGATAACGCCCGGCGGGTCGGTCCCCAAGGCCTGATCGCGTTCGGTTCAATTGCACTCAAGGAGATTCGTTCATGGTCAAACGAGCGCTGTTCATTTCCCTCCTCGCCTTAGGTTTGGTGGCGGCGCGCGCCGCCGATACGGGCCCGCGCTTCTTCGCTCCGCCCGGTGCGGATCCAAAAACATCACCGCCCTTCAGCAATGCCGTGCTGGTCGATGGCACGTTTTATGTGGCAGGTCACCTGGGACTCGACCCGGCCACCGGCAAGGCCGGATCGGACGCTGAAACCGAAGCGCGCTTGGTGATGGACGCGGTCAAGCAAACCCTGGAGAAGGGGGGCTTGACGATGGAGGATCTCGTCTCGGTCACCGTGTACTGCACCGATCTTGGTCTTTACGACAAATTCAACGCCGTCTATCGCGGCTATTTTCATGAACACTATCCGGCGCGCGCCTTCATCGGCGTGGCATCGCTGGTGCGCGGCGCTCATTTTGAAATCGCGGGCGTCGCCATCAAGCCGAAGACGCCGCACAAGCCGTAGCGGCGCTAGCCGTCGATCAGTCTTCTCGCTCGATTTGGCGCCGCCTTAGGTGGCGCGCGGTTGCTCGGCGAGCATCCTGTAGATTTTGAGGACCCTAGGGACGTAGGCCATCGTTTCGGTAAATGGCGGGATTTGTCCGCCATTGCGGTCGACCGCCTCCTCGCCCGCGTTGTACGCCGCGAGCGCCAGCCTGATGTCCTTGCCGAAGCGATCGATGAGAAATTTCAAATAGCGGGCGCCGGCATGAATATTTTGCCGGGGATCATAGGGATTCGAAACCCCGAAGCGCGTGGCTGTCGCCGGCATCAACTGCATCAGGCCGACGGCGCCCCGCTTCGATACCGCATGTGAATTGAACCCGGACTCGACCACGATCACCGCCCGCAAGAGATTGGGTTCCAGCGCCGAGGAGACCGCGGCATGCTCGATGATCGAATCGAATTGCGTGGCTCTCGCGAGCAGCTGCGCATCATAGCGATCGCCGCTCTCGGTCCGGTCCCGCGGCGAAAGCACCAGCAATCGATAGCGGTTGTTGTCGGGAACATCGGTGTAATGACGCTGTCCGCTGGAATCCAGATAGGTGTAAATCTTTGGGTTCGCTGCAACGGCCGATTGGGCGATGAGAATTGCAGCGAAAAATGCGAGCTTCGGCGCCATGGGTTTATCCTTGACCCAGACCCTATCGGGAAAGGCCGTGCGCCGATGGGACGTGCATCTAACATCCACCGCGGCCGCGCAAATTCGCATGCCGGGGCTCAACAGGGATCTGCAAATTCGTGATTATGGTGCGTCACTTTGTGACGGCGTTCGCACCCGCGCTGATTCGCTCACGCAATCCAGCGAAACCCAGCACATCCGGATCGTCGTCGTGAACATAAAATGGCGTCCTGCCTGGTTGAATTCCTGCGCGACTCTAGCGGCATCGGGGCTGACATAACGCCGGAGCGGCTGAAAATTCAGCGCACCCGGGCGATCGAAGCTGAAGGGTACAAAGTGGCTGAAACTGCTGATTGGAAGCAAAAATATCGCGACTCGCTCGTCGAGATGGAAGCCGAGGAGATCCGCTGGCGGCACGCCGAACAGGTGCTGCGACGGCTGATCGGGCGTCTGTGCGCCGCCGGCATGGGCGTGAATCCGAGACTCGACGATGAACTGATCGCGCTCGCCGCCGCAAATCGCCGCAATGCCGAGGCCGATGAACTGGCGCGGCTGGCCGATTCGCTGACCACCACCGTGGTGGCTGTCGATGCGGTGTCGCCGGTACCGACGATAACCTTCCCGGCGACCGACACCCAGACTCGCGTCGCGATCAAGTCGCTGCTCGAGCGCCTCCCGGTCAACGACGCGGATAAGTCGACGACCCAGGCCCTGATCGCCGGGCTGGCCACGGCAAAGAATGATACCGCGCTGGCCGCCATCGTCACCCGGGCCGCGGATTTGATCCACGAGCACAGCGAGCATCTGGCGCGCGAGCGCCAGCAGGCCGCCACAATACTGTCCGAAGTCACCAAACGCCTCGAAGAAATGGCCGGTTTCCTGGCCGAATCGCATCAAGAGAACCGCAGCCGCTTTGACGACACGCAGACTCACAGCGACACCGTCATGTCGCAGGTGCGCGAGCTCAGCGACGAGGTCGGCAGCGCCACTGAATTGCGGCTGTTGCAGTCCCTGGTGAGCGCGCGATTGGAGCACGTCGCAAAATACGTCGGTGAGTATCGCAGCCGCGAAGAGCAGCGATTGCGGGAATTCACCGGACGCGCCGAACGCATGCGGACGCGCATCGAGAATCTGGAACGCGAAACCACGGAGCTGCATTCGCGCTTGGCCAGCGAGAAACAAGGCGCCCGGCTCGATCCATTGACCGGGGTTGCGAATCGCAAATCCTTCGACGAGCGGTTCACGCAGGAAATCGCCAGCAAGCCGCGCGCCGAGCGGCCGGTGGCCATGTTGTTGTGGGACATCGACAACTTCAAATTCATCAACGATAGCTATGGGCACCGCGCCGGAGACCGCGTGCTGCAAAGCGTTGCCGCCTGTTTCATGGCGGCGGTGCGCGGCGCGGACTTCGTGGCCCGCATCGGCGGCGAGGAGTTCGTCGTGTTGCTGAGCGGGCCGAAGCTCATGGATGCGATGCAGATCGCCAACCAGGTGCGCTCCGCGGTGGAGGCGTTGCGCTTCCATTTCAGGGGGACGCCGGTGCGGGTCACCGTTTCGTGCGGAGTCACTGAATTGCAGGAACACGATACCGCTGAGGCGGCGTTCGACCGCGCGGATTCGGCGCTGTACCGCGCCAAGAACGGCGGCAAGAACCTGTGCGTCGCCGCTTGAGGGAAACCCTCCGCTTTCTCTAGTTAACAGATATTTAACGTATTTTTTCGAATTCCAGCACTGATTTTTGGCGCATCGTCGCTAGAATCATTTCCCAGCCGAAATACTTTCCCTTAGTCGCTAGCAACATATTGCGGCAGGCAATCGATCGTCGGCGACGTAAAGTTAGTGCGTTGCAGCATCAGGATGTCAATACGATCATGAGCAGCGTTCCAGAATCAGGACTCAGCGAGGCGGCAATCGCGGTTCCCATCGGGAATCCGGGCGTCCTGGCCGAGCCGCGCACTGCGGTTAGGCTGCGCGCGTGGATGCTGACTGCCGTTCTGTTCTTGGTGCCGCTGGTCACTTATTGGCCGGCAACCTTCCATGATTACGGCCTGCGCGATGATTATTCCAATCTGCGCGAAGCGCACGAGGAACTCGGCAAGGTTGTGAAATTTTGCGCTTCCCACGCGCGGCCGATCTATGGCTGGCTGTTGCAGGCCACCTTCGGTCAGACGAGTTCGGTGCAGAACCTGGAATGGATGCGCTTCGTCGCCGCCCTGCTGCTGGGGGCCATCTCCTTGGTGAGTTTTCGTGGCTTGCGGGCGCTGGGATGGTCCATCAACAGCAGTTTGATTTTTGCGGTGCTGCTCGCGTTGGTGCCGTCCGCGCAGGTCATTGCTGGTTGGGCGGTCGGCTGGCCATATGCGGCGACCGCCTTATTGGCGATTGGCGGATTCTTCACGGTTGAGGGTGCCTTGAGCGTCGGGCTGAGCGCCGGCGTCGGCCGCGCCGTGAGTCAATGGGCCGTGGCGGCAGGCCTCATGGTTGTGAGCGCGCTGATTTACCAGCCAAGCGCGCTGTTCTACGTCGTACCACTGGCGGGCGCCCTGATCGTGCAACGTCATCGCACGGTTGCGCAAACGGCCCGCTGGGCGCTGATCCACCTTGGATTTGTCGCCGCCTCGCTGAGTCTGGCTTACGCCGTGATGTCATTGCTGTACGCCAGCCATATATTCGTCAAATCCGGGCGAATCGCCTTCGAGGCACACTGGGGCGGGAAGATCGCCTGGTTTCTGCAGGAACCGCTGCCCAATGCCCTGAGTCTTTTCGTGGTGAACGACAATAACCACCGCGATCACATGCTGTACCTCGCCTGCGCCGCGCTCATCGGTGCAATCCTGGCTGCGGGCGTCTATCTCGAGTGGCGCCGCCACGGCAGGCATCGCGGCATCATCTGGATGTGCGGGCTCATCGGATTGCCCACGTTCGCGTTCGCGGTCAGCTTGATCGCCTCGGAACGCTACGCGACTTATCGCACCATACTTGCGATGACCGCCGTGCTGCTGTGTTTCCTGGTAGCGTCGATGGGCGCGCTGACGACGCGCTGGAGCCCCAATGCGCGCAGATTGCTCGCCGCACTCGTCATCTCGGTTGCGTTCTTTACCGCCCAGCATCGTGTGTACGCGTTGATCGCCGTGCCGCAGGGCAATGAATGGCAGTTGATCATGGCGGGCGCGAAGCATGTGCGTTTGGATGGTCCGCGACAGCACATATTCGCGATTGCATCGACGCCGGCGGACGTATCGACCGCGACGATCTACCACGACGAATTCGGATCGCTTTCCTCGAATTCCGAGTGGGTGCCCCGGGAGATGTTCAAGCGTGCGATGCACGATTTGCATCCGGAGATTGCAAACCTGGATTCGCGCTATGACTTCGCGACCGGACCGAAGCTTCCGGACCACCAGCGCTTCGACGTCATCATCGATCTGCACCGCCTGCGCCAGTTCTACGTAAACAACTAGCCCGCTGCCCCCATTGCGCTCGCCTCGCGCAGCGCCGGCCGCGTGGTATAGGCTGGACCCATGATTGCCGGCCCCCTGTTGTGGATTTTCGCGGCGCTCGGCGCCTTCATGGTCGGCGTTTCGAAGGCGGGCATCACGGGATTGAGCATTCTGTCGATCGCGCTGTTCACGCAGGTGTTTCCGAGCAGCAAGCAAGCCAGCGGTTTGGTGTTGCCGCTGCTGATATTCGGCGACTTCGTCGCGGTATTCGCCTATCGCAAGCATACGCAGTGGCATTATGTGTGGCGGTTGTTCCCGTGGACCGCGCTCGGTGTAGTGCTTGGCTATGTGACTCTCGGCCGCATTTCCGATCACGCCACGAAATCGATGATAGGCGGGATCATCGTGTCGCTGGCGGCATTGAGCTTTTGGCGGCGCTATATATCCGTCCCCAATGATCAGCGTACGGCCGCGCTGCATTGGTCCGTCGCCGCCTGCATCGGAGTGATCGCTGGTTTCATCACGCTGGTCGCCAATGCAGCCGGCCCCTTGATGGCGATTTACCTGGTCGCCATGCGATTGCCGAAGATGGAATATGTGGGCACCGCCGCGGTGTTCTTCATGCTGCTGAATCTTTTCAAGGTGCCTTTCATGGTGGACCTGGGTCTGATCACCGTGCAGAGCTTCGGCTTCAATTTGCTGTTGGCGCCGGCCGTGTTGCTGGGCGCCGTGGCCGGCCGTTGGCTGCTGATTCGCGTCAACCAGACCTTGTTCGAACAGCTCGTGCTGGCATTGAGCGCGATCGGCGGAATTCTTTTGTTTTTGTAATCGGCCGCCGTAATCGTGTAGCGTGCGGGTTTAACAATCGGGGGCAAGCCATGGGGACTCGGGGCGGTTTGTACGGTCTTATTGTTCTGGTCGCCGATGTTTGGGCGCTCATCAACATATTTCAAAGCAGCGCGGACACCGGCAGGAAGGTACTTTGGACGGTGCTGGTTATCGTGCTGCCCGTGCTGGGGTTCATCCTCTGGTTTTTTTTGGGCCCGAAGACCGCGAAAGCTTAGGCCGCGAGCTAGGCGTGCGCTCCGGGTCCGGCTGTCACCGGGCGGCGGCGGCTTGGTGCAAGCAGCATCGCCGCCTCGTAGCAGCTATCGCGCAAGGCAGAGTCAACGGCCGCGAGCACACGGTCGCGAACCGCCGGCGCGCCCGCCGGCAACAGCTCGGCGATGCGGCCCAATTGAGCAATCGTGAGCTCGAGTGCCTTTTGCAGATTGTCGACGGCGTTCGGCACCGATTGTTCGGGGCCAGGCGAGAGTACATCGGTGTCCAACAAACCCAAGTCCTTGGTGAGCGCAGCAAGCTGGCGCTTCGAGCGCTCTATCGCCTCGATGCTGCGCGGGCTGACCGCGCGCGTCAGGGTTGCAATGTCGTGGCGGGTATTTGTCAGCACACGATCGAGACGATCAAGCCACTCGATCCAGTAAAGCGAACCGTACATTTGTGACTTCCGAAGTTTTGGTTGCCAACTTGCGTCGGCGATGGATTTATTATTTCAACCCAAGACTACCCGGGTTGGACCTGTCTCGCTACCATGGCATCGAGCAACGCGCTATTCACCCACTGAGTCACAATAATTGACCACCCTGCGGCCAAGAGGCCTGTAAATACATACAGGAAAGCAATGCGTGCTCGCCACATGGACGCCCACAAACTCGGCAGCACCGGATGGCTGCGGGCCGCGGTTCTGGGTGCGAACGACGGGATTGTTTCCTGCTCCAGCCTGCTGCTGGGACTCGCGGCGGCGCATGCTTCGCACGCAAATCTGCTGCTGAGCGGCACCGCGGCGCTGGTGGCGGGCGGGATGTCCATGGCGACCGGAGAGTACATCTCGGTGCACTCGCAAGCCGACTTGGAAGCGGCGGCGCTGATGGAGGAACGCGCCGAGCTCAAACGTGACTTCGCCGGCGAGAAGCACGAATTGACCGAAATCTATGTGCGGCGCGGGCTGGATTCCCACCTCGCGCGCCAGGTCGCGGACCAGCTCATGGCGCATGACGCCTTGGGCTCGCATGCGCGCGACGAACTCGGCCTGGCGCCGGATACGAGAGCCCGGCCGCTGCTCGCGGCCATGGCTTCGGCCGGAAGCTTTACCATCGGCGCGGCCCTGCCCCTCGGCGTGGCGGCCATCGCACCCCAAGAGCACTCCATGATTGCAATCGCCGCCGCCTCACTCGCCTGCCTGCTGTTCCTCGGCGGATGGTCAGCCCGGGTGGGCGGCGCTGCGGTCGTGGCGGCAGCCCTTCGAGTCGCGTTTTGGAGCGCGTTGGCGATGGCGGTGACCACCGCGGTCGGTGCGGCGGTCGGCGCATTGTGACCTGCGAACTGCTCAGCGTTGCGCAGATGAACGAGGCCGATCGATTGACGACGGCCACCGGTGCGCCGGGTAAGTTGCTGATGCAACGCGCAGGCGAGGCCGTCGCGCGGGAAATCACGCGCCGCTTCACGCCGCGACCCGTGACGGTGCTGTGCGGCCCCGGCAATAACGGCGGCGATGGATTCGTTGCGGCCAGCGCATTGGCGCAGTCCAAATGGCCGGTGCGGGTTGCCTTGCTGGGCGATCGGCACACGCTTCGGGGCGATGCGCAACATTTCGCGCGGCGCTGGACCGGCGCCATCGAACCGCTCACACCCGGCGTGATCGATGGCGCCGAACTCCTGGTCGATGCATTGTTTGGATCGGGCTTGAGTCGTCCCCTCGATCCGCAGGTCTTGGATACCCTGGCGCTCGCGACGCGGCGCAAAATCCCGCTCATCGCGGTGGATGTGCCCAGCGGAGTCATGGGGGACAGCGGGGAATCGCTGGGCGCTGCCGCGTCGATTTGCACGGTCACCTTCGCGAGAAAAAAACCCGGTCACCTGTTGCTCCCCGGGCGTGAATTGTGCGGCGAGGTCGTGGTCGCGGATATCGGCATACCGCAGAGCGTGCTCGAGTCGCTGCCCATCAACACCTGGGAAAACGATCCTGCGCTGTGGCTTGAAAAGCTGCCGCGACGCCATGCGTCGCTCAACAAGTATTCGCGCGGCCATGCGCTGCTGTATGGAGGCTACCCGATGACCGGCGCCGCGCGCATGGCGGCGCGCGCCGCTGCGCGCATCGGCGCGGGACTCACCACCGTCGCAGTGCCGGAAGTGGGCTTCGCGATTTACGCCGCGGCGCTTACCAGCATCATGGTGCAGCCGCTCAAGCAGGCGGATGATCTGGAGCGCCTGCTGTCGGACCGCCGCTACACGGCGTTCTCTATCGGACCCGGCGCCGGCGTCAATGCCACGACCCGTGCGGGCGCGCTGGCAATGCTCCGAACCGGATCGCCGGTTTTGCTGGATGCCGATGCGATCAGTGCGTTTGCACAGGACGCGGATGTGCTTTTCCAAGCCATTCGCGGTGCCTGCGTCATGACGCCGCACGACGGCGAATTCGCCCGGATCTTCGAGGCATCGGGCGATAAATTAACGCGCGCCCGCAGGGCGGCGCGCCGCAGCGGCGCCATCATCGTGTTGAAAGGGGCCGACACCGTCATTGCGGCACCCGACGGCCGCGCCCTCATCAACAGCAATGCCCCCACGACCCTGGCCACCGCGGGCTCGGGCGATGTGCTCGGCGGCATTATTTTGGGTCTGCTCGCTCAGGGCATGGAAGCATTCGCGGCGGCAGCAGCCGGCGTGTGGATGCACGGCGCGGCGGCGGCTGAATTCGGCGAGGGGCTACTGGCCGAGGATCTGCCGGACCTGCTGCCCGCAGTGCTGCGGCGACTCGCCAGCTTGGCTCCATGAGCACGTGGTTTCCACGGGTCACCGCCCACTCGCTCGTCGTCGTGATCAGCGTGCTCATCTACATTCTGACCACGCGCGTGCAGCGCGCGCGCCGGCCGCCTTCCATTGCCATCGCCTGGGTCCTGGGGCTGATCGCCCTGCCCTACGTCACGCTGCCCATGTATCTTTTTTTCGGTCGACGGAAATTGCTGCGCAAAATTTCGCCGCGCAGGAATTCGGGACCCCACGCCGTGCACTGGGCGGAAGATCTGATTCAAAGCTTCGGGCTGGCAGCGGCGGCGCCGGCCGCCGTGCGGATGCATCAGGACGGAAGCGCTTCGGCGCAGGCGCTGTTTTCGATCATGTCGAGCGCCGTCTCGCGCTTGGATATCTGCACCTTTATTCTGGGCAACGATGCGTTCGGCCATGAAGCAATGCAGCGCATAATCGAGCGTGCGCGATGCGGCGTGGAGGTGCGGCTGCTCCTGGACGGCGTCGGCTCGATGCAAATGCCAAGGTCCAGCATCAGGCGCATGGAGTCGGCGGGCGTTGCGACCGCGATATTCAGCCCCCTGTTCGCGCGCCGCACTCAAGGTCCGCGCAATCTGCGCAATCATCGCAAATTGGTGATTGCCGATGCGCAACTGTTGTGGGCCGGCGGCCGCAATTTTGCCGCCGAATACTTCACCGGCGCCGCCGGTGCACCACCCTGGCTCGATTTGACCTTCGATCTGCAAGGCGCGGTAGCCTGTGCCGCCGCGTGCCAATTTGAAGCCGACTGGGTCGCGGCCGGCGGCAAAGCCGCGTCCGGCGAATGGCCGGATTTGGCGGCGCTCGGCGCCGCTGCATTGCTTGCAACGCCGCGCTACTCCGGCCGCGCGCAGTTTCTGCCCAGTGGTCCGGACCAAACCGAGGATACGGTACAGGCGCTGCTGATTGACGCGTTTTTTCAAGCGCGCGAACGCGTGCTCGCGGTCACTCCCTACTTCGTGCCTGACGCCAGTTTGGAGACCGCCATGCGGCTGGCCGCGCGGCGCGGCGTGCAAATCGATTTCTGCATTCCCGCCGTCTCCAATCACCGGCTGGCGGACTTTGCGCGCAACCGCGCACTGCGTTCCTTGAGCCAGGCCGGAGTCAACTTTCATTTGCTGCCGTACATGAATCATGCAAAGGCCGTGGTTTTCGACGACTCGCTCGCGGTCTCCGGTTCGGTGAACCTCGATTCGCGCAGCTTGCTGCTCAACTACGAGTGCGCAGTTGTGTTCTACGGCGACGCCGAAATCAGTTGGCTCGCGGATTGGATTGCAGCATTGATTCCGGGCGCGCAACCATTTGATTGCCGCGCACCCGGTCTGTTGCGCGATCTCACCGAGGGACTGCTGCTGACCGTGGCATATCAATTGTAGGGTAGGATTCCTCCTACACGGAATTTATGATCTACCGCCTCTCGCCGCTCCGCCCCGCACGCATAGTATCCTTCAGCGCCGGCATGCAGGTGCGCAGTGGAATTTAAGGACTATTACAAGGTGATGGGGGTGGCGCGCAATGCCACCGAGGCGGAGATCAAGCAGGCCTATCGCAAGCTTGCGCGGAAATATCATCCGGACGTCAGCAAGGAAAAGGATGCCGAAGCGCGCTTCAAGGAGGTCGGTGAAGCCTATGAAGTGCTCAAGAGTCCGGAAAAACGCGCGGCTTATGATCAACTTGGCCAAAATTATCGCGCCGGCGAAGAGTTCCGGCCGCCGCCGAACTGGGATTCCGGGTTTGAGTTCAGCGGCGCGGGTCCCGCGGGTCCCGGCGATTCCTCGTACAGCGATTTTTTCGATGCCTTGTTCGGTGCGCAGGCACGCGCCGGAGCACAGCGCGGCGCGCATCGGGCGGGGCGGGGCGAAGATCATCATGCCAAGGTGTTGCTCGATCTCGAGGCGTCGCTTCACGGCGGAGCGCGTACATTCACCTTGAGAATGCCGGAGATCGATGACCAGGGCAGACTCATCGCCAAGGAGCGAACGCTCAATGTTCAAGTGCCCAAGGGTATATTGCAGGGCCAGCATATACGTCTTGCGGGCCAGGGCGCGCCCGCGGCGGGCCAGGCAAAACCGGGGGATCTGTACATCGAAGTGGAATTTCAGCCGCATGCACTGTACCGGGTCGACGGACGCGACTTGTCGCTGGAATTGCCGGTGGCACCCTGGGAGGCGGCCCTGGGCGCCACCGTGAAGACCCCGACGCCCAGCGGTACGGTGGAATTGAAAATTCCGCCGGCCTCGCATGCCGGCAGCAAGCTGCGCCTCAGAGGCCGCGGCATACCGGCCGCGCCGCCGGGGGATTTCTACGTCGTGCTGCAGATTGCACTGCCTGCCGCCAACGACGACAAATCCAAAGCGGCCTATGCGGCCATGGCAGCCGCGTTGCCGTTCGATCCTCGCGCCAGCCTGGGAGCCTGAAATGCCTGCGGCGAAAGATCATGCCTTGCAAGGCACCATTTTCGACGAATCCGCGCTGCTCAGCCTCGAGGACTTGAGCAGCATGTGCGCGGTGGACGCGCAGCACCTCGTGCAATACGTCGAGGAAGGAATACTCGCCGTCGTCGGGGTGCGCACGGAGTGGCATTTCAGCGGCGCCGCGCTGCGCCGCGCGCGCATCGCGCTGCGCCTCGAACGCGACCTGGAACTGAACCTTGCCGGTGTCGCGCTGGCCCTCGATTTGTTGGAAGAACTGGAACGCCTGCGACACGAACTGAGGTTGAGACCCTGAAATGGCCAAAGTAGAATCCGACGCTTTCGTATTTTTTGGGGCCACCGGGGATCTGGCCTACAAGAAGATATTTCCGGCGCTGTATACCATGCTGCGCAGGGATGGCTTCAACATTCCCATCATCGGCATGGCGCGCGCCGGCTGGAATCTGGACAAGCTCAGGGAGCGCGCCCGCGACAGCATTCAGCACAGCGGCGATTACGATGCCGATTGCTTTGCGAAATTCGCGGCGCTGCTGCGCTACGTGGACGGGGACTATGGCGACCCGAGGACGTTCTCCGAGCTGTGCGCGGCGCTGGGCCCGGCCACGACCCCGATTCACTATCTGGCGATTCCGCCCAGCATGTTTGCCAGCGTAGCGCAGGGACTGCAGAAGTGCGGCGCCGCCAAAAACGCGCGGGTTATCGTGGAGAAGCCCTTTGGCCGCGATCTTGCCAGCGCCCAGGCGCTGGACCGCACTCTCCATCAGGTTTTCGACGAGTCCTCCATTTTTCGGATCGATCACTACCTGGGCAAGGAGGCGGTGCAGAACATCCTGTTCTTCCGCTTCGCCAATACGTTTCTGGAACCGATCTGGAATCGCGTCTACATTCGCGACATCCAGATCACCATGGCGGAAAATTTCGGCGTGGAGGGCCGCGGCGCGTTTTACGAGGAGGTCGGCACGCTTCGCGACGTGGTGCAAAACCACCTGCTGCAGGTGATCGCGCTGCTGGCGATGGATCCGCCGGTCGGCCACGAACCGGAGGCGATGCAGGCGGAAAAGCTGCGCATCTTCAAGGCGATGCGGCCGCTCGATCCGAAACAGGTGGTGCGCGGACAGTTTCGCGGTTATCGCGATGAGAAAGGCGTGGCCGCGCAATCCCAGGTTGAGACTTTCGCCGCGCTGCGCCTGCACATCGATACCTGGCGGTGGGCGGATGTGCCGTTCTATATTCGCGCCGGCAAATGCCTGCCGGTCACGGCCACGGAGGTCAGGGTTACTCTGAGGGCGCCGCCCCTCGATATTTTCGATCCCGATGACGGCATGCCTTCGAACTACTTTCGGTTGCGCCTGAGCCCGGAGGTGGTCATTTCGACAGGTGCGCTGGTGAAGCGCAACGGCGAGGAAATGCGCGGCGAGCCGGTTGAATTGGTCGCGCGCCACAACACTCAAAGCGAGAAATCCCCCTATGAGCGCCTGCTGGGCGATGCCATCCGCGGCGACCGGGCGCTGTTCACCCAGGATGACAGCGTCGAGGCTGCCTGGCGGGTGATCGACCCCATCCTGACGATGGGTCCGCCCGTCGTGGAATACGAACAGGGCACGTGGGGACCCGCCGCCGCCGCGGGCATCGTGGACGGCGACGATACCTGGCACGACCCGACCCTCGAGAAGAGCGCGCCGTGCTGAACGCCGCCGCGGTGGTTTTTCTGCTGGACGTCGACAATACCTTGCTGGATAACGATCGCTTTGCAACGGATCTCGGCGAGCGCTTGGAGCGCTCGTTCGGCGCCGCGCAGCGCGCCCGCTACTGGGATATATTCGGCCGCCGGCGCGAGGCCTTAGGGCTCGCGGACTACCTGGGCAGCATGCAGGACTTCAGAGCCGGGCTCGACGACCACGCCGAGCTGCTGCAGATGTCCGAGTTCCTGCTCGAATATCCATTCGCCAGCCGGCTGTTTCCGGGCGCCATGGAAGCGGTAGCACACCTGCGCGCCTTGGGAACGCCGGTCGTGCTGTCGGACGGCGACATCGTGTTCCAGCCGCGCAAAATTCAGCGCTCCGGAATATGGGCCGCGGTCGAGGGGCGCGTTCTGATCTATGTGCACAAGGAGAAAGTACTCGACCATGTGCAGCAGCGCTATCCGGCGGCACACTATGTTATGGTCGACGACAAGGCGACTCTTCTGGCCGCGATGAAATCGATCCTCGGCAGCAAGCTGTCGACCGTCTTCGTTCGCCAGGGACATTATGCGCTCGCGCCGGAGTCCGCAGCGGCGGCGCCGGCGCCGGATCTGGTGGTCGAGCACATCGAGGATCTCAAGAACTTCTCCATAAGCGACTTCAAGGTGCGTCAATGAGCAACACGAAAAGCCTGCATGATCTGGGTCAAAGCCTCTGGCTCGACAACATTACGCGCGAAATCCTCGACAACGGAACGTTGCGCCGCTATGTGGAGCAATTTTCCGTCACCGGTCTCACCTCGAACCCGACGATTTTCGACGAAGCCATCGGCAAGACCGCAGCCTACGACAAGAGTATTCGCCAAAAGGCGCAGGCCGGGATGTCGGGCGAGAATTTGTTCGTCGAACTGGCGCTGGAGGATTTGCGCCGCGCCGCCGATCTGTTCCGGCCGGAGTTCGACCGCACCCAGGGAATCGACGGTTGGGTTTCGATGGAAGTCTCGCCGTTGCTGGCGAACGATGCCAAAGGCACCATCGACGCCGCGCTGCGCATTCACAAACAGGCGGGCCGCCCCAATCTGTATGTCAAGATTCCCGGAACGCCCGCCGGGGTTCCGGCCATCGAGGCGGCAATATTTGCGGGCGTCCCGGTCAACGTGACTCTGCTGTTCTCGCGCGAACAATACTTGAGCGTCGCCGACGCCTACATGCGCGGCATCGAGCGCCGCATTGCCGCGGGCCTCGATCCGCGCATCAATTCGGTGGCGTCCTTGTTCGTCAGCCGCTGGGACCGGGCCGTTGCCGACCGGGTGCCGCCGGAACTTGCGAATCGCCTGGGGATTGCTGTCGTGCAGCGTACCTACCGTGCGCATTGCGAATTGGTTGCGGCTAAGCGCTGGCAGGGCCTTGAGGCCAAAGGCGCGCGCAAACAGCGCATGCTGTGGGCCAGCACCGGCGTGAAGGACCCCAAAGCCCCCGCGGCTTTGTATGTCGAGGCGTTGGCTGCGCCGGACACCATCGACACCATGCCGGAGAAGACCTTGCTGGCGTTCGCCGAACACGGCGGCGTCAAGGCGGTGATGGCGAAGGACGGCGCCGATTGCGAGCAGGTGCTCGGTCGCTTCGCGAAGGCCGGCATCGACGTCGACGCGCTCGCCGCGCAGCTGCAAGTGGAAGGCGCGGCGTCCTTCGTCAAGTCGTGGAACGAACTCATGCAGCGCATCAAGGACAAGAGCGCCGCGCTGGCCACTACTTGAGTTCGCGGCTCAATCCGCTCGCAGGCTTTCCCGCGCCCGCAGCCGCGTTGGTGGACATTCCGCGGCTGATCACCGCGTACTACAGCGAACTTCCGGATCCACAGGTTGCCACGCAACGCGTGGCGTTCGGCACTTCCGGGCATCGCGGCTCCGCGCTGGAAGTCGGCTTCAACGAAGCGCATGTGCTCTCGATCAGTCAGGCAATCTGCGAATACCGCAAACTCCAGGGCATCGACGGCCCGCTGTTCATGGGCTTCGACACCCACGCGCTGTCGGCGCCCGCGTTCGCGAGCGCTCTCGAAGTACTCGCGGCCAACGGCGTCGACGTCATGATTGCGCCCGACGATGAGTACACGCCGACGCCCGCGATCTCGCACGCCATTCTCGCCTTCAACAGGGGCCGCAGCAGTGGTTTGGCCGACGGTATCGTCATTACCCCGTCGCACAATCCGCCGGATAGCGGCGGCTTCAAATACAACCCACCGAACGGCGGTCCCGCCGACACCGATGCGACCCGGTGGATCGAGACGCGGGCGAACGAATTGCTGCGATCCGGCGTCGGCGGCGCAAAAAGGGTGGCGCTCAATCTGGCGCGGCGCGCCGCGACCACGCACTTGCATGACTACCTGCAGAGCTACGTGCAGGATCTTGGCGCCATCCTCGACATGGATGTCATACGCGATTCTAAGATTCGCATGGGTGTCGACCCGCTGGGGGGCGCCGGCGTGCATTATTGGCCGCGAATCGCGGAGCACTACCGGCTCGAACTTGACGTCGTCAACAATGCGATAGACCCCACATTCCGGTTCATGACCCTGGATTGGGACGGAAAAATCCGCATGGATCCCTCCTCGCCCTATGCGATGCAGCGCCTCATCGGTCTCAAAGACCGCTATGACATCGCATTCGCCTGCGACACCGATCATGATCGGCATGGAATCGTCGCCGCCAGCAGCGGCCTGATGGCGCCCAATCAATACTTGTCGGTGGCCATAGATTATTTGTTTCGTCATCGAGCCGCCTGGGCTCAGGCTTCCGCGGTCGGCAAAACGGTGGTGAGCAGTGCGATGATTGACCGGGTCGCCCAACGTCTCGCGCGCCATGTCTACGAGGTGCCGGTGGGCTTCAAATGGTTCGTCGCCGGGCTGCTGGACGGGACCTTGAGCTTTGGCGGTGAGGAAAGCGCCGGTGCATCTTTCAGCCGCATCGACGGCCGGGTGTGGACCACCGACAAGGATGGAATGGTGCCGGCGCTGTTGGCGGCGGAGATTACCGCACGCACCGGCAGGGATCCCGGCGAACATTACCGCGCGCTCACGCAGGAACTGGGCGCGTGCTTCACCGATCGCGTCGATGCGCCGGCTACCTCGGCGCAAAAAAAGAAGCTCGGCCAGCTGGATCAGAAACAGGTGCGCATCACGCAGTTGGCGGGCGAGCCAATCGATCAGATTCTGACCCAGGCGCCGGGCAATAATGCGCCGATCGGCGGCGTCAAGGTCACCTCGAGCGGCGGATGGTTCGCGGCGCGTCCCTCGGGAACGGAGGACATCTACAAAATCTATGCTGAAAGCTTTCGCGACGATGCGCATTTGCGGCGCTTGACCGCCGAAGCGCAGAACATCGTCGACGCGGCGCTAGCCGGCGCCTGAGCGCCGCCTTGCAGGCACCGGAACAACGGGTTCTCTCCGCGACGGCCAAGCGGCTGCTGCCCTGGCTGGTGGCGGTCGGCTTCTTCATGGAGTCGCTGGACACGACCATCCTGAATACCGCGGTTCCCGCCATGGCGCACGCGCTCAACGTGCCGCCGCTCAGCATGAAAGCGGTGCTCGCGAGTTACACCTTGAGCCTGGCCGTATTCATTCCGATCAGCGGTTGGATGGCGAATCGCTTCGGCACGCGGCGCGTGTTTGCGTCGGCAATCGGCATTTTCACGCTCGGCTCGTTCCTCTGCGGCATCTCCAACGACATCCATCTGCTGGTGGCGTGCCGCATTCTGCAGGGCAGCGGCGGCGCTTTGATGCTGCCGGTGGGCCGCATCACGATGATCCGCACCTTCGCCAAATCGGAACTCATCAACGCCCTGAGCTTCGTCGCCATACCCGGTTTGGTCGGTCCGATGCTGGGGCCGGTCATCGGCGGCGCAATCATCGGATATTTTCACTGGAGCGTGATTTTCTTCGTCAATATTCCGATCGGCCTGTGCGGTTTGTACATGGTCTATCGGCATTTGCCGAACTATCGGGAGGAGCGCAACTACCCCTTGGACATCATCGGACTGGTGCTGTTCGGGTCGGGAATTTCGCTGTTGTCCTACGTTCTGGAGGTATTCGGCGAGACCACGCTGAGCGGCCGGGAGATGCTGGGGTTGCTGGCGATCTCGGCAAGCCTGCTTGCCGCTTACGGCCTGCACACCAAGGGCACCAAGCATCCGCTGTTGCGTTTGAAGTTGCTGGGCGTGCGCACCTTCCGCGTCTCGGTAAGCGGCAACTTGTTCACGCGCTTGGGCATCGGCGGAATTCCCTTTCTGTTGCCGCTTCTCTATCAGGTCGGTCTGGGATTCTCGGCAATCCAGTCCGGATTGCTCATCATGCCGCAGGCGCTCGCGGCAATGAGCCTGAAGCTGACGATGCCGTTGATTCTGAAGCGGTTCGGCTACCGTAGCGTGCTGGTGGCCAATACCCTGGCGCTCGGGATCATGATCATGCTGTTTGCGACCATCGATGTCGCAACCCCGGTATGGCTCATCGTCATGATGGCATTCACGTACGGATTTCTCACATCGCTGCAGTACACCAGCATGAACACGTTGGCGTACGCCGATGTCGGCGAACGTGAGGCGAGTGGTGCCAGCACCATCGCCAGCACCGTACAGCAAATGGCGGTGAGCTTCGGCATTGCCACCGCTTCGCTCGCCGCGGCCTTGTTCATTCCGGACCGGCTGCACGCCAGCGCGCCGCAAATGATCCATGGAATTCATCGGGCGCTCTTGGGGCTGGCCATGCTCACCATCGTTTCCACCAGCGTATTTTGGCGTCTGCGCGCGCAGGACGGTGCCGCGGTCAGCCGTCACAAGCCGCAAATTCCGGCGTGACGCGCAGCCGCCGGGCACCGGTTGCGGCGATCAATTCACTCGGGCTTGATGGCGTGTCCGCCGAATTGATTGCGCATGGCGGCAAGCAGCTTGTCGGTAAACGAATCGTCATCGCGGGAACGCAGGCGCTCGAGCAGCGACAGCGTGATGATGGGGGCGGACACGCCCAATTCGATCGCGTCGGCAACGGTCCAGCGGCCTTCGCCGGAATCCGCGACATAGGGAGCGATCCCTTTGAGCTGCGGATTTTTCGCCAGCGCGCTTGCCGTTAGATCCAGCAGCCAGGAACGCACCACGCTGCCATACCGCCATATTTCCGCGATCTGCGGCAAATCGAGACTGAACTCTTTCTTGTGCTGCAGGATGGAAAAGCCTTCGGCGTAGGCCTGCATCAGTCCGTACTCGATGCCGTTGTGGACCATCTTGGTGTAATGCCCGGAACTCACGGGGCCGACGCGGCCCCAGCCCTGATCCTTGGCAGGCGCCAGGGTTTCGAAAATCGGACGCAAACGATCCACCGCGGCTTTATCGCCGCCGATCATCAGGCTGTAGCCCTCCGCAAGGCCCCAGATGCCGCCGCTGGTGCCGGAGTCGAGGTATTGAATTTGCAGTTTTGCCGCCGCTGCGGCGCGGCGCTGGGTATCCCGATAATTCGAATTGCCGCCATCGATGATGGTGTCCCCCGGCGCCAACAGCGGCATGAGATTGGTGATCGTGGTGTCGGTAATCTCGCCGGAAGGGACCATTAACCACAGCGCACGCGGCGCCTTCAGCTTTGCGACGGTGAGTTGCAGGGTGGCGGCCGTTTCGCCGCCGCTCTTTTCCAGCAATTCACGCGCCCCGATGGCAGGATCGAAGCCCACCACCCGGTGACCGCCGCGCATCAGGCGCTGCGCCATGTTCGCGCCCATGCGGCCCAGACCAATCATTGCGATATCCATAGTCGTACCCGTCCTCGCGCGAGCGCAGTGGGCTCAAGTATATCGCGTCAAGTTCGCCTCAGCATGGTCATCACCGCCGGACTTCCCACCGGTTCGAAACGGCCGGTGAACAGCAGCGCGCCGGTGGCCGCATTGATGTGGAACGAGGTGATGGAATCACCGCGGTTATTGCATGCATAGAGAAATGCGCCGCTGGGATCGATGCACAGGCTGCGCGGCGAGTCCGCATGCACCCAGGTGTCGGCAATGCTGCGCAGCTGACCGTCCGCGGCCACGGAGAAAATCGCCACCGCATTGTGCAGGCGGTTGGCGACGTAAAGAAACCGGCCATCGGCCGTCATCACGAGTTCGGAGGACAAATTGCTGCCCGCGAACTTCGGCGGCAGACTCGACACGACCTGCTTGATCTTCAGGCCGCCCCGCGACGCATCGTAGTCGTACACAGCCACCATTGCGTCGTGTTCATACAGGTTGTAGAAGATCCGGCCATTGGGATGAAACACAAAATGCCGGGGCGCGGAGCCGGCGGGAGCGGTGATCACGGGCACTGCCGCAGGCAGCAGCCGCCCGGACTCCGCATCAAAGCGCCAAACCCAGGTCAGGTCGAGACCCGCGTCGTTGGCGATGACGAATTGCCCGCTCGGGTCCGCCGCGACCATGTGCAGACGCGGGCCATCATGATCGCTGACCGCAAATTGACCGGGCGGATCGGCCGCGGCGCGCGCATGGTGGCGCGGCCCGACGCTCGGTCTTACGTCAGTCGCTTCGCCCAGCGCGCCTTCCGGCCCCACCGGAAAGACCGCGACATTGCCGCCGCCGTAGTTCGCGACAAACACGAATTTACCCGACGGATGTACGCTCAAATGCGCCGGGGTGCTGCCGCCAGAACTCACCGCACCCAACCGTCTGATCTGCGAGGTGTCGCTGTCGATCGCGTACGAGACCACCGCTCCGCTGCGCGTATTCTGATAATTGTCGATCTCGCTCACGGCATACAGGCGCGTCTGCGCCGGATTGAGCGCCAGCCAGGAGGGATTCCGTATGTCATCGACCACCTGCAGCTGCGTGAGCGCGGCTGTTACAGGATCGATTCGAAACAGGTAGATGCCGCCGCCGTTCGGCGTATAGGTGCCGACATAGGCATAGTTGTATGCGGTTGGTACGGCGGGGGCGGCACGCGCCCTGCGCATGAAGCAGGGAACGGCGGCCGGCATGGCCAGTAGAGAAGTCGCCCGAAGTAGGTCGCGCCGGGTAATTCTTGGTTTCAACAACGCTTGCCTCCAATCCCAGTGTATCGCAGCAGGGGCAGACCGGACGATAGAGGTCAGTTATTCAAAAAGAGCGTGATGCTGGTCGCGGAGAACGCAAAAGTCGAAGCCGTGTATTGCCCGACAGCCGTGATCCCGGTTGCCAATACGGTGCCGTTCAATTCCGATTGCAGTTGCGTGATGAAATTCGCATAGGTATTGAAACTCTCCGTGGTCCCGCTCGAGGAATGACCGATGGAGAATATCGACGTCGAGCCCGTTGCGGGCGCGATCTGCGGATCTGTGGACAGGCCGAGAATGTTGATGGCCTGCGAACCTACCTGCATCTGGTGGCGCAATCCGATGCTGGTATTGAGAACATCGATGGTTATCCCTACGCTATCGAAGGTCGTGAATGGCGCGGCGGTCCCTGCGCCCCAGTCGACCACCAGTTCTGCCGGAATTGTCGTCGGGTCGAGCAGACTCGTGGCGATGAAATCCGGGGATGCGACGCCGAATGAGTTGGGAAATCCCGACACGACGACGGGCGCACCCGCCGCAGAATTCGCCAAATCCAACCCGCCGGTATTCACTGAGTACTGCGTTGGCGCGGCGCTGGTCCCGACAAAGTCAAAGACGTTCACGGAGCGCCCGCCGAGCAATCCCAAATCGACCGACAAGCCGCCGTTGTCCTGCACGGTGACGAGACCGGCTGCGATGGTTGGATCAAGCCGTACCCGGCCGGCGCTGGCATCCAAGGTAATGCCGGAACTGGTGGCGGTGGCCGTGCCAAATGCATCGACCGTGGATCCCACCGATATCTGCTGCGGGCTGTTGGCATTGACGCCACCCTGGCCCAGGATTGTGACCGCCGTATTGGGCCCGACAGCGATGATGCTCGTCCCCGGTATGAAAGTATTGCTGCCGTCGCTTGCGATCAGCGTGCCGTCTTCGATGGCGAGCGTATTGCCGCTGCGCGCCGACACCACTCCCGATACCCGATCGATGCCCGGTGCTTGCACGCTCCTGCCGGCCAGCACCTGCGACGCGGCGAACGACACCGCCACCGCGGTGTTGGTCGTCGTGGTACTTGAAGTGAGCGTTCCGTAGGTAACGATGGGCGAGCCCGCGCTTAGCGCGCCGATTTGCGCCAATCCCGTAGCGCCCGTCGCGGAGAAGCCGTTGATCTCGTACGTCGTCGCAGCGGTCGCAGCGATGGCCAATTCCCCCAGGCCGCCAACCGTCCCGCCGAACGGCATTATGCCGGTCGTGAACAACTGGCTGCTGGAATTGACGCCCACGAGCGGTCCGCGTATCAGAACCTGCTTGGTATCGATCGGCAGGGAGCTGGCTGCAAACATGGGGGTGATCGTCACGGTCTGCGCGCTGACATTGACGATGTTGGTTGCCGCCAAATTGAAATTCAACGCCAGCTGCGCGGCTTGCTTGGCGGCGACCCTGACCGGATTGCTGGGATCCAGAGTCGCGGTGACTGCAATCTGGCCGACGGCTTGACCGCTGGCGTTCACCGGCGAGAGCTGCAGGCCATCGACGCTGCCATCGTCATAGATGATCTGCGCCGCGCTGTAATCAAGGGTGATTACTGCGCTGGTGTAATTGCCCTTCGCCGCCGTCGGAATGCCCAGCACCTCACTGAGATCGAGCAGGTTTACGAAATCAACCGTCGTGCCGGCGGGGAGGACTGTCAATGCCTTCTTGCCGTCCGGCGTCTGCAGCAGCACCGAATCCAATGCGACGCGGTAGGCGATGAATGTGTCCGTGGACGGAGTGGCGGTGACCGTCACCACTGCGGTGCCATTGCACGCGGCGATCGCCAACAACGCCAAACCGAGCGGCGCTGCCAGCAGCCTCGGCCATCGGCTGCGCATTCTTGCGGCTGCTGAAAAGCTTCGCATAAAGAGCATTCTTCAGCGATTCCGAATGCGGGAAAAGCGGCAAACGCGAAAAGATCTGTGAAGTCGGCGTAATCAAGGCCGATTCGTCGCCGGGCAGCGACAAATTACAAGGCCGTTACGATCAAAATTCCCCGGGCTTGAGCGGCAACGGTTCGGCGGGCACCTCGGGGACATTCGAACGGCGCTGCTGCTTCGCATCCTGGCGGGCTTTTCTTGCGGCCTCTTTTTGCTTTTTCGCGTGACGATAGTTTGGCTTGGCCAACTCGATTCTCCTGATGTGGTGCTCGATCTTACTCCGCCTGCGCGGGGATTGAGAACCAACATCATGATCGACACAATCTCTCCGAACGAGTAATTTGGAGGGCGCACCATGGCGGTGCGCATGAATCCGGCGGGGATAGGGCGTGGCGGAACAAAAACAAAACACCTGGATCAGTTCTCCAAATTGGGTGCTGGCCGTTCTCGCCTTCATCAATTTGTTCAGCTATTTGGACCGCTATGTGGTTTCCGGGGTGCTCGAAAGCCTGAAGAATGCGGGTCTTGGGCTTTCCGACACGAACCTGGGGTCGCTGATGTCCGGATTCCTGGTGGTGTACACCCTGCTTGCGCCGGTTTTCGGCGCTCTCGGGGACCGCCGCTCGCGGCCACGCTTGATTGCCCTGGGCGTGGCGTGTTGGAGCTTCGCGACCGCGCTGTCGGGATTTGCGGTTAATTTCCTCACGCTATTTGCAGCGCGCGCTGCCGTCGGCGTCGGTGAGGCCGCCTATGTCACCATTGCGCCGAGTCTGTTGTCGGATTACTTCCCGATTCGCCTGCGCGGCCGCGTGATGGCAATTTTCTTTTGTGCGATTCCCGTGGGCTCCGCCTTGGGTTACGTGGTCGGCGGATTGGTGGATAAGAGCTACGGTTGGCGCGCGGCATTCTTCGTCGCGGGCGTTCCCGGCCTCTTGCTGGCAATGTTGTGCCTGTTCGTGCGCGACCCGCCGCGAGGCAGTCAGGATGGCGAGGTGGTGCGCGCGGATGTGGCGCCACCGACCAGCCGATCCAGCATGAGCCGCGAAACCTGGCAGACCTATGGTCGTCTGCTGCGCAACAAACCGTACGCGCTCACGGTATTGGGTTATGCCGCTTACACTTTTGCCGTGGGCGGTCTGGCCTATTGGATGCCGGCGTTTTTGGAACGCGTCCGCGGAATCTCCCGCAGCGAGGCCACCGTCAGTTTCGGCACCATCGTTGTCATCACCGGGTTCATCGGCACCTTCATCGGCGGCTGGATGGGCGATTACTTCGCACGGCGCTCGAATCAAGCCCATCTTTATTTATCGGCGGTAGCGACGCTCGTCGCCGCCCCTTTCGTGTGGATGGCGTTGACGACGTCCTCGCACTCGCTGTACCAGTTCTACATGGTGACGGCGCAGCTGTGCCTGTTTCTGTCCACCGGCCCGATCAACGCGGCGCTGGTCAATCTCGTCATCGCCAGCGAGCGTGCCACGGCAATCGCGCTCTCGGTGTTCGCCATTCACCTGCTCGGCGACGCGCTGTCGCCATTCATGGTCGGCGCTCTATCCGACCTCTTCTCCCTGGGTCAGGCCGTACGAATTCTCCCCGTCGCGGTCCTGATCGGTGGATTCGTGTGGATTTGGGCGGCGCGCGCGCAGGGTCGCGCCGGAGTGGAGCTCATCAAGCAAACAAGCCCAAAGTCGACGCCGGCTTGAATCCTGGAAACACGCCGCCCGCGTCGATCCGGCCATGCCAATGCGCGAGCACCTCGCAGAGGCTCTGCCGATAATCGTTGACCACAGCGAGATCCACGCCCTCCTCCAGCTGTTCCGCTTTGAGGCCCGGCCAGCGTCCATAAATCATGCCGCCGGCCACGTTGCCCCCGAGCACCATCATGACGCTGCCGCGTCCGTGGTCGGTGCCGTTGCTGCGATTCGACCTTAACCTGCGTCCAAACTCGGTAACCACGACGACGACCAGGCGCTCATGGTAGCGCGCCATATCGTTATAGAAAGCGCCCAAGCCCTGAGAAAGCCGCTCGACCTGATTGCGAAATCGCCCGGGTTGATATTCGTGGGTATCCCATCCGCCGAGATCCACGGTGGCCGCCTGCAACCCCAAATCCATCTTGATGAGCTGCGCCAGTGTCTTCAAAGGTCTTGCGAGTTCATACGCCGTCTCATAGCTCACGCCGGATTCGGCGACATAGGCTGCATACTTGCCGTTCGCATCCCGAGCCAGCCGCGCATCAATCGTCGCCATGGACTCAAGCGTGAGCCGTCCCGCCGCTACCGGGTCGCCGGCCGCCGGGTCGCCGGCCCCCGCGTCCGCAGCGCTAAGATCAGCCGCTGCCGGGCTGTTCGCGCCGTACAGCCGCTCGAGCACATTCCCCGTGGCCGGGCCCCCGGGCGCGGCCAAACCATTCGCAAGGTCGGTCACGGAAATCGTGCTCAAATCCCCGCGCCAAGCGCCGCTGGGCGTGCTCGACGTCGACACTCCGCGCACGGCATCAGCCGCGGGACGCGCGCCGCTGGCGCCCGCCATCGCCCGTGCCAGCCATCCGGTTGCAGTGCGGTTCAGCGCTGCACCATCCGCGACGCCATGTTCGATCATGTCCGTGGCCACGAAATGGCTGCGTGTCGTGTCGATGAGTCCCGCCGCATGAATGAACGCCAGATGTTTGGCGTCCGCGAGTTCCGCCAGAGCGCCCGCTGCCGCGTGCAGCCGAAATTCCGTCGCCGGTGCCTGCGAGTGCATGATCACGTGGCCGGCGTCGCTGCCCTCGGGCAGCACCCGCAAATCGGAATTGCGCGCCTCGATGAACGCGGAATCGCTGGCCGGCGACAGCAAGTTGAGCCCGTCGCACCCGCCGCGCAAATGCAAAACCACCAGGATTCGATCGCCGGCCGGTTCGGCGGCAAACAGCAGGCGTCTGATCCCTGGCAGTGGCAGCAGCCCGGCGGCGGCGCCTGCAGCAGTAGCTTGAATCAGCGAGCGGCGCGAGATGCTCATAAAGCCTTTAGGTGATTTGGAATTCGGGCGCCATCGCGCAATACGCAGCCAGGCGCGACCACCGATGCGCCGCGTCCGACGCGCCGCCCGCGCCCAGCCCCTGTTCGGCGGGCCATCCGCAACCCGCGACGATGGCCGTGGCGGTGGCAGCGGGCGCAGAACCGAACAGGTTATTGAGCAAAGCCCGCGTCGCGCTGAGCGTGGTCGGTTGCGTCAAACCCAAGGCGCGGGGATCGGCAAGCCCACCGGTGCCCCAATAGTTTTCGGCAAGGCCCAGCACCAGGGACCACCGGTGACGCATGGCCTGCGAACTCAAAAATGGCGCCGCTGCGTCCGGTAATCCGGTCGGTGTCGGCCAGCCGAACAGGTTTTGACCTGCGGCGGCGATCTCGCCCCCCAGTTGCTCGGAGTACTTGAGATCGATTTGCATCGCGCGCGCAAAGGCCGCGGCAAGCGCCAAAGGTCGGCGCACCTTTGCGCCGGACGTCGCCGCGCGCCGCGTTCCGGGACCGGCTGCGGCTGCCGCGCGCGCTTCGCGATGTTCCATGAATTCGCGCGACAACAACAGTGCGCGCAGCACTCGCGCGATCTGATCGTGTGATTCCGAATTCTCGAGCCAAACCTGCGCGAGGCGCTGGCGCAGGCGCGCCGGAACTTCGCCGCCAATGAGCCTGCGGCACAGCTTGTCGCACAGAAAATTCGCCGTCGCCGGATGCGCGGCAACCAGATCGAGCACCTGGCGCCCGTCGGCCAGCGCCGGAGCGAATGCGTCGAACTCCTCGGCCAGAACGCGCTTTTGATATCCATCGTGCCAGTTTTCCACGTACACGAATTGCCCGGTGAGCGGCAGCCTGCGGCGTGCGTCGACCGCACTGCCATCCTCGATGGTCCACCCGGTGAAGGCGCGCGCTGCCTCATAGACATCTTGATCGATGTATCCGGCCGGCCGGCCCTGCAGCGCGCCCGGGACCTCGCGCCACCGATCATACTGATCGTTCAGATAGGCATCGCGGCCCATGCTGTGCAACTCGAACAATTCGCGCGCGTAGTTTTCGTTGGCGGCGCCGGCGCGCGAGGAATGATTCGACAGGTAATACTGCATGGCCGCGCTTTTCGCGACGGCCTCCAGGAATTCACGAAAATTGCCGAAGCAATGCGTTCTGATCACGTCGCGATCGTATGCGGGCAGCGCCACGCCAATGACTTCGCTGCCGACCGCATCCACATTGAAATGATCGTGCCAGAAGCCGCACATGACTTCGCGCAGCTGCCAACGGCTGTGCACGGCGCGCAGCACCGTCGCCGCAATCACTTCATCCCGCGGCCTTCTGCGTTCCGCCGCGTGCATGGGATTTTTGTGATCCGCCAGATGCCACAGCGTCGCGATGGGCGCATCCAGCGACGTCAGCGGCCGCATCTCGTCCGCAGCGGCCCAGCCGTCGCCCGCCGGATACTTGATGTGCAGCCGCGCGTTTCGCAAGTAAGGATCCGCGGCGGCATCGAAGCCTGAATGCGCCTTTAATTGCTCATCGACCCAGGCGGGAAATCCGATGGAATCAAGTTCCTGGAGAGAATCGGGAGATGCGCCGAATGCCGCCCGTCCCAAGGCATAGAAGGCAAACGAACGATCAACTTTCACCATGACACCCGAGGTTCAAGGTTTGCGCCCTTGAATTGGGACAGCCGCAGCATCGGGGCGTTCGCGACATGACCAAACCTTCATTTGTAGGCAACACGCGAGCCTTGGCCGCGGCTCCTTAAGCCCGCGCCCGGTGGATTTCGGCAAGCAGCGTGGCCAAATCGCCGCGCGCCGCGATTTCCTCGATATCCGCGTCGAGCTTGCGCTGCCAGTTCGGATACTCCTGATGCGTTCCCGGCACATTGACCGGGTCCACCATGCCCAACAGATCCTCGATTTGCAGGGCCACCATGGCGGTCGGGGAGCGCGCCAGGTACAGCTGCAAAGCTCGTGCGAGCTCCGCCGTGAACGGCTCGTGAGGCGTAGTGGGCTGCGCGGGATTCAGGCCCTGATCTCGCAATGCCGCGAGCAGCAACTCGCGATCGTGCCCGCGCTCCTCCACGATCCGGCTCTCGATTTCCGCACTGGGATACAGATTCAAGCGCCGGCGCAGCTCGATGTCCCGACCCTCCCAGTAGCTTCGCAGTGTCGGCATATCATGGGTAGCCGGGGTGGCGAGCGCGTCCTGCGGATATTCGCCGGGGAGCCTGAATCGGCCGTCGATCTTCTCGAACATCAGTACCTTGTAGTGGTACAGGCCGAATTCCGGAATGGCCCGACGTATCTCGTCCGGCACGATGCCAAGGTCCTCGCCCACCACCAAGCAGTGGTTGCGCGCGCTTTCCAGCGTCAGCACCGTGAGCAGCTGCTGCAGCGGATAGTGTACGTAGGCGCCCTCGGTCGGCGAATATCCCTCAGGGACCCACCATAAGCGGAACAGCGACATCACATGATCCAGACGCAGGGCACCGAAGTAGCGCATGTTGCTGCGGATCAGGCCCACGAAGCCCTGCAGCCGCTGCGCCTGCATCGCGGTCGGGTCCTGCGGCGGAATGCCCCAACCCTGCCCCTTGAGCGCCAAAGGGTCGGGCGGTGCGCCGATTTCCGCTGCGAGCGCGAAGCTCCCGGGGTCCACCCAGGTTTCCGAACCCGACGGGTTCGCGCCCACCGCGTAGTCGCCGTACAGGCCGATGGGCATGGCGAGTTCGCGCGTCAGGTCCTGCGCGCCCACCAGCTGCTCGTGGGCGAGCCATTGCAGGTAGGCATGAAATTCCACTTCCGCGGAATGCTCGGCCGCGAATCGGCGCGCCGCATCGCCGTTCACGTCGCGAAATTCTTTCGGCCAGTTCGACCAGCCCGAGGCGCAGCCTTTGGTCGCGCCAAAATAGCGGTCGAGCGCGTCGAAGCGGGCATGCAGTTGTAGCGCCGCGCCCTGCGCCGCCGCGAAAGCCCGAAAACTTCGCGCGCGTTCGCTGGACTGCGCCAGATGTCGATCGCGAAAATCTTGATAGAGCAGCGCGAGAATCTCGAACTTGAGGTCCGCGACGCCGCGGTAGTCGACATGGTGCTGCGCGCGCAGTTCCTGCAGCCTGGACGCGATCTTGGGTTCTGCCAAACGATTGCTTGCCGCCGCGCATTCGTCGAATTCCGGTACCGCCGGAACGGCAATGTACAGAACATTGAGAAAATGCCGGTTTGACGCGCTATACGGGCTCGAGCGTGCGGGATCCGCGGGCGCCAGGGCGTGCAGCGGATTCAGTCCGACAAATCCCGCGCCGCATGACGCGGCCCAGCGGATCAGCAGCGTAAGATCGGAGAAATCGCCGATTCCCCAATTCTGCCGGGAACGCAGCGTGTACAGCTGCACGGCGATGCCCCACAGCCGCCGGCCCGCCAGGATCGCGGCGGGCTGATGGCAGCGCGGCGGCGAGACGATCAGCAGACAGCGATGCGATGCGCCGCCCGCCACCTTGGCCTCGAACTCGTGATAACCGGGCGGCAGATCGAATGGCAGCTCGAAGCGCCGGCGGGTGATCCACGACCCCTGCACTTCGCCGCGCCATATCTCCCGGCAATCAGCCGTCGATGTGGCGCCGTCCCGCCGCGAGCCGTCCTCCAGAATCACGGACCACACCACCGTGGCTCCGAAATCGCGCGCCGTGACATTGATATCCATGCCGATTCGCGCAGCGCGCGCCGCAGCCACCGGCGGCAGGAACTCCCGCCAGCGCGCAATCTCGAGCTCGCGGAACGCGGCCGCAAGCGCGGCTGGATCGTCGACCGCGCAGCCCATCGCCCGGAGTACGGCAATTTTCGTTTCCAGGCTGAATACCTTGAGCTCGCCGCGATAGTCATGATATGCATCGCCGAGTCCCCGCAACGCGGCCATTCTCTCGATCAAAGTTCCATCCATGACTCAGCACTCGAGCAGCGCGGCGCTGCGGGGGGTCATTGAATAGTTTTGCACCGCGCCGAGGCTGGTTGCGCCCACGCCCGTGAGCGCGGTATCGAACAGGCGGATCCACGGGCCGCCGGCCGGTGCCGCGGGCAAGGTGAACTGCACTTGCGGGTCCGCCGCGTTCACCAGCAGCAGCAGATGTTCCACGGAACCGGAGCGCCCCCCGAACCAGACGCCCAGCGTGCGCACGTTTGCATCCTGCCAGTCAGCCTGCGTCATTTCCGTACCGCGTGCGCTCAGCCAGGTCACGTCCTTGACCCCGGCGCGCGACGCTGCCCCCTTCAAAAACGTTTCGCGGCGAAACTCGGCGTGCAGGCGGCGCAGCCGCGCCAGCAATTGCACGAATTCCAGCAAATCGTGATTGCTGCTGCGCATGCGCCAGTCGACCCACGAAATCTCGTTGTCCTGGCAATAGGCATTGTTGTTGCCGCGCTGGGTGCGGCCGAATTCGTCGCCGGCCTGCAGCATGGGGACGCCCTGCGATAGGAACAAAACCGCCAGGAAATTGCGGATTTGCCGCTTGCGCAGGCTCAGTATCGCAACATCGTCCGTCGGTCCTTCGGTTCCGCAATTCCAGCTCAGCTCGTTGCTGTTGCCGTCGCTGTTGTTTTCCAGATTGGCCTCATTGTGCCGCTGGTTGTAGGAAACCAGATCCGAGAGCGTCATGCCGTCATGCGCGGCGACAAAGTTGATTCCGGCGGTCGGCTTGCGCCCGTTATGCCGGAACACGTCGCTGGAGCCGGCAAATCTCTCGGCAAATTCGCCGATCTTTCCCGCATCACCGCGCCAAAAGGAGCGCATGACATTCCGATAGCGGTCGTTCCACTCCGACCACCCGGGCGGAAAATGTCCGAGCTGGTAGCCGCCCCAGCCCACATCCCAGGGTTCCGCGATCAGCTTGACGTAGGCCAGCGCGGCTTCGGCGCGCAGCGCCTTGAAAAAGGCGGCATGGGCGTTGAAGCCGCCGGCGTCGCGGGCCAGCACGGTCGCCAGATCGAAGCGGAATCCGTCGACATGCATCTCTTCGACCCAATACTTCAGGCAGTCGACGATGAGTGCGCGGACACGCGCATTCTCGCAGTTGACGGTGTTGCCGGTGCCGGTCACGTTCTCGTAAACGCGCAAGTCGCCCGGCGTCAGCCGATAGTAGACGGAGTTGTCGATGCCGCGCAGCGACAGCAGTGGCCCCGCCTCGCCGCCCTCGGCGGTGTGGTTGAACACCACGTCCATGATCACCTCTATCCCCGCCGCATGCAGCGCTTTGACCATGGTCTTGAATTCGGTAACCGCATCCTGCAGGGCATATTCGTTCGCGGGCGCGAACCACGCGACTTGGTTGTAGCCCCAGTAGTTGCTCAAATGGCGGTCGCGCAGGAACTGTTCGCTGACGAAGGCCTGGCACGGCAGCAACTCGACCGCGGTCACGCCGATGGATTTCAAGTGCTCGATGACCGGCCCCACCGACAGTCCCAGATATTTTCCGCGCCATGCTTCGGCGACCGCGGGATGCAGTAGTGTAAAGCCCTTGACATGCAGCTCATAAATGACGGAATCGCGCCATGGAATCGTCGGCGGCCGATCGGCGCCCCAGTCAAAGGCGTGGTCGATCACCTGCGAGCGCAACGGCAATCGCTTCGACAGCGCACAGGCATAAGGATCGATCAACGGCACACTCGCGTCGAATCGATGGCCGTTCTCCGGCTGATTGGGTCCATGCACGCAATACGCGTACTGTGTTCCAGGCGCCGCCTGTCGCGGCGACAGCAGTCCATGCCAGATGTCGCCGCTTCGCGCCGGTAAATCGTGGCGCGCGATTTCGGCGCCGCTCGCGCCGTCGAACAGGCACAGCTCAACGCGCGTCGCGTGGCTCGAAAACAGCGCGAAATTGACCCCCCGCTCGTCCAACGTCGCACCCAGGGGACGCGGCGATCCGGCCTGAATGAGCTTCACGGCAACGGTCCCTCGAAAAACATCGCGGCGAGCGGCGGCAGATTGAGGCGCAATCCCAGCGGCTGCTCCGCAACGGCGCCGGGGGATGCGTCCACAGCGCTCTGCCGGTTATAGCCCGATCCGCCGAAACGCGCCTCGTCCGAATCGAACAGCTTGCGATAGCGTCCGGGATGCGCGACGCCGATTGCGTAATTGTCCCGCGGCACCGGCGTCGCGTTGAAAATGCAGATGATGGGACTCCCGGGATCATCGCGCACCGCGCGGCGGGCATAGGCCCAGACGCTCTCATCGGCATTGTTCACTTCCACCCAACGAAAGCCCTCTGGATCGCAGTCACTGCCATGGAATTGCGGGGTCCGCAGATACAAATGATTCAACTCGCGCGCGCAGTCGCGCAATTTTTGATGTTCCGCCGTCGCCAACAACGCCCACTCCAGTTGCCCGTGGTCGCGCCATTCATGCCATTGTCCGAATTCCGACCCCATGAACAGCAGCTTTTTGCCAGGATGAGCACACAGCAAGGAGAGCAACAGGCGAAAATTGGCGCGCTTCTGCCAATCGTCGCCGGGCATCTTGCCGAGCAACGAGCGTTTGCCATGTACCACTTCGTCGTGCGAGATCGGCAGGATGAAATTTTCCGACCACGCATACATGAAGGAGAAAGTGATCAATTGATGGTTGTAGCGCCGGTGGACGGGATCAAGGGCGATATACCGCAGCGTGTCGTTCATCCATCCCATGTTCCACTTGAAATTGAAGCCGAGGCCGCCGTGTTCGGGCGGCCGCGTCACGCCGGCGAATGCCGTTGACTCCTCGGCGATCGTCAGGACCCCCTTGAAGCCGCGATGCACCGCATTGTTCATCTGCCGCAGGAAATCGATGGCCTCCAGATTTTCGCGGCCGCCGTGGCGGTTCGGCAGCCATTCCCCGGCCCTGCGGTTGTAATCCAGATACAACATCGAGGCCACGGCGTCGACGCGCAATCCGTCCACGTGATACTTGTGCGCCCAAAAAAGCGCATTGGCGACCAGGAAATTGCGTACCTCATGCCGCCCATAGTTGAAAATCTTCGTTCCCCACTCGCGGTGCTCACCGATCCGTGCATCGGTGTGTTCGTAGAGGGCGGTCCCGTCGAACTGCGCCAAGCCATGATCGTCGCGCGGAAAATGCGCCGGCACCCAGTCGAGAATCACGCCGATACCGGCCTGATGGCAGCGATCCACGAAGTACATGAAATCCTGCGCCGATCCGTAGCGCGAGGTCGCGGCGTAATAGCCGGCCACTTGATAACCCCAGGATGCATCGAGGGGATGCTCGGCGACGCCCATGAGTTCCAGGTGCGAGTAGCCCAGGTCCTTGGCATAAGGAATCAACTGCTCCACCGCTTCGCGCCAGCTCATGAATGGCGGCGTACGCCACTCCCACGGCCGCCGCCAGGATCCCAGGTGCACTTCGTAGGCGTTCAAGGGCCGGCGCAGCGGATCCTGCTGCTCGCGGCGCACCAGCCACTCCTCGTCATTCCAGTGATAAGCGTTCAGGTCGGTCACCACGGAGCAATTGTCGGGGCGCAGTTGCATCGCGAATCCGTAGGGATCCGCCTTGAGGATCAGGCGGCCATCGCGGCTCTTGATTTCATATTTGTAGGCCGCGCCGGCGCCGATGGCGGGTACGGTCAATTCCCAGACGCCCGAGGTGCCTCGCGGCTGCATGACATGCGCCCTGCCATCCCAATGATTGAACGGGCCGACGACGCTGACGCGGTCGGCGTTCGGCGCCCATACCGCAAATCGGGCGCCCCGCGCTTCAGGATGCGCGCCAAGCTTCTCATAGATCCGCTCGTGCTTGCCCTCGCCAAATAAATGGAGATCGAAGTCGGTAATCGCCTGATCGGTCAATTGCATTGCGCCTTATATCACCGGCTTGACGGCCCAGATTCGATCCGCGTACTCGCGAACGCTGCGATCGCTGGAAAAATACCCCATGTTGAGGCAATTGATCACCGCTTTTCGGGTCCACTGATCCGAATCGATGAACAGGGCATCCACTTGATCCTGCGCGCGGCTGTACGCCGCAAAATCCGCAAGCACCAGAAACGGTTCGCCGTCGCTCAGCAACCGATCGACGACCGGCTTGGCATCATCTGCGCGCCGCGGCGAAAAGAAGCCGGACCGGATCAACTCCAGCGTGCGCTTCAGTTCCGCATTGTCCTCGATCTCGCGGCTGGGGCTGTAACCCGCGGCGAGCTTTGCCGCGGCCTCGTCCGCGGTGAGGCCGAAGATGAACATGTTTTCGGCGCCCACATGATCGCGAATCTCGATGTTGGCGCCGTCCAGCGTACCGATGGTCAGGGCGCCGTTCAGTGCCAGCTTCATATTGCCGGTTCCCGACGCTTCCATCCCGGCCGTGGAGATCTGCTGCGACAGGTCGGCCGCCGGCATGATCCTTTGCGCAAGCGATACGTCGTAGTCCGGCAGAAACGCCACCCGCAGCTTGTCGCGCACCAACTCGTCCGCATCGATGGTGCGCGCCACATTGTTGATGAGCTTGACGATGGCCTTGGCCATTGCGTAGCCCGGCGCCGCCTTGCCCGCAAAGATCACGGTTCGCGGCACGATCCGCGCGTGCGGATTTTCGAGAATCCGCTGATAGCGGGTCACCACGTACAGCAGATTGAGCAGTTGCCGCTTGTATTCGTGAATTCTTTTCACCTGCACGTCGAACAGGGTATCGACGCTGATCTCGACGCCGGTACGGCGCATCACCTCATCGGCAAGTCGTTGCTTATTGGTGCGTTTGATGCCGCCGAACTGGCGGCGAAACTCCGCATCTTCGGCCGCGCCGGTGAGACGCGACAGCTCCTCGAGGTCGTTCTCCCAGGAACTTCCCAGGTGCTGGGTCAGCAGCGCCGACAGGCCGGGATTCGATTGTTTGAGCCAGCGGCGCACGGCAATGCCGTTGGTGACGTTAATGAATCGCTCGGGATACATCTCTGCAAATTCGCGGAATACATGATTGCGCATGAGATTCGAGTGCAGTTGCGCCACGCCGTTGACTCGATGGCTGCCGATGATGGCGAGGTGCGCCATGCGCACGCGCCGTTCGGCCTGATCATCGATGATCGACACCGCTCTCTGCCGCTCCGGGGCGTTGGGGAAGCGCGACTCGACCTCCAGCAGAAAATCACGATTGATCAGGTAGATTATTTCCAAGTGCCGCGGCAGCAGGCGTTCGAACATCGACACCGGCCAGGTCTCGAGTGCCTCGGGCAGCAACGTATGATTGGTGTACGAAAACACGGCTTGTGAGATGCGCCAGCTTTCCGCCCACGACAAGCCATGCTCATCGACCAGCAGCCGCATCAGCTCGGCGATCGCCACAGCAGGGTGAGTATCGTTCAGTTGAATCGCGACGGCGTCGGGCATTGAGCCTAAGGATCGGCCTTCGCTCAGATGCGTCACCAGGATGTCCTGCAGACTGGCGCTGACGAAGAAATATTGCTGCTTGAGCCGCAGTTCCTTGCCCTGCGGGGTGGAGTCATCGGGATACAGCACGCGGGATAAATTCTTCGCTTCCACCTGATCGTAGACCGCAGCGGCGTAGTCGCCGGCATTGAACGAATCGATGTGAAATGGGGTGATTGCGCGGCCGGACCACAGACGCAGGTGATTGACGGTGGGTCCGGCGTTGCCGGGAATCAATTGATCGAAGCCGATCGCGTATATGTCCTTGGTGTCGACCCAGCGATGCACCTCGCTCGCGGGCGCATTCTCGTCCGCCTCGCTGCGACCGCCGAATTGCACCGTATAGCGCACGTTACCGCGCGGTGTTTCCCACACATTGCGCAGACGCAGCCAGCTGCTGGCGACTTCCCGCTGGCCGCCGTCGGCGCCCATGACCTGGGTGAAAATGCCGTAGTCGTAACGGATGCCGTAGCCGATCGCGGGGTAATGCAGCGTCGCCAGCGAATCCAGGTAGCAGGCCGCGAGACGGCCCAAACCGCCATTCCCCAATCCCGGGTCGACTTCCTGGGCAGCGATGTCCTCGAACTCGTATCCCATGGCGCGCAGCGCGGTGCGCGCCTCGTGCACCAGATCCCCTTCCAGGCTGGACAGCGCGTTCAGCAGCGATCGGCCCGTCAGATATTCGACCGAGAAGTAGCACACCCGCTTCACATGTGCGTTCGACACGCGCCGCTGCGTGGCAAGCCACCGCAAGGTGAGCTCTTCGCGCACCGCCAGCGACAGCGCATCGTAGATATCCCGCGGCGTGGCCGTGTCCGGATTTTTGCCGAGGGTTCGGGTGAGGCGGTCCAACAGCGCCGCTTGCAAAGTGCCGGGCTGCAGCGCAACGCTTCGACGCATCACGAACTGGGTATCAATCGTGCTCATGTTAGTTGTTATTATAGGGTCCTTATCCAGTCGACGGGGCTAACCTCAAAATGCGGTACTCCAGTTGAGCGCTTCCTCGTTGGCGGTAGGCATTGATGTCGGCGGTTCTTCCATCAAGTGTGCATTGATCGATCTCGCCACCGGCGCATTCGCGGGCGAGCGGTTCAGCATAACAACGCCGGCGCATGATTCCACCGACGCGCTGCTCGATGCATTGACCTCGGTGGTAGCCAATGTGCCGGGCGATCACGACGTGGGTGTGGTATTTCCCAGCGTCATACGCGGCGGCGTCGTGCGCACCGCCGCCAATCTCAATAAGGCGTGGATTGGTCAACCGCTGGCCGACCTTGTAGGCGGGCGCCTACGGCGGCCCGTGATCGCCATCAACGACGCGGATGCCGCGGGCCTGGCAGAATTGCACTATGGCGCCGCGCGCAATGTTTCCGGCACCGTTCTGGTGCTGACGCTCGGCACCGGCATCGGCAGTGCGCTGTTCATCAACGGCGCGTTGGTGCCGAATACCGAGTTCGGACATTTGCAGGTGGCGGGACGCGAAGCCGAAAAACGCGCTTCCGGGCGCGCCAAGGTGGCGGGAAATTTGAGCTGGGAGAGTTGGGCGGGCGAGTTGAATCTGGTGCTGAACGAACTGCAGGGATTGCTCTGGCCGGACCTCATCGTACTGTGCGGCGGCATTACCGAGGAGCCCGAGAAATTCATGGACAAACTACATTGCGAGGCGCGCCTATGCGTCGGTGCGTTGCGGTCGGAAGCGGGTATCGTCGGCGCCGCATTGGCCACGACCTTGGGTTCCCCGAAGCGAATTTGATCAGGGCAGCCCTCGCCGCGGCTACGCTGCTCCTTGGTGCCTGCGCGAGCACTGCGCAAAAAAACCCGCGTCCGCCGGAAACGCCGGCCGCGCCGGTTTCAGCCGCGCCGCGAATCCCCGCCCCCGATCAGCGCACACTGATGGTCGATGGCGCGACCGCCATGCTCGGACAACCCTATCGGTTCGGCGGCGCGGAACCGGGCGGCTTCGACTGCAGCGGCTTGGTATTCTACGCGGCCGCCATCGCAGGAATTCGCGTGCCGCGCACCGCCGCCGAGCAGTTGAATTTCGGCGTTGCCGTGCGGCGCGGCGACTTGCAGGAAGGCGATCTCATATTCATGAATCTGGCGCACAAGGAACTGCACGTAGGCTTGGCGATCGACCGCGAACGCTTCATTCATGCGCCCTCGAACGGCGGCCACGTGCGCATCGACTCGCTCGCCGCGGCGCCTTACGTGAAAGGATTCATCGGCGCGCGGCGCGTGATCCCTAAAGCCTCGGCTGGGTTATGATCGGGCACCCCACATCGAGGATCAGACATGAAACTTTATTACTCCCCCGGCGCCTGCTCGCTGTCGCCGCATATCGTGCTGCTCGAAGCGGGGCTGCCGTATACGCTGGTAAAGACCGACCTTAAGACCAAGAAAACAGAGGGCGGCGCCGACTACCTGAGCATCAATTCGAAGGGCGCTGTCCCGGCGCTCGAGCTCGATGATGGCCGGGTGCTGACCGAAGGACCGGCGGTGGTTCAATACCTGGCTGATCAAAAGCCGGAATCTGGATTGGCGCCGCGCGCCGGCACCTTCGAGCGCTATCAACTGATGGAAATACTGAACTTCATCACGTCGGAAGTTCACAAGGGATTTTCCCCCCTCTTCAATCAAGCAAGCTCGGCCGAACTCAAAGAGACCAGCGTGGCTGCATTGACCAAGAAATTCGACTGGCTGACAGGCTTCCTAGGCAACAAAACCTTCCTGTTGGGCAACACCTTCACGGTTGCCGACGCCTATTTGTTCACGGTATTGAACTGGGCCCGCATCGTGAAAATCGACCTCTCCAAATGGCCGGTCCTCGCCGCCTATCAGGCGCGCATCGCGCAGCGGCCGAAGGTGCACGCGGCGCTCAAGGAAGAAGGCTTGTTGAAGTAGCGGGTTGCGCTACAGAGCGGCCTCCACAGCTTCCAGCGACTCCCCCGCAGCGGCGGCGAATTGCAGCGACGCGAGCCGCGCGTACAACGGGCTGTGCAGTAGCAATTCGGCGTGCGTACCCACCGCGACCTTGCGGCCGTGGTCCAGAACTACGATTCGGTCCGCTTTCAACACGGTCGCGAGCCGATGGGCGATGATGATGGTGGTGCGGCCCTGCATGAGTTTTTCCAACGCCTCCTGCACCAAGCGTTCCGATTCCGCGTCCAATGAACTGGTGGCCTCATCGAGCAGGAGAATCGGTGGATTCTTGAGGATGGCCCGGGCCAGGGCAATGCGCTGGCGCTGGCCGCCTGACAGGCGGGTGCCGCGCTCGCCGAGGAATGTGTCGTACCCTTCAGGGAGTTTGCGCAGGAATTCGTCCGCGGCCGCGGCAACGGCGGCTGCTTCGATCTCGGCGTCGCTGGCGGTCGGGCGGCCGTAGCGGATATTCTCGCGCGCGCTGGCGCCGAACAGCACGGTCTCCTGCGGCACCAGACCGATCTGGGCACGGAGGTCCTCGGGCCGCAGGTCAGCGAGCCGCCGATCGTCGATCAGCACCCGGCCGGAATCAGGATCGTAGAAGCGCAGCAACAGCTGGAAAGTGGTGCTCTTGCCCGCGCCCGATGGCCCGACGAATGCGATGGTTTCGCCGGGCGTGACCTCCAGGCTGAAGTTCGCGAGAGCGGAATGCAGCGGCCGCGATGGATAGTGAAAGGTGACATTGTCGAAGCGAATCGCGCCGCTCACGCGTTGCGGAAGTTCGACGGGCCGCTCCGGCGCGCGGATCACGGGCCGTGCCTGAAGCAGCTCGGTCAAACGCTCCATGGCGCCGGCGGCGCGCTGAATTTCGCCCCACATCTCGGTCAGCGCAGCGGCCGAACTGCCCACGATCGCCGCATAGACGATAAATTGCGCCAGCTGCCCGCCCGACATGGTACCGCCGACGAGTTGGCGCGCGCCCAGCCATAGCACGAATGTGATGCCGCCGAATACCAGCATGATGCCGACGGCGGTAAGGGCTGCGCGCACCTTGGTGCGGCGGATCGCAGTCCGGAAGCTGTCTTCCACCGCCTTACCGTAGCGCTGGCTTTGCAGCTCTTCCAGGGTAAAAGCCTGCACCGTCTGGATGGCGTTCAAGGTCTCGCCGGCAAGGCCGCTGGTATCGGCGATGCGATCCTGCGACGCTCTCGACAATCCGCGTACCCGCCGTCCGGTCACGATCAGCGGCACCACCACCACCGGCATCAGCAACAGGATCACGCCCATGAGCCTGGCGCTGGTCAGTCCCATCAGCACCAGCGCGCCCACGAGATTCAGGGTCGATCGCAGCACAATGGAAAGATTCACGCCGGCGATGGCTTGCACCAGTGTGGTATCGGTGGTCAAGCGTGAGAGCACTTCACCGACGCGGGTGGTCTCGTAGAACAGGGGATCCATGCGTACCACGCGCCGGTAGATCGCAATGCGAAGATCCGCCACGACGCGCTCGCCCACCCAGGTCACGAGATAAAATCGCAGCGCCGCGAATAGTCCGAAGACCACGGCGGCTGCCAGCAAGCCGATGAAATACAGATTGACGGTGCCGGCGTCCTTTTTGGTGATGCCATGATCGATGAGCTGGCTCAAGGCCACGGGCAGCGCCAGCATGGCGGCGCTCGCGATCAGCAGAGCGCAGACGGCGGCCGCCATCATCCCCCGGTAGGGTCGCAAGAACGGCAGCAGCGCCCTTAAGGGATTCAGTGACTTGCGCTTGGCGCGATCGTTTTGGGTATCCATTTGGCGCATGATCCCATATCTAAAATAAGATCGGTGACGAGAGGCCGTGCCCCTTTCGTTGCGCATTAGCAACGCGCTCGTCATTTGGTCTTTCAACCGACCAACGGATATGTTGCAATGTGCCAGGGATTTGGCGCCGAACGAGATTTATAACTCGCCGTACCTTAAGGATGCACCACATGTGGAAACTCCGAACTCATATCCCGTGGCGTGTGAGCCACGCGCGCGGCGTTCTCGCGGCTTTTTCAGCGTTGGCGGCTTGCCTGTCGGCGAGCGCCCGCGCAGATACGGCTGCCGCTGAGGAGGCCACAGGTCCGCTGCAGGAAATCACGGTCACGGCAACCCGGCACGAGGAAAGCCTCAGCAAGGTTCCCATCAGCGTCACGGCGCTGACGCAGGACGCCATGGATGTCCGCGGCATCAAGGATTTCCAGGACATCGTGCATTTCACGCCCGGCGTCAATATCGACACCTCGGGCACCAACAATATCGCCATTCGCGGCATCGCCTCGAGCGGCGGCGCCGGCACCACCGGCCTCTATATCGACGACACGCCGATTCAGATCCGCGCCACCGCGTTCAACCCCGACGATGCTCTGCCGAAGACCTTCGATATCGACCGCGTCGAGGTGCTGCGCGGACCGCAGGGCACTTTGTTCGGTTCCGGGTCCGAAGGCGGCACGGTCCGCTACATCACCACCCAGCCCAGTCTCACCACCAACAGCTTTTACGGCCGCGAAGAGGTGTCGTATACGCAGGGCGGTTCGATCAACTACGAGGGCGGCATCGCGGCGGGCGGCCCGCTGATCGAGGACAAGCTCGGCGCGCGCTTGACGGTTTGGTACCGGCGCGACGGCGGCTATATCGACAATATCAATCCGGTGACGCTGGCCACGGTGCAGAAAAACGCCAACTACGATGAGACCGTGCTGTATCGGCTCGCCTTCATCTGGGCGCCCATGGATCAATGGACCGTGACGCCGAGTATTTATTATCAAGACCGGTATCGAAACAATGTCGAGGACTACTGGCCGCTGTATTCGAATCCGAATAACAACAACTTCGTGAGCGCGGATCCGGATCTGCGCTCCGATCCTGATCGGTTTTATCTCGCCGCCGTCAAGATCGAAGGGAATCTGGGCTTCGCCAAGCTCATCTCAAATACATCCTACTACCACCGCAAGGAAGAAACAGGCTACGAAGGCACGTTGTACAACCTCGGCTTCTATCAATCCGCGGTGTTTTTGAACTTCAACCCCGACGGGTCGACCTCGCCGGCATCGACGCCCTACCCGCTGTTGGACGGCGCCGGTCTGCATCTGCCGCCAGGAGCGCTCGATTACCGTGCGCCGAACAGCATCGACAACCATCAGCAGAACATCACCCAGGAGATCCGGCTGCAATCGGCGGATGCGGATTCGAAGCTGTTCTGGACGGCGGGCGTGTTTTTCAGTGAGAACCGCCAGACGTATCTTGAGCAGATTCACGATCCGCTGCTGAACGAATTGTCGCTGGCCGCCACCGGGCTGCCCTATTCGGCTTGGTTCGTGGATTCGGCCGGCAATCCGGTTCCCGAAAGCCCCGCCTTTCCCAATGATTCTTATTGGCTGCAAACCAGAGCGACGGACAAGCAATACGCACTGTTCGCGGAGGGCACTTATTCCTTTACCGATCAGTACAAACTCACCCTGGGCGCGCGCTATTCATGGACGAAGTTCACCAATAGTTCGTATACCGGCGGTCCGCAGCTATTCATTGCGCCGGAAACGATCAATGTCGGCCAGAAAGAGAATTCCTTCACTCCGAAGGCGAGCTTCTCGTATCAATACGATCCGCGGAATCTGTACTACGCCACGTACGCCAAGGGCTTCCGGCCGGGCGGCGCCAACAATCCGGTGCCCCAGGCCGCCTGCGCAACGGATTTTGCGAACTTCGGCATCACCCAGTCGCCGCCGACGTTCAACTCCGATACGGTCGACAGCTTCGAAGTGGGCGCCAAGAACAACTTTAACAACCGCGTGAAAATCGCCAGCAGCATCTACTACATCCGCTGGAACAACATCCAGCAGACCGTCGTGCCGCCCATATGCCAGATCTCCTTCATCGACAATCTGGGCACTGCGGTGGCCAAGGGTGGGGACATTCAGGCGGAAATCGCGGTCACCGACAGTCTCACCGCCGAAATCGCCACCGGCTACACCAGCGCGCGCTACACCAAGAACTCGGTGCTGAGCCCGACGCAATCATCGCCCATCGTGTCCTCGGGTGATGCCATCGTGGGCAACAGCGGCGAACCGCCGGGCCAGCCCGAGGCGCCTTTCACCGTCACCGTGGGACTCGAGTACAAGTTCATGCTGTTCAACCGGCAGTCCTTCATTCGCGTCGACGATGAATACGCGAGCCGCAATAAGTGGATGTCGCCCTCCCAGGATCCCTCGACGCTGCAATTCGACCCGCAGGATTACACATTGTCATCGACCAACATTGCCGCGATGCGCGCCGGCATGAATTTCGGCAACTGGCAAGCGGCTGCGTTCGTCGACAATCTCACCGACTCGCACACGGTCACGGCCTATAACTGGACCATCAATCCCGGCGATGGCAACAGCCGGCTGGAGCGGCAATACACGTTCCGACCGCGCACCTTTGGATTGACGATTACCTACCGTCACTAACGGTTGGCGACTCCGCTACCTTAGGAATTGGACTTGCGGCCGGTTTTGCGCGCTAATTGTCCCATGAGGACCGCGGACCCTGCGCCAATCGAATCTGAATCTGCCCCGCATGCGCAGAGCGGCACCCTGACGGTGCAGGTGCTGCGCTCAAGCGCTGACGCCCAGGTGGCGGCCGACGACCGGGTGGCCGTCGAAGCGCCGCTGGAATTTCAATTGCATCACCCCGCGCTGGGGCCGGAGCCGGTGTCATTTGGGACCACCATGCGCACGCCCGGCGACGATGAGTGGCTGGCGGCCGGGCTCTTGTACGGCGAAGGCATCATCAACCAGGCAGCGGACATCGATGCCATCGAAACCAGCACGCGCCGGCCGAATGTGGTGAATGTGCGCCTGCATGCCAGCGTTGCGATCGCCCTGCAAGCGCCGGCCCGCCGATTTTCGGCCGGCTCCAGTTGCGGCGTCTGCGGCACCACCGGGCTCGATGCGGCGATCGCGCGTGCCGCGGCGACCCGCATCCCCCACACCGGCCGCGTACCTCTGAAGACTTTGTTCCAGCTGCCCAACCGCATGCGCGCCTCGCAGTCGAGGTTCGCCGATACCGGCGGCATTCACGCGGCCGCGGTCTTCGATTTTTCCGGCACGTTGCACAACCTTGCCGAAGATGTCGGCCGTCACAACGCTTTCGATAAGCTGGTGGGCATGAATCTGCTGTCGGGAAAACTGCCGCTCAACAACAGCATCGTGCTGTTGAGCGGGCGCGCCAGCTTCGAGCTGGTGCAAAAGGCGCTGCGCGCCGGCGTCAGCGTGCTTGCCGCGATCGGCGCGCCCTCGAGCCTCGCGGTCAATTTGAGCCAGGCCGCTGGCCTTACGCTGGCGGGATTCCTACGCGAAAGCCACTGCAACGTGTATACGCACCCGGAGCGTTTAACGCCTGCTTGAGATGCTCGGTAGCGCGCGCCCACGCGCTGTTGAAGAACATCGTGGCCGAGTGCAAATGCCGTACCGTCGAATAGTTGACCGAACATTGCACGGCTGCCACGAAGTGGCGCCACTCGCGACGGTTCGAAAACCGGCTCTTGATGTCTTCGAGTGTCTTCAGGGGCAGGGTTGGAAATTCGCGCACGTTCAGCTCCATTCGATCGCTAGTTAACCTGATAGCCTCGGGCCTGCAAGCACGCCGACATGGCGCGGTTGTAGTTGCTGCGGTTCACATCCGAATTTCCGCCGCCCGGCTGCGTGGGGTCGAATCCGGTTTGACCCTTCGCCCAGTTGTGGCATTCATACTGGTCCGCCGCCTGCTGCTCCTTGCTCTGGCCATTCTTGGGATAAATGATCAAATCCATTTGTCCGGTGTTGGGCGGAGGTGATGGCGCATCGGCGTCCCCCGGTGGATCGACCACGGCGTAGCCGTTCTCCTGGGGCTGCCAGGTGTAGTAGACGCTATCGGCGTAATAATAGGGAACTCCGCCGATCCACACCGTCGAGTAGTAAGGCGGCAGCGTCGAGATGATAATCCCCACCGGCGGGCCCACGACCACGAAGCCCGGTCCGCGGGGCGCATACCAGATGCCGCCGCTGAAGTAATACGGCGAGCCATGATGAAAGTAGGGATGGTACTCCGGCGGCAATGCCGGTCTCACGGTACCGACCGGCGGGTAGTAGCGGCCATGGTTGTAGCGACTGTCCAGCACCTGACCATGCGCGTCGTACGCCGGCGGCGCACGCCCATAAGCCGGCGCATGCTGATAACCCGGCGCAGGCCGGGCCGGCGCGGGCCCCTTGTTTTGCGAGTGTTCGACCTGTCCGTGTTCATCGGCGGCCGCCACTTGGACCACGAGCGCGCCGGATAGCAGCACCGACGCGGACAGCAGTGCGATTTTGTAAAATTTTCTCATTGTAATTCCGGACGTAAGCTCAAGTGACCGTGTAGCCACGCCCTGTGAGACAGGCGCCGAGAGCGCGTCGATAGGCGTCGGCTTGGGCGCGTCCCTCGGCCGCGGCCTGATTGATCTGCTGCTGCGTCACTTGCGCCTGTTGCTGTGCGTTCGCCTCCGCGGCAGAACCCACGATCGCCCCGGTCGCGCCGCCGACCAAGGCGCCCGCCCCCGAGTTGTACGGGCCGGCGATGATTGAGCCGAGAATCGCGCCGACGACCGCACCACCGACCACCGAGGAACCCGGGGGATTTGCCGGCTGCACGATGACCTGCTGATAGGCACCCTGACGGCTGGGATCCACACCCGTGGTCTGTACCGCCCAGGTGTGACACTCGTAGCGGTCGCGAGCCGTCTGATCGGCGCTCTGGCCATGCGCGGGATAGACGAAAATTCGCATCGGCGGCGGGGCGGGCACATTGACGACCTGCGGCGGCGGCGTTACGCAGGCCGACAACAGCAGCATCGCCGCCCCCGGAACTGCGCAATAAGTCGCAGCTCTCGAAACGCGTGGAAAGGTTACAAATTTCATGCGTTAAAACCCTCTGGCCCAACCGATCAACGTCAGGGATCCTCCTTGGTTGACAGCGCTGGAGTGGCGGAGTTCGCCAAAAAGGCGCCGCGGCCTTCAAGCCGGACCCACCGGCCTCAAGGACGCAGCGCCATTATTTCTTGAGCCCGGGGCTCATTTCTTGGGCTTACGGAATTTTAATATGAACTGGTCGGTCTTTCCGCGGATCGCCGGATCGAATACGTTGGCGGTGCGAGGATCGGCGGGGTTCACCAAAATATCGCTGCTGGCGACGAATTCGAATCCGGCCGCCGCGACTTCCGTTTTCACGGTTTCCACGTCGATTCTATGCAGGGTGTTGGTATCCCTGGCTCCTGATGCCGCCTGCGCCGAATGGTCGAGGACCAGGAACAGGCCGCCGGGCTTCAGCGCATCGAACACCGACTTGTTGAATGCGGCGACGTTCAGCGTCGGAATATTGTGCAGGTCATGATAGTTCTGCCCGGTGAAAATAAGGTCGACAGGCACGGGCGTCGCCACCTTGCCGCCCGCCAACTCAACCACGGTGACATTGGTGTAATTGGCGTCCTCGGCCAATGCCCTGATGGGCGCAGCCCGATCCGGCGTGGTCGGCGACGGATTTGCCGGGCGCGGCGGCACCAGTGCATAAACATGCCCCGTCGGACCGACCGCTTTGCTGAATATGCGGGTGAAGTAGCCGCCACCCGGCACCAGTTCGCCAATCTGCTCGCCCGGGTGCACGCCCGCGAACGCCAAGGTTTCCGCCGGTTTGCGGTTGGCATCACGCTGCGTATCGGCGGACGGTCTGTTGCTGTCGGCGACTGCCGCGGTGACAGCGGCCGGCATGCTTGGCGCGCTGGGCGCGCTCGGCGAGTTCGTGCAAGCAGCAAGCGTCAGCGCAGCCAGCAGCGACGCTGCGGAAATCAGTGGGTAGCGATTCATAGAGCACTCCGTTGAATTGTCAGCCAGCAAAAGTCGTTGTTATGTGCGTAGTTTAGCATCAGAGGCGGCACACTTGAGGCTCGACGCTTTGAGCGCCGCAAGCAGCGCCGCGGTATCATGCTTGGCGTTCGGCATTAAGGTGATCGCGCATGAGTTTGAGCGTTTTCGATATATTCAAGATCGGCATTGGCCCGTCCAGTTCACACACCATGGGACCGATGAACGCCGCGCGCGGCTTCGTTGAACTGCTCGCGGCGCGCGATTTACTGGCCCGGACTTGCCAGGTCTCCGCGCAACTGTATGGCTCCCTGGCGCTCACCGGCCGCGGGCATTGCACCGACCGCGCGATTTTATTGGGGCTCGAGGGCATGAGCCCCGATACGATCGATTCGGCGGCGGTCGAACCCGCTCTGCAGCGGATACGCACCGCCAAGCGCCTGCGCTTGCTGGGCGCCAAGGAAATCGAGTTCGACGAACCCTTGAATCTTCTGTTCCACACCGATCAGGTGTTGCCCGGACATTCCAATGGCATGCGCTTCACGGCGCATGACGCGAGCTTGGTGGTTTTGGCGCGGGAGGAGTATTACAGCATCGGCGGCGGATTCGTGGTGCGCGCCGGCGCGGAATCCGCAGTCGGCGACGTGCGGGCCGAGCCGCCGTACCGATTCGGCTCAGGCGCCGAGCTGCTCGAACACGGCAGAGCGCAGGGGTTGGAGATTCACGAGATCATGCTTGCTCGCGAGCGCACCTGGCGCAGCGAGCCTGAGGTGCGCGCCGGGCTCCTGCGCATCTGGCAGGTCATGCAGGATTGCGTGCGGCGAGGCTTCGATGCGCAGGGTCTGCTGCCGGGCGTCCTGCGCGTCAGGCGCCGGGCGCCAAAGCTGTATCGCCAGCTGATGAGTGGCGATCCCTTGAGCCCCATGCATGCGCTCGATTGGGTCAATGCCTATGCGCTCGCCGTCAACGAGGAAAATGCCGCCGGCGGGCAGGTGGTGACGGCACCGACCAACGGCGCCGCCGGCATCGTACCCGCGGTGCTGCATTACTACCGGCGCTTCGAAGCCGGTGCCGATGATGGCGGGGTCGTGCGATTCCTGCTCGCCGCCGGCGCCGTTGGCATGCTGTACAAGGAGAATGCCTCGATTTCCGGCGCGGAGATGGGATGCCAGGGCGAGGTTGGCGTCGCATGCTCCATGGCCGCGGCCGGCCTGGTGTCGGCGCTCAACGGCAGCAACGAACAATTGGAAAATGCCGCCGAAATCGGCATGGAACACAATTTGGGGCTGACCTGCGATCCGGTCGCGGGATTGGTGCAGATTCCGTGCATCGAACGCAACGCGATGGGGTCGGTGAAGGCCATCAATGCGGCGCGCCTGGCGCTGCGCGGCGACGGTTCGCACAAGGTGTCGCTGGACCAGGTGATCACGACCATGCGTCAAACCGGACGCGACATGTCGACGATCTACAAGGAAACCTCGCAGGGCGGTCTCGCCGTCAATGTGCCCGAGTGCTGAGGCCTGGCACCCGCGCTTAACCGGTTGCCTGCAGGCCCTGCGCGATGCCGCTGATCGTAGCCCGCAGCGCGGCGAATAGTGCCTGATCCTGGCGTGCGGTCGCCCGCCAGCGCTGCAGCAAATCCACCTGCATGAGATGCATCGGATCCACATAGGGGTTGCGGAGCTTGATCGACCGCTGCAGCGTCGGATCGCTGTCGAGCAGACGGGCCGAGCCGCGCAGGCGCAGCACATGAAGCACCGTCAAAGCGTACTCCCTACGGATGCGCTCGGCTTGTACGCGCAGCGCAGCGTCCGCCAGCGCATCGTAATGGCCGGCAATCTCCAAATCGGTGCGCGCCAGCATCGCCTCGACATCGTCGAGCAAGTGCCCGAAGAAGGGCCACTGCGCCACCATGCTGCCGATGACTTGCTCGCCGTGCAGCTCCAATGCCGCTTTGAGGCCGCTGCCGAAGCCGAACCAGCCCGGCAGCATATGGCGGCTTTGCGTCCATGCGAATACCCAGGGGACCGCCCGCAGCGCGTGAATTCCGGTGCCGTCGGCACGCGCTGCCGGACGTGCTGCGATATGCATGCGCTCGATGACGTCCAGCGGCGTCGCGGCGCGAAAATACTCGAAGAACTCCCTGCCGCCGAACACCAGATTGCGATAAGCCTCGAGGCTGTGCGCCGCGATCGACTGCATGGCCTTGGAATGTTCCGGCGCGATTCGAGGCGCGCCCGTCGCATGAGCGGTCGCCAATGCCACCGACGCAAAGGTACGCTCGAGCGTGCGCATCGCGATCGGACGCAGACCGTAGCTCTGATTTACCACTTCACCCTGTTCGGTCAACCGCAGTACGCCGTGGACGGCGCCGCTTGGCATCGACTCGACCAGGTGTTCGGTGCGCCCGCCGCCGCGAGCCGGTGTGCCGCCGCGTCCGTGAAATATCAGCAGCCTGATGCGAGCGCCGCGAGCCGCTTCCAGCAGCCGGATCTGCGCCAGCTGCAGAGCCCAGCGCGAGGCGGCGATTCCGCCCTGCTTGTTGGTGTCGGAGTAGCCAATCACCACAATCTGCCGGTTGTTCCGTGATTCGAGATGGCGGCGGTAGGCAGGCTCTGCGTGCAGGGCCAGCAACAGTTCGCCGGCACTTTCCAGCGTGTCGATCGACTCGAGCAGCGGCGCCACGTCGAGCGGGCATTCGCCGCTGCGCTTGTTGGTGATGTCGGCCCATCTGGCCAGCAACAAGACCGCAAGAACGTCTTCCGGTCCGCGTGCACCGCTGACGATGTACTCGCCGACGGCGCGACCGCCGAATTTGTGGCGTGCTTCGGCTATCGCCTGAAACACCCAAAGACTGCGCCTGCCAAAGGCGTCGAAAGCCGCCGTGGGGCCCTGGTCGCGGGCCAGAAACTCGCGCAGCCGCTGCAGCCGTTCCGCCCCCGGCAGAGCCGGCCACTCACGGAGCCCCAGCCCCTGCGCGATCACCTCGTCATGAACCCTGGCATGTTGAATCACATCCAGTGTCGCAAGATGGAAGCCGAAGGTGCGTACCCGCCGCAGCAAGCGGCGCACGAGAAAGTATCCGGCGTGGCGGCCCCGATTCTCGAGCAGGCTGTCGGCGGCCAGCGAGATATCGGACAGCAGTTCGTCGGGATTCTGATACGCATTGGGCCGGCCTTCGTAGCTGGCCTGCAATCGGTCGCTGATCTGACCGAAGAACACCCGGTACGGCATGCGATCGTGGCGCGCCGGCGCCAGCGCCTGCGCCCCCGGCAGTACGGCGCCGTAGGAAGCGATGCGTGCTGCCAGCGGGCCGCTGACGGTCACGCGATTGGCGCTCTGACTCAATGACTCGGCGAGCTGCTCGCACTCGGTGAAATACGTGGAGACGATCACCTGCTGATGCCGGCGCAAGGTTTCGCGAATGGTCTTGCCGTGCACGTCCTCATTGCCATCCATATCGCCGCCCACCCAGGAACCGAAACGCAGGATGTTCGGCACGTCGAGTTGTTCCACCGGGACGCCGTAGGCGTTGGCGAGCGCCGCTTCGATTTCCTCGTAAAACAGCGGCACGACGCGATACAGTATGTCGGTCAGATAGAACAACACATGTTCGCGTTCGTCGACGATCGTCAGCCCTTCACGCGGATGCTCCTCGGTCTGCCAGATGCTGGTGATTTCCAGCCGCACCCGCGCCCACAGCGTATCGCGCTCCGCCCGGATCGACGTGGGATTCAGACGGTCCAACAAATCATCGGCAATATGCTGTTGCTTGCGCAGGATCGTGCGGCGCGTCGACTCGGTGGGATGCGCCGTGAAAACCGGTTCGATGCTCATCCCGCCGATGAGCTCCAGCGCCTGCTGCAGCGACAGTCCGTCGCGCTGCAGCCGCGCGATGCAATCCGCGATTCCGCCGGGCTGCGCGCTGCCGGAATTGCTCAAGTATTCGCGCCTGCGGCGCACCCGGTGGGCCTTCTCGGCGGTGTTCACCGCCATGAACCACAGCGAAAACGCGCGGGTCAAGTCCGTGGCGGACGACGGCGAGCGTCCCTTGGTGCGAAGCTCCAACTCAGACGCCTGTTGGCCTGCGCCGGCTGCGGCTGTCGCGTCCTCGCGGCGCAGAATCGCCGCTTGCCGGTCGCCCTCGACCAGCTTGAAGTATTCATCGCCCCCCTGATCGCGTAGCGTCTCGCCGATCAATTCGCCGAGCGCATGCACATCGTCGCGCAGCGCCGCGTCCTTGGCCGGAAATTGAATGCTTTGGCGATACATAATGTTAGGCTCTCAACGACATCACGGAGAAATATTATGAGCTTGTTGGCACAGATCGCCATATTTCTCGCCGCCGCGGTCATCGCAATACCGATTTTCCGCCGCTTCAATTTGGGATCGGTGCTCGGTTATCTCACCGCCGGCATCATCATCGGCCCCGGCAGCCTGGGACTGATCAACAGTGTCGACACCACGCAGAATATTGCACAGTTCGGCATCGTACTCCTGATGTTCGTGATCGGCCTCGAACTGCAGCCATCGAGACTTTGGGTGCTGCGCAAGTCGATTTTCGTCCTCGGGACGGCGCAGATCGCGCTGACCACGCTGTGCATGGCGGCGGGCGCATATCTGGTTTTCGATCGATCCTGGCAGGCGGCGCTGGTGATCGGATTCGCCCTGTCCATGTCGTCCACGGCGCTCGCCTTGCAATTGCTGGCTGAGCGCGGCCAGCTCAATACTCAATTTGGCCGTTCTGCGTTCAGCATCCTGCTGTTTCAGGACGTTTCGGTGCTGCCGGCGCTGGCGCTGCTGCCGCTGCTCGGCGCAACCGCGGCCGCGGCCAATGGTGCCGGCGGCTGGCTGGTTTTGAAGCTCATCGCCGTGCTTGCGGCCGTCATCATCGGCGGCCGCTACGTGTTGAATCCCCTGCTGCGCATCGTTGCGGCAACACGCGTGGCCGAGGCATTCACCGCGGCGGGTCTTCTGATCGTGCTGGGTACCGCGCTGCTCGTGAGTCAGGTTGGCCTGTCGCTGTCGCTGGGAGCGTTCCTGGCCGGCGTGCTGCTCGCCGACAGCGAATTTCGCCACGAATTGGAGGCCGACATCGCGCCCTTCAAGGGACTGCTGCTCGGTCTCTTCTTCATCAGCGTCGGCATGTCGGCGAACTTGAGCTTGGTGCGGGACAAACCCGTGGAGATCATGGAATTGACGCTGGGGTTCATGGCGCTGAAGGTCGGCATTTTGTGGGGAATCGGCCGCGTGTCGGGACTGTCGCCGGCGGCCAGCCGCGGTCTCGCCTTCAGCCTGCCCTCGGGCGGCGAATTTGCCTTTGTCCTGTTCGGTCTCGCCGCCAGTTTGGGGATCATGAACGCCGAGAGCGCCGAGCTGCTGGTTCTGGTGGTGACCGCCTCGATGATCATGAGTCCGGTGCTGCTGGCGCTCTACGAGGCGCTGTTCAAGGCGGCGGAACCGCAAGGCCGCGCTTTTGATACCCCGCTTGAACTGTACCCCAAGGTCATCATCGCCGGCTTCGGCCGCTTCGGACAGATAGTCGGCCGCATTCTGGTGGCGAAGAAAATCACCTTTACGGCGCTCGAGATCAATCAGACGCAGGTCGACTTCATCCGGCGTTTCGGCAACCGGATTTATTATGGCGACGCATCGCGGTTGGAACTGTTGCGCGCGGCGCATGCGGAAAATGCCGAAATCCTGGTGCTCGCCATCGATGATGTCGAAACATCTGTGAAAACCGCGGAATTGGCCCGCAAGCACTTCCCCAACCTGAAGATTTTCGCCCGGGCGCGCAATCGCCAGCATGCGTTTCGATTGATGGATCTGGCGGTGCGCTACACGATCCGCGAGACCCTGGCTTCGAGCCTGGAAATGACGGTTCAGGTGCTGGAAACACTCGGCCTGCCGAAATCGAAGGCTCTGGAAACCGTGCAGCAATTCCGCGCGCACGACGAGGCGACCATGGCCAGGCAGCATGCCGTGAAGGACGATGAGAGCAAGTTCATGGCCACGACCCGCGAATCGGCCGAGCAGCTTCATCATCTTTTCGAGACCGATACCGATGAGCCGCAGCCGGCGGCCCAGCGTCTCGGCGTTTTGAATCCTCAGTGAGGATTCAGCAGCACGGTCGTATCGAAGCTTTCGAAACCCGTCAGAACGCGGCGGTAGGCATTCTGCATGATGCGCTGCGCGGTCTTGTCGGCGCGCGCACCCAGCAGCATGCGGATCACGACGTCGTCTTGCGGCCGCGCGCTATCCTCGCCCAGCAGCTGGTACATGAAGCGCGCCAATCGTTGATTCATCTCGTTGGCGAATTTGAAGCGCAAGGCGTCATTGCCGTCCGAGCCGACCTTGGCTTCCTCTGAGATTTCGCATATCAAGCGCGAAATGAATCGCGCCTTGTCAACCAGGCCAAGGTCGCTGAAGAACTCGATTTCAGATTGGATGTTCATCCGGCCGGGAAGAAATCAATGGGTTTGGTGGCGGTGAGAGCGGCCACATCCTTTGCCTCGAACTTGAACAGGCGGATGCGCGCCAGCAGTTTGTTTTCAAATTCAGGATCTTTGAGCTCCGACGAAATGATGTGTGCCGCGGTGATGTCTCCCGACGGCGCAATGGTCAGCTCGATGACGACCTTGCCCTGCAGGGCGGGGTTGTCGCGCAGGGCGCGCGCGTACATGGCGTCGATGGCGCCCTTGTTCTTGGTGAACACCAGAGCGATCTCGTCCGCGCTGCGCGAGGCCTTGCCGCTGCCGCCTCCGCGGGTCTGCGCCTGCCCCCCTGCGCCGAGGTTCGGATCCTTCACCTGAGTGGTGTAGATGCCGCGCAGCGAGCCCGAACCCGCCGCCAGTCCGCTGCTGGTCGGCGCACTGATGCCGCCGCTGGTGCCGCCGGCCTTGGAAGTGATCAGGGAGCGCGTCACCGTGCTGACGTCGCCGGGGTCGGTCGTGTTCTTTTGATTCTTGGCAAATTTATCCAGATCGATCTGATCGCGCAGCGCCGCAAGATCGTCCATGTTCGCGAGCAGTCCGCTCTTCGAGGCCTTGATGCGCGGATCCACGGGTACCGGAGGCGCTTTGGTCACCGGCACCTTCTCGAGCGGCTTCTCCGGTTTCGGCGGCGGCGGCGGTGGCGGAGGCGGCGGCGGCTGAATCACCAACTGCACCACTCTTTCCGGCAGCGAATCGGTATTGTTGACGCGTTCGGAGTGCGGCAGGAAAAACAGGATTATCGCGATGATCGTGGCCGCAATGCCGAGGTTGCGCACAATGACGCGGAAGCGACGCTCCGTATCCTCGGACGGCGACCACGGCAACTCGTAGCGCCGGTAGTAAGGCACCAGTCCGGTGGGCGCGCGCATCGCTGGATTTGCGGTTGCCATTTAAGTCGCCGCCCGTTCGCGTTCGACCACGGCAAAGGATACTTTGCCATACTCGGCTTCGCTGCATGTCATCATGATTTTCTTCAGCACGCTATAGGGCGTGGCCTTGTCGCCCATGATCGTGACTTCGCGTTTGGCGATGTCGACTTGTTGCGCACCGCGCAGAGTGCGGTCGTTCTGCGCCATCAACGCGGTTTTCAGCGGCGCGAAAAACGGACCTTGATTGGCGATGACTTCCTGCAGCGTGCCGACCAGGACGCCATCCACGAACACCGAGTCCTTGGTGACCATGACGACCACGGCAGCGCTCGGCTTGCGGTCGGATATGGACTGCGGAATGGCAATACTCTTGGTGTTCGGCAAAATATCCACTTCCGCGGTATGCGCGAGCAGAAAAACCACCAGGATGGTCATCATGTCGATGAATGGAATCAGCGCGAAATGGCTGGCGCCGTGACGGCGCTGACGATGCCGCTTGATGCGATAGGAGGTCATGTCGGCGCATCCGCTATGGCGATGTCAGGGAACAGTTCCGCCTTGGAAAACGGCGCGACCGGGAGTTGATACACGCGCACCGTGTCCATCACCTGCACCAGCGTGTCGTACTGCACCTCGGGTCCGGGCAATATCGTCGCGTCGGTCATCTCCGGAAACTCCGATTTTACCCGCCGCATGAATTCCGAAAGGCCATCCAGATCATAGCCGGCGGGCGTATTGGCGAGCACCTTGAGCGGGCCGGAGTTGCGGTCATTGACCACCAGATCGTCCGGACGAATGATCACTTCAAGCTTCAGACCCTTCGGCAAGTCAACAGGAGCGGGATTGTTGGACGGAAGGTTCAGCTGCAGGATATTCGTCTTGGAAAATACCGCGGTGAAAATCAAGAAAAACACCAGGATCACCATCATGTCGATCATCGGCACGATGTTCAGATCGTCGCGCCCCTGGTGATAGCGGGCGTGATTGCGTCGGACCATGCGCGCGGCTTTTGACTTCATGAGAGGAGCACCATCCTATGTCGTCGCTGGTCTAGATGGTTCCGCGGGCCGCCGCCGGCGCTCGTACCGAAGGACCGGCGGGCGCCGCCGGCTCGTGACCCTTGTCCGATTGGCGCTCGGTGATCGAATTCAGAAACTTTACCGACGCAATCTCCAGGCTGTCGATCAGATTGGTGGTCTTCGATTCGAGAAACATGTGCGACAGCAGCAGCGTGATGGCAACGCCGAGGCTCGAGGCGGTGTTGTTCATGGCCACCGAGATCGCGGCAGCCAGCAAACTGGCCTTCTCGGCCGGATTGGCGGTCGCCACCGCGCTGAAGGCGCTGATGAGGCCGATGATGGTGCCGAGCAATCCGATCAACAGGCCGACATTGGCCAGCGATGACAGGTAGTGGGTGCGTTTTTCAATCCGCGGTATCACTTCGAGCAGACTCTCGTCCATTGCCTTTTCGATGTCGTCGCGGCGGCGGGCGCTCGCTACGCGGGCCACGCCGTAGTTCAGAATGGTGGCGATCGAGGCTTTCGAGTTATGCGTGAGGCCGACCACCTGTTTGAAGTTTCCGGCGCTCAAGGCCGGCACAAGTGAATCCCAGAGACTGCGATTCCGGATGGTCTCGCGAGTCAGGTAAACGTATCGCTCAATGGCGATCGATACGCCCACCACGAATATCAAAGCCAGCGGGTAGAGGAAGACCCCGCCGTCCTTGAAGAAATTGACGACCGAATTCATGAAATTCATCTTGCGCGCTCCTGAATATACTCATTCCATCCGAACATATTATTCAACCAGATTCCGTAAAATCGGCTATGACTTACTTCTCACCCTGCGACGGGCGGCTCGGCGCACCATTTTGGGCCGAATCGGCCTGTACGGCCTTGTAATAGAGGACTTCGCGTTTAAATACGTCCCGATCGACAGGTGCCAGGATCTCGTCGACCAGGCTATTCATCGGTTTGCCGGCCAGATCTCCGATATCCGATTTCTTCCAGGGGACTATGTACATGACCTTGGGCTGCTCGCGGTCGCCGGTCACGGTCGCAGTGCCCAATTCCAGCTTATCGGTGGCATCCGGGCCCTTCTTCTGGCCGGCCGCCGCGAGCCGGCCGGCAGCTGAGCCGGCGCCGGTAGCGGCCGCGCCGGAGGTGTTGGCGCGCGGCTCGCCGGCGTCCGACAGGGCGGTCGCCTTTGACGGTTTCGCTGCTTTGGGCGGCGCAGGCGCCGGCGCCGCGGGGCCCTTTACGGATGCTTCGCCGGCGGGAACATCGGCCGGGGTTGCATTGGGCGGAGCGGCGGGCGGCGACTGGGCGTGACCCAAGGCCATTACCCCGTACAGGATGGTCAATCCAACAGCTTTGATTGCGGTGTTCATGCCGGCTCCTTTTTGGCCGCGGGCGCAGGCGCGCCGACGCGCTTGCGCAGTTCCACCACCCAGCCAGCGACTTGTTTGTTTTCGCCGGCGATCTCGATATAGCGTTCAAACTGATCGAGCGCCTTTTGCGGCTCGGCCAGGTACAAATCGTAGAGCACGCCCAAGTTCAGATGTGCGGGAGCGTAATTTGGTTCAGCGGCAATCGTACGCTGATAGGCGGATTCTGCCTCCGTAAATTTGCCGAGCTTGCGCAGCGTGATGCCGAGCTCATTGCCTGCAACCGGATTGTTGGGGCTGAGATCGACCGCCGCCTTGAATGCAGCTTCGGCTTCGGCAAGACGCGAATCGTGCATGTAGATGAGGCCCAAATTCAGCTGCGGTCCTGCGAACTGCGGATAGCTGAGGGCCAGCTGCTTGAATTCGAGTTCCGCATCGGCATTGCGGCCGGCTTTCATGAGTTGCAGCGCCTGTTGATATTGCTGTTCGGCGCGCGCCGGGATCGGTATCTCGACGATAGGGGCGCTGTCTGGTGCGCCCGGTGCCGCCGCGGCGCTGCCGGGGGCGGCGCCAGTGCCGGCGGAATTTGTCGCGCTGGCTGAGTTGGAGGCGCTCGCGGCGCTTGCGCCGCTGGCCGGTTGGCCGGCGGACGCCACGGGCGCGGCCGCGCGCGACGGCAACACCTGCGCATGGTGGCACGCGGCCAGCATCGCGAGCGCAGCCAAACTAGCGAATCGATTCGACCAGCTTTTCACCGATTTCCACCTTGCCGTATCGGCCTGGATTGAGCTGCGCCAGCGCAGCAAAGCTCTTCTGCACCCATTCATCGTAGTTGCCGTCCTTGGCGCGAGCCGCGTTTACTTCATGCAATTTGATCGACTTCTCCTCGAACGGGAATGCCTGCTCCTCCAGCAACACGTCGTATTGCTCCAATTCATCCTTGTTGAGATTCTTGGGCCGCTCCGAACTCATCAGGTCCTTGCCCAATTGACGGTACAGTTCCGCGCTCTCGAAGGTTGCCGCGGTCGTGACTTCGGCGACCTGGTAATCAGCCGCCGCCTCGTAGGCCTTGAGCGCTGCCTCCATTGCCTTGCGTTTTTCGGCAAGGGATTTCTTCAGCGGCACCACCAACTTGATGCTCTTGAATTCCTCGCGCGCCGGAGCTGCGAACGCCAGGGTCGCCTTCGCCGCCAGTGCACGGCTGCGATCGGTGCGCGCCGAACCGGCCGCACGATCCGCGGCGATGATCTCCCTCATCCAATAATCGCGGCCGCTGAAGTCGCCCGCCTTGGCCGCCATGGCGCTCAATTTGTTGCGCGCCTCCATGGCCGGATTCAAGGGCTGCGGGAAATGCTTGACGAAGGCTTCGAGCATCGCGCGCGCCTTCGCCGAGTTGCCGGCCTTGTCGTAGAGGTTTGCCGCCTGCAGGGTCGCTTCGCGCTGCACATCCGGCGATTCCTGCGGCGACGCCGCAATTTGTTCGAATTCACCGGCCGCCTGGCCAGGGCGATTCGATTCCGAATACGCCACCGCAAGATTGCGTGTGACATCGGTCTGCAGCGGGCTCTGGGGGAAATTGCGGCGGAATCCCTCCAGCACCACAATCGCCCGGTCCCATTGTTTTTGGGTGATGAGCAGCGCCGCGGCATCGAAGTCGGCGTTCGCCCTGACTTTCGACGTGGGCGCGAGAGCCGCCACGCGCAGGAAATCATCGACGGCGGCGGCGCCGTCGCCCGCCTTGCTCTTCTGCTCGCCTTGCTTGTAGATCGACGCGGCCAGCCGCTCCACGATCACCGGATGTTCCGGATCATTGGGCGCCATCAGGGCCAGCGCATGCGTGTAACCGGCCTCGGCCTTGTCGAACACGCCCTGGTCGAAATTCGAGTTGGCGATCACCGTCCACGCGAGGCGTTGCTTGGATGCATCCACCACAGGCTGCTTCGCCAGCAGCTGCTCCGCCGCGGACGTGGCACGCAAATAGTCCTTGGCGGCATAAAGTTCGGTGGCCGCGCGCATCAGCACCTGCGCGCTTTCCGGGTGCGCGGGAAATGCCGTGGCGAATCGCAAGGAACTGTCGAGAGCCTTGAGATGCAGCGCCGCCTTGGGCTCGCCCGACAGAGTCTCCTCCTGCTTGCCGTAGGCGACGATGGCCGCGTATCCCGCCGCCGCGGCTTTTTCATGATTGCCGTAGTGGTAGGCGGTGCTTTCATATTCCTGCGCGGCATCCAGATATTGCCGGCTCTCGAACAACGTGTCGGCCAGCAGGTAGTTGGTGACCGCGGAATTGGGGTCATCCGGCCATGACCTCAAGTAGCTGCGATACCATTTCGCGGCTTCCTGGTAATCGGCGACGTCCTTGGTGCGCTGCGCCTGAGCGTGGTAGTACTGCGCCACGTCCTTGAGATTGGTCTGCAACACTGCGACGACTTTCGGTTCGCTCTTTGGGTCGCGTCCCTGCCAGTACGGCGTACCGAAACTGTAGTTCTGCACGAATTCGCGCTTGCCCTGCAGCACCAGCTGCGGGAAGCCGCCTTTGGTGTAAGCCTCGATCGCCTGCATTTCCAGAAGCGGCGCCTTTTCATTATTGCGGTCGAGCGCAACGAAGGCGCGGTAGCTGTCCGCGGCATCCGTCCAGCGCTCCTTCTCCATGTACAGATCGCCCAAGCGCGCGTACATCAGATAGTAGTACGGCCGCGGCTTGTGGCGTGTGCCGAACGCTGCGATGGTTTTTGGACCGTCGAGATAGGAGTAGGTGATCGACATGACCCTGAAGGTATCTTCGACCAATTCTCGATTGGGCCGGCTCAAGGTGTCGATCTCGATCAGCTTGTTGGGATCGCTTTTTGAAACCAGTTCCGAATCGAGCACGCCGGCGAAGGAATCCAGGCTGCGTTCGTTCTCGCCCTGCTTGAACAACGACCAGCCGTGCTTGTAAAGGCTCTGGTTATAGAATGCGGACGATGAGCCGATTTTGATGACCGCCTCGTAAGCGGCCTGCGCTTTCGGGTAGGCCTTGTCGGAGAACAGCAGCTCGCCGCGCCGAAACTGCGTCTCGTCGATGAAGCGGCTGTTGGGATATTGCGCCACCAGGCGGTCCAGGGAGGCGAGCGCCTTGTCCGGCTGCGCGTTCAGCTCGTAGGCGCGCGCCAGCTGGTACAGCACCGAGTCGTTGCGCTCGTATTTCGGATACGTCTTGAGCAGCGCGGTATACAAGTGAATGGCTTCGGTTGCGCGCAGGCCTTCGTTGGTGGCAAGTTCCTGCGCGATGCGCTCGGATTCGGAACTTTCCAGGTTCAAGTCGCCCAACCGGCGCAGCGCCTCGGCGCGCAGCGCGGCATCGCCGGCGTTCAAATCGAGAAACCGCTTATAGCTGTCCATGGTCTTGGCGGCATCCACATTCTTCGGCGGATCGGTGTTGATATCGACCGGCTGATTTTCCAGGTCCTTGATCGTCGCGGGCTTCTTCGGGGTCGCCGCGCCTGAATACGCCGATCCGAAGCCCAGCGCCGCCAGTATGACGGCGCCGCATGTCAGTTGTGAGAACGAGGGCTTCACGGTTTGGCCTTCGGGGGCGCATTGGACGCGCGATCATAGATGGCGGCCAGTTCGTAGCGCGCCTGGATCTGGTAGGTCTCGATGCGCTGCTTTTGACCTTGAAGCTCTTCTATGGCGAGTTCTTGCAGGAACAGGTTCTGCTTCTCCGACACATCGGTCAGGCGCTGCTGCAGCTCATCGATGCGGCCGCGCACATCCGCCACGCGCGATCCGTACCCTCCGGTGGTCAGCGGCGTACCCTCGCGTGCCTGCTTGACCAGCACGGCGCGCTTTTGGGTCTCCTTGAGTATGCCTTCGAGTTCCTTGACCGAGCGCCGTTCGTTCCACACCCGTGCTTTGAAGCTCTCCGACAGGCGCCAATACATGACTCCCTTCATCAGGCGATGCTTGTCGCGCATTTCCGCCAGATCCGGGTCATCCGGGTGCGCCGCGAGATATTCCTCGATGCGCTTCAATCGCGCCCAGGTTTGCTGCTCCTCGGGCGTGCCCAAGGCCGCCACATCGCTGGACTTCTCGATGTCGTTGATGCGCGATTCGAAATCCACGCGTTGTTGAGTCAGCCCGTCCAAATCGGTGGCGGCCAGCACGGCGTCGGCCTTCGGCACGCGCAGCGTATAGGCCGCCTGGCGGGTATCCAGCATGTCGTGAAAGGCGGCGATGTCGTCATGCCAGCCTTCCAGATTGCGGCGCATGAAATTGAGTTCGCGATAGTTCTTCAAGCCTTCCTGAAATTCATTGCTCGCCAGGAGCGCGTACAGGTAGCGCGACTCCGGGGCATCGGGCACGGTGGTCAGCTGCCAGTACCAGGTCAGCGTGTCCTTCTTGTCGTCGTCCAGGAGACGGTCGAGCATCTTGCCGCTGCGAATCTGTTCGATCGAATCATCAATCCGCTTGATTTCGGAATCAAAGGAGGCAATCGCCGTTTCGTAACCTTCGGCGGCCTGCCCGGAGGCCGACAACTGCGAGTATGCGTAGGGCACGGTGAGAAAGGACTCTTGAACCGCCGAGTCCAGCAAGCTGCGCGTGCGCAGCGCGAGCCACGGCACCAATGCGCGTTTGAATTCGCCCACCCCGGCGTCCGCCCAGCCGACGCCGAGCAGCGCCTTGCTGGAATAGGGGCCTTCAAGCCGGATGCGCTGCAGGATGGGCTTGGCATCGGCCGCTCGTTGAGCCTGCAACAGCGCGAACCCGAGGGCGAGATTGGCCTTGTCCTTCAGCGACAATAATTCCGGGCTGCGGGTCTGCATGGTGCCGACCCGATCCAGATACCTGGCGGCGTCGGCGAGCCGCTCCTTGCGCACCAGCGCGATACCCAGATTGAACTGCGCATACGCAGTCCAGTCCGGCGCGCCGTGCCAATTGCTCAACGCGGCGATGGCCTCGTCGTAGCGCCCCTGCTTCATCATCAATTGCGCGATCAGCATGTAGCGTTCGGCGTTGATGCGCGGATCCATCTTGTCGGAGACCTGCCGCAGAGCACGCTCCGATTCCTCCAGGTAACCGCGTTGATACCAGACCTTGCCCAGAAAAAACCATGCCCGGTTGCGCACGGCCTCGGAGGTGTTTTGCTTGAGCAGGGCCTCGAAGATCCTGCCGGCCTCCACGTGCTGACCCAGCGACAGGTACAAGCCGCCCAGCAGCAACTCCGCCTCGCCTTCGGTGTGCGGGATCCGGTTCTGTTCACGCGCCGCGAGCAGGCGCGTGATCGAATCGAAATAATCATCCTGAAAGAAATAAAACAGCACATCGCCGTATTGCAGATCCTGCACCACGTGCGGCGGCAACCCGTTGGGATCGGGCTTGACGTTTTTCGCCTGCGCGGCGCCGAACGGCAGCGCCAGCAGCAGCCCGCCGAGGATCAGCGGCCGAAGTCTGTTAATCACACGTTGCACGCATCATTCCCAGTCTTTGATCATGAACTCAGGTTGATGCTTGGGAACGCGGTCGGTGATCTTGAGCTCGAGGTACTTCGCGCCGACGCCCTTGTCGAAGTTGATCGTGGCGCCGCGCTTGTAGGCGCGCTCGACCGGACCCTTGCCGGTGAAGAAGGCCACCAGTTCGTGCTTGCCGACCTTCAGATTGCCGAGGTAGATCTGCTGCACGCCGCCCTTGAGCAAGGCATCGGCTTCGCGCGCGGTGTACAGGTAGTTCTTCACTTCCTTGTTGTCGATCTTGACGGTCACCGAATCCAGCGCGAAGAACGTGCCGACGTCCATCGATATGTAGAGCGCGACCTGGGTATTGGCGGGGAACAGCAGTTCTTCCTGAAGCACGAACAAATCCTTGTTGAGATCGATGACATCCTTTTTCAGACCCTGCACTTCCTGATCCAGAGTCTTGAGTTCGGCCGGCGGCGCATCCGGGGCCGCGGCGGCCGGCTGAGGCGTGGCCGGCTGAGGCGCGGCCGCAGGCGGCGTGGCCGGAGCCGCGGCTGCGGCAGCCGCCGCGTCCGCCGCCCACACACCGGGCGCCATCCACCCTGAGGACAGCACTCCATAAACCATGATCGACACAACCCGAGCTTTAAGATTCATAACTGGCCTATCGTTTACTCACGCAGCAATTCGCGGATTTGATCAAGAAAAATGCGCTCATCGCCGCGCTTGAAGCCGACGATTGAATAGCGCACGACGCCGGCGCGATCCACCAGGATCGTCATGGGCATTTTTTGCAGGAAGTAGTCCTTGCCGATTTCTGATCCGGTATCGAACAGGATCGGGTACGACACCCGCATCGCTACCGCGTACTCCTGCGCACGGCGCAGATCCTCGTCGACCGAGACGCCGATCACCACGAGTCCGGCGCGCTGGTAGGTGGTGTTGATGCGATCGAGCGCCGACATCTCGCGCCGTGAATCGCCCGCCCATCGAGCCCAGAAATTCACCAGCACCACCTGGCCGCGATACTCGGACAGACGCAGATTTCTACCGTCCAACCCCCGCAGCACGAAATCCGGCGCCTCCTTGCCCACCATGCCCGGTGCCGCGGCAAGCGGCGCGCCGGCCGTTGCGACCCCGAGAATCAGACAGCCGGCTAGAAATGCTCTACGCATGCAGTGCCAAACTCAAGCTGACGCCGCAGCGCCGCGATTCATCAATCACGCTGGTAACCCCGCTGTCCTAGGAAACACCCCGTAGACCGGAAGCTTTGCGCCCCCGCCTTTCGGCGAGTTTGCCCTGATCAGACCTTATGCAAAATCGCACAATGCGAGCCGCAGTGTCAACGCAGCGGCAGCGCCTTCATTGGATTTCTATATGACTTGGCGCACATTCACGAAATTTCACTGCGATGCCGATCTTGTCGTGACATGCCACGCGCCGCGCAGTTCGAGCAACGCGTTGCTCGATACATTACAAGCCACTGCTGCTGGGTACGTATTGTCTCTGGAATGAGACAACGCGGATCAACCAAGGGTCCGGCGACGCCGGACCCTTGTGCTGCAAATCACATTCCTACGCAACCATCCCGTTCACGAGACCTGCCAGCGGTTGCCATGCAATCAACGGCTGCAGCGCGGTTCCGCTGCCGAGGGTGTTGTTCAGGTTGGGCGCCGGCCATAGCGTCGGCCACTGGGATATCGCATTGGCGCTGTGCAGCGCCATGTAATTGAGCACCACCATCTGCACCAGATTGGGCACGTTGTTGCCAGCTGGGCTGCCGGTGGTGTTGAGCGAGCCATCGGAATTGAAGTTGCCGATCTGCAGGCTCATCTCCGGGTTGGATTGCGCGGACACCGCCTTACCCTTGGGATTGAAGACCAGGAAGTAGGTTGCCGCAACGCTTTGGTTGTCGGCCGTCCAGACTCCCTTGCCGCGACCGCCCACCGAGCTGTCGATCATGCCGTTGCTCGCAAGCGAGCCGTCGCTGAATACATAGATCATGACCGGCTTGCCCACGCGGTTGGCGTATTCCAGGCAGGCGCCGATGCAGTTGCCCAGGTTCAAATCCTTGGCCTCACCGTCCATGCGATTGCCACTGTGATAATCGAAGCCGCCCATTTCGATGGTGCCGGCGGCGGCATTGCCATCGATCACCAGTTTCATGACCGCCGCGGTCTTCTGATAGTCCGAATTAGCCTGGTATTCGGCGGTGGTGAAGATACCCGTGGCACCCACGATGTTCGGATCCACGTCCGGATTCACGGCCGACGGACTGTTGTACCGGTCGACAATGTAGGCCGATTTGGTGTAGCCGCAGGCTTCGATTCCCGGAACCGCGACTCCATTACCCAGCGCAGCGGTATTCAAAGCGGCGTTACCGGGATACGCGGTCACTACGCCGTACTTGCCATCGCTGATGCGCTTCATGGATTCCAAGACATTGGTCACGTCGTTGGGATTGGGCAGCAGCGTACTGAGCTGTCCCGTGCTGACGAGACCCGAGCTGTCCCGGGAACTGGAGACCTTGGTGGGTGCCGCGGCCGCGATCATCATGGTGGGCGGGGACATGGAATTGCCGCCGGACATCGAACTCTCCGAGCCGATGAGATTGAGCAGGCCGCCGCGCGCGCCGAATTGGTAAATGCCGTACATCGGATTGTGCGGATTCGTATTGGTATCGTTCTGCGACAGCGCCGGAATGATCGTACCGGTGGTGCCCGCCATGGCCGCCGCGCTGGCGCGCAACTTCATGCCGCGCAAATGCGCGCTGTCCGAGTGATAGCGCAAGCCAAAGCTCGCGTCGATGAAATTTCCCGTGGCGCTGGGATTTGGCACCATGGTACCGGGCAGTCCCAGTTTGCTGTAGCCCGCCACCGAGAGGAAGTCCAGCTGTCCCTTGGGACCGCCGACCAGCACGTTGGAACCGGCGATGTTGCCGCCGCCCGCGAGGTCGAAACAGATGAACGGGATCTTGCCGGCGCCGGTGGTGATATTGCAGGCGGTTACCGCCGCCTGGATATCGCCTGCCAGACTCGCACGAGCGGCTCGCGGATAGGCCAGCATGCCCGCCAACGTCGGTGCGACCACCGTCGCGGCCCCGGTGATGAAGCCCTGCGCGAGGAATTCGCGGCGCGTGCGCGGCCGCGGATGGTCCTGGTGACGGAACGGCTCGTTTAATCCCAACGGCTTTGATTTCTTGCTCATAAGTAAAGACCTCTTCCGTCCTGCTTAATTGATCAACATGTTGGCGCTGCCGAAGGCGGTAGCGCAGGCGGCCGCGGCCACTGCATTCGTACCCGCAGGGGTCGTGCACGAGTTCGTCGTGCACAACTGGCCGATGAGCGTGCTCAGTTCGTTGGTAATGCTCGATGCGGGCGGCGCACTCTTGAGGCCCGTACCCAGGACTCGTTGCGCGAGCGCGCTCGTTACAGAATCTATCCCCGGCTGAGTCGTGAATTGACTCGGGCTCAGGCTGAATCCGAACAACTGCGATTGCAGCGCTGGAGTATTCACCGCCACGTTGCAGTACTGAATGGCGAGCTGCGCGACACCAACCTGGTTCGCCGCGGAGAAGCTCTCCAGTGTGGGAGTCGCCGGCAGCTGCTGCTGCACCGCCTGGTAAGTCCCTACGACACTCGCATTCGATGAGGGCACACCCGTGAGTGCCGACAGCGTCGAGTTGACCTGCGCGAAGGTACGCACGCCGATGTCAGCAACCACCGGTCCCGGCGAAGGCGCGGGCGCGGTCGGAATCGGCTCGACCACCACATGGGTCTGACTGCCAAGCACATCGAAGGTCAGGAAGAACTGATCGGTGGCGGGGCCGCTTTGCAGGGCGATCACGGTGCCGATGGGCGACAGCACCTCGCCGGTTGCAGTGTAGTTGGCCGCGGTCACGGTGGTGTTCAGCGGTATATAGGCCTGACCCACCGGTGGGATCGCGCCATTCAAGCCAATGCGCAGGCCCTGCACCGGAATGCTGGGCAGGTTGGCCGAAGTTACCGTCGAATCCAACGAGATGAACGTGGGCTGATAGAAGAGGTAGCCGTAGCTGTCGTACTGGCTGACCGTGAACATGATGTAGGACTGCGAGACGTTGGTCACGTTCGCGACGTTGAACAGCATGTAGTAGCGTTCGCCCACGCCGGCGTTGAAGTTCTGCATCACCTGCGCCGCCGTCATGGCGCGGCTGTGGATGGCGACGAACTTGATGAGTCCCTGCCAGGATCGATCGCCCGACACTTCGTTGCCGAGGACCAACGCGAAGGTGCTGTCCCAGTTGGAGATGGTGCCGCCCTTCTGCGGATCCGCCCCGCCGACATTCACGCCGTTGACGAAAATCTGCCGGCCGTTGACCGAATCGTAGGTCAGCACCACGTGTTGCAGGGATGCCTGCAGGGCCATCGCAGCATTCGGAGTCTGCAGCTGCGGCATGCCGGTCAGCGCCGTGGTCGAGGTGCGCAACATGAAGTCATAGTCCTGGTTGGTCTGGCCCAGGGTGAAGTTGCGCGTGGTGTCGCCGCCCGAGTAACTGACCATATAGGATTTGTCGGCCGCCACCAGCGCCGGGGCAACCCAGGCCTCGATCGAGAACTGGCCCGTCGCCTGGATGAGATTGTAAAGCTTCGAGCTTGACGAGGTCGTCGCCTGCGCCTTGCCGCCGGCGCCGACATTGATGCCCCAACCGCCGGCCAGGGTGACGTTGCCCGAGATCGTGAGATCCGCGGCCGGATCGATGCCGCTGGTGTCAAAGGTCGTATTGTTGACGACCGACTGGAACTCGTACTTGGCGATCGTATCGGCATCGTAGCGGCTCGCGCCGCTGGCGATGGTGCCCTGCGTGAGCGTAATGGCCTTGCTGACCACCAGGCTGGGATCGATGTTGGACGGGGTCAGCATTTGTGCAAATGCCTGAATCTGCGCCAGCATCTGCGCCGCATCGGATGCGCAATTGTCCCAACAGTTGTGGTTGTCGGTGAGCAGCCGCTGATAGAGGCGCGAATTCACGCCGCACGACAAGGGAGTCGTGGTGCCGTCGCTGTTGCCGGCGACGAACGGACTGCAGCCCGTGAAGTCGATCTTCGGGATCGCCGCGGGATAGGCGATATTGAGATTCGGGTCCGCATGATAAGGCGCCTGTTCCACGGCAGGATCTGCGGTCGTGGAATGGCAGCGCACGCAATACTTGCTGGTCAGCGTGTACACCGTGTTCTGGTAGTCGGTGTAGGACGCCGGGAAGTTCAGGCTCTGTCCCACGGTTTGCACCGGCGGCGCCACCAATTGCACCGTGGTAGTGGACGTGGCGCCGGTGGCGTTGGCCCAATTGGTGATCCATGTCGTCAAGATCTGGCCGCAAGCATTGTTGTCGGCGAGCCAGCAGTTGTGCCCGCCGCTCACCTTGACGACCATGGTCGACATCGAGGGTTGCGCCAGGTTGACGACCGTGTTGGCCTGCACGTACGCGAGATTCACATCGTCGCTGCGCGCGAAATTCGGCATCTGTGCCGGTGAGGTGGCGTTGTGGCACTGTCCGCAGCGGTTTTGCACGCGGATGTTGTTCCACAGGTTGACCTCGAAGGCCTGGACGTCCGCCGTTGCCGGCGCAGGTCCCGTATAGGCGCTCGCGGTTGCCGCCTGCGAAGGCGCAACGTTGGCAACAGTCGGAGCGCCGCCGCCGCCGCATGCGCTTAAGGCGAATGACGCTGCGAGAGCGATCAAGCCGGTAATGCGTGTAGCGTTCATGCTCAATTCCCCATGCAGTAAGCGGCGCCTTCAGCGAAGGGTTGCCGCAGCGAATAGTTGTGCGCTTGGAACGAAGTGATCATCGAATTGATCTGGGTGAAGTCGGCGGCGGAATTCGGCGCGCGCAGACACACTGTCTTGAACACCCGGGTGACCTGGCAGCTGGTGAATGCCGCGCTGCTCTCCAGTTCCTGGCCCATGGACTTTGCGCCGTTGCCGCTGCCCGGCAGGGTCGCGCTCCAGCCCAACACATAGTTCGGTCCGGTGCGCCAGTGATTGTTCCAGGCGTCGTCCGGGGTGTTGAACCCTTGCGGGAAATTGGTGTTGTTAATATGGTACTTCGGCTGGGTCTGGCCGGCGGTATAGACGATCTGGCCGGTGGTATCGGTCATCGTCGGATCGGTGGCGCTGAAGTTGTAATAGGCGAATGCCTGCGCCATCGGATCCATGCCGCTGTGGCAGCCGATGCAGTTGTTCAGGAACAATGTGCTGGCGCCGCCCGGGCTGCGCGTCACGTCCTGGCGAATTCGATCCGGCGGCCGCGTGATGTCCATCACGGTCGGCAGGTCGTTGCACAGGTGATTGAGCATCGTGAAGCGGAACATCGCCCGGTTGGTACCGTTGATGAAGAAGGCAGAAGCTGCGCCGCGCGTGGTCATGATGCCGGCGGTCGCCGCAGCCGGTATGCCGGACAGTGCCGACTGCACGCTCGTTACCAGGTGTGCGCTGAGATCGACATTGTTGGCGTCCAGCGCATCGTACATGGCGTTGTTGGCCGGCGAATAAGTCCCCTCGCCGGACTTGCCATCGCCGATGTAAACCAGGTCGGCGCTCAGCAATGTATTGAAAGGAACGTTGTCGCGCACCATGCCGATCACGGTGGCGGTGTAGTCATTGAGCGGCACGAACACCGATTGATTGCGGTTGGTCCAGGGCGCCGCCATGTTGCGGATGGTGTTGTTGTAGAACGCAGGATCGTTGGTCGCGATGAGGGCCGCGGTAACAGCGTCTCCCGCACTCGTCATTTGCGCCAGCTGCGCGGCGGTCGGCGGCACACCGGCGATGCGGTTGTACATACGCGTCGCTTGATCGGCATTGGGCGCCTGCGCAAACGCAGGTCCACCAAGCAGTGCGAGAGCGCCTGCACACGCGGCTGCGCGCACAGCGAGCGTTACAAGATGCGGCGTGGCCGCCGCGTGGCGTGCAATCTGCCTCATTGGTTTCTCCATCCCGTTGTTCATATGCGCATCCACTCGCGTGAGTTGTCGGTTCGACTGGGGGCCAATATACGCAGCCGCCAAACGCCCCAGTAATGTCTCATCCGAACGACGTCGGTGTTTCGCGACAGTACGACCATCAAGAGTGCACCTATATCCTGAGCATCGATAGCCGCACGGTCTGTCAGGGCGTGCACAGAGAAACGGATATGGACAAGTTCTTCTGTGAGTGCGTTAACAGTATGCATAGGCGCATCAAACGAAGATGCGCCCATGACACCGATTAAGTTCAATGATGCCGCCTTCACGCGTGCCGGCCGATCGCTGAACCGAACCAATGTGTATAGGTAGCCACAAATGAACATCTTCAGTCCGCGTGAACAACGTCACGGTTTGCTGAAACTCGCAGCTCTTGCCCTGCCCATGCTGGCGGTGCTCGGCTGCCAAAGCGCCACGACCGGTCATGCACCGGGGCTTGCGGGTGGACAAAATCTGACGCCCGGCATCACCAATTATCCGCTGGCGTACATCAAGCGCCCGGTGATCACCAAAGATTTCGACAACGTGCGCGACCTGATCACCTCGATGACGGGCGGCGATGTCTACATCCGCGATACCGCGAGCTCGGGCGGCGCCGAAACCAACATCACCGCCGCCATCACCAAGGGCAAGGGCGATGTCCGCGATCTGGATGCGTCGCCGGACGGCACGAAACTGATATTTTCGCTGCGCCTGCCGCTCAATCCGAACCTCAAGAACACCGATCCCAAGCAGCCGAACTGGCATATCTACCAGTATGACGCGGCGGCCAAGACCACAATTCAGCTGACCAACGACAGCATCACCGCCGGCCACGACGTGGGCGGGCGCTACCTGCCGGACGGCAGGATCGTATTCGCCTCGACGCGCCAGCTCGCGACGCAATCCATTCTGCTGGATGAAGGTCGCCCGCAGTACTCGGCCCAGACCGACAACCGCCAGCAGGCGATCTTCCTGCTGCACGTGATGAACGGCGACGGCACCCAGGCGCATCAGATCAGTTTCAACACCAACCACGATTTTGCACCGAGCATCTCGGCCAACGGGCAGATCATCTTCTCCCGCTGGGAAACGACCAACGGCGACCAGGTCAGCTTGTATCGCGCCAATCCTGACGGCACCGGGCTGCAGCTCTACTATGGCGCCAACAGCCATGCGACCGGCGCCAATATCGCGGGCACCAACAACAACGTGATCCAGTTCCTGAATGCACGGGAGCTTGCCAGCGGTGCGCTGGTCGCCATTGTGCGGCCCTTCATTGGCACGCAGCTCGGCGGCGACATCGTCACGATCAACGCGCCCGGCTTCGTCGAAATCCATCAGCCGGCCACGCCGGGCGGCGCCGCCGGTACGGCGCAGGCGAGCACCACGGCCTTGGGGGTCACCACGGATGCGAATCTGCCCTCCATGGGCGGCCGATTTGCCTCGGTGTTTCCTCTTTACGACGGCACCAACCGCATGATGGTGAGTTGGTCCCCGTGCCTGGTCCTCGATACCACGGTAACACCCAACACCACCAACCTTTGCACCGCCGCGAATACCTCGGGTGCCAATGTGACCATGGCGCCTCCGCAGTACACCTTGTGGATCTACGATCTGGATCAAGGCACCTTGGGTCCGGTGTTGAGCGCCGATGTGGGTACCATGGTCGTCGAGCCGGTGATTCTGCAGGCTCGCAAGCCCGTGCCGACCACCCTGGTCGATGGGGCCCCGGCCCCCGGCGCACAGCAGAACATGGCCACCGCGGGTGTCGGCCTGCTGGATATCAGCAGCGTCTATGATGTGGACGGCACGGACACCGCGGTGCCGAATATTGCGGGCCAGGCGGATCCGAGCCAGGCGCCCTTCTATTCGCGTCCGTTTCGCTTCATCCGAATTCAGAAGTCGGTGGAAATCCCGGACAAGACCGTGCGCAAGATCAACAACTCGGCGTTCGGCCCGGCCGGCATGGGCATGCGCGAAATTCTCGGCTATGCGCCCATTCAACCCGACGGTTCGGTGCAGATCCAAGTGCCCGCCAATGTTCCGTTCACCATCGACATCGTCGATGCGAATACGCGCCGCGTCCTGTCGCGGCACACCAGCTGGCTGCAATTGCTTCCGGGAGAGACCAAGACCTGCAACGGCTGCCACACCACCGTCAACATGACCTCGCATGGCCGCGCAGGATTGACCAACCCGGTTAATCCGGGCGCGCCGACCACCGGTCAGCCGTTTCCGAATACCAGTCCGACGCTGTTTGCCAACGCCGGTGAAACCATGGCTCAGACCCTATCCAGGATCACCTGCGCGAACGGCAAGACCCCGAGCGGCGCAGCCGCCCCCTGCTCGCAGCTCCTGACCTCGGATGTGATCTACAGCAATGTTTGGACCGCGGGCATTACGCCGCCGGCGGGACAGACCGACGCGAGCTTCTCGTATCCCTATGGCGGCGTCACGGGACTCTCGGAGTCGCCGCCGACCAATGCGAATTGTGTGCCGTGGACCGCGCAATGCCGAATCACGATCCATTACGATAGCGACCCCGTGAAGCAAACGTTCCTGCAATCGGTGTGGAGTCTGCCGACCCGCCTGGCGCCCGACGGCGTCACCCCGGCGGTTTGCGTGACCTGTCACAATCCGGTGAACGCGATGGCCATGGTGCAGGTGCCTCAGGGCCAGCTAGACTTGACGGGCGGTGCATCGAGTGTCGACCCGACCGTCGTCACCTCATATGAGGAAGTGCTGTTCCCTCACAACGAACAGACGCTTAATATGGGCGTGTTGCAGGATTTGTTGGTGCCGGCGCCGGGTCCTCCGGATCCCGTGACCGGGCTGCCGACCACGATCATGGTGCCCGTGTCGCTGGCGCCGCCGATGGCTGCCGGCAGTGCAGCGGGTTCGACAACTTTCCTGAGGATGTTCGACGGTAGTTTTCATGACCCTGTACTCGATCACACCGGCTACTTGTCGCCCGCTGAATTGCGATTGATAACCGAATGGCTCGACATTGGCGCCCAGTATTACAACGATCCGTTTGTCGCGCCCGTAGCGAACTGAACTGATGCGTCGTCTGCTCGCGCTGGTGCTGCTGCTGCAGACGTTAAATGTAGGACTGGCGAATGCCGCGGAGAAATACCTGGTACTCGTGGTCACCGACCCGTACCTGGAAATGCACTCCGGGCCGGGGCGCGGCTTTCCGATCGTATACGTGATTGGGCGCGATGAGCTCGTCACCGTGCTGTACAGCCGCACCGACTGGTACAAGGTTCGCGCACCGCGCGGACAGGAAGGCTGGGTGCGCCGCGCCGATCTGTCGCGCACGCTGCTGGCCAGCGGCGAACCGGCGCCGATACCGCCATATCCGGATTTCGCCAGCCATCGCTGGGAAGCCGGCGCCGGCTACGGCGTTTACAACCGCGAAAACCTGGTTACCACCTATGTCGATTTCGGCCTGACGTCAAGTCTGGATGTGGAAGGCGTGCTGCAGCAGGCGTTCGGGACACTGGACAACCGCTATGTGGCTTCGATTGGCCTGCGCCACACGTTCATTCCGGAATGGAAATGGTTCTCGCCGACGGCGAGTGTCGGCGCGGCGTACCAATATATTCAAGATGTAGTTCCGCCTGCGCCGCTGCAGGCCCACAACACCATGGCGTACGCGTCGCTCGGTGCCCGAGGATTCATTACCAGGCGCTTCATGTGGCGCGCCGATTGGCGCCACTATGTCGTGTTCAACAATCAGAATGTGTATGAGGATCTAGAAGAATGGAAACTAGACTTAGCAGTGTTCTTCTAGTCGCGGCGCTGTTGTCCGGCTGCAGCTGGTTTCACCGCGGCAACAAGGGTCCGCCCGAAGTCGTTGCGGAAGAGCCGCAGGGCGAGCCTTCGATCGTCGAGCCGCAGGTGACCCGCCGCGTCGTGAAAACGCCGAAGATCAAGGCCAAGGACTTCGAGGTCGGCGCGTATTTTGGCGCGATCAGCGTCCAGGACTTCGGCACCAATCCGCTGTACGGCGTGCGCGCCGCGTATCACGTCTCGGAGGATATTTTTCTCGAGGCCTATGCGGCCCGTTCCAAGGTCGGAACCACCAGCCTCGAGGATGTGTTTCCGGATATCACGGTGGTCAGCAACTCTGGGAGGTATTTCACGTATTACGACCTGGACGTAGGCTACAACGTACTGCCGGGCGAGATCTTTCTAGGGAGAGGACGCGCATTCAATTCGGCGCTGTATGTGACGGTCGGCATGGGCGACGTGAAATTTGCCGACAAGGACCAGTTCGCGTTGAATTTTGGCGTGGGCGAGCGGCTGCTGATAACCGACTGGATGGCGATTCATCTGGATGTTAGAGACCACATCTTCGAGACCGATTTGACCGGCCGTACCAAGAATGTCGACAACATCGAAGCCACTCTGGGCTTAACCTTTTTCTTCTGATCAGGAGTGATGATCAATGCATACTTCCACTGCCAATTTATTGAAACGCTGCGCGCTGGCCGCGATCGTGATCGTCTCGAGCGCGTTTGCCGCAAGCGGCGACGCCGCAGGTCCCGCGCCCGCCTTCACGCTGACCAATCTCAGCGGCCAGCCCGGCGGCCTCGGCGAGTACAAGGGCCAGGTGGTGATGGTTAATTTCTGGGCGACATGGTGCGGACCGTGCCAGCAGGAAATGCCGCTGCTGGACCAGATGTACAAGAAGTACAAACCGGCGGGATTCACCCTGATCGGCGTCAACGTCGACAAGGAGTCGCCGGCGGTCAAGGAACTGCTGGCCCGCAAACCCGTGAGCTTTCCGGTGCTGCTCGATCCGGCCAACCAGGTCAGCAAGGCCTACCACGTCGATGAGATGCCGAGTTCGGTGATCATCGATCGCAAAGGCCAGATCCGCTACGTCCATCGCGGCTACAAGCCCGGCGACGAAAACGACTATCAGGATCTGATCCGTAAACTCATTCGGGAATAAGCCATGCGCCTCCGCCCTGTCTTGACGCTGGGTGCCGTCCTGCTGTTTTCAGCGTGCAGCATCCAGCCCTGGGTAAAGCCTTATGAGCGTGATCGCCTCGCCGATCCCATCATGGCCTGGGACCGCGACGCCATCTCCGGAGCCTACCTGGATCACATTCGTGAATCGCGCGAGGGATCGCGCGGCGCCACCGGCGGCACCGGCGGCGGCTGCGGCTGTAATTGACGCATGGCGCAACGGCAACGCATCTTCGCCCGTGCAGCAGTGATCGCTGCGTTGCTGCTGGTGCGCGGCACGGGCGCCGCTGTGCTGCCGGATGATCGCGCCGATCTCTTTTACAGCAAGTACAGCGGCGGCGGGATGGACATCACCGGCGAGTCGGTGCTGGTGCGAAAAAAATTCACCGAGAACATCGCCGTAGAAGGCAACTACTTCATCGACAAGGTCAGCGGCGCGTCCATCGACGTGTTGAGCCAGGCCAGCGTCATCAAGGACACCCGCAAACAAAAAACCGGCACGATCGAGTATCTGCACGACAAGACCACCTACACCGCGTCGTACATCAACAGCACCGAGCGGGACTACGTCTCCAACACGGCAAGCTTTTCCCTGAGCCAGGACATGTTCGGCGATCTGACCACGGTGAGTCTCGGCTACGCAAAGACCAACGATAGGGTCGGTGAAAACAACGGCACCGCCTGGGTGCCGATCATCGCCTGGCTGGGTTACGCGCAGACCAGCAGCTACTCGGGCGGCATCTCGCAGATCATCACCAAAAATTTCATTGCGGGTGCGAACCTGCAGGTGATTACGGACAGCGGCTATCTCGCCAACCCCTACCGCTCGATCCGGTATTTGGACTCCAGCAATCCCAAGGGCTATTCGCTGGCGAGCCAGGTATATCCCGACACCCATACCAGCACCGCGGTTCAACTGCAGGGCAAGTACTACCTACCCTATCGGGCGGCCGTGACGGCCTCGTACCGGTACTACACCGATACCTGGGGAGTGATCGGCAACACCGTTGAACTCGACTACACCCACCCGATCCGCAATATCTGGATCCTGGAGGGACGGGCGCGCTACTACAAGCAGGGGGCGGCGAATTTCTACAGCGATTTGTATCCCTTCGCCTTCTCGCAGAATTTTACCGGACGCGATCAGAATCTCGCCGCTCAGGACAATTACGAGATCGGGGCCAAAGCCACTTACGCCTTCCTGCCCGACGGTTGGAAAATCTTCAAGCGCGCCACGGTGACACTCGACGTCAGCCGCATTCACTTCAACTACACCGACTTTCGCAACATCAAGTATTACGGAGTGCCGCAGTATCCACCGGGCACCGAACCCTTGTATTTCTTCAATGCCACGGTCGGCCAGATCTACATTTCGATGTTTTTCTGACCCGACCTGACCTGCCGGCGCCACCACACGAGCAGCATCGGCGCAACTGCGGCAATGATGGCAATCGTGTCTGCGACCCAGTCCCAAAAATCCCGGTCTCTGTGCACCATGGGCAGTCCCTGCACGATTTCTATCAATGCGCCGAACGCGGACAGCAGGGCAGCAATGACGAATAGGTTGCGCTTGGGAAACGCCGCCACTGCAAGACCCGTCAGCCCGTAGAATGCGATGAAATGCTCCGCCTTGTCCCACGGCGCCAGTTGCAGCGCCTGCTGCGAGGGTATGACGGCGCTGTAGAACGTGAAGATTAGAGCGGCAAGAAATCCGACCCGTGCCAGCTTGAGCAGTAGCGAGATCTTGAGCACGGCCCATCCGAAAAGCCGCAGCATACCAAATCGCGGCCATCGACCAATCCCTTGATGACTCGCCCGGTATTTTTCTGCATATTAGTGGTCTCCAAAAGAACGAAGGATTGACGCCCATGAGCCGATCAACGCACCGCGCCGCGACTACGCGCCGGACGGTAGTGAAGAACCTGGCATTTGCCGCCGGCGCCGCCGTGCTGCCCTATCGGGCAGCAAACGCCGCGGAACCCCGGCTCGACGTCAAGGATCCAGCGGCCATGGCCCGCGGCTATGTGGAACACGCGGATCAGGTGAACGCAAAGAAATATCCTTCGTACGTGAAGGGTTCAACCTGCGAGAACTGCCTGCTGCTGCAAGGATCCAGCGGCGCGAATTACCGCCCCTGCAGTTTGTTTCCCGGCAAGGTCGTCTCTGTCAACGGCTGGTGCAGCGGCTGGGCCGCTGAGATATAGGCGTCCCGGACTCGTACCCCCACCGCGGGAAAATCGATGAAGAACCCGTCGATGCCGCGCTGCAGAAATTGCCGAATCTCCGCTTCTAGATTGCCGTGCGCGGCCGGCGCGGCGCCGATTTTAAGATCATCAGGGAGAAATTCGTTTTCGGCGCGAAAGGTCCAGACGTGCACCTGCAGATTCGCGGCGTGCGCCGCGCGCACTCCCTCGAGCGTGGCCAGCGGCTTCGCGATGCCTATCGCATCGGCATAGCTGGCGATCTCGCCGAGATCACCCAATTCCTGTTCGAGCAGCTGCACCAGCGGCAGCCGGGTCATGGCACGCAGCTGCCGTAAGTTATTGGGGTCGAATGACTGGATGAATACCGGCGAGCCATCCTGCGCGTAAGAATAGCGGCGCAATGTGTCCAATACGGCCGATTCGAGCGGCAGTGCAATCCGGGCAAAATGTGCCGGGTGCTTGGTTTCCGGGTATACGCCGATCGGACGGCCCCTGCGGCGGTTTGCGCTGACGGCCAACTGCATGATTTCATCGAAAGTCGGCACGCTGAATTGGGCGTCGAAGATGCAATTTTGCGGCCGCAAATCCGCCAGCCGTTCGCGCGCGCGCAGACTCTTGATCTCCGACAGGGTGAAATCCTCGGTGAACCACCCGTCCATGGTCTCACCGTCGATGATCTGCGTTCGGCGGCGCATCGCGAACTCCGGATGCTGCGCAACGTCCGTCGTGCCGCCAATCTCGTTCTCGTGCCGCGCGATCAGTACTCCATCCCGCGTCATAACCAGGTCGGGTTCGATGAAATCCGCGCCCTCCTCGATCGCCAGTCGATACGATTCGAGAGTGTGTTCCGGCCGTTCGCCGCTGGCGCCGCGATGCGCAATAACAATGATGTTGGTCAACGGGCACCCGTGCTTCGGAGTTGCCGATTCTAGCGCACGCAAGGCCGAGGCTCCGTTGTCACGGAGCCTCGACCCATCCAGTCCCCGACCCGCCCTATCGGGGCGGGGTCAACAGCGACTCGTCCGGATCGTGCGCTGACATCAGACTGGCCGTGCCGGGACTCCATGGCAACTCGTGTTGCCCGAATCCCGCGCCCCAATCCGCCCGCAGCGACGTTGGTTGAGCAGCGAACGCGGCCCCGATCGCGAATATTGCCGCAGCCGCCACCGTTACTCTTCGATGATGCATGCCCGTCCCCAGACTCAAGCGCCGTGCGGCGGTGTCATCGGCGGGTTGTCCAACTGCGCCAGGTGCGGCGGTGTCATCGGCGGGTTATCCAACTGCGCCAGGTGCGGCGGCGTCATCGGCGGATTGTCCGACAGCGCCAGGTGCGGCGGTGTCATCGGCGGGTTGTCCATCTGCGCCAGGTGCGGCGGTGTCATTGGCGGGTTGTCGAATGAGGCAAAAGCGGAACTGGCGATAGCGCAGCCGGCGATCAAAGCGACTAAACTTACTTTCATAATGAGTGCTCCGAATTAGAATTGTTGAAAAGGACACCGACAGGAAAATGCCTGCGCGATGCGCCTATAGATATAAGCGACATCTGTGGATGTTTCCCCTCATACTGGGCTGCGATATATGCTTAGGGGAAACCCTCAATCGCTAGCGTGCCAGTTCCCTGGGTTGCGAGTAAAACGATGCAAGTTCCCGCCAATTTCACGCAGTTATTGACCGAGTGGCGCTCGGGTCATCCGCAAGCGCTGGACCGCTTGACGCCTTTGATTTATGACGAACTTCGCCGCCTGGCGCATGGTTATATGCGCACGGAGCGCGGCAGCCATACGCTGCAAGCCACTGCAGTCGTGCACGAAGCGTTTCTCAGATTGATTCAGGCGAATGTGGCTCTTGAGGATCGCGGTCACTTTCTCGCCCTGGCTTCGCGCCTGATGCGCCGCGTGCTGGTCGATCATGCCAAGTCGCGCTCGCGGCTCAAGCGTAATCCCGGCATCAGGGGAACCCTAAGTGCCGAGGAGTTGGGCGAGGTCTCGCCGTCGATCGACGTTGACGTGATTGCGCTGGATGACGCGCTTGAGAATCTGCTGCAACTGGAGCCGCGGCTGGCTCAGGTGATCGAGTTGTATTATTTCGGTGGAATGACCTACGACGAAATAGCCGCCGCCACCGGGACCTCGTCCGCTACCGTGCATCGGGATATCCGGTTATCCCGCGCGTGGCTGCTCAATGAAATCGGCGGCAGCAGATCGACATGATTCCGCGCGCGCGCTGGCAGCAGATTCAAGCGTTGTTCGATCAGCTGGCGGACGTCGACATCGACCAGCGCGTTGCCCATCTGGACAAAAGCTGCGCGGATGACGCCGAGCTTCGCCTGTCCGTGACCGCCCTCCTCGATCTTGATCGCCGGCGCGAGGACCCGCTTCTCAACGCCATCGGGGCGGCCGCCGAGTCGTTGTTGGAGGATCACCAGGATCGCTTGATTGGCACGCGCGTGGGTCCCTATCGCGTGGTGTCGATTCTCGGCCATGGCGGTATGAGCACGGTTTATCGCGGCGAACGCGACGACTCGCAATACCAGCAAACCGTCGCGATCAAGATACTGCAGCATGCGGCATTGCATCCGCGGCTGCGCAGCAGGCTGCACAGCGAAAGGCATATCCTCGCGACGCTCGATCACCCCTCGATCGCGCGCCTGATCGACAGCGGCGACCTCGACGACGGCACCCCTTACCTCGTGATGGAACATGTCGACGGCGAGTCCATAGACACTTACTGCGACAGTCGTACCTTGTTCGTTCGTGAACGCATCGAATTATTCATCGCGGTTTGCGCTGCGGTGCACTACGCACACCGCAACCTGGTGGTGCATCGGGACATCAAGGCATCGAACATCTTCATCACCCACGACGGTACGCCAAAGCTGCTGGATTTCGGTATTGCCAAATTGCTCGCGCCGGAGAGTCTGTCGCACACGCTGCCGGTGACGCGTCTGCAGGAACGAATCCTCACGCCGGAAAACGCCGCGCCGGAGCAGGTTCTCGGGCGCCCCATCACCACCGCAACCGATATTTATGCGCTCGGCGTGCTGCTGTACCAGCTATTGACGGGCCGCTCGCCGTATCGGCTGCTCAGCTACAGCCAGTTGCAGCTGGAGCGGGCCATCTGCATGGACGATCCAGTGCGCCCGAGTCAAATGGTCGTGTCCAGGCTGAGGGGTGAATCCGATGTGGACCGCAGCCGCATTTCCGATCGGCGCGGCCTCTCTCCACAACGCCTGCGCGCCCGTCTCAACGGCGATCTCGACGCCATCGTCGCCATGGCGATGCGCAAGGAGCCGGATCGACGCTACCCATCCGTCGAAGCCTTCGCCGACGATCTGCAACGGCACTTGCTGGGACAACCGGTGCGCGCGCGCCAGGGCGATTGGCGCTACAACTCCGCCAAGTTCCTGCGGCGCAACGTCCTCGCGGTCCTGGGAACGTCGGCCGTATTCATCGGACTGGTGCTCATCGCAGGCATTACGCTCTGGCAGAACCACCGCATCGGCCTGGCGCGCGATGCCACCGCCCAGGAACGCGACCGCGCGCAGCAAGTGTCGGCGTTTCTGGTCGACGTCTTTTCGCAAGCCGATCCCTTCAATGCGCAAGGCCGCGAGGCCACCGCCAAGGACTTGCTCGATCGCGGCGCGGAAAAGATATCCGGCAACATGAATCTGCAGCCTGAAGTCCGCGCGCAGCTACTCGAGAGCATCGGCCTGGCATACCGGCGGCAGGGATTGAACGAACGGGCCATACCCCTGCTCGAGCAAGCGGTTGTCATCCGCCGCGCGGAGCGCCCGGTCGACAACCGAAATCTTGCGGCGGCGCTGGCCGACCTGGCGCGGGCTCTGGCGGACGCCGGACACTTACCGTCGGCCGAAGGCTATATGCAGCAGGCCATCTCGCTGGTGCAAAACAGCGCTGCGCCGCAGGGTATCGAGATGGCCGATATTTTGGTCCAGTACGGACATTTTTTGCTGAACGTGAAGAGCGATCCGGAAAGCGCGAGGAAACAATTCCACGATGCCCTCATCATCTATCGTGGCGATCCCGGCGACCAACATCAGGCGATTGCCTCGACGTTGAGCGCACTTGCCTCTGCCGCGGTATGGTCCGGCGACTACGTCGTCGCCGAGCAATACCAGCGCGAGGCGCTGAATATATTTCGCGCGACCGTCAGCCGCAATCACCCTGATCATGCCGTGGCCCTGTCGAGCCTGGGCTACATACTCATGGAGCGCGGAAAATACTCCGAAGCCGACCAGACCCTCAATGAAGCGCTGGAGATAGAACGCAACGTCTTTGGTCCGGACAATCAGCGCATCGCGTCGATCGAAGCCGATCTCGGCGCTCTGTACCAGCGGGAAGGCGACCCGGTCCGCGCCATGGCCTCGACCCAGGATGCCGTGAGGATCATCAAGAGCCGTTTGGGGGCCGGCCATTACCTGACGGGATACTATCTGGATTCCCTCGCCGATCTTTATCTTAAGGACAATAAATTGGACGCTGCGGAAACTTATGCGCGCCAGGCGCTCGCCGTGTACGCGCAGGCGCTTCCGGCTCAGCATTTATTTGTAGCCGGCACGCGACAGCTGCTCGGTGAAGTACTCTTGCGCCGCGGTCAACTGACGCAAGCCGAAGCGGAAGTGCGCGCCGCGCTGGACATTGATACGGCATTGGCCGGACCGGGGAATTGGCGCACCGCCCGCGCCGAAGCGACCTTGGGTTGGATCTTGATCTCCGAGGACAGAGCAGCGGAGGGCGAACCCTTGCTGCACGCGGCGCAGATCAAACTCCTGAAGATGCTGGGTGTGCAACATCCGGAAGTGGTACAGGCAACCTCGCGCCTCTCTGATTACTACCACGCGCATCACCGCGATGCCGACGCAGCGCAACTGCTCGCAACCGACAAGCACCACCCATCCAACTGAGGGAAGCCTGCGGCCCCGTCTTGCGGTAGACTGTTTGCATTTGAGGAGTACCCGATGCCAAACAGAAATACTTCAGCGCGCGCGCTCATTGCCGTGCTACTGGCCGGTGTAGTTGTAAATATTGCAGCCGCCGGCGCCCGCGAAGAGAGTCTCCTGCTCACCGCGACCGAAGTGCTGCAAGAAGTCAAGGCGATGCCCGATGTGCGCCTGCCCGATACCCTGCTCGCCCACGCCTATGGAATCGCCGTGATTCCCGATGTGGGGAAATTCGCATTCATCTTCGGCGGCCGCCATGGCACCGGCGTGCTGGCGGTGCGCGACAAATTGACGTCGCCGTGGAGCAATCCGGCGTTCGTCTCGCTATCCGGCGGCAGCTGGGGCTTTCAAGCCGGCGTGCAATATTCCGACATCATTTTGGTGTTTACCACGAAGCGAGGCATTGAGGGCATCGCGGGGGGCAAACTTACATTGGGCGCGGATGCCTCGGTTGCGGCCGGACCGGTCGGACGCCAGGGTTCTGCCGCCACCGACGTGAGTTTGGCGGAGATCTATTCCTACGCGCGTACGCGCGGTTTATTCGGCGGAATCGCGCTGGACGGCACGGTGATCTCGATCAGCCGGAAGTCCAATGCAGCGCTGTACAACAAGAGCGATGTCACCGCGACGGAGATCTTTTCCGGACAAGCTCCCACCCCGCCGTCGACGGCGCAGCGTTTTCTCGATGAACTGGCGAAGGCGACCGGAACTGCGGTGCGCGCCTCGCCCGCACCGCAAGCCGAGGTCTCTGCCGCACAGACGCCGGCCTCGGTCCCGCCCAGCGCACAGCCGGCGCGCACCTATCCGTTGGAAGAACAGAAAAGACAGTGAATTTCTCCCGACTCGCCAACCACGGGAGCCGCCGTCCGGCAAGCCTTCTGCTTGCCTCGCTATGGCTTTTGCCCCTGCTGGCGGCAGCGCGGGCGCCGCTGGTCATCCTGACGGACTTCGGCACACAGGATGGCGCGGTCTCGGCCATGAAGGGCGTCGCATACGGCGTCTCGCAGGATCTGCTGATATCCGATTTGAGCCACGAAAATCCAAGCATTTTCGACGGCGCGTACCGGCTCTTGCAAACCGAACAGTTTTGGCCCGAGGGCACGGTGTTCGTTGCCGTGGTCGATCCCGGCGTGGGAACCAAGCGCTTGTCGGTGGTGCTCAAGACCCGCACGGGCCGCTACTTCGTCGGCCCGGACAACGGTCTCCTGTCACTGGTCGCAGAGCGCGATGGGATCGAAGGGCTGCGCCAGATCGATGAACGGGTCAATCGGCGTCCGGGATCCGATGATTCCCACACGTTTCACGGCCGCGACGTATTCGCTTATACCGGCGCGCGTCTCGCCGCCGGGGTGATCGG
>Ga0210402_10000021_pt1 | contig 145019 bp, 127 predicted proteins | sample IncBWC7MmetaG_FD_161055 | JGI IMG/M metagenome (GOLD analysis project Ga0210402, IMG submission 161055) | Forest soil microbial communities from Barre Woods Harvard Forest LTER site, Petersham, Massachusetts, United States - Inc-BW-C-7-M | ecosystem: Environmental > Terrestrial > Soil >...
CTTCGCGCTGGTCGTGTGAGAGCAGCGCGAAGCGATTGTCCTTTCCCGCTACCAAGGGCTGTCGTACGCCGAGATCGCACAGATCGCCGGCTGCTCGGAGGGAGCGGTAAAGACAAGGGTGTTTCGCGCCATGGAAGTGCTCAAGAAAGCGCTCACCGGCGATTCCCGTGGAGGTGACCGATGTTTGACTGCGATGCCATGAGAGAAAACATGCCGCTGCTGCTGACCGAGTCGCTCGACCCGGTGCAGCGCGAGCAAACGCATCAGCACATTGAAACGTGCCCGATCTGCGTCGCCGAATGGAACGCATACAAAGAGACCTGGCTGATTCTCGATACGCTGCCCGAGGTTGCGGTACCGCCGCGGGTGAAGCAGCGCTTCCTGGCCGAGGTTTCCCCGGCCATGGTGAAGACAAACGTCGTCCCGTTCCGGCGCGGCCGTACCGCGCGCTGGCTGGCGCAGGCCGCGGCCGTCGTGGTCGTAGGGAGCAGCGCCTTCTACGCCGGCCACCGCGTCGCACCACGCACGCAATTGATTCCGACGGAGGCCCAGGTGACGGCGATCCAGCCCGCCGCTCCGTACTACTCGATCGCCGAATCGCGCGTTCTTCCGGCCGCGTCGATCAGCCCGCAGATCGAAGGGCGGCCTGACATCCAGAACGTGCAGTTCAGCGATGCTTCGCCGTTGAACCAGCAGATCGGCGTCTCCTTCGACATCACTTCACACGTGACGGTCACCGGGCGGCCGACGGACAAGAGCATGGTCCGCTTGCTGCGCTACGTCCTCGAGAACGAAGATCGCGAATCGCCGTCCCGTTCCCGGGCCATCGACTGGGTCCGCGCCACCTACGCGCACGTCGGCAATCCCGACCCCGAGATCACCGAGGCGCTGGCGAATGTCCTGCGCAACGATCAGCACCAGGGCGTGCGTATCAAGGCCGCCGATACGCTTCAATCGTTGCAGTCGACGATGACCGACGGTACGCGCGATGCGCTCGTCGAAGCACTGAAGAACGATCCCAATCCGGCCGTCCGCATCAAGGCGGTCGAGGCTCTGGCCAAGCTCGCCCGCAGCGGCGTGGCCCTTGATCCCGACATGGTCGACACGCTTCGCAGGAAAGCGTCGCAGAACGACGAAAACGTATACGTCCGCGTCAAGGCGGCGGAGGCACTGAGCAGCATTCAGCCTCGATGAGATCCCGATGAGACCGATGCTTCGAATTTCACTCGCCGCCGTGGCGCTGCTCTCCGCGATGCAGCTCTTCGGCGCCAGCTTTGCCACGAGCACCCGTGTCGTGCGCGAGTTTCCAATCGATCCTGCTGGATCGGTATGGATCGACAACCCCTTCGGCAGCGTCGATGTGATCGGCGGAGAAGGGAACATGGTCTCCGTCACCGTCGATCGTGTGATCACGGCTCCTGACGCGACATCGATGAAAGAGGCATCGGACAACATCGGGCTGAGCTTCGAAGGCGACCCGAAGGTCCGTCTCATGCGTACGCTGCTGCCGCCGGGGCGCAACGCGCGCTGGACCGTCGCGGTCAACTACGTCGTCCGCATTCCTCGCAGCGTGAACGTCAAGATCGGCTCGAAACTGGCCGAGCATATCCGCGTAGCCCACGTCAACGGCAGCGTGACCGTCAACGGATTCAGCGGAACGCTGATCATGGAGGGCGTCAACGGAGCCTCCGCGGTCAACATGGTCAACGGCCGCATCATTTACGACTACGCGCAGCAGCCTGTCTCCAAGGCACAAGTGCAGGCGGTGAATGCCGACATTGACATCTATCTGCCTCCCGCCTCGAACTTCTCCTGGGTGGCGAATACGCTCAACGGCGACATCCTGACGACATTCAACGTTCGCCTGCCTCGTTTCTCCGGGACGATTTTCCACGGCGCGATTGGCAAGGGCGGTCCGACGATCAACACCGAGACGATGATGGGGCGCGTGCTTGTCCTGTCGAAGGGCTCGAATGCGAGTCAGGCTCAGTCGATGCGTCAGAACAGCGCGAATCACCAACCGGTGCCAAGCGACGTGATGCTGCAACCTAAACAGATTATTCAACTGCCCTACTTCATCGGGGACTTCACCTCGGTCGCATCCATAGCCGACGTTACGGTCGGTGAAGTCCGCGGCAACGCACGGATCGAGACCGGAGCCGGTGAGGTGGAGCTGGGAGCGGTGTTCGGTCAGTGCAATGTGACGTCGCTGGGCGGTCCCCTCAATCTCGGTGACATCATGGGTGCGCTCTTTGCGCACACCGGCGCCGGCGACATCATCGTACGAGCAGCACGGATGGGGGGGCAGGTGACGACTGATGGCGGCCTCATTCGCGTCATCGTCGCCGGCGGACCGATGACGCTGCGCTCCGGCGGCGGCGACATCATCGTCCGTCAGTTCGCTGCCGCGATGGACGCGGAGACCACCTCGGGCGACATCACGCTCACCGGCGATCCGCATCAGAGAACGCTGAAGGTCACTGCCCGTACGCTGCAGGGGAACATCATCCTGAACGTCAGTCCGCGCTTCGGGGCGGATATCGATGCCACGATCCTGACGACTGATCCCGAGGTGAACGAGCTCACCACCGACTTCAACGGCCTGACGGTGCGCCGCGAGCAGGTCGGCAACAAGACGCGCATCCACGCCACCGGCAAGATCAACGGCGGCGGCGAGCGGGTCGAGCTCTACGCGGAAGAAGGCGACATCCAGATCTCATCGCAGAACATCACCCCGATCAAGTTGGCGACGCCGAAGCAGTAGGGGATACGGACCTACGCCTTGTTCGCTGTACGCCGCCGTTTCGCATGCAGTCTGTCGATGAGCTTGGTCGTCGATCGGATCTGCTCGAGGATCTTCTCTTCCAGGCCGGCGCCCTTACCCTTGAAGCTCTTCGCTTTGCGGAAGACGACGCGGGCGCGTTCTTTCTGACCGCTTTCGAGAAGAGCCATGCCGAGGTGCATGAGGTTCGTGGCGGTCGGTCCGAGATCGGCTGACTTCGTGAGGAAATCGACGGCGTTGCCGAACTCGCGGCGCTTGAAATACACCCAACCGAGGGCTGCGAGAGGAAACTGCTTCAGCTCCTTCGGCGAATAGCGGAGCGCAAGCTGCGCCGATTCGAGGGCCTCATCAAGGTTCTCTTCCATCTCGGCGAGGTTGTACGCCTTCTCGTAATAGGCGATGGACTTAGCGTAGTTCGAGGTGTAGTCGTGCAACATCTCTTCGAGCGCGCGGTTGGCGTCTTTGAAGTTCCCCTCGGCGCGAAGCGCTTCGACGAGCGTCGTGTACGCGGCGGCTGCGACGACGTCGGTCGGCCGCTGCCGCAGCACGCGGCGAGCCGCGGCGATCGCTTCCGTGTTCATGTCGAGGTGCGAACAGAGCAGCGCGTACGGCATCAGGATACTGATGTTCTCCGGATCGACGGCCGAGGCACGCCGATAGTGATCGAGCGCCTCGATGTAGTTGCCGCTCGTCGCCAGGCTCTCGGCGTGCTTGAACTCCTCGGCGGCCGGACCTTCCAGCGGGATGTGGCCGGAGATCCCTTCATAGATCTTCACCGCCTGCTGGTACTCGATCTTGTTGGGATTGAGCTCCAGCGCTTCCTGGAAACAGTCGATCGCTTTGCGGTTCCAGTTACGGTCGAGGTAGCAGAGCCCGAGGTGGTAGATCGCTTCCTCATATTCCGGATCGAGTTTCAGCGCGGACTGGAACGCTTTGATGGCGCGCTCGAGCTGGCCCTTGTCGTAGAAGATCGTGCCGAGCAGGTAGTACGCCTGCGGCAACTGTTCGATCTGGATGGCCTTCTCCAGAAACTTCTGCGCGCGCAGCAGCTTTCCCTTGCGCGCATAGATCGCGCCGAGGGAGAAGTACGGCAGGAACGACTCCTGCGAAATCTGGATGGCGCGGCGGAGCCAGCGCTCGGCGCCTTTGAGATCCTGCCGTTCATGCAGCAACACGCCGTAGAAGACCGCGGCGTCGAAATGATCGGGCTGCACCTCGAGCGTGCGTTCGAGATAGTGCTTGGCGCGATCGAGATTGCCGTCGTTGAAGAACATCTCGCCGAGGAAGAAGGAGAGCTCGTAGTTGTCGCGGTCGAGCTTGAAGGCTTCTTCGAGCGCCTTGATGCCGCGATCAGGATCGAATGCATCGATGGCCGATTCGGCCTCGGAAAGGAGCTGCAGGAATCGCTCCCGCCGCTCCCCGCGGAAGAGCGACATGATCCGGTCTTTGCGCTCGGTGAAGCGCTGTTTCTTTTCGAGCGCGAGCATCTGCTCGCCCATCTTCGATTCCCAGAGCTCGACCAGCTCGTCGGAGGAAACGACGTTCTTCCGTTCAAGAAGCTCTTTCACGGAAAGGAGACCGGTCTGGTTGATGAAGATCGCCCGCTCGTGTTTCTGCACGGCATCGACGACGCTGCGAATCGCCTCGGCGCTGCGCTTGACGATCTCCTCGAGGCCGGAGACACGCTCGAGCAGATGTTCGTCGAGCGATACGTCGCCTTCCTCGTCGTACTCTTCGACCTCGTCCTCTTCGAACGAGCTCACTCCCGAGAGGACGAGAAGCTTCGCCTGGCAGCGGAAGCAATACTCGCGCTCGTCATCATTCAACGCACTGCAGGTCTGGCAAAGCATGTGTGGCCGATTAGAACACCACGGACGCCCTGCGTCATCCCCGAGATTTCAGGGCTTCCTATAGTCGTAAAACCCGCGTTCGCTCTTGCGGCCAAGCCATCCGGCATCGACCATCTTCACGAGGAGCGGACACGGACGGTATTTCGGATCGCCGAATCCTTCTTCGAGCACCCGAAGAATGGCCAGACAAACATCAAGTCCGATGAAGTCGGCGAGCGTGAGTGGTCCCATCGGATGGTTCATGCCGAGCTTCATCACGCTGTCGATCGACTCCGGCGTGGCCACACCCTCGAACAGCGCGAAGATCGCTTCGTTGATCATCGGCATCAACACGCGGTTGGAGATGAATCCGGGGTAGTCGTTGACCTCGATGGCCGTCTTCCCCATCCGCGCCGACAGCGCCGCGACGCGCGCATAGGTCTCGTCGCTGGTGGCAATGCCCCGGATGACTTCGACGAGCGTCATGACCGGCACGGGATTCATGAAGTGCATGCCGATCACTTTGTCGGGACGCCTGGTCGCCGCAGCGATTTTCGTGATGGAGATCGACGACGTGTTCGAGGCGAGGATGCAATCGGAGCCGGTCAGCGAGTCGAGCTTCGCGAAGAGCTGCGTCTTGGCGGCGAGATTCTCGACGATGGCCTCGATCACGATATCGGCCTTTGCCGCGGCAGAGACGTCACTGGTCGGGCGGATCCGCCCGAGAACCTGCTGTTTGTCCTGCGCGGTCATCTTCCCTTTGTCGACGCCGCGCTGCAGGTTCTTCGCAATCGTCGACATGCCGCGCTCGAGGAACGCTTCGGCGACGTCGATGAGGGTGACGTCGAAGCCGGACGCCGCCGCGGTGTGGGCGATCCCGTTGCCCATGGTGCCGGCGCCGATTACGACGATCTGTTTCATGGGGACCCCTCCAGACGGCGGCGAAGCCTATCACGTTGCAGCAGCACGAGAAGCGGGCGTAAGATCGTCCGTCCAATGGCCTCCAAGTGCTTCATGTGCGGTGTGGCGATCAACCGGGGAATCCTCTGCGAGAAGTGCGACAAGCCGAGAAAACCGAAGGTAGAGGCGAAAGCAACCGACGCTCCACCACCCACGGCGCCTCCGGCTCCGCCGGCACTCCCTCCTCCAAAATCAGTTGGCGAGAGCACCGCCACACGGCGTTCCGCCGGCCCGGCCACCGCGGCCGCCACCGCGCCCACCCCGGAACCGGAACCGTTCCCCAAGGCACCGTTGCTGGCATTTCCGGTCGAGTCGGCCTCACCTGCCATCACCAGCGTCGCCAACGTGATCATGGCCGCCGGCGCCCCGGCGATCGTGCTCGGTACTGACCGCACCGTGAAATTCATCACCGAGGAGGCGAAAAAACTCTTCGGCGTTCCCCAGGCCGACCTCGCCTCGGTCAGACAGATCGAAGCGCTGAGCGGCGCACGCATCGGCGAGCTTTCGGTTCCGACCTCCACCGCGTTGCGCATCCGCAATCGCAACATTCTCTTCACACTCGTCCCGATCTCGGGCGGTGCGATGGGAGCGGTGCTGATGTTCCGTGAAGCCGACACGATGAATCCGTCCCACGCCTCGTTCGTGGCATTCGTGAAGGAAACGGTCTTCACGCCGCTGCGATCGCTGCGCGAGTCGGTGCTGGCATCGTCGCGCACGCGCCAGCGCGATCCGCTGCTCGAAGACTGGGCGGCAACGATCGACCAGATTCTCTCGTCGCTGGAGATGGCCCCCGAGGTGGAAGAGCCGGCGCCCGCGGCAAGGACTCCGAGAGTCGTCGACCTCCTTCACTCGGTGGCCAACCGCTTCGGTCCGTTTGCGGACTTGAAGAGCATCCATCTGCAGATCGATGTGCCGGAGCTGGACGAGCGGTTCCGTAACCACGAGCAGCTCACCGATGCCCTCGGCGTGCTGATGGACAACTCTCTCCACTACGTTCCGCCCGGCGGTCAGGTGGTCATCGGCGTCCGCTGGATGGAGCACAAGGGCAAGCCGCTGCTGCTTTTCTTCGTGATGGACAATGGTCCAGTCGTACCCGAGCCGCTCCGTCAGGCCATCTTCGAGCCGGGCTTCGCTTGGAATCCGCAGGCACCCGAACGCACCGGACGGAGCCTGTTCAAAGTCCGCGAGTTCGCCGCCGCGCACGCCGGTTCGGTTTGGGTGGAATCGAAGACGGGGAAGGCGTGCACGTTCTTCTTGCGGGTAAGGCCCGACGGCGCGCGGTAAGCTGCGTTGTCGCCCGCTACGGACGCGGCGTTGATCCGCGGTCGCGGTGCCTCGCTCCGATGCGCATCCGAAGCGCCTCGAACTTCGTGCGCTGCTCCGCGGTGAGGATGCTCTCGATCTCCTTGTTCGTGGCGTCTATCTCCTGGCGCACCTGTGGGCGGACGCTGCTCATGGCGGCATCGATCTTCGCGCGGTGGCGTTCGATGATCTGCTGCACCTGGCTCTTCTGCTGTGGCGAGAGTTGTAGCTCGCGGCCAAGGTTGTCGGCCATCCTATCGGCGGCAAAGCGCCCGTCCCGGCGGGGAAAGAGCCGGCCGTTGCGAATCAGGTAGAGATGATCACCGGCCACCCCGACGAGGATTCCGGCGACAAACGCGACGACGACGACCACGACGGCCGCCATGCGGGTGTTACTCGACACTGAATGTGTCCCCTCCGACCGAGATATCGACTGTCTGAGTGCTCGAGAGCGCATCGAGCGACGTGACCGGTACGTCGCGGGATTGTTCGAGCCACTGTACGCCCAACGCTGCCACGAGGGCGAGGGTTGCCAGGGAGACGACTACAGGACGAAACCAGCGCGCCAGGACCTGGGCGATACCGGCCTGCGACTCCGCCGCGATCCGCTCGCGGACGCGGGCGGCGATGCGGGTGGCCATCATCTCGTCGGGCTCGAAGCGAAGTTGCCGTGCTTCGGGGCGAAGACGTTCCAGAAAGTCGTCGTTCTCAATCATTGCTGCCCCCGTGAAGGTCTGCCAGTTTTTCCTTCAGTTTTCCACGAGCGAGCGACAGATGCGAGCGCACCGTCCCCTCGCTCAATCCCGTCATCACTGCAATCTCAGAGTGTCCGAATTCGTCGACCAGATACAAGCGTGCCACGATTCGCTGCATCTCAGGAAGCGATTGGATGCCTCGGTCGATCCGTTGGGCCAGCTCGTTCGCGATGGCCGGCAGGTCGGCCCGGTCGCGCCGCGCCGCCGGAGCGGCATCAGTAATCTCCTCGTGCCGGAACCGTTTGCGATGTTTCATGACGTCGAGCGCCAGATTCGTCACGATACGGTAGATCCACGGTCCGAACGGCTCCCCGGTCTTGAACCGCCCTACGTTCTCGAAGGCTTTGACGAACGCCTCCTGAGCCAGATCTTCGGCATCGGCGGCATTGCGAACCACTCCCCAGGCGATCGAGATGACCCGCTTGATGTACTTCGAAACCAGGTAGTCGTAGGACGAGGCATCACCGCTTTTGACGGCGGCGATGGCACGCGCTTCGATCGGGTCTTCGTTTATTGCGCTTCTCGTCTGCGCCCTCTTTGGTGAGAAAACCAGACGATCGAGCGCGAGGGAGCCGGTAGCGGATCCCTCGAACATCGACGTGGCGTCCATCATCTTCCTACTTGTCGGCGCGCTTGGCCATCCGCTGTTGCAGGAAGTTTGACGCCTTGGATCGCTGTTCAGGCGTCAGCACGCTGAGGGCCTTCGACGCAGCCGTGAGCGCGTTCGCCTTGATCTGCCGCTCCGCGTCCGTTTGCTTGTCGAGCAGGGCCTGGGCCGCGGCCACGTCGTTCGGATTGGCAAGCAGCGCCTGCGCGATGGCCTGCCGCCCGTCACGAAGTGAGGCGCGATACGGCGCATTCAGCGCGCGCAGGTCGGTGAAGATCTTCTTGAGGTCGGCAGCCTGCTGGTCGGAAAGGCCGAGGGCGGCTTTGGCGCCGCGCAAATGACCGAACATCATCATGTCGCTTCCACCGCCGTGCATGCAGCCGCCCGCAAAGCCCGCGCCGCGCATGTGCATGTGCTGCGCAACCGCAAACGGAACGGCGAGCACGACGATGAGAATAGCCGCCGCCGAAAAAATGAGTGTGCGCTTCTTCATGGGGTCTCCCTTGTTTGTGTTGCTGTTGACGAAGAGGTTACGACGATACGGAGGGAACGTTGAACATATAATCAGGGTAACTCGATCCGCTCCTATGCGCCCCATTCTCGCAGCCATGGCTATCGCGTTCGCGAGCCTCAGCCCCGCGTTCGCGCAGTCGCTTGTCTGCCCTCCGGTGGCCGCCGTCGCCGGCCGTCCCTGTGAGACATTCCACTATCACGTGCAGCTGTTCCGGCCGGATACACGCGAGTTCTTCGAGCTCTACGGAATCAACCAATTCGCATCGATGGGAGCCTGCGAACGCGCCCGCGACACCCAATTCAAACGTAATATGGCCGTCGTCGAGTTCATGCGCACGCAGCGTCGTGATTGGTGGCAGGCAGATAAATTCGGGCCGTGTCATTGCGACATGACCATCGAGCGGGCCAGCCCGAATGCGCTGACCGACGCCGCCCGGGCGCTGCAGGTTCATGACGCTGAAGAGATCCGCCAGCGCGTCCGCGAGCGCCTTCTGGACGCAAAGGCTCTGCCGGACAGCGAAGTCGTTCGCAATCTCGCACCGCCGCTCAGCACCACGCCACTGATCGGCGGACCAAAGCTCGTCCCGCTGCCGCCGCCGGCTGCGGTCACGACGGTCTCGAATTCTCCCGACGATCTGCGAATCACGAAGGCGGTCGACACGACGTCTCCGTCGATGACGTCTCTCGACCTTCCTCTGGTCGATGTCCCGCTGCCGGGTATCACAGCGCCTGCCGAGGTTGTTGCCCCGACACCGGCGGCAACCGTGCCGCAAGCTGCCGCTCCGGCACCAGCACCTGCGCCTGCACCCGCGCCCGAAACGCTGCCAGCACCGCGACCAGCGCCCACTCCTGTTCCCACGGAGCAGGTCGCGGTCCTCGCTGACGAGCCTGAGCTTCCTTCGCCGGAAGACGTTGCCGACGCCTTCGTCAGCTACGAATCGCAGCGCATCCAGAACGTGCTGAAAGTCAGCAGCAACATCGGCGACGAGTCGGTCAAGGCCCAGGTTCTCGACGCCTGTACGCAGCGGATCCAGCTTCTCTCGAATCTTCGATCGATCATCGTCGGCTCCGGCGCGAGGAGCCGCCTGGTGGCCGCCGCGAACATGGCCAGGAAAGAGAACGAGCGGCTGGCTGTCGTGGCGAAGCTGTTTGGCAGCGATGTGCCGCCGCATTGGGCGCCCAAGGATGCCGCCGACGTAATCTTCGATCCAGGCGTTACCGATGCCGAGCAGGTGTTGCGGGACAATCGCTCCTCCGAGCAACAGAAGCGGCACGCGCTCTATGCGCTGCTGGCGACGTCATCGCCGACCGAGCAGCAGCAGTTGTGGCTGAACTCCGTGATCGAGGGACTGTTGAAATGAAAGCAGAAGGCAGAAGGCGGAAGGCAGAGGTGGGAATCGCGATCGCGGCTAACTTCTGCCTTCTGCTTTCCGCCGTCTGCCTTTCGGCGCAGACACCCGCACCGGCTCCGCAACCAGTCGCCGCCTCGGCGGCGATGCCGCCGAGCGAGGAATTCGTGAAGGCCGTCTACTTCGGAAAAAAGTTCGCCGACATGAAGGACTATGCCGCCGCCTATCAGCAGTTCGCGAAGGCGGATGCGCTGCAACCCGACGTGCAGGGTGTGCTCTACAACATGGGCGTGCTTCTGGCCCGCGCCGGCCGCTTTTCCGAGGCACAGGCGAAAGTCGATCGTTACAACCAGCTCTTTCCCGCAGGGGCGGAGAAGCCGCTCGTCACCAAGCTGCAGCTCGACCTGGAGTTCGAAAGCGAGTTGCAGAAGAAGAGGCAGGCGGACGAGGAGTACACCGCCATCTTCACGCGCGGCCGTTTTCTGTATGGCAAAGGCGATCTCGTCGCCGCGCTGAAGCTCTTTCAGGATGCCGAACAGCAGCGCCCCACCGATCCGGCCGCCGTCTTCAACCAGGGGGTCGTCTACGAGAAGCTTGGCGATCTGACCAAGGCATCGGAGCGCTTTCATCGTTACGAGGAGCTGGAGCCCGAGGCGAACGCGAAGTCCTCCATCGACCAGCGCATCCTTGGCATCGAAAGCGAGATGTCGGACATGAAGACGAAGATCGTCTGCCCATTCTGCGGTTGGCGTCTGCCGATCGGAGCGATCTGGTGTCCTCACTGCTGGCACGGTCCATATCTCACGTCATCCTCGCTCTGGAATTCGCGCCCGTGTACCGACGGATCGACCGCGACGCGGGCGACGTACTACGCCGACAACCGTTTCGCGAAGAACGAATCGCTACCGTGTCTCTTCAACGGCACGATGATCGAAGCGCTCCGCTACACGCCGGCGCGGCAGCGGCAGGTGCAGGAGGCACGCAAAGCCGAGGGCTGGACGTACAGCGGAGATGTCATCCAGTCATGGCACGACCGGCAGGGCAACGAGATCCGCTACGTTCAGGGCGCCGACTATCTCGAAAAGATCGTTTCATCGAGCGGCGGCGACGTTCTCCTCTTCGCGGCGCACCGTGCGCCTGACGGCGCCATCTGGCTCCTCGATCGGGAAGACATGGTCATCGACGGGCAGAAGTACACCTCGCACTACGCGTTCGACACCCAGAACCGCATCGCCCAGCAAGAGGTCGTCTATCAGAACGCCAACGGCTGCAACGACGTCATCTCCATGACCGCCGTGCCGATGTACGCGAGCGATCTCCTCATTGGAATGAAACTGCGCGGCGGCTATAGCGGCACCGTGGTTGAGGGATCGCCGCGCGTCGATTGGGAAGCGAATGTCGTCTACACCTACGACGCCGACGCGCGCCAGACGAAGGAAGAGCTGGCCCTCAGCTCGATGACGAAGACCTACACGGATAAGCCCTACGGCTTCGAGCGCCAGGAGATTGCGATGCTCTATCCGGACATGCGCGTCCGCAAGCCGATCGAGAAAGTCCTGAGCATGGGAGACCGCTGCGGCCTCGCCGGCACGACGGTCCTCAGCAACCCCGTCGATCTCCGCCCGATCTACGCCTTCTCTCCAAATCTGGCGATCGCTCTCTCAAGCGGCGTCACCCGCGCGACGGTGAGCTTCACCTATCCGGATTCGTACAAGGTTCGCTAACGCGCGGTTATCAATGACCTGGTATCGGGAATGGTTCGGCGAGGAGTACCTCGAGCTCTACGCGCATCGCGACGAGCATGAGGCTCGGCATCAGGTGGCGTTCTTCCGCGAGCGCTTTGGCGACGTCGATGGCGTCATCCTCGACCTTGCCTGCGGTACAGGGCGTCATCTCACGGAGTTGAACGGCGAAGGGTTTGCCGCGGCCGGCTGCGATCTTTCCTTTACCCTTCTCCGCACCGGTATCGACGAATACGGTCCGCTGCCTGTGGCGCGCGCTGACATGCGCTCGCTTCCGTTCTGCAGCAATAGCTTCGGCGGACTGGTCAACTTCTTCACGAGCTTCGGCTACTTCGCCACGGAGGAGGAGAACCTTGATGTCGTGCGCGAGATGGCGCGTGTGCTGCGTCCCGGCGGCGTTTTCCTCTTCGACTATCTCAATGTCGATCGGGAGCTCGACAAGCTCGTGGAGCGCGAGGCGCTGGAAACGCCTCGCGGTCGCGTGGAGATCGAGCGGTGGTTCGATCCACGTGACCGTTCGTTCAACAAACGGATCACGATCGGTCAAAAACGTTTTCTGGAGCGCGTTCGCGGATACGATCTCAACGAGATCTCGACGATGTTCAACTCTTCCGGCCTTTCGATCGACCAAGCGTTCGGCGACTTTCAGGGGGCACCCTTCGACGTTGCCTCACCGCGCCTCATCCTCGTCGGGAGCCGGACACGATGACCAGCGTCACATCCGAGGCCGCCTGTCTGCGCATTCCGCTTGCGACCTACGGCCTGAACCGATTCACGCTCGACTGGATCGCAGGCGATCCCAATGCAACGCAGTTCCTTCCACGCAACAACGAAGCGCGGACTCTCCGCCCGGACCCCCACGACAATTCTCTCGCGGATGCCCTGATCGCCTCGAATCACCAATGGGGCCGCGACGTCGTTGATGAAGTTCGCCGCTGGTCGCGTGGCGAGACGTTCACGGTCATCGCCGGACAACAGGTTGGCTTCGCCGGAGGGCCGATTTACACACTGGCCAAGCTGGCGGGCATGCTGAAGCTGAAGCGCGACAACGAAGCGCGAGGCATCCCGACGACGGTTTTCTTTTGGCTGGCCACGGAAGACCACGACTTCGCCGAGGTGGCCACGCTGGCGCTGCCGAAGCGCGATGCCAAACAGCAGCTTGATCTCACGACTTTCCTCGACCGGCGCCCCGGTTCGAAGATGGCCGTTGGCGCTCTGCCAATCCCCGAGGAGCTGACACACGCGCTCATCGAATACCTCAGCATCCCGCGTCCAAACTGGCTGCGCGAGGGGATCACGTTTCGTGATTCGTTCGCGGAGTTGATCACGGCCGCGGTGGATGGGAAGTTCATCCTGGTCGACGCCCTCCTTCCGGAGCTGCGCCGCGCAGGAGCGCCATTGTTCGACAGCATCCTCACGAACTGGGACGGCATCCAGCGCGAGCTCGATCTCCGAGCGGCTTCGCTGATGAGCGCCGGTTACGAGCCGCAGGTCGTTCCGCGTCCGGGCGAGCCGCATACCTTGCTGTTCGAGCTCGACGAGCAGGGACGCCGACACCTGATCGAGACCCCGCGGCCGCTGGCATCACCGGAACGAACGTCGACGTCGGCGCTGACGCGCCCGCTGCTCCAGGATTTCGTGCTCCGGCCCGACCTCTTTGTCGGCGGTCCCTCCGAGGTCGCGTATTACGCGCAGATCGCGCCGCTCCACGATCTCCTCGGCGTTGCCATGCCGCGCGTGGCGCTGCGAGCACACGAGATGCTCGCGCCGAAGCGCGTCGTGCGAACCGTAAGCCGCTACGACATCAAGCCGGAGGAGATCTTCGCCGGCACCGACGCGCTGCTGGCTACGCGCGAGCCGGCAGGCGTCGCCGAGGTACAGACGATTGCCGGGAACGCACGCCGGGAGTTGACGGAACAGATCACCAGCATCGGCGAGCTTGCACTCCCCGCCGAGCATGCGTTGGCGCGCGCCATCAATCGCTCGATCGGCCATATCGAATACCACTTCGAGAAACTGACCGCGCGCGCCATCCGCGGATTGGTCCGTAAGGACCGCGAGCGCTACGCAGCCGTCCGCGAGCTCGTCTCCACGCTGGTCCCCGACGGCTCGCCCCAGGATCGCGTGACCGGCTGGTTCGGATATTGGCAGGAGTATGGACAACATCTCATCGATCGCATGATCGAGGAAGCGGAGCAGGATGAGGATGTGTGCAAGGTGGTGAGCTTGTGATCGCGGGACTGGAACCGGTCGACCTGATTTTCTTCGGCGCGCATCCCGATGACATCGAGCTGTCGTGCGGTGGCACAATCGTGAAGGCGGTCAAAGACGGCCTGCGCGTAGGAATCATCGAACTGACGCGCGGCGAGCTGGGGACTCGGGGCACGCCGAAGGTCCGGCGCCGCGAGGCGCTCAAAGCCGCGGGCATCCTGGGGGCGCGTTTCCGCGTGCAGCTCGACTTCGGTGATGGCAACATGCGTACGGGCCGCGAGGAGGAACTGCAGCTCATCGAGATCGTCCGCCGTTGCCGTCCTCATCTCGTCTTCAGCATGTGGCCCGATGACCGGCATCCCGATCACATCCGTACGGGCAAGCTGGTGACGGAAGCGTCGTTTTACTCCGGTTTGCGGGCGCTCGAGACCGGGCTGCCGGCCCACCGGCCGCAGGCGACAATCTATTACCCGCAGAACTATCTCGTGACACCGAGTTTTGTCGTCGACGTGACAAAAACGTGGAAGACGAAAATGCGCGCCATCGCCGCGTTCAAGTCGCAGTTCTACGATCCGAAGTCGAAAGAGCCGCCGACGTTCATCGCGGACAAGAAGTTCCTCGAGATGATCGAAGCGCGCGGTCGTCACTTCGGCGCCCTGATCGGCGTCGAGTACGGCGAAGCCTTCATGACCAAACAGCCGCCGAAGGTCGACGACATGATCGCGGCGTATAGCGGGAGAGAGCCTTGAAGGAGGTTGCTGGGTTGCTGAGTTGCTAGGTTGCTCAGCAACCCAGCGACCTGGCAACCTAGCAACTTAGCAACCATGAGAATCGGCATCACCTGCTACCCCACCTTCGGCGGCTCCGGCGTCGTGGCCACGGAGCTCGGTGTCGCGCTTGCGCGCGCCGGGGACGATGTTCATTTCATCAGTTACGCGATGCCGTCACGACTCAATGTCCTGCACGAACGCGTCCGTTTTCACGAGGTTACCGTTACGCCGTATCCACTCTTCGATCCGTATCCGCCGTACACACTGGCGCTGGCAACGAAGATGGCCGAGGTGGCTGTATACGAGAAGCTCGACATCCTCCACGTCCACTACGCCATCCCGCACGCCATCAGCGCCCATCTGGCGCGCGAGATCGTCGGATCGAAGGACCTTCGGTTCATCACGACACTCCATGGCACCGACATCACTCTCGTCGGACGCGATCCCAGCTATCTGCCGATCACCAGGTTCGGCATCGAAGTCTCTGACGGCGTGACGGCGGTGTCGCAGTGGCTGCGCGACGAGACGGCGAAGAACTTCGCGACCAAGAAAGAGATCGACGTCATTCCCAACTTCGTCGACCCCACGCGCTTTCGCAAGCACCAAAGCCCCCTCTCGAATCTGTTTTTCTCATCCGGCGAAAAGCTGCTCTGCCATGTGTCGAACTTCCGGCCGGTGAAGCGGATCATGGACGTGCTTGCGGTTTTCGAACGCGTGTCACGCGTGGTGCCGAGCCGCCTGGTCATGATCGGCGACGGTCCCGATCGCTCCGTCGCTGAGGCCTTCTGCCGCGACCACCACCTGCGCGAGCAGGTCTTTTTCCTCGGCAACGTCCCGAACCTCGAGGAAGTCGTCGGCGCCGCCGATGTCTTCCTCCTCCCTTCCGATGCCGAATCCTTCGGCATGTCCGCCCTCGAGGCGATGGCCTCGGAAGTCCCCGTCATCGGTACCCGTGCCGGCGGATTGCCCGAAGTCGTCGTCGAAGGAGAAACCGGCTACCTTCTGCCGGTCGGCGACGTAGAAGGGATGGCCGAGCGCGCGATCGAAATCCTCTCAAACCCCGACCTCCAACGCCGCCTCGGCCGAAACGGACGTGACCTCGCGGAGGGGAAGTTCAACGTGAATCGGGTGGTACCGAAGTATCGGGAGTTCTACGAGAGGGTGATTGGATAGGTGGGAACGACCAATGGCGCCGCAGGGTTAGAATAGACACGATCATGTCCGGCAAAGTCATCATCACCACTCCGTTTCCGACTCCTGAGCAGGTGGCTGCGTATTACAAAATTCCTGCGAAGCGTGTTGCCGAGCTGCGGCAAATGATGGATGACATTCGCGCGGAGGAAGCGTCGAAGGGAAACCGCAAGAAGAACGGCCGGCAAGGCTCTAGCAGAAAATCTTCGGCTCGGCGCAAAGTCACCAGCTCAAAGCGGTGAAGTCGTACAACGGTGGCCGCAGCAACACCGGAGCCGCCGATCGCCTTCATCAACGTTCCCTATTCAAAACGATACGAGTGCGTATACCTCGCCTTCATCGCGGGCGTTTCAGCGTACGGACTCGTTCCTGCGGCAGCTGTTCGCGATCCATCGAGCCGCTTTCAACTCGAACGTATCTACGAGCTGATCGCGGCGGCGAAGTATTCATTTCACGACCTCTCATCTACTCACTCGATCTCTTCGACACGAAGCCGTTCGCCGAATTGATGTTTGTCGCCAGCGAAGCATCACGGCGCTACCTGCCATCGCTCGCCCAGTAGCCTGCTCGGCTCAGGCTGAAAATCCCGCCGCTTGCACTCGTGGCAAAGGAGTGACTACGAGTTTCACGATTCCTCCCTCGCCAACGTCCCCGAGAAAATCGCTTGAGGAGCTCGCTTGAGAATCTCGTTCCTGGCGATGGCATAGCCGAGAATAGCGTCCACCAGCATCCGCCGTCCGTCGTGGGAGAAGAGGATCAGCACCTTTCGCTTGATCTCGCGGACCTCGACGATGTCTTCCCATCGCATCCATTTGCCGCGACGGCCGAACTGCTTCAGAACCCAGTTCTCGTACATCAGGCCGTCGTCGCTTAAGTAGATGTGATCGCCGTACTGCACGGCGGCAGCGGCGAGCGTGCCGAGGAAAAGAAGAATGAGCGCTACGATGGGCAGCGCCTCGATCTCTTTTTCACCTTTCGAGAGGTAGTCAAACAACAGCGCCGCCGAAGCAAACGAAGCCGCGCAGGAGATCAGCCGCGCCACCGGTGTGCGGTCGAATTTGAGGATGCGTGACATGGGGGAAGTATAGGTTTCGCGGTCTCGGGTTGGGGTTTCAGGGTTGCCAACCTTGCAACCTTGCAACCAGCACCGCAACACACCGAGCGACCCCGACCCGCAACCTCGATTACAATCCCCGCCCCATGCGCTGGAGCCAATACTTCATCAATACGTTGCGCGAAGTTCCCGCCGACGCCGACGTCATCAGTCAGAAACTGATGATGCGCGCCGGCATGATCCGCAAGGTCGCGGCCGGCATCTACACGTACCTGCCCCTCGGCCTTCGCTCGATGCAGAAACTCGAAGCGATCGTGCGCGAGGAGATGGGCCGCGCCGGGGCGGTCGAGTTGTCGATGCCGACGATCCAGCCGGCAGAACTGTGGATGGAATCGAAGCGCTGGGAGCGCTACGGCAGGGAGTTGCTGCGCGTCAAAGACCGGCATGAGCGCGACTTTGTCTACGCCCCAACCGCCGAGGAAGTCATCACCGACACCGTCCGCGACGCCATCAACTCCTATCGCCTCCTGCCTGTGAATCTCTATCAGATCCAGACGAAGTTCCGCGACGAAGTGCGGCCGCGCTTCGGCCTCATGCGCGGGCGCGAGTTCGTCATGAAGGATGCCTACTCGTTCCACGCCACGCGCGAGTCGCTCGATGAGACGTACGAGAAGATGCGTGTGGCCTACACCGCTATTTTCAACCGCTGCGCGCTCGAGCACGTCGCGGTCGACGCCGATACCGGCAACATCGGCGGCTCCGCGTCACACGAGTTCATGGTGCTGGCGCAGTCGGGCGAGGACGCCGTGGTGTCGTGCCCGAACTGCAGCTACGGCGCGAACATCGAGAAGGCGACGTCGAAGTTCTTTCTCGACGAGATCGAACCTGCATTGATGACCGAGCTCGCGCCGATCCACACGCCGGGCACACAGTCGATCGACGATGTTGGCAAGTTCCTCGGCAAACCGACCTCGGAGTTGGTCAAGACACTCGTCTTCGATACGGACGACGGCTGCGTGATGGTGCTCGTACGCGGCGACCGCGAAGGGAACGAGGTCAAGATCAAGAACCACCTCGGCGCGCAGTTCCTGGAGATGATGCCGGACACCCGTTTCGAAGACGCTACCGGCGGTCCGGTCGGTTACTGCGGTCCTGTCGGCACGAAGGCCAAGCGCGTTCTCGCCGATATCTCGCTCAAGGGACAGGTGAACTGGGTCGTCGGCGGCAACAAGCGCGACACGCATCTCACCGGAGCGAATCCCGGCCGCGATTTCCCGGAGCCGGAGTATGGCGATTTCACCACCGTCTTCGCCGGTGACCCCTGCCCGCGCTGCGCGACAAGTCTTCAAATCCACCGCGGCATCGAAGTCGGCCACGTCTTCAAGCTCGGAACGAAATACTCAGACCCGATGAATTGCACGTTTCTCGATGAGAAGGGATCCCGCCAGCCGATGATCATGGGCTGCTACGGCCTCGGCATCGGACGCACCGTCGCCGCCGCAATCGAGCAGAGCCATGACGACGACGGCATCATCTGGCCGATGCCGATCGCGCCGTTCGAGGTCGTTGTGACACAGATCGGGAAGGAAGAGATCGTCCGCACAACCGCCGACGACATCTACCGGCAGCTACGCGACGCCGGCATCGACGCAATCCTCGACGATCGCGACGAACGCCCGGGCGTAAAGTTCAAGGACGCCGACCTGATCGGCTTCCCCCTCCGTATCGGCATCGGCGCCAAGAGCCTCGCCAACGGCCAGATCGAGTGGAGCTTTCGCAAGGATCGAGCGAAACAGCTCGGTGCGGCAGCGGAAGTAGTTGCGCGGGTGATCGACGAAGTGCGCAAGGCACGGGTGTAGTGTCCGGGGGCTCCCCCCCCCCCACGAACACCACACCTTCATAGCCTCAGTGAATCGGCGGCTCGGAGCCGATCGCGCTCTCTGCTTCGGGTAGCTTCTTCGCCAGCGGTACGATCGTACCGTCGAGGGCGTGAATGACGACTTGATCCATCGACTCGACGAGATTGAACTCCATTTTCTCGCGGACGTCCGAGGGGATGTCGTCGAGGTCACGCTCATTCTCCGCCGGAAGGATGATGCGCGTGATGCCGGCGCGGGCCGCTGCCAGGATCTTGTCCTTCACGCCGCCGACGGGCAGCACCTTGCCACGCAGCGTGATCTCACCGGTCATGGCGATATCGCGATGAACCGGAATGCGCGTGACGGCTGAGAGAAGAGCCGTGGCCATGGTGATACCGGCCGAGGGACCGTCCTTCGGGATCGCTCCCTCGGGGACGTGAATGTGAATGTCCATGCTGGCGTGGAAGTCGGCGTCGAGACCGAACAGCTCCGCGCGCGAACGAACATAGGAAAGAGCGGCGCGGGCCGACTCCTGCATCACGTCGCCGAGCTTGCCGGTGAGGATCAAGTTGCCCTTGCCTCGTGAGATCGCCACTTCCGTCGACAGAATCTCGCCGCCGACTTCGGTCCAGGCCAGACCGGTGGCCAGACCGATCTCGCTCTTGTCGTGAATCATCTGTGACCGGAATTTGGCCTTGCCGAGGAGCTCGCGCACCTTGGGGCGGTCCATCGTCGTCTTGATATCGGGACCGTGTTTTACTACCTGGCGTGCAACTTTGCGAAGCACGGAGCCGATTTCGCGTTCGAGGCTTCGGACGCCAGCCTCGCGGGTGTACGAGTCGATCAACTCCTCGATGGCGTTGTCGAGAAAATCGACCTGACTCTCCTCGATGCCCTGTTCCTGCTTCTGTTTCGGCACGAGGAACTGCTTGCCGATGGCCAGCTTTTCGAGGTGCGTATAGCCGGAGAGGGAGATGATTTCCATCCTGTCCTTGAGCGGCGCCGGGATGGTGTGCGTCACGTTGGCGGTAGCGATGAACATGACCTTCGAGAGGTCGTACTCAACGTCGAGGTAGTGATCGGTAAAGGCGTTGTTCTGCTCCGGATCGAGAACTTCGAGTAGAGCGGCCGAGGGATCGCCGCGGAAATCCATCGACATCTTGTCGACCTCGTCGAGGAGGAAGACCGGATTGATCGTGCCCGCCTTCTTCATTCGCTGGATGATCTGGCCGGGGAAAGCGCCGATATAGGTGCGGCGATGACCGCGGATTTCCGCCTCATCGCGTACGCCGCCGAGGGAGAGACGCACGAACTTGCGGCCGGTCGCCCTGGCGATCGACTTGGCCAGGGAGGTCTTGCCGACGCCTGGAGGCCCGACGAAGCAGAGGATCGTGCCCTTCGGTCCTTTGACGAGCTGACGTACGGCCAGAAACTCGAGGATGCGCTCTTTGATCTTGTCGAGACCGTAGTGGTCTTCGTTGAGGATCTGCTCTGCGAGATCGATGTCTTTGATCTCTTTCGTCGTCTTCTTCCAGGGAACGGAGACGAGCCATTCGATGTAGTTGCGCGAGACGGTCGCTTCGGCGGAGACGCCGGGCATCGCTTCGAGGCGTTTCAGCTCCTGCAGAGCCTTTTCCTTCGTCTCCTTCGGCATTCCGGCTTCTTCGATCTTCTGCCGGAGCTCTTCCACCTCATCGGAGCGATCGTCTTTGCGGCCCAGCTCGTGGTGGATCGCCTTGATCTTCTCGTTGAGGTAGTACTCCTTCTGCGCGCGCTCCATCTGCTTCTTGACCTTGGAGTTGATGCGCTTGTCGATGTTGATCTTCTCGATCTCGACTTCGAGGAAGTCCTGCAGCTTCTGAAGGCGCTCGTACGGCGAGATGGTCTCGAGAAGCTGCTGCTTTTCGGGTGTGGTGATGAGGATGTGCGAGGCGAGCGTATCGGCGAACTTGTCCGGATCGTCGAGCTTGAGCGTCGACATCACCCCTTCGAAGGCGAGGTGATGGGACATCTTGGCGTAGGTCTCGAAGATCTCGACGAGCTTCTGCATGTACTGCGCGACCTCGGACGTCAGCGGCACGCCGCTTTCGATATCGCGGACGGTGACAGTGACGTAGCCGTCAGCCTCGCTGGTAGAAATGATCTCCGCGCGCGTGAGACCTTCGACCATCACCTTTACGTTCTGATTCGGAAGCTTGAGGTTCTGGACTACGGTGGCGATGACGCCGATCGGGTAAATCTCACCGATCGAGGGATCGTCGATTTTGGGATCCTTCTGCGTGGCGAGGAAAATCTTCTTCTCGGATGTGGAGAGCGTCGCCTCGAGCGCGAGGATCGAGGCACGGCGTCCGACGACGAATGGCGCCATCATCGAGGGGAAGACGACCATGTCGCGCAGTGGGACGAGAGGTAGTGTCGTGGTTTCGGGTTGTTTGGGCATTTGTTTTCTTTAGGATCCTTGGGTTACTGAGTTGCTGATGTTGCTGAGTTGCTAAACAAGGCACTGATTGGCTGAGCAACCGATGAAACCCAGCAACCCAGCAACCCTGAAACTCAGCAACCCCTAAACCGCTATCCCGCTTTCCGGTACATCGTGATCGGCTGGCTGCGGTTGATGACGACCTCACGGGTGATGACACATTCGCTGATCGCGTCCTGCGACGGGATCGTGTACATGATCTCGAGCATCAACTCTTCGATGATGATCTTGAGGCCGCGTGCGCCGACGTTGCGCTTCAGCGCTTCCTCGGCTATGGCTTCGAGGGCGTCGTCGTGGAACTTGAGCGTCACGTTCTCGAAACCCATGATGGTCTGGTACTGACGAACGAGCGAGTTCTTCGGCTCGCGCAGAATCTCGATCAGCGTGCCTTTGTCGAGCTCATTGAGCGTGGCCACGACCGGCAGGCGTCCGACAAACTCGGGGATCAGGCCGAACTTGATGAGGTCCTCGGGATGAACCTGCGCCAGCAACTCGCCGGTGCGCTTCTCTTTCTTCGTAGCGATCTTCGCGCCGAAACCCATCGAGGTCGATGACAGCCGCCTTTCGATGACGTTCTCAAGCCCGACGAATGCGCCGCCGCAGATGAAGAGGATGTTCGTCGTATCGATCTGGATGAATTCCTGGTGCGGATGCTTCCGTCCACCCTGCGGCGGAACGTTGGCAACTGTTCCTTCGAGGATCTTGAGAAGCGCCTGCTGGACGCCTTCGCCGCTCACGTCGCGCGTGATCGAGGGGTTGTCGCCTTTGCGGCAGATCTTGTCGACCTCGTCGATGTAGACGATGCCGCGCTGGGTCTTGTCTTTGTCGTTGCCGGCGGCCTGGTAGAGCTTGAGGATGATGTTCTCGACGTCCTCGCCAACGTAGCCGGCCTCGGTGAGGGTGGTGGCATCGACGATGGTGAAGGGAACGCTGAGCATGCGCGCCAGCGTCTGCGCCAGAAGGGTCTTGCCGGTCCCGGTCGGCCCAATGAGGAGGATGTTCGACTTCTGCAGCTCGACGTCCTGCCGGTTGTTGCGCGTGTGATAGTCGATGCGCTTGTAGTGGTTGTAGACGGCCACGGCCAGCTTCTTCTTGGCGCGTTCCTGGCCGATGACGTAGAGGTCGAGGAACTCTTTGATCTCTTTCGGTTTCGGCAACTGGCCGGAACCTTCCATCGTACCCGGCTCGTCTTTGCGATCTTCAGCAATGATGTCGAGACAGATGTCGACGCACTCGTCACAGATGTAGACGGTCGGGCCCGCGATCAGCTTCTTGACGTCGCGCTGGCTCTTGTTACAGAAACTGCAACGGAGGACGTCGCCGCTGTTCCCCTTCTTCGACATGGGTGGCTTGGATCCTTTACGAGGTCGTTAGATTCTACGCCGCGCTTTCGTGAACGTGAAGCCGTCGCGAGAGCATTCCTATACTTTCCGTAACAAACTCTTATTTCACGTCTTACTCACTCCCGTTTTGCGATGACCTGATCGACCAGACCGTATTCGACCGCTTCCGGAGCCTGCAGGATGTAGTCGCGGTCGGTGTCGCGATCGACCTTCTCGAACGGCTGGCCGGTGTGGTTGGCCAGGATCTGACTCATCCGCGCTTTCATCCTCATGATGTCCTTGGCGTGGATGTCGATCTCCGACGCCTGCCCGCCGAGCCCATGCATGAGCGGCTGGTGGATTAGGACGCGCGAGTTCGGCAATGCGAAACGCTTCCCCTTCTTTCCCGCCGCGAGCAGGACCGCCGCCATCGACGCCGCCTGGCCGATGCAGATGGTCTGGATGTCGGGCTTCACGTACTGCATCGTGTCGTAGATCGCCAGACCGGCGGTGATCGAGCCGCCTGGCGAGTTGATGTAGACCGAGATGTCCTTCTCCGGGTTCTCCGCTTCGAGGAAGAGGAGCTGGGCAATGATCAGGTTCGAGACGGTGTCGTCGATCGTCTGACCGAGAAAAACCACGTTGTCTTTCAAAAGGCGGGAGTAGATGTCGTAGGCGCGCTCGCCGCGACTCGTCTGCTCGACCACCATGGGGATGAGAACCATTCGGTTATGTCTCCTGGAGCCGCTTCAATGCCCGGAGTCTAGCGCCTAATTCCTCGGCGCATCCTGACCGTTTGGGTAGGGATTTTTCACGGCGCGACGATGCGCAGCCGTTCACGCGCCAGCGAGAACTCCACCGGCGTCTCCGTGATGCGCTCGCCATCGGCGTAGACGTCCATCGGCCGCTCGGACGCAAATGTGAATGACGTTCCATGGCCGGTCTCGACAAACGGGCTCTTCACATGCGCTCCGGTGTAGGCCCGGGGCAGGGTCTTCAGGAGTTGGAAACGGGACGTCCGATGGACGACGCAGAGGTTGAGTCGGCCATCATCGATCAGCGCCTCCGGCACGATGCGGATGCCACCGCCGTATTGCCGCGAGTTGCCGACCGTCGCGAACATGATCTCTTCGTTGCGAACACCGTCGATCGTTACGCGGTGCGGCGTAAACCGAGGGAGGACCCGAAGGATGGCGTAGAGATAGACGAGCGAGCCCCGAAGAAATTTGACGTTGTCGTTCGCATAGCGCGCGACCTCGGAATCGAACCCGAGTCCAGCGACACCGAGGTAGCGGATCCCGTTGGCAACCGCGACGTCGACTTCGCGCGCCGTCCCACGCAAGGCCAGCTCGCAAGCGTCGCCGAGATTGCGAGGGAGGCCGAGGACCTTGGCGAAGTCATCGCCGGAACCCTGCGGAACGAGCGACAGCGTACCGCCGGCCAGATCAAACTCACGGACCGCAAGGTGGAGCGTCCCGTCTCCGCCGGAGACGATGACGCGGTCATAGCCGCCTCGCGACGCCTCGGCTGCCGCCCGCGTCAGATCCGCCGGACTACTGCTGGCGTGCGCATCGACGTCGGCCCCAAGCGCGCGCAGATGCCGCTCCGCCTCGGCATGATGCCGCGACGCGCGCCCCCGCCCCGCGGCGGGGTTGTAGATGAATTTGACTCTCACGGATAGGCGTCAGTGTAGCCAATTCTGCTGGGTACGGATTAACGGAACACCGAGGTATCCTCGGGAACGGACGCAGTTCAGACCGCGCGGCGAGGTACGCGCACCAGATATTCAGCATGAGCAAACCGAAAGATCCTGTTGATGAGGATGACGACATTCTGCCCGAGTACGACTTCAGCAACGGCGTTCGTGGCAAGTACTACAAGCCTGGAAGATCTCCAATCCGGGTGACGATCGAGAACGATGTAGCTCGCTACTACTCGTCGCCAGAGCTCGTCAATGCTGCCCTCCGCGAGCTGATCACCGAAGGCCGCGCGCCGGCCCGCTCGGCCCACGACGCGACGCTGCGGATTTCGTGGGATCCCGTCAAGGCGGTGGAGAACTTCAAGAAACACGGCGTATCTTTTGACGAGGCGCGAGAGATATTCAAGGACCCGTTCCGGGCGACCGAGGACGATGTCACCCACTCAGACCACGAAGATCGATACATCAGTTTCGGCTCGACCGCGTCTGGCCGGGTGTTGTTTGTTTGCTACACGTTGCGAGATGTGGGCGTGCATCTGATCAGCGCACGTCTGGCAACAAGGTCTGAAAGGAGATCGTACATGGACGAAGATCAGATGATTTATGACGAGCCGATCGAACGCGTCGATGACGAAGCCAAGCACTTCGATTGGAGTAAAGCCGTGCGCGGTCTCCACTACATTCCGTGGGTGAAAGGCACGGCAATTCTGGACGAGGACGTCTACAGCATCTTCCGCACATCGGAAGAGGTGAACAACGCGCTTCGGTTGCTCATACAAGAAGGCCGGATTCCGCACTTTCCTCTCCAACGAGCAGAGGGACGCCAGACAAAAGACGTCAAGGAAGAATTAGCGTCCCCTCCCGCCCGGCCAGCGCGTCGCGGAGGTGCTCGACGTCGGTGATCAGAACCTGCTTGCCGCCGCGGGTGACGAACTGGATGGCGGCTTCGATCTTCGGGCCCATCGATCCGGCGGGAAACTGTCCCTCGGCCAGATGACGCTGCGCCTCGGCGACGGTGAGGCGGTCGACCGTTCTCTGTGACGGTTTCTCGAAATCAAGGGCCACCTTCGCTACCCCCGTGAGGACGACATACAGCTCGGCCTTCAGTTCCGAGGCCAGGAGCGACGATGAGAAGTCCTTGTCGATTACCGCTTCGACCCCTCGCCACTGGCTGTCGCGGCCGCGGACGACCGGGATGCCGCCACCGCCCGCGGCGATCACCACCGCGGCGCTTTCGAGCATGTGCACGATCGTCTCGATGTTCAGGATGCGCAGAGGGCGCGGCGAGGGAACGACATGGCGCCATCCGCGTCCCGCATCCTCGCGCATCGTCCACCCGAGGTCGCGCTCGAGCGCCTCGGCGCGATAGCGGGTGAAAAACGGGCCGATCGGTTTGGTCGGCCGCTTGAACGCGGGATCGGCTGGATCGACCTCCACCTCCGTCAGAATCGTAGCAACGTCGCCGCCGATGCCGATGCTGTCGAGCCGGTTGCGAATGGCCTGTTGCAGCAAAAAGCCCATCGACCCCTCAGTCTGCGCCACGCAGACGTCGAGCGACTGCGGCGGGATCTTCGTCGACGCTTCTTCCGCCTGCACCAGGATGTTGCCAACCTGTGGCCCGTTGCCGTGGACAACGATCAGTTTGTAGCCGTGGCGGACGATCTCGGCCAGCCAGCGCGCGGCCTGCCTGGCGCGGGCAATCTGTTCTTCCTGCGTACCGCGGTCCTCGGGACGCAGCAACGCGTTGCCGCCGAAGGCGACGACGGCGAGCTTTCTGGGATCGGCCACGCTACAGCTCCTCGCGATCGAGCGGCATGGTCATGCAGCGCGGCCCGCCGCGGGCGCGCGACAGCTCGTGGCCGGCCATCTGGATCGCGTACTTGGTATCGGTCCACGTCTCCAATTCCGTCCGGCCGAGCAGGAGGTCATCCTCATAGACGATGTGATACCCGTGCGCGGACAGCTCTTCGGCGGTACGGACATTGCGCTCGTAGAGAAGAATGATTCCGGGCGCGAGCGTGAAGGCGTTAGCGCCGTCGGTCCACTGCTCGCGCTGCTGATCGACGGCGCTCCTGCCTCCGCAGTAGATCGGCTCGAGGTCGAAGCCCCGTTTTTTGAGCGCGCCGAGCAGCGACTTCTGCGGCGCGTAGGAAATCCCCCTCTTCGTCAGATCGATCGTCGTGACGGTCGCGGCCTGGCTTCCCCCGGGAAGAATCACGGGCGGATAGATGAGGCACTCCGTGCGGCTGGTGAACGTGAAAACCGTATCGAGATGCATGAAGGAGCGCTGCCGCGGCAGCTCAACGACGATGATTGTCTTCACCGGGCTGCCGGCGTCGCGCAACGCCGTTGCGAGCTGGCGCACGCCGGCGCGGTTCGTTCGCTCGGTGACGCCGACGAGGAGAAGGTCGCGCGACGGAACGAGGATGTCGCCTCCTTCGATCGTCGGGATGCTGCGATGGCCCGGTTCCACACCCGACATGAAGTCCGTCCAGCAACTGCTGTCGCGGAACAGCGCATGGTGCTTGAAGACGTACTGCGAAAGAAGCGACTCGCGGCGGCGCGCCTGCGTGGCCATTCCGCAGATGACCACGCCGTCGCCGATGACCACCTGCGGATCGCGCATGAAGAAGTAATTCGGCACCGGCAACAGGTCGAAGGCCGGCAGTTCCCCTTTGCCGTCTTTCTCGTGAGGGATTCCGCCGATCAGGGTTTGCGCGAGCAAGGCCGCCGGCTGCTCGCGCAGCGCCCCGGCCAGTTTTCGGCCGAAGATCTTGCGCTTTTCGAGATCGTGGATGATGAGGCGCTTCACGTCGGGGGCTTCGAGCACTTCCTCCAGGAGGTCCTGCACGTCGATGACCTCGGGGGCGACGAAGCGGATGAGCTGCTGGAACCGGCGATGCTCCTCGCGCGCCACCTGACCGTAGAGGATGTCGTCGAAGAGGAGCTGGTTCATCATGGGCGGGATCATCACGTCGATCTCCCGCCCGGGCAGGTGGACCAGCACGCTCTTGAGCCTGCCGATCTCACTCGTCACGTTGAGACGCATTCAGCCGGCATTCTATCCCGCGCATTCAGGCATCCGGCCGCATCGGCACGTGCGTATCTGACACGGTCTAGGCCGGCGCGGCCGGCGGCGCTGGTTGCCCAAGGCTCATCCAGCATCTCCGCTCGATCCTTCCGCCGCGCAAACTCCTAGTAAGATTCCGGAGTCACGATGAAATCACGATGCTTCCTCGCCGCGGCGCTCCTGCTGCAGGCCACGGCCGCGCTGGCGAACCCGCCTCGGCTCTCATTCACGAGAACGATGGCGCCGGCACATGACCTCGCTCCGGCCGAGCGCCTGGCCGTGATCTACGCGATCGGCGACAGCACCAAGATTGAGGCGTTCGTCGAGCACTTCGTCGATCTCGTGTCGCGCGCCGGCGTGCTGCGCATCGCTAACGCCGTCGAGAACAATCACCATCTCATCGTCGATGAGCATTCGCTGCGCGCGGTCCGGCGCGAACTTCACGCCGACGCGTACCTCGGCATCAATCGCTTCTCCTGTTCCGGGGTTGAGAAAAGCGGCGAAGGGAGCGAATACCTCGAGAACGGCGAGCGGGTGAAGAGGATGCATCACTGGATCGACGCGATCTGCTCGGCGCGCGTCGACGTACTGAACGGTGACGGAAAGAGGATGTTCTCGTACACCGTGCGCGGCGAGGGAACCTCACCACGATCGACGGCGCTCACGGAAGACGAGCGCGACGTCGCCTACGAACAGGCCGCGCGCTACGCCGCGGTCATCGCCGCGGATGCGATCACTCCGCGAACCGTGCGCGAGACGATCGAGCTCGACGAACATGCGCCCTCATTCGAAGAAGGCTTCTCCATGATCGGCTCCGAGCGTCTCGAAGATGCCCGCGCCATCTGGCAGGCCGCTGCGGTCCGTCATCACGATTCCGCCCCGCTCTACTTCAACCTCGGCGCGGTCTCCGAGGCGATCGGCGATCTGGCCGCGGCGCGTGGCTACTACGAGAGAGCATCCCAGCTTTCGCCGAAAGAGCGCCACTACCGGTCGGAGCTCAACCTCTTCCGGCGGCGCAACGGGAACATACGCAAGTGATGCGCTTCGCCGGTTGTCGGTTGTCGGTTCTTGGTTGGGATTTATCTCGACAACCAGTAACCGACAACCGACAACGCGGCGAAGCCGCAGTCATTTACGAGTCGATCTGCTTCGCGTTCGCGCCGACATTGATCTGGATCTGCTTCGGCTTCGCTTCCTCGAGCTTCGGAATCTCGATCTCGAGGATGCCGTCGCGATACTGCGCGGCGATGGCGTTGGCGTCGACTGTACGCGGCAGCGAGAACGTCCGCGTGAAGTTGCCGTACGTCCGCTCGATGCGGTGGTAGTTGCGGTCATCTTTCCGCTCGAACTGGCGCTCGCCGCTGACGGTCAGCAGGCCATCCTCGAAGCTGACCTTGAGATCGCTTTCCTTCATCCCGGGCACTTCGACGCGCACGAGAATCTTGTCCTTCTCCTCGGCGACGTCGACGGCCGGCGCCCAGGTTCCCGACTTCAACTCATCCTCGAGGAAGTTGAAGCGGCCGAAGAACGGCTCGAAGAAACGGGCCTGAAGCGTACGGAAGTCGTTGAAGGGATTGGTGGATCGGGTAATGAATGTCATCGTAGCCTCCTGTGTAGTTATATGAGCTTGTTGCGCTCATATCTATCTTAACCTTAGCTGAGTAGACTCATATTCCAGAAGGAATGTTCAAATCGCGGGTATGTTCTAAGAGGCTCGAATGACGGCACTTCCGACCGATTCTGCGAACAGAGAGCTCAGCCGTGAGGTGGCGCGCCGCCGTACCTTCGCCATCATTTCGCACCCGGATGCCGGCAAAACAACCCTCACGGAGAAGCTGCTTCTCTACGGCGGAGCGATCGAGATGGCGGGAGCCGTCCGCGCGCGCAAAGGCCAGCGCCACGCCACCTCGGACTGGATGGCGATGGAGCAGACACGCGGCATTTCCATCACCTCGACTGCGCTGCAGTTTGAATATGAAGGTTATTGCCTCAATCTTCTCGACACGCCCGGACACGAAGACTTCAGCGAAGACACCTATCGCACGCTGGCCGCGACCGACAGCGCCGTGATGGTGCTCGACTCGGCCAAAGGCATCGAACCGCAGACGCGGAAACTGTTCGAGGTCTGCCGCATGCGGCAGATTCCGATCATCTGTTTCATCAACAAGCTCGATCATCCGGGGCGCGATCCGTTCGAGCTGCTGAGCGAGATCGAGAAGGAGCTGCACGTCGGCGCCGTGCCGATGAACTGGCCGATCGGCAACGGGCCGAATTTTCAGGGAGTGTTCGACTTGCGCAAACAGCAGGTGCTGCGGTTCGCGCGCGCCGCGCACGGGGCGTCGGTTGCTGCGGTGACCGTCGGCGGCCTCGATGATCCGATGCTCGAAGACGAGATCGGTCCGACAGCCTGGCACGATCTGCGCGAAGCGGCGGAACTGCTGGACGGCGCCGGCGTGGCCTTCACCGCGGAATCCTTCGGGCGCGGACGCGTCATTCCGGTCTACTTCGGAAGTGCCATCAACAACTTCGGGGTCCAGCCGTTTCTCGATGCCCTCCTCGAATTCGCGCCGCCGCCCGCCCCGCACATCGCACACGTCGGCGGCGAGGAGATGATCGTCGAGGCCACCAGCGAGACATTCACCGGCTTCGTCTTCAAGATTCAAGCAAACATGGACAAGCGTCACCGCGACCGCCTGGCCTTCATGCGCGTCTGCTCCGGCGTGTTCGAAAAGGACATGCTCGTCCATCACTCCCGCCTGAACCGCGAGGTGCGCATGACGCGCCCGCACCGCCTCTTCGCCCGCGAGCGCGAGACGATCGAGAGCGCCTACCCCGGCGACGTCATCGGCTTCGTGAATCCAGGGCTCTTCCATATCGGCGATGCGGTGTCGTCCGGCGCTCCGGTGGAGTTCGCGCCGATTCCCCGCTTCGCGCCGGAGCACTTCGCCACGCTGCGCGCCAGGCAGGTGACGCGGCAGAAGCAGTTCCAGAAGGGGCTTGCCCAGCTCGAGGAAGAGGGCGTCATGCAGGTGCTTTCGCCGCACGAGGGGCTGCGCAGCGAGCCGATCCTGGCCGTCGTCGGCGAACTGCAGTTCGACGTCATGAAGTCGCGGCTCGAGAGTGAGTACAACGTCGAGACCACGGTGACGACGCTGCCGTATACGCTGGCCCGCTGGATCGATCGCGACGTCGATGACGTGGCGACGAAACTGAACCTCCCCAGCCGTTCCAGAATCGCCGTCGATAGCGCAGGACGTGCCGTCGTCCTCTTCAGCTCGCAGTGGGAGCTGGACTACGCCGAGAAGGAAAACCCCGGCGTGGCGTTCCTCTCCGCAGCGTAACTCGCGTTTCTGTGATATCACGGACGGGATGACGGGCTCAAACCGGTCGCGCCCATGTGAACGTGTAACTGGCAAACCACCAATTCCGGTAGTTCAGCGCACCGCCCGGAGGTAATTCATTGCCTTCTGGAGGCAAATCGTTGCCTCGTGGAGCTAAATCTTTGCCTCGTGGAGCTAAATCTTTGCCTCGTGGAGCCAAATCTTTGCCTCGTGGAGCTAAATCTTTGCCTCCTGGAACCAAATCTTTGCCTCCCGGAACCAAATCTTTGCCTCCTGGAACCAAATCTTTGCCTCCCGGAACCAAATCTTTGCCTTCTGGAACCAAATCTTTGCCTCCCGGAACCAAATCTTTGCCTCCTGGAACCAAATCTTTGCCTCCTGGAACCAAATCTTTGCCTCCCGGAACCAAATCTTGCCTCGTGGAGGCAAATCATCGCCTCCTGGTTACCAGATTTGGTCGTTCGCGTTCCTTCGATGCGTCTTTTGCGTTTTGAAAGAGCATCGCTTCAAACCGCTCGCCGTGCCACACCTGCTGGACGCGATAGCGAGCTCGCAGCAGACCAGCGACGCGCAGGTCGTAGTCGATTCCGAATCCGCGCGAGCCGTACTCACGCACATCGCGGCTGACGAGCAGCACGCGGTCAGGGGGATGGACAGTCAACTCCCGCGCGATCTCAGCTTCGACAGCGGCATCGGCCGTCTCAACCGGGGTGAAGGTGTGAAACGTCAGCGGCGTGCGCGTGCCCGTCAGGTAGTTGATGGTGATCCCTTCCGGCATCACGGCCAGCGTGCCGTCAGGGACCGCGGCGATTACCCGATTCAGGATCGCGGCGCGGTCGCGATTCCAGTCGTAGAACGTACCACGCGGCGAGACGATCGCGTACTGCTTCTGCGCATACCGATCATGCTGCTGCCAGAGATCGGCACCGGCACTGGCGACAAACGGCGCCAGCCAAAACAGCGCCATGACATTGCGGCGCGGCAGATAGCAGAACAGCGTATATGCCGCCAGCGCGATTGCCGGCACTGTCAGCACGAAGCCGTACCACGAGGGCGAAACGTTCAACGGAATTCGCAGTGTCGTGGCGACGGAGAAGGCCGCGAAGATCACCAGCGGGCTCTCGCGGTCGCGGACGAGCGCCCATCCGAGGGCGACCCATTGCAGTACAGCCCAGGCGCGGAAAAACGAATGGTCGGCGATGAGGACCGCGGCGACGATGATCGCCACCGCGGCCAGCCAGTGTCTCCATCGCTGCAGAAAGAAGATCGCCGCGATGCCGGCGATACCGACGGCGATCTGCACGACCTGGTCACGCCAGTTTGCCAGTCCCGAGACGACGGTAAAGAAGCGCGCCGCCCGGGCGCCGTGCTGCCAGGCGGCAAAGACGTTCTCGCTCCACCAGTGCGTATCGCGAAAGTAGGACGCAACCGCGGCGATGCTGAGCCCCATCCCCAGGCCATACCCGGCAATCTGCCGCACCGTGATCCGCCGTGCCACGGCAAGGATGACCACGATCACCAGCGCCGCGACCGCGTACTCCACTTTGCACCACGACGCCAGCACCAGCGCGGCGATGGCAACAAGGTGGCGCGTGTGCACGAACGCGGCGAGTGCGATGGACAACAACGCCATTCCCAACGTCGCGCCGTAGCTGTACGGAAACAGAAAGTTCGCTCCCCACGTCGACGCGCCGCAGAAGCAGATCGCGGCGAATGACAGCGTTGCCGCGAACGCCGGCAGCGGTTTCCGCAGCGCGATCCACAGCGACGCCGCGATCGTCATCGACTGTGCGATTCCGATGGCCATGTACGCGGCCAGCGAGTGCCCGATCCCCCCCGTGATCAACGCCAGAAGATACGGAGCCAGCGGCGGGTACTGGTAACGGATGTTGCGATAGAGCTTTGCCCCTTTCGCAATCTGCTCGGGGATGTAGAGATCGCGTCCCGTATCGATGATCGGATCCAGCCAGCGGGCGTAGGACTGGAAGAAAGCGATTGCTGCGACCGCGAGAACGACTATCGCGAGACCAAGCGAACTATTGGCGGTCAGGAGTCGGGGGTCGGGGGTCGGAGAAAGAGAAGCTCCATCTCCGACTCCCGACTCCCGGCTCCCGGCTCCCGACTCACTCACTCCCTCATCGTCTCCGGATCGACGCCGAGGCTCCGGCAAAAATCGACATAGGCAAGCGGCGAGATCTCTGACGGCTTGATCTCGCTGCGGCCGCCCCAGAAGACGTTCGTATACGACACCGGGATACCGATCGCGGCAAGATGAGCATCGATAGCGGCTTTGTGAGCGAGCACCGCATCCTTCTCGGTCCCGTGCGCCACCGCCATGATGTTGACGTTGCGGAACTCCGCTCCCCCCTCGCGCCAGTAGCAGTGCGTGAGGATATGAAACCGTCCCACTTCACGTCCGGCCTCGATCTCCCGGCCGGGAGGCACCGCCCAGTGAAAGAGGGCGTTAAACCGCGTGACACGCTCGCCGCTCTGCAGCGGCTTCACATGCTCGAGGAAAGTCGAAAACCGCCCGATGACCTTGCGTGTGTTGAGCGACTCGGCCACTTCGTGAAACGTCTCCAGCGGAACACCGGCCTCGGCCGCGCGGGCGCGCCAGAGATCGCGCGTGAATTCATCCGGCTCGACTTCGCGCTTGAGCGCCGTCAGAACGCGCCAATCGAGCTCGCTCAGCACGGCCTTCGTCGTGTCCTTCTCCTCGGCCAGAGCATCCGATTTCGAACCAGGCTCCATCCCCTTCCGGCGGACATGGCCCACGCCCAAGGCGAAGATGCGGTTGGCAGGCATCACGCGAAAATGCTCCGCGCCAGTCAGGCCACCGATCATTGCGCAGTGCTTCTCGATCGAATAACCCTGCGGCACTTTCACCGTCGTCCAGAGGCGATACTTCGAGCCGGGCGTCGCCGCATCGGTCGAACGGATGACGACATGTCCGGAGAATGGATCGTCCTTCACCATGTAGTCGAAGGCCGCCTCCAGCTTTCCCTCCGGGTACTGCCATGCCACGAGCGCTCCCTCGGCGAGGTTCGTCGCCATCAGCGTCTGCCGCACGCGCCGGATGGTGCCGGCGCGCATCATGGCCCGCACGCGCTCGATGACCGTCTCCGCGTCGACGCCGGACTGCTCGGCGATGACGCCGATCGGGTCGCGCACAAACCCCTGGATGCGATCCTCGGAGACTGCCAGAATCTTCGCGTTGATGGGATCGGTATGGGCAATAGGAAGTTCGGCAACGGTGGACATAGCGCTTTGAAGATAGCATGTTGATTCCATGCGACTACTGTAAGCACGTCCGGCGATGGATTCCGCGGCTTACGCCGTTTGACAACACTCCGCGCGCTGCCGTAACCTCATCCCTCCTGGACTGATTTGCGGGGCCGCTTGCAACCAGGTTAAAAAAAGCTAAAGAGCCGGCAGCAGGTCGCGTTCGACTCCGACTGAAGCCCCGCAATTTCAGCGGGGCCTTTTCTTTTTCAGGAGATTCGAATGGCGCAACCGGACCGTACCGCCGAGCTCAGTCATCTACTCGATCGCCGCATCCTCATCCTCGACGGTGCGATGGGAACGATGATCCAGCGCTACCGGCTCGACGAGGCAGGTTACCGCGGCGCGAGGTTCGCGAATCATCCACGTGACCTCAAAGGCGCCAACGATGTCCTCTGCCTGACCAACCCCGCCGTCGTCGAGGAGATTCATCGCCAGTATCTCGAAGCGGGCGCCGACATCATCGAGACCAATACCTTCAACGCCCAGGCGATCTCGCTCGCCGACTACGACCTCGTCGAGTACGCCTACGACATCAACCTCGCCGCGGCTCGTCTGGCACGCAAGGCGGTCGATGCCTGCTCCACTCCGGACCGTCCCCGTTTCGTGGCCGGCTCTCTCGGGCCGACGAACCGCACCGCATCGCTCTCGCCTGACGTCAACAACCCCGCCTTTCGCGGCGTGACGTTCGACGAGCTGGTCGACGCCTACTACGACCAGACGCGCGGCCTCGTCGACGGCGGTGCCGACATCCTGATGCCGGAGACGACGTTCGACACGCTCAATCTCAAAGCCGCGTTGTTCGCGATTGAAAAGTACTTCGCCGACACCGGCATCCGTCTGCCGGTCATCGCCTCGATCACGATCACCGACGCTTCGGGGAGAACGCTTTCCGGTCAGACCGTCGAAGCATGCTGGAACTCGATCTCCCACGCTCCGCTGCTCGCCGTCGGCATCAACTGCGCCCTCGGCGCAAAGGAGATGCGGCCGCACATCGAGGAGTTGGCCGCCATCGCCCCGGTCTACATCAGCTGCTACCCGAACGCCGGCCTGCCGAACGCGCTCGGTGAATACGACCAGACGCCGGCGGAGATGGCCGAGCTGCTGCACGAGTACGCCGGCAACAACTGGATCAACCTCGTGGGCGGCTGCTGCGGTACGACCCCCGACTACATCCGTGCCATCGCCGAGACCGTGAAAGAGTTTCCGCCGCGGGTACCTCCGCGGGTCGAGAAGCATCTGCGGCTCAGCGGACTGGAAGCTCTCACCGTCCGCAATGACGGCGGTGAAGGATCGCAATTCATCATGGTCGGCGAGCGCACCAACGTCACCGGCTCGCCGAAGTTTGCCCAGCTCGTGAAAGCGGGCGATCTTGAGCCGGCCCTGGCCATCGCCAAACAACAGATCGACGGCGGCGCGAACATCCTCGACGTCAACATGGACGAAGGGCTGCTCGAGTCGGAGAAGGTCATGACGCACTTTCTCCACCTCGTTGCCTCGGAGCCTGACATCGCCCGCGTGCCGTTGATGATCGACTCGTCGAAATGGACGGTGCTTGAAGCGGGCTTGAAATGCACGCAGGGCAAATCGGTCGTCAACTCGATCTCACTGAAAGAGGGGGAAGACAAGTTCCGCGAGCAGGCCCGCATCATCCGCCGCTTCGGCGCCGCCGTGATCGTGATGGCCTTCGACGAGCAGGGACAGGCGGATTCGATCGACCGCAAAGTAGCGATTTGCTCGCGCGCCTTCCACATTCTCGTCGACGAAGCCGGCTTCGATCCGACTGACGTCATCTTCGACCCCAACGTCCTCACCGTCGCAACCGGCATCGAGGAACACAACAACTACGGCGTTGCCTTCATCGAATCGGTTCGCCGTCTGCACGAGCGCTTTCCACTGGTCAGTTTCTCCGGTGGCATCAGCAACGTCTCCTTCTCCTTCCGCGGCAACAAAACCGTCCGCGAAGCGATGCACGCCGCGTTTCTCTACCACGCCATCAAAGCCGGGCTGACGATGGGGATCGTCAACGCCGGACAGCTCGCCATCTACGAAGAGATCCCGCGCGAGCTGCTCGATCTCGTCGAAGATGTGCTGCTCAATCGCCGCGCCGATGCCACCGAGCGTCTGCTCGCCTACGCCGATCGTGTCAAAGGATCAGAGACCGCCACCGCGAAGGAAGAAGAAGCATGGCGCGGCGGCAGCGTCGAGGAAAGGCTCTCGCACTCGCTCGTCAAAGGGATCATCGAGCATCTCGACGAAGACCTCGAGGAGGCGCGGCAGACCTACCCGAGCGCTCTCACCATCATCGAAGGGCCGCTGATGGACGGCATGAACGTCGTCGGCAACCTCTTCGGCGCCGGCAAGATGTTTCTGCCGCAGGTAGTCAAGAGCGCGCGCGTCATGAAGAAGGCGGTCGCCTATCTGCTGCCGTTCATGGAGGCGGAGAAGGCAAAGGCCGGCGATCTGTCGCAACGCGGCAAGGTGCTGATGGCCACCGTCAAGGGCGACGTCCACGACATCGGCAAGAACATCGTCGGCGTAGTTCTCGGCTGCAACAACTACGAAGTCATCGACCTCGGCGTGATGGTTTCCGCCGACAGGATCCTCGACACCGCCATCGCCGAGAAGGCCGACATCATCGGCCTCTCCGGTCTGATTACCCCATCGCTCGATGAAATGGTGCACGTTGCCCGAGAGATGGAACGGCGAGGCTTCACCACGCCGGTGTTGATCGGCGGCGCGACGACGTCGAAGCTCCACACCGCCGTGAAGATCGCACCCCGCTACTCTCATGCCACTGTGCACGTGCTCGACGCCTCCCGCGCCGTCGGCGTCGTCAGCACGCTGCTCTCGGATCGAAAAGACGAGTTCGTGCGCGAGAGGCAGGCAGAGTACGAACACCTTCGCGAAGCGCAGGCGAAGCGCCAGAGCGAGATGAAGCTGTTGTCGCTCGAGGCCGCGCGGCGCCGCAAACCGTCGCTGACGTTCTCACCCGCCCGCCCACCGTTCCTCGGCGTTCGCGTTTTCGAGGACGTTCCGCTTGAACGGATCGAGCCGTTCATCGACTGGAACCCCTTCTTCTCGGCGTGGGAGCTGCGCGGCCGTTTCCCGCAGATCCTCGACGAGCCACGCGCGAAAGAGCTCTACGACGATGGCCGCAGACTGCTCCGCGAGATCATCGACAATCGTCTCATCCAGGCGCGCGCCGTCTATGGCTTCTGGCCCGCCAATTCGGTAGGTGACGACGTCGAGATCTACGCTGACGAATCGCGCGGCGACGTTATCGCGACCTTCCATACCCTGCGCCAGCAGCAGGAGACGAACACCGGCCAGAACCTCGCTCTCGCCGATTTCGTCGCCCCGAAAGCGAGCAACATCCTCGACTACATCGGCGGCTTCGCCGTCACCGCCGGAATCGGAGTATCCGAGGTCGTGGCGAGATTTGAAAAGGACCACGACGACTACAACGCCATCATGACCAAAGCGCTCGCCGACCGGCTGGCCGAAGCGCTCGCCGAGCTTCTGCACAAAAAGGCGCGCGCGGAGTGGTACGCGCCGAACGAGAACCTCTCGAGCGAAGAGCTGATCGCCGAGAAGTACCGCGGCATCCGCCCCGCCCCCGGCTACCCCGCCGCGCCCGATCACAGCGAGAAAACGACTCTCTTCTCCCTCCTCGAAGCCGGCCGCGCCGGCATCGAGCTGACCGAGAACTTCGCCATGACCCCCGCGGCATCGGTCAGCGGGTTTTACTTCGCGCACCCTCAATCAAAGTACTTCGCCGTCGGCCGTATCGGAAGGGACCAAGTCGTCGACTACCACACGCGCAAAGACATGCCGCTCCCGCTCGTCGAACGCTGGCTCGCGCCGGCGTTGGGATACGAGCCGGAGGCGACGGGCGATCCGAATGTCTGCGCCTGCGGATCGCCGCACGGCGCGGTCGCGGCTCGCTGACGCTCGCCGGCACAGACACTTTTGTCAGTGCGTCGTAGCTTCTACCTTCGCGCAATCACCGCGATCGACACATCATCCTCCGGCGCCCGGCCGCCCGTGAACAGATTCCATTCGCCGACCAGCGTTTCGACGAGGGTGGCGGCCGAGGCGGCGTTGTTCCAGCCGACGATGGCGTCGACGAAGGAGTCGCCGAATTCTCTTTCGTTGGCGTTGCGGGCCTCGGTCAGGCCGTCCGAGTGGAAGAGCAAACGCTCGCCGGGGGCGAGTGAGCCGGAAAGCTCCTCCCACTTCATTCCCGTCTTCACGCCGAGGGGATAGGAGCCGGTGCCGATGCGGTCGACGACCTTTCCGGAGGCAATCTTCACGATCTGCGGATGGCCGGCGACGGTGGCGATGAAGGTGCCGTCGCGGTCGAAGAGAACGTAGCAACAGGAGAAGAACGATCTGGGGCCGCCAGTCCGGCAAAGGATGCGGTTGAGCGAGCCGATGATCGGCGCCGGCGACGGATCGACGTCGAGCTGTGTCCGCCAGGCGGCGTGCGCCACGGCCATCACCAATCCGGCCGCCATCCCATGCCCGGAGGCGTCGCCGAACAGGACGGCCAGCCGGCCGTCGGGCAGAGGGACAAAGTCGTAGATATCGCCACCAACGGTGTTGGCGATGCGGTTGTACGCCGCGATCTCGTACGCGTCCGTCTGCGGCGGCGACTTCGGAATCAGGTCGGCCTGCAGGTCACGCGCGAGCTCCAGCTCATCGCGGAACTTGATCTTGTCGATCAGCTCCATCGCCAGCAGAACGACGATGATCATGAACGACGCGGTCATTTCAACAAGAGGCCACGCGCTGAAATGGCGGTGATAGCTCATGGCGTCGAGCAGAGAGAAGAAAAACCAGACGAATCCGACCAGAAAGAAGACGCGACGATGCGGCGCCAGGCGTTTCGCCAGCCCCAGAAGGATCGCGCTGCGCGTCCTGAGGAATCGCCGTAACCGTCTCGGATCACTGTCGATCTTCGACTGGAAGTCGGCGATCAGCATCTTGCGCGTCTCGGGCCACTCGAGCGCGTAGAGGTTCGTGACGTCCTTCGTCTTCAGCGACGAAAACGTATCCTTCCCCAGGTTGACCCAGTCGTGCAGCTCTGCCACTACCCGATTGTACGTAGAAGTAGCGGTGGGGTTCGGCGGCTGTAAACTGCGCCGATGCTCCGATGGGTGCGGTGCCTCCTCCCAGCGCTCCTCGTGACCCTTCCTCTTGCCGCGGAGGAGCTGCCATTCCGCCATTTCACGCCGAGCGATCAGGTCAATCCTCTTTCCTCGGCCAGCGTCCAGAAGGTCACGCAGGATCACTTGGGTTACATCTGGTTCGCCTTTTACTCGTCCGGCCTGACGCGCTACGACGGCCACGCCATGGAGAAGTACGGAACGGATGACGGACTCCGCGATCTAACGATCCGCGAGGTTGATGAAGATGGCACGCATCACCTCTGGGTGGGCTCGGAATCGGGACTGGTTGTTTCCGAAAAACCTCTCGACGCCTACGAACCGGGCAAGCGCGTGAGATTCCTGAGCGCTGTCGGTGCCGAGCGGCTGCCGCAGATGCGTGTCCGGCGCAACTGTCTGGTCAGGGGCATCGACGGCTGGATCTGGGCCGGCGTTCAGGACCGGCTCGTGCGCTATCGCTTTCGCGGCGACACGATCGAGCGCGGCACGATCGACTCCGTACCGATGACAGCGGGCATCGCCGGCATGCTGGCTCGGCGTGACGGAACCGTGTTGGTAGGGCTCAACAACGGATCGGTGCTCCAGTTCGACCGCGAAGGGACCTTTCGAGGACCGCTGCCAGGCCTGCCGCCGTGTGTCTCCGGGGCTCTGACCGAAGCGCGCGACGGCGCGCTGTGGGGCGGATGCACGAACGGCATCGTCTGGCGGGGACAGGGCGAACGCTACGACATCGTCAATCACGATCTCAGTGAGCGGATCGTGTCGATTCTCGAGACGTCGCGCGGCGAACTGTGGATCGCCAGCCTTGGTTCCGGAGTGGTGCGGATCGACGGCCGGAACTTCGCCGATCGCGTCGTCGTGAACAGGACGAGCAATCTCCTCGGCGATACACTTTGGTCGCTCTTCGAAGACCGCGAAGGGAACATCTGGTTCGCGCAGAACGGCGGCGTATCGAGGCTGCGCAGGGATTACCGCGCCTTCGAGGCGCTGACCGGCCACTCCCATTCCGGCGAGCAGCCGGCGCTTCCCGACCCCAGTGCATTCTGCATACTTGCGCGCGAGGCCGCCGCTCGCGGACCGTGGGCAAATCAGATGTTCATCGGTACCGGCGGCGGCCTGGCGATGTTCGCTCCCGACAGAACCAGAACGCTCCTGCGTGTCAGCGAGGGATTGCTCAGCAACTCGGTCTATTCGCTCGCTCGCGACGCCGAGGGACGCATCTGGATCGGTACCGTCGGCGGGGTGAACTGCCTTTCGACGATTGCCGATGCACCGCCGATGATGGCGGCGTCAACGCGAAAGATCATCACGCTCGCAGGCGTACAGGCCATCAACACTTCGTATCCGGTCGACACGACCTATCTCGTACAGCCGTTCACGATCCATGGCGCGGAAACGATCTGGCTGGCCGGCATTCACGGCCTGAACAGTCTCGCCCACGGACACTGGTTCATGTTCGGCACGCGCGCCGGACTTCCACCGGCTGGAGCCAGCGCGGTGGCGATCGACGACGACGGTTACGTGTGGGCCGGCACACCGGACAGCGGCCTGCTTCGTAGTCTCGCGCCGTTTGATCCGGCAGCCACGCCTCCGCTTGACGAGAGGAAATTCTTCGCGCCCGCGTGGTCGCATGCCACCGGTGCGCGCACCGACTCCGTACGCACGCTGTTGTGGGCCGGCGGGAAGCTCTGGAGCGGCACGGCCCATGGTCTGGCAATTTTCGATACCAAGCCACTTCATACCGTGGCCACTCTCCCCGACGCCGCTCTCGGTGGCAGCATGGTCGCCGGACTTCTCCCCTCGCCGAACGGCCAGTCGGTATGGGTCAGCCAGAATGCGGGACTGGCCGAGGTCGACCTGCGCGACTTCCACGTCCGCGCGCGCATTTCGAAAGCGGATGGTCTGATCGACGACGAGGCGTGGGCGTATGACCCGCTCGCCGTTGGCGATGACGGCCGCGTTTACCTCGCTACGCCCAGCGGCGTATCGATCTTCAACCCGGCATTGCGCGAGCCGAACACGGAGCCACCCATCGTCCGATTTCGGGAGGCCACGTTTCACGAAGACCGCAGCGGCAACAACGAGATCTCGATCGCGTACGCGGCGCTGACCTTCAGCGACGAATCGCACGTCGTCTACCGAACGTTCCTCTTCGGCTACGACAACGGCTGGTCGGCGGAACGGCCCGACGCCAAAATCCGGTACACCAACCTGCCGGCCTACCTCTTCCCAAAGTCGTATCGCTTCGGCGTCATGGCCCGGAACCGCGATTGCGATGTGTGGTCGTTGCCGCAGCTCTACGAGTTCGCCGTCCTTCCTCCATGGTGGCTGCGCTGGTGGGCGTTGATCGCCTACATCGCGCTCATCGTCGCCATGGCCAGCCTGGCCAACCGTCTTCGTGTGCGGCGTCTCGAGCGCCGGAATCGCGAGCTCCAGGCGATCGTCTCCGCGCGAACCCACGAGCTGGAAGCCCTCGACAAGATGGTCGAGGTCATCAACCGCGAGCTGGTACTCGACAATGTGTTCCGCAGCCTTCTCGATCAGGGGATGAAGCTCTTCCCACAGGCGGAAGCAGCAGCCTTCCTGCAGTTCGATCACGAACGGCACCGTACAGAGGTTGTGGCCGAGCTCGGTTACGACGCGGAGTCGTTCAGCGACGTCCGCCTGACTCCGGAGGAAGCCACAAGGCGCTATTCGGAACGGGCAGAGCTGCTCGAAGAAGGGGTGTATCTCATCAAGGGAGATGTATTTCACGAGCTCGCGGGGAGCGAGCAGACCAAGCACTTCCGCGTTCCCAAGTCGATGCTGGCCATGGAGGTCTCGCTCGGCGGCCGCATCGAAGGGTTTTTGATCTTCGACAATTTCGCCGATCCCGACGCCTTCAGCCGCGGCGACCTTCGCAAGCTGGCCCGCGTGCGCGAGCATGCCATTTCGGCAATCTCCAAGGCGCGCATCCTTCGCGAGCTGCAGCTAAAGAACCGCGAAGCGGAAGAAGCGAATCAGGCCAAGAGCCGCTTCCTTGCCAACATGAGCCACGAATTGCGGACGCCGATGAACGCCATCATCGGTTTCTCCGAGATTCTCATCGAGCGGCTCGAGTCGCAGATCGACGCGAAGTCGATCAATTTCATTCGCTCCATTCTGAGCTCCGGCAAGCACCTGCTGGAGATCATCAACGACATCCTCGATCTCTCGAAAGTCGAAGCGGGCAAGATGGAGCTGCTGCCGGAAACGTTCCCGGTCAAGAGCGCAATCGAAAGCGTCTGCCAGGTGATGCGCGGCATGTCCACGCGGAAGGCGATCACGTTCGCCGTGGAGATCGCCCCGGGCGTTACCGCGATCGAGACCGACCAGGCCAAGTTCAAGCAGATCCTCTACAACCTGCTGTCGAATGCGGTGAAGTTCTCGCCGAGCGATTCGATCGTCACCATCCGTGCGCACCGGCTCGAGGCGACCGACGACCGGCCGGAGTCGGTCAGCATCGACGTCATCGACCGCGGAATCGGCATCGCACAGGAGAATCTGACGCTGATCTTCGAAGAGTTCCGCCAGGTCGACAGCACGCTGAACCGGCAATACGGCGGTACCGGGCTGGGACTCTCTCTCGTTCGGAAGTTCGTCGAGTTGCAGAGCGGAACGCTCACCGTGGCCAGCGAAGTCGGAAGAGGGAGCACCTTCACCTTCACGCTTCCGGTTCATTTCGCCGGCACGACCATCCCCAGCCCGATCATCAATATCGACGGCACAGTGATACCGCCGGGCGAACGGGTGCTCGTCGTCGAAGACGAAGACCTGGCCTACTCGACGCTCGCCGCTTATCTGCAGGCGGCCGGGTACGTGCCGATCCGCGCACGCACCGGTGATGAAGCGCTCCGCCTCGCGCGCAGCATCCGTCCCGTCGCCATCACGCTCGACATCGTGCTCCCGGGCGCGCAGGGATGGGACGTCTTGCGGGCGCTGAAGGCGGATGCGGCGACGGCCTGCCTGCCGGTCATCATCGTGTCGATGATCGACAATCGCGAGCTCGGTCTTGCTTTCGGCGCTGACGACTATTTCGTCAAGCCTGTCGACTGGACGCGGTTGATGCGCCGGCTGCGCGAGATCACGGTGCGCACTGCCGCGCCAAAACGGCCGCGGCTTCTGCTCATCGACGACGACGTCAGCATCCATGACATGCTCGAAGCGGAGCTGACGAAGCAGGGGTATCAGCTCGAGAAGGCCTTCTCCGGGGCCGAGGGGCTGCAACGGGCGGAAGCGAGTGTGCCGGACGTCATCATTCTCGACCTGGCCATGCCCGGGATGAGCGGCTTCGAAGTGGCGGCGCAGCTGAAACAAAATGATGCGACATCACACATTCCGGTCCTGGCGTTCACGGCGAAAGAGCTAACCGTCGACGATCGCGAACAGCTGCGCGGCTTTCACGCCGTCGTGGCGAAGGGAGCATCCTCCGGGAAGCGGCTGATCCACGCCATCCGCGCGCTCGACGCCCGATCTACGATCGGCGCCGTGTCGTCGTAATCCGCTACGGCGCGATCTGCTTCAACAGGAACGTTCGCGTTTCCGCGGTCGGATAGAGCACGTTCCCCTTGCGGTCGGCGACGCGGTAGTCAGCGATGAAGTCGTCGTAGCCTGGATAGTCGGCAGTGAGCCGATCGTGCAGGCCGGGCAGCGAATCGTCGTTGAAATAAGCGCCGTAGCGATCACGCACCGCGAAGCTCCAAACCGCATCGACATCCTCATAGACGAGGATGGCGCGCCGCAGCGCATTGCGTTCCGCGCCGAGGGGCATCAGGTCCGCGAGCGACTTGGCGACGGCGAGAGCGCCTTCGAAGCGGCGAAAATCGTTCGTCTCGTTCGAATCGCGCAGCGCGGTGAGCGCGATTGCCGGCACGACTGCCGGCAATCGATGAGGAAGCGGCTTTCCGGTGATGGCGGAAGCACTCAGAACAGGGATTACGCAGGACACCGCGGCCACCGAAAGCATGGACCGAAGCGAATCCACTGCGCCCCTCCACCTGAGTTGAACTGCTGAAAGAAAAACCGGCTACTTGCCGGCCATCGGCCGGCGGGAGCTCTCGGCGCCGAGCGCACGCGCGGTCTCGATCAGCTCCTGAATCGTCGCCTGGTCCTTGCCGGCTGCCTGCAGCATGTAGATGCGGATGGCGCTTCCGACGGGGATCAGCGTGTTGGCCGGATCGGCATAGAACTTCTCCAGGCCGGAGACCAGCTCGAAACCGGACATCTTGCCCGCGGTGGAGCTCTGCCGCTCGGTGCGCGCAGCCAGACTGGCACAGGCTGAATTCGGTCCGGCGGCGACGTCGATCTTGTTCAGGGCGTCGAGATAGCCCTGTGAATAGCCAATCGACCAGAACAACTTCTCGGTGCTGCTCAGACGCAGGAACTCTTCGCCGTTGGCGGGCGGCGTGATCTCGGGCGTCGTCGCTCGTTCGGCGGAGTATCCGACGATCGCGAACAGCATCAGGGCGATAGCAACGGCAAGTTTTTTCATGTCAGCCTTTCGAAGACGCTCGCGGATTCTGGGCGACTCACTCAAACGGATTTTGGTGATTCTACCAAAGGGATGTGTCAGTTAGACAAGAGATTGCGTCGTCACTCGATCGCTCCCTCGATCTTCGCGCGATAACGCGCGACTTCGGTCGTCGCGGCGATGTAGGGAAGCGCGATGGCTAGCTCGCGCTTTGCTTCCGCGTAGCGGCCCGTTTCGTACAAGGTCACCGCGTAGTCGTAGTGGTATTGCTCCTCGCCGTGGACGAGGGTGCCTGCACGCTGGAAGGCGCGCGCGGCGTCCGGGAAGTCACGCACGCGATACAACCCCTCGGCGAGGCGTAACGCCGCGGGATGCGGGAGCGGAGGACCTGTCAGGAGCGCGTTGTAGATCGACCGTGCGCGACCGCTCTCACCATCGTCGACTGCCCGCTGTGCCTCGGCGAGGCTTGCGTCGGCATTCTTCATCGCCGGCTGCGGCGCGGGATCCGGCGTCACGGGCTGCGGCCGCGGGGGAGTCGTCTCCAGTTTCGGCGAAGCGACCGGCTGGGGGGTCGGTGGCGGCGGTGGCGGCGCCGGTTGCGACGCCGGCGCGACCGGTTGCGGTTGCTGGACCGGTTGCGGCGTTTGAGGCACCGGTTCAACAGGTTGTGGAGTGGGAACAACCGGCTGCGGAGCGGGATCCACGGGTTGCGGTGCAACCGGCACTGGCGCGACCGGTTGCGGGGTTGCTTTCGGGCGGGTATTGGGAGACGCGGTGTCGTCGGTGGCTTCTTTTTCGCGCGGCGCCGTCACGGCAACATTGGGACCCTTCGTCGGTGTCGGTACCACGACCGGTGGCTTTGCCGCGGCCCCTGCCCGCTGTACCTGCTCGGGAACGCCAAGGAGCGTGCACTCCTCGGTCGTCAACAGTGCGGCGGCAACAATATCGACTTCTCCGCGCACATCAACAGGAAGCGTGACCGAGCGGAAGTGCGGCTGAATCTTCTCCGCCGAGACGATGCGCATCAACGATTCGCGCGCATCGTTGTCGTGACCAAGCCGGTGGGCGGCGATGATTGCGTAGGCTTGCGCGGTCTCGAATTGATCGACGTGCTCGACAAATCCGAAGGCGGCATTGCGCAGCTCCATGAAGGCATTGACGTAATCGCCGGCGGCAAAGTGCGCCAGTCCCCGCTGATAGAGGCGCACGTAAAACTCATCGCCAGACGCGGCCGATCCCGCGGCGGGAATGAGCAGCAACCACAACAACACCGCCAGTTTGCGCAACGACGTTTCTCCGGTTGAATGCACGTGTTACTACACGAGTGGCGTAGCCGGCCACGAGAACAGTGGAGCCGCAGACTTTTCATCCTGGGGAGTTGGACCGAATGAAATTGTGCCACACTTCATCCACCCGCGCTGTGAATTCGCGGTAGCATCTGCCCTCAATCGTGTCGAAGAACGTCATCATCGTCGGCGGCGGTCTGGCCGGCCTTTCGGCAGCGGTGTTCCTGGCGCGAGCAGGACGCACCGTGACGATTTTCGAGCGCCGCCGCTATCTTGGCGGCCGCGCGGTGACGCATCTCCGCCACGGCTACCGGTTTAATCTCGGGCCGCACGCGTTTTACCGCAACGGCCTCGGCTGGAACGTTCTGCGTGAGCTCGGCATCCCGGTGCGCGGAGGCATTCCGAAGCCCCGCGGCGTGGCGATCCTCGGCGATGAGCGATACAAGCTTCCCAGCAACCCCTGGTCCCTGCTCACCACGTCGATCTTCGGACTGAAAGCGAAAGCGCAGGCGGCTATGCTCCTGCTTCGCATCCGGCGCATCGATCCGAAACCCTACGCTTCGATGACCGTCCGCGAATGGATCGACGCGAACGCGTCGGACGAACGCCTGAGGCAGGTGCTGGAGGCCATGTTCCGCCTCGCTACCTATAGCGACCGCGCCGACCTTCAGAGCGCCAGTGCGGCGTTGGCCCAGCTGCGGCTGGCCATCCGCGGAGTCGTCTATGTCGATGAGGGGTGGCAGAAAATCGTCGACTCGCTACATAGTGCCGCAGTCGCGTCGGGCGTCAATTTCGTGACCAGCTCGCGCGTCGTGAACGTCGATCACGATGGCGGCGCGGTTCGCGGCGTGGAGCTCGGAGGACTCGAAGTCGACGTCCGCAACGACACCATGTCGCTGGCGATGCCGGACTTGTCCGATCCGGACAAAGGGACGCGCATCCCGGCTGAAACCGTCATTCTGGCTGTCGATCCCAGCACCGCTCGCGAGCTTGCTCCCGACCTCGACTGGCCAACGTCCAGTGCTGTAACGGCCGCCTGCCTCGATGTCGCCCTCTCAAGACTTCCCGAGGCGCGGAACACGTTTGCACTCGGCATCGACAAGCCGCTCTACTTCTCGGTGCATTCGAAATGGGCGCAACTGACGCCGAAAGGCGGCGCTCTCCTCCACGCAATGAAATATGGCGAAGGAACGGAGGCAGAGCTCGAATCGCTCATCGACGAGATGCAGCCCGGCTGGCGCGAGCTCATCGTCCACCGCCGGTTCCTGCCGGCGATGACGGTGTCCAATGCCCTCGCCGAGCCCGAGGGCCGATCTTCGAGAATGCGCGCCGCTACGCCGGTACGCGGTCTTTACGTGGCCGGTGACTGGGTGAACGAAGGCGGCATCCTGTCGGACGCCGCCTTCGCCAGCGCGCGTGCCGCCGCGAAGGCAATCCTCGCGGCTGGATAAATTACTTCTGAAGCCGAATGTCGCCGCCGGAGCTGCGGAGCACGAGCTTCGGGCCGCCACCGTTCAACTTTCCGTTCAACGACGAATCGTTCTGCTTGCCGAGAATCGTCACTGGAACATCCGAGGCGACGTCGCCGCCGCTCGTATGGGCGTCGATGTCGAGCGCTACATTGGGAGCGAGGGAAACGGTGATGCCTCCTCCGGATGTCGACAGCTTCGAATCTCCACGAGGCTGCCGCGACAGGCGTGCCCGGATGGATCCGCCCGAGCTGGTGGCGTCGATGACTCCGCCGGCATCGCCGATCTCGATCGACCCTCCGGATGTGTACGCCTTCACATCGGACGCTGCGCGTCGAATGTCGATCGAGCCGCCCGAGGTCTTCACGCTTAGCGAACCGGCAGCGTCGCCGACTTTGATGTCGCCGCCCGATGTGGAAAGCATCGCGTTTGCGTGCGAGCCGGCCATCGAGACGTCACCGCCCGAGGTGTGCGCGTCGACGAGGCCATTGATCCGTCCGAGTGAAACTTCGCCGCCCGAGGTCTTGGCCCGCACCTGTCCGTTCAAATCGGAGATGGTGATGTCACCGCCCGAGGTGGTCAGGTCGACGTTGTACTGAGACGGAACATTAACGACGTAGTGGACGTCGAGGTCGGTGTTCCAGTGAAACCACGACGTGGGATGGTTGTAGCGCGAGCGGATACGGACGTCGTTTCCTTCCTGAGCGAAACTGACGTCGAGGTCTTTGAAGAGCTCGTCCGCGTGCGAACGGCTCGATGTCCTCGCGCGACGGATGACGTCGACGCTGACGTTGGCGGCACCTGAGGTGACTTTGATATCGCCGATGTCAGCGTCGATGGTGATCGTCCCGCCGGGGCGGACGTTGAAATTGCGGTGAATGGGGCTATCGATCGCCGCATGGGCGGCCGAAATCGATACAAGCCCAAGCACGGCCGCGAGCACTGCACTGCGGATGCGCTTCATGGTGTGCCTCCTGTGCAGAGTAAGTACGCCGTGGAAGCCGAAAGGTTAGCAGCGGCGTAGCTTCGTTCGGCTGTTGGCGCAACTTTGCCCACTCGCGATTGATCGAAACCGGAGAGAACTGGCTGGACACGCAAAACCAGCCGCTGTCGGTGTTGAGAACAACGACGATCGCCCGTTTCACGGCGCGCACTGTTCCACGCGCGTAGACTTCCGAGATGTTGAGCACTCTTGCAGCCCTTCTCATGGTGGTGATGACTCCTTCCCCTCGTTTTCTCGCCCTCGGCGATTCCTACACGATCGGCGAGAGTGTCGCCGCCGCTGACCGCTGGCCGAATCAGCTTGCGCTCCAACTACGCAAGAACGGGATCGACATCGGCTACCCGGAGATCATCGCCAAAACCGGCTGGACGACGGACGAGCTGTCATCAGCGATCGATGCGGCGAAGCCACACGGACCGTACGCGCTCGTGACGCTGCTGATCGGCGTCAACAACCAATACCGCGGCCGCGAAGCCGAACAGTATCGAATGGAATTCGTCGCCCTGTTGCAGCGCGCCATCGCCTTCGCAGGGAACGATCCGAAGCGTGTACTGGTCGTCTCCATCCCCGACTGGGGCGTCACTCCATTCGCCGCCAGCCGAGACCGGGCGAAGATCGGCGCCGAGATCGATCACTTCAACGCCATCAACGCCGAGGAGACGAAACGAGCCGGTACACGCTACGCGGACATCACGCCGGTCTCCCGCCATGCCGCCACCAACGCGGCGCTCGTGGCGCCCGACGGCCTCCATCCCAGCGCGACGATGTACACCGAGTGGGTCAGGATCATTTTGCCGCAGGCGGAGGCGGCGCTGAAGGGGCGTTGATCTCGATGGCCTCGAGCTTCGTGTTTGCGGTGGGCATCCCCTGCGCCATGCCCGCTTCCGCGAACGGGAAGAGCAGGCCGTTGACGCGCCGGAAGTCGCTGTAGTCGACGACGAATTCGAGACCCGACGCTTTCCCGGTCGACCGGACAATGTGCGACGTCTTCGTGTCGACATTGACGGTCAGCGTCAGCGACGCCGAAAGGGGGATCTCGATCGTGCAGACGCCGTCTTTCGTACCGAGGTCGTGAAGGGAGGCACGTTTCTCGGCAAGGAGCAGCAGCAGCGCCAGACGGGCCGCCTGCAGCTTCATGGCGTCGAGCGATCCGCCGGTGACCTCTTTGTCGTTGCGGGTTCCATGGTCACCATCGACGATGCGCACCTCGCGCTCGGTTGGATAGGTGACGTCGAAGCGCAGTTTGTCCGGTTTCTGCCAGAAGCGTGTCATCTTGCCGTCGCCTTTGCGCATCATCGGCACGACCGTGCCGCTCTCGCGCAGCGTCGTGACCTTCTGCCAGGCCGCCTGGCCCCCGTACTCCTTCATGACGCTCGAAACGACGTCATCGAGCGACTGGGCGTGCGCGGTAGCGGCGAGAAGGAGCGCGGCGACGATGGAAAGTTTTCGCATGATGGGATTGTGCCATTGTTGACTCGCCGCGCGGTGATGTATACGGTCCCGCCCCATGACCACCGAAGCCCCATCGAAGCCGCGCGACTTCATCCGCGAGATCGTTGAAGAGGATCTTGCCGCCGGCAGGTACCAGCGCGTCATCACCCGCTTTCCGCCCGAGCCGAACGGTTACCTGCACATCGGCCACGCCAAATCGATCTGCCTCAACTTCGGCATCGCCGGCGAATTCGGCGGGCAATGCAATCTCCGCTTCGACGATACGAATCCGACGAAGGAAGAGGTCGAGTTCTCCGAATCGATCAAACGCGACGTGGCCTGGCTCGGCTTCTCCTGGGGCCAGAATCTCTTCCACGCCTCTGACTACTTCGACCAGCTCTACGCCTGGGGCGAGGAGCTGATCCTGAAGGGAAAAGCTTACGTCGACAGTTCCTCGGCCGATGAGATGCGGGCCATGCGCGGCACGTTAATCGAGGCCGGCCAGGAGTCGGCGTATCGCACCCGGAGCGTGGACGAGAATCTGGATCTCTTGCGACGGATGAAAACCGGCGAGTTCCCGGACGGCGCGCACGTGCTGCGGGCGAAGATCGACATGGCTTCGCCGAATATCAACATGCGCGATCCGGTGCTCTATCGCATCCGGCACGAGCGCCACGACCGCACCGGCGACGCTTGGTGCATCTATCCGCTGTACGACTACGCGCATCCGCTGTCTGACGCCATCGAGCACATCACGCATTCGCTCTGCACGCTCGAGTTCGAGGATCACCGCCCGTTGTACGACTGGTTGATCGAGAGCGTCTCCGTGCCGTCGCGCCCTCGGCAGTACGAGTTCGCGCGGCTCAATCTCAACTACACGGTGATGTCGAAGCGCAAGCTGCTGCGTCTGGTCGAGGAGAAGCACGTCAGCGGCTGGGATGATCCGCGCATGCCGACCATCGCCGGACTGCGGCGCCGCGGATACACGCCCGCGTCCATCCGCAACTTCTGCGAGCGCGTCGGCGTCGCCAAGCGGGAGAACGTCATCGACGCCGGTCTGGTCGAGTTCTGCGTTCGCGAGGATCTGAACACCACCGCGCCACGGGTGATGGGTGTGCTCGATCCCCTACGCGTGGTCATCGATAATTACCCCGAGGGTGAAACGGAGTGGTTCGATACCGGGACGCGCAAGGTTCCGTTCGCAAGAACGCTTTTCATCGAGCGAGAAGACTTCATGGAAGAGCCGCCGAATAAATTCTTCCGCCTCGCTCCCGGCCGCGAGGTCCGCCTCCGCTCGGCCTACTTCATCACCTGCACGGGAGTGGTGAAGGACGACGCCGGCAACATCGTGGAGCTGCACGCGGCCTACGACCCTGCCACGCGCGGCGGCGACTCGCCTGACGGCCGGAAACCGAAAGCAACGCTGCACTGGGTCTCCGCCGAACACGCCATCGACTGCGAGGTGCGCCTTTACGACCGTTTGTTCCGGTCCGAGAACCCGGAGGAGAGCGGCAACTTCCTCGACGACCTCAATCCGAATTCACTCCAGGTCGTACCGCGCGCGAAGCTCGAGCCCTCGGTCCGCGGCGCGGCTCCCTTCACGCGCTATCAGTTCGAGCGGCTGGGGTACTTTTGCGTCGATCCCGATTCGTCCGGCGATGCCCTCATCTTCAATCGTACAGTGACGTTGAAGGATGCGTGGGCGAAGGTGAAGTAGTACCGGGTTCGCGGTCTCGCGGTGTTCGATTACACCCCCCGCCAGACTCCGCAACCGCGAGACCGCGAGACATTGGGAATCTTTAATCATCATTCTTTTTCATCTGCTATTCTTAACGCCATCCAATCGTCCATCTTTTTCGAAAGGGGTCGCACGCGATGGCTGTTTGCTGGCGTTGTCCGAGTTGCGGTGAAGTCAGTTGCGAAGATGACGTGAACGCGGCCGGTCAGCCTGTCGCCTGCGATCACTGCGAACGGCCCTTTCCCCAGCGGGACACCCTCTGCCCCGTCTGCGACGCCCCCAATCCGTGGAAGCGGCGCGATACGCTGCACTTCCTCTGCCGCGAGTGCGGGACGACGCAGACGTTTTTCTCGCACCTGTCGATGGCAGGGTGATTCAAGCCCGCGTTGTCCTGATTCGAGGACAACGCGGCGTTGCCAAAGCCTCTGAACGAGCTCGGAGAGCTCATTCGTGAACTCGAAAAGCTCGTTCGTGAACTCGAAAAGCTCGTTCGTGAGCTCGGAAAGCTCGTTCGTGAACTCGAAAAGCTCATTCGTGAGCTCCGAGAGCTCGTTCGTGAACTCGAAAAGCTCGTTCGTGAACTCGGAAAGCTCGTTCGTGAGCTCCGAGAGCTCGTTCATGAGCTCCGAGAGCTCGTTCGTGAGCTCCGAGAGCTCGTTCATGAGCTCCGAGAGCTCGTTCGTGAGCTCCGAGAGCTTGTTAGGAATTGCTATGATCCGGCGAAGGGAGTGCAAGCATGCCGCTGCTGGAAGGAAAGACCGGAATCGTTTTCGGGGTCGCCAACAAACGCTCCATCGCCTGGGCCATCGCGCAGGCACTGTCGCGCGAAGGGATGCGGCTGGCCTTCACCTATCAGGGAGAGCGGCTGAAGGATAACGTCGAAGAGCTTTGTGCTTCGATGCCGGACTCGCTCATCCTTCCCTGTGACGTTACGGTGGACGCCGAGGTCGACGCGGTCTTCAAGGAAGTCGGCGAGAAGCTCGGCGGGCTCAATGCCCTCGTCCACTCGGTTGCCTTCGCGCCGCGTGAAGACATGGAGAACGACTTCGTCGACACATCGCGGGAAGGGTTCAAGACCGCGCACGACATCTCCGCCTACTCCCTGGTCTGCCTGACACGCGCGGCGCTGCCACTCTTCGAGAAATCGGGCGGCGGCGCGGTGCTGGCCATGACGTACTACGGCGCGGAAAAAGCGGTGTTGGGTTACAACGTCATGGGTGTAGCCAAAGCGTCGCTGGAGGCGAGCGTCCGCTACCTCGCCGCGAACCTCGGCCCGAAGAACGTCCGCGTCAATGCCATCTCCGCGGGACCGGTCAACACTCTGGCCGCGCGCGGCGTCAAAGGCTTTACCGGCATGCTCAAGCACCACGCCGAGCGCGCCCCGTTGCGCCGCAATGTGGAGCTCGAAGAGATCGCCAACGCCGCGCTCTTTCTGCTCTCTTCCATGTCGGCCGGCATCACCGGCGAGGTGCTGTTCGTCGACGGCGGCTACAACATCATCGGGCTCTGATCGCGGCGAGCACGTCGCCGGTTGACCGTACGCGTCCTATGCGCGGGAAGATGGTCGTTACCGCGAATTCATGAGCCCCGGCGGTCAGCCCCGACATGGCATCCTCGACGAAGATCTGCTCGAAGCCGCGTTCGTACGCATCGCGCGCGGTCGATTCGACGCCGAAGTTCGTTGCGATGCCGCCGAGGACGATGGTACGGACGCCGCGGCGGCGCAACTGCAGTTCGAGACCGGTCCCGTAGAACGCGCCCCACTGCCGCTTGACGATGACGATGTCGCCGGGGTGCGGCCCGATCTCCGGCACGATCTCGCTCCAGTCGGACGGCACCGGTCCCGCGGGAGGTGCGCTGTCTGCTGCCGGCTTGAGACGGTCGCCTTCGTCGTCCGAGAAGGCCACGTGAACGAGGATGACCAGCGCCTTCTCATGACGAAACGCCTCCGTGAGCCTCGCACAGCGCCCGACGACGTCGGACGCCGAATGCGGTGCCGCCGGCCGCGCCACGATGCCGCGCTGCAGGTCGATGACGATCAGTGCCGTAGTGGTCGGGTCGAGGGAGAGATCCGCCATGCGTCTTACGTGTTTCCGGCCACGAAGAAATTCGTGTTCGTCGGTTGCGCGACGCCGCCCTTCGACTCCAGCGTTACGGCCAGGCCTTTGATCTCCGTCGCCAGCGGGAGATTCTCGATGGAGATCGATGCGCCGCCGGACGGGGTCACGTCGAACACGCCGGCGCTTTGCGGCTTCGGCTGATCGCCGCGAAGGATCCAAAGCTGGTAACTCTTGTCGCTCGGATTGGCGGGGAGGTTGTAGAAGAAGACGACGGCGCGGCGCTGTTTCGGCTCGAGAAAGACCTTCGCCGATGCCGACGGCGAGACCTGCTGGCCGGTGAGGGCGATCGTGCGCGTGTCCTGCGAAGCGAGCGCCGCCATCTCCGCGCTCAGTTTCTCGTTGCGCGCCGTGAGGAGCTGATTCTCGCCCGCCAGCCGCCGCATCTCGGCTTCGCTGGTCGTGGCCTTCTCGCGGCTGACGCGAACGGAAAGCTCGCGCCAGCCCCACAGCGCCAGGAAAAGCGCGGCCGCCACCATCCACCAGCGCCTGCTGCCGAAACGATCGCGCGCGTCGACGACGTTGTCGCTGCTTTCCTGGCCGTCGATGGCCAGGAAGATCCGATCGCGCAAGGCAGGCGGAGGGGTGACCGGATCGAGATCGTGCGCCAGGAGTGTCGCGGCCTCTTCGTACTCGTCGCGGGCGCGCCGGCAACCGGCGCACGAGGCCTGATGCGCGCGGAAGGTGCTTGCCTCGTCCGCGGTCGCGGCACCGATTGCTTCGAGCGCGGCAATCGATTCGAGCTCAGCGTGGCTTTTCATAGCCGTCATCATCGAAACGCCTTCAGGCTCTCACGCAACTTCTTCATCCCCAGTTGCATCCGGGTCTTGATGGTGCCAAGAGGCTCGCCCAGCTTCTCGGCGATCTCCGATTGCGACAATCCGTCGAAATAGGCCAGCGCCAATGCCACGCGCTGCGCCTCCGGCAGTTCCGACAACGCACCACGCACCGCTCGGCGCTCCTCGGATTGGATGGCGTCGTCCGCTCCGGTTCTCTTCTCCACGAAGCCGAAACTCGATGACAGCTCCCGTCCAGCCTCGTCTTCACGGTCGCCGCGAATCCTGCGGGAGCGGAGCCGGTCGATGCCACGACTGCGAGCGATCGAGATCAGCCAGGCCACGTCGCTGCCGCGAACGGCGTCGAACATCTTCGCGTTCGTCCACGCCTTCACGAAGGTCTCCTGCAGAACTTCCTGGGCGTCGTCCGGATTGGCGAGGATACGGAGAAGGAGGGCATAGAGGGTCGAGGAATGACGGTCGTAGAGCTGCTCGAACGCGGTGAGATCACCGTGTGCGACGGCAGGCAGCAGCGAGCTGGATTCGAAGCTCGTGTTCATTGCGGCGGTCATGGCGCGGCGTTGATGTTACGCTCCGGCGCGCTCGGCGGATTTAGTCGTTCGACGGCTCTTTGGTCTCGGGCGGGAACTCGATGTCGGTGCGATATCCGGTCCGCGAGGGCGACCGCTTGCCGGGGGAGCCACTCGGCCGGCCGGACGACTCCTTGTTCGTGCCGTGGCCTTGCGCTCCACCGTCCCAGAAACCTTTACCCTTCGCCTGCTCGCCTTGATTTTCGGACATGGAGTGGATTCTATCGAAAATGGCTCCTGGGTAGCGCGGTCTCGGCTAGGAGCCTGCGCGGCAGAACGATCGAGCGGAAATGGTGGCCGAGCCTTGGGCAACCAGCGCCGCCGGCCGTGCCGGCCTATCCAGGCTGCGCTACCGGCACCTCAACTGGCGGCGGCGCCGGCTCGGGCTCGGGGAGCGTCTTCGACTCGCGGCCGACGCGCTCCGTCGTCTTTTGATCGGCGGCACTCCTGTCGAGCAGAGCGATCTTGAGCACCTCTTCGACATGCTCAACGAAGTAGAACTGCATGTCGCGCTTGATCGGCTCCGGGACGTCGATCAGATCTCGCTCGTTCAGCTTCGGCATGATTACGGTGTTGATCTTCGCAGCGCGGGCGGCCAGCACCTTTTCTTTCAGACCACCGATCGGGAGCACGTCGCCGCGAAGGGTTACTTCGCCGGTCATGGCCACATTCCGTTTCACGGGGCGGCCGGTGATCATCGAGATGATCGCGCTCGTCATGGTGATGCCTGCCGAGGGTCCGTCTTTCGGAATGGCGCCGGCGGGAACGTGAATGTGAATGTCGTGCGTCTCGAAGTAATCGGAAGGGATGTTCTGCTCGTCGGCGTGCGCACGCGCGTAGGTAAGCGCCGCCTGCGCCGACTCTTTCATCACATCGCCGAGCTGACCGGTCAGGACCAGCTTTCCTTTGCCCTTCACTGCCAGTGCCTCGATGAACAGGATGTCGCCGCCGACCGCGGTCCAGGCCAGACCCGTCGCCACGCCGACTTGATCGCGCTCCAGCAACTCCTCGGCGAAATGCTTCATCGGCCCGAGGAACTTTTCGACCGAAGCGTCGGTGATGCGGTAACTCTCCTGCTGATTGCCGCCCGCCACCTGCACCGCGATCTTGCGGCAGATGGTACCGATCTCGCGTTCCAGATTGCGCAGGCCCGCTTCCTTCGTGTACCCGGTGATGACGCGCATGATGCCGGAGTCGGTCCAAACCACCGGCGTCTCTTTGATGCCGTTCTCCTCCATCTGCTTCGGGATCAGATGCTGCTTGGCAATCGACAGCTTCTCCTCATCCGTGTAGCCCGAAAGACGGATCACTTCCATGCGGTCGAGGAAAGCAGGCTGGATCGTGTCGAGCACGTTCGCCGTAACGATGAACATCACGTTCGAGAGGTCGTAGGGAACGCCGAGGTAATGGTCGCGGAACGAGAAGTTCTGTTCCGGATCGAGCACTTCCAGAAGCGCTGACGATGGATCGCCGCGGTAGTCGGCGCCGATCTTGTCGACCTCGTCGAGCATGAAGACCGGATTCGACGTCGCCGCCTGATTGATGCCCTGAATGATGCGGCCGGGAAGTGCGCCGACATAGGTCCTGCGATGGCCGCGCACCTCCGCCTCGTCACGCACACCGCCGAGCGAAATGCGGACGAACTTGCGGTCGAGCGCGCGGGCGATCGACCGGCCGAGGGAGGTCTTGCCGACGCCGGGAGGCCCTACAAAGCAGAGAATGGGGCCCTTCATCTTCTGGCCGCGAAGTTTGCGGACAGCCAGATACTCCAGGATGCGCTCCTTGATCTTCTCGAGGTCGTAGTGATCCTCGTCGAGAATCTTGCGAGCGCGTTCGAGGTCGTGATTGTCGGCCGACATCTGACCCCACGGCAGACCGGTCATCCAATCGAGGTATGTGCGGATGATCGAAGTCTCCGCCGAATCGGGATGGGAGCGCTCCAGCCGTTTGATCTGTTTCTCGACCTCTTCGCGCGCCTCGGTCGGAATCTGTTTTTCTTCGATTTTCTTGCGGTAATTCTCGACGTCCTCGGCGACGTCTTCGCCTTCGCCAAGCTCGGACTGGATCGCCTTCAGTTGCTGCCGCAGGAAGTACTCGCGTTGCGACTTGTTCATCTCCCCCTGCGCCGCCGAGGAGATCTCCTGCTGCATGGTCAGGAGATTGATCTCGCGTGAAAGGAGGTCATTGACCCGCTTCAGGCGCTCGACCGGATCCATCGTCTCCAGGATCTGCTGCGCCTCTTCGAGCTTGAGGTCGAGGTTTGATGCGGCCAGGTCTGTGAGCCGCGCCGGGTCGTCGAGATTGGCGGCGATGACCATGACCTCGGGGCTGATGTTCTTCCCGAGTCCGACAGCGCGGTCGAGGTTTTGTTTTACAGCACGGATGAGGGCCTCGGTCTCGAGTCCTCGATCCTTGGTCGTGGTCTCTTCGATGCGGGTGATCTTTGCCTTGAAGAACGGCGCGGTCTGGATGAAGTAGTCGATCCGGGCTCGGCTCAGGCCCTGCACGAGGATGCGGATGCGGCCGTCCGGCAACTTCAGCATTCGCATGATGATGGCCACGGTTCCGACGCGATAGAGATCGTCTTCGGCCGGGTCTTCGTTCTGAAAGTCCTTCTGCGCCGTCAGCATGATGACGCGGTTCTCGGCCAGCGCCTGATCGACCGCGTTGATCGACTTCTCCCGCGACACCGATAGTGGAACGATGATGAACGGAAAAATTACGAGGTCCTTCAGCGGCAGAACCGGCAGGACGTCGGGGATTTTGATCGCTTCTTCTTTCGCGGTTTCGGTCGCGTCGGTCATCTCAGCCTCTCAATGGGGGAACCATCCTCTGCAATGAGTGTTCCTTGTATCGCGGTTTCGCGGTCTCGGGGTTGCGTGGTCTCGCGGTCTACAAACTACTCTGACCGCGAGACCTCGCAACCTCGAAGACCTCGCTACCGCAATTGATGCAATTCCTTCACAAATGCGTCCACATCTTCGAATCTCCGGTACACCGAGGCAAAACGAACATAGGCCACCGGATCGAGCTCGCGAAGGCGCTGCATGACCATCGTTCCGATTACCTTGCTCGACGCTTCCCGCTCGCTGGAATCCTGCATGGCTGCCTCGATCGCATCCGCAAGCCGCTCGAGTGTTTCCTGCGGTACCGGACGTTTACGGCAGGCCACCTGCAAACCGCGCATCAACTTGGCGCGGTCATACGGCTCGCGGCGCTCGTCGCGTTTGACGACCTGAAACGGAACCAGTTCGATCTTCTCGTAGCTGGTGAAGCGGCGCTCGCACTTCGTGCACTCACGCCGGCGGCGAATGACATCGGCCTCACGGCTCTCGCGAGAGTCGACGACACGGTCTTCCGTGTTGCCACAGAACGGGCATCGCATCGGAACGCCGTATATCACGACTGAGGGGGCGTGTCGCCCGCCACATCTTCGGCTTCACGCCTGAGGTCGCGCCAACGGAGACCCTCGCGGGCGAAGAGCGTCACGCCGGTGGCGACGACCGGGATGGTGCCGACCAGATGCATCAACAACGCGAGCGCGACGGAACTGTCGATGTCAAAACCGTAGAACGACGTCAACGCCCACTGGCAAAGCTTGTGGAAACCGCCGACGCCTCCCGGCGTCGGGATGGCCACGCCGATCGTGGTCACGCCACTGATGAAGAACGTTGCGTCATAGGGCAAAGGGTGATGCATCGCGATGAAAACGAGTGAGTACTGCGCCGTCAGGCAGACCCAGACCGCGGCGGTGGCGAAGATGACCGTGAAAAAGTCCCCTGGCCGTTCCGTGACCGACAAGGTTCTTGCGAAGGCGTCGAAGAATTTCATCCACGGCTCGCGGAATCGCTTCGGCAGGATGCGGCCGATCGTCCCGTGCAGCCGCCGGACGGCGCCGCCGAAGAAATAGAGGCTCACCAGCAGAAGGATTAGCAATGCAAGCACCACCGTGCAGCCGATCGCGCCGCCATGAACGACGCCGGCTTCATTCGGAAAGCTGTTCCAGCGGAGAACGCAGAACCAGATAAAGATGCCGAGGATGCTGAAGAGGTCGAGGATGCGCTCCGTGAGCACTGTCCCCAATGCCTCGGCGAAGCGCACGTTCGTACGCCGCGCCAGCAGTGCCGGGCGCGCCACGTCGCCGGCGCGGATGGGCAGTACCGTGGAGAGCATGTAGCCGGTGGTGTTTGCGAAGAACGTCGGATAGAAACCGGGCGGGTTCGGCCCGCCGAGGAGCACCCGCCAGCGGATGGTGCGAAAGATCAGCGCCAGCCAATTGACCAGGAACGCCGACGCCAGCCAGAGAAGGTTGGTCGCCAGCATGATTCGCCAGACATCGTGAAGGTTGCTCTTCCAGAGAAAAAGCCCGAGGAAGAAAATCGTCAATAGCGCGATCGATGTCACCTGGAGAATGCGGCGCAAAGTCGGGAAGTTGTACCACGCCGATGCTGAACATCTATACGAATCCCGTCTTCTACGAACACGACACAGGAGCTGGACATCCTGAGTCGGCCACGCGGCTCGATGCGGCACTGGCGGGCGTCGAGCGCGCGGGGCTCGCCGATCGCATCAGCCGCGAGACTGCTGATCACCCGGACACCGATCGCATCATCGCCAAAGTTCACTCGGCCGACTACGAGCGGGCGCTGGACCAGGCGGCACGATCCGGGATGCGCGATTTTTTCTCAGGCGATAACCCGATGTCGTCCCAGACCTTCGCCGCGGCGCGAACAGCCGTCGGCGCCGCGCTGACTGCCGCCGAGGACTTGATGAACGGTCAGGACAACCGCGCGTTTGTCGTGGCGCGGCCACCCGGTCATCACGCGGAACGGCTTCAGCCGATGGGGTTCTGCTTCTTCAACACCATCGCCTGTGTTGCCGAATGGATGCGCGAACAGCCCGGCATCGAGCGCGTCTTCGTCTTCGACTTCGACGTTCATCACGGCAACGGAACGCAGGCTCTTTTCTGGGACCGCGACGATGTCTTCTACGCGTCGATGCATCGCTTCCCGTTTTATCCCGGCACCGGTGCGGCCAACGAGATCGGTGGCGGCGCCGGCCGCGGCTACACGCTGAACATCCCCTTCGAACAAGGTCTGGGCGACGCCGCTTACCTGCGGGGAGTGGAAGACGTGATCGTACGGGCCATCGATGACTACCAGCCGCAGGCGATTCTGCTCTCGTCGGGATTCGACGCCCATCGCCGCGATCCGCTCGGCGGCATGCGGGTCACCGAGGAGGCGTACGGCGAGATCACGAGCCGGATCGTCGAAAAAGCGGCCCGCCACAGCGGCGGCCGTGTCCTCTCGCTGCTCGAAGGCGGCTATGACATGGAGGGGCTTGCGGCCAGTGTTGCTGAACACGTGCACGCTCTGGCGTAGACTCTGCGCCGGAGGTCTCCTATGACCGTCACGCCGACGCCCCCGCCCCCGTCCGGATCGTACACACCGCCCCAGGGCAGCAGTTACACCCCGCCGCCCGGTGCTCCCCCCGCGCCGGCGCAGAAGTCAGGCGGCTGCTGGAAAGCGCTGGCCATCGGCTGCGGCGTCATCCTCGTGCTGGGGTTTGCCGCGATGATCGCGCTGTTCGTCTTCGTCTTCAGCGTCATCAAGCGCAGCGACGTCTACCGCGAGGCATTCACGCGTGCGACCAGCGATCCGCGCGTGGTCGAAGCGCTCGGCACACCGATCGAGAAGGGTTGGTGGGTGATGGGGAGCGTACACCTCGACAACAACACAGGCACCGCCAACATCGACTTCCCCATCTCCGGACCGAAGGGAAGCGCGCACGTACACGCTGCCGCGTCGTACGACGGCAACACCTGGACCTACTCGTCGCTTGTCGTACGGCCGGATGCTGGAGGGGAGATCGACGTCCTGCACCCGGCAGCGAGCTCGGCAAGAGTATTCTTGCCAAAATTGTATAAACTACTTATTTAAAATGAGATAAATGTCTTTGGGCGCCAAATGAACTGGTTCCGTGAACGCAAGAACTCGTTCCCGGAACGAGAAAGCTCGTTCAAGCAGACATTTAGCGCCAACTCGATGGGCGTCCGTCAGCGATTGCTGATCTCGCCGTACAACTTCTCCAGCCGCGTAATCCGCAACTCCTTCGAGAACCCGTGGATGACGTGTTCTCGCGCGTTCGCGGCAACCCTCGTTCTTCGCGGCTCGTCCTCGATCACCTCGGCGATGGCACGAGCGAGCGCCGTGACCTCCTTTGCCGGAATCAGCCAGCCGACCTCCGGCGTGGCGACAAGCTCGCGGTTGCCGCCGCAATCGGTGGCGATCACCGGCTTGCGCATGGCCATGGCTTCGCGGATCGTGCCGGTGATCCCGGTCCCGGCCCACGAGGCATCGACGACGAGGTCGCAGGAGGCGAAGACACTCGGCATGTCGTCGCGATACTCGATCGCCGTAACCCGGTCGGCGATTCCTCGCTCCCTCGCGTACGCGCCGACTTCCTCGCGCTCGCTCTCATCGCGGCAGCCGATCAGCGCGAGATGCACATGCGGATGCCTCGGGAGGATCGAAGCGACAGCATCGATCAGCTCTTTCCACCCTTTCCACGCACGCACACCGACCTGAGCGACGAGAAAGGCATTGTCGGCAATCCCTTTCTCATGCCGGAACAGTCTCGCGTCCCATCTTGCTGGATCGAAGAGGATGACGTCGGTGCCGGCATAGACGACTTTGACTTTCCCGGGCGGCAGGCCGCCGCTGTCGACGATCACGTGCTTGATCTGTTCGCAAACGGTAACGACGCGATCGACGCGGCGCGTGCGGTACTTGATGCGATTCCAGAAATCGAGCGGGAACGAGACGCCGCGGTTGACGACGAATGCCCCAACCGGCTGCAGGAAGGTGGCGGCCAGCGCAAGTGAATGGGCCACACCCTTGTGTACGTGAACGACGTCCGGCTTCGTCTTCCGAAAAAGCCGCCCCAGCTCCCAGGCACTGATGACGTCGAAGCCACTGCGCATCGATAGACCTGCGAACGCTACCCCCGCCGCGCGGGCCTGCTCTTCCATCACGTCATCGGGCCGGCTGATGATCGTGACCTCGTGTCCACGCTCGCGCAGACCGGCTGCTGCCTGAAACATCTGGTGCACCGATCCGGTGTTGAACTGGTTGAATTCGAGGATCTGGAAGATACGCATCGGCTACGCCACGAATTGTAGCGGCGGTAGCGCGCAAGCGCGCACTTGCTATATCGTTTCCGGTCCCGACCGACCGTTCATTCTCAACGGGCTGTCAGTTGCCTGCTGTCGGAAAACCGAAGCGGCTGGCAGCTGAAACCCGACCGCCAAGACCATGGACAAACCAAAATCCGAGATCAAAGTAACGGACAGACGGATCTTCACCGCCGATGGGGAGATCCGCGAAGAATTCCGCCAGGACATCAAACCGGGCGATCCTTTCGTCGCGAAACCGGCGGAACAGAGCGCGGAACCGCCGGCTGCGAAAGCCGAGGCGAAACCGGCTGAGAGACGGCCGAGCGCGAGCCCCGAGCCGCCTGCCGGGGAGCGGCGTAATAAATCGATCGCCGACAAAGCGCAGAATCCCGGCACTCCGTTCGCTGACTTCGTCGAGCCGCTCATCGCCCAGGCGTACGTCTCGCTGGGGATGTTGCGCGATCCGTATGGCCAGAAACCGAAGATCGACGTCGGTGCCGCGCGGCAGATGATCGAGATCCTTACGATGCTCAAAGACAAAACCGCGGGCAACTTGACGCCGGACGAAGACGATTTTCTATCGACACATCTGGGAGAATTGAAACTGGCGTTCGTCCAGCGAACGAAAAGCATTACATGAAATCCCGTCTCCTCCCGCTTCTCGCCGCGTGGGCGTGCCTGGTGTCGCCGGTGGCACGCGCGGAGGAACTTGCGCCCCGCGACATCTGGCCTCAGGCGATGTCAGCCGCCGATGCGGGCAATCTCGATGCCGCAGCCAAGAAGACGAGCGAGTTGACCGAAACCGGCAGAACGTACGGCATCAAGACCTACCCCCTTTACGCGGTATCGGCCGCATCGCTGTCGCGTCAGGCCGCAAGGCAGGGAACCAAGCCGGAAGCCGACTGGGCTGCTCATGCCGCTGATGCGCTCGACCCCATCTCGCCGGCGGTCGCGTTCATCGGAGCGGATACGGCGGCCGACTCGAAGAACTGGGGAGCGGCTCTGACGGCGGCGCTTCGAGGGTTCACCAACATCCTTCGCGACTATCGCTCTCGCCTCCTCGGTCGAGCAGATCTTCTGATCACGATCCTGCTGGCCCTGGCCCTGACAGCGGCGATCTTCGCGGTCTCCCTCCTCGTTCGCTATGGCCGCGCAATGACCCATGACTTCCGCGAGATTCTCGGCGGAACGATGCACGGCGGGTCGGTCTCCGTTCTTGCTTTTGCTCTTCTTTTTCTACCGGTCTTTCTCTGGCTGGGACCGGTGTGGCTCATGTTCTATTGGTTCATCATCTTCTTCAGCTACGCGAAGCGGGGAGAGCGGATACTGATCGTTCTCCTTTCGCTACTGATCGCCTCCGCGCCTCTGGCGCTCGATCTGGCCTCGCACTGGATCGCGGGCGTCGACAGCCCGGTCGTCATGTCAGCCATCGCCAGTGAAGAGCGCAGCTATCAGCCCGACGCCCTCCGGCGCATGCAGGAGCTGATCAATATCGTTCCCGATGACGCCGTGCTCCACCTTTTGATCGGCAACCTCTGCCTGCAGGATGGCGACGAGCAACAGGCCAATCTTCATTACCGGCGCTCGGTGGATCTCCACGACAGCGCGGGCGCCCATGTGAACCTCGGAGATCTCCACTTCTTCAACAACGACTTCGCCACCGCGGTGACGGAGTACAACAAAGCGGAAACACTCGACCCGCGGCTCGCCATCGCCTACTACGATGACTCGATCGCGCTCGGTGAGTTGTACAAATTCGACCAGCAGGCGCAGAAGCTCGATCAGGCAAAAAAAATGGATCGGTCCTATATCGAACGCCTCAACTCCGAGCCGCCCGCACAGAAAGTCGTGCTCTATCACCCGACGATCCCGCAGGCCTGGGCGGTTTCATCGAGCATCGCCAGACGCGGCGTGGCGCGCTCGCTCTTCGGCAATTACGCCTGGTTCGATCCGGCCGAGAGTGTGCGCAATCCGCTCACGCTCGGAGCGATTCTGGCCGTGATTCTGGCGCCGCTCGTCTTTCTCAAGCGCCGCAGAGCGGGATTCGCCGGCCAATGCATCAAGTGCGGCCGGACGTTCTGCCCACGCTGCAAATCGGCGCACGAAAGCACCACGTTCTGCACCCAGTGCATCCACATCTACCTCAAACGTGACGGCGTTTCGATGGCCACGAAGCGCGCCAAGCTGGAAGAGGTCAGCGAGCATCTCGGCGGAGTACTGACGCGCAATCGCTGGCTGGCCAGTTTCCTCCCCGGCTCCGCGCAGCTCATAGAAGGACGCACTGTCGCCGGCACCATCGGTTCCTTCGTCTTCGTCTTCTTCGTCTCCCTGGCCCTCCTTTCCGGCCGGCTCGCTCCGGTGCTCGCACCCGGAGAGGTGGCCAAGACCATTGTCCGTATCGTGGCGATTCTTCTCGCTTTCATCCTCTGGCTTCTCATGACGCTGCCGATCTATCGGCGGCGGGTAACCGCGGTGTAGACCATGGCACTCGAAGGCACACTCAAAGACTTCAGCCTCGCGGACATCTTCCAGCTCATCGGGCTGCAGCGGAAAACAGGCGTGCTGACGCTGCGCGCCAAGGACGACACCGTGACCGTGACGTTCCTCGACGGCAAAGTCGTCGGCGCCGATTCGTTGAGCCATCGCCTCGAGAACCGCCTCGGACATGTGCTCATTCGCGGAGAGCTGCTGACTCAGGACCAGCTCAACCGTGCCCTCGAGATCCAGAAGGAGACACTGCAGCGCCTCGGTTTCATCCTCGTCCATTACGGAATCATTTCGGTCGACGCCCTCAAGCAGGCCATCCAGCTCCAGATCCTGCAGATCGTCTTCCGTCTCTTCCGCTGGAAGGATGGCGACTACCACTTCTCGCAGGAAACGACGATCGAATACGACCGTGACTATGTCGTCCCGGTCAGCGCCGAATCGATCCTGATGGAAGGGGCGCGGATGATCGACGAGTGGCCGATCATCGAGAAGCGCATCCGCTCGTACGACATGGTCTTCCGCAAGAAGCTGACGGACCAGGAGATCGTCGTTGTCGGCGCCGAAGATGCGGATGAGGTCGACTTCGACTATGAAGCCACGCCGATGCGCCGCCGTAAACAGATCGCCAGCGACAGGATCCGTATCTCGCGCGAAGAGAAAGCCATCTACGACATGGTCGACGGCACAATGAGCGTGCGTGACGTCCTGGAATTGTCGAAGTTTTCGGAGTTCGACACGGCCAAGGCGCTATACGAGCTACTCACCCGCGATCTCATCGAGGAAGTGCGCGGCAGCGCCGCAGCGGCCGTACTCGCGCAGGTGACGCCGCTCGACGAGACCGAGGTTGCCGAGACACCGGTCCCATTGCCGCTTGTGGCCGTGCTGGCGTTGCTGGCCATCATTTCGCTGGCCACGTCCTTCCGGAACCCGCTCAACTCGCTTCACCCGCTCGGCCCCGCGCAGCGCGCGTCGTCCGCCGCGGAAACACGCAAGGCGATCTCGATCGAGCGTATCGAACAGATCGGCGAAGCGGTCGAAGCCTACAGCCTCGTCAACGGCCACTTGCCGCCACGGCTCGCCGACCTCACCCCCGTTTACATCTCGCCATCGCTCCTGCACGACCCCTGGGGCCACGCGTACAAATACCTCCCGCAGCCACAGCGCTATCTTGTCATCGGCTTCACTCCGGACGAGAAACCCGACACCGATCTCTTCCTCTCCCACGTCATCGACGCCGGCGCCCCGTCCGCCGCCGCATCGAAGCCGGTTACGGGTGGGATTCAGTTGCTGGACTAGGCCGGCACGGCCGGCGGCGCCGGTTGCCCAAGGCTCGGCCACTATCTCCGCTTGATCGTTCTTCCGCGCAGACTCCTGGCTTTTCGAATACGCCGCTGCGCGACGCTGTTCCACCGCTCGGCCCGCATGAAGTACGCAATCTTCCTTCTGCTTTTTTCTGCTGGCGCTGCGTTCGCCGCAACGCCCACGCTCCCTCTCGTGGAAGTGCCGTCCACCAACGGCACGTCGGACACGCTCGTCGTCTTCGTTTCCGGAGACGGCGGATGGGCGTCTATCGACCGCGAAATCTCCAAAGTTCTGACCTCCGACGGGATGCCGGTCGTCGGCCTGAATGCCCTGCAATACTTCTGGAAGAAGCGGACGCCGGAAGAGGCCTCGCGCGACCTCGCCACGATCATCGACCGCTACCTCGGCGGGTGGCACAAGTCACGCGTGTTGGTGGTCGGCTACTCGCGAGGCGCCGACGTGCTTCCGGCAATGATCAGCCGGCTACCAGCCGACACACAGGCAAAGGTCCGCATGCTTGTGCTTCTCAGTCCAAGTCCGAAGGTCGAGTTCGAGTTTCACGTCGCCGACTGGATGCACAACTCCTCGGCGGGCGTGCCTGTGAAACCCGACGTCGACAAACTTGGCTCACAACGCATCCTCTGCCTTTCGGGCCAGGACGATCCCGACTCCCTCTGCCACGAGCTCACCGGACGCCCGAACGTCGAAATCGTCACGCTCAAGGGATCTCACCATTTCGATGGCGGCTACGGCAAACTCGGGCAGATCATCATCGAGCACCTCAAGTGAACCGACTGCTATCTGTGCTTCTGCTCTTGGCCGCTGGCGCCTCGCACGCTGCCGTTCCCGACGAGCGCTGTCCGGCGCGCGCGGACATCACCGGCATTCCCGTCGTGACCCTCGGCGCAAAGATCCCGAGCGATCGATTCGCCGTCATGATCACAGGCGACGGCGGCTGGCGGCGCATCGACCAGAAGATTACCGACCGCCTGCGCGCCGACGGCGTTCCCATCGTCGGCTTCATCGCCTCCGACTACTACCGCAAACGCCGCACGCCGGACGAGTCGGCGTGCGCTTTGGAGCGGGTCATCCGCTACTACAAGATTCAGTGGCACAAAAGCAAGGTGATGCTGATCGGCTATTCGCGAGGCGCCGACGTACTGCCTTTCATGGCCAGCCGTCTCCCGAGCGATCTGCGCGCGTCGACACAGCTCATCGCGCTCCTGGGGCTTTCGCCGACGATAGGGTTCAAATACTCGCCTGCCTGGAGCCTGACCGCATACACGCACAAAGAACCTGAGTACGCGGTCAAGCCGGAGATGGAAAAACTGCGCGGGCAGAACGTTCTCTGCGTCTTCGGAGCAAAAGAAAAAAACTCGCTCTGCCACGTTCTGGACCCGCGAGCATTCAAAGTCATCGCCGAACCGGGGGGACATCACTTCGCCGGCAAGTACCGGGACATCGCGGACATCATCCTGATCGAGTCGGCGGGAAGGTAAGATTCCTCGTCGCTCCGCTCCTCATGATGATTTCGTGAGCCACCCTCGCATCCTGGCCACGATCACGATCGCTTCGGGAATCGTGTATTCGTCTTCCGCACCGAGCGCGTCCTCCCACTGCAGGTCCCACGCGGCCGCCTCACGTTCGGGCTGTGCTGCATCGCGAAAATTCAACTCGCAGATATCGCCGATGTATTGATCGGCGTTGCGCAAAGGAAGGCCGAATGTCCGGCAGACGAGCGGACGATGCTCGTAAATCAGACATTCGCCGCGCTCATTCAGATTCGGACATGGTGTCAACGCGGTGCGCGCGAAGAACGATTCCTTTTCCGCCGGCGAGCACTCGCGAAGATCGGGATGTCCCGACCTTGTCAGAATCTCCTGGGCCCGACGGACGATCATCCTCCGACGCGCCGGATGCATCTTCGCCAGGCCCTCGGCGATGAGCGGAACGTCACCCGAACCGATCTCGAAAAGACCGTAGCAGCAGAGCGAACAGCCCTTGCCGCATTGCAGGTTCTGCGGCTGGGCCGAGGCGACGGAACGAAAGAAATCGTCCGCGCGATCAAGTATGCTCGTGTACGTTTCGTCGGGCGTTTTTTCGGGCACGCCACGCAGAACCGATGAGGTGACAACGTTCTTTCCCTTGTGGTATACAACCGCCGCCTCGGGGTTGGGCGTCGGCTCTGCGCGCCCTGTTTTCCGGCTCCAAACAGTCTATGCAAATCAATTTGACGCCCGATTACTCTCTGTTCGCGATCATGGTGATTTTTATCCTGAACTACCTGATCGTCAGCAAGTTCTTCCTCCGGCCGATCAATCAGGTGATCGAGGCCCGCGAGCACGAGGTGCGCTCGGCGAACGAGGTCTACGAACAGTCAATGGCGCGTTTCCACGAAGCGACGACGCTGATGGAAGAAAAACTTCACATCGCGCGACATGCCGCCGCCGACGTGCGCGACCGCTTCCGCAAAGAAGCTGCCGCCTATCGCGCCTCCATCGTCGAGAAGACACACAACGATGCAGGCAGCATCGTCAGCGAAGCCGACGAGAAGCTCAAAGGCGACGTCGCCGAAGCGCGCGCGAAGATCGTTACCGAATCCGAAGCGCTGGCGCACCTGGCTGCCGAGCGTATTCTCGGGAGGCCGGTCTGATGCGCCGCGGACTCCTCATCTTTCTTCTGTTGCTCGTTCCGGCGATCGTTTTTGGGCAGGAGAACCACACCGTCGACGCCAACAACGCCCCTCAGGGCGCAGAAAAAGCGGCGCACGAACAGACGCATCCGACGGAAACGCACGGCGGCGAGATTGAGGCGCCGAAGAAGTACTTCGGCATCCCAGGCTGGATCCTGAAGCTGGCAAACATGATTCTCTTCATCGGTGTGCTCGGCTGGGCTCTCGGCGGACCGATCAAAAAAGCCCTCAACGACCGTCGCGTTCAGATTCAGACCGAAGGCGATGAGGCCCGGGCCCGACGCGTCAAAGCCGACCAGCTCGCGGCCGACATCCAGGCCCGGCTCACCCAGATCGAGATCGACGTCCGCGCCATTCACGAGCGCGCGCAGGCGGAAGGCGAAAAGCAGAAGCGGGAGCTCATCGCGGCCGCGGAAGCAGAAGCCCGGAAGATCCTGCAGTCGGCACGCAACGAGGTTGATAACCGTCTCAAGCACGCCCGTCACGAGCTGACGGAATACGCCGGCGAGCTTGCCACGCAGCGCGCGGAACAGATCCTGCGCGAGAAGGTCACGGACAAAGACCGCGAACGGCTTTTCGATGAGAGCGTCCGCGAAGTCGCGGAGGCGCGGTCATGATCCGCCGTTTCGCCAGGCCGTACGCCCGCGCCGCGATGGAAGTTGCCGAGTCGCCGGAAAAAGCCTCCCTGCTCAGGGATGAGCTGACCACATTTGAGCAGGTGCGCAAGTCATCGACCGACCTCCAGCAGATGTACGCCAACCCCGGCATCGACGTCGATTCGAAGAACAAGGTTACGGACGCGATCGCCAAACGGCTCGGCCTGTCCGAACTCGCGGTGCGGCTGCTCGACGTGCTCATTCGCAACCGCCGTATCAACGACCTGAGCGACATCGTCGCCGGTCTGGCCACGATGATTCGCGAGGCCACCGGCACGGTTGCCGCCGAGGTGCGCGCGGCCAGCAAGCTGTCATCGAAAGAAGAAGCAGATCTTCGGGCCATGCTCGAGCGCAAGGCAGGAGCGAAAGTCGACGTCGACATCACGGTCGATGCCTCGCTTATCGGCGGGTTTGTGGCGAAGATCGGCAGCGAGGTCTACGACGCTTCCGTATCCGGCAAGATCGAGAAGTTCCGCGAATCCTTAGCGTGATCTATTTTCAGGAGACTTTATGGCTGTAGATTTGAGAGCAGAAGAAATCACAGAGATTATTCGGCAGCAATTAAGCGGAATCGGCCGCGGCGTCGACGTCTCTGAAATCGGCACAGTCGTCTCCGTCGGAGACGGTATCGCCCGCGTCTACGGCCTCGATCGCGTCATGGCTGGTGAGCTCGTGCAGTTCCCGCATGACATCGCCGGCCTTGCTCTCAACCTCGAGGAAGATAACGTCGGCGTCGTGCTCCTCGGCGAGGCCTCGGCCATCAAGGAAGGCGACGAGGTCAAGCGCACCGGCAAGATCATGTCCGTCCCTGTCGGCCAGGCTCTCATCGGCCGCGTCGTCAATCCGCTCGGCATCCCCATCGACGGCAAGGGACCGATCAACACCACCGAGTTCTACCCGATCGAGCGCCTTGCCCCCGGCGTCGTCGACCGCAAGCCGGTGAAGGAGCCGCTGCAGACCGGCCTCAAAGCGGTCGACGCCATGATCCCGATCGGCCGCGGCCAGCGTGAGCTGATCATCGGCGACCGCCAGACCGGCAAGACCGCCGTCGCGGTCGATACGATCATCAATCAGAAGGGCAAGAACGTCATCTGCGTTTACGTAGCCATCGGTCAGAAGAAGTCGACCGTGGCCCAGGTGGTCCGCACGCTCGAAGAGAACGGCGCCATGGACTACACCATCGTCGTCAACGCCTCCGCATCGGACCCCGCACCGCTGCAGTACCTCGCGCCGTACGGCGGCTGCGCCATGGGCGAGTATTTCTTGTACAACGGTCAGCACGCCCTCGTGATTTACGATGATCTCTCCAAGCACGCCGCCGCGTACCGCGAGATCTCGCTGCTGCTCCGCCGTCCACCCGGCCGCGAGGCCTACCCAGGCGACGTCTTCTACCTCCACTCGCGCCTCCTGGAGCGTGCTGCGAAGATGGCCGATGAAAAGGGCGGAGGGTCTCTCACCGCGCTGCCGATTATCGAGACCCAGGCTGGCGATGTCTCCGCCTACATCCCTACGAACGTCATCTCCATCACCGACGGTCAGATCTTCCTCGAGACGGACCTCTTCCACTCCGGCGTCCGGCCGGCCATCAACGTCGGCATCTCGGTCTCGCGCGTCGGTGGATCGGCGCAGGTCCGTTCGATGCGGTCGGTCTCGGGCACGCTTCGCCTCGATCTCGCGCAATATCGCGAGCTGGCCGCGTTCGCCCAGTTCGGCTCCGACCTCGACAAAGTGACGCAGGCGCAGCTCAATCGCGGGCGCCGGCTGGTCGAGATCCTCAAACAGGGTCAGTACCGGCCGATGCGTATCGGCCTTCAGACCGCCTCGGTCTATGCAGGCGTCAAGGGCTTCCTCGACAATCTCGCTGTCAGCTCCGTCCTTCCGTTCGAGACGGCCATGCATCAATACCTGAGCGATGAAAAGCAGGACGTCATCGATCGTCTCGAGACCGCTTCGAAGTTCGACGCCGATCTTGAAGGCGCCCTCCGCGCGGCCATCGAAGAATTCAAGGCGCAGTACGTCAAAGACAACGCGAACGCACTCGCGGCGTAATCACACATGCCCAGCACAATCGATATCCGGCGCCGGATCCGCAGCGTCAAGAACACGCAGCAGATCACCAAGGCCATGAAGATGGTGGCGGCAGCGAAGCTCCGCCGCGCGCAGGAGCGTATGTTCGCCGCGCGCCCGTATGCGGGCGGCCTGCGCCAGGTGTTGGCGTCGGTGGCAACACGCGTCGACATCAGCGCGCATCCGCTGCTGCAGACGCGCGAGCCGGAACGCAACGTCGTCGTGGTCGTCGTCACGGCCGACCGTGGCCTCTGCGGCGCCTTCAACGCCAACGTCATCCGCGCCGCGCAGAACTTCATTCGCGAGAACGCGTTTGAAGGCGTGGAGCTCCTGACGATCGGTCGGAAGGCGAGCGACTTCTTCCGGCGGCGCACAATTCCGATCCGTCGTAACGTCTTCGTCGCCCAGGCTTTGTCACTCGAGGTCGCACGAGAAATCGCCGACAGCCTGATCAAAGACTTCATCGACGAGAAAATCGACGGCGTCTACGTCGTCTACAACGAATTCAAATCCCTCATCGCCCAGCACGTCCGCGCGGAACGGCTTCTTCCGATCGCGCGCGAGTTCGAGGCTGACCCGAGCCGGCCGGCGATCGATTACCTTTACGAACCCGGGCCGGAGCAGATCCTTTCGGACCTTCTGCCGAAACACATCGAGTTCCAGCTCTACCGCGTTCTCCTCGAGTCGGCCGCTGCCGAACAGGGAGCGCGCATGACCGCGATGGAAGCGGCTACGAAGAACGCGTCGGACATGATCAATTACCTGACGCTCACCTATAACCGCATCCGTCAGGCGGCCATCACCAAAGAGATCATCGAGATTGTCTCCGGCGCATCTGCCGCCCAATAGACAACGGAGAAGACATGGCAAACCAAGACACCACGACGCAGCGCACTGGTAAAGTGATCCAGGTCATCGGACCGGCACTCGACATCGAATTCGAAGAGGGTCACCTCCCGGCCATCTACAACGCCATCCGCATCGTCGACAACGGCGAGCTCGGAAAAGTGCCGATCGACGTCGTCGCCGAGGTTGCCAACCACATCGGCGAGAACCAGGTCCGTTGCATCGCCATGAAACCGACCGACGGCATGGTCCGCGGCATGAAGGCCATCGACACCGGCGGCCCGATCATGGTCCCCGTCGGCCGCGAGACTCTCGGACGCATTCTCAACGTCCTCGGCGAGCCGGTCGACAACAAGGGCCCTGTCAACTCCGAGACCACGCTCTCCATCCATCGGCAGCCGCCGCGGTTCGACGAGCAGTCGACCAACATCGAGATGTTCGAGACGGGCATCAAGGTCATCGACCTGCTCGAGCCGTACACGAAGGGCGGCAAGACCGGCCTGTTTGGCGGTGCTGGCGTCGGCAAAACCGTTCTGATCATGGAATTGATCAACAACGTCGCCAAAGAGCATGGCGGTTTCTCTGTCTTCGCGGGCGTCGGCGAACGGACGCGCGAAGGGAATGATCTCTGGCTCGAATTCGCGGAGACCGGCGTCATCGTCCCCGGCGATCCGTCGAAATCGAAAGCTGCCCTGATCTATGGCCAGATGACCGAGCCGCCAGGTGCCCGGCTCCGCGTCGGCCTGACCGGCCTGACCGTCGCCGAGTATTTCCGTGATGCTGAGGGGCAGGACGTGCTGCTCTTCATCGACAACATCTTCCGCTTCACGCAGGCGGGCTCCGAAGTGTCGGCACTTCTCGGCCGCATGCCCAGCGCCGTCGGCTATCAACCAAACCTGGCTACGGAGATGGGCGAGCTGCAGGAGCGCATCACCTCCACCAAGCGGGGCTCGATCACCTCGGTGCAGGCCATCTACGTTCCCGCGGACGATCTCACCGATCCCGCGCCGGCCACTGCCTTTGCGCACCTCGACGCCACATCCGTCCTCTCACGCCAGATCGCGGAGCTTGGCATCTACCCCGCCGTCGATCCGCTGGCATCCACCTCCAAGATTCTCGATCCACGCATCCTCGGCGACGAGCATTACAACACCGCCCGCGCCGTGCAGGCGGTCCTTCAGAAGTACAAGGATCTGCAGGACATCATTGCCATCCTCGGTATCGACGAGCTGTCGGAGGAAGACCGGGTCATCGTCAACCGTGCGCGCAAGATTCAGCGGTTTCTCTCGCAGCCGTTCCACGTTGCCGAGCAGTTCACAGGCATCAAGGGGCAATACGTCAAGATCGCCGACACCATCAAAGGCTTCCGTGAGATCGTCGAAGGGAAGCACGATGACATTCCTGAGCAGGCCTTCCTGCTCATGGGTACGATTGAGCAGGTGCTCGAGCGCGCCGAGCAGATGAAGAAAGAGGCGGCGTAAGGAAAACGATGGCCGACGTTCTTCCGACGAAGATCAACCTCACCGTCGTCACGCGCGAACGGAAAATCATCGACACCGAAGTCGATGAGGTCGTCCTGCCGGCGAGCGACGGCGAAATCGGTGTGCTCCCCGGCCATACGCCGCTTCTGACGACGTTGAAGATCGGGCAGATGCGTTACCGCAGCGGCGGAATCGTTCATCGGATGGTGCTGTCGTGGGGCTTCGCCGAGGTGTTGCCCGACCGCGTCATCGTCCTGGCGGAGCGCGGCGTGCTTGCCAGCGAGATCGATCCTGCCGCCGCAGAAGCGGAGCGGATTGCAGCGGAGAAGGAGCTGCAGTACCTCTCCTCGCACGATCCCGAGTACAACCGCGTTGAAGCGCGCCTCGAAGAGTCGGTGGCAATGATCGGCATGGGCCGCGATCATTAATCGAACGGCGCTAAGCTTGCATTGCCTTGCCCGACTTGTCGGTCGATATGGAATCCTGGCTCGAGAGCTTTGCCGCGACGAACTTTCGTCGGAGCAGCGACACGGCGCACGATCTCAAGACGCCGTTGAACGTTGCTGTGCTCAATCTCGAGCTGCTTCGCATGCGCGTTTCGAAACTCACCGGAGGCGAGGACGCGAAGGTCAACGCCTACGCAAAGTCGATCGAGCAGGAACTGCGGCGGATGGCGCACATCTTCGATACGTTCTTCATCCTTTCCACGCCCCCGAAGGATGACGGAGAACCGCAGGATATCGATCTCTGCCCGCTCTGCTCCGAGGCGGCCGGCCGAGCGGCCTTCGAGATTGACCCGATCGACGGTTCATTCAAGGTTCATGGACACGAATCCAGAATTCGTCAGGCGCTCAAGATGTTTTTTGAGGGCGCGTCGCACGTGCTGATCAGCGACGGCCGGCGGGCTACGTTCGAGAGAGCCCCCGGGTTTTTCACTCTCGTGGTCACCGGACGCCACGCGGTGGAAGACTTCGAGTTGACGAAGGTTTTCAAGTTCTACCACACGGACGCGCTCGGTAATGCGGACCTTTCGCTGGCCGCCGCGCGGCTCATCGCCGAGACGTACGGCGGTGAGCTGAACGCCGTGGAGGATCGTGATAAGGTCACTCTCAGGCTCTCGTTTCCAGGTGAATGAATGAAGAAAGTATTAATCGTCGACGATGACCGCGCCACCAGCGCCGGCATGGCCGACGTGGTCGAAGAGTGGGGCTACGAAGCAGAGGTTGCCGACACGGTGAAAGCGGGCTGGAGCTCTGTTTCCAAGATGGTCCCTGACGTCGCCATCGTCGATCTCAAGCTTCCCGACGGCTCTGGTCTCGATCTTTTACACCGGATCAAAGAGACGTACCCGGATGTTTCGGTCGTGATCCTCACGGGCCACGCCACTGTCGACTCCGCCGTCAAGGCGCTCAAAGTGGGCGCTGAGGACTATGTTACCAAGCCCGTCGACCTCCCTCGCCTGCAGGTCATCCTGAAGTCTGTCGAAGACAAGCAGATGATGAAGCAGGAGATCCTCGAGCTTCGCCGGCAGCTGCAGAAGATGGGCGCGCTCGGCCATCTCGTCGGCAAATCGCTCCGGATGCAGAAGCTGTTCGAAGAGATCGAGATGGTCGCGAATACCGACGCGAACGTCTTCATCGTCGGAGAGTCCGGCTCTGGCAAGGAAGTCGTCGCCAACACGATCCACTCCCTCTCCAGGCGCCGGGCGAAGCCGTTTATCGCCTTCAACTGCGGGGCCATCTCGCCGACTCTCATCGAGTCAGAGATTTTCGGTCACGAGAAGGGAGCCTTCACCAATGCCATCAAACGGCGTGAGGGCTACTTCGAGGTGGCCAAAGGTGGCACCGTCTTTCTGGACGAGATCACGGAAATGCCGATCGAGCTGCAGGTCAAGCTCCTTCGCGTGCTCGAAGAGGGGAAGTTCCGGCGTGTCGGCGGCAACGAGGAGATCTACATCGAGGCCCGCGTCATCGCCGCGTCCAACCGCGATCCGCAGAAAGCGATCGTCGACGGCAAGATGCGTGAGGATCTCTACTATCGGCTCAACGTCTTCCCGATCGAAGTTCCGCCGTTGCGCGAGCGGCTCGAAGACATTCCTCTTTTCTCGCACTTTTTCCTTCAGAAGCTGAACGAAACCGAGGAAAAGAAGGTCGAAAACATCGAGGCCGACTTCATCGAGGCCTTGCAGCAATACGAATGGCCCGGCAACGTGCGCGAGCTGCGCAACGTGATCAACCGCGCCTTCATCATGGCCCGGGGAAGCAGCCTGACGGTCGAGTGCCTGCCGGACAAGCTCCTCAGCGCGCGGAAGCGGCGCGTGAAGAACGGCGTCACCATTCCCCTCGGTCAGCCGATGGAAGAGGTGGAGCGGATCGTGATCGAGGAGACGCTCACGATGACCGACGGCGATCGCCGCAAGACCGCGGAGATCCTCGGAATCTCCTACAAGACGCTCTACAACAAGACGAAAAAATACAAGGCCGCCGGCGGCGGAGAAGACGAAGAAGAAGAACCCTAGGCCGGCATGGCCGGCTGCGTTGGTTGCCCAAGGCTCGGCCACCATCTTCTTTATCCGATCAAACAGCTGCGCTGAACCCCAGGCTGAAATCTACAAGCTGTAGTTATTTTGGCCTTCTCGCGACGCGGTGTTATCGTCCCCCGCTCAGATCATTCCGCCGCCTTCGTTCGCGCGCGCAGGATGCGCGCGCGAGGAATTCCGGCGTCGGCGTGGAAGTTTGGGGCGTTCCGCAATGGCCAAAAACTTAGTCATCGTCGAGTCTCCCGCGAAAGCGAAGACGATCAACAAATTCATCGGCAGCGACTACATCGTCAAGGCATCCGTCGGACACGTCCGCGATCTGCCGAAGAGCGACCTCGGCGTGGACGAGGAAACGTTCGAGCCGACCTACGAAGTGCTCGAAGGGAAAGAAAAGGTCGTCAGCGAGCTCCGCGCTGCCGCGAAAAAAGCCAGCATCGTCTACATCGCTTCTGACCCTGATCGCGAAGGGGAAGCAATCGGCTGGCACGTAATGAAGCTCCTCGGGACCGACGCCACGAAAGTCCGCCGCATCCTCTTTCACGAGATCACCAAAAACGCCGTCCGAAAGGCCATCGACCAGCCGGGCGAGATCGACATGAATAAGGTGAACGCGCAGCAGGCCCGCCGCGTTCTCGATCGTCTGGTCGGCTACAAGCTCTCGCCGCTGCTCTGGGACAAGGTCCGACGCGGTCTCTCCGCCGGCCGCGTGCAGTCAGTGGCCATGAAGATGATCGTCGACCGCGAGGAAGCGATCAAAGCGTTCCTCCCCGAGGAGTACTGGACCTTTGCGGCGAAACTGGCGGCCGGATTACCGCCGCAGTTCATCGCCAAGCTGACGAAGATCGACGGAAAAAAAGCTGACGTCACGAATGAGGAGCAGGCGCGCGTCATCGAGACGGCGCTGAAGTCCGGCGGCTACGCGGTCGAGACGGTGGCCCGCAAAGAAAAGCGCCAGAGTGCGGCAGCGCCGTTCATCACCTCGACGTTGCAGCGCACGGCGTATAACCGCTTCAAGTATCCGGTGAAGCGGACGATGCAGATCGCCCAGAAGCTGTACGAAGGCAAAGAACTTGGCTCCTTCGGTCACGTCGGCCTCATTACCTACATGCGAACCGATTCCGTCCGCATCAGCGATGATGCCATTGCCGAGGTGAGACAATATATCAGCACGAAATACGGCGCTGATATCCTACCGGAAAAGCCGAACGTTTATCGTGTCAAGAAAGCTGCACAGGCGCAGGAGGCCCACGAGGCCGTCCGCCCCACGTCACTCGAACACGACCCCGAGACAATCAAGGATCACCTCACCCGCGAGGAGTACAACCTCTACAAGTTGATCTGGGACCGTTTCGTCGCATCGCAGATGAAGCCGGCATTGTTCGATGTGACCGACGTCGACATCCGCAACGGCGCCTACACGCTGCGCGCATCGGGTGAAGTGCTCAAGTTCGCCGGATTCCTGGCCGTCTTTCAGGATGCGTCGGTCGAAGGTGCCGAGGATGACGACGAAAAACCCGACAACAGCAAGGCCCTGCCGGCGATGAACGAGGGAGAGCCGCTGACTCTCCTGAACCTCGAAACGAAACAGAACTTCACCCAGCCGCCGCCGCGCTATACGGAAGCGACGCTGGTGAAGGCGCTGGAAGAGAACGGCATCGGCCGCCCCTCCACATACGGCTCGATCATGACCACGATTCAGACCCGCGACTACACCTACAAGTCGGACGGAAAGTTCTTCCCGACCCAGCTCGGCATGCTGGTCACGAAGCTCCTCAAGCAGTCCTTCGGCGACATCATCGATGAAGGCTACACGGCGGAGCTGGAAGGAAAGCTCGATGAGATCGAAGAGGGTCGCGTCGAGTGGCACGAGGCCATGAGGGACTTCTCGCTGAAGTTCAACAAGGATCTCGTTCGCGCCGGCAAGGAGATGGTGGAGGTAAAACGCACCGGCGTCGAGACCGACGAGGTGTGCGAGAAGTGCGGCTCGCCGATGGCCATCAAGTTCGGCCGCTTCGGCGAGTTCCTGGCCTGCTCGAACTATCCGGAGTGCAAGAACACCAAGGAGACCGCGCGCGGCGACGTCGCCGAGCAACCCGAGGGCGAGTCGATCGTCTGCGACAAATGCGGCAAGCCGATGCAGCTCAAGCGGTCGCGCTTCGGTCAGTTCTACGCCTGCACCGGCTATCCCGACTGCAAGAACACCAAGGATCCTCGGCTGCTCAAAGCGGACATCCCGACCGAGCCCCAGCCCCCCTGTGAGAATTGCGGCAAGGAGATGGTGCTCAAGTCCGGCCGCTACGGACCGTTCTTCTCCTGCTCCGGCTACCCCGACTGCAAGACCATCCGCAAGATCGGCGGCGGCAAGGGTACTCCGCCGAAACCGACCGGCGTGCCGTGTCCGAATTGCAAAGAGGGAGAGCTGGTCGAGCGTCGTTCGCGCCGCGGGATCTTCTTCTCCTGTTCGCGCTACCCGAAGTGCGACTTCGCCTTGAACAACCGTCCCGTGCCGCGGCCCTGCCCGAAGTGCGCGGCGCCGTACCTTCTGGAGAAGGAGACGAAGCGCGAAGGTCACATCGAGTACTGCAACAATCCGGAGTGCGACTACCGAGCGCCGATCGCGGCGCGGCCGAATGCGGCGAACGAATAACATCATCCTTTGTGGTGTGTATTCAGGCTGGTTAATAATGCTGCATTTCATTCGTGTTTCGTGTTGATTTAGCCCTGATTAACAGCGCCTATTAACGCGTCGCTCCGCCGCGCTACACTCCTCTTACGGAGGTCCATCCATGAATAGCTTCTCGTCGCGCGCATGGCGACGCCTTGCCTCGCTCTCGCTCCTCGTCGCCACCGCCTCGTTTGCGCAACCGGCTCTCAACAGCGCGAACATCCCGATGCTGCGGCAGATCCTTCAGGCCATGCCGAAGGGCGGCGACCTGCACAATCACCTCTCCGGCTCGGTCTACGCTGAGTCCTACCTCCGCTACGCGGCCAACGACGGGATCTGCGTCGATTCTTTGAAGTTGACGATTACACAATGCGCAACACCGGAGCAGATCGCGGCCAACCCTGCTCTTCCAGCGGTGATCGTTCCCGCTTCGACTGTTTTCGCCCCGTACTCCTCACTCTATGGCCAGATGCAGGACGCTCTCTCGATGCGCCAGTTCCGCCCGGTGCTGGAATCCGGGCACGATCACTTTTTCAACACCTTCGGCAAGTTCAGCGCGGTCTCTAAGGGACATGTGCCGGAGATGCTGACTGAGGATGTGTGGCGCCTTGCCAGCGAGAACGTCGACTACCTGGAGACGATCTTCGCCCCCGACTTCGGCAAAGCACACGATCTGATGAAGTTCACAAAGCCTGGCCAAAGTCTTGCCGACATGCGCGGCGCGATCATGCAGAGCGGGCAGGTTCCGCCGATCATCAGCGCCGCCCGCACCGTAATCGACGGTGCCGAGGCGCGCGTGAAGAACGACCTTCACTGCGGCACGCCGAACGCCCAGGCGGGATGCGACTCCACCGTCCGCTATCTGTACGAACTGCACCGCGGAGTCCCGTTGCAGCAGCTTTTCGCCGAGATGGTCGTCGGCTATGAGCTCGCCAGTGCCGATCCCCGCGTCGTCGGACTCAATCCGGTCATGCCCGAAGACAGCTACATCTCGATGCACGACTTTGACGATCAGATGAAGATGTTTGCCTTCTTCCATCAGCTCTACCCGAAGATTCATCTCACGACACACGCGGGCGAGTTGTGGCCGGGGTTCGTTGAGCCTGAGGGGCTGCGCCATCACATTCGCGACTCGGTCATGATCGCCGGTGCCGAGCGCATCGGCCACGGCGTCGACCTGACCTACGAAGACGATGCCGCCGGTTTGTTGAAGACCATGGCCAGCCGCGGTGTGGCCGTCGAGGTCTGTCTTACCAGCAACGACCTGATCCTCGGCGTTTCCGGCAAAGCCCACCCGCTGCGCGACTACCTGGCCGCGGGCGTGCCGGTCGCCCTCGCCACCGACGATCCCGGCGTTTCGCGGGACGATATGACGAACCAGTACATGCGCGCCATACAAGATCAGGGTCTCGATTACGCCACGCTCAAGCGCTTTGCCCGCAACAGCCTTGAATACTCCTTCGCCGAAGGGGAGTCGCTCTGGGCCTTTCACAGCTACGAAGGATTCGCGAATGCATGCGCGGGCGAGAAGGTCTTGTCGAAACCTGCCGACCGCTGCGCGGCGTTCCTTGCCGCCAATACCAAGGCTCGGATCGAATGGAAGCTCGAAGGGCGGCTACGGGAGTTCGAGGCGAGCTGGAAGTGAAACGTCTGACAGAAAACCGGTCACGGCCGGGGTGATCAGGTCGTAATCGATCAGAAAGGTGTCGTGCCCGTTCGGTGATGCGATTCGCTCGTGGTGCACGGGCGTGCCGTTCGCAGCCATGGCGTTTTCGACTCGCTCGACCTCGGCGACCGGGAAAAGCCAGTCTGTATCGAACGAGATGAGGAGCGTCCGGCCTTGCCATTTCGCGAATGCCGCCTGCAATGATCCGTGCTGCTCCTCCAGATCCATCTCATCCATCGCCGCCTGCACCCGGATGTAGGAATTAGCGTCGTATTGTGCGGCGAACTTCCGGCCCTGATACTCGAAGTACGAATCGATCTCGAACTGGCGCGTGGCGCCGCGGCGCCGACGGCCGAATTTTGATTGCAACGCCCGAGCGGAGAGGTATGTCATATGTCCCACCATCCGCGCCACCTGCAGTCCGCGTAGCGGCTCGGGGTGGTCGTAGTAGTCGCCTCCGTTGAAGCGGTCGTCGCTCTCGATCATCTTCCTCCCGATGATGTGCCAGGCGATTCCCTGCACCGGCACAGCCGCACCAGCGGCCATGGTGATGATGGAATCCATGAATTCGGGGTAGCAGGCCGCCCACATCAGCACCTGCATACCGCCGAGCGAACCGCCTGCGATGGCGTGCAGATGCTCGATGCCGAGCCGGTCGAGAAGGATCTTCTGCGAATGCACCATGTCTTCGATGGCTGGCCACGGATAGCGCGAGCCGTAGGGCTTGCCGGCAGTCGGATCGATCGACGACGGCGCGGTCGTCCCGTAGCACGAGCCGGGGATGTTCGCGCAGATCACGAAGTATTTGTCGAGATCGATTCCCTTGCCATGCCCGATGAGCCCATCCCACCAACCCGGCCGTTCATCGTCCGCGTCGGTGTATTTTCCGGCGACGTGCGCGTTGGCTGACAACGCGTGACAGACGAGGACGGCGTTCGACCTCTCGGCATTCAGCTCGCCGAACGTTTCGTAGCGGATCGTGAATGGCGCAATCGTCTGCCCGTGCAGGAAACGGAAACCGTCATCGAGAAGGAGATCCTTGGGCGGAGCTGCAATGAGTGATGTCTGCATCGGGACCGCGAAGGATCTCATTCCTGACGCTCGCGCTTCAACTGCCCTTCGTAAATACGCCGCACCTCGTCGATCGTCGAGATCTGTTCGACCGTCTTGTCGTCGCGAATGCGGGCAATCCGTGGGAAGCGAAGCGCGAACCCCGCCTTGTGGCGTGACGATTCCTGAATCCGGTCGAAGGCGATCTCGAGGACGATCGCCGGCTCGACCGTGTGTACCGGCCCGTAGCGCGCTGTCGTCGTGGCTTGAAAGTGCTTCGTCAGTCTTTCGATCTCGGCGTCCGTGAGGCCCGAATAGGCTTTTCCGATGTTGACGAGCTCAGTGTCGCGGCGAACCGCAAAGGTCACATCGGAAAGCACCGCGCGTCGTTTTCCGTGGCCGTACTCCGCCGCGGTCACGACGCAATCGAGAGTTGCCAGCGCCTTCTTGTACTTGAGCCACGACTTGCCGCGCCTTCCCGGTGTGTAGACGGAGCCGGGGGCTTTGACGACAAGCCCTTCGTTAGCCCGCGCGCGGGCGGCTTCGAAGAGCGCATCGACATTTGCGCCATCGCGCGCTTCCGACTGAATCGTGAAGCGGATCGCCTCCCGCCCGGCGCCGATGACATCTCTCAATCGCTGCAACCGCTCGCGAAGAGGAACCTCGAAAAGCACCTCGCCGTCGACGAACAGGATGTCGAACGCAAAGAAGACAACCGGTGCGTCACGCAACAGCGCCTCGGACACTTTCCGCCGTCCTAGCCGTGTCTGGATCGTCGCAAACGGGAGCACGCGGTCGCGGAAGGCGACGATCTCACCGTCGAGCACGACCGAGTGTCCGAGCGCGCGCGCCGCTGACTCCAGCTCCGGAAAGCGGTGAGTCACGTCGTCGAGCGTTCGCGAGTAGATGCGCACCTCGGCTACTGTCGCATGGATTTGCGCACGGACACCGTCGTACTTGTCATCAGCGAACGCGTCTGCGCCGAGCATGGCCACGATCTGGTCGGGATCCTCCTCCGGCTGGGCCAGCATGAAGGCGAAGGGATGGAAGAGATTCATGCGCGCGGATGTGAGCGCATCACCCCGCGCAAGCAACGCCGTTGCACCGATATCGCCGGTCAGCATGTTCGCGCGACGCACCGCCGCGAGCGGCCGGTCGAACGCCTTGGCCACCGCAGCTTCGACCAATCCTTCCTGCAATCCGATCCGAAACTCGCGAAGCAGGATCTTCAACACGAAGCGGACGCCTTGTGCGTCGAGCTTCCGCAGCAACGTCACCAGGGCGTCCTTCTTCCCGATCGCTCCCGACGTCGCGGCCAGCCGTTCGAACGTCTCCCCAACCTCGGCAATCGTGACGGTGCGCGCCGGATCGTCGTCGAACAACTCCGCCGCCGTATCGCCCGCGTCGCCGTAATTTGACCATGCCGCCCAGACCTCGGTGGACGGGCGTCCGGTCACTTCGACCAGAGCCTCGGTCAGAGCTGCACCGCCGACACCGGCGGTGCGCTGGTCCTTACGGGGAAACGGAGAGCCGGAAAAGAAGACCGTGGCACGTTCCAGCGACGCGTCGTCGAGCGTCACCAGGTAGTCTGCCAGCAGCCGCTCCTTCTCCGACTTTTTCGTCGTCGCGGCGATGGCGTTGGCGGTCTTGCAGAAGTCGTTGAACATGGTTGCAAGGTCTCGCGGTTGCATGGGTCTCCGCGGCAAAGGGCATCTCACCACCGCGAGACTTCGAGACCTCGCAACCGCGAGACCCCCCGTATATGATCCTCGCCGCAAAATATCGCACCCAAGGGGCTTCGAATGAAAACGAAAGTCACAGTCGTCGGCGGCGGCAATGTTGGCGCAACCGTCGCCCAGGGAATTGCCCTCAAAGAGCTCGCGGACATCGTTGTCGTCGACATCGTCGAGGGGGTCCCGCAGGGGAAGACGCTCGACCTGATGGAGACCGCGCCGGTCGAGAAATACGACTCGATCCTTCGCGGCACGAATGGCTACGACGAGACCGCCGGCTCCGACCTGGTGGTCATCACCGCCGGGCTGCCGCGCAAGCCGGGTATGAGCCGCGATGACCTGTTGTGGAAGAACGAAGAGATCGTTGCCGGCGTCACCCGAGAGATCGTGAAGCGCTCGCCGAATACCATCCTGGTCATCGTCTCCAACCCCCTCGACGCCATGTGCGAAGTTGCGCGCCGCGTCTCCGGCTTTCCGCGCGAGCGCGTGATCGGCATGGCTGGCGTGCTCGACTCGGCGCGCATGCGCGCTTTCATCGCCATGGAGCTGAACGTCTCCGTTGAAAACACCCACGCCTTCGTCCTCGGCGGACATGGCGACACGATGGTGCCGCTACCGCGCTACTCGACCGTCGCCGGGATTCCCATTACCGAGCTTCTCTCGAAAGAGCGAATTGACGCCATCGTCGACCGCACTCGAAACGGAGGCGCGGAGATCGTCAATCTTCTCAAGACCTCCGCGTGGTACGCGCCAGGCGCGGCAACCGTGGAGATGGTCGAAGCGATCCTCAAAGACAAGCGCAAAATCCTCCCCTGCGCCGCCTATCTCACCGGCGAATACGGCTTCAACAACCTCTACGTCGGCGTGCCGGTGAAGCTTGGCAGGAACGGCATCGAGCAGATCATCGAGATCACGCTGACGGCCGACGAGAAGGCCGCGTTGCAGAAGTCGGCGGATGCGGTGAAGGAGTTGTTCGACACGTTGAAAATTACCGCGTAAGCCTCGCGCAAGCCCCATCCTGCGCGAAGACGCAGGATCTCCGGTGAGACCGCGCCGGCTGTATTCAAGAACGCAATTCCGGCTTACACCCTGCCGGCATCACCAGAGATCCTGCGTCTTCGCGCAGGATAAAATGCTCCGAAACCCATGAAAAAACTCGTCATCGACATCGAAACCGTCGGCACCCCGTGGGAAGAACTCGACGCATACGTCCGCGAATACCTGATCAAGGGGCTCAACGACGGTGATGCTGAGGAAACTCGGCGGGCCGGCGGACTCTCTCCCTTTCGCGGGCGGATCATCGCCATCGGCGTCATTAACATCGAAGACGGACGTTCCTGCGCCATGTACGAAGTACCGGGGCAGACGCAGCTCTCGATCGAGAAGTCCGGCCAGCGCACCTACATCTCGGGAAGCGAGAAGCAGATCCTTGAGAAATTCTGGGAGTTCTTCGAAGGCGACTCGCGATTCATCACCTTTAACGGCCGGCAGTTTGACGGACCGTTTCTGATGATCCGTTCGGCCATCAATGGCATCGTGCCGAAGCGGGATCTCGTCGGCTATCGCTACGGCTTCCATCCGAACTGCGACCTGCGCGAAGTGCTCAACTTCTTCGGTACGACGAATGCGCGTCAGTTCAAGTTCAACCTCGATCTGGCCTGCAAAGTCTTCGGTGTCGAGACCTCGAAAGGCGAGGGGCTCGACGGACGCTCGGTCGAGACCTGGTATCGCGCCGGGCGTCATCGGGAGATCGCCGACTACTGCCTCGATGATGTGCGGGCCACGTGCGAGCTGTACGAGAAGGTTGCGCCGTCGCTGCTCATTTTCAACAAAGAGTTCCGCGAGGCGGAGGAGCGGGCACGCCGCCGCTTCCCGCTGATCGAGAATGCGTCGCCGCTCATTCCGACCAGCGAGGCATCGTTCATCGAATCGGTGACTCAGAGCTCGCTGGAGCTCATACCCGCCCTCGAGGCTACGCCGGAAGCGCCGGCGGCGGTCACATCGCTTACGCGCGCCATCGTCCTGGAGAAGCTGGTCCAGAAGGCGGAAACGGAAGAAGACATCCCGACGGGGATTGATGAAGCGAGCACAGAACCCGGTCGGTGAGAGAATGCGCGCGTGAAGCTGTTCCGGGGGCGGATTTTCTCGCCGGTTGCCGATCCATTCACGGTCGATGCGGCGAAGTCGTACGTCTACTACGACGACGGCTATCTAGCCATCGACGGCGACCGAATCACCGGCGTCGGCGACTGGCGCAACGTTCCCCGGCAAAGCTCGGCGCTTACCCAGCTGGGGCGCGACATGCTCATCACGCCGGGATTTGTCGACACGCATCTTCACGCGCCGCAGCTCGAGATGATCGGCTCCTACGGCGGCGACCTTCTCGAATGGTTGAACCGCTACACCTTCCCCACCGAGGCGAAGTTCAGCGAGTCAAAGCACGCGGAGATGGTGGCCCGCGTGTTCTTCGAGGAACTGCTGCGCAACGGAACGCTCTGCGCGCTGATCTTCTCGACAATCCACTATCGTGCCACCGACATCTTCTTCGCTGAAGCCGAGCGGCGCGGATTCCGGGCCATCATCGGCAAGACGATGATGGACCGCAACGCGCCGGAGGCGTTGCTGGAGACTCCGAGGCAATCGTTCGAAGAAAGCCACGCGCTGCTGCAGAAGTGGCACAAACGCGGGCTGCTCCGCTACGCCATCACTCCGCGCTTCGCGCCGACGTCGACGCCGGAACTGCTCGAAGCGGCTGGTCAGCTGAAGCGCGAGTTTCCCGACGCCTACGTTCATTCGCATATCTCCGAGAACCGCAACGAGGTGCAATGGGTACACGACCTCTTCCCCGAGGCCGAGTATGCGGACGTCTATGATCGCTACGGCCTCCTCGGCGAGCGGACAGTGCTCGCTCATGGCGTCCACCTGAGCGAGGAGGAACTCGAATTGCTTGCTCGCCGCGGAACGCGAGTGGCTCACTGTCCGAACTCGAACCTCTTCCTCGGCAGCGGCCTCTTTCGTCTCCACCACACTCTGGACGCCGGCGTGGTGGTCGGCCTCGGCACCGACATCGGAGCGGGCACGACGCCTTCGATGTTCACCACGATGTCGGATGCGTACAAAGTGCAGCAGGTACAGGGCGTATCCCTTACGCCGTTCCATCTCTGGTATCTCGCCTCGCTTGGAGGTGCCCGCGCCTTGTCGATGGACGGGGAGAGCGGAAGCCTGGAGGCCGGCAAGTCAGCGGATTTCCTCCTGCTCGATCTCAAATCGACGCCGCTGGTCGCCCTGCGCAGCGAGCGGGCCTCGTCGATCGAGGATCTCCTGGCCGGCCTGATATTTACGGGCGACGATCGCGTCGTTCGCGAGTGCTGGATCGCGGGCCGGATGGTTGCCGCGGTCTCGCGGTAGCGCGGTTACGCGGTCTCGCGGGGCCTTGTGGCTCGCCCACCGCGAGACCCCGAAACCGCGAGACTCCGCAACCCGTGACTGGCAGCGCTCTTGCGGCGTCTAAAGGCCCAGGAGGTCTCCATGAGAAAAATACGAGCGATCCTGGTGTTTGCGGCGCTCTCCACTGTCGCCGCATTCGGACAGGATCGTACTGTTTGGCGGACGAGTGCCGATGTGCAGGAAGGCGCCCGCGGAAGTGCCACCGGGACGGTCTCGGATACAGAGGCCGGTAGAAACCGCCTGATCCTCACACCGGATGAAGCACAGAACGATCGCATCATCGTCGACACGGACTCGGTTTCGACGCAATACAACGGATTCGGAGGGACGATCAACGGTGCCCCCGAGATCTTCGTCGGCTCGAACGGCTTCAACAACGTGCGTGTCGGCGATCGTGTCGAAGTGCGTGGGATGGCGACCGGCGGCGAGGTCATTCGCGCGGAGCGCGTGACGCTTCTGGGCCGGCCGGTCGACGCACCGCAGACCGGCGTTGGCCAGACGCGAACGCCCACGTCGATTTCCACTCCGACCGCGTCGGGAACGACACCGAGCGGTACGAGTCCCAATAGGGTCGGGCGCATTGAAGGCGTTCTGCAGGAAATCAACGCCGAGGCGGGGCGGCTGGTCGTCGTTACCGACCAGCGTGAGGTGCTGACCGTGCGAACGCCGCAGGGGACGCCGGTGCGCTATCACGGTGATACGTATCGCGTTTCGAACCTCGAGGTTGGCGATCGCATCCGCGTCGAGCCGCAAGGTGGTGTAGCGGCCAATGGCACCGAGGTTCACGCGCGATCGATCGAGGTGATGCAGAGCGCTCAGGAATCCGGCGCAGCGCCGACCGGTGTTGGCGGCGTGAGCGGACGGGTGATGCGCGTAGACCGGTCAGCGAACGTGATTCAGGTCGATACCGGGCGCGGAACAACGATCGCGGTCGACCTACGGAATGCCTCCGATCCAGCCGGCAAGCCGGTACGCGCGCGCGATGTCCAGGCCGGTGACCATGTCGAGCTGAGCGGTTCGTACAGCGGAGGAACCTTCCTGGCCTCGACGCTTCGATTCACGGATGACAACGGATCGTCAGCCGCGCCTGGCCCCCCGGTCCCCGCGCCGTCTACTGGCGACCTCGGCGTTGTGACGATCTATGGAACGGTGAGCCAGACGCTGGTTGACGGCCCGCAACTCGTTCTCCGCGACACTCAGAACGGAAACCGGCCGATCCGCGTCTACGCGCTGGAAGACCTTCCTGTGCGTACGCGCACCGGCACCTACACGACCGCCACACAGTTACGCCTGAACGATTCCCTCGTGATCAAGGCCTACCGCGACGGCGAAGGGAACTACATCGCGCAGACGATCAGGATTCGGTGACACCGGGGGTCGGGGGTCAGACAGGAGATCCACCGACTCCCGACTCCCAGAGATATTATTTGGAATAACAAAACTCGTCTCAACGTCGAACAATGTGCGATGGAAAAGCCCGTTCGGCGCACTCTGCTCCCCGGCGTTTCAGACGCCGGAGCGCCCCCTCTCGTCATCATCGAGTCGCGCGCTGTCGTCGCCAGAGCACGGCGCCGCGCGATCGTCCGCGATATCATCGATCTCCTACTCCTGGTATGCGTCGACGGGCTTTTCCTACGCTGGCCGCTGGCACATGTGCCGTTTCTCAATCGCTACGACTCGCTGCTCGTGCTCCTTGGCTTGAACGCGATGCTGGTCGGCTATGTCTGGCTTGCCCGCGCGTTGCCTCGCTGGACGGCGCGCCGCGTAGCGACGACCTGGTCTCTGCCGGAACGGGCGCGGTTCTTCAGGCGCTCGTAGGGCTCGCCTTCCGGATCACGAACTTCTGCAGCAGCACCCCGACGAGAAGAAGAGAGATCGTCAGTCCGAGGAGAGAGCCGACGCGATAGAGCCCGCCGAGCCGCGCCAGGTCGTGCAGGAAGCACTTCAACACCGTCACAAGCAGCAGAATGATGGCCGCCACGCGCGAGGCGCGGCTATGCAGCATCAGCCCGACGATGAGCATGGCCACGGAGAACACCGCCCACCCGATCGTGTAGGTAAGGTCCTGGGCCAGCGATGACGAGAAGAAGTTGAATGTCAGCGCCGGTCCGGTCGAGTAGAAATCGGCGATCTCGATGTTTACGAGAAGAAAGAGAAGAACCGTTCCGCAGGCGTTCGCGGCCGGCCGCGCCGCCCCGTACTGCTTCGATTCACTATCCGGCAGCAGTCGCGCGGCAACGAAGAACGCGGCGACGCTGACGAGATACGTGTAGAGGAACCAGTTCACGATCGCTCTGTGACTGGCCGGGTGATACGAGAGGACGGCTGGGTTCAGCGCCAGACGCACGAACGCCGCCGCGAGCAGTACCCCCGACCAGAGCAGAAGGCCCCGATGCGGAATGCGCCGGAACAACCAGACGAGTGCCGCTCCCTCCAGCGCCCAGCCGATGGTGATCCATTGCTTGTCGAGCTGCAGGGGAATGGCCACGGTGATGAACGCCAGTGCCGCGGCCGCGGTCAGCGCCAGACGCCCGAGAAGCCGCTCACCCGCCGGTTCGATGCGCAACAGACGCCAGACCAGCAGCAGCATCAGCGCCGCTTGAAATAGCGGAAGGATGCCGATGGCGTAGTCGTACCCGGCGACTCTGATGGCTTTGCGCGCCAGCAGGAAGAACGGAACCCCGGCCAGCACCGCCCCCAGATAGGGCTGCAGGAAGCGCCTCGCTCTCGTGCCGAGGAGTAACGGATAGGCGATAAAGAGCGCGTAGATGGCGCCGGCGAAGCCAACTTGCCGGGCCGGAGTATCCGCGCGGGATAGGAATGCGCCGAGACCGAACATGACTACCGCGGCCACGACGATGTCATGCCATTCAGTCATCCACGCCATCGCCAGCAGTGCGATGCCGATGACGATGTGGGACGCGAGCAGCGAAACGAACAGTGGCGTTGACGAAACGCCGCCGGCGATGATGACGACGACATCACCCGCGAACAGCGCCACGATTGCTGCCACGCTGAAACGCCTGTCGATCAGGAACCAGATCAGCGCAAGAGCGCAGATGGCGATCGCCGCCAGGAATGCCACCACAGGCCACGGTGCGGCGTGCGCATCTGCCGCCCAAGCCATCAGCACGATCTGTGATGCCGCCATCGCAGCGGTCATCAATGTCGCTCGACGGAGGTAAAACGCGGCCACGCCGATGGCGAGATCCAGCACGAGGAGCACGGCGAAGAATGGCCACGGCGGGAATGCCAGCGCCGGCTGCACCGCGACCGCGAGCAGGAAGAGATGTCCGATCAGTCCGAGGTAGGTCGTGCTGGCATCGCCGTCCTGCCCACGGCCGATGAATACGCCGCCCGCGACCGCCAGCAGTGCGAAACCACCGATCAGCGTGAGCGCCGCAAAAAGCGTTGCTGGCGTCAACGCGTTCGCGCACCAGACCGTGACCACGATCCACGAGAGCACGATCGACGAGGCGGCCAGGATGGTGCGCTGCGTTGATTTCGCCTCATTGATCGCGCCGATGTTTATGACTGCCAGGAGAATCGCCAGAGCCGCAAGCGCGTACTGCGCGATCGGGCCGGTGGTAAGAAAGAAGAGAACGCCGATCGAGCCGAGGATGAGACCGAGCATCGTCCATTGCGAGACGACGTTCCGGCCAAGGCGGCGGGCAATCACCGGAACCGCCAGGAACAGCAACGCGAACGCGGCGTAGATGATCAGCGCGGTCGTCAGGTGCTCACGGGTCACGTTGTCGGCGAACCAGACCCCTTCCGTGGCGATGGCCAGGAACGCGGCAATCGCGTACACCGGGCCGGCCTCGCGCCTGATCGCGTACGCGGCGATGAGCGCCACCAGCACGAAGAGGACGCCAAAAAGCAGCATGGGCGCGGACGCGGGCACCGGCATCGCCGCGAAGGCAGGGAAGAGCAGAAGAAAGAGCGGCGCGATGACCAGGCGCGGAGCCTGCGTGAAGTGCGACAGCACCAGTTGCACGACCACGAATGCTGCGATCCAAACCAGGATCCGGGGCCACGCCTCCGGCGTGTAGGACGACGCCCGCCAGACGATCAGTACCAGCGCGATCGTCAAACCACCGAGCAGGTGCAGCCAGGCGGGTCCGCGGAAGATGGCGATCACCGACAGACCGGTACTGATAAAGAGCAGGAACGTGAAGAGAACGTTGTACTGCACGCCGTAGCTCGATACCGCGGCGACATAAATGGCGAAGAGAAGCGGCAAACCGGCCGAGGAGATGGCCGCGAGGTCGAAGCTTCTCTGCGCGTTGTCCGCCCGGCGCCGCAGCCAGAGCGATGCTCCGGCCGCCGCGGCGAAGAGGATGAAGATCGAAACCGCGAGCGGAAGCTGGGAAACCGTCAGGAACTTGCTGATCCAGCTCCACTCATAGATCACGGTAAAAACGACGCTGAGCGCCGTCAATAGCGGCCAGCGACGCTGGATGGCCACCCAGAGCAGGCCGATGTTGAGCAGCAGTAGGTAGGAGAAGAGCGCGATCGGTTTGTTCTCCCCGGTCGACAACAACGCTGGCGTCGCAAAGCCGCCGGCGAGGCCGAGCAGAGCGATGAAAACCGAGTCGCGGCGGATCGAAAGCAGCACGGCGATGGCCGTGACGATCAGCATCAGCGCGAAGACGGCGCCTACCGGCAGCAGGTGCCAGAGTGCATGGATGGCGAAGAGCGTGGCGTAGAGGATGGCGATACCCGCGCCGTCCATTGCATTCGCGGTGAAGCTGTAGTCGCGCGCAACACGCAACTCGCAAACCAGCAGCAGCACGATGCCGGTCACCATCCCCAGCGACGCGCGAACCATGGGGCTGAGCCACCCATGCTCGACGGAGTAGCTGAGAAAGAAGAGCGCCGCCAGAACGAGCGCGATGCCGGCGATCCAGGAGAAGAGCTTCACGCCGATCAGCGACTCCCAGTCGAGGGGCTTACGGGGGGCGGGCGTGGGGCGTCGGGGGTGAGGAGCGGGGAGTGGTGGATGAGGACCCGGGAGTGGGGGGTGGGGAGTAGGGGCCGCTATGGGCTTCGGTTCGGGCTCCGGCCCTGCCACGAACGCGGCGATCGACTCGGGCTGAGGCACGGAGGGGGGAGCGACGATGACCGGTTCGGGCTTCGGTGCCGGCTGTGGAACGACGACTACCGGCTCGGGCGTTGGCATCGGTTCAGGCGGAGGCACGGTGGCCGTGTGCGGCTTCGGAACTCGATCGAGCCTCCGCCGCAGCTCAGCGAGCTCCGCGATTGCTTTGCTGGCCCGGCCGGAGGCCTGAATCGCTACAACGAACGCGATCACCGCAAACACGGCGACCAGAAAAAGCGCACAGCCTTGCATGGATACGCAAAGGATACATCTACAGAACAAAAGGCCCGCCGAAGCGGGCCTTGAAGAGATCAAACGGTTCCTTGATTGTCAGGCTTTTCGTACCTTGGGCGCCAGCAACACTTCTCGTCCGACGAGATACAGCAGAGCGATCAGAATGACGAACGGAATGCACGACAGCAGGTCGGCGTGGCCGCCGCTGACGAACGGATTCACGCCTGCCAACTTATCGAGCTGGTCGTTGAACGCAATCAGTCCCTTCGACGGCACGCCGGCCATGATCGCAATGATGATTCCGGCGATCGCTCCACCGGCGATGTAGCCCGAGGCCATCAGCACTCCCGGGCTCTTGTCGCCTTCCGCCACGAGTTGTTCTTCCGTGAGGTTTGCGCCGCGGTACTTCTTGCGCACGTACAGGTCCGACAGATAGCGCACCATGCCGCCGATGAAGATCGGGCTCGATGATGACAACGGCAGGTAGACGCCGACGGCAAACGCCAACGACGGGATACCCGACATCTCCAGCACCAGCGAAATCATGACACCGAGGAGCACAAGGCCCCACGGGAGTTGCCGGTTGAGGATTCCCTTGATGATGTACGACATCAGCGTTGCCTTGGGAGCGTCGAACTTCTTTGGCGCCGCCTTCCCGTTGGCGAGGAACTTGTGAGTGCCGTTGATGCCGGGGTCGACGAGATATTGCGGTGTACCTGTCGAGTCGACGAGGTATTGGGTCGCCGCTGCGCCCCCAGGCGGGGCGTAATGCCACACGAGGTAGTCCTTCCCCTCGTACGTCTGATGTGTGGTCAGCGCTGAGGCATCGGTGTGCAGGCCTGCCGGCCAGTTCTCGATCTGCTTGAGCGGACCCCCTTCTTCGCCGCCGGCCGGTTCCATACTCACGCGAGGCAAGTGAACGCCGGAGGCCGAATTCAGGGTCAGCAGGATCGGGCCGAGGATGATGGCTGACGCCAGGGCGCCGATGAGAATGGCGATCTGCTGATTCTTCGGCGTGGCGCCGACCAGGAAGCCGGTCTTCAGATCCTGCGACGTCGTGCCGCCGTTCGACGAGGCGATACAGACGATGGCGCCGATCGAGAGCGCAGTCACGTAATAGGTCGAGCCGGTCCAGCCGATAACCAGGAAGACCAGGCAGGTGATCAGCAACGTCGCCACCGTCATGCCGGAGATCGGATTCGATGAGGAACCGATCTCGCCGGTCAGGCGCGAGGAAACCGTCACGAAGAGAAAGCCGAGGATGACGATGAGCAGCGCCCCCATGATGCGCGCCGCCGCGCCGGTGCCGCCGACGTACAGCGGATTGGCCAGCGCGATGACGGCCACGAGAGCAAAACTGCCGATGAGCACGAACTTCATCGACAGGTCGCGGTCCGTACGCTCCATCCCCTCTCGCGCGGACGCGCCGCCGCGAAGATCCTTGAGCCCTTCCTTCATCCCGTGCCAGATCGTCGGCAGTGAGCGTCCGAGACTGATGATGCCACCCGCGGCCACGGCGCCGGCGCCGATGTAGAGGATGTAGGCATTGCGGATCTGCCCAGGTGACATGTTGCGGATGAGGCGTGTCGTTTCCGGCGCCAGCGGCGCTAAGAGTCCGGCGCCGAAGAACTTGATGGCCGGGATCAGGACGAGATACGCCAACACACCGCCGGCGCACATGATCGAGGCGATTCGCGGCCCGATGATGTAGCCGACGCCGAGGAGCTCCGGAGAGATCTCGGCCGAGACCGATCCGGCGTTGAACGGCGGGCCGAAGACCCGTTCCGGCGTGTCTTTCCATCCGCGGAATGCAACATTCAGCGCTTTGTAGAGGAGGCCGATACCGAAGCCGGCGAAGATCGTCTTGGCGCTCGTCCCCGCTCCGCCGAGTGCTTCCATCTCGCGTTTCGCGGAGTCGGAAGCGGCGGCAATCGAGTCATCCGACGCCCCCGCCTTGAGCACTTCCGCGCATGCGGTCCCCTCGGGGTACTTGAGTAGCCCGTGCTGCTGCACGATCAGCGCGCGCCGCAACGGGATCATCATCAGGATGCCAAGCAGCCCTCCCAGGATCGCCACCAGCATCACTCGGGTGATCTCGAGGTCGAAGCCGAGGATCAGAATCGCCGGCATCGTCACGCCGACGCCGAAGGCGATCGATTCGCCCGCTGACCCCGCCGTCTGCACGATGTTGTTCTCGAGGATCGTGGCGTCCTTCCCCCCGAGTTTCGAGAGGATACGGAAAAAGGTGATGGAGATGACGGCCACGGGGATCGATGCGCTGACCGTGAGGCCGACCTTCAGCACGAGATACAGCGACGACGCGCCGAAGATCATGCCGAGGATGGTGCCGATGATGACCGGCAGCGGCGTCAGCTCCCGCAGCTTCGTCCCTGCGGGGATGTAAGGCTCGAACGGTGCTGGTGCGGGGACGGGTGCTGGATAGTCCTGTTCGACAGCGCTCATGAGATCTCCTGTCCTGGAGAAGCTGGCCGTTGCCGGTTCGGCCTTGCATCGGGCGGGCCATTCTAGCATCGGAAATTGGGCGGTTTCGGGAGGCGTATCATCCGACGATGAAGCGCATCGCTGCCGTTCTTCTGTTGGTCCTCTGCTCCGCGGCTCAGGCCGCGGACGATCCGCTCGACGGCCCGAAGCGGATCTTGCACGACGAGCTTCTCGACAATCTGGCCGGGAAGTGGTCGCTGACTCGGGAGATCCGCGGCAAGACGTTACAGAACACCGTCGATGCTGAGTGGGTGCTCAATCACCAGTTCCTGCGCATCCACATGAAGGACGTGGCCACGCCTCCCACGTATGAAGCGATGATCTTCTTCGGCTACGACAATGCCAGTGAGCGGTACGTCGCGCACTGGATCGACATCTACGGAGGCCGTACCAGCGAGACCCTCGGCTACGGGAAACGCAGCGGCAACTCCATCGCCTTCAACTTCGAATATCCCGACGGTCCGTTTCACAACACGTTCGTCTGGGATCCGTCCGACAAGCAGTGGGTCTGCCACATGGAAAACAAAGACGCCGCCGGGAACTGGAAGCCGTTCGCCACCGATACGCTGCGCCGGGCTTCGCAATGACTCAGCCTCACGAACGCCTGCGCGCTGCCGTCGCCGAAGCCTTTCCACGTCTGTCGGCGATCTCTGATTCGGATGCAGGGAAGCCGCCCGCTCCCGGCAAGTGGTCGCCGAAGCAGGTGATCGGGCATCTGATCGATTCGGCCTCGAACAATCACCAGCGCTTCGTCCGCGCCAACTTCGTCGATGACCTGATTTTCACCGGTTACGACCAGGAGAAGTGGGTTGAGTTGGGTCGCTATGCCGAGGCGCCGTGGGAGTCGCTGCTGACCCTCTGGCGCGAGTTCAATCTGCAGATTGCACGAGTGATGGAAGCGACGCCTGACGAGGTTGCAAACGCGCCCCGAACACGCCACAACCTGCATCAACTGGCGTGGCGCACCGTCCCCGAGGATCAGCCGGCGACGCTCGGCTATTTCCTGAGCGACTACGTCGATCACCTCGAGAATCATCTGCGGCAGATTCGTGGGCTCTCATGAGCAGAATGCCACCATCCAGGGTCAATGAGGCGCACTTCAAGATCACAACCGATAGGGGTCAAGATCAGGATCGACCCACCTTAAGTTCAGGATCGATGGGGTCAAGATCAGGATCGACCCACCTCAAGATCAGGATCGATGGGGGTCAAGATCAGGACTGACCCACCTCAAGATCAGGATCGATGGGGGTCAAGATCAGGACTGACCCACCTCAAGATCAGATGTGTCACCGAAAGATGACAGACGTTGACTTGATTAAGTTCGGTTTTATGGCGATCGACAGCTTCAAAAACACCTTCCAGCCACGAACGCGCCGCCTCGGGTTTGTCTCTCGCGATGTACTTCCGCCCTTCGTGAGCGCGCTCGATGGCGAGCAGCGACCAGACGATTCTCAGCGAGCGAGCCTCTTCCGAAGTTTTGTTTTCGCGCTGCGGTTCGAGACCCCGTGTCCTTCGTCGATCTGCTTCATCGACGTGCGCACGTCGCTCAGAAGTTCAAGTTCTTCGATCAGCTCCTGATAGACGGCGACATCCAGCAGGACCGCGGCAGATTCGCCGCGCTGCGTAAGCACCAGCGGACGTCCGCTGGTCTTCACTTGCTCGATCATCCCCGCGGCGTTGGCTCGGAAGTCGGACACCGGCTTGATCGGATTGTACATAACGCGGGGGCCGTTTACGTCGATCACCTCGAGCAACATCTGCGACAGATCACACAAGCGGTGTTTGATGCACCGTGACGTCACGCTGTAAGCGGAAGAAGAAATAGCTTCTACGAAAACCGGTGGTCGGTCGCACATGACCACCGTCATACCGAGAAGGCCGATTATTTTCACCCGACGGTCGGACGGACGGGAGAGTCCGACCTACGTCACCTTCAAGGAGCGACCCGTTTCCGAAGTTCTGCTTTCGCTTCGCGGTTGGAAAGGCCCTCTCCGGATGCAATCTGCGTCATAGCCGTAGACACATCGCTCACGAGCGCGACCTCTTCTGGAAGAACGGCTGCGCGTACAAGATACCGCCCCGTAATGCTCCGCTCGTTCGCCGCGATCTCCTCCGGCGTCCCCACACCAATCAGCTCTCCACCGCCATCCCCACCCTCGGGACCGAGGTCGATGACGTGGTTGGCGGCTTCGATGAGCTGGATGTTGTGCTCGATGACCAGGACCGAGTTGCCGCGGTCGATGAGGTTGCGGAAAGTGTTGATGAGCTGCGCGACGTCGGTGTGATGCAGGCCGGTGGTCGGTTCGTCGAAGAGGAAGAGACGGCCGCTGTCGCTCCTGGTCGACTCGGAGAGGAACGAGGCCAGTTTGAGCCGCTGCGCTTCGCCGCCGGAGAGGGAGGCGGTCGACTGGCCGAGTCGGAGATAGCCGAGGCCGACGGAACGAAGGGAGGAGAGCTTCTTCAACAGCGCCCTTTTGTCGACGAAAAACTTCATGGCCTCGTCGACGGTCATCTTCAGGATGTCGTTCACGTTCCTGCTCTTGTACGTGACCTTCATGACCTGCTCGTTGAAGCGTTTGCCGCCGCATTTGTCGCAGACGACTTCGACGTCGGCCAGGAACTGCATGTCGATGGTCACCGTGCCGGCGCCTTCGCAGACGTCGCAACGGCCGCCGACGGTGTTGAACGAGAACATGCCCGGCGTAACGCCATTCAGCTTCGCCGCCGTCGTCTCGGAGAGGATTTTGCGCACCTCGTCCCACGCCTTCACATACGTGGCCGGATTCGAGCGCGTCGACCGGCCGATCGGCGACTGATCGATGAACTGCATGTCGTAGATCTTGTCGGTGCCTTCGAGCGTCGCCGCGCCGACGTCGAGGCCCGTCGCCCCGCGGACGTCGCGCTGGTAGCGGTTGTAGAGGCAGTTGCGGATCAGCGTCGACTTGCCGGATCCGGAGACACCGGTGACGGCCACGAACTGGCCGAGCGGGATGGTTACGTCGATGTTCTTGAGATTGTGCTCTTTCGCGCCTCGGATCGTGATGGCACCGAAGGTGTCGCTGAGCGACGAAGGATGTTCGACGACCGTTGCCGGAGTTTCAGACCCGCGAGGTGGTCCGACATACAACACCGATCCTCCGTACTCACCCGCGCCCGGACCGAGCTCGATGGTCTGATCGGCACCGGCGATGATGGTCGGATCGTGCTCGACGACGATGACGGTGTTCCCGGCGTTACGCAGGCGCTTGAGGACGGCCAGAAGCCGCTCGCTGTCGCGCGCGTGAAGGCCGACGGTCGGCTCGTCGATGACATACATCGTCTCGGTCAGCGAGCTGCCGAGGGCCGCGGCAAGGTTGATCCGCTGCGACTCGCCTCCGGAGAGGGTTCGCGTCTGGCGGTCGAGCGTCAGGTAGGAGAGGCCAACCTCATCGAGGTACGTCAGGCGGTTGACGATTTCGCGCCGGAGATGACCAGACAGCGCCTCCTCCGACTTCGAGAACGGCAGGAGCTCCCAGAAACGCCGCGCGTCGCGCACATTCATGGCGAAGAGGTCGCCGATCGTCAGCCCGCGGAAGGTGACATAGGAGGCCGATGCCTTCAGCCGCGAACCATGACACTGCGGGCACGGCTCGTAGCTGCGGTACTTGGCCAGCTTCACGCGGACGTGGATCTTGTACTTCTTCGTCTCCAGCCACTCGAAGAAGCCTTTGATGCCGTACCACTTGCTCCGGCCGTTGTAGAGCAATTCCCACTGCTCGGCGCTCAAGTCTTTAATCGGAACGTCGAGAGGCAGCCGGTACTTGGCCGCGGCCTTCCGGAGGTCGTCGTAGCAGTCTTCGTATCCCGCGGAGTTCCACGGCGCGATCGGCATCTCATCGAGCCGCAAGGCGCGGTTCGGGATGACCTTCTCCATGTCGATGCCGATGATCCGCCCGTAACCCTGGCAGTTCGAACAAGCGCCAAGCGGCGAGTTGAAGGAGAAGAGATGCGGCGTCGGCTCGATAAACTCATTGCCGCACCTGTTGCAGGAGAAGCGCGAAGTGAAGCGGTGGGAAATCCAGTTTCCGTCACCGCCGTCCTCGAGGATGTTCACATTCCCCTTCGAGACCTCAAACGCCTGTTCGATGGCCTCGGTGATCTGTCCGGTGCGCTCCGGATCGACGCGCAACCGATTGATGACGAGTTCCAGCGACGTGAAATCGCTCGTATCGGTCTCGTTGAGATCGCGCACCTCGCCGCCGATCCAGGCCCGGTAGTAGCCGGCCTTGACGAGCTGCGTCAGCACTTCGCCACGGTTTTCCTTCTCGAAGAAAATCGGAGCGAGAACGACCACGCGCTTCCCCTCCAGCGACTCCGCGATGGCTTTCGTGATCGATTCCGGCGTCTCGCGGCGCACGGTGACCTGACAATCGGGACAGATCGTCTCCCCCGCGTAGGTCATGAACAGCCGGATGTGGTCTGCCAGCTCTGTAGCGGTCGCAACAGTGGACCGAGCGTTCTTGACCGTGTTCCGCTGCTCGATGGCGATGGCCGGGAGGATCCCGGTGATCTCGTCGATGTCCGGCCGGTCGATGCGCTCGAGGAACTGCCGCACGTACGTCGACATCGACTCCACGAACCGCCGCTGCCCCTCGGCATAGAGAGTGTTGAACGCCAGCGACGACTTCCCGGAACCAGACGGACCCGTCAATACCGTGAGCTGGCGCTGCGGGATATCGACCGAAACGTTCTTGAGATTATGCGTCCGCGCCCCGCGAATGGAGATCGTGCGTGAGGGCATGTCGAGGTGAGAACGTGGGAGGGGTGGGTGGTGTTCCGTAGAACGTTGAGGCGTCGCGGCGCCGGAGCGCTGGCATCTCGCCGGCAAAGAGGCAGTAAGCTGCTTCACCAGAAGCGGTTGACTCGTTCCCAGCGGCTGTTAGTCGTTCCCGGAGGCTGTTAACGGCCTCCGAGAGGCTGTTAACGACCTCCGAGAGGCTGTTTGACTGCCTCCAGCGCCGCGATAGCGGCGTCGTAACGTCCCTCCAGTCGCTGGCGAAGCCGGCGATGCGCCAGCTTTCGCTGGCGAGACTGTAGCGAAACGGACCGGACACTCATTTCCGGGAAGCTGAACGAAGTCTACTTCGCCGCTTGAAACAACCCCATGCGATTGCCGGCGGGGTCTTTGAACAACGCGAACACGCCGGTTGGGATCGTGATTTTCGGCGTGACGATTTCGCCGCCGGATGCCTTGACCTTCGCCATCGCCGTGTCGAGATCTGTGACGCCGATATAGATGATCTTCTCCGGCGGATCCTGGCGCAGTGTACCTTCGAGCGACGGCGTCTTGATCAGGTTGGCGGCGTCGATGCTCCATCCGAAATTACTGGCGTAGAAAGCCTTGAGTTTCGCCGCGTCGGGACCGGCGATGTCGAAGAATACGATTGGCGAGCCCGATTGCGGTGCTGTCATGGCTGTCCCCTTATCGGCGGCGAACGCCGCCCCAAAACCAAAGAAAACGATCGCGGAAATTACGAACAGATTACGCATGGAGAGGCCGAACACGATGACGACGTTCTTCATTTTGAGATTTCCTTTCACGGCGCAAGGTAAGATCGAACCGTGATCCCGTCGGCCTACTTTCGGGTGATTTTCGGGTCAACGAAAGTGTGAAATCGTGGGATTTGCCCGTTCCCCTCATATCCTGACGTTGTGCCGTTGGTAGAAGTTGTAATCCCCCAGCCGTGCCCGCAACTTCTGCACGACATCCTCGGGTAGCCAGGCATCGCCGGCGGTGACGTTGCTCTCGACCTGGTGGATGTTCTTCGCGCCGGGGATAGCCGTGGCGATGGCATCGTTGGCCAGGACAAAACGGAGGGCGCCTTCGATGAGGGTGCGGGCTGTACCGCCGATGATCGACTTCACTTCGTCGACGCGGTCAAGCGCTTCCTGCAGGCGGCGCGGTGTGAGGAAATTCTGGCGGATGTCATCAACCGGGAAGGTGGTGTCGATCCGGAACTTGCCGGTGAGGAGGCCGGACGCGAGCGGGACACGGGCGATGACGCCATAGCCCTTTTCCTTCGCGATCGGAAAGAGCTCCTCCGCCGGCGCCTGATTGAGGATGTTGTAGAGCACCTGCAGGGTGTTACCCCATCCTTGCCGCATCACCTCGAGCCCCTCCTCGGGGTTGGAGACCGAGACTCCCCAGAAGCGGATCTTGCCGTTGTCCTGCAGCCGTTCCATGGCGTCCTGAATCTCTTCGCGTCGCAGGTCGTCGATGGTCGGGTTGTGGACCTGGTAGACATCGATGTAATCACTGCGAAGGCGTTTCAGAGAGCCGTCGACGGCGACGAAGATATGCTGTTTCGAGAAATCCTTTTTCAGCTCGCCGGTCGAGTTGCGGACGACACCAACCTTCGTGGCGATGATGACGTCCTCCCGTTTGCGCGAAAGGACGATCCCGAGGAGCGACTCGCTGCGGCCGAAGCCATAACTGTCGGCTGTGTCGAAGAAGGTAACGCCGAGGTCGCGGGCGCGCCGGATCGCGGCAAGCGAGTCCTCATCAGTCGTCCGTCCCCATCCCAGTGGAGTCCCCGAGGCCTCGGATGGACCGCCGATGGCCCAGCCGCCGAAGCCGATGGCGCTGACTTTGATACCGGTCTTCCCGAGCTCGCGGTACTCCATCGCCCCGATTCTAAGTCACTGCTCCGGTTGGAGTGTGACGTTGATGACATGCGGGTCGTGGTCGTACATTGCGCCGGTGACGCGGTCGATGATGAAACCTCCCGCGCCGGCGAGACCGACGATCAGCCAGCCGGCAGCCGAGCCACCACCGCCGAGACTTGATGCGAAGACGCCGATCGGCAATCCGAGCGAGGGAGCGAAATTCATCCAAAACGGTGCGTTGAAGCCGCGCTCGAGCTCCACATTCCGGGTTTTCATTCCGCTCTTCTCGATGTTGACGTTGCAGCCGTCCGCCTTGCGCGGAATCGTGAGCCGGGCCGGCGTCGTACCGCTGGCTGAGATATTGCCGGCGCATCGGATCGTGGCATTGGCACCGGAAGGACTCGACTCGACGCTGATGACCTCGTTGCTTCCATGCGTCATCGTGGCGCACGAGGAGAGCAGGCAGCCGACCAACAGCAGCGCGATGGAACGCATATTTTGTTTTTCCTTTACAGGCGGACCTGTTTCACCTCGACGATGGCTTGGAAAAAGCGGAGTGCGTTCATGGTATCGGCGTCGAGAACAGAGTCGATGGTAACAATCGCCAACGCTTTGCCGCCGCTGGCCTCGCGTGCCAGGTTGTATTCGGCGATGTTGATCTCGCGTTCGCCGAGGATCGTGCCGACCTTGCCGACCACGCCGGGAACATCTTTATTGATGATGTAGAGCAGCGTCCCCTCCGGCTTGAACTCCACGCGGAAGTTGTTGACCGAAACGATGCGCTGATTCTTCTCGCTGAACAACGTCGCCGAAACGCAGGTTTCATCTGTCGCCGACGAGGCGCGGAAGGTGACAAGATTCGTGTAGTCGACCGGCATCGGATGCGTCGTCGCGGCGATGGCGATGCCGCGCTGCTGTGCGACCTGCTCAGCGTTGACGAAGTTGACCGACTCCGCAAGGTGCGTCGTCAGCATCCCTTTCAGTGCTGCCACGGAGATGATCTTAGTCAAACGCTCGTCGATGCCCCATAGCTCCACGGCGGCGCGCGTGATGGGTCCGCTGATGATCTGGGAGGCGAAGAGTCCGAGCTTCTCCGCCATGTTGATGAGCGGCGCCGCGTCGGCGCCGGCAAGACCTTCGAACGGCAGGTTGACCGCGGAGACGAAAATCGAGCCACGCAGCGCGTCGATCACCATCTCCGCCGTCTGCACAGCCACGCGGTCCTGCGCCTCGATCGTGTTCGCGCCGATGTGCGGCGAGAGAATGATATTTTTCGCCGTGAGGAGCGGATTATCCGTCGGCGGCTCTTCGACGTAGACGTCGATCGCGGCGCCGGCGATCCTGCCGCTGTTCAGCGCATCAGCCAGCGACTCTTCGTCGTAGATGCCGCCGCGGGCGATGTTGAGGACGATTGCCCCCGCTTTCATTCTGGACATTTCCGGCGCACCGATCATGCCGCGCGTTTCATCCGTCAGCGGTGTGTGGACGGTGATGACGTCCGCTCGTGCCAGGAGGTCGTCCAGCGGCACGCGCTCGGCGCCGACTTTCTCGAAGACGCTCGGTGCGATGTACGGGTCGTAGGCGATCACGCGCATACCAAAGGCCCGTGCGCGGATCGTGATGCGCGTGCCGATGCGCCCCAGGCCGATGATTCCGAGCGTCTTGCCATCGAGCTCCGTCCCGAGGAACTTGGAACGGTTCCACTCGCCGCGCTTCACGCTCGCATGGGCCTCGGGGATGTTGCGGCAGAGCGCCAGGAGCATGGCCATGGTGTGCTCGGTGGCCGACATGATGTTGGCCGTCGGGGCGTTGATGACCAGGATGCCGCGCGCCGTGCAGGCGTCGACGTCGACGTTGTCCAGCCCTACCCCGGCGCGGCCGATGATGCGCAGTCTCGTCCCTGCATTCACCAACTCCTCGGTAACGGCCGTTCCGCTGCGCGTAATGAGCGCGTCGGACTCGGAGACCGCTTTCAGAAGCGCGGCACCCTTGAGGCCGGGCCGGTAGTCGACATCCATATCGCTCGCCGTGCGGAGAATGGCCAGTCCGGAATCGGCGAGCGTGTCGGTGACCAGAATCTTCACGCGCCCGCGACCTCTTCCAGGGCGTCGAGCATGGCATTGAGAGCGTCGAGTTGAATGTCTCCCATATGCCCGATGCGGAACGTGGTCGCTTTCCACTTCCCATATCCGCCGCCGAGTGTGAAGCCGCGTTTTTTCATCTCGGCGCGAAGCTCATCGGGCATGCGATTGGGAACAAGCGCGGAGACTGTGGCCGACGCATACTCCGGATCGGCAGCAAGCTCCGCGTAGGCGGCCGTTCGGCGAATCGTCGTGTCGCGCATGGCCATGTGGCGCTGGTAACGAGCATCGAGCGTCTCGATCCTGATGATGTCGTCGAGCTGCCTGGCCAACGCGTAGAAGTGCGGGATCGACGGCGTGCTCGGGACGTTTCCCTCGTCCGCGTGCCTCTTGTAATTGAGAAAGTCGAGGTAGGTTCCGCGGTACGGCCGTTTCCTGCACCGCTCCAGCGCGCGGGCGGAGACGGCGAAGACGGCGATACCAGGCGGGAGGGCGATCCCTTTCTGCACGCTGGCGAGGCAGACGTCGAGTCCCCATTCATCGAACTGCACCGGAATTCCGCCGAGCGACGAGACTGCGTCGACGAGAACGAGCGTATTGGGCGACTCCTCATGCACGACGCGCGCAAGCGTGGCCACGTCGTTCGTAACGCCCGTCGAGGTCTCGTTATGAGTAAGCGTTACCGCGTCGTAGTGTGTGCGCCGCGACGTCAGATGATCGGCCAGCCTTTCGGGATCGACGGCATTTCCCCAGCCGGCGTTCAATTGATCGACCTCGAGGCCGAGGGTCTGGCCGATGGCCAGCCAACGCTCGGCAAATGCACCGCAGGTCGTTACGAGCACGCGCCGCGGCACACAATTCGTGAGCGCCGCCTCGAGGAGGCCCGTGCCGCTGCAGGCGGCAACGAGTGTGTCCTGCGTCGTACCGAAGAGCGGCTTGAGATTCGCGGCGACGCGCACGAAGAGCTCGCCGAACTCTGCCGATCGATGGGCGATCATCGGTCGGGTCATCTCTTGCAGGATTTCGGGTCGCACCCACGTCGGGCCTGGAACGAAGAATTTGGCGGTAGTCATAGAAGATGGCTCAACACGTCAGGCATACTGGTGGTGTAGACGTCGGCATTCTCCTTCACACGCGGGCGGACGACAACGCCGCCGAAGCCGATAAAGAGGTCAACGGCCGGCTTGGCCTCGAGATCGCTCACTCCATCGCCGACAAACGCCGCCTTTCCGTGAGAACGGGCACGAATGTCGCGCACCACAAGCTCCTTCCCGCCGGGCCGGGTGAGAAAGGAACGGCGATCGAAGCCCTCGTAGCCGCCGGTCGGATCAAACATCAGCACAACGGCATGCACGTTTCGGCGCGCGATGTTCAGTTCGTCCGCAAGCGGAAGAACGGCCTGTTGGATGGCGGCGGTAACGAGATGGACTACTACGCCGCCGTTCTGAAGTGCCGCAATCGTCCGCTTCGCGCCGTCGACGAGCGAACGGAGGTAGGTCGACGCAAGCTGCGCAACCTGTTCACGTCCCGGCCTGATCATCTCCAGGCGCCGTGCGTACACCTGATCGAGCGGGATCTCTCCGTTCATCGCGGCGCTGGTGAGTTTGGCGATCTCAGGATCGCCGCGGGCAAGCACGTCAATCCCCTCGATGGTGACGAGGGTTGAGTCGACGTCGAAGAAAGCGAAGCGGTAGGTCATGGTTGCTGGGTTGGCCGGGTTAGTGAGTTACTGAGTTGCCAGGTTGCTGAGTTGCTGGGTTGCTGGGTTGCTGAGTTGCTGGGTTGCTGAGTTGCTGGGTTGCTGGGGTTACTGAGTTGCTGGGGTTGCTGAGTTGCTGGGGTTGGGTTGCTGGGGGTTACTGAGTTGCTGGGGTTACTGAGTTGCTGGGGTTACTGAGTTGCTCGGGTTACTGAGTTGCTGAGTTACCGAGTTGCTAGACAGCCCGAGCACGCAGCACCAAGCAACCTTGCAACCTTGCAACCCAGCAACCATCCTCAAGCACGAGCAACCACCCTCACCAGATCCCCAAAACTCTCCAGATAATGATCCGGCTTCGCCGCCCGCAACGCCTCGGCTGTTGACGATCCCGTTGCAACGACCGCTACGTCAATCCCGCTGTTGCGCGCGGCGTGGACGTCGATCGGCATGTCGCCGACGAAGAGGGCCTCGGAGGCGGCGCAGGAAGTCGCCTCCAGCGTGTGAAGGACGTGTTGTGCCTCCGGCTTGCGTGCGCCGGCCAGATCGGGGCCGACGATTGCGCAAAAGTAGGGCGCCAGCTCCAGGAACGTGAGGATCTTTTTCGAGAACGATGTCGGCTTGTTCGTGCAGACGGCCATCAAAACTCCGAAGCCGCGGAGAGTGGCCAGCGTCGTCTCGACGTCGGCCAGGATCGTCGATTCTTCACAGCAGATCTCGTCGTAGCGTGACTCGAAGGCGTCCTTCACGCTGCGCGGCACCTCATCACTGCCGAACGCACGGCGGAGGAGGGTGTCGAGACCGTCGCCGACGAAGTCCCGTATGCGCGCGGCGGTCAATTCGTTCAGGCCGTGCTCGCGCCGCGCAAAGTTGACCGCCTCCGCCAGCGCCGCGTACGAATCGACGAGCGTTCCGTCGAGATCGAAAAGAACTGCACGGTAACGAAGCGGTGGCAAGACCATGCGCGAGGCCTGATTCTATCGCCGTGCCCGCACCGGACGTGGAGAATGGCGGAATGAAACGTGCGCTGGCTGCGCTGCTCTTTCTCCCGCTCCCTCTATTCGCCGCTGACGGCAGGATCGTCATCGCTCTCGAAGCGCTCGGCGATTCGCAGCAGGGAGGTGTCGTTACGCGCGTGACCTATCGCTTCACGGTTCCGACCGATGCGCCCTCAGGCGTGCCGCTCGTCATCACCGGATCGATCTCGCAGAGCGGTGAGGTCGTGAAGCGCTTCCGCTACCCGCTGTCGGAAACGACCACCAGTCCGCTGACCTCCGTCCAGACTCTGCCGCCCGGCGAAGTAGAGATCGAGGCGCGGCTCATGGTGCCGCTCGAAGAGCAGACGCCGGTGATCCTGGCCAAAGCGACGCAGAAGTTCACGATCGCCAAAACGGACAAGATCTATGTCGCTCACGAAGGCGACAACGCCGACGCCATCCTGGCCGAGGGAGTCGTGCCGGAGGGAAGCGGCACCGTGAGAATCATCGCCCCGAGGCGTGACGTCGCTCCGAACCTGTTCATCGTCGAAGTCGATGTGCAGCCTCCGGTCACGCGCGTCGAGTTCTGGGTGGACGGCAAGAAGATCCTGGCCCGCAACGCTCCCCCCTACCGCGCGGAGCTCGACCTCGGCGCGCTGCCGAAGCGGGTCGAAGTGCGCGCTGTCGGTTACGACGCTCAGGGACACTACATCGACGCGGACTCATTCGTCGTCAACGAGCACGAGACGCCGCTCGAGGTGAAGATCATCCGAACCGTCACTCCTGATGACGTATCGCATTTCAAACTGAGCGTACAGAATCCGAAGGCGACGACGATCAAATCGGCGGTGTTTTTCGCCGGACAGAAGAAGCTCTACGAGTGGTCCGCGCCACCGTACGCGCTGGACATTCCCAACTCGCGACTGCGGGACGTCGAGTTCGTCCGCGCCTCCGTGACCGACGAAACGAATTACGAAGCCAGCGACCTTCTTTTTCTCAACGGCCAGCGCTTCTCCGAAGAGATCGAGGTAAACCTCATCGAGCTGCCTGTGATGGTCACAGACGCTTCCGGCGTGCCGGTGACCGATCTCAAGGAAGGGGACTTCAGCGTTCTCGAGAACGGTAAGCCACAGAAGATCACGACGTTCAACTACGCCTCGAACCTCCCCATCTCCGCCGGCGTGCTGATCGATCATTCGGGAAGCATGAAGCCGCGGATGGAGCAGGCGAAGTCGGCGGCGTTGGAGTTTTTCAAGCAGATCATGAAGGGGGGAGACCGCGCCTTCGTCACCGGCTTCGCCTTCGACGCGACATCCGGATCGCCGTTCGTGACGGACGTGTCGTCGCTCGAGTCGCAGGTGCGCGCCATCCCCGAGGCGAGTGGCGGCACGGCGCTCTACGACGCCATCGTCACCGGCCTCTATCGCTTCCGCACGCTCCAGGGGCGCAAGGCACTGATCATCCTCACGGACGGTGAAGATACGACGTCGCGTACGACGTACGAGGAGATGCTGAACTACGCCCGCTCGGCGCGTGTACCGCTCTACTTCATCGGCGTCGGCCTCGGATTGTTCGACGCCGGCGGCGTCTCGAAGATGAAAGCGCTGGCCGCGGAGACAGGCGGCATCGCTTACTTCATCCACGACATCAAGCAGATCGGGGAGACCTACGCCCAGCTCGAGAAGGATCTCCGCTCGCAGTACCTGATCGCCTACAACACCCAGTCGACGACAAAGGACCGCACCTACCGAAAAGTCGAAGTGAAGGCGAGCCGTCCCGGAACGACGGTGCGGACGATCCGTGGGTTCATCCCGTGATGCGCCGCACGGCTGCGATCCTTCTGCTTCTCGCGGTGGCCTGTACGCCACCCCGTCCGCGCAATCGTTATGGTCTGGCCGTCGACGTCGATCTCCACGGCGCGCCGGTGACATTGCTCCACTTCTGGGCGGCGTGGTGCGGACCATGCCGCGAAGAGTTGCCCCGTTTCGTCGCCTTCGCCGCCGAGCACCACATGCGGGTGGTGGCCGTCTCGATGGATCGCGACTACCCGTCCGCGGAGCGTTTTCTTCGCGAGCACAACATCGACATGGAGACGCTGATCGACGACCGAGGCCGCTTCGCCGCCAAGAATCACGTGCGTGTCATCCCGACCACGATCGCCTACGACGCAGAAGGAAAAATGATCGATCGCTTCGATCAGTCGGTGGATTGGAGCGATCCGGCGGTTGGCAGGAGAGTTTTGCGGTAGGCCGCATCAAAATGCGCGCTTCGCGCGCGTTGTCAGTTATCAGTTGTCAGTTGTCGGCAGTGGCGTGCCAACCGGCGCAACGAACTGATAACCGACAACCGATAACCACAACTCTCTCCTCGTCGCGCGCGCGTCGCCGGTGCTCCTCCGTTTCTACGGGTACATCCGCTTGTACGTCGATGCCAGCATCACCACGTGCTTCACGTACGTCCTCGTCTCGCGGTAGGGGATGGCCTCGATGAACTCGTCCATCGGTTTGCCGGGCGACGCGCGGCGCCATTGCAGGACGCGGCCCTGGCCGGCGTTGTAGGCCGCGATCGCCAGTTCGTTGCTGCCGTTGAAGAGGTTCACGAGCATCTTGTAATGGGCTGTACCGAGGCGGATGTTCGTCTCCGGATCGTCGAGGCGCGGTGCGATGTGGAAGTTTGCCGCCAGTTCGCGCCCCGTGGCAGGCATGAGCTGCATCAGCCCCGTCGCGCCGGCGCCCGACTTTGCGCTGGCGTTGTAGTAGCTCTCCTGGTGGATCAATCCCATGATCGTGTAGGGATCGGCGCCACTCTTGCTCGCATACTTGCGGATCCAGTCGTCGTACTTCAGCGGGTAATACATCTTCAGGAAGTAGGGTGGAACGGAATCCTGCTCCACCGTGGCCAGCGCAGGGAAGGCGCTATGAAGCGCCTTGAGCATGGGGATCGTGTTGCCGGAGGCGTGATAGAGGTCGGCCAGCAGAGCATCGGCGAACGGCCGATTCCCGCGGCCGCGGTTCTTGTCGATCTCCTGCTGCGCGTCGCGAAAGTCGGATAAGGCCGTCAACTCGTATCCGAGGCGCAGCTCCTTCGGCATGTTCTGTTCGGCGATGTCGCGCCAGTCGGGACGATTGGCCGTCAGCGGGTTGTCATTCGAAACCTGCCGTTTTGCACCGCGATTCTCCGCCTCGATGGCGTAGATGTCGTCGTACGGGGCGGAAGCCAGCTCGTGATACATCGCCGCCGCCTCGGCCTTCCTGCCGAGCCTTTCGCCGCAGCGCGCGTACCAGTACATCGCCTGTCGTTTTGTGTTGGGACCGCGGTATGAGTCGCGGACGAAGGCGAGCAGATCACGCGCGCCGTTCAGGTCGCCCCGTGCGTACGCGGCCCAGGCCTTGTCCCAGAAATGCTGGAGACCCGCTTCCTGCGACGGATCGAGCTTTGCCAGTTGGACGACGAGCTTCTGTTCGTAGTCGTCCTGATTCCTGGCCTCGGTGAGACCGATGAGCGTGTTGAGCACACCGATCCGCACGTCATCGGCGAGCGGAAGTGGCAGGAGGTCCTTCAACCGTTCCGCGGCGAGATGATCGAATTCGTCCTTCTTCGCTTTCTTCGCCAGGTCGACCAGTTGGACGTTCTTCTTGACCCTCGTGAATTTCTTCTTCTTACCCTTTGCCTTGACCTGTTGCTTCACGAAGATCGTTTTCGTGACCATCGGATTGATCGACGACGAAAGCCCGCGGTAGTTCTGCGATGCCGTGAAGATCGCCGGGATGGCAATTCGGTAAGCAACCGACGCGAGCGGCTCCAGAACCTTGTTGGACTCCTCGAAGCGATGAAGTTGATTCAGCGCCAAGCCATGATTGAGCTCCAGGGGTAGGCGCAAGTCAGCCGGAACGCCGCTCGTATCGAGGGCGGTCAGCTCATCGAGCGCATTCTGCGGATCTCCATCTCGAAGAAAGGAGACAGCGCGCGTGAGCTTCTCGGCGTCCGACAGCTTGACCGGCGCATCCTTCGTCACGCCGGTAATGGCGCGAACGAGCTCGAGGGCGTGCGGTGCCTGGGCGGCGCGTGGATTCCTGATGGCGATGTTGCGCGCATCGTCGAGAACGGAGGCGATGTCGCCACGGGCGAAAGAGGAGTCGATGGCGCTCCAGCGCGCGCTTGCCGCGATCGCGGAGTTGTCCGCCTGAGCCGCGACTTCGTCGAAGACCTGGGCAGCGTGGCGCCAATCGGCGATCGAGGCGTAGAGCCCGCCGAGGTTCAAGCCGGCGTCGGTCTGGACGACGAATGCTGGATGACGGTGCCAGAGCTGCGCCAGCGTGGCACGTGCGCGGGTGCGCTGGCCGGCGAGCTGGCAGGCGTTGGCGAGGTAGTAGAGACGATACTGGTCGACCACCCGCTTGCCGAAGGTGAAGGACGAGAACTGCTTTACCGCATCGGCGCCGTCACCGCGGCGAAGAGCCTCGAGCCCCGCGTCAAAGGCAGGCCGCAACTTCTGCAGATCGGGCGGCGCTTCCGGCACGGCCGGTACGACGAACTCCCGGTTTAGCCAGCGATGCGGCCGCACCAGAAGCACGATGACTACGGCCATCACCGGAGCCAATACCGCCGCAACCACGACAACCCAGCGTCGACGAGCCCTCATCCGGCTGGGCCCGGTGCGAAAAACGGGCCGTGATGCTGCGCTGCGCGCGCCTGCGGCGCGTTGTCTGCCGGCTCACGCCGGCGTTGGCGGTCGGATTGCGACAGGAAGTTGATTACGAGCCAACCAGTCTTATACGCGCGAGTGGTAACAACGCGCGAAGCGCAGATAACGCGCGCCGCAGACAACGCGCGTCAGCACAGCTTCACAGCCCCAACGCACCGGCGTCGCCGTCGGCGAGGATTCTCACCAGCTCGTCGTAGAAGTAGTTCGACGACTTCCTCACATCCTCGGCGATCCGCTCGTCGTACATCTGGCGGCTGCGATCGATGTCTTCCTTGAGGCGTTCGTAAAGGTCCTTGTTCTTGCGCCCGGCGTCGACCTTCGGCTCGTTGTAGAGCTTGATCTCGGACACCAGCAGGCGGGCGAAACGACGGGCTTCGTCGTGTCGTTTCGCATCGTCACCTACAGGTCGGGGGTCGGTGGTACCGCCGCGCGTGATGTTCGGTGGCGGGATGTACTGCGTGCTGGGACGCTCGTCCCGTTCATGAATTGCAGGTGGTGGTGGAGGTGGAGGCGGCGGAACCGGCCGCGGAGGCTCCAATGCGGGAATCGCCGTCGTCATGAAGGATGCAGTAGCCTGCTTTCCGGATGACGGCACTCCGAAATCGGTATCCGGCATTGAGAAAGCCGGCTTGGCGACGGCCGGCGTGATCATCTCGCGTAACTGGCCCGCTGATACCGCGACGGTTGCGTCCTGCGATTTCTCGACAACCGGAGCCGGTGGGGCGGGCCGTTGAGGCGGAGGTGCTGGCGGGGCAGGACGCGGCGGAGCTGGTGCCGGTAGTGCCGCCGTAGTCAGCTCCGGATCATTGAGACTCGGCGACGGCGTTTTTTTTCGAATCGACAGCGTGTCGATGAGCAGCCCGGTCGTGAAGACGAGCAGCTCGATCGAGGCGGGGTCAAGCTTCGACGCATCGATCTCTGTGGCATCGACGTAAACCGCCGCGGCGACTTTGTCCTTGATCACCATCGGCACGAGGATCGCCGTGGCCGAAGCGGAGACGCCGAGCCGCGTGGAGAGGTTTGCGCCGTCCCAGATCACGACTTGTTCATTGCGGAGGACGCGATCGAGCTCAGGAATCAGCCCGGGAGCAGCGTTGAAGCGCTTTACCATCTCATCGTTTCCGCCGGCAGCGGTGAAACCGACGCCCTTCCAGCCGCTGAACGTCTCGCCGCGCAGGATCAGCATGGCCGCGCGGGAACCGAAGTCCAGGCACTGCTCCAGGAGGGCATTGAGGATGTCCACCTGCGACTTGCCATGCTCGACGGTCTGCACCGCTTTCTTCACGCGTGCGGCACCGGAGCCCTCCGGAGCGCTGACCGCGGGAGGCGGCAGCGCGGCGGTGATGCTCTCCTCCAATTCACCGATCGACTTCTGAATGTGGGGCAGAAAAGAGACGGCGTTGACGTCGGCCTGAACGCTCTGGAGCGCCGCCTTGAGCTGCGAGTCGACGACCTCGCGGACGTCTTCGATGGAGGAGCGAATCTCGCCCACCAATTTCTCCATCGCATCGCGGACATGCGCTTCAATCGAGCCCGCGACTTCGTCGCCCCTCACGGCCATAAGTCCTCCGAATCCTGTAGGTTGTAAAAACCCCGCAGATGGCGCCGGATTATAGCGCAGAGAACGTGTGCTACTTTGACAGCCGATGCGCCGCTTTCTCATCCTGATCGTGCTCGCCGCGGTGTCGTGCAGCGGCGGCAGCCGTGATACCGCCGACAACCCGTCGGAATGGCTTCATGTCCTTCGCCACAAACAGGCGGCGGCGGCGCCGAACGCACCCCCTCAGGCGAAACAGGTCTACGCCGATACGCTTGGGGCATTCGTTCTGCGCCATCCGACACACAGCCGCGCCCGCGAGGTCTACCAGCACATCCAGATCGACTTCGCCCGCGAGCTTGCCTCTCTCGGACGTTATCAGGATGCCGTTCGAATCTATCGGGCCGTGCTCGTGCACGATCCGAGTAACGTTGCAGCGCTCCGCGGATTGAGCAACGCCGTCGACCACCTGGCCGTATCGCACGAGAAGTTGATGACTCTGGAAAAGGGGATGTCTCAACGTGACGTCGCCAACCTCCTCGGCAAGCCGATTCCAGGCTGGCAGGTTCGCAACGAACGGCCTGACACGACGATCGAGTCGTGGTACTACCGACGGACCGACGGTGGCGTGGCCGGCGTCTACTTCCGCGACGGCGTGCTTTTCGCGGCCGAAGAGAACTCGCAAGCGAAGCTTGCGCCGTTGATGAAACAGTAGATTGGTTGATCAGTGGATTCGTGCCGGGATTCCGGCAACACCAAGCCGTTCCAATCCATTAACCGACTAATCCACTGCCCTTTCGGAATCGCGCTGTCACCGTCTTCGTTCACTTCGCCGCATGCCTATCTTCGAATACCAGTGCACGAACTGCAATGACCGGACCGAGGTCATTCAGAAATTTACTGATCCTCCATACGCGGCGTGCACGAAGTGTGGTGGCGAGGTGAAAAAGTTGGCCTCCGCGCCGGCCATCCAGTTCAAGGGGTCGGGGTTCTACAAGACTGACTACGCCAGCGCGTCGTCGAAGGCCGACGCGAAATCGGAAGGCAAGAGCGAATCCTCGGGCGACACCAAGCCGTCCGAAGCAAAGAGCGAGACGAAAACGGAATCGAAGGCTGAAACCAAGAGCGAAACAAAAACCGAAACGAAAGCCGAAACGAAATCCGAAACGAAATCACCGCCGAAAACGGAATCGAAGAGCTCCGACTAGAGTGTGCGCGGCAGAGCGATGGAGCGAAGACGGTGGCCGAGCCTTGGGCAACCAACGCAGCCGGCCGTGCCGGCCTAGGCAGCATCAGACGATATGGGAAAAGCCCGGGAACTGAAGAAGCGAGCTGACTCGATGCTCGAGGAGGTTTTCCGGTCTCTGTTCGAAGAGATCGACACGGAGAAGATCCGCCGCGATGTGGCCGCGCTCAAAGAGAGCGAGCCCGACTTCCATTCCCGTGACCATGCCCGGCTGCTCGTGCGCCGCACCGCTCTCCGTTGCGCAGCCGCCGGAGCAGTCTCCGGACTCCCCGGTGGAATAATTGCCATCGGGGCGCTGGGGGCGGAGCTGGCCTTTCTCGTTTTTCAGCAGTTTCGCCTGATCCTCGGCATCGCCACTGTTTACGGACGGGAGCCTTCGCAACGCGAGCGCTTCACGGAAGCGATGTCGTGTCTCGTCTACGCGTCGGGAGTCGGCATCGGGAAACAGGGCCTGGCCACGATGCTCGAATCGGCGACGATGGAAGGCGGCGTCATCGCCGAGAAACTCGGCGCGAACTTTTTCCGCGAGCGGCTGGCCAAGGTCATTCCGTTTGTCGGAATCGTGTCCGGTGGCGCGCTCAACTATGTTTCCGTCCGGGCGGTCGGCCGCGCCGCGATCAAGTTTTACGAGTCGCAGATCGACACCGTCATCGCAGATGAGATCTGGGCCGAAGGTGATCGGGAGCACGCATGAGAGGGCACGGCCCGCGGCGTTGGTTGCCCAAGGCTCAGCCGGCAGTGTCGTGGCCAATTTGATCGCCGCGTGAACTCCTTTGTTCGTCTAACGGAATCGAGGAATGCGACGCAAAGCATCGCCGTTTGAGCGCGGTAACTGAGCATGAGCAAGTACGCCATGGATTCGACGATGGAAGTCCGCTCGCCGTTTTTCGAGCGGCGGCGCCTACGCCGTATCCGGATGATCGTCGAGCTCACGCTCAATCTCGTCGGCAGTGACATGACCGTGTCGCACCGTGAAGCACGATGCCTCGTCCGCTGTGCGCGCAAGGCAATCCTCGAGCTTCACCCCGGGTTCGAGCAGCGCTACGAGCGGATCGTCCGGCCGTACTTTGAGCGCGTTCTGGCCAGCCGCTGGCCGCATGAACAAGCGCTCGACGACGACTGCTGCGACGTCGTCAACTAGGCCGGCACGGCCGGCGGCGCAGGTTGCCTAAGGCTCGGCCACCATCTCCGCTCGATCGTTCTGCCGCGCAGACTCTTAATCAGCCGCTCCCTTTTCCAACTCCCGCACGACTCTGACGTCGCCGAACTGCGCCCTGGCGCGGGCGATCTCCGAACGAGCCGCGTCGCGGATCTGCACGCTCGTGTATCCGACTGAGGGATCGTCGGGAACGAGAAAGCGGAACTCGATTGGGGCGAGTTGCTCCGGAGGAAAAGCATCACGACGTGCGAAAACCATCGCCGCGTCATCGAAAGCGATGAGTGCCCACTGGCGCCGACGGTAGCGAACGAGAGAGGCTGGCAAAGCGCGCCGTTGCCCACTGGCTACGTCGATGACTTCGATCCTCTTTTGATATTCATCGACCGCCAGGACGGCACTGTACTTCGCGATGAGCGCGTGCCATGCGCGGCTGTCGCGGTGAGCCGCGCCATCCTCCGCGATGAACTCCTCAAAGAGCTCGTTGCGGCCGTCGGTCAGCGCTCGACGCGCGGGATAGAACGTCCATTCCAGCAATCCACCGAACTGATCCGCGTTGTAGATGTTCCCGCCGAGTCGATAGGATTGCAGCGCCGTAACGGCGCGCATCGGAAAGCGCTCGTCGTCGATGCCGATGCGATGAGTATCGTGCTGAAACGCCCATCCGAGCGGAAGCAACGCGCAGGCGGCGAGCGAGATCGACGCGCGCCTCGGTACCTTGCCGAGCGGTGGCAGGAGCAGCGGCAGCGCCGCGAAATAGAGGCCCTGGTTGCGCACATAGCGGTAGGCGATCGCCGAAAGGATCGCGAACACCGCGAAGCGCCAGGCGTTGGTACGTTTGCCAGGCGCGATGAGAAAAAGCAGCAACACGGCGCCCATCGTCACGTACAGCAGCGGGAAAATCGTGAACGGCGACGGCAGCCATTCGGCATTGATGAAACCGCCGCTTCGGAGATCCGACGCCAGCCGCAGCGGCGCTACGATGGCGTTCCAGCCGAACGGATTGACGAGTAGCGCCGCGGCGCTAGCAGCGGCCACAGTCCAACGCCGCACGTCGATCAGCATCGTGATCGATGCCAGCACAGGCGCGAGAAGCGCCGACGGATGGACGTTGATCCAGACGATCGTCACACACGCATAGGCAATCGTCAGCGGTGTCAGCCGCAGGCGCGATCCGAGGAGACCGAGTGCGATGACGATGAGAAGCGCTGCCGCCGCGGCGGGGCGGACGCCCAGACGATCGGACGCTCCGGCGAAAGCGATTGCCGCGATGAAAAGCGCAATGCCGGTCTCCTGTTCGCGCGAAGCGAAAACGAATCCGGCCGTAAAGATCGCCGCCGCCAACAGAGCGCTGGCGATTGAGATCCCGCCGTCCCCGGCAATCCCGTGCAGTGCGTAGAGCACGATCTCGTACAGCCACTCACCGTTGATCCACGGGACATGTGCGCTCGCCACCGCCAGCGGATCGAAAACCGGGAGGGCATGATGCTCGACGATCCAGCGGCCGGTGGCGAGATGCCAGAAGTAGTCGTAGCTGCGGATGGGTGCGACGGCTGCGATGGCGACAAGCACGAACAGGATGGCGGAGGGGACGCGTCTCGACATTCGGAGCGAGTATAGGCATGAAACGTTTTGCGGCGGCACGGCACTACTCGATGAGCCCCTTCGCATTTGAGATGCCGGAACGGTCTCCCGCGGGGGTCGAAAGGAGAGGGAATGAACACTGAACAGACAGCACAACCGGCGTTGCATATCAATCAAGAGAAGTTATTAGCCTTTGTTCGCGCAACGATCGGAGGAACCAGAGGACGCGATGATGACGACCATCCTTTGCCGCCGGGACCTTGGGATCCCGTAATCCGCGTCGCATTGCAAAGCCTCACTTTTCGCCCGGAGACAAATCCCTGGAGAACATTTGGTCCGAGTCCGGAGCCGTGGAACGTGATTGCGGCGAGTATTCTCGGAACTCGTCCCGGCGCGGAAGTGGAGCTCAATCCCCAACCGGAGCCGCCAGGCGTCGCGTTCTTGGTATCGGTTGCCAAATCGGTAATAAGCCGCGCGGCATTTCTTCAGGAGATTGCTGATGCATCGGCGGGCGCAAACGAACAACGCGGTAGGATCGATGTTGAAGGGTACATCTCGAGATTTGTTGATGATTGGTGCGGCAATGGATTCCGATTGAGGTATCCGTTCCCGGGACCACGTCCGCATTGGTTTGTCAACGAGCTCGGCGGCATCGACTTGTTGGTGATGGCAGCGCAATTCGCTCAAGAGGCGACGGAAACGTTTAGCGCACCATTGCGCCAACATTTGTCCGACGCCAGCACCGAATTCGCGAGAGCGGGCATTGCGAAGATGGGATAAGGGGACCGGGCAGAACGCGATCTAACTATCTTTCGTAACCGGTGGTGCCGGAGGCGCCGGCACCACCGGTGCCTGCGACGCGGGAGGTGCAGGCGGCGGAGCCGTATCGATCTTGATGTCTCCGTTCACCGTCGTGATGCGCAGCTCGTAGCGGCCGCCATTCACCTCGCCGGAAACGCGGCGGCTGCCGGGGTGCGAATGGATATTCAGCGGGAACGCTGCCTCGATGTCGCCGTTGACCTGCGAGAAATCGCCGGTGAACGAAGCGGTCAGCGGCAGCACCGCGGTCACGCCTCCGTTGACCGTCTTCAGCGTCGCTCCCTGGAACGACTTGGCGAAGCGGGCCTCGATTCGGCCGTTCACCGTGTGCGCTTCGACTTCGCTCGACCCGGGCGTATCGATGTTCACCCTGCCGTTCACGGTCACGGCCTTCATCTCGCCGTCGACACCATGAGTGGCGATGCGGCCATTGACTGTCCGGAGATCGAGCGCGACAGACGCCGGCACGCGAAGGTCGTAGTCGACGCGCGTCTCATTCCCGAAGCTGAAGAAACGGAAGTGGTGCTCGTTCCTGCGGCCGATCACCAGCGTGTCGCCCGATAGCTCGGTGGTGAAGTAGCCGAGGTTCTCCTGGTCATTCCTGGGAGCGCGGCGGCTGCGGACGGAAGCGTCCATCGAGATCTCGCTCTCCGAGCCGGCCTCGATGTTGATCGCACCGTCGATCTCCCGCACCTCGATGTGATGAATCGCCCCGGCAGGCCAGTGCCTCTCGATGTGCGCCGTCCGGCGCTCCATCACGGCACCGCAGCCCGCGACGAGAAGCATCGCGGAGAGTGAATAGAAGATGCGATTCCGGCTGTTCATAGGAGACCTTGCAGCAGGAAGGTACGAGAACGGGAGAAAAGAGTTTCGCATGACCACGGACGGCTCTCAAACGACGTTATTGCGCATCGCCGCCTTCCTGGTCGACGCCCTCTCCATCTCGCTCCTCCTGGTGCTTCCCGCGGCCCTCGTAAGCTATACCCTGGCCTGGATCGGCGGTGAGATCAAAGCGATCCAGATTGTCTGGTACGTAGCGCTCAGCATCGTCATGGTGGGGATGCTCCTCCGCGACGGCTGGCGCGGACGCTCCCTCGGCAAGCAGATCCTGGGCCTGCGCCTGATCACCCCGAACGAGCGTCCCTGCGGCTACCTGCGCAGCGTGGCCCGCAATGCCTTGATACTCGCGCCGGGGGTGAACTTCATCGAAGTGATCCTCGTCGTCGCCGGCAAGCGCCGCATCGGCGACAAAATCGCCAGGACGACGGTCACGGAAGAGTGATCAATCGTCTCTCCGTCAGCGCTTTCGCAAACTCTTCGGCTCGCGACAGCCGCACGTCGAAATCGAATTCGTTGCTCTCGCCGTAGCGCTCCGCCGCGAGAACCACGTGGGGCGCGTCGATGAGCCGGTAAACGATGCCGAGCTGATCGAACGGGACTTCGATCCGGAACCGTTGATAGACATAGCGATCCGCAATCGGCGCAGTGCGCAACGCCTCCGATGCCGTTTCGCGATACGCCCGCGAAAGACCACCCGTACCGAGCTTCACACCGCCGTACCATCGCACGACCACCACCGCCGCGTCGTAAAGATCCGCTCCTTCGATCGCACTCAGGATCGGCCTCCCGGCTGTCCCTGATGGCTCGCCGGCGTCGGCGCTGCGCGCGCGAACCTGGCCATCCGCGAATAGCCGGAATGCCCAGCAGAGATGCGTGGCGTCATAGTGCCGTTTCGTCAGTGATGCCAGCTCGGCGAAGAAGGCGTCGTCACCGTCGACAGGAAAGGCCACGCCGAGAAACTCTGAGCGATCGATCTTCTGCCGGAACTCAGCGGGGACGGACAGCGTACGGTAGCGATCGAGCATCTCGGCTTGCTTTCTATCACTCCCCACCCCCCAGGCTCCCAATCCATATAATCCGTCCATGTTCAAGATCGAAGAGCTTTTCGCACGTGAAATCCTCGATTCCCGCGGCAATCCGACAATCGAGGTCGACTGCCTGCTCGACTCTGGCGCCGCGGGACGCGCGGCCGTTCCGTCCGGGGCGTCGACAGGTTCCCGCGAAGCTCTCGAGCTCCGCGACGGCGATAAAAAACGGTACCTCGGCAAAGGCGTGCGCAACGCCGTCGACAACGTCGACATCATCGCCAAGGAAGTCGAGGGGATGGATGCGCGCGAGCAGGCAATGATCGATCTCCTCATGAAGCAGATCGACGGCACTGAGAACAAAGGCAATCTCGGCGCGAACGCCATCCTTGGAGTGTCGCTTGCCGTCGCCCGCGCCGCGTCGGAGGCCTCCGGTCTACCGCTTTTTCAATACCTCGGCGGACCGGGAGCTCGCACGCTCCCGGTGCCGATGATGAACGTCATCAACGGTGGCGCGCACGCCGATAACAACCTCGACGTTCAGGAGTTCATGATCATCCCGGCAGGCTTCGACTACTTCAGCGACGCGCTTCGAGCCGGCGCCGAGACGTTCCACCACCTCAAGACAATTCTGCACGGTAGAAAGCTGACCACCGCGGTCGGCGATGAAGGCGGCTTCGCTCCCGATCTGAAATCGAACGCCGAGGCGCTCGATCTCATCCTCTCGGCGATTGAAAAAGCCGGCTACCGCGCCGGCGAGGAGATCTTTCTTGGCCTCGATGTCGCCGCTTCCGAGTTTTTCTCAAAAGGGCACTATGCCTTCGAAGGCGAAAAGCGCGACAGTGCGGCGATGGTTGCCTACTACGAACAACTCCGCGCCAAATACCCGATCATCTCTATCGAAGACGGCATGTCGGAAGGCGACTGGATCGGCTGGATCGCATTGACGAAAACGATGGGCGCCGGCACGCAACTCGTCGGCGACGACGTCTTCGTGACGAATCCTGCCATCCTGGCCAAAGGGATCGAGCAGGGCGTGGCCAACGCCATCCTCATCAAGGTCAACCAGATTGGTACACTCACCGAAACCTTCGATGCCATCGAGATGGCCAAACGCGCCGGCTACCGCTCCGTCATCTCGCACCGTTCCGGCGAAACCGAGGATTCGACGATTGCCGACCTTGCTGTCGCCACGAACGCCGGCCAGATCAAGACAGGGTCGCTCTCGCGCAGCGAACGCATCGCCAAGTACAACCAACTGTTGCGCATCGAAGAGGAGCTCGGCGATGCCGCGGTATTCGCGGGGACGAGCATCTTCAGGGCGTTGTAGGCCAAATCGGCACCAATTTAGCCAATTCCACAAGCTCATCCACAGGCGCATCCCGACGCGCAATCGTAACCACATCCTCCAGCCCAAACCGCGCGAGCTCCTCGATCTCGAACCCACGCACCGACTGATCACAAGCGCAATCATTCTCGGGCGTGATGTAGTTCGCAATCACACCGCCGACATGCATCCCGCGCCGTTCGACTTCGGCGATGAGTCGTTTGCTCTCGGCGATGACGACCCGCTCCGGCCTCGTGACGACGATGACGCGCGTGGAGTCGGAACGCATCGCATCGTCGAGGGCATGAAGAGAGCGCGAAGCGCGGATCAGCTCTTCGCCGAGTGAGCCTGGGGCAATCAACTCGCGATAGCGGAGGAGGATGCGCATGAACTCGCGCACCCACTCACCGGCGGTCCGCGGTAAATCGATCAGCCGGAGGAAATGGCCGGTCGGCGCCGTGTCGACGATGATGGCCGCCTGTTCTTCGTCAGCGATGAGATCTGCCAGCCTGGTGATGGCGAACAGCTCGTCGGCACCGGGAGGAGCGATCTCCACCAGCTTCTTCATCGCATCGGCGTCGTAGGCGACCGTCATCCCGCCGGGCGTGATGGCACCGATAGCGTGCTCGATCTCTTCACCGAGACTGTCGCGAAATCGCCGCCACTTTGCGCGCGTATCGATCGTCTCGACGGTCAGATTCGCTGGTAGCGCTTCATGAGCGAAGACATCGCCAAGCGTGTGCGCCGGATCGACGGAAATGACGGTGTACTTCCTATCGGGCGCCCTTGTCGCGAGCTGCAGCGCGATCGAGGCCGCGCAGGTAGTCTTGCCGACACCGCCCTTCCCGGCAAGAAATGTGAGCGCGGCGATCCGGAGCGCTGGCGTCTCGCCGGCTGGTCCCGCAGAGCCTGCCCTGAGCGAAGCCGATGGGTCTCGCCGCTGCGGCTGGGGCTTGTGCGATGAACCACGGCGAAACGCTGGCGAGACGCCAGCGCTCCATCGTTCGATCGCCTCCACCGTATCCAGCGGAACGCAAGCTCGCGGCGCATCCACGACATCCCCAAACCTCTTCCGCGCCTCGGCGTCGCGTCCCCGATCGCAATCATCGTCCGCAACAGCCCGATTCAGCATTACGAACGGCACATCGATCCCGTCGGCCCGCACATCGCGCACGAGCCGTTCCGTCTGTTCCGCCACCCACGGCTCCGACAACGTCACCGCCACAAACACGGTGCGCGCGGGATCGGTGAGAAGATCGCGGCGGCGGCGGGCCTCGGCATCGAACTGCTCGATGAAGACATCCATCGCATCGCGAACATTGCGCCGCGTGAACTGCCGCACCATCCCCCGATGCTTGGCCTGCATCGAATCGAGCGCCTCCGCAAACTGGCGGAAGTGATCCGCGGACGAGAGCATCCGCAGCGTGTGTCCCGTCGGCGCGGTATCGACGATGATCGTCGCATCGGCGTTTTCTTCCACTAACTCGCCGATGCGCATCCACGCCATCAACTCGTCGACGCCGGGGAGCGACAGTTCGAAAAAACGGCGCAGCTCGTCTTTGTCGAGATACGTCCCTCGGTCGCCAAGCTCGAGGAAGCTCTCCAAGTTACGGTCCAGAAATCGGCGGTAAAGCGCGCTGGCGTCAAGCGCTTCGGTTCGCAACTCGCCGCGAAGGATGTCTCCGAGGTTCGACGCGGGATCGGTCGTGAATAGGATCAGAGGGCGGGATTTCGAGAGATGCAGCGCCGCCGCAATCGAGATCGTGGTCTTGCCCACGCCACCCTTGCCGCCGATCAGGATCACGCGGCGTCCAGTGAGACGGTCGAACGCCGCCGCCAGCGTCACTGCCCGTATCCGGTATAGATACCGACGCCACCGTCGTCGTCATCATCGCCGCGCTGCTGCCGCGCAATCTCTTCACGGCGCGCACGGATATCGCGGAGGGCCTGGAAGACCTGCTCCTCCTGCACCGTGTACTCCTCTTCGCTGATGTCGCCGACTTCCAACATCATCTGCAGTTCGATGAGCCGTTCTTTCCACGGCTGATCGTTCAACAACTCCTCGTTCGCCATCGTCTGGATCTGTTTCATGATCCAGTTGAACCCCGCGACGGGGAGCTTGATGGGGATCATGAGGATGTCGTCGAGAAGGAACATGGTGGTGCGGGTTACTGAGTTGCTGGGTTACTGGCGGGACCAAGCAACCCAGCAACTTAGTAACCCTGCAACTATCTCTCCGCTCTCTCCAGCTTCAGCCGAATATTCACGAAGTTATACGGCGGCCACGGACCGGTGTAGAGAAACGACAGTTTGTTCTCGTATTTCTTCGCGATGTCGGTGATCTGATCATCGAATGTCTTCGTCTTCTCCCGGTCGACGAGGAATGCCGCGTTCAGGATCATCTTGTCGCCGATCGGCTTGTTCGATCGTGACGCGATCGCCGCATCGCGCAGCGCTTCATAGATCTCGCTGACGTACGCATCCGCTTTTGCTTGTAATGCAGACTCGACCACGCGGCCAAGCTGCATGCGCGAGAAGTAGGTGGAGGTCGACGTATTCGACTGAATCTCTTCCTTCAGCCGGCGGATCTCCTCGTTCTCGTTCTCGATTTCGCGGACGACCTGGTCCTTGTCCCAGTTCACCTTCAGGCCAAACTCGATTTTTCCGTCCATCTTCTGCAGCACATCGGAGAGCGCGTCATAGGTTCCCTTGAGGAACTCTTTGATGTCGTTCTCGGTGCGGAAGACCGTGCCGAAGCTCATCGGCAGCACCGTGAAATCCTTCATCACCAGCTCGTTCACGTGCTCGTGGGCGAGAGCGTTTTCGCGTGTCGGATCGAAGACGATCAGCGGGCAGTTGGAAACGACCGCCGCGAACTCCTTGTAAGGAACGGTATAGACCTTGTCGCCCCGTCCACCGATGCCGACAGGCCCGAAGTCGCGCGGGATGTCCGTTTTGATGATGCAGTAAACGTACTTGCCCTGCTCCGTTTCGGGCTGCTTTGCCTGTGCTTGATCTTCCATTGTTCGGGGGCCTCGCGAGGATGGAGCAGAGCATACAATACAAGCGAATTGTCAGCTCGCCGTCTCGTCTCTCTGACCGAGTCGTGGTTCCGCAAAAGCCAGCGCCGCCTGCCGTGGCGTGACGGCTACGATCCGTACCGTGTCTGGGTCTCCGAGGTCATGCTCCAGCAGACCAGGATGGAGGTCGTCCTCGGGTACTACGAGCGGTTCATGGCGCGCTTTCCGACGATCGCGAAACTGGCGCGTGCCAGCGTCGATGACGTGACCGCCGCCTGGTCAGGCCTCGGCTATTACCGCCGCGCGCGGATGCTTCGCGACGGAGCGGTCGACGTGATGATGCGCTTCGGCGGAGTAATCCCGGCGACTGTCGGCGAACTGATGACGATCGCCGGAATCGGACGCTATACGGCGGGAGCGATCGCCTCGATCGCGCACGGTCTGCACGAGCCGATCGTCGATGGCAACGTCGCCCGTATCGTGGCACGCTTGTTTGGGATCGAAGCTCCGCTCGGCTCGCCCGCGTTGATGCGCGAGGCGTGGCATCGGGCCGAAGTACTGGTGGCGTCGTCGAAGTCACCGCGCGATTTCAACCAGGGCCTGATGGAGCTCGGCGCACTCATTTGCACGCCACGCAAACCGCTGTGCGGGCAATGTCCCCTCCGCCGCCAGTGCGCCGCATTCGTAAGCGGGCGCGTCGACGAGCTTCCTCGACCGAAGGCGAAACCGGCTACACGTGAGCTTCGCATCCCGCTCTACCTGGTCATCGACCGCGACGGCCGCGTGCTCATGCGCCGCGAGTCAGGCCAGCTCATGCGCGGCATGTTCCACCTCCCTCATGGCGACACAATGTTACTGACGGGCACGCCGCTGCGAATCGGTGCATCCGCAGCTCTGGGAACATTCCGGCACACGGTCACCAATCGCAGGATCACCTTCGAGGTCTTTGCCGTTTCCCGGCGCCCGCGCACCCTATCAAGCGAATACGCTTGGATCGTTCCGGACGCTCTCGGGACCATCCCGCATCCGTCTTACGTGCGCAAAGCGTTACGGCTTGCCGGAATCGGCAAGTAATCGCTTGTTGTTCGCGGACAACATGAGACTTCCGATTGCCGTCGTACTGCTGGCCGCGGCCACCACTCTACACGCCCAATCCCACACCTATGCGATCACCAAAGGCGGCAACAACGTCGCTTCGTTTCACGCCGAAGATACCTACGACTCGTTCGACGGAAAGACGAGCGATCTTTCCGGCACGATCGTCGCCGACCCGGCCAACCCCGCCGCCGCGAGCGTGCAGGTAACCATCAACGTCGACGCCCTCGACACCGGAGTCGGCCTGCGCAACAAAGAGATGCGCGAGCGCTACCTGGAGACCAACAAATTCGGCAACGCCACGTTCAAGTCAGTCAGCGTTACCGGTCCGCCGTCGATTGCCCCCAACCAGCCTGCCGACATCAACGTCACCGGCGACATGACCCTGCACGGCGTCACGAAGCGGATGACCATCTCGGTCCACGTCGTCCTAACCCCTGACGGCATCCACGCCACGACGACGTTCAAGATCCACATGCCCGACTTCGGCATCAGCGTCCCACACAACATCCTGGTGACGGTGAACAACGAGGTGCCGGTAAAACTGGACGTTTGGGCGAAGTAGGTTGATCAGTTGCTGGGTTGCAAGTTGCTTGGCTCGTCCTGCATACGCTCAGGCGACTGTTTCCCATCAACTCCGCAACCCAGTAACTCAGCAACTCGTTACAATCTCCCCCATGCTCGGGCGTGTGGCGGTCGCGATCTCAGTCCTCCTCCTCCTTCCTGCTGCCGCTTTCCCTCAATGCAATCTCACCCAGGTCGCCAGCATCCCCTTCCGCGCCTCCTATCTCGACATCGCCCTTGACGGCAACGACCTCTGGGCGGCCACCTCGTATGGCCTCTCGCTTTACGACCGCAGCGTCGATCCTCCGGCGTTCGTGGCGTCGCTTCCACTGCCGGGGATCACCCGCGTCGTGCGAGCGACGAACGGGCTTGCCTATTCCGGCAGCGGAACGATGCTGTACGTCGTCAGAGAGAACGGGCGCGCGCTGCAGCTCGTGCGCGGCATCGACACGGGCGCGACCGTCAACGACCTGCTCCTGACGACGCTCGACCTCTATGTCGCCACCGCCAATGGACTGACGCAGTGGGACCTGCTCGATCCGACGACTCCCTCGAAGACGCCGGCTTTGTTCACGACCAGCCGCGCCAACGTGCAGTCGCTCACACTGAACGGTTCCACGCTCTTTGCCGCGGACGGCGACTCATCGATCGAGGCGTTCAACATCAGCATCCCGTCGATTCCGAACGGCGTCGGTGTGATCGCGTCGCTGCCGGGCTCGATCGCCGTCAATGCGACCGGCGGCCGGCTCTACGTCTCCGACGGTCAACAGACGGATATCTTCGTGAACATCGACGGCGGTGGCGGAACCTCGGTTAAAGCGGCCAGCGACTCCTTCGGGGCCGTTTCGGTCGCACCGATCACCTCCACGGCGATCTTCGCCGCTGGTGCCGATCGCCAGGTCCGAGCCTTCGACCTCAGTTCAGCGGCCGCTCCGGTCGAGCTGTCACGCGCGCAGCTCCAACCGAGCGGCGGCAATGTGAATCGCATCGGCCGCATCGCCGTCGCGCCGAATCGTCTTTATGTCGCTGGCGGCGATCTTGGACTTCTGACCTATGACACGACCTCGTTCCAACCGTCGTTCCCCGTGCACAGCTACGCCACCGGCGCCACCACCTCGGTCGTCTCCCTCGGCACCGCTGTCTATGTTTCCCGCACCTCAGGCGGCATCACCGAATTCGGCCAGTCGGCGAGCGGGACGCTTACGCAGCTTCGCTCGTGGGACAACGGCGTCGACATCGTCCGCGATGGAGGCAACGGCTTTCTCCTGACCTCGTCCGGCGCGATTGCATCGTTGTGGGCGCTCGGCTCTGCCACTCCCACGCTCGTCTCGTCACTAACCCTGCGCGCACCGATCGCGTCAGCCGTCCTGGTCGGAACGACCGGCTACTTCGTTCTGAGCGAAACCAGCGGCAACACCCTCTGGTCGGCCGATCTGGCACCGGTCAAGCCGGCTGCTCAGCAGATCGCGCTGAGCGCGGCAAGTCCTTCGTTCATCGCCCGGGCCGGTTCGGCGCTCGCACTTGCCGAGCTGCGCGCCGACGGTACGACGTCGATTTCGTACTACGTATCGGGAGACTTCACGAAAACGCCGCTGACCGCGAGCGTGACCGGGCTGTCAACCGGCGGCGTTGCTCTTTCCGGCTCTCTGGCGGCTGTATCGACGTTCAGCGGCGTAAGCGTCATCGATTTTGCCGGCGGCGCGACCACTCTCCTCCCGCAGTCGAGCGGCGCCATCGCCCGCAGCCTCGCCTTCGCCGGGACTACGCTGGTCGAATCGACCGATTCATCGCTGCTGATCTGGAACACACAGACTCGGATCTTGACGAAACAGTTCGCGCTCCCGGCCGCGCCGATAGCCGTGCACGTCGGTTCCGACAATGCCGTAGCCGACCTCGCCACGGAAGACGGCATCACCACCGCGCAGCTCGGTGGCACGACGGGGATGCCTTCCCTGCTCTACACCGCCAATGGGAACGCCTACTACAAGAAGCTCGTCGCCGGCAGTCAGCGGCTCTACTTCTTCGATGGCCGCAACGTCGACGTCTTCACGAACACGATGCAGTCGACCGGCTCGATCCGGACACCGCTGATCATCGACGTAGCGGCCAGCGACAGCGGCGCATTCACCATCCATAACAATCTGAACGTGATGTCCTATGGCCGCGAGGGAAACACGATCGCAACATCCCTGATCAGCGAAGGCTCGGATGCGCAGGCGCAATCGATCGCTGCGGCCGGCGGCGCGGGATGGGCTTCGATCTTCGTTCATTGCCAGAGCAGCGGTTGCGAGGGAAAGACGATCGTTTTCGATCCCAGGAGCGCCTTCGCCCAGACGTCGACCATGACCGGCGCGGTGCGCGATCTCGTGACCAACGGCACGCGCGCGTACGTACTGACAGAGCTCCCCAACGAGGTGCGCGTGGTCGACATCAGCGATCCCGCCCACCCTGCGGTTCTCGTCACCCGCACCAGCGAAGGCTCGCAAGCGCCGCGCGCGATCGCCTTTGCCAACGGCACAGTCTACGTTCTCGGCGAAAAGCTCTACAACTACTCATCGACGGATTTATCAACAATCAACGCTCAGCTCGACTCGTACGTCACCGATCCGGCAAGCGGCGTGACCTACATCGATCAGCATCTCCGCGGCGATGGCACCTGTATCGCCCTCACCGGCCGCCAGTTTTCGCCGCAGTTCCTCACGGGTACCCCGGCCATCACCTCGCCGGCGGCCGGCCGTTTCGTCGCCACACAGTCGGGAACGTTCTATTTCCTGACCGACTACTCGCTCGAAATCTGGTCGACCAAAGCCCTGCCGCTGCCGCCGCGGCACCACGCGACGCGGTAGCATTCCGCCATGCCGAAGATCACCTTCACCTCCGACGCGAACGCGTACCGGATCACCCTTTCCGATCCGCCCCTGAACATCCTCGATGTGGCCATGCTCGACGAGCTGCGTGACGCCATCGCCCGCGTCGCGCACGACCGGCACGCTCTGATCATTGACGCGCAAGGTGAGAAAGCGTTCTCCGCCGGTGCGAGCGTGCAGGACCACCTCGGCGACCGCGCGGCAACGATGCTCGGCCACTTTCACGACTGCTTCCGGATGCTGGCGAAACTCGACGTCGTCACCATCGCCCTCGTGCGCGGCGCGGCGCTCGGCGGGGGATGCGAGCTGGCGCTCGGATGCGACTTCGTTCTGGCCTCCGATCGCGCGAAGTTCAGCCAGCCCGAAATCAACCTCGGTGTCTTTCCGCCGGTGGCCGCCTACCAATTCTCACGCCAGCTCGCCCCGCGCAAAGGCCTCGAGCTTCTGCTGACAGGAGACACCATCGACGCTGCCACCGCCGAACGCCTCGGTCTCGTCAACGCCGTCTTTCCATTCGCCGAATTCGATGCAAAGGCCGATGAGTGGATGGGGCGGTTGTATCGGCAGAGCGCATCGTCGCTGAGGCTCGCAAAATGCGCCTTTCGTCTCGCGCAGAGTAAGGATTTCAACCAGCGTCTTGGGGATGTCGAGCGTCTCTATCTCGACGAGCTGATGCTGACCAGCGACGCCAACGAGGGCCTGAACGCCTTCCTCGAGAAGCGGAAACCGGTGTGGAGCGGGCGCTGAACGGCGAGGCCACGTCGCTCCGGCGCGACGGCGTCGAGCTCGTGGCCGTCTCGTTTCTCGTTCTCTTCGTCGAGCTCGCGCTGATCCGCTGGCTGGCGGCGCAGGTTCGCGTCCTCGCCTATTTTCCGAACGTCGTCCTGCTGGCCGCGTTCCTGGGCCTCGGCGTCGGCAGCCTTTCGGCGCGGCGTCGCATCCAGCTCGCTCCGTGGTGGGCTCCGCTACTACTTCTCGTCGCCGGCGCCGCCTGGGCGTTTAGCCGCATCGCCTTCACCTCGGAATCGGTGACCGAGCATCTCTGGCTCCTCTACTACGACCTGCCAAAAGGGGCGCCCGTCGTGCACGGCGTCGCGGCGCCGATTCTGATCACGTTTGTCCTTACCGCCGCGTCGTTCATCCCGCTGGGACAGATGATCGCCATCCGGCTGCGCAGGTTCCGCGATGGCGGCCGGCCCCTCGCCGGCTATGCCTGCGATCTCGCCGGATCTCTGCTCGGCACGATCGCCTTTGCCCTGGCCTCCTTTCTCGATGCCACACCGCTCGTCTGGTTCGCGATCCCGTTCGCCGCGTCGTTTGTCGTGCTGATGCGATCCCGCACTTGGATGGTTACCGGCGCACTGGCGGCGTGCGCGATTCTGACCCTCGTCGCCTGGACCGATCGCGCCGACGCCTATAGTCCGTACTACGCGCTGAGGCGCGTCGATCTGCCGGACAACCTCGGCTTTCTCATCCTTGCGAATGGCTCGCAGCACCAGTACGCGGCGCCGCTAAGGCGAAGCGACCCGCTGACCCGGACCGACAACATCATCCTCCGCGACGGCTACCACCTGCCCTATCGCTTTCTGCACCGGATCCCGCGCCGGGTCCTGATCCTGGGCGCGGGCAGCGGTAACGACGCAGCCGTGGCCATCGACGAGGGAGCGGCAGATGTCGACGCCGTAGAGATCGATCCCCTCATCATCGCCATGGGAAAGGCTCATCATCCCGACAGGCCGTACAGCGATCGGCGTGTCCGCGTGATCAATACGGATGCGCGCTCCTTTCTCAACAACACGTACGGCAAATACGATCTCATCGTCTTCGGGACGCTCGACTCGATGACGAGACTCTCGGCACTCTCCAACGTGCGCCTCGACAACTTCATCTACACCCGCGAGTGCTTCGAGGCGGCGCGGCGGCATCTCGCTGCCGATGGAGGAATGGCGGTCTACTTCGGCACCGCGGTCGATTACATCGATGCTCGTCTCCGCATGCTGCTGGCGCAAGCCACCGGTCGGCCGCCAACCGTCATCGCGCACAACTTCGGCAGTTTCAACCGCCTCTACCTCGCCGGTCCGGCCTTCGCGCAGCTCTCCAACGCGCCGGCGACGACGACGAATGTTCCCAGCGACGACTGGCCGTATCTCTATCTCCGTTCGCGTGCCGTCACGCCGTTCTATGCGGGAATCGTCGCCGTCATCGCATTGGTCGCTCTGATCTCCGTCGTTGCCGCGGGCGGTCGGCTCAGGTCATTCGACGGGCCACTGTTTTTCTTTGGACTGGCCTTCCTGCTCATCGAGACGAAGTCGGTTACCGAGATGAACCTGATCTGGGGTGCGACCTGGCTGACGAATGCGATCGTCTTCGGCTCCATTCTGGCGATGATCCTTGCCGGCACGCTTCTGATGCAATGGCTCCCGCTGCCGTGGCGCATCAGCGCTGGCGGACTCGTGATCGCGCTGCTCATGAACTACCTCACGCCCGTTCACTCGCTCCTGGCGTCGAGCGTGACGGTGAAGCTGCTGCTTTCGCTCGCCTTCGTCGGACTGCCGATCTTCTTCGCTTCCACCTGCTTCGCCCTTCAGTTCCGCGACGAGGAGGCAGTCGACGTCGCCTTCGGATGGAACGTCATCGGAGCGGTGGCCGGAGGCATGCTCGAGCTCACCTCGATGGTGATCGGACTCAAGCTTCTCTCGATCGTCGCGCTGGCCTCGTACCTCGTCGCCTTTGCGATGAGGCGGCGGTGAGTCTGAGCTTCACTTCACACCCTGCATCAGCCGCTTAATCAGCGGGATGAGGACAGCAAGGATTAGGGTGACGACGGCAGCCGTAACGAACGCGATCATGAAGACTTCGCTGAAGCTCTTGTTCTGAAGGAGTCCCGCAAGCCAGCCAGCGACGAAGTTCCCTGAACCGGTTGCGAAGAACCACAGTCCCATCATGAAACCGACTACGCGCGGCGGCGAAAGCTTCGTCACCATGCTCAGACCGACAGGACTAAGACAGAGCTCGCCCAACATCTGCAGGAAGTACAGGCCAATGAGCCACCACGGGCTGACGCGCTGTCCGCTCGATTCGTAAAACTTCGCTGCGGGCATGATCAGGAGGAATGAGAGCGAAAGGAAAAAGATCCCCAAGGTGAACTTTGCAGGGCTTGATGGGTTCCGGGTTCCAAGTTTCAGCCACACCCAGGCGAACACCGGCGAGAAGATGAGGACGAAGGCCGGCTCGACGGACTGAAACAAACCGGACGCGTAGGTTCGACCGAACATCGTCAAACGCGTCGCCTGGTCGGCGAAGAGGCTGAGGCTCGATCCCGCCTGTTCGAACCCCGCCCAGAAGATGAAGGAAAACAGAATGAGGATCAGCGCGGCAGAGATGCGACCCCAGTCCTCATGCGTGAAGGTGGGAGAGGGTCCTGGGGTTTCTTCTGCGGAAGCTACGATCGTCGACTTCGTTGCGGGCGAGACCGGAACGAGGTACTTGCGGCCGTAGACGTACTGAATGAGTCCGCAAACCATGCCGACGCCTGCAGCAGCGAATCCAAAGTGCCAGTTGAGGTTCTGACCTAACGGTGTGCAGATGAGCGGAGCGATGAACGCGCCGAGGTTGATGCCCATGTAGAACAGGGAGAATCCTGAATCTCGGCGGGTATCGTCGCGAGCATAGAGGGAGCCGACCATGGTGCTGACGTTCGGTTTGAGCAGGCCTGTGCCAAGCGTTATCAGAGCAAGACCGACGAAGAAGGTCACGATGCTCGGAAAGGCCATGCAGAAGTGGCCGCACGCGATGATCACGCCGCCGATGAAGACGGCGCGGTAATGCCCGAGGTAACGATCCGCGATCCATCCGCCGGGCACGCCCATGAAATAGACGAGCATGGTGTACGTGCCATAGATCAGTCCGGCCAGCTTCTTGTCGAAGCCGAGACCCGGCTGTGTAACAGAACCGACCATGTAGAGAAACAGCAGCGCCCGCATACCGTAGTAGCTGAAGCGCTCCCACATCTCGGTGAAGAAGAGCGTTGCCAGTCCCCGAGGATGGCCGAACCACTGCTTTTCCGCGACGGCGATGTTTGACATGCGAGTCATTCTCAGGCAGCGATGATGCACAATGCAACGGCGATGACGGAGTCGTTGCAGAGTGTTGCACCAGCCGGGCTGCAGCGGAATGTCCCACTTGCCGCCCTGACGACGCTCGGAATCGGCCGTACCGCAAAGTTATTTGCCAGAGTCGAAGGCATCGACGAGATCCACGAGGTCATCGCTTGGACCGACGCCCGGCGTGAGCCGCTCTTCATCCTCGGCGGCAGCAACGTCCTGATCGCCGATAACGGCTTCGATGGAGTCGTCCTGCAGATCGACCCCCGCGGGATGACCGTTCTGACTGATCCCGATGCCGTGAAGGTCTACCTTGCCGCCGGCGAGCTGACAGGGGCGATTCGGCAATCTGCCTACTCGTCCCGTCGCGAACTTATCGCTGCGCAATCCAAGGTAGCGACCAAGCGTCACCTCCGCGATGAAATGCCGCACTCAGCCGACCAGAAGATCCTCAACGCTGGACACCGAGATGTGACCTATGCAAACCTCTTATTTGAATGTGTCGCGACAACCCACCGGACCTACGCCAATGCACCGTTTGACGTCAATTGAACTTCAGTCTCTGAACACCATGGAGCTTCCCTCCACCTGCCCAGATGTTTATCTCGTTAGTGATCCCGAGGAATTGAGGACTTTTATATGCGCACTCGGTCCCGCACGGCGAAATATGTTGCAAATCGCAGGAGAGTTATCGAATACGGTACTCAGCGAAACTCTCCCCGGTCCGCTTGTGCTCTTCAGGGATGGTGACGTTTCAGATATTTCCACAGAGGACGACTGCATAATTGTCCGCGCCGCCGGCAGTTGCCGCTTCGATAGACTTGTCCAACTGCTGTGCGAACTTGGCATTCCGGGTGTAGAGTTACTCTCAGGCATACCGGGCACGCTCGGGGCAGGCATTGTTCAAAATATCGCCGCCTATGGCCAGAGACTGTCCGATCGATTTTTATCAGCGCGAACCCTTGATCTCGAAAGTGGCGCTATTGTCCACATGAACCCCATCGACATGACCTTTTCCTATCGGTCGAGCGCGCTCAAGGATCCCCAATCTTACACCCCCAAACGGATCATACTTGATGCCGTCCTGCAGTTTCCTAAAACTTGGTATCCCGAGCCGCTCAAATATGAAGACATTCGACAACTACATTTGCGGCGAAGCCGATCGATTGACGATATTCTTTCGCGGCGATTAACTGTTTTGGAAGTCAGGCAACGGAAGGGCATGGTTGTTGGTGGCGAAAACTGGATGCCTAGCGCTGGCAGTTTCTTCGTCAGCCCGATCGTTCCGGAAGAAACAGCTCTCCATATAGCCACTCTTGTACGGGGATCACAATTTGCCCAGCGCTTTCTTTCGTGGTATCAGCCTGGCGTCGGCGAAATACGATGTCCTGCTGCTTTACTAATGAGAGCGTCGGGATTCCTGAATGGCGACCGATGGGGCCCGGTGGGCTTGAGCCCGCATCACATACTCGCTATTTGTACATATTCGTCAGCGACCGCCTCCGACGTCGCAGCCGTCGCGGCGCTAGTGCAAGCGCGAGTTCAGGCGATGGTTGGCATTCCCTTGCAAACAGAAGTCAGGTACGCAGGCTCAATAGCGAATCCAGACGTCGAGACCTTTCTGAGTCAAAATCCATTTTTGCCAGGTTGTGAGGAACCTCCTTGGGTGCTAGGACTCAGTACCACTCCGATGTCGTAGCAAAAGATGCGCTAGAATAGCGATAGCTCTCACAAACTCGAAGACACACTTATGGGTTCAGCGCTCCGTCGTTACGCTTCCGTATTGCTTCGGAACTCCTCTGGTGAAATCGTCCTTCAGGAGCGCAGGGTCAGAAATCGAACTATAGTGACGACGTTCGGAGGCGGCGTTGAGCCGGGTGAAGCCGACGCCGACGCGGCACGGCGCGAAATTCGCGAAGAGCTTGGCCTAACTCTGGCGGCCGATTTGGTGGAGCCACTCGTCGCATTGCTAAAATTTGAAACCAACGAGCTAATCCACTGCCAATACTACGTGTATCTGAAACCGGTCGATGTTTCAGAACTAGTGTTAACAGAAGGAGACAGGGTTCTAATCCTCCCCCAATCCGATGTCGTCAACCCACGTGTGCCCATAACACCCGTGGCGCGAGTCGCACTCGAACAGTTCATGCGTTGGATGAGGAATGCTGGTCCGCTGTCTGAAGGCTCTCCAAAGAATTCTGGTTTCGTCCAGGCCTACGCTCAGAATCGCTGCCTGACGGCTCTAGACGCATACGCATGGATCAATGTCCTGAAGGAGCACTGCTCCGAGCAACGATCGTGCAAACCACGGCGAGTACTTGACCTCGGAAGCGGTACCGGACGCTTTCTGTCGCTGCTTCGATTCGCCTTGAACGCGTCGATGGCCGTCGGGGTGGATGCCTCTTTAGCGATGGCCAGCAGGACGGTTCTTACCGCACACGATGCTGTATGCGCTGACGCGGCAAGCCTTCCGTTCGCCTCCAACGCATTTGACGTCGTCTGGAGCTTTCTGGTCTGGCATCAGCTAAAAGACTCCGATGCTGCTTGCCGGGAGACGTTTCGAGTGTTGGCCGACAGCGGCGGACAATTCCTGCTCCGGACAGCCTTCACCGACGAAGAATCGACCGGAGCGTTGTTCGACTACTTCCCAAGTGCTCGCCGCATTCAGATGAATCGCTATCAGGCTAAGAAAGATATTTTTCGTAGTTTGGCTGCGGCGGGATTTGCTGAGATTTACGATTCGCGCCTGGAAATTCCAGTAACGTCGTCATTTGCTGAGTACGTTGAAAAGGTGCGGTCCCGCGCGTACTCTATTTTGTGGGCATTGCCTGAAGGCGAATATCTCAGCGGACTGAGACAGATGGAAGATGACTTGCGGCGTGGCAAAACCGGCCCGGTTTCGCTCCCCTGCGATCTGGTTGTTGCGACGAAGGGCGATATGCGATGATACGTTGAGGCACCATGAATGCCGGGGGCAGACCCTACACGCGATAATGTGGACCAAATCTAACCGCGAAATCTGTGCGCAGGCCGATCATCCGATGGGAGTGAGGCTTGTCAGGGCGGAGCTTGCCTGGAATGGAATACACAGCCGATCCTATTGGTACGTTGAGCAGCCGGCGCAGGGAGTGTACATCGTCGCTCTCAACGACAATTTGGACGTAATGTTAGTAGATCACTACAGGGCTCCATTTGGCGAATACTTTTGGGAGGTTCCCGCTGGAGGCGTTCGACCCTCGGAGGGTCTCTTGGATGGGGCTCGGCGAGAGTTGGCCGAGGAGGTCGGTGTGACTGTCCAGAACCTACAAAAGCTCAGTACGTTCGCGCCGTCACCCGGTTTGAGTACCACGAGCGCTGTGGTGCTTCTCGGTCTTCGCGCGGTAGTCACGGGTTTCCCGCCCCGCCCAAATCCGGAAATACGCAATTGTGAATTCGTGGCGCTCGATTCAGCGATAGAACGTTTGATGAAGTCGCCAATGGCCTCTGGAGGCAGCTTGCTTGCGCTCTTATTGGCTCGCGATGGGAAGGGCTTATGGAATAATGACGAGGCCCGCAAGGATAGTTTCGATTGATGGGTTATCGGGTACCGGGAAGACTACGGTATCTACTCTACTTGCGTCAGTGCTGGCCGCCGAGTCAGTCGCCGCGCCACCGTCGGAAATGAGGGACGTGTCTGAATGGTTTGCGCGTGCCGCCGACAACCATCCTCAGGTCGCTGGAGCGTTCTTTGTCTCCGCACTTGGGATGGCGCTCATTCGAGCATCAGATGCCCGAGCCCGTGGGCGCTCTGTCGTACTTGACCGATACATCTGGTCGACAGTAGGACATCTGGTCGTGCTTGGAGCAACACTTGAAGGTATGCTCGCCTCGCTTCCACCTGTGGAGGTTGATGTGAGAGTACTCTTGGTATGTAATGAGGATGTGAGGAGTGAGCGCACTGTTTCCCGAAATGGGAGAGGTATCCTGGTCAGTCGTTTGGCGGATTCGGTCTTTCGGCGACGAGTTCTTGAAACTCAAACCGCTTTCACCTTCGACCTCGTTGTGGACACAAGCAGTTTGACGCCGCATGATGTCGCGGATAGGGTCATGAAGAGAATAAATGAGCTATGACGATCAAACGCTTGCCGCGATATCCAGCGAACAACTAAGGCGCGAGTTCGAAGCTCTGCCGGAACTACTTCAGCAGAGTGATTTATATCGTCTGTCACAGGTTATTCGCACGACCGCAGACTACTCCCAACGCGAGATGAGCGCTTTCCTGGGCGACGATCGTGTGCCAGCGCAATGGCGGTTTGGCGCGATGTATTGCCTGCTCGTTCGCGCAAGACATCTTCGAAATTTTGCCGAGTTCCGTGACATCGTGCGAGAAAATATCGCCCGATTCTCGAAGCAACCCGCAATGCTGGCAATGGTTGCGGAAGCCGATGCCTTTTATGCGTTTACGGCTCGTGAAAAGAAATCGGTCCTGGACAAATGCCGGAGCGCCCTGAAACGGTTTGATGGTGTGGGATTAAAGTTGCTTGCTGCAGAAATTCTATTGGAGGTCGCGCAAGCTGAGACCGCGTCCGAACAGGATCCACTGATGATTGAGGCTGAATCATACGTGGCGGATGCATTAGCCGAGTATCCGAGATCCCCAAGGTATTTAGCTGTAATGGCTCAAATACTCGCGAGGCGTGGCCGCTTTGCAGACGCACGAGCATTTATCACAGACGCGATGTCTATCGAGGATTCAACACATTCTCAGTATTCTATTCGAATCGCGAGATATGAATCTGTGCGAAGCGAGATCATGCTCCGTGAATCAGCATATACGTTGTCTTCCCGGTTAGAGGGGGCGATCCGCGATTTCGACGACACTCGAGGTAGCTTAATACAACTGGTAGGACTTCTCGCGGCGGTGTTGGCTCTAGTGATTGTGGGCACCCAGCTTGCGATTAGCGTGCCGGCCGCGCAAGGAGCGGGAATGCTAATGATCGTCGGTGGCGTCCTACTGCTGTCGTTTGTCGGGTACTCCTTGCTTCTTGGGCGCGCGCCGACGCCTTTACGTATTCTCGCAACGCTTGTTCTGGCGCTTAGTCTGATGGCGGCCGGCTCTCTTTTCATTTTGAAAGTAGAACCTTCTCACAATCAGACGAAGCACGCATTGCCTCCATCGCCTGCGTCGCCGGAAAGAGCAGCCGGCCCTCGGTAGATAGGCGGTTCGGCAACGTGAGTTCCGAGGAGTTCCTTTATGACGCCAGGATGAGAGGCTCGGCGCCCTCGCCGCGCTGTGTTCGCCGTGTGTCTATCCCCCGACCCCCGAGAGTCAGCCCAACAACGTCTACACCAAGTCACCATTTCCCGTCATACTCATGCTGATGAAACCCCTCGCCTTCGCCCTCCTCTTCGCCGCCCTCACCGTCCGCGCCGACACGCTCCTCATCCTCAACAAGTCCGACGCTACGTTGATGTTCGTCGATCCGGTGACGTTGAAGACGCTCGGTACGATACCGACGGGAGATGGGCCGCACGAGGTTGCGGTGTCGGATGGTGGAAAGATCGCCGTAGTCGCGAACTACGGGACCGCACCCAATCCGGGGACGACGCTTTCGGTCGTCGATGTTCCGAACCGCAAGGAACTGCGGCGTTTCTCGCTTCCCGGCCTTTTGCGGCCGCATGGGATCACCGCGGTCGGATCGCGATTCTGGTTCACGGCGGAGGGGAGCCGGGTCATCGCGCGGTATGACGCGGCGGCCGACCGCATCGACTTCGTCAGCGGAAGCGGCGCGGACACCACGCACATGATTATCGTTCCGCGCGGTGAGAAGACGATCTACACGGCCAATATCGGCTCGAACAGCGTCACGGTCTTCGATCTGAGCCGTGCGCCGCGCGAGATTTTCATCAAGCAGATTCCGGTCGTCAAGGGGCCCGAAGGGATGGATCTCGCACCGGATGCGTCGGAGCTGTGGGTTGCCTCGCGCGCCGCGAACGGGGGGATCGCCATCATCGATCCGAAGTCCGGGACGGTCACGCAAACCCTTCCGACGACGACGAAGGTGGCCAACCGGGTGAAGTTCACGAACGACGGCAAGTGGGTGCTCGTCTCCGATGCTTCCGCGAATGTGGTTCTGGTCTACGACGCGGCAACGAAAGAGATGATCAAGTCGGTCGAGATGGCTGACGGCCCGTCGGGAATCCTGATGGCGCCGGACGGCCATCGCGCCTATGTCGCCTGTGCGAACGCGAAGAAGGTACAGGTTATGGAGCTGACGACGTTCACGATCACTCACGAAATCGAGACAGGGAACGTGCCGGACGGATTGGCGTACGCGCGGTGATCCCTATGACTCCACGTACGGCGCGAGCTTCTCGCGCACAACCTCCGGCACCGCGGTCGGCTTGAATTCGCCGCGCTTCACGGACACGAGGATGTACTTCCCGGTTGCCACGACGACGTCCGGCGCTTCGGTGCGGCGTACTTCGAAGTTGAGGTGGATCGAGCTGGCGCCGATCTTTCCGAAGTAGGCATCGACGATGAGGAGCTCGTCGAGCGTTACGGGATGGAAGAAATCACACTCCACGTGAACGCGGGGAAGCCATAGGCCGAGGTCATCGAAAAGCGTTCGATAGGAGAGGCCGCAGGAGCGGAAGAGCTCGACCTCAGCCAGACCGAAGAAGCGCAGGTAAGCCTGGTAGTTGATGATGCCGGCGGCATCGATGTCTTCCCAGCGAACGTATTCAGACACGGAAAAGCGCATGGCCTTAGAATTCGTGCACGATGACAAAACGTATCACGGCTCTTGCCTTCTCTCTCTTCGCCGTCGCTGCGCTTGCCGCTGATGCACCGCCGAAGGTTGTCGCTCTCCGCGCGGCGCGGCTCATCGACGGCCGAGGCGGCAACGTCGTCTCTCCTGGCGTGATCGTGGTGCGCGGCAACAGGATCGAATCGATCGGCGGCGCCGTTCCCGCGGACGCTCAGGTGATCGACCTCGGCGACATGACCCTGCTGCCCGGCCTGATCGACGCGCATGTCCACACGCTGTTGCAGGGCGACATCACCTCCGAGGATTACGACGTGCAGCTCTTCAAGGAATCGCTTCCCTATCGCGCGCTGCGCGCGACGAAAGCCCTGAAGATCGCGCTCGGCAATGGATTCACGACCGTGCGCGATGTCGAGACCGAGGGGGCGATGTACACCGACGTCGATCTCAAACACGCCATCAACAACGGCATCATCGACGGCCCCCGCATGGTCGTCTCGACGCGGGCGATGTCGGTCACCGGCGGCTATGGTCCCAGCGGTTATGCGCCGGACGTCACGTATCCGATGGGCGTGCAGATCGTCGACGGCGCGGACCAGGCGCGGAAGGCCGTCCGAGAGCAGATCGCCCACGGCGCCGACTGGATCAAGGTGTACGCGGACCGTTCGTACTTTGTGACGAAGGACGGGACCCTATCGTCGACCCCGACCTTCAACGCCGAGGAGATGAAGGCCATCGTCGAGGAAGCGCACAGGCTGCGGCACAAAGTAGCAGCGCACGCGATGGCCAGGCCTGGAATCGAGAACGCGCTCAACGCCGGTGTCGACTCGATCGAGCACGGCATCGCCATTCCTGACGATCTGCTCGACGTCATGGTGGCCAAGGGTACGTACCTCTGCCCGACCTTGACCGTAACCGAGTACGTAGCGCCGGGCCGGGGCGGCGTCTGGACGAAGATTCCCGCGTTTCATCGCGACAGTTTTTCGCGCGCCTTGAAGCGCGGCGTGAAGATCGCCTTCGGTACCGATGCCGGCGGCTTTGCCTGGGACGCGATCAATGAGGCGAAGGAGTTCGCGTACGAGACGCGCTATGGCATGACGCCGATGCAGGCCATCCAGACGGCGACGCGTAATGCTGCCGATCTGCTGGACATGTCCGACCGCATCGGCACGATCGAAGCGGGCAAGTTCGCGGACATCGTGGCCGTGCCCGGCAATCCTCTGAGCGATATCACGGTGATGGAGCGAGTGGCGTTCGTGATGAAAGATGGGAACGTTTACAAACGGCCGTGATTCGTGGAACGGTCTGGCGGTCTCGCGGTTTCGGAGTCTCGCGGTGGCGTGAATCCCAGACACCGCGAGACTGCGAGACCGCGAGACTGCGAGACCCCGTAACCTCAACGAATCCGCTAACCTACCGCCGTGTCCAATCTTCTCGTCGTCGACGTCGGCAACACGAACATCGTTCTGGGCGTCTTTCGCGGCGATGCACTGGTCAGCTCCTGGCGGCTCGCTACGGCGCGTGAGCGGACTTCGGATGAGTACGGGATTCTGGCGCGGCAACTGATCGGCGAGGCGTTCTCCGATGCATTCGAGGGAGCGATCGTGTCGTCGGTCGTGCCGCCGCTCAATCACTCCATCGCCTCGATGGTACGAAAGTTTTTCGGGCTCGATCCGCTTTTCGTCGAGCCGGGAGTGAAGACCGGTATCGCCATTCACACCGATAACCCGCAGGAAGTGGGGGCCGACCGTATCGTCAATTGCGTGGCCGCGCACGCGGAGTACGGCGGGCCGGCCATCATCGTCGACTTCGGCACGGCCACGACCTTCGATGTGGTGACGCATGACGCGCGCTACATCGGCGGCGTGATCGCGCCAGGCCTGACCATCTCCGCGGAAGCGCTTTTCGCCCGCGCCGCGCGGCTTCCGCGCGTCGACATCCGCCGGCCGGAGTCGGTGATCGGCACGAACACGATCGTGAACATGCAGTCGGGCATCTATTTCGGCTACCTCGGCCTAGTCGACGGCATCCTCGGACGGATGAAGCGCGAGGTGCCCGATGTCCGAACAGTGGTGGCCACAGGCGGCCTGGCGTCACTCCTCGCCCCCGACTCCGAGTACATCGAGCACGTCGACGACGATCTGACGCTGAAAGGGCTGAAGATCGTCTACGAGCGAAACAGAACGCCGAGGCGAGGGCGGAAGTGACCAGATGGGTTGCGCGGTCTCTCGGTTTCGCGGTCTCGCGGTTGCCAGGTTGCGAAGTTGCCGCGGAACGATGCCGGCGTCAAACCTTTGAGCAGGTGGAAAGCGGGCAACCTGGTTCCCCAACAACCGCGAGACCGCGAGACCGCGAGACCACGCAACCCCAATGCTGCCGGCTTGGAATGATTGCGGCCGTCCTCTTCCTCTCCGCCAACGCCTTCGCTGGCTCCCAGGTCACCGCCACCCACGCCGCCCTGGCCACGTCGTCGCCGGCCGCCACACAGATCGGCCTGCGGATCCTCAAGAGCGGCGGCAATGCCATCGACGCGGCTGTCGCGGTCTCGTTCGCGCTCGGCGTACTGGAGCCGAAAGCGACAGGTATCGGCGGCGGCGGATTTCTCATCTACTACGATGCCGAGACCGGTGGTGTCTGGACACTCGACTTCCGCGAGACCGCGCCGTCAGCGGCGAAACGGCCGCCGGGTGCCGCGGCCTTCAGCGGTGCGACGGCTGCGGCCATTCCTGGATTCGTGGCCGGACTCGAGGCCATGCATGGCCGCTTCGGCTTCCTTCCATGGCGAGCGCTTCTCGTGCCCGCCAACCGTCTGGCGAAAGACGATCTGGCGAAGACTCTGCAGCGCCTCGGCGAACAGGGAGCGCGCGATTTCTACGCCGGCGAACTGGCCAATAAGGTGGTCGAAGCAGTGCGCGCGGCCGGCGGCACGTTCTCGCTGCGCGATCTGCGCGACTACAAGCCGGTCTGGCGCGCGCCGGTGCGCATCGCCTTTCGGGGCGCCGACATCTATACCGTCGCGCCACCGGCGGCCGGCGGTCTGATGGTCGGATCAATTCTGAAGATCGTGAGTGGACTCGCTCTGGGCAAGCCGAACTACATTCACCTGCTCGCCGAGGCCGAGCGGCGCGCGGCAATCGACCGCGACAAATTCCTGGCCGACCCTGCAGGGGAACGCGTACCGATGAACGATCTCCTCTCTGATGAGCGGGCTGCCCTCTGGCGCGCCTCGATCGATCCGAACCGCGTGACGCCGACAAGTGGATTGGCAGAGCCCGGCGCGGTCACAACGCAATCGGCGCACACGACGCACATCTCCATCGTCGATGCGCACGGCAACGTCGTTTCGCTAACGACCTCTGTCGGCGACGAGAGCGGAGGCGGCTTTACCGTGCCCGGAACGGGCGTCGTGCTGAACACGGCGATGAACGATTTCGGCGGCGCGCCGAACTCCGTGGCCGGTGGCAATCGTCCGGCATCACCCCTTTCGCCGGTAATCGTGCTGCGCGGGGGGAAACCTGTCCTCGCCATCGGCACGCCAGGCGGTCCGACCATCCCGACGACGATCGCGCAGATCCTGCTCGACATTCTGGCCTTCAACCGTCCGCTCGGAGAAGCGATCGCCGCCCCCCGTTTTTCCCAGCAGGCCACGCCGGAAGAAGTTACCTACGAGCAGGGCCGAGCGCCGCAATCGGCGGTCGATGCTCTGCTTGCCATGGGACACGGCGTTCGCGCACGGGAGCCGTTCGGCGACGTGCAGGCGGTGTCAATCGACGGCAGAAAGCTGTTGGCCATTTCGGATCCGCGTCACGGGGGGGCGGCGGGGGGGTATTAGGCAGCGATTCCGGAATCGCCGATTGCGGCATCGAAACCAATCTTTGCGGTATCGCAATCGCGCATTGCGGCATCGAAACCGATCTTTGCGATATCGCAACCGCGCATTGCGGCATCGAAACCAATCTTTGCGGTATCGCAATCGCGCATTGCGGCATCGAAACCAATCTTTGCGATATCGCAACCGCGCATTGCGGCATCGAAACCAATCTTTGCGGTATCGCAACCGCGCATTGCGGCATCGAAACCAATCTTTGCGGTATCGCAATCGCGGATTGCGGTATCGAAACCAAACATTGCGGTATCGCAATGTTTCTTTCCGCCCGATTACCGCCTGTCACGTCCATACGCCCATTTTCTGGGAGAAGGGTGGAACCTTTCGCCGAGTGGCCTCGTCACCAGTTGAGTCTTAGCGGTTTCAGACAGCACCGTCAGCGTGTCGTTGACGGTGACGGGTCATAGACGCGTAGTTGGTGAAAGGAGAACGATATGACAGTAACCCCGAGCCCCACCTCCACCCCCGGTAGTCCGGCGGTAATCGCCGCCACAACAGCCGATGCCATCGCCGGACAGCTCCGCGATATTGTCGCGACATTGCAAACGGTGGTTCCCGGTCTTCTGAAATTCGACGCGCGCCAAGTCAAGCGTATCGCGGCGAGCGCGAAGTTCGGGAGCGTATCGGTCGTGCCGACGATCAACGTTGTCACTTCGGTACCCAAGGCAAAGGACCGCGACATGTTCGACGTCCATGCCGGTCAACTCGCCCTGCAGTACCGCGATCAGGTCCTCCCGCTGGCGAAGCAGATCGGTGAGTTTGCCGCGGACCTCGAGTTCACCATCGACAACATGCTTGCGGCCGCCGCCGTGCAGGCGCTCCAGACATACCGGTGGGCGCAGCATGTGGTCCGGCAGCCGGACGGCGCCGAGTTGCAGAGCTACGTCGATCAGATGTCGGGCGCGGTGAAGAAAACGATGAACCACCGTAAGCCGGCCGCTTCGGCCCCGAAACCAACCCCAACGCCCGCCGGCGCGAAGGGTTTTCTGGCGCCGAATATGATTCCGGTGAAGAGCAGTGAGCCGGAAGACATCGCCGACCGCTTCGATCAAGCCCTGCGCGACGTCTCCGAATAGTCACAGCAAGGCGTAGCGCCCGCCCGGTGCTACGCCTTGTTATGTCTCTTTCAAGTCCCGCGCGTCATCCGGCGAACGCCGTCGCTCGTGGCGATGAGAGCCTCGGTGGCCTCCGTCGGAAAGAAGCCGGTTTCGACGACGCCGGCAAGTTTCCGAATATCTGCGACGACGTCCGCGATGTCGCTCTGCCCGGGAACGCGCACGTCGAGGATGAGGTGTCCTTCATCGGTGACGCGCGGCTGGCCATCGCGAAGGCGCAGCACCGGAGCGAGGCCCATAGTAGAGAAGCGCTTCTCGAGAACGTCGCGCGCGAACGGTGTCACCTCGACAGGGAGCACGCCAACCCCGAGCCGTTCGACGATCTTCGACTCATCGGCGATGACGATGAACCGCCTGGCCTGTTGCTCGACGATCTTCTCGCGCAACAGCGCACCACCGCGGCCTTTGATCAACCGCAGTTGAGCATCGATCTCATCCGCCCCATCGACAGCGAGATCGAGCGGCGCGATCTCGGCGAGCGCGAAGAGGGGGATGCCGAGCGACCGCGCCTGATCCTCGGTCTGCTTCGAGGTGCACGTGCAACGGATATCGCGCAGATCGCCGCGCGCAAGCGCTTCACCGAGGAGGGTGACGAACTCTCTTGCCGTGCTGCCTGTGCCGAGGCCGAGCGACATACCGGATCGAACGGAACGGAGCGCTTCGCGCGCCGCTTCGATCTTCTGTCGCTCGGCCTTCACAGGGTCGAGTGTAACCGAGAGACTACGTTCTGCGCGCCAGGGCCACGAAGCCGAGGGCCGCGGCGAGCAGTCCGAGCATCCAGATGCTGAGCGCCGGGATCTGGTTGCCCGGGAGGATCGGCACCGTCTTCGTGCTGCTGTTGTTCCCAGGAGTCGGGTCGGTGGTGGCACTGCTGACGGTGGCCGTATTCGAAAGCGTTCCGGCAGTGACCACAGGCGGTGCGTTGAATGTGAGATTAATGACCGGCGCCGCTCCCAGGGGAAGCGAGGCCACGGTGCAGGTAACGGTGCCAGAGACGTTGTTGCAAACCCACCCCGTGCCCGAGGCGCTGACGAACGTGGAGCCCGCAGGCAGGGTGTCCACGACCGACACGGTATTCGCCGATGAGGGACCGTTGTTCGTCACGGCGAGCGTGAAGGTAATCGGATTGCTCCCGAATGCAACCGGGGCGGCCG